>JGI12316J15309_10000366_pt1 | contig 401801 bp, 387 predicted proteins | sample MarCyaLeptolynsp_FD_15309 | JGI IMG/M metagenome (IMG submission 15309) | reverse complement strand
AACCTGCTGGCTCTGCAGACACGTCAGTCTCTGGGTTCCACGACCCTGTCGCTGGCTGCTCAGTCCGACCAGAACGTCCTGCGTCTGTTCTAATCGAACAGGCCGGCGGCAAGGCCAGAAATGGCCGAGCCTTCTGGTTCACGAATACGGAAACGGCGGTGCGCAAGCACCGCCGTTTTTGTTTGTACATTGATCATATGAGGGGATTTTTCAGAGAAAGCCAGTAAGAAAATGCTCATGGTAAAGGCCCAGTAACCTTACCTTAAGCTGTTTCCGTCACCATGATTTTGACGCCTCAGGAAGAGGGTCAGTTAACCGAGTTTTCCCAGGAAAGGAATTCACTCATGGGTGACGTAGTTCTCTCCAGCGCCCTTCGCGCAAACCTTACTTCTCTCCAGTCAACTGCAAATCTGCTGGCTCAGACGCAGGAACGTCTTTCGACGGGCCTTCGTGTGAACTCTGCGATTGACAACCCGACGGCCTTCTTCACGGCCCAGGGTCTCAACAACCGTGCTGCTGACTTGTCAGCTCTGTCTGATGACATCGGCATCGCAGTTGACACGCTCAAGGCTGCCGATGACGGCATCAAGGGCATCACCACTCTCGTTGAGAACCTCAAGTCGACGGCCAACGAAGCTCTGACCACAAAGCTCAAGGCTTCAAGCGCCACGTCCACCAACACCACGGCGCTGACGGCGACGAACCTGGTGACGACTGCTGCCAACATCGACAACGGCGACAGCTTCACCATTCAGGTTGGTACTGCGACTGCAGTGACGATCAACATCGCCGCGACCAACCAGCTGGTGTCTGCGATCATCACCTCGATCGCGGCCATTGCCAATGTCACCGCGTCTCTGACCAGCGAAGGCAAGATCAAAATCGAAGCCACCAACGGTCAGGATCTGACGATCACGGACGCATCCGGCTCGGCAGCTAACGATCTGGGCATCTCGGGTACGGCCAGCAACGGCACGAACCGCAACAGCTTCGTGTCGGACTTCAACACCCTGCGGACGCAGATTGATCAGCTCGCTGCCGATGCTTCCTTCAAGGGTGTGAACCTGCTTCAGGCCAACAACAACCTGACGGTGAACTTCAACGAGGATCAGACTTCAAGCCTGACGATCACGTCGAAGCTCCTGGACTCGTCTGCAAGTGGCCTGAACATCACGTCCCAGACCAACAGCAACTTTGAAACTGACTCGAACATTGAGTCAGCTATTGCTGAACTGGACGCTGCGATCACCACACTGCGGGCTCAGGCCTCCAGCTTTGGTAACAACCTTGCCATCGTGGAAAACCGTCAGGACTTCACTTCGAACCTGATCAACACCCTCGAAGCCGGCGCCGGCAAGCTCACGCTCGCTGACACCAACCTCGAAGGTGCAAACCTGCTGGCTCTCCAGACCCGTCAGTCTCTGGGTTCCACGACCCTGTCGCTGGCTGCTCAGTCCGACCAGAACGTCCTCAGCCTGTTCTAATCGAACGGACCTCCGACGAGGTCATTGTGGGCCCAGGCGCCCGGCTGAGACAAAAACAGAAACGGCGGCGCACTCGCGCCGCCGTTTGACTTTGCGCCAACAAGCCGACCCCAATCCGGCTTATACTAACCGCACGCGAATCACCGGGCCGGGACATGTAGTGCGGCCGCGAGGGAGAGGTTCAATGGCGCTCAAGATCGAACTCAAGCCAGGCGAACGTTTCATTCTTGGGAATGCGGTGATCACGAATGATGATCAGCGCACGCGCCTGTTTGTCGAAGGCTCGGCTCCGATCCTGCGTGAGAAGGACATCATGCGGCCGGAGGAAGCAGATTCACCGGCCAAGCGTCTCTATCTCGCCGTCCAGTTGATGTATCTGAGCGATGATCCTTCCGAACAGCACTCGGTCTACTTTCAGCTGACAAATGACATCATCCGAGCAGCCCCGAGCATGCTCCCGTATGTCGAGCGTATGAACAATCAAATCTTAACCGGCGCATTCTATAAAGCTCTCAAGGAAGCAAAGAAGCTCATCAAGTATGAGCAGGAGCTGATGTCGAATGCACAATCCGGCGCAGGCGTACGGGAAGACGGCTAAAGTCGTTGCCAATCCGCGCGAACACGAAGCTAACCTTCTTACCAAAGCCGCCCAGCAACTCCTCGCCGTAAAGGATCCGTTCGATCCCAGAAGCGACGAGTTCCGCAACGCCCTGACGTACAACCGCAAGCTCTGGACGGTCTTCGCAGGATCCGTGGTTGAAGAGTCCAATCCCCTGCCCGACCAGATCAAGCAGAACATTGCCAATCTAGGCGTCTTCATCCTCAAGCACACCGTTTCTGTGCAGGCCCATCCGGCGCCGGAAAAGCTCGATGTACTGATCAACATCAATCGGGAGATCGCCGCCGGCCTGTACCAGAAGCCTGCCTAGCCCACACCTCCGACGCATCGGAACAACAATGGGCGCCTCAGATGATGAGGCGCCCTTTGTTATTGCCCGCCGTCGCGAGAGAAACGGACTGCGCTTAGATGTAGTTGGTCAAGGTCAGCCGCGACACGATAGACGTCGCTTGAAAGCTCGCCGTCAGCTGGTTCTGAAGCTGCAGGATCATCGTCCCGACTTCATTGGTATCGGCGTTTTCAGACTCCGCCAACAGCACCTGCGTCGCATTGATCGTGCGCTCGTGACGGTCCTTGGTTGCAGCAAGACTGCTTTCCTTGAGCCCCAGCTGCGTCCGTACATCAGCAAGGGACGTCGTGTCCTTGAACGCGAACTTGGATCCGGTCCGCTGCGTCGCCTCACCATAGGCGCGCTGCGATAGGCTGTCGGACTCAGGAAATTCAAGCGCCGAGAGAACCGCAAGCGCTTTCACCGTATCACGCGTCGGCCCTTCGTCCGCCCGTGTGGCATATCCGATCGTGCGCCCATCATCGATCTTGGCAAGTGCACTATTGCGGATCGGCGTCGTCTCCGTATCACCCTTATACCAGAACACGGTGTCAGTCGTCGTAGCATCGACCAGCCCGGTAGCGCTTGAGAACGGAGGCCCATCAACACGCTGCGGCGGATTGGCGGCATCGTACTCAAAGAACTCCGTTGCCGCCCGCTGAGCGCTTGCTGCCTTGAGGGAGGTCTGCGCCAGTGTCTCCACGTCCCTAGCCAGGGCCGTCTGGAAATTGGCGGCGGTTGCATTGGCATCAGCGCCAATCAGAAACTCACCCTCGCCCGGCGTGCCAGTGGTGATCGCTTTGAGCGACAGGGTCTCCGTGGTGCCGTCCGGCAGCGTGAAGGACACGTCCAGCGTCTGGCCTTCAGTTGGAAGCGGCGCACCGAAGGCAACGGTCAATGCCTGCGGCGAGCCGGCGATCCCGGCTGTCACATTGTTCAAGTCAGTCGAAACGGCACTGAACTTGAGGCCGAAGGGCGGCGCATTGTCTTCAGTAACGGTGACCGTCGATCCTGCAGGAACGGGAATGGAAAGCCGGCCACGATTATCGGCTCCCAGGTCAGCCTGCTGACGTTCGGACACGATCTGATTGAAACCGGCCAGACCCACATCACCGTTCATGACCCTGTCATAGGTCTCGACTGGCTGAGTCTGCGTAGCCGCACCGCCAAAGATATGACGGCCACCAATATCGGTGTTGAGCACGGCCAGCACTTCTTCCAGGCGCTCCTGCGCCGTGAATTGAAGCTGGGTCTGCTTGGTATCCAGCGGCTCATACCCTGAGGTCAGCGATGCGGTACGCATCTCCGCCGCAATATCATCGATCCGTGTCAGACCCTGCTGCGTGGTCGTAAGGCGCAACTGCGTCTGGTCAATCGTGCGAATATAGCCTTCCATCACGTTGAGCTCGGCGCGCAGATTGAGCACCAGAGAGGCATCGACACCAAGACCTGAATGGGTCTGTGACTTCTTGCCGGTCGCCAGCTGTGTCTGCAGATCCGTGAGCTGCAGCTGCATGGTCTTGATCTGATCCTGTGTCGTCAGGGTCTGAAGAAGCGATGAAACCTGCATTGTTTTATTCCTTTGATCCCGCTAGCGAAGGATGCTCGTCAGCAAGGACATCATTTCCTGAACGGCAGACATCACGCGGGCGTTTGCCGCGTAGGCATTCTGAAGCAGAAGCAACTGCGCCATCTCATCGTCGATGGACACGCCTGTCGTGCTCTGCACTTTTTCCTCAAGACCGAGTTGAACAACCTTCTGGCTGTCGAGCGCCCGGTCGGCCAGGACAACTTCATTTGCCTGGAAGGCCACAACGCGCCGAGCGAACTCATCGACGCCGCCGGCAAAAGGTTGTCCTGTACCGCCGATGCCGGTGCCCGGGTCAAATTCCCGGTCCGTGTCAGTCAGGCGGGTAAGAAGATCTGTCGGACGGGTTGGATCACCCGTGTCTGTTGCAGGAGAGGTCGAGTAAACCACCAGCGACGACGGGTCCGCAGCCACCGCCGAGTTCAGTGCAATACGGCTTGCGAAACCAATCTTCTGAGTGGCCCCATCCTGGAACGCCGTATAGGGCGTCTGGGAATTCGCGCCGTCCACAAACAGCGGCAGTGCCGTACCTGACCCGGTGAGACCTGTCGCCGTGACAGTAGCGGTCACGGCATCCACATCCGTCGTTGCACCCACGCCGTCATCAACAATGCGCAGCGTTGTGCCCGATGGATTGGACGCATCAATATTGATTGTTGCCGCAGCCAATGCAGCATCAAGATTGGTTGCAAATGCGCCGGCGCTTCCGCCCCACGCGACACCGATCACGGTATCATTGGCATTAGGGGTGACGGTGTTGGCCAGCGGCAGCGCCGTTGCATCGTCCACACGAATGATTGTGACCTGGCGCTGCGTCCCGCCCGGCGTCTCCGTGTAGGTCAGGTTGATGCTGTCACCGTTCTGCAGCGCGGCAATATCGACATCAAAGCCTGCCGGAGGGCCGGCAACCGCAGCGGAGGTGACTGTCGTTTCCGACATCGCCTTGGCCAGGTTGTGCGCGATCTCATCAAGCTGAGCCTGTGCCTGTACAAGCGTCACATCCCGCATGTCCACGAGGCCGGCAATCGTGCCTTCGCGGATCGTACCGTCTCGCAAGAGGTCAATCGGCGCCGACCCGCCCACCTGAAGTGTGACCGTGCCGACGTCGCGCAGCGTCGGGTCCGAATTGTAGAGCGAAGACGCGTTCAGCGTTGGATGCTCATCAAAAGACAGACTCGTCGGCTCGGTGTCGAGCAGAAGATTGCCACCGGTCGTAAAGACGGAGATGCGACCACCCTCACGCTCAACCGTGCGGATATCCATCAGTGAGGCAAGCTCGCGAACAGCTTTGTCCCGCTCGTCCTGAAGGTCAGCCACCGATCCGGCCTGGTTCGCGGCGATCTTGACGTTGAGGTCGTGAATCTTCTCAAGCGCACTGTTCGCCTGGGACACCGCATCCTTCAAGCGGCGCTCGGTCTCGCGGCGCATCTGCTGAATCTCGTCCGACAGGCGATTCAGCTCCACGGTGAGTTCCTCAGCCGCTGCAAGCGTCGCCTCGCGGGTCACCGTGGATTCTGGCGTCGTCGCCAGGTCCTGAAACGCCGTCCCGAGACGGTTCACATAAGACGCAACAGAGGTCTCGCTGTCCGGCGTCCCGAACATCTGATCAACGCGGTTCAGGAATTCGGACCGCACTTCCAGCTTGGAGTAGACGCCGCTCGAACGCTGCAACTGGCCGAGAAGATAGTTGTCTACCTCACGCACCGCAGCCCGCACCGACACACCAATGCCTTCGCCGCCGGCCAGAGCATTGGTCTGCCCCACCACCTTGCGCGTGTAGCCTTCCGTGGTCGCGTTGGCGATGTTGCGCGAGGCAAGATCGACAGCGGCCTGGTTGGCCTTGAGCCCGGAAACGGCTGCATTGAGGGCGGTTGAAAGGGACATGCGAGGTTCTTTGTCTTCTGCGTGGGTGAGGCAGGCAGGCGATGTGTGTCACCGCCTGCCATGGGTCAGCGCATTAGCGCTTCATGTTGAGCGTTTCCCGAACAAGCTCGTCGGACGTCGTCACGATGCGTGTCGTCGCCGAGTATGCCTGCTGGGTCACGATCAGCTTGGAGAATTCGTCGGCAATATCGACATTTGAAGCTTCACGGGCCTCAGCAACGATTTCGCCGGAAGCACCCTGAATGGCTTCGCCGGAGTCCTGGGTTGCAGCCCAAGCGCCACCATCAAGCTTGCGCAGCTTGTTGTCGGCGTTGAACTTCACCAGCGTGACTTCAGCCAGGTCCAACTGCTTGCCATTGGTGTAGGTACCCACAACGCGGCCCGAGTCAGAAATGGCGATTGATGCCAGCGCACCGGACGCAAAACCATCCTGTTCAATCTCCGTTACGGAGACCGATCCGTTGGTGTCGGCAAATTGCGTAACCTGGTTGGAACCGTGGTTAAGCGTGATGTTGCCAAGATTAACGCCATCCACCGTAAGGCCGGTGATGGTGGCGGATGTTACGGCAGGCGTAGCAACACCCGAAGTATTGAACACATAGGCCTGGCCCACATTGTTCCACTTGGCCGTTGTGCCGGTGGCGGTGGTGCTGGTCTGGTAGAACAGGTTCCACGTATCAGCCCCGCCAGCCTGAGCTGCACCATTGCCAACGTTGTTGGTCTTGGCCCAGCGCAATTCGACATTCACCGGATTGCCGATCGAGTCGTACATGGTGATCGCACCGCCGGCGAGAGACCGATCGAGGAAGAGCTGCTCATCCTGAGCCTGAACGAATCCGTCACCACCAAACGTGGTCGGGTTGTTCGTAAAGGTGCCATCCAGCATCAGTTCAGAGTTGGCCGTGTTTGCGTCAGCCACAACGGTCTGCGGGAACGATGCGAGATTGGCGGTGTAGTTCAGGGTTGTGGACTGCCTGGCTGCGATGAAATCGCTTTCAATCTGAATACGGCTGGGAACGTCACCCACCTTGTTACCGGTCAGCGGATTGATCTCGACACCCTGCAGGTAATAGCCGGCGCCATTCTGGAGGTAACCGAAACGGTCGACCTCAAAGTCACCACGGCGCGTGTAGTAGTCGATCTGGTTGAACACCGGCTGGTTATCGAGTGTCGCAACACGTTCAGACACCATGAAGTAGCCGTCACCATTGATGGCCATATGCGTGGGGACCTGCGCCGCTTCCAGAGCGCCCTGTACCGTGTTGGTGAAGCGTGCTTCCGCGAGAACCGTGCCCGGTGCGTTGTTCCGTGATGTTGCGAACGTCACGAGGTCACGGAAGTTCGTCTCGGTCCGCTTGAAACCGATGGTCTGCGAGTTGGCGATATTGTCCGAGATATGGCCCAGCGCCTTTGAATTGGCCTTGAGCCCGGTCACGGCGGTGGTCATTGCACCAAAGATTGTCATCGGATCCCTCCAGAAGACTGACAGATGGCTTGCGTGCCGCGCGCAGCACGCGAATTAACTCAGGCCATATGGAGCAAGCACCGGGCCAGAGCCTTTCCCTTTTATTTTCAGTGCCTTAGGAGAGCGCGAGGCCGTCTCGAAGGAGCATTTTCTGCCCTGAGCGGCAGCTTTTGCCGGGCAAATCGGTGCAAATGACTTTGCGTCATGCCGCTTGCCCCCAAAGGCCACTGCCCCTAGGTTTGCGCCCGTTCAAAAATCTTACCGACACCTTACCAACCGAATTGGCAGGACTTCTTGATGCGCTTTGAAGGCACCAAAGACTATGTGGCGACCGAAGATCTCCGGGTCGCCGTGAATGCAGCCATCACGCTGGAGCGGCCGCTCCTCGTGAAGGGCGAGCCCGGCACCGGCAAAACCGTGTTGGCTGAGCAGATCGCCTCGTCGCTGGGCGTTCCGATGATCACCTGGAACATCAAGTCCACCACCAAGGCGCATCAGGGTCTTTATGAGTATGACGCCATCACCCGTCTGCGTGACAGCCAGTTGGGCGATGAGCGGGTCAAAGACATCAAGAACTACATCAACAAGGGCAAACTCTGGGAAGCCTTTGAGGCCAACCAGAAAGTTGTCCTTCTGATCGACGAGATCGACAAGGCAGACATCGAGTTCCCGAATGACCTGCTGCAGGAACTCGATCGCATGGAGTTCTATGTGTACGAAACCGATGAAGTCGTGAAGGCAAAGGAACGCCCGATCGTCGTCATCACGTCGAACAACGAGAAGGAACTGCCGGACGCATTTCTGCGCCGTTGCTTCTTCCACTACATCAAGTTTCCCGATGCGGAGACCATGAGCCAGATCGTCGATGTGCACTTCGACAATCTGAAGGAACGCCTCGTCAAGGAAGCGCTGGAAGTCTTCTACGAGATGCGTGACGTGCCGGGCCTCAAGAAGAAGCCGTCCACATCAGAACTTCTCGACTGGCTGAAACTGCTCATGAACGAGGACATCTCAGCGGAGACCCTGCGTGAGCGCGACGCGTCCAAGCTCATTCCGCCACTTCATGGCGCCCTTCTGAAGAATGAGCAGGATGTGCATTTGTTCGAGCGTCTCGCCTTCCTGGCGCGCCGCGAACGCAACTAGCCGCCTTCTGTGCCCGGTATCCGCCATATCGCAATCGAGGGGAAAGGGCCCAATGCCCTCACTCTTGACGCAGTGGCAGCGCTGGGTGCCAAGCTCACCGAAGCCGAACAAGACCCCGCCACGGAAGCCGTCATCCTGCACGGCAACCCGGGCGGGGCCTTTTGTGTCGGGCTCGACAACGCTACGCTGGCCGCCGGTGACCACACTGCGCGTGAGCTCCTGGGATCGATGGGTGAGCTTCTGCTAAGGCTCTTCACCTCTCATCTGAGGATTGTTGCGCAGGTCGAAGGCCATGCCGTTGCGGCCGGAGCCATGCTCTTGCTTGTGTCCGACATCCGCATCGGGACACAGGCTGACTATCGCGTCGGGTTTTCAGAAGTCGGTGTCGGTATGCCACTGCCGGGGCTTCCCCTCGCACTCGCACAGCATCGTCTTGACTCGCGGTGGGTGACACGAACAACGGCTCTTGCTGAATTGCTGGCACCGCAAGACGCAGTGGCGGCCGGCTTTCTCGACCGGACCAGCGATGCGCTTGAACTTGATTGCCGTGAAGCTGCCGAGCGGCTCGCCGCATTGCCCCGTGATGCGTACACGGAAACGGCGGCAACACTGCGTGCCGCCGCCGTTTCTGAGATGAAGAAAGCGATGGTTTCGCGTTAGGAACTGATCATCCGGTAGCCATAGATCAGCAGGCAGGCGCCTGCGACCGCCACGATCAGCTGACCGAAAATCCCGCCGAAGGCCACGCCGATAAGGCCCAGGAGAAAGTTCAACACGACCGCCCCTGCGATCCCTAGCAGGATGTTGGTCAGGAGCCCGTGATCCGCCTTCATGAGTTTTTCGGCAATCCAGCCGGCCATCCCGCCAACGATAATAGTGAGAATCCAGCCCATTCCGGCCATGTCAGCCTCCCTTGAGTGTGGTTTGTCCACGAACACTCACATTGTATGAATCGCACTCTCCGACGCAAATCGAACACCGACCCCTGCAGATGAACAAAGATCAGTCCACCCCGCAGTTGAGCGATGCCGGAACCCTGTCCTTCTATGACAGGGAGGCAGAGACTTATGCTGCCAAGCAACGACCCGCGGAAATGCCCGCGTCATTCGAAAGGTTTGTCAAGGCGCTCCCCAATAGTGCTGCGGTCCTGGACCTGGGCTCGGGCGATGGGTACTACGCTGCTGTGTTCGAACAGCTCGGCCATGACGTAACTGCCCTTGATGGGTCCAGCGGCCTTGCAGCAATCGCGAGCCGCCGCCTGTCACGGCCCGTACGCGTTGCCCGCTTTGATGAACTGGACGACTTCGAAGCTTTTGATGGTGTCTGGGCGCATGCGTCGCTCCTGCATGCCCCCCTTGGGGCACTGCCTCACCTGTTTCACCTTGTCCATCGCAGCCTCAGGCCCGGTGGCGTCTTCCATGCGAGCTTCAAAACGGGCCCCGATGAAGGACGTGACAGGTTGGGCCGGTACTACAATTTCCCGGCTCAGGAGACCATCGAGATGGCTTTGGGAGAGGCAGGCACCTGGTCGGACATTGCCTACGAGACTGGCGAAGGCCACGGGTATGACGGGGTAAGCACAGGGTGGATCATCTTCCTGGCGCGGAAAGACACATGACCACAGTCTTCATTGATGCCGATGCCTGTCCTGTAAAGGCTGAGACAATCTCGATTGCCGAGCGACATGACTGTCCGGTCTATCTGGTCTCAAACTCCGGAATGCGAACCGGCAACCACCCACTGGTCCGGAATATTCTTGTTTCGGAAGGTGCCGACGCAGCCGACGACTGGATCGCAGAGACGATAAAATGCGGTGATGTCGCCATCACGGCAGACATTCCCCTTGCTGCGCGCTGTCTGGACAAGGAGGCCCGCGTTCTTGGCCCGGATGGCCGCCCATTCACCTCCCAGAACATCGGCAGCGCCCTTGCGGCGCGCGAACTCAACCGTCATTTGCGCGAAACCGGAGTTATGAGTGGCGGAAACGCTCAGTTTTCCAAGGCGGACCGGTCCAGATTCATGAACGAATTGGACAAGATCCTGCGCCGACCGACCCCCTGAAACTGCATGGCTTTGGGTTGCATTCTCCTCCCCGGACATGGGAGTTTCTTTTCCGAACCCCATATTCAGGAGTGCGCGGCCCACGGTCACGCCGTGCACCGCGACAAACCTGCTGAAGCGAAAGACGCCCCATGTTCGTCAACTTCTTTCATGAGCTCAAAACCGCCGGCATGCCGGTGTCCCTGCGTGAGTATCTGACTCTGCTGGAAGCCATGGATGCCGAGGTCATCGACCGCGAGGTCGAGGACTTCTACTACCTGTCCCGCTCTGCCCTCGTGAAGGACGAGAAGAATCTCGACAAGTTCGACCAAGTGTTCGGCCATGTCTTTAAGGGACTCGAGAGCCTTGGTGAAGGGGACGTTGCAGAGATTCCTGAAGACTGGCTCAAGGCCCTCACGGAAAAGTTCCTGACTGAAGAAGAGAAGGCTGAGATCGAAGCTCTCGGCGGTTGGGAAAAGATCATGGAGGAGCTGAAGAAGCGCCTCGAGGAACAGGAAAAGCGCCACGAGGGCGGCAACAAGATGATCGGCACAGCCGGCACGTCGCCGTTCGGGGCCGAAGGCTACAACCCTGAAGGCGTCCGCATCGGCCAGAAGGAAGGCCGTCACGGCAAGGCTGTGAAGGTGTGGGACAAACGCGAATACAAGAACCTGGACGACTCCGTCGAGCTTGGGACTCGCAACATCAAAGTGGCCCTGCGCCGTCTGCGTCGCTGGGCCCGCGAAGGTGCCGCTGAAGAACTGGATCTGGACGACACGATCAAGTCGACAGCTGACCGCGGGTACCTCGACATCAAGCTGATCCCGGAACGTCGCAATACCATCAAGACCCTTCTGTTTTTCGATGTCGGCGGATCGATGGATCCTCACATCAAGGTATGTGAAGAGCTGTTTTCAGCCGCCCGCACCGAATTCAAGAACATGGAGTATTTCTACTTCCACAATTGTCTGTATGAGGACGTCTGGAAGGACAACCGGCGGCGTCACAACGAAAAGATGTCGACCTGGGATGTGCTCCACAAATATCCGTCGGACTACAAGGTCATCATCGTCGGCGACGCGTCGATGAGCCCGTATGAGATCACCTATGCGGGCGGTTCGGTCGAACACTGGAATGAAGAACCCGGCGGCGTGTGGCTGGAGCGGCTTCAGCAGGTCTATGAGAATGTGGTGTGGCTCAACCCTGTCGCAGAACGGCACTGGGAATACACACCTTCGATCGAGATCATGCGCCAGATTATTGGCGACCGGATGTTCCCCCTGACTCTGGAAGGTCTCGACCATGCAATGCGTGAGCTCTCCCGGTGAACGAAACCGCCCGTCCAGGAACCGAACGGGCAAGCGTACAGATATCTCTTGAAGGCCGGCGGGTTGCCTGGCTCGACCTGTGGCTCTTTACGCCGCTTGCCCTGCCCTATTTTTCCGAGATCTACCTGGCGCTCCTGAAGTTCGCGCATTTTCAGCTGGGAATTGCCGGTACCTTTCCCGGTCTTGCACCGCTGCACTGGGTCTTCGTGAATACGACCGGGATCCTCGCAGTCCTGTGGGCCTGTATCCGGTTGCGCTATCCCCTGCGTGATCTTGTGCTGGCAGATGCCTATGCGCGTATCGCAGTGGCAGCAATCCTGGTCTTCTGGATGTGGTATGGCGCAACGCCGCTCCTGTCGCTTTTTGTGCTGACGGAAATTGGTGGCGCTCTCTACGTCGTATGGCCGCGCAGGGCTGTCTAACAGACGCCCATCTGGCGTGCGTCTTCGAGCATCATGCCAATACGATCCTGACCCCAGTAGCGGTGGGTCTTGCCGTCGGCGTCAAAAGCAAAGAACGGAACACCGAACACCTGATCCTGCTCGATGAGGGTGCGATAGAGATGTCGCATCTCCGCATCGATGCCGGGATCTTGCATGGCTGACTGAACCAACTTTTCGTCAAGGCCCGCGGTCTGTGCGACTTCGGCAATGACATCAGGGCAGCTCAGCGACTTGCTCTCCGTCCAGCGGGCACGCCCGGCAGCCTGCACGAACCGGAGCCCGTGGCCGGCCTTGATGGCGTGATGGCTCATACGCTGAACCGGTGCCCAGTCATCGACATCGATTGGCGGTAACAGTGTCAGCCCGCGACGGGCGGCGAGCCGCGCGACATCCTCGATGAGATATGCCAGTCGCGGTGGATTTGCTGTCGGGTCACCGAAGACGGTCCCGTCGGCAAATCCAACCACAGGTACGGGCCGGACCTCGATCTCATCTTCAATCAGTTGCTCTGCGGCCAGCCAGACATAGGGGCTGCGCAGGAAGAAGTAGAAGCGAATGGCCGGGTGATCAGAGGTCATGGCTTTGTTTACGGAGCCACCGATCAATCGGATGCCTAATGAAAATCGCGGCTCTTGGGCAGCATGCGTCGTATGGCACGCGGCATCTGCTTGGGCCGCTGGCGGAAGTGTTCCTGAATGGCTTGCGCCCTGGCCTCACGGCTTTCCCGCCTTAAGGCCGTAATGGCGCGGGGGTCCTCCCCGGGCCGCTTGACCTCATCCGCATTGGCAATGGCTGCATCACCAAAATCCGATATGACATCAGGACTGTCTGACAGGGACCCGAGCAGGTGTGTGAGGTCTTCAAGATGGTCCGCAACAATGTGGATCACCTGCCCCTGCTTCTGCACGCGCCCGCGGACGCCCAGTATCCGGGCCCCCAGCACAGTCTTGCGATAGGTTTCGAATACGGGCGGCCAGACAATGATATTGGCAACGCCGAATTCGTCCTCAAGCGTTGCAAAGATCACGCCCTTGGCACTGCCGGGACGCTGACGAACCAGAACGAGACCGGCCAGATTGATCCTGGCATCATTGCGCAGGCGCACAAGCGCACTCGAAGGCATATATCGCGCTGCGGCCAACCCATCACGCAGGAATGACAGGGGATGTGCCTTCAGGGACAAGCGCATATGCGTGTAGTCCTCGATCACATGCTCCCCCAAAGGCATGGAAGGCAACCTGACCTCTTCTTCATCCTGAAAGCCTGTACCTTCAGCATGTGCAAACAGCGGCAGCGATGCGGGCATTGTCCGTTTGCTACCGCCAAGTCCGCGCACGGCCCAAAGCGCGTCACGGCGGTCAAGGCCGATGGACCGGAATGCATCTGCCTTGGCCAGCCTTTCAAGTTCAGCAGGCGTTAGCCTGGATCTGAGCCAGAGATCGCGCACACTGTCGAACCCCCTGGACGGCCGGGCCGCCATCAGCCGTTCAGCTGCGTCAGCGTGAAGTCCTTTTATCTGCCGGAGCCCGAGGCGTACTGCCATACGCCCACCGTCTTCATTGCTGGCGGGAGGTGCATGCACGCGCGGCTCAAGGGTCGCATCCCAGTCACTGGCGTTGATGTCAGGTGGCCGCACCTCCACACCATGCTCGCGCGCATCACGCACCAGCTGAGCCGGTGCATAAAAGCCCATGGGCTGAGCGTTCAGAATGGCGGCACAGAAGACGTCCGGGTAATGGCACTTGAGCCAGGACGATACATAGACGAGAAGTGCAAAGCTGGCTGCATGGCTCTCCGGAAACCCGTATTCGCCAAAGCCTTCAATCTGCTTGAAACAGCGCTCTGCAAAGTCGCGCTCATATCCGCGGGCAACCATCCCTTCCACAAGCTTGTCCTGAAAGCTGTGAATGGTGCCAACCTTGCGAAACGTGGCCATGGCCCGGCGTAGTCCATCCGCCTCGGAAGGCGTAAACCCGCCGGCCACAATGGCGATACGCATGGCCTGCTCCTGAAACAGCGGCACCCCTTTTGTCTTGCTCAACACTGCCTTGAGCTCTTCAGAGGGATAGACTTCAGGTTCTATTCCGTCACGCCGCCGCAGATAGGGATGCACCATGTCGCCCTGAATGGGCCCAGGCCGGACAATGGCAACTTCAATAACCAGGTCGTAAAAGTTTTGAGGTTTGAGGCGCGGCAGCATCGACATCTGCGCCCGGCTTTCCACCTGGAACACACCCACGGAATCGGCCCTGCACAGCATGTCATAAACACGGGGGTCTTCCGACGGCAGCGTATCCAGCGCCAGAGGACGGTCATAATGCTGTTCCATGAACTCGAAGGCACGCCGGATACAGGACAGCATCCCCAGCGCCAGCACGTCGATCTTCAGCATGCCAAGTTCAGCCAGGTCGTCTTTGTCCCACTCGACAAAGGTACGGTCATCCATGGCCGCGTTGCAGATGGGCATGACCTCCTCCAGAGGCCCGGCAGTGATGACAAAGCCGCCCACATGCTGGGACAGATGCCGGGGAAACCCGATCAGCTGACGGGTCAGCTCCAGCGTCAGCGCCAGCGTCCGGTCCGCAGGGTCAAGCCCCAGCTCGATTATGTGCTCTTCATCCACCCCGACGCTCGACCAGCCCCAGATGGTGCCCGAGAGCGCCGCTGTCACATCTTCCGACAACCCCATGACCTTACCCACCTCGCGCACGGCGGAGCGAGACCTGTAGGAGATCACCGTCGCCGCGATCCCGGCACGGTGGAGGCCGTATTTCTCATAGATGTACTGGATGACTTCTTCGCGGCGCTCATGCTCGAAATCCACATCGATATCCGGCGGCTCATTTCGTTCCGCTGAAATGAACCTTTCGAACAAAAGATTGATCTCAACCGGATTGATCGACGTGATGCCGAGGCAGTAGCAGACGCAGGAATTGGCCGCACTCCCCCGCCCCTGGCAGAGAATGTCCTGCGACCGCGCATACCGGACAATGTCGTAAACCGTCAGGAAGTAAGGCGCGTAATCGAGGTCATCTATGAGCGTCAGCTCATACGCGATCATCTGTTCGAGTTCCGGGTCGAGACCATCAGGAAATTTCTCATGGGCATATGCCCAGGTAAGGCGGGTAAGTGTTTCCTGAGGCGTCTCGTCCACGCCAAACACTTCATCCGGATACTGATAGGCAAGTTCATCAAGTGAAAAGGTAATGGAGGCCGCAATATCGAGACCGGCCTGTACGGCGTCCGGATAGGCTGCAAAAAGCCGGGCCATCTCGTCCGGCGCCTTGACATGACGTTCTGCGTTCGCCGCCAGAAGGGCACCGGCCTCCGCCACCGTCACATGCTCGCGAATGGCCGTCACAACATCCTGCAACGGCCTGCGATCAGGCACGTGATAGTGCACGTCATTGGTTGCAAGCAGCCGCATATCCAGCCGAACCGCCAAAGCCGACAACCGGGCCAGCCGGGCCGTGTCGTCGGAGCCGTAGAGAAAACTCGCTCCAAGATATGGAAGACGGAGCATCCTGAGTGCCTGCTGCAGCTTGGTCTCAAACGCCGCGTCAATCACTGCCGGTGGCATCACCACCAGCACCTGGTCTTTGGCCGCCGCCACGATGTCTTCAAACATCAGGTGGCACTCTCCCTTGGGCGCACGCCGGTTGCCAAGCGTCAGCAGCTTTGACAACCGTCCATAGGCAGCCCGGTTCTTGGGAAAGCAGAGCAATTCGAACCCGTCGCGGGTGACAAGACGCGTTCCAACGACAAGCTGGATATCCACCTCCTTGGCCGCAGCATGCGCCCGCACCACACCCGAGAGCGTGTTGCGGTCTGCGATGCCGACTGCCGAAAGACCCATGCCGGCCGCCTGTCGCACGAGTTCATCAGGATGACTGCCGCTGCGTAGAAAGCTGAAATTGCTGGTGACCGCGAGCTCTGCATAGGCCTGCCCCATCATGCCGCACCCCGGTCTCTTGACGTTTCAGGCACCACCGGCAATGAATGCGGAGCATGGCTCCGCAAAAAAGAACGGGTCTCCATGCGCCATGAACCGGCCATACGCCACGCGCCACCAAAAAGCGCAGAAGAACTGAAGGGTCTGCCGTCATGAAGATGAAAGAACTTGAGGAAAAGAGCGGCATCGGACGCGAAACCATCCGCTACTACATCCGCGAGGGCCTTCTGCCGGAACCTGACCGTCCCAAGACCAATGTGGCGATCTACAGCGACGACCATCTGCGCCGGCTCGATCTGATCCGCACACTTCAGCGGGAACGTTTTCTGCCGCTGGGCGTGATCCGCAAGCTCATTGAAGAGGCTGGCGACAGGGAACCCGACATGGTGCCCGGCCTCTTCGGTTTTGAAATTATGCTTGCAGATCAACTCGGTGCAGCCAGCACCCGCTCGCCGGTGGAGATCGACAAGCTGAGCGAAGAGAGCGGCATGCCGATGGATGAGATTCTCAGGATCGCCGAAGCAGGCATGATTACCCTGAGCCGCTCGCCCGCCGGCAAGACCGTCATCAGCGCACAGGACGCCAGCATCATTTCCAACTGGGCCCGCGTGAATGAAATCGGGTTCTCTCGCGACAAGGGATATGGCGTTGACTACCTCAAGGAGTACAACGCACTTGCCGAGACACTGGCGGAGATGGACGTCACAGCGTTTTATGAACGCCTGGCAGACGATCTTGATACGGATAAAGCCTCGGCGATGGCTTCCGCCGCGATCCCTCAGTCTCTTGAGGTTTTCGGGCATCTGCGGATCAAGGCCATTCTGCGCAAGATCGCCGAACGCAATGCGGAAGCGCTGGAAGAAGATACCTCCCAGCCGCGCAAGACCGCCTAGCCCTTGCCGCACCTGGCTCATGCAAAGACACCATGCATGAACCACCGCGGCGCATCCGTCTCGCGGTCATACAGACCGTCGCGATAGAGCCAGAAGCGCCGTCCGGCATCATCTTCCACCCGGAAATAGTCCCGGGTGGCGGCTCCCTTGTCCGCCGACAGCCACCATTCAGGGGCCAGCCGCTCAGGCCCGTCGGCCCGCGTCACTGCATGCAACATCCGGCGCCAGCGAAACTGACGTGGCGGCCCTTCCGGTACTTCGGCCACCACCTCCACAGGTTCAGGCGGCGTCAGCATGCGGATAGGCCGAAGCGGCGAATCTCCGTACATCACAAGCGGTGGTCCCTCGCCCGAGGTGACGTCACGCCCGCCCAGCGCCGGTACGGCAATCTGCACCCGCTCGGGAATATGACTGGCCTGTGTTTTCAGCTGCAGAACCCGGTTGGCGCCCAGACGGTTTGACAGCCGGTCGATCAGTTCCTCAAGGCTGGAGCCGTCATGAGGACTGCTGGACAGATCTTTCTGGCGCGCCGTCAGGTCATCGACTGCACAGGCCTCCAGCACAACGCCTTCAATGCCGTAGCCAATATCGATATCTGCCCCGGAGAGGCCACCGGAGGGCACGAGCTTTTCGGCAAACAGGGCCGCGATCCGGTCTGCATCACGCAGCGGCGTTGCGGTCCCTGCTTCAAAGGTAAAAAGCTCGGCATCCACCCGGTAAAGCCGCAGGCGCAACTGCCGTGCCCCCTGCTGCCGCCGTGCCAGTTCGGCCGAGAGGTCACGGGCCGCCAGCGCAATGGCAGCAACAATGCCGTCCAGGGCAATCAACGGGTCCGCAAATAGCAGCCGTGCCCGCGCAGGCACCCGTATGGCCTCCGGCGCCACGGGCTCGGCCCGCAGGCCCACAACAGCATCCAGCCGCTGGCCAAGCAGTGCTCCGAACCGCGCGACCAGAGGTGCGCGTGGACGTGCCAGCAGGTCCCCTACAGTGGTCAGCCCCAGCCGGGTCAGATCGTCCGCCATCTCCCGGGAAATACGCAGAGCTGTTGTCGGCAGTGATGCCACCGCGTCATGGGCCGCCCCCGGTTTGACGATGCTGGTCTTCTCATTCCCGTAGCGCGCAACGGCCCAGGCCGCCCCCAGCGTATCCGCCAAACCGGCGCGCGCCTCATGGCCCAACCGATTCACTCGGGTGAGCAGATCATCCAAAAGTGCTGTTTCTCCGCCAAAAAGATGCGCACAGCCGGAGATATCGAGAAACAGGCCGGCACCCTCATGAGCCAAAGGCGAGATGTCTTCCGCCCGTGTCCATGGGGTAAAGCGGGTGGCCCATGCGGCGAGCTTCACCAGCCGCGCCTCGTCTCCGGTCATATCGCGCTCCATCACGTCAAGCCCGGGGACAAGCGCACGCGCATCCGCCAGCCGTTGCCCGGGACGGATGCCGGCCTGCGTCGCCGCACGATTCACGGTCACAATCTGCAAGCCACCCTGCTGCGCTTCGATCAGCGCAAACGGGGCAGCCTGATCATGCGGAGACGGCAAGCCGCGAGACGGATGCGCGCTGCGACGTCCGCGCAGGCGCGCCAGTTCCGCCTGTTGCTGCCCGGCGCGCAGCCCCATCCGTTCCACGGGAAAATACGGAAGCCACAGAGAAACGATGCGCCGCATGGTTCCACTCCAGAATGAATTGAGAGCCTGAGCCGCCCCGCACCCGGTCAAGCGTCACGGCAAAGCGCGCATATCCGGAGGCATGAGTGACCGATGAATGGGGAGCGCTCGCTGCAGCAGCGACACGAAACCGGGTAAGCGCCGCCGAAGGAGCGGAAGCTGCCTGTCCTGCATGCCCAGCGAGTAACAGTGCAGGACGTTCGAACTGCTCAGCCGCCAGCTGCAGACGGCGTGACGCACGAAGGTCATAGGCCCGGCTGCCTTCAAGCTCGGCAACCACCCCGCACAGATCCGGCGTCCGAAGCGCCTCTTCCGTGACCCAAAGCGCTTCACGGTCGTCTTTTGCACACACGATCAACAGGCGTGACGGATCAAGCCCCAGCATCGACAGCCCAGGCCCATAGAGGGCACCCAGATCATGTGACCCGAAACGCCGGGCTACCCACAGAACGGTCTGCTGCTGCTGTCTTACAAGCAGACTGCAAAGGGCTGCCGCAAAGCCGGTCGATGCTGCCATGTCCGGATAGGCGGCGCCGACCACCTCATGCAGCCCGGCCAGTGAGAGCCCCGATCCTCCACTCAGGCGCCGATCCATATCCGGCACTCCCAGAGGGAGTGAGGGGGCTTGGGCACGTCGCGACTCAAACTGTGAGAGATCCCGCCTAAGAGATTCCAACATCTCCCTTTTTTCAGCCCGACGTGACATCGAAGCGCCCCACATCCTCGCTATGAATATGCTTATATTCCTAGATAGTTCCTATTTTGTTCTATTTCCAATCATCCTTCCGAGTCAACAAAAGAGTCCACACTTGGCCTTACGGGTTTGCGCTGGCGCCCTGTCAGCACGTCCGCGAAAATACGTAGATGCTGGAGATCATCCTCATCCACAGCCCGCTTGTCGGCCCGTCATCTCTCCTGCCGACGGCTGAAATCCTGCAGGCACAGGGCGTCCGTTGCGCCACACCGACGGCGCTGCGCCCCCACGCCCCGCCACCCGCATGGCACGAATGGCCGGCCCGCCTGAAAGGCACCCTGCCCGACATGGCCTCCCCGGTTGTTGTCGGTCACAGCATGGGCGGTCTGCTCGCTGCCCGGCTGGCAGCCGACATCCATGCCGCCGGCGTGATTTGTCTCGATGCACGCATCCCGCCGGAAACAGGACCTGTGAACCCTGTCGAACCCGAGTTTCGAAAATTCCTGGATACCCTGCCTCTTACGGACGGCACCCTGCCGCCCTGGCACGAATGGTGGGACGTCGATGTATTCGGCGACACTAATCTCCCGTCAGACCGCCGCGAGGCGGTTCTGGCCGACATCCCGGCACTGCCACTCACCTGGTTCGACGACCAGTTCGACATGCACGACTGGTCCGGCATCCGCAAAGGCTATGTCCGCACATCTCATACCTTCATTGAAGAAACCCGGAAGGCCGAGGCCATGGAATGGTCGACCGTACGCCTGCGCGGAACCCACCTGCATCCCGCAACAGAGCCGGAAGAGACTGCACAGGCCCTCATCGACTGCTGCTACCTGATGGGGCTTCACTAGCATCGGATGCGCGGCCCACAACCCAGCCCTGCGCCAGACGCATTTGGGATTCACTATCCTGGACTGTTACCCACTCCGGCAACAGCAGGCGCACAACAACTGACCAAACGGAGGACATGAGATGACCGGGTCATTCACAGTGAAACCGATTGGACATGTGACTGCCCAGCGCACCGACCCGATCGATGATGACTGGGACGCCGTCCCGGCATCGATCACCCTCGACACCCGGTTCGATGAAGAAGCGCTTATGGGTCTCGATGCCTTCAGCCATGTGGAGGTCATCTATCTGTTCCACCAGGTCCCCGACGAAGAAGTGGAAGGCAAAGCCCGCCACCCCCGAGGCAATACGGACTGGCCCTGCGTCGGCATATTTGCGCAACGCGGCAAGGGCCGCCCGAACCGGCTTGGCGCCACAATCGCCCGCATCGACCGCGTTGACGGTCGTACACTGCACCTGACCGGGCTCGACGCAATCGACGGCACACCTGTCCTCGATCTGAAACCCGTCATGAAGGGGTTCCTGCCTCGCGGCGACATTCAGGAACCTGACTGGGCAGGGGAAATCATGGCCGGCTACTGGTAGCGGTCACCCTCTCAGACATACTGTCAGAAGTCCTCAACCGCACAGCTCCCGTTTCATCTTGACATCTTTTATTTTTGGATCATGATGATAAAAAACAGGATGAAGCATGCCCAAGATCGTCGACCGAGACGCCCGATGCGAGGAGCTGACCCGCGCAGCCATTGATGCCATCGCCGAGCACGGCCTTGAGTCCGTAAAGCTGTCGGACGTGGCGCGCGTCGCCGGAGTTACGACGGGAACCGTTGGCTATTACTTCCGTGACAAGGAAGAACTGCTGATTGAAACCCTCAATACGGTGGCCCGCGACATCCTCAAGCGGCTGAGACAACTGGACCCGATCACGCCGGACTCCCTGCAGGTCTACCTGCCGCTCACACCCAAGCTCATGAAGCAATGGAAGGTATGGCTCGCATATGCCGGCGCTGCACCCTCTTCCCCCAAGCTGAGCAAGGCCTATCGCGCCTTCTACGCTGACATCGAGGCGCTCTACGCAACCATCCTCGATGAGACAGATCCCGAAATCGTCCATCAGCGAGCCGGCACCATCATCGCGGCGCTCGATGGCATCGGCCTGTGCGCCGCACTACAGCCGGAACTCTGGCCGGCCGAGCGCCAGAAGCAGGCCTATCAGGCACTTGTGGTGCCGCTCATGACAAAAGACGGCACCTAGGAGGACACCCATGACCGGCATCACCCATCTGCCAGCGGATACATCTCCGGAAACCATCAGGGACACCATCGAAGACCAGGGCGGCTGCATCGTCGACAACCTGATCGCGGCTGAGAAGATAAAGCGGATCAGCAATGAACTCGCCCCCTATCTGGAAGCGGGCGAATTCGGACGGGAAGACTTTGGAGGGTTCCAGACCAAGCGCATCGGCGCGCTTATGGCCAAATCGCCCGAGTGCCACGAGCTTGCGCTCCACCCGCTGATCAACGCCGCCTGCGACCTCAGCCTGCGGCCCTATTGTGACGACTATCAGCTGCACTTCACGCAAGCGGTCAGCATCTCAAAGGGTGAAGGCGCACAGACACTCCATCGCGACCGAGGTGTCTGGGGCCCCTTCCTCAACCGCTCGATCGAAACGCAGTTCAGCACCATTTGGGCCATTTCGGAATTCACGCGCGAGAACGGCGCCACCCAGTTTGTCCCGGGCTCGCATAAATGGGAGAAGGGCCGCAAAGCTCAGCCGGACGAAATTGCATATGCGGAAATGAGCCCCGGTTCCGTTCTGCTCTATAACGGCACCGTGCTGCATGGCGGCGGCGCAAACACGACAGAGACCAACCGGCTTGGTGTTTTGTTGCACTACACGCTGAACTGGCTACGCCAGGAAGAGAACCAGTACCTCTCCTGCCCGCCGGAAATTGCCAAAGACCTGCCGTCAGACCTGCGCCGCCTCATGGGATACAGCCTTGGCGGCCCCACGCTCGGTTTCTACTCGACACCGGGTGGTCCCGGTGAAGGCCGCGATCTTGCGCCGCCGGAATATCTGTTCGGCGAGAAACCACGCAAGCCGCATGTCTTCGACACCACGCGCATTGATGCAGAGTTCAAGACGCACGAAACGGCAGACTGACGATTGGGTTTTAGACTCAGCCGTGAACGGCCTGCCCCCAGTAATTGAAGCCGGCGATCTTCGGTGTCGAGGGCAGGTACATGGTTTCCATGCCTTCAATCTTGAACCCACCCTCGCCGAGCATGTCAGGTATTGGCCGGTTCAGATTGCATCCGCCAACCAGCTTCTTCCAGATCGGATTGATGCGCTCCTGCCATTTTGCGACGCCCGCGTCCGGTGCTTTGCCATGTTCGCAGAAAATGAGCTTGCCGCCGGGCTTGAGCACCCGCGCCATGCCCTTGAGCGCGGTGATCCCGTCGGGGATCGTGCACAAGGTGTAGGTCAGAAGAACCGTATCGACTGAATTGTCATCGAGGGGGATCTCCTCACCGGGCAGATCGATGAATTCGACGGGGATGCCATATTCCGCCACCTTGGGTGCCGCACGCCTGCGCATCTCTTCTGCCGGCTCCAGCCCGAAGATCATGTCGACCTTGGATTTGTCGTAGTAAGGCAGGTTCAGGCCGGTCCCCATGCCGACTTCCAACACTCTACCTTCAGCCTGCGGAACAACCTTCTTGCGCTGGTAAGTGATGGGTTTGGTGCCGCAGCCCGCATCCAGAAAGCGTGGCAGAATGTGTTTCTCGTACAGGCCCATCGGGTCCCTCCCATGCATGGTTCGGGAGAATGTTACCCCATCAGCGCCAGTTCGACACACCGAAACGCAAAAGCCTGTCGCCGTCGACCGGCCCTATCATGCGCCCCCGTCCCCGAAAGGTTAGGACCGCCGACTTGAGATGACCCGCCGCCCGCAGGGCAGACGCAGCACGCGCACCATTGCCCAACGCGTCCCACACAACTTCTGGTGACAACTCGCCGGCTGGCGGCGTAATGGTCTTCTCGATAGCGGACGCACACAGCGCAGCAAGTGCAGCGGTCCGTGCGACAACGCCAATTGCCTCCGCGGAGGCTGACCAGTTCTCTGCAGTCACCACGCTAACCCCGCCCCGCTCGCCCTTGAGGGCAATCGGCGCATCCAGGCTGCGGAGGAGTTCGAAGGTCATGCCGTCCGGCACGTCCGCGAGATCGGGGAAAGCTGCGTCCTGCGCCAGCGCATAGGAGATGGATTTGCCCTGCGCGACCCCTAGGCGATGCGGTGATGATCTGGCGACGCTGGCCTGCAACGCAGCGTCCAAGAGCGCCGCGTCAAGAGCTGGTGCCATGAGCGGGCGCGTCCCGGATGACGCTGCTATGGCATGCGCCTCGGACAGCATCTCGCGCGCAATGTCTGTTTGAGGCAGAGGATCCGTGCCTGCGTCGTCGCTAGCTGCAAGCAGGGCCCGGTCGGCGGCATGCGCCGTACGCAGACTGGCAAACTCCTCGCGAAGCGTTGCACTTTCCTGTTCCGGCAATTCACCAGCACACAGCAGGGCGAGAGCCATCGTCAGGAAACCTCATGTCACGATCGGGAAGAAAAACTCCCGGCTGTCTTAGCCGACAAATGCCCGCTCGACCACAAATGTCGCCGGGCTGGCATTGGAGCCTTCCTCAAGGCCCGCCTTCTCGCAAAGGTCCTTGGTGTCCTTGATCATGTCCATCGACCCGCAGATCATCACCCGGTCTTCCTCCGGGTTCAGCGGCGGTACGCCAAGGTCTTCGAACAACTTGCCGCTGGTAATGAGATCGGTGATACGGCCCTTGAAGGGGTAATCTTCGCGCGTGCAGCTCGCATAGCGAACAAACTTGCCCGGCGCGATGTCACCCACCAGCGGATCATCCTTGAGGCCCTCTTCCAGTTCCTTGCCGTAGTCGAGTTCAGCGACCTCACGGCAGGTATGGGTCAAGATCACCTGGTCAAACCGTTCATAGGTTTCGGGATCCCGCATCACAGAGGCGAACGGCGCGATACCGGTGCCGGTCGAAAACATGTAGAGCCGCTTGCCCGGCAGAAGCGCATCATGCACCAGCGTGCCGGTGGGCTTCTTGCCCAGCAGAACCTTGTCGCCGGGCTTGATGTTGCACAGCATCGAGGTCAGCGGGCCGTCGGGGACCTTGATGGAGAAGAATTCAAGTGTGTCGTCCCAGGAAGGGCTCGCGACCGAGTAGGCGCGCAGGATCGGCTTTCCGGTGGGCCCGGGCAAACCGATCATCACAAACTCGCCGGAGCGGAAGCGGAAGCTCGGCGGCCGGGTGATGCGGAACTTGAACAGACGATCGGTATAATGCTGGACCGACAGCACCTCTTCCTCGGTGGGAGCGTTCGGGTTCACTTTCACAGCTGCCTGAGACATCGGCACCGGGTCCTTCCAGAGTAATATTAGGCCCTGCAAACCCGATATTGGGGCCCGCTAAACCAATATATGTGGCGCTGCACATAACCTATTGCGTGCTGCACCGTCAAAGTGCCCGATTGCCACAATCGATATATTTACAGAAACCGTCGTGAATTTATCTAATTACCGAGCATGCGGTGTCATATAGGGAGCGTCGGTCAGTTTCAACACCCTAAGTTCTTTTTTAGCACGCACTCAAGGCCAACCTGCACAACATGCCGGCCGCCTGTCGCCTCTGGGCCACAACTTCCCGCCTGCCCGTCCTTCTTTCCCGCCGGGACCTCACGTCAAAGTGTCGCGTGCGAAAGACTTTCGACCTTGCGGCCAAGACGCCATATAAGTCCCGTGATACATGACCGCCCTGACCCCTATTCGCCCAGGTGTTCTCTATCTGATGACCGACAAGCCGACCGCCAAGCACTGCGAGACCATGGCCGATGTCCGCCGGGAAATTGACCGGCTGGACCGTGAGCTTGTGCTGCTGATGGCGGAGCGTCTGCGCTACATCGAGGAAGCGGCGCGGGTGAAGCAGGACCGTGGCACAGTGCGCGACGATGCCCGCATCGAGGATGTCGTCGCCAAGGTGCTGGCCGAATCCGAAAAGGTCGGGCTCGCCCCGGAAGTCGCCGAACCGGTCTGGCGCCTTTTGATCGAGCGCTCCATCGCCCACGAATATGTAAAGTTCGACGCCGAGAAATCGGCCGCCGAGTAACGCCGGATGCTGCGCCTATTCGCCGGCCGCCAGATGCGTCTGCACGCCCGGTTGCCCCTGAAGCGCCTGAGGCGTCACCGCTTCGCCAATATGCACATTGGTGAAGTGGAACCAGAAATCCGAGTTATAGACATCCGGTGACCGGTCGACGCGGCACTGGAAGCCAATCGACAGATCCTCCCAGGGCAGACCGTTCGACACCACATGCCACAGGCTGTCCTTGCGGACGCGCACCAGCAGCTTGCGGGGTCCGGCCTTTCCGCGTGCAATCTCGAAAGCATGGGCGACCGCGTCTGCCGCCATCAAGCTGACAAGCGGCGTATCGCCGGTGAAGTCGACAATGGCCCCGGCCGCATCGACACCACCAAAATTGCGCGCGGTCGGTACCAGGTAGAGCACCAGATCATCACGAAAGACAGAGGCCTCGAAATAGGTCTTGAGCGCCTCGGCATCATACGCCTCGCCCTCGCGCTGGAGCGCAGCAATGTATCCCTGGCAATAGGCGTCGGTTACCTCATAGAGCCTGTCGCCCGAGAAGGCGGATGCCTGAACATCGTCACCATCGAAGACAATGATGTCCGTCGCCATGGGGTCGAAGAACAGAATGTCGTCGAATTTCGATTCAAGATAGGTGCAGATCTCCGCACTGGAGTTCTTGGCGTTGAGCGCCTTGGTGTCCGCATCCTCCGGCGCCGCTTCCGTGAAGTAGCCCGCATAGGGCATGACCGCCAACGGCGCGGCGGCCTCCACATAGCGTTCCGCCATGTCACGTACGGCGACGCGGTTGCGGGCCGCAATGCGCCGCTTCTCATCGTCATTCACCGTGTCGAAGGTTACGGGATACCCGCTCGCGCCGCCGGCAAACGCGGTCAGCAGAATGTCCGGCGATTCAGGCAGCACGAAATTGTTGAGCTTGTTGCTGTCGACGCTGAGCAGCGCCGAGTGGCCGCCGCCCTCGACCCACAGCCCACTGTCGTCGCGGAAGTCACCCGCCTGCAGCACCGACACGCGCGCGCCCGTATCGCCCGCCTCATACACGTGATTGAACTGCGCCGCATGTACCTGCTCGAAACCGAGCTCGCGCAGCGGACCGACCGTCGAGCCTGAATCGAAATCCGGCGCGATGATCGGCATGTCACGGCGCAACTTCTCAAGCGTCTCGCGATGCAGGTGATCAGGATGATTGTGGGAGATGTAGACAAGGTCAGCCGAGTTCAGCACTTCGAGTGCATCTTCCGGCGGTGTCACCGCATGCCACCAGCCGGTCACGAAACACGGGCCCATGAGCCACGGGTCGGTCACGACGCGCAGACCTGCGACATCAATGGCAATACAGGCATGAGCAAGAAAACGCACCGTCATCGGCGCGTCCGCAACGCCCTCCCACGCAGGTGCTTCAAGCGCATAGCGCGTCCGTTCGTAGCGGAGCACGCCCTTGCGCACCGTATAGTCCAGCGCATGCTTTGTGGTCTGCGCATTCACATAGGCCCGAGATGCCAGATCGAGTTTCCATCCGTGCAGCGGACAGGTTGCTGACCCGCCATCGCCATCCAGCACAAGCTTGCCGGACGCGTGATCGCAGACCCGGTCAATTGCCCAGGCAACCTCGCCGCTTTCAGCGAGACTGAAGATGATGTCGTCTGTCTGATGCGTTCCGCTGCCCAGCCCTGTGAGATCGACCTCGCATTCCTCACGGAACTGCGCCTTTCGGGTGAAGACACCCTGATCAACAAACTGCATTGAAGTCACGCCCCCTACTCTGCCGCCCGCGCCAGCCCCCGCCGCGACATCACAAAATCCGCAAATAGGAAATCCGTCTCAGTATCAATGTCGATCGACCGCTCCTGTGGCATCTCGTAGAGATGCGTGTCGTCGAACCACAACCCGTCACCGTCCATCAGCGCATCGCGCCGCCACACATAGATTGACCCGTTGAGATCAAAGCAGCGCGGCGCATCCTGACGCCGCAGCACGTCGCCCGAGGGCCGCTTGGACAACGCGACCGCGCCATCCGCCTGCTCCTCGACAAGATTGAAGTACGGAGACGACTTGGCCTCGGTGCCTGAGATCACGTTGGAGACACCAAGCTTCTCCTGCAGCGCCACCGCACCGCGAATGTCATCTGAGAACCGTGTCGGCGAGGTCGGCTGCAGGTCAGTGATTGTGTCGAAGACAATCCCCAGACGCTCTTCCATCTCGGCCACACAGTGGCGCAGGCCCGGCAGCTTGCCAGCCTCGTCACTGGCCATTTCGGCCGGACGGCGCACAATATCGGTGGCGCCAGCTTCCTTGCCGGCGCGCAGGATGTCGTCCGCGTCGCTGGAGACGACGATGGCATCAAAGAAGCCGGCATCCACTGCATGCAGGACCGTGTGCGCGATCAGCGGCCGGCCGGCGATCATCCGTACATTCTTGCCCGGCACACCCTTGGAGCCGCCGCGCGCCAATATGGTGGCCAGGCGCGCCATCAGGCCCGCTGCCCCTTTGGCGTGAAGACGTTGGAGAAATCCGTCCGCGCCCGCTCCAGATCATCGAACTGGCCGATATCGATCCAGTATTCGTGCACTGGGAAGACCACCCCATGGCCATCACGGGTCAGCAGGTCATCGAACAGCGTGGTCATGTCGTAGAAATGGCCTTCCGGCACCAGGTCCAGCACGTTGGGTTCAAGCGCGTAGATGCCGGAGTTCACGAAGTAGCTGTGCTGCGGCTTTTCCGTCAGCTGGGTAATACGGTTGCCCTGCGTCTCGACGACGCCGTAGGGCACCTGAAACTTGTACTCGCGTACACACATGGTGGCGTCCGCCGTCTGGTCCGCATGGAATCCAAGCAGCCGGCGGAAGTCGATGTCCGTCACGAGATCGGCATTCATCACCAGGAACGGCGCCTGCGGCCGTTCCGGAAGAAGCGTCAGCGCACCCGCTGTGCCCAGCCGTGTTTCCTCTTCCAGATAATCAATACGTACGCCCCAGCGGGACCCGTCACCAAAATGCGCACGCACCTGGTCTGCCAGATAGTTCACGGCCAGGAAGATGCCGGTGAAGCCCTGAACCGCGAGTTGTTCGATAATGGTTTCAAGCACCGGCTTGCCACCAACAGGCACGAGCGGCTTGGGAATGTCTTCCGTGATCGGACGAAGCCGGGTTCCAAGACCACCGGCCATGATGACGACCCAGTTTTCGGGTGCCGACGCCGACATCATTTCATCCAGCAGCTCGAGCCCGACGAGCCGACCGTCCGTATCGACGATCGGCAGCTGCTTGACGCGGCCATCGCGCATGTAACGCATCAGCACGTCATGGCTGAGATCCGGCCCGGCCACGATCGGGTTCTCCTTCATCACGTCACGCGCAGGTGCTTCAAGCGCGAGCCCGCGCAGGATGCCGCGCCGGATGTCCCCGTCTGTAATCGTGCCTAACAGGCGGCCATCGTCCCCGGCGACAAGCGCAATCTGCTTGGCTGTTTCGGTGATCCGGCGGATTACGTCTTCCAGTGGCGTCTCAGGTGGCAGGCAGACATCCCGCCAGTTGGTGCGTGTCATTGCCCTGTCTCCTCTTCAGAGGAGTCCGCGCCTGCCATGGGCTTGGCCGGAACGCCGGCCACCCGCGCACCGGCAGCCACGTCGGCGACAACGACCGCACCCGCAGCAATCAAGGCGCCCGCCCCGATCGTCAGCCCCTGAATGACCCGTGCGCCTGCACCGACATGGGCACTGTCACCGACGGTGACATTGCCGCACAGCACCGCGCCGGGCGCCACATGCACATGATCACCAATGCGGCAGTCATGATCGACAATAGCGCCGGTATTGATGATGGCGTTGGCGCCAACCGCAACACCCGCCTGGATCGCTGCCGCAAGCATGACCTGAGCGGCATCGCCCAGCCGAACATCCGATGCCAGATTGGCACTGGGATGAACGAGCGGTGGCAACCCATGCCCACTCCCCTTCAGCTTTTCGTACAAGCCACGGCGAAGCGATGAGTCTCCTGTCGAGCCTACACCGAGCGCCATATCAGCAGAGCCCGGCGCGACCTCGTCAAGAACGGTGTCGCTGCCAAGCCAGTCGATACCGTTGAGCACGGTCTTGCAGGTCGGCGCCACGAAACCACGCACAGGACGGCCAAGTGCCGCCAGCACATCTGCCACCACATGCGCGTGACCACCGCCCCCGATCAGGATGGTGTCACGCACTGTCGCGGCCACGGGCACCGGAGCAGCGGACGGAGATGTCGTGTCCATGCTCATTCCACTGCCTCATCAATGTCATATGCGCGCGAAGCCGGCGTTCCCTGCAGCGCCCAGTAGTCGATTGGCGCACGGCCACCACCGGGACGTTTGACCGCCAGGTTTTCGGCGCTGAAGAGTTCTCCTGCCGCGATCGGTCGCGCGGCGACAAGCGACTTCCGCGCAACAACGATGTTCCTGCGCTCTGCGTCTCCCGGCGCCTTGATCTCAGATCCCATCGCTTTTTCAGCGTCCCGGATCATCGAAACCATGGCCGCCAGATCATCGGGCTCAAGCGACGCCTTGTGGTCCGGTCCCGGCATGGTCCGGTCGAGCGTGAAGTGCTTCTCGATCAACGATGCCCCCTGCCCCACCGCGAGCACCGGAATTGCGATCCCTGCCGTGTGATCCGAATAGCCGATGCGTGTGCCGAAGGCGCGGCCCATGGTGGCCATGGCGCGCATGTTCACAGCGTCCGGCGGTGTCGGATAATCGGTCGTGCAGTGAAGCACCGTCACATGCTGCCTGAGGGCGGCCCGTCCTTGAGCACTGGCATAGGCCGCTTCAAACGCTGCCCTGCCGGGCTGTTCGTTGCCGCCGATCAGGCCGAACGCAACCACGCCGAGCGCCGTTTCAACGTCGCCGAGCGTCGCCATACCGGTGGAAAGGATCAGCGGCAAGCCGCTGCGTGCAGCTTCCAACACCAGCGGTGCGTTGGTGAGCTCGCCCGATGGGATCTTGATGCGGCGGATGCCCATGTCGCCGACCAGGAACTTCAGGCTCTCGGCATCGAACGCCGTCGACAGGAACTCTATGCCCCGGTCTCCGCATAGACGTGCGATCTCGTGATGATGGGCCTCTGGCAATTCCAGCATGCGCAGCATCTCAAGCTGGGACTGGTCAGACCCCGTCTCACGTGCCTGATAGACCGCCTTGGGCGCCGATGCCGCCGCAAGCGCCTCCGCCTTGAAGGTCTGAAACTTGACGATGTCAGCGCCGGCCTCAGCGGCGGCCTCCACCAGACCGAGCGCTGTCTCCAGCGAGCCATTGTGATTCACGCCGGCTTCGGCAATCACCGTCACTTGATCCGTCGGCCGATGACTCATCCGGCCACCTCCAGTGCCGCCGTGCCCGCGCGCATGTCATCGGCACTGCGATCCGCACCGGCAAACGCCATGTGCTTGATGAGCAAGCCCTCCAGCGGCACCGTTTTGAGCACAGTGACAATGTCGCGGCAGGTGTGTTCGGCGCCATATGGGGTGTCGCAACGGGCAGCCCGTGCCTGCATCGCCGGTGACAGAGCTTGGGTGAGCGCCCCGGCAATCGCATTGGGCGTCTCGGCACAGTCGATCACGCTTGCCGACCGCAGGCGCCCGTCCTGCCGCGGCCCGATATTGACCGTCGGTGTGCCAAGCGCCGGCGCTTCGATAATGCCGCTCGACGAATTACCGACCACCGCATCAGCCGCCTTCACCAGGGACAGGTACCGCGCCTGTCCGAGCGAAGGAACGATCACAGTACCCTCTCGTGCCGACGCAATGCGCTGCATGCATTCGGCCACCGCAGAGTGCCCCGGGTCTGCATTGACGCCCGTAATGACGACCTGCATGTCTTCGAACAGCGACAGGGCCTCACCGAGCGCCATGACCGGTGCCACGCCAAGATCGTCTGCAAGCGTGACCGGATGATAGGTCACCGCGAGCACGCCCCGGTGCAGGTCGAGTCCCAGTTCGCGGGCAATCGGGGCCCAGTCAGCAATCGGCCGGGTGCGGATGGTTTCGACCGCAAGAGATCCGACACAGAAGATGCGCGCCCGGTCCTCGCCCATGGCCGCAATCCGGTCTGCATAGGCCTGCGCGGCCGGGAAATGCAGATGTGCCATCTTGGTCACCGCATGGCGCACCTGTTCGTCGATCTGCCCCTCGCTCGCTTCTCCGCCATGAATGTGCGCCAGCGGCACGCGGGCCATCAGGGCCGCCGCGGCAGCACCGAGAATTTCGAACCGGTCTCCCAGAACGACGACAAGATCAGGCCCAAGCGCGGCCAATGCGTCCGCAAAGCCACCGCAGGCAGCACCAAGTGCATGACCGGAGCCCTGGGCGCTGTCATCATCAAGCGGCATCGGAACCCGGGAGGCGATGTCGAAACCGGCGGCTTCGATTTCCGTAACCGTCATGCCGTGTATGCCGGAAAGATGCGCACCGCCGGCGATCACGGACAGGCGGATGTCCGGATCATCCCGCAACGCCTGCGCAAGCGGCTGCATGATCCCCCAGTCAGCGCGGGTCGTCGTTACCAGCGCAATATGCCGGGACACCTCGATCATGTATCCACTCGCTGCAGCTTGGCGCTGGACGGCAGATTGATGAGCTGGCAGGCAAGCCGCTCCGATACCGAGAGATCGCCGGTGGGGCATGTCGTGTACATCGGTAGCCGGTGCAACGGCTCCCACACAGGCCGCGCCAGAATGCCGTCATCGATCAGCGCGGCGAGCACCCCGTCGCGCTCCTCGATGGACGCGACATTGAGGCGGATGGTGTTGAGCCAGTAGTTGGAGCGTGCCCCCGGAGGCTGCCCCATGAAGTCCGCGCCCGGCACTGAGCAGAAGGTGGCCGCATAGCGCGCGGCGAGCTTGCGTTTGCGCGAAATGAAATCCGGCAACCGCTCCACCTGGGCCAGCAGCAATGCCGCATTGAGGCTCGGCATGCGGTAATTGAAGCCCGCCTCGTCGTGTACATATTCCCACTTGTGCGCGAGCTTCGCGGTCGAGCCCAGATGCCTTACGCGCGCAGCAAGGTCTGCGTCCGTAGTCAGCACCGCGCCGCCGCCGCCGGCCGTCGCGATCTTGTTGCCGTTGAAAGACAGTGCCGCGATGCGCGACAGGCTGCCCGCAGGCCGGCCTTCGTAGGATGAGCCAAGCGCTTCCGCAGCATCTTCGACCAGCGGCACGCCCCAGTGGTCAGCGACCTCCTGCAGCGCATCCATCTCCGCCGGATGGCCGAAAGCATGCATCACGACAATTGCCGCAATCCGCCGTCCGGAGGCCTTGGCGCGACAGACGCCTGCCTCCATCACACAGGCCTCGTCCATGTGCCGCCTGAGCGCACGCGGGTCGAGCCCCAGCGTCCATTCATCTGCATCGGCAAAATGCGGAACGGCGCCTGTGTAGGTCACCGCATTGGCGGTTGCCACAAAGGACAGGGCCGGGACGATAACCTCATCGCCCTCGCCCACCCCCAGCGCCGCAAGTGCCAGATGCAGCGCTGCGGTCCCGGACGATGTCGCAAAGACGTGCGGCACCGCGCAGGCTTCTCCGAGGGCGTCCTCAAGCCGGTCCACATACGGTCCGACCGTCGAGACCCATCCCGAGGTGACGCAGTCATTCACATATTCAGTTTCAAGCGGTCCGATCTCAGGCTCATGCAGCGGGAACGGCCCCTCGGCGTCACCGAGTACAGCCCGCACCGCCTCGACCACCCGCGCCGGCAGATCGCTGTCCTGCCGCGACGGCTGTGAAGCCGCAGCAAGCCCCGTCTGCTCTTCAACCACCGCCATACTCATTCCGGATACTCCCTGACCGGAGGCGTCAAACACGATCAGGCACGCCGTCGCGCACCTGGTAGTTGCCGTAGTAGCCCTGGATGTCCTCGACACGTCCGAAAAGCCCGGACTGCACCGCACTGATCAGCTGCGGCACGAAGGCGGCGACGGAGTGCTCGGCCTCAAAGCCGAGCTGCGTGCGGATTTTGGAGAAGGACACACGGTAGTTGCGGGCATCCGCCCCCTTCTCGACGAAGCGCACCGGCGCATCCACATGCCGCGCGAACTCCTCCACCAGCATGGCCTTGGTGTAGTTGTTGGCGTCAGACCCCACATTGAAGACTTCGCCGGCGACCGTCTTGGCCGGCGCCTCGATCACCTTGATGATTGCGGCGGAGATGTCGCGCACATGGGCATAGGGCCGCCATGTGTCCTTGTCGTACACATCAAGCGGTGTCTTCATCGCCATGGCGCGGCCGAATTCGTTGACCGTGAGATCGAACCGCATGCGCGGGCTCATGCCGAAGGCGGTCGCAATCCTCAGCAGCGTCGGACACACCTCCTGCTGATGCAGCCGCGACAGCACGAACCGCTCGAACCCCACCTTGGTCTCTGCATAAAGCGACAGCGGATTGAGTTCCGAGGCCTCATCCGCCAGCGTGTCGTCTTCACGCAACCCGTAGTTCGAGCACGTGGACGTAAACACGAACCGTTCGATGCCATGGGTATCCAGCGCATCATACAGCGCCTGGCTGCCGTCGAGATTTACCGACCGGGTCAGCTCGGGATACTTCTTGGAGATCGGATCGCCCACCAGCGACGCCAGCAGCACGACATGATCTGCACCGGAAAAGGCGGCCGCCACGGCGTCAGGATCGCGCAGGTCACCGCGCACCAGCTGATACCCCGGCTCGTCATAGACACCTTCGACCGAGAAGGCGTGGTCATAAAGGAAGGTGTCGAGCACCGTCACGCCATACCCGCGCGCCAGAAGCGCCCGTGTCAGCACGGAGCCGACATAGCCGGCACCGCCAACGACACAGACGCGCGCCGGGCCTCCCGACTTGCCGGTTGGAATGGCGGTGTTGGCGGCTGCCTGCGGCAGCTTGGCATCCTGAACGGTCATGGCTCTCACGCATCAAGGAGTGCCGCCCGGAACATTTCCCTGCGCACCAGCGCGCAGATCGGGCAGCCTGTCATTTACCTGTGCGTAAGATTTTGCGCCGGAATGGTTAACGAAGATTCAACGCCGTCGTCATCCAACTGTCGAAAACCCTGCCAATTGGCGGCTTTGGACGGCCTGTTTGCGCCTTAACCGGCACCGCCATGCTTGCCCGCATCCCACCCGTGGCTCGCCATATGCGCATCGGCATGGGCAATCGGGTCCGCCTCAAGCGTCGTTGCGAAGGTATCGTTCCAGCGGTTGAGAAAGCCGAACATGGCAATCACGGCAACCAGATCCACGATCTGCTCATCGGTGAAATGCCGTTTGAGCTCTGCCATGTCATCAGCGGTCACCGCATTGGGCACCTGTCCTGCCGCCTGCGCAACACGCAAGGCGGCACGTTCAGCGTCCGAAAACAGGTCTGACGTCTCGTACGACCAGATCGCCTCCAGCTTGTCCGCGCCGATGCCGGCATTCGCCGCCTGGTGGTGCGTATGCGTCTGGCAGTAGACACAGCCGGCAGCGCGGCTGGCCATGAACGCAACCATGCGCTTGATTTCATCCGGCAGCGCCGACGGCAACTGGATGTTGGCGCCCAGTCCGGCAAATGCTTCCACAAGACCCGGCTTGACTGCCATGGTGAGCATCGAGTTGGGCAGGAACCCCATCGACCCCTCCACAAGCTGGAACACCCCTTCCAGCTCCGGCACATCCTCGCGTTTCTTGGGTGTTACGCCTGTTCCGTCATCCGCCATGGTCGCCTCCTGCTTGTCTGCTTTGCAGGAGAGCTTAGCGGCGCCCGGCGGCGGCGGAAATGCCTCCCACACATCTCCGCCACACCGGACGCCGGCAGACTAGGCAAGCCCCAGCGCCGACTTCAGCCGCGGGCGGTCCTCCGGCTGTCCCTGGCTGTAATCGCCAAAGGGTCCGTCACGTTTGACGACGGCTGATTTTACGCCGCCCTCCATCGCGTCGCGCACGAACTGCCGCCCCTCGGGCGTGTTCCGCATGATGCCATCCAGGATCGGGCCCAGTGTTTGGGTGCTCTGTAGCCCCATATTGTCGTAGGTCTGATTGACCACGAGCTTCATGGTGGCCAGCTGCGTCAGCGGGATCTTCGCGAGCTTGCCGGCCAGCGCATCAACGGTGCTATCGAGCTCTTCGAGCGGCACGGCAAAGTTGATGAGCTCCATCTCGGCGGCTTCCTTGCCGCTCACCCACTCGCCGGTCAGCGCGTAGTACTTGGCCTTGGCCAGACCCAGCCGGTAGATCCACATGCCGCTCAGATGGGCGCCCCAGACGCGCGAATAGGGCGTGCCGAAGCGTGCATCTTCCGAGGCGACCACAAGATCGGCGCATAGGGCCATCTCCGACCCACCGCCAACGCAGTATCCATGGACCTTGGCGATCGTTGGTTTGCCGCCACGCCACAACCCCATGAAGGTCTGCATGTAGGAAGAGTACTGGCTCGTCACATACATCACATCCATGCCCGGGTCGTAGTTCTCCTCCTGGATCGTGCCGTAGTGCTCAAGCCCGTTTGAAAAGTCGAACCCGCCGCAGAAGCTGTCGCCTGCGCCCTGCAGCACAATCACCTTCACCGCGTCATCGAGATTCGCGTCCCGCAGATGCGCATCCAGCTGGTCAAGCACCTCCGGCTTGAGCGTGTTGTACTTGTCCGGGCGGTTGAGGGTGATCGTTGCGATGCCGTCTGCCTTTGACAGCGTGACTGCTTCATCTGACATTCTGTTTCTCCTGAACAAGGCAGGACCCACCGACCTGCCTGCCGACATGACTTACCACTCGGTAGGTGATAGCTTACCGAGTGGTAAGCAGTCAACCCCGCGCCATTCATCGCTCCAGACAAGCGGAAAGTGCCCCGTGACCACGACCACCCGAGACGACCTGCTCCAGTCAGCCCTCAGGCTCTTTGCCGAAAAGGGATTTTACGGAACCAGCATTGCCGACATTGCCCGCGAACTGGGGCTGACCAAGCAGGCGTTGCTGCATCACTTCGGCACCAAGGAGAAGCTCTACGGAGAAGTCCTGTCGCTCATCAATGAGCGCATGACAGAACGCCTGACGGCCATTCGGGCGCTTGGTGCGCCACCTGGGGAGAAGTTCGAGAAAGCCATTCTTGAACTCTATGGAGACGGCGGTCCGGCACCGGACACATCGCGGCTGGTCATGCGTGAATTGATGGACAATGTCAGCCGCGCCGACCAGGCCAAGACCTGGTACCTCAAACCGTTTTTGGAAACGCTCATCGCACTGGCGCGCGATGTACCGGGGAACGGCAAAAAGACGGACGGTGAGTTGCTGGCGCTGACCTACCAGCTCTTGGGCGCGATCAACTACTACGCGCTGTCGCAGACAACACTCGAGAAGATATTCGGCAAACGGACTTTCACCCAGTCACAGGCAGCCTTCAGGGATGTCCTGTTGCAGCTCTTTGAGGCGTAGGGCCTTCAGCCCTGCCAGTCTTCCAGCAGCTCATCGATGAAGCCCGTGGCCGCGACCACAAGGACATCAAGATCGCTGATGACGGCAGCCCGCGCCGGGGCGTCGGTCAGAAGCTCAGCATCCGCCGTTGCATCCGCAAGGGCCCAGGCGCCGACACCGCGGGCTGATCCCTTGAGCGTGTGAGCCGCTTCCTTCCAGGCCTTGTCGTCTCCCGCCATATCGGCAGCAGCAGCGAGCTTCTCAAGGCTGACGGCAAGTTGCTGCCTAAACAGACCGAGGATTTCGGCTTCCAGATCGCGACGGCCCATCGTGAACTTCGACAGATGAACCAGATCGATGGGTCGGCTATCCGAAGATCCGCCCCCTCCAGGGCCGGCCATACGGGAGTCAGGCGTGTGCGCAGTAGCGGGCTGCATGCGGGTTTCCTTCCGAATCAAGACAGCATCGAAAGGCTACGCAGAAAGAACGTAGGAAATATTAAGCGCCGGCTTCGTCCGCATGCCGGATCACCGGATACGGACGAAGTTTCCGCTATGGCTAACGAACCGGTAACGCGCTCACGCTGAACAGCCACTCATGCGCATAAACCAATGCGAAGTAGAGAGCGATGCCGACGGCAGGCCAAAGGATGCCGATCTCTCCAAGCTTCAGGGAGTTGCGACCGGTGAGAATGGCACCGAAGGGGACGTTCGATGTCCTGGATGCGTATCCCTGCCACCGGTCACCAAGTGCGCGCGCCCGTTTGGCATCGATCGTCGGCGGTCCGATCAGCGCCAGCACGGCGAAAGTGCCGAAGAAGATCAGTGACGACAGATCGCCGTTCATCGCGATATGCGCCAGCGCCCAAAGCTGCACACCCCACAGGAAGGGATGTCGTGTGATACGCAGAATACCTTTGGCAGCATCCGGATCATCGACAAGGTCGCCGCTCCCGGCAGCCGTAGGGCTCTTGGTGACATTGCCCAGAACAACAAGGATGGCGGCAAGCAGGATGGCCGTCATGGCGGCATGATGCCACCATGCCTCAGGCACCCAGAGCAGTGTGAAGGTCTCGACGCTCGCATGGTTGTACGCCATGGACATCCAGACGATGGCCCCGAGAGACATGAGCGAGAAGACACCCAGATACGGCTTTTCGCCAATGACGCCGACGATGACGTCCCTTAGACGCGTACCTGAAATGAACAGGTGGATGCCCAGAAACACCGCTGATGCGGCAATCAGATTCCAGGTCGGATCATCAATCATGGTCTGCCCCTCCCTCCGCCAGTTGGCGGTCTGGCCACGGACGCGGCATACGGCCTCCGCAGCAAACAAATCCCCGGCGTCATATTCCCTGACCGCAGCGCCGCTTCTCATACTGGCAGCGTCCGCAGGAGCACGGTAGAGTAAACAAATGGTTACCAAACCTGCATCCTGAAACCCGAAAAATCAAAGGATCGGACCCGTGCCGGACCGCCCCCTCAAGCGCCCCCGCCTGTCCCGCCCTCTGACCCGCCCCGGAGAAGAGACAAAACGCCCGGAAAGCGAGTCAAAGGCTCTAGGGTTGCGGCCCACGGTCAGTGACATCGAAGACGCCCGAAGCACGGACGCAGCGCCCCCCAAGGTGCAGCCGGCAGCGCCGCGGCCGGAGGATCGCAGCTCGTCGTCCCCGAACCAGCGCAAGGAACACACCGCCGGTGGTCCTCACGAGGAGCCGGACGAAGACCTGTTTGAGCGCCCGATTGTCCCTGACGGCGCCGTGCGTCCGGCAAGCGCAACGGTCCAGGCCCCGCGCCCGCGCGGACCGCGCAGACCATCGCCGATGCCTCTTTATCTGGCTGCCATCGCCAGTGCCTTCTGGACAGGCATCATGTTTGCCTATGCCATCGGCTACTACGGCCCGATGGGGCTTCTGACCCTGCCACCGGTGAATGTTGCCCTGCTGGCCATGGCGCTTTTTGCACCGCTGGCCATCATCTGGGGCTTTGCCGCGATTATGTGGTGGGGCGCACAGATGCGCGCAACGGCTGACCATATGGCAGAGGCGTCACGCGCCCTGCTGTCACCGGTGGAGTCGTCGAGCGCCGCCGCAGCAAGCGTGGGTGTCGCAATCTCCGGCGAGATGCGCCGCATGGAACGGACGCTCAAACAGGCGGAGCAACGGGCGGCCGAGTTGCGCAAGAGCATCAATGGCGAATTGAACGGCCTCGAAGCAGCGAGCGCCCGCGCCGAGATGCGTGCCCGCACTCTGCGAGACTTGATCGGCACCGAACGCAAGGCCCTCGTCGAGACCGGCAAGGCACTTGAGCAGGAGTCGGCCCAGGTTGTCGAAGCCACACGGGCACAGGTCGAGCTGGTGTCCGGCGTCACCGGCCGCGCCGCTGATCAGATGACCGAAGCGCAGGCCGGCATTGGGCGCGCCAGCGATTATCTTTCAAAGACGCTGGAAGCAGTGGCGCGGTCTGCAAAGGCTGTCCGTGAAAATGTCGAGTCGCAGGCGGACCGGCTGGACGCTACCGCCGAACACGCCATCCTGCGTGCTGGCGAATTGGCGTTGAGCTTCGCGGACCAGGGTGAGGCGCTGACACGCACCGCCAAGGAACTTGGCGACGAGAACGAACGCGCCGTGCGGGCCTTTGCGGAGCAGCGCGAAACATTGGATGCGCTGGCTGCTGATCTGCGCGAACGGGCAGACACCATCGAGACCGCCATCGCCGGTCACGCCGATGTAATCAACACAGCACTGGACGAAGCTGACGCGAAAGCCATGGGCTTGGGCCCACGCGTCACCCGCGAGGCCGAGCGATTGACCGCGGCCGCACGCGATGCGGCAAGTCAGATCGAGCAGACCACCGGCTTGATGGAATCGCGTACCACAGACATGCAGGCACGAGTTGCGGATGCGACCGGACACCTTGCCCAGACCATCGATTTCTCAACCAAGAATGTTGATGCGAGCGGTGAGCGGCTCCAGGCCCTGCTGAACGACATCGGCACCGCCGCTCAGTCCGCCGCCAAAGATATGACGGCTGCAAGCGATGACCTTGGCGGGCGTATCGACCAACTCCCCGAAGCGACAGCTGCACAGGCTGATCGGCTGCGTGCTGTGATGGGTGAACAGATCGGAGCGATTGCCTCGGTTGCTGAATCTGTAGCCAACGCGCTCGAACGCATGGGCCCGGGCCCGGTTTCCGGCTCATGGCCTCCGGCGGATCCGGCGTCGCAAGCCTCACCTGCTGCGTTCACGCCACCTCGGACGCAACCGGTGGAAAGCAGCACCGGCCCGGCACCAGACTCACGTGACTGGAAACTCGGCGATGTCCTGTCCGCCGCCCGCGCGCGGGAAGACGGTGCATCCTCGATGCCACGTGCCGCACATCACATCATCGAGACACTCCAGTCCCTGTCGATCGACATTGACCGCGCGCTTGAGGAAGACCCGCCCATGGAGCTGTGGAAGCGGTACAGGGACGGAGAACGCAATGTCTTCACCCGCCGTGTTGCGAGCCTGCGCGGCAAGGAACCTCACACCCGCATCGGTGAGCGCTATCAGAGCAACGCCGAGTTCCGCGGCGATGCGGATCGCTACATGGCTCAGTTCGAGATGCTGTTGTCGGACGCAGCTGAGAAAAACCCGGATGGGTTGCTCGCGGATACCTACATGTCATCGGACATCGGTAAGGTCTACGCACTGTTGGCGGAAGCAACCGGGCGCGTGGCCTGAGCAGCCTTTTGCCGCCTGGCTAGCTGCCGGGCGCAATCTGGTTGCTTGTGGCAGCGGCCCAGGTCACCACGTCGCGCACCACCGTCTGCGCGGCCACGTTCATGGCCCGCACCACATCTTCGACATTGTCGGAAGCCGCCATGTTGCGCGCTTCAAAAGTCCGGCCGTCGAGCACACGGCGTCCGTCGAGCCAGATGACCTTTGCACTCAGCCGCACGACCACTTCAGGAGTGACAGGTCCCCCGCCGGTGCCCTCGATGCGCGCTTCGAAGTCCCGCAGGTCACTCACCAGAGCCACATTGGGCCGTACAGCGACAGATTGCCGGGAGGCTGACATCTGCAGTCCCGCGTGCTCGAAGCTCTCCACGATCAGGTCCTGCACCAGCCGCGGCGCACGATCAGTCCAGCGCGCTCCGGTGAAGTACTGCAACGCGTGCGGGCCATTGTAGATCGCGATTCGATCCGTATCGAGTGCGCGCTCAGCCGCAGGCTCCTCGACCAGCAACTGCCAGTTGGCCCCTGCCATCGCTGCCGGGTAATCCCTGGGTGCCTGCAATCCGTAGAGCGTACTGGCCGTATCGCCGGAAGGCAGAATGCTGGCACATCCGGCCAGCAGGACCGCCAGCAGGGTCGGTGCCAGAACCCGCCGCATTTGCTTCATCAGATCCGTGATCAATTGCCATACTCCGCCGGCTCCGAGCCGAGCAGGAACTCGGTCGGATTGCGTTCCAGTTCCACGACCAGCCGGTCCACCGAGGCGATCATCCGCCGCGTATCCCGCAACAACCGGTCGACTTCCGGCACACTGCTGTTGCTGAGTTGCTCAAGTGCAGGACGGGTCTCCGCCACGAGGCCGCGGGCATCTTCCGCGAGCGCGCCATAGGAGCCTGCCGCCTGCTCGATTTCACCGACTGCGCCGTTCATCTTCTCGGTGATCTCTGCAATCTGCTGCGATGCCGCGGCCAGATTTTTCAGGATCTGATCGATCTCTTCATGGTTCGATGCGATGGTCCCCGACACGGTTTCGACATCGCGCACAGTGGCCGACAGCTGGCCCTCGTTTTCGCCGAGCAAACGGTCGATGCGCACCAGCAGATCGTTGGCAGCCGTCAGCACCAGCGGTGCTGATGTGATGAGCTGCTGCACGGCTGACCGGTCAGCCACGATCACCGGATAATCGGCATCGTCTTCGGCTTCCAGTATTGCGCTGTTCGGCGAACCGCCTGTGATCTCGATGAAGGCGACACCCGTGATGCCCTGGAACTCGAGACGCGCCTGACTGTCGACGGTGACCGGCGTGCGCTCATCCACATCAATCCGCACACGCACAAGACGGGGGTCGGCGCCGAGCCGTATCTCGGTGACCGTGCCGACCCTGATGCCGTTGTACCGGACGTCACCGCCCTCCGCGAGGCCGGCAACGGACCCGTCGAAGATCACGTCATAGGTCTGGTACTCCGCATCCCCCTCAAATCCGGTAAGCCAGATGAGGAAGAGGAACGCAGCCACGACAGCAGCCGCCGAGAACGCACCGATCAGGATGTAGTTTGCCCGTGTTTCCAACGTTTATCCGTCCTCTGACGTATCCCCAATTCCCGCTAGCCCGTGCTCCTGGCCACGGCCCCTGCCGCCGCCCGGGACCGGGGCCCCTGGAAATACTCCTGGATCCACTCATTCGGGTGCAAGGCCACCTCGCTGAGCGGACCCACAACCATAACACGCCGCTCGGCAAGGACCGCTACCCGGTCGCAAATAGCGTAAAGACTGTCCAGATCATGGGTCACCATGAACACCGTCAACCCCAGCGCATCTTTCAGCTGGTGAATCAGCTTGTCGTAGTCCGCAGCACCGATCGGGTCGAGCCCGGCCGTCGGCTCGTCCAGAAACACGATCTCCGGGTCCAGCGCGAGGGCCCGCGCCAGGGCTGCACGCTTGCGCATTCCGCCGGAGAGTTCACTAGGGTGCTTGGGACCCGCCGACGGCGGCAGCCCCACCATCGCAATCTTCTCGGCCGCAAGTTCGTCCATGAGAGCCTGCGGAAGCTTCAGGTGCTCACGCATGGGGACCTGGATGTTCTGCGCCACCGTCAGCGCCGAAAAGAGCGCTCCGTCCTGAAACGCCACGCCCCAGCGCTGTTCAACAGCCTTACGGGCGTCACCAGCCAGCGACGCCACCTCCTGCCCGAACACGCGAACCGTCCCTGCGTCGGGCCGCTTGAGGCCGACAATCGTCCGCAGCAAAACCGACTTGCCTGTGCCCGAGCCACCGACCACTCCCAGCACCTCGCCGCGCCGCACATCCAGATCAAGCTGATCATGGATTACCTGCGGCCCGAACTGGTTGCGCAGGTTGCGCACCTGAATGATGTTGTCTGTGCGGTCCGCCATGATCAGTAGCCCACCGCGGTAAAGAACATGGCAAACAGTGCATCGAGAACGATGACGGTGAAGATCGATTTCACGACCGAAGACGTCGTCCGTTCACCGACGGATTCCGCGCTTCCGGTGACCCGCAGGCCCTCAAGACATCCAATCACCGCAATGGCGAGCGCCAGGAACGGCGCCTTGATCAGCCCGACAAAGAACGTGTTAGACTCAACGGCCGCATCAACCCGCTGAAGATAGGTCTGCGGCGAGATATCAAGAAAGAAATAGGACACCGCCCCACCACCCAGCAGCCCCATGATGTCGGCAATGAAGGTAAGAACCGGCAGCATCAGAACGAGCGCGATGACCCGGGGCGCCACAAGTACGGAAATAGGGTCCATGCCCAGCGTGCGCATGGCATCGATTTCTTCACGTACCTTCATTGACCCGATCTCAGCAGTGAAAGCACTGCCGGAACGGCCCGCGACAATGATGGCGGTAATCAGCACACCGAGTTCGCGCAGAATAGAAATTGATACGAGATTGACCGTGAAGACCTCGGCACCGAACAGTTTGAGCTGAGAAGCCCCCTGCTGCGCCAGAACCGCACCTATGAGAAAGGTCAGCAGGGCTACGATCGGCACGGCATTGAGCCCGACCTTCTCCATGTGGCTGACGACCGACGTGACCCGCAACGTCCGGGGCCGGATAACGATCTGCCCGATCACCACAAGGACCAGGCCGACCATGTTGAGGATGGCCACAAGCTCATTGACGAAGGAGACGACCGACCGCCCCATGCGCTCGGCCAGCACTTCGAACACGCTCGCCTGTTCCGGCTCGACATCGCAGGGCTGGTCGCTCTCTTTGGCCAGCTCAATGAGCCCGGCCTGTGTCGTGCTCACATTGGCCAGCGTGACCGTGGCACCGGCATCTTCCAGGTCACGGCGGGTCCGGTGGACCATCCAGGCACCCGCTGTGTCCAGTGCGGTCACATCCGACAGATCGATGGTCACATGGCCGCGCAGGTGTTGCGGTGTCCCGGCAACGGCGGCGGTCACATCGCGCAGGGGTGCGTCATTCGCCGCAACGTAATGTACCGTCCACGGACCAGTCAGAACGATCTGACCGCCGTCATCGGTCTCGAGAGTTTCAAAATGTGCGCCGCTATTGGCCAACTTGCCGCCCCCGTGTAAGGCGCGAGTGTGCCCGAAAGGCGCCGTTGGAAGCAATAAACCGCTGAAATCGCTTGAGTTATGCTTACCATCCGGCGGCAACGGTCGGCGCGGCAAGGCAACGCATGGCCGCGAGCCCTTCGGCGAACTATGTTTCGACCCAATGGTGCCCGCCCAGAGAGACATTGAGATCGGGAGAAACTCATGCCCAAGGCCCTGACACTTGCAGCCGTCGCAGCAGCTTTGTCTTTTTCAGCTGCCATGGCGATGACATCGCCTGCGCTCGCTGAAGAAGCAACACCCATTGCCGCAGAAGAATTCACGGGCGATCCGGACAAAGGCAAGCGTGTCTACAATCGTTGCCGCGCTTGCCACACGGTCGAGAAGGATGGGCCCAACCGGGTCGGACCCAACCTCTATGGCGTGGTCGGCGCTGAATTCGGTCATGTCGAAGGCTACAACTTCTCGCCCAACCTGCTGGAACTGAAGGCCGAGGGGCGTGTCTGGGACATTGCCACTCTGGACGCCTACCTCAAGAAGCCGAAGGACGTCATCCCCAAGGGCACCATGAACTTCGTAGGCCTGCCGAAGGAGACCGACCGCGCCCATGTGATTGCCTATCTGGCAACGCTCGGCGGTCCGCTTGCAGCACCTGAAGAAGCCGCACCTGCGGAATAGAATCCCGCACCCGCTGCGCACCAGCAGATGCTGGACCAGTAGCTACATCTTAACCTCCCTGAATTACCGTTCATAAAGCGGGAATTTATGATCGAATATCTGCGCGCGATGCCTTGTTTGGGCCATTCTTTAAGGCCCTGCTAGGTCATCGCCGGGCACTATTCGTCCGGGCGCGGCACGTATTCGTCGCGCGGTTCAGGGGTTGAACATGAGAACCATACAGCTATTGCGGCGCCTTGCGGCGGCGCTGGCGGGGTTTGCCCTCGCCGGCTGGCTTGTGGTCATGCAGTACGACCCTGCAGGCATCGCGACGACAGTGCGCCTGGTGGTGTTCGACTACTACCAGAATGCGTCACCACGCCCCTACCGCGACCCAAAGGTCTCTACCGGAACGGGGGTTGTCTATGTGGATGTCGACCGCGCCAGCCTGGAGCGCGTCGGACCATGGCCCTGGCCACGCACCCGCTTTGCATCTCTTACGGACAAGATCCTCGCCCGGGAAGCCCGGGCCGTCGTCTTTGAAACAGCGTTCGAGTGGCCTGATGCGACGTCGCCGGCCGAAGCCGTGCAGGAATGGCTGGCCAACCCCGAACTCGACATTGACCAGATTGCGCGCCTTCAGGAAGCATCTATTGGCCTGCCGGATCACGACATGGTCTTCGCCCGTGCCATTGCACGCGGCCCCGTGGTGACAGCCTTTTCCCTGAGCAACGACGCGAATGCACTGGTACCGGTCCGCAAGGCACCGATCTCAGCACGCGGGGGCGACCTGTCAGAATTTCTTCGGCAGCGGCCAGGCATGGCACCGAGCCTCAAGTCACTGGAAGAAGTGGCCTCGGGCAACGGCGCGCGAACACTGTCTGCCGGTCCTGGCAGCGACGGCGTAACCCGCCAGGTCCCCCTGCTCGAGAAGGTCTCCGCGACGGTGATCCCCAGCCTGTCGGTCGAAGCCATCCGCGTTTCGGAAGGGGCACGCGGGGTCATCGGCTTCGTCACTCGCGCCGATGGTGATCTGAAGTTCGGACGCCGCCCTGGTCTGGACCGGATTGTGGTCGGTAACCGGGAACTGCCGACAGACCCAGATGGTGGCCTGTGGCTGCATTACACACAGGCAGAACCATCCCGCAGTCTACCGGCATGGAAAGTGCTCTCAGATCATCCCGATGCGTCAGGTCTGGCTAATGCCATTGTTTTCGTAAGTGCGACGGTTCAGGGCTCTGAAGCCTTCATTGATACACCGGTCGGGACCGTGCCGCGTGTGGAAGCGCATGTGCAGGCGGTCGAGCAGATGCTGCTTGGTCACTACCTGTGGCGACCGAACTGGGCTCTGCCGGCAGAGCAGGTCTATCTGTTGATCGCTGGTGTTGCATTGCTGGCGCTACTCATCACCGCCGGCACGCTCTGGGCCATTTTGTTTGGGGCACTTGCGGTTGCCGGCGCCTTCGCCGGAGGCTGGTTCGCATTTACTTCCAAGCTTTGGCTGGTTGACCCCATCTTGCCCGTAACCGGGCTGATCGCTGTCTTGCTCATCGGGTCGACCATGAACCTGATGCGGCGCAATGCGACGGAGCAGTTTGTCCGCGCTCAGTTTGCAGATCGCCTGGCGCCGAAGCACATCAGCGCCCTTGTGCGCAATCCGGCAGCAGCGGCACCAGCCGGACGCAGCGTTGAGGTCACAGCTCTGTCCGCCGACGTCCGCGGCTTTCATCGCGTCGCCGAACCCTTCAATGACGATCCGCAGGGGCTGGCAACGCTGGTCAACGACATTCACGAGCCGCTGACACGATGCGTCCTGCGGCATGACGGCATGGTCGACCGGTTTGTCGGCGGCGGCATGAACGCGTTGTGGAATGCGCCGGTTGCACGCGAAGACCACACCATCCAAGCATGCCACGCCGCCTTGCGCATGGTCGCCGAGCTGGAAGCCGTCAACCGGAACCTTGAAGCCCAGTCCCAGCGGGCACACCGTCCGTACATTCCGGTCTCCCTTGGCATCGGGATCGAGCTTGGCCAGGCGGTCGTCGGCAATCTTGGCGCCGACAAGGTCTACGACTTTTCGGGCATTGGCGGAGCGGTAAACGAAGCGCAGCTGCTACAGCGCCTGTCGCGCCGATACGGCCCGGCGATCATTGTCGGCGCGGACGCCCGCGACGAGATCAAGGACAAGTTCGCTTTCCTCGAGATCGACCAACTGCGTCTTGATGGCCGGATCGACCCATGGCGGGTCTACGCCCTGCTCGGTGACCCGATCATGGGGGCCAGCCCGAAGTTCAAGGCCCTAGAAGAAGCCCACAAGGCTTTGTTCAAGGCATATCACGCGCGGGAATGGTCCACGGCTCGCAAGGTCATCACCGAATGCCGCAAGCTCTCCGGCGCCATTCCGACACTCTACGACCTCTACGACGAGCGTGTCAGCCGGCTGGAAGCTGAGGCCCCGCCGCAGGATTGGGCCGGCGTTCACGAACTCGCAGACCTGTTGTCGCCTGCCAAGTCCAAGGTATCGATTGGCAAGCCCGAACCGGCAGAACTCGGCGAAGCGCCAGTCTAGCCGGCAATCTCAATTCCGATCTTCCCGAAATGCGCGCCAGAGCCCATGTGCTCCAGCCCCGCCTTCAGGTCTTCGAGCGGGAAGGTCGTGTCCACGACCGGGTGAATCTCATGCAGCGCCATGGCTTTCAGCATGTCTTCAAACTGTGTGCGGTTGCCGACGGTAATGCCGTGAATGCGTGCATTCTGCGAGAACATGGTCGCGACATTCATGTCCTTCATCACGCCGGACAGAAGACCGATAACCGCCACATGACCGCCAACACGAATGGCCGCCAGTGACTGCGTGAAGGTCTCAGCGCCACCCACCTCAACGACATGATCAACTCCGCGGCCGCCGGTGAACGCCCGTGCGGCGACGCCCCAGTCCGGTGTCGTCTTGTAGTTGATGACGTGATCTGCACCCAGATCCTGCGCCCGGGCCAGCTTGTCATCGGAAGATGAGGTCGCAATCACGCGCGCGCCGGCTGCCTTTGCGAATTGCAGAGCAAAGATGGAGACACCGCCCGTGCCCTGCACCACCACAGTGTCACCTGCCTTGAGATTTCCCTCCACGACGAGCGCCCGCCATGCGGTTAACGCGGCGCAGGGAAGCATCGCCGCTTCCATGTCCGTCATATAGTCCGGCACTTTGACAACGCCGTCCTCACCGATGAGCAGATAGTCCTGCGCACAGCCGTCCAGTGAACCGCCAAGTGCCTTCGACAACCCTTCGATGGTCGGCCCGCCGGCATGCCAGGTCGGAAAGAAGATCGGGCAGACGCGGTCACCCGTGGCGACGCGTGTGACACCTTCACCGGCGTCTTCAACAACGCCGACCGAGTCTGAAAGCGGCACGAGTGGCAGCTTGTACTGGCCGCCCATGCCCAGAACCGTCGCAAAGTCACGGAAGTTGAGGCAGGCTGCCTTGAGCCGCACAACGATTTCGCCTGGCCCCGCTTTAGGAACATCCCGCTCGACCAATGCAAGATTTTCCAGCCCGTAGGCGCCCTGAATTTCAACTGCGCGCATGGTGCGTGCCTCCCAATTGTGTGTTCTGAGTCTTGAAAACGTGCCGGATGTCGCGCGCCTAGCGCGGCGTATCACCCTTGATCTGGCATCGGTGCATGACACGGCGTGACGCCGGATCGAACGCGTCGCGCCGGTGGTTGAGCGAGCGGTTATCCCAGATCAGCAGGTCACCGGTACGCCACTGATGCGTCCAGGCAAACCTCGGATCGGCGCAATGCGCCCATAATGCATCGAGGAGTTCTTCGTTCTCGTCCGCGTCCATGCCGACAATCCAGCCATTGCGCCGGCGGCCGAGATACAGCGACTTCTCGCCGCTCTCCGGGTGGGTACGGATGACAGGATGCCGGGCACCGGGGGCCTTGGTGACATCCGTCACAGGCTCAGCGCCGACACGCAGCTCGCCCACGCTGGTATAGCTGGAGTCATGATTGGCGGTGCGGTCCTCGATGCGAGTACGCAAGGTGTCTGGCAGTTCCTCAAGCGCGAGCACCATATTGGCAAAGCTCGTGTCGCCGCCCCTCGGTGGGATTTCCAGCGAGTACAGAACGCTCGCCATCGGCGGCTGGTCCACATAGGACATGTCCGTGTGCCATTCTGCCTCGTCGGCACCAAGCGCACCTATCGGTTTTCCGTCTTCGACAACGTTGGAAATGATCCAGATATCCGGGCGGGACTTTGCCTGCGCGCCCACATCTTCGGTCGCACTCGCCGGTGCAAGGTCAAGCGGGCCAAAGCGTTTCGAGAAGGCCACGAGGTCATCGTCCGTCAGGTCCTGATCGCGAAACAGCAGCACCTTGTGTGCCAGCCACTCAGCGCGCAGCAGCGAAAACGTCGCGTCATCCAGGGTTTTCACATCAAGCCCGCGGATCTCTGCACCCACGGCCGCGCCCGTGGGCACGACCTCGAAAGGCAGATCAATTTGTGCTGCAGGATCACCCATCGATCCGCTCTCCGTTCCAGTTGCGCGCGCCCCAAAAGGCCGCGCCGCAAGCAAGCACAGCTAAGGCGGTCATCGCAAGATAGGCGGTCCCGCCGGTCTCCGCATAAAGCTGCCCAGACAGGACAGTCGCTCCGGCCATGATGATGCCGCCTGCAAGGGCCGCATACGTGCTTTGGGCGGTGGAGGCGAGATGCGGCGGCACGGCGCGCACAAGGAACTGCATGACACCAAGATGCGCCATGCCGAATGTCAGGGCATGCAGGCATTGCAGGACCGGTAACGTCCAGAACGGCGGATCGAATGCCATGACGGTCCACCGCAGGATGGCCGCACCACCTCCGATGGCAATCAGCGCCGCCGGCGTATAGCGCGCCACGATGGGTCCTGCCTTCCACAGCAGCACCACCTCGACCATCACCGCCCACGCCCAAAGCGCGCCTATGACGCTGTCATTGATTCCGAGCGACTGCCAGTGAAGGGTTCCAAACGCATAGTAGACCGCGTGGGTCGCCTGCACACCTGCGGCGGCCACAGCGAAGGCGATGAACACCGGCGAGCGCACAAGACGGGCAACACTCGCAAGGTCGACGCGGCCAACGCCGCTTACCTCAGCAGGGTCAGTCTCATCATCATCGCGCAGGAGATAGTATGCGGCGCAATTCAGGATACCGGCGAAGATGATGACCCAGACAACAAGATCAGGCCCCATGGAGCCAAGCGCCGCGCCCACCGACAGGTTGGCAACAATGAATGCGACCGATCCCCAGGCGCGTGCACGCCCGTAGACAAGCTTCCCTGCCGCACTGTCACGCATCGCCAGCGCGTCGGTCATCGGCATGATCGGCGGACCGAACACGGTCATCACCATCATCACGGCGAGGATCGGCCAGAAGCTGTCCGTCACCAGATAGATCATGTTGGCCACGACAGTGACCGCCGTCAGCAGCCGCAGAGTCTTTACGGGTGCCCCGGCGCGGTCGGAGAAGTAAGCAATCGACGGCATGGTGAAGACGCGCACAGCACCTGACAGGCCGTACAGCAGCCCGATCTCATAGGCACTCAGGCCACGCGACTCGAGCCACACCGGGAAGTACGGCAGGAACGTCCCCATCGCGAGAAAGATCGCCCCATAGGCAAACGCATATCGCGGCTCCATGCCGCTCAGGGCGTTGCGGGTCATGGCCATGTCAGCCGCCCCCCTGCTACGGTCAGAGCAACAGGTACCGACCACAGATGTGGCGATGAGTCGGCAACACATGGGAGGGCTGCATGGAACCGGCAAAGATCAAGAACGCCATCGTCCTGCTGTTCGATAGTCTCAACCGGCACATGCTTGGCAGCTACGGCAGCAGCGAGTTCGCGACACCGAATTTCGACGCCTTCGCGGCCCGCTCGCTGCGCTTCAATCGGCATTTCACCGGCTCCCTGCCCTGCATGCCCGCGCGCCACGACATCCTCGTTGGCGCGATGGATTTTCTGTGGCGCCCCTGGGGGTCGATCGAGATCTGGGAAGACGCCATCACCTACGCTATGCGCCGCAAGGGCATCACCACGATGCTGGTGGCCGACCACCCTCACCTTTTCGAAACGGGGGGCGAGAACTACCACACTGATTTCAAGGCGTGGGAATATTTGCGCGGCCATGAAAGCGACCCATGGAAGACCCGGCCTGATCCCAGCTGGCAGGGCGCCCCGCATTTCATTCCACGCGATATGCCCTACGACAACTCACGCGGCTACTTCCGCGACGAGGCCGACTTCCCCGGCCCGCGCACCATGCAGGCCACCGTCGACTGGCTTCGTGACCACGCCCCGCATCATGACGAGGGCTTCTTCCTGTTTGTCGATGAGTTCGATCCACACGAACCTTTCGACACGCCGGACCCTTGGGCACGCATGTATGACGAGGACTGGGAGGGCGACAGCCTTATCTGGCCACCTTATGCGGTCGGTGCCGTCGAGCAGGGGGTGATATCGCCGCGTGACGGCCGCCAGATACGCGCCCAGTACGGCGCCAAGCTGTCGATGATCGATCACTGGTTCGGCAGGGTGATGCAAACACTCGAGACCACCGGTCGCCTCGACGACACGCTGATCATCCTCACAACCGACCACGGACACTATCTCGGCGAAAAGGACATCTGGGGAAAACCCGGCACACCGGTCCAGAAGACGCTCGGCCACATTCCGCTGCTCGTTGCGGGCCCTGGGATCACGCCCGGCGACAGCGATGCGCTTACGACCAGCGTCGACGTCTTCGCAACGCTTGCCGACCTGTTCGACCTGGATGTGCGCCAGCGCACCCATGGCAAGTCATTGATGCCTGTCCTGCGCGGCGAACAATCGTCGGCCCGCGACTATGTGCTGACCGGCGTGTGGGGCCGCGAAGTACAGGTGACAGATGGGAAGCACCTTTATGCGCGCGCCCCGGTGGACAGGAACATGCCGCTCGCCATGTATTCCAACCGCTGGTCCACCATGCCGATCCATGTGAACGGCCCGGACGGCACCGAAATCCATACGCGGGACATCTTTCCGCTGCCCGACGAGCGCGCCGAGCTGCACAAGGTGCCGGGCTCGACAGTGCCCGTGATCCGTCAGCCCTTCCAGCCGGGCGACATGCTGCCCTACTGGGCGGGGCGCAGATTCAACGGCGATCATCTCTACGACCTCTCGGCACCGGCCGGCGAGGAACCTGACAGGCCCGACAGCCCGGACACAGCCACCTATCTGGACCTCTTGCGCCACGCCCTGGATGAGGTGGATGCGCCCGCCGAACAGTATGAACGCATGGGCGTAGCCTGACGCTGCGGTCTAGAGCTGCGGCAACGCGATGGCCCGCATCTTGGCAGAGCTGTCCAGCGCCTTGAGGATCGCGAGTTCGACATCCCGCGCCCAGGCGGCGTCAATCTCCTCCACATGTGTATGCAGCTCGATCAGCAGGCGGCGGAGCGCATCATTGGCCGTGTTGAGGGCGCTGATCGTCAGGACGTCATCCTGTCCATGCCCGGCAGCACTCACCTTATTCTGGAGTTGACCCTCAAGATGTCCGGTCGCATCGCGGAAGATGCTGCGGAACATCTCGTTCTCTTTCACGCGCACATCGGCACCGCGCTCATACTCAAGCGCCGCGCAATACATCAACAGGCCGACAACTGACGCACTGCCCGTCGAGTAGGTCGCATTCAGGTTCGGCGCAATCTCCAGCAGCATGGTGCCGAAGCCGCCCATAAGAAGATCATTGGCTTCCGGACGCATCAGTTTGTCTCCTCGAAGGACGCCAACAGCCGTTCGGCAACAATCTCGTTATGGCGAGCCGTGCAATAGAGGCCGGAAAAGGCAAGCACCGGGTCTTTGTTGTCGCCGGTCGCGTATTCGTGGCTGGACGAAATCCAGATGCCGAGCCCCTTCACGTTGGAAAAGAGCTCCCACCATGAAAGCGCCTTTGGATCAGCTGTCAGTCCGGACGTCTTCTCCCAGAGCGCAATCGCCTCTTCGCGCGGGATGAGAGATGCCGGCAATTGGGGGCCGGACGCCGCCCATAGCGGGTCAAGCGCCCAGGCGAGGTCCTCAAGCGGATCGCCCAGATGGCACATCTCCCAATCGAGCACGGCGGTAATGTCGCCCGCCTCGTCGCTCATGAAATTACCGATACGATAGTCCCCATGGACGACAGACAGCTTCTGGGCCGGCGGTGGCGGCGACCGCCGGAGTTTGCGGATGGCCGCGCGCGCGATCGGATGCGGCTCCAGTTCATCTCCGTCTATCACGCCTTCCCAGTAGTCGAGCTCTTTTGACCAGCAGCCATCAAGCGGCGGCACGTCCATCTTGGCTGTAAGGCCGTTTGCCTTCGGATCGGCGGCCGAGATCGTGCCGAGATGCCGCCAGAACTGCTCTCCGATCTTCGGCGCAAGATCGCCATACGGATTCTCGGTGAAAGGTGACGCCGCTTCTCCGGTCGGGATTTCCGACATCACAAAGAAGGGCCGGTCCAGCCACTTCTCATCCATTTCGAGGAAGAGCGCCTCAGGCACCGGAACAGACGTGTCAAAGAACGCGCGGTATGCGTTGAACTCCACGTCACGCTCGGTATCGATCAAACTGCCGGTCGGATCACGGCGCAGAATAAGGCCACGCGTCGTGCCGGGCATCGACGCATCTTCACGCAGATGCACTTTCACACGGAAGGTTTCGCGGGACGCGCCGCCGTGAATCCGCTCGATCGCCTCCACATCCGCTGTGGTCACATCCGGCAGGTGGGTTTCAAGGTAGTCGGAAAACCGCTCGGCCAGGTCGGCCAGCGCGGGCTCCAGTGGAACCGTTTCGCTCATTTGGCACCATCCAGCATGTCGGCAAGGCCGGATGGGTCATGCGCACCGATGATGAGTTGCTCAAGAACGCCCTGCCCCTTGAGCGTTTCGCCCGAGGGCGTTGTCATCGTCGCCGAGGAGAATGCCTGGATGTGCAGATGTTCGAACGACAGGGGCGGCGCATCCGCGAGAACGATCTCGTCATATCCAAGTGCGTTCTCGCCCTTGTAGTGTCCATGGCCCCACTCGGAGCCCACATAGCCAAGGCCCTGCATGTAGAATGTGTAGTGCGGCTCCAGGTCGATGCGTGTCGCGCCGTCGGCACCATTGAGCGTAATCGCGGCACTTGCGGCATGTCGGGTACCCGGCTTGAAGGTCACATCTGACGAACAGTCCGGAAACTCACTTGGTTCGCCGCCAACGGGACAGATCACACCATTGGTGTTCCATGCATGTCCCTGACGGTCCGAGTTGATGTGGTAGAGCGAAATGCGGTCATCAAAATTGAGCGGACACCACAACCAGTAGAACTGTGGTTCCGGCGGCGGCGCCACCGGCTGACTATCGGCAGCACCCACCGGACGGATGCCCCATGACCTGTCGCGAGTCCCGCGATATCGCGGGCGCGTCACGTCGATACGTTTTCCCTGCACATCAATCCACCCTTCCCATTCTCCGTTCTGCGTGAGCCGGGTGTAATCGAGAACCGTCCGCGGCCCGATACGCGAAATGAAGCGGGGCTCTTCCAGTGCCTGCGTCCGGCCGGTGAAAGTGAGGTCCGCGGTGATGCCATGTTCATTGTCGCTCACGACAACACGCAACACCTGCAAAGGTTCTACGATCTCGACCTTTATGGGACCGACCTGCGTGTCCATCCTCTCCATATGCATCACCTTGGAGGCATGAAGGTTCTTCTGCACACCATCGACGATCACACAGAAAGCAGCGTCCATGATGTTGAGGCCGGGATAGACACCAAACGCACAAGCGAAATGGCCGTCGCCGCCGGTCTCGGCAGCGTCTTGCGGATACCCGTTGAAGAAGTACCGGTCATAGAAATTCCGGTCCGTCGTTGCATAGGCGATCGGCACCGGAGCCTGATGAATCGGATAGTCATCAGCCTTGGTAAGCATGGCCACTCCCTGTCGTCTTGTGTTTGTATTTGCCGCAAATGTGGGCCGCGTGACTGGCAGGGGTCAAGCAGCCCTGGATCACGCCAAACAGGAAACACACGATGCAACTCTGGATCACCATCGCCGCCGCCAACGCGTTCATCGCAATTGCCGCAGGGGCATTCGGGGCTCACGGGCTGCAGGGCCGCGTCGGTGATCGGGCGTTGGCAGCATTTGAAACCGGCGCGCAGTATCACATGTACCACGCGCTCGCCCTGCTGGCGGTCGCATCGCTCACGACGGTTACCTCTCATGGCGCCGTCAATCTGGCGGGCTGGGCATTCCTCGCCGGCGTCGTCCTGTTCTCAGGATCGCTCTACTACTTCGGACTCACGGAGAGCCGGGCGCTGGTGCTGATCACCCCGATTGGCGGCGTCGCCTTTCTCGCCGGTTGGGCCGCGCTGGCATGGGCAGGCCTGAGGGCTTCCTGACCTTTGCCCACACACCGGTGTGCCTTCCAGATTTGCCATGCAGTTCAACGCAGAAAAGCTGGGAAATTGAAGGGTGCAGTGCACCGATGACTCTTGTGTCCCCATCCTGTATGGTCCCGCGCAAAATCGCGCCGAATGGCGAAAAACTGCGTTTTTTCAGGGAGATACACGGCATGAGTGAAGCCGCAGCTGCATCCGCACCCGAGATTCCGTCCGAGCCTCTCATGAGCGTCGCTGACGCCCATGCACTGATGACGTCACCGGGCACCCCGTTCGAGATGACAGAGGAAACAGTCCGCGGCTTGAAGATGCGCGTCTGGGCGCTGGCCAAGCGCAACCTACGTGAGCTGTTCGATGTCGCCAAGGACCACGGCGACCACGAATTCGTCGTCTACGAAGACGATCGGATGACCTACGCGCAGTTCCACAAGGCGGCAACTGCTCTGGCGCACAAGCTGAAGAACGACTACGGCGTCCAGAAAGGCGACCGCGTGGCGATCGCCATGCGCAACTATCCTGAATGGCCGGTCGCGTTTTTCGCCGGCGCCACCCTCGGCGCGATCATGGTGCCGCTGAACTCCTGGTGGACGGGCGAAGAGCTTGAGTACGGACTTGAAGACTCCGGAACGTCGATTGTGTTCACCGACGAAGAGCGGGCGCACTCGATTGCTCCCTTTGCAAAGCGGCTTGGTATCAAGTCAGTGATCGCTGCTCGGGCAACGAAATTGCCGGAGAGCGACGCAAACATCGAGCACTTTGCGGATGTGCTGTGTGCGCCTTCGGAATATGACAGCCTCCCCGAACAGGCCCTGCCGGATGTGGACCTTGATCCGGAAGACGATGCGACCATCATGTACACCTCCGGCACCACGGGACGGCCGAAAGGAGCACTTGGCACCCAGCGCAATATCTGCGGCAATGTCGTCGGCCTCGGCATCGCCCCTGTACGTCAGTTGTTGCGGTACGGTCAGCCTCTGCCGGACGTCGCCAACATGCCGAAGAAGTGCATGCTGATCTCTGTGCCGCTGTTCCACGCGACAGGCCTGCACGCGATCCTGTGCGGCACTCTGAATGCCGGCAACAAACTCGTGATGATGTTCAAGTGGGACCCCACCCGCGCCCTTGAACTGATCGAGCGCGAAAAGATCAACAGCTTCGGCGGCGTTCCGGCGATGGTCTGGCAGGTGGTTGAGCACCCTGACTTCGATAAGTACGACACATCGAGCGTTGAAGGTGTCGGTTATGGCGGCGCGCCCGCCGCACCGGAACTTGTGCAGAAGATCAAGACACTATTCCCGGCGTCTTCGGCGGCCAACGGCTATGGCCTGACAGAAACCTCCGCCGCGTCGAGCCAAAACGCAGGCCTTGAGTATCAGGCAAAGCCTGAGAGCTGCGGCCCCGCTATCCCGGTCTGCGACGTGAAGGTCGTGGATGACAAGGGCAATGAGCTTCCCGCAGGTGAGGTCGGCGAGTTGTGGATTTACGGCCCGAATGTCGTGAAAGGCTACTGGAACAAGCCGGAAGCCACAGCCGAGACCTTTACCGATGGATGGCTGCACTCCGGTGACCTCGCCCGCATCGATGAAGAAGGGTTCATCTACATCCTCGACCGCGCCAAGGACATGCTGATCCGCGGCGGCGAGAACGTGTACTGCGTGGAAGTCGAAGATGCCCTCTACAGCCATGATGATGTGATGGATGCCGCCGTGATTGGCATACCGCACAAGGTGCTCGGCGAAGAAGTGGGCGCCGTTGTCCAGGTAACCCCGGGATCAAGCGTCACTGAAGGTGATCTGCAGACCTATGTGCGTCAGCATCTCGCCGCGTTCAAAGTCCCGGTGAAGATCGAACTGCGCACCGAGCCGCTTCCGCGAAATGCCAACGGCAAGATCCTCAAGCGTCAGTTGCGTGAGGAATGGGGCCTCGTGTAAGCGGACCTTTCGCACACTCGAACAAAAGCGGTGCGGAGTTTTCCGCGCCGCTTTTTTGTTGTGCATGCGCGTTCGATCACACTGCAATTCGCGACGGATGCACGAATCAATTCGCATCGAAAATGTAAAAAACACTCGATGCATGGTCGTTGACCGCAACCAAAAAGTTCAATCACATAATCGGTGATGCATACACGCAACACCGCTGTGTATAGCTTTTGAAACGCGCAACGTGGTGAATGACTTAGCTGCAGGATCCCGTTGCCACACCACACGCCCACCAGCCCACCGCAACAAGCATCTGCCAAAAACACAAGGTTTTCACGGGGTTTCCGGACATTAAGTCCGTATACAAACTATTGAACAAGAGCAGCCGCCTCTAGCAATCGACCTTTGTGCAAACACAACAACGAACACTGGATGAACAGTGTCTGCGTTCTCATCTGAACGCCGCAGACTCTTGCAACACACGTCAGGCACTTGCAGTCGCACCAAATCAAATAACACTCTGTTAACCACAAGAACGTAACCGTCCTTGTGCGTATTCAGCTCGAGCCGGCGTGCGTCTTCATGTGAAGGATGTCGGCCTCAAGGCCGGAGAGTTCCGGTGACGACGCCACAACAGACACGCCAGCAGTGTTTTTGACCTGGTGTGACGCGAGACAGATTGGGAGAGGACCTGATGGCTGCTGCAAAGAAGAAAGCTGCGACCAAGAAGAAATCCGCCGCCAAGAAGAAGGCGGCGCCGAAGCGGAAAACCACCGCTAAGAAGAAAACGACCGCTAAGAAGAGCGTGAGGAAAGCTGCACCGAAGCGGAAGGCAGCTGCCAAGAAGAAGACGGCTGCCAAGAAGCGGCCTGCTGCGAAGAAGAAGACCGCAGCAAAGAAGAAGACAGCGGCTAAGCGGAAGACCACCGCTAAGAAGCGCCCTGCAGCCAAGAAGAAGACGGCTGCTAAGAAGAAGTCAGCGGCCAAGCGGAAGACCGCCGCCAAGAAGCGCCCTGCAGCCAAGAAGAAGACGGCTGCTAAGAAGAAGTCAGCGGCCAAGCGGAAGACCACCGCTAAGAAGCGCCCTGCAGCCAAGAAGAAGACGGCTGCTAAGCGTAAGGCTGCTCCGAAGCGCAAGGCAGCACCTAAGCGCAAAGCTGCTGCGCGGCGTCGCGGCTGAAAGGACCTCTTGGCACCTCCAAGTGCCAAGTCCAGATAGGCTGACGAAGCACTGGACAAACCGGTGGCGCCCTATGGGGAGCCGCCGGTTTTTCCGTGTTCAGGGCCCGACAACCTGAAATCGGCGTCGGCAATTGAGCTTTCGCGCTATCGGAGCCGTGGATAGAGTTTCAGCGAAACTCGCCAGCCACCCGGCATCCCAGATAGCGAAAGTGATCCCCCATGTCGTTTCCAGAACCCAGGTTTGTCGAGTCCAACAGCCTGAAACTTGCCGTCTATGAACAAGGCAGCGGCTTCCCTGTCGTGATGTGTCACGGCTTTCCCGAGTTGGCCTATTCCTGGCGTCACCAACTGCCGGCGGTTGCCGGTGCCGGCTTTCATGCGATCGCGCCAGACCAGCGCGGCTATGGTCAGACGGTAGACGCATCGACCGGTCAGATTCCCGGTACTGTTGAAGACTACGACATGGAGCATCTGACCGCCGACATGGCGGGGATGCTCGACGCGCTTGGGCTGGAGAGAGCCGTCTTCTGTGGTCACGACTGGGGCGGCTTCGTCGTATGGCAGATGGCCCTTCGCTACCCGGACCGCGTTGCAGGTGTCATTGGCGTCAACACGCCCTACATTCCCCGCGGCCCCATAGACCCGATCGCGGCCATGCGCGAAACCATGGGAGATGACATGTACATCGTCTTCTTCCAGAAGCCGGGGGCAGCGGACGAACTGTTCGGATACGACATCGCAAAGACGCTGCGGTTCTGGTACCGCAAGAGCGCGGTCACGCTGGAAGACTTTGACAAGGCAGCTCCTGATGCGGCCAAGAATCTCGCACTCGCCAAACTGTTCGAGATGCCCGAAGAAGACTGGGGCGGCGACGCACTGCTGACGCCTGAGGAGACCGCCTATTACAACGCAGCATTTGCAAAGACCGGCTTCACAGGCGGGCTGAACTGGTACCGCAACTTCACCCGCAACTGGGAACGCAGCGCCGATCTTCCCGAACGCATAGACGTTCCATGTCTCATGATTTCGGCTGCGAATGATGTCGTTCTCAGGCCCGAACTCACTGAAGGCATGGAAACCTACTGTCCGGACCTCGAAAAGCACATCATCGCCGACTGCGGTCACTGGACCCAGGCAGAAAAACCGGATGAACTCAACGCCCTGATTGTCGATTGGTTGAAACGACGTTTTGCCTAGCCGTGAAGCACAACCGCACTTGAAACAACACACACAGCCATGAGCAACCGGGCCGCACTCCTGTTCGCCAATGACGCGTTCTACCGCGCCTTCGCGGACGCGGACATCCAGTCGATGGCGGCTGTCTGGGCGGCAGATGACGGCATCACTTGCCTGCACCCCGGCTGGGCGCCACTTCGCGGATACGAAGAGGTGCTGTCGTCATTCCAGAGCATCTTCGATGGTCCGGCGCCGCCAGCGATCACACCGGTCGGCGCGGAAGCAACGGTCCACGGCACAATCGGAATTGTGATTTGCTATGAGCGTATTGGGCCGGATCATCTGATCGCGACGAATGTTTTCCGGCAGGAAAGCAATAATGGTGGGTGGAAACTCATCCATCATCAGGCCGGTCCGGCCAACGAACCGCCGGTGGTCGAAGACAGCCGGCCGGACGCCATAAACTAGGCAGTGCACCTGCCGGATAGGGGGACAAACCATGGACATGATGGCTGACATAGCCGCTGAAGGGCCGCTTCTGCAGGGATGGGTCTACTGGCTGATGATCATCAATACGGCCTCGATCCTTTTCGTGATTCACAAGGTCGAAGCACGGTGGGTCCTGGCGGCCTGGGTGGCCAACCTGTTTCTGATGGGTTTCCTCTACGACACCTTCGGCTACACGCGCATTCTGGGCCTTTCACACATTGTGCTGTGGACGCCCCTGCTCATCTACATCTGGCGCCGGCGCAGCACGAGTATGGATCGTTCGACATGGGGCGGCAGATACATTGCGCTGCTGTTCCTGACCAACTTCGTCTCGCTCGTCTTCGATTACGTGGATCTGGTCCGCTACTTTCTCGGTGATCAGGCTGCCTGACCGGCTGGATTCAGCCTTCCTGACTTATTTGTAAGCTCCCTTGGCGTGTGCGGTGCACATCGTTATGATCGCGCCGCAACATGCCCGGCAGGGCGTCCGGCCTTTCAGGCAGGGCGCCTTTGTCATAGTCGAGGGCATGTTTTCTTTTTTGTGGGTTTTCCCGCCATTTTTATGAGGCGGTGCACCACCATGTGCCCGCAGGAGTAAGGCTATATGAGCCAGGCGCTATCGCGCGCTGACGAGCCGGAATTTGAGCCCCGCGACCCCGTAGACGGACGCGCGCGCCCCGGCATCGACCGCCCCCTTCGCATGCTGATGCCCAGCTACCGCTCCAACCCGACAACCGGTGGGCAAGGCGTCTATATGCGCCTCATCACCAAGGCACTCGCCGATCGCGGCCACGAGATTGATGTGATCTCCGGCCAGCCCTATCCGGTACTCGACCCAAGATGCCGTCTGGTCAAGATTCCATCGCTGGACCTGTATGCCGACCCCCACCCCATCAAGGCCATTGCCACGGACAAGATCCGCGACTGGCTCGATGTAAAAGAGTGGTGGATGCACAACTCCGGTGGATTTCCCGAGCCCTACACCTTCGGCGAACGGATGGCGAAATGGGCAAGCACCCGCGTCGACAACTACGACATCGTGCACGACAACCAGACGCTGTGTTGGGGCTTGCTGAAGATGCGCGACATGGGGATGCCGGTACTGGGCACGATCCATCACCCGATCACGCGTGACAAGCGCATCGACATCAAGCACGCGCACAATCCGTTCTACGCCTTCCTGAAGTGGCGCTGGTACTCATTCCTCAACATGCAGATCAAGGTTGCCCGGCAACTCGAGGATCTGATCGTCGTGTCAAAGTCGACGCTGCGGGATGTGTCCGAAGACTTTGGACTTGATCCGAACCGGCTGAAGCTCTGCTACCACGGCATTGACACCGACCAGTGGCGCCCCATTCCGGAAATCGAGCGCAAGCCCAACCGCCTGATCGCCTGTGCCAGTGCCGACGTGCCGCTCAAGGGCCTGATCTACCTGATCCGCGCCTACGACCAGTTGCTTCCCCGGTATCCCGATCTGGAACTCGTGGTGATCGGGTCACTGCGCGAGGGCAATACCTCCCGCGAACTCGAACGCCGCGGGATCAAGGACAAGGTCAAGTTCGTCTCCGGCGGCCTCACCGACGAAGACATTACCCGCATGTACGCAGAAGCCACCATCGCGGTCTCACCGTCGGTATATGAAGGGTTCGGCTTCCCATGCGGCGAGGCAATGGCGTGCGGTGCGCCCGTCATCGCCACAGATGGCGGCTCGCTACCGGAAGTGGCCGGCGATGCTGCCATGGTCGTGCCGAACTCCAATCCTGAGGCATTGGCAAAAGCCATCTCTGAGCTACTCGACGACAAGGACCTTCGGGATCGCGTCGGCAGGGCCGGCCGCGAGCGCATCCTCAAGGAGTTTCAGTGGAGCCGGACGGCAGAGAACCTCGAGAAGATTTACTTGGAGACCATCCAGAGTGCGAACGGTCGACTTCACGAAGCTCAATCTTAACGAAGGCGATCGGGTACTGGACCTTGGCTGCGGCGAAGGGCGTCACATGCACGCCGTATACTTCGCGCGCGATGAAATCCAGGCCGTAGGTGTCGACCTCCTGTTCGATGACGTCCACAAGGCCCGCCAGGGCTTTCTGGATTTTCCCGACCTGGACCCGGACAGCCCGCGGCGCTTCGGCTTTTCGGTTGGTGATGCCCTGCGTCTTCCGTTTGAAGACAACACCTTTGACAAGGTGATCTGTTCGGAAGTGCTTGAGCACATTCCGGATTACATGGGCGCCGTCAAAGAGATCAACCGGGTCCTGAAGCCCGGTGGCTACTTCGGCGTGTCTGTCCCCCGCTATTGGCCGGAACGCATCTGCTGGGCCCTGTCAGAGGACTACCACAACACGCCAGGTGGTCATGTCCGCATCTTCACAGAAGGCCAGTTGCGCGGTGCGGTAGAAGCCCAAGGCCTGTCCTTTCTCAGAAGGCACTGGGCACATGGTCTGCATTCGCCCTATTGGTGGATACGCTGTGCCGTAGGCGTGCGCGACGACCGCAACATATTCGTGCGCATCTACCACCGGTTCCTCGCCTGGGACATCGTAAAACGGCCCTTGCTGACACGCCTCCTCGAAAAGGTTGCCGATCCGCTCATGGGCAAAAGCGTGGTGATGTATTTCCACAAGTCCGCGTCCGGGCGGGAGGCCTGAGTCTGTGAGCATCCTTCATCTGACCATCGGCTCGCAGATTCCTGACGGCCTGTTCGACGGCGCGGTCGCCCGCATCCTGGAACTGCAACAGGATGATGGTTCCATCCCCTGGTATGATGGCGGTGTCTTTGATCCATGGAACCACACCGAGGCCGCCATGGGTCTCGATGTGATGGGCGAACGCGACGCGGCAGTGCGCGCCTATCAGCACCTGGCTGACATCCAGCTGGAAGACGGATCGTGGTGGATGGAGATGGGTTCAGCCGTTCCGCTGGACGAGGACGAACAGCGATACACAGGCGAAGACGAGCAGGAAAAGAAGTACGAGCGCGATACGAACAGCGCGGCATACATCGCTACCGGCATCTGGCATCACTATCTGCTGACGAATGACCTCGACTTCCTGCGGCATTTCTGGCCGACCATCGAGGCCGCGTTTGGATTTGTCGTGAGCCATCAGTCGGAACACGGGGATATCCGCTGGGCTTCGCGCGACACCGACGCACCGGACGATGCCCTGATCACAGCCAGCTCATCGATCCACAAGAGCCTCGAGCATGCGGCGCATATTGCCGCAACACTCGGTTACGCAGAGCTGGCGGCAACATGGATTGCCTCACGCGAAGCTTTGGGCGAGGCCCTTCGCACCAAGCCACACCGGTTCGACCGCACATGGGCCCCGAAGGACAATTTCTCGATGGACTGGTACTACCCGGTCCTCGGCGGCGCCTTCACCGGCGACGCAGCGCTTGCCCGCATCGCATCCCGCTGGGACGACTTCGTGCAGGACGGCGTTGGGTGCCGCTGTGTGATCGATCAGCCGTGGGTGACGGTTGCGGAATCCGCCGAACTCTGCCTGGCGCTCCTTGGCGCCGGCGACCGCAAGCGTGCAGAGCAGATGCTGTCATGGCAGCACCAGCACCGGGATGAGTCCGGGGCCTATTGGATGGGAATGCAAACGGAAGTTGGAAAGCCTTGGCCTGCCGAAAAGCCCGCATGGACCGCCGGCGCGGTCATCCTCGCTACGGACGCCGTCACACAGACCACACCTGCCGCAAACGCTCTGATTGACCACTCCCCGCCAGAATTGTCAGGTATTGATGCGACGCAGCAGCGCCAGCGTCTCAACAAGCGCTAGGCCCCGAAACAACCCCGACGCCAGCGCAAGCTCATAGATTTCATAGGGAGGCCGCCCACCTGTATCCGGATCCGGGTGCACGTCGTGGATTGCCAGAACTCCACCCGGGACGACCTTCGGCGCAAACAGCCGGTAGTCAGTCAATGCGGCATCCAGGGTATGGCCTCCATCGATAAAGACCATGCCCAGCGGCTGCCGCCAGACGTCCGCAAAATCCCGCGCTTTGCTCGCCACGGGGATAACAACATCCTCCAGGCCCGCATCCCGCATTGTCCTGCGAAAATGCGGAAGCGTATCGATGCCGCCATGACCGTCCGCGAGATCCGGGTCATGGAACATCTGTCCAGGCTGGTTCTCTTCGGAGCCCCTGTGGTGATCGACGGCGAGCACGCGTCCGCCGCCTTCCCGCGCGCCAAGACCTAGATAAACCGTTGATTTTCCACAGTAACTTCCGATCTCGAGAATCGGCCCAAGTGGCGCACATGCGGCGGCGTAGTCGCGCAGTGCTTCCCCCTCCGCAGGCGCAAGAAAGCCCTTCACCGCATCAATATCGAGCGGTAGACCGCTGTTTTTCTTTTCAACCATTCAGAAACTTAGATGCGCGAACATGCGCGCTTAAATTGTGGCGCCAACTTTGGAAACACCGGGGCAAGACCATGGCGAACGACGCAGCCAATGCGGAAACAGAACTGGAAACCATTCGCGCGCAGCTGGAAGCGATGAACAATAGCATCGCAGCTACACGCGAGGAAATCCGCGCCCTGCGCGATCCGCATTCTGCCGGAGCCCGCGTCGATGAAGCGACAGGCGAGCTCGACGCCATTGTAGAGGCAACCGAAGGTGCTACCTCAAGTATCCTCGAAGCCGCCGAGAAGATGGACGAAATCGCGACCCGCGTGGCCGGCCTCGATGGTGGCTCTGACGCCGCCCTCGCGGAGAGTGAAACCATTGGCGAGCTCACCGCTGAGATTTTCACTGCATGCTCCTTCCAGGACATCACCGGCCAACGCATCAGTAAGGTCGTGGCTGTTCTGAAAGAGCTGGAAGCACGCACAGCCGAGCTTCTGGGAGACTATTCACCCGACGAAGACACACGCCCGGACGCGCATCTCCTGAATGGTCCTGCGGCTGAAGGTGAAGGTATTGATCAGGACGCAGTCGACGCAATGTTTGCCTGAGGGCCACCTCGCACTACGTCGGCAAACAGGTTCGCGTCTACGTTCCCGCCGCTGAGAATAACAACGGTCGTTTGATCGCGGCACGGGATCGCACCGTTGAGAACAGACGCAAGCGCAACGGCGCCGCCCGGTTCCACAACGACTCGAAACTCGTCGAAGGCAAAGCGCATTGCTTCCATCACATCGGCATCTGAAACAGCTACACCGCCGTCAATCAGTCTGCGATTGACTTCAAAGGTCAGTTCCCCGGGTGTCGGCGCAAGCAACGCATCACAGATGGACCGGTGAGCCCCCTCGTTTGCCACCCGTTTACCGGCCTGGAGCGACCGGCAGGTGTCGTCAAACTTCTCCGGCTCCGCGATCAGAACCCTTGCCTGCGGTGTCATGCGGTTCACAACAGTCGCGATACCCGCTGTCAGACCTCCACCACCACACGGGACAACGACCTGATCGGGCTCCACAGCATGTGCACCTAGCTGTTCGATAATCTCAAGTCCGACGGTGCCCTGCCCCGACATGATATCAACGTGGTCGTAGGGCGGGATGGGACAGAGGTTGCGCTCTTCGGCCAACCCAAGCGCAATGTCTTCTCTACTCTCCGTGAACCGGTCATATCCGACCACCTCGGCACCAAGGCTCAGTGTGCGGGACCGCTTTGGCTCCGGCGCATCACTCGGCATCACGATGGTTGCGGGAACACCAAATACCTGTGCAGCTGCCGCGACCCCCTGCGCATGATTGCCGCTTGACCACGCCACGACACCGCGCGCCCGCTGGTGCGGTGTGAGCCGTGATAGCGCCGTATACGCGCCCCGAAACTTGAATGCCCCAATCCTCTGAAGGTTCTCAGCTTTCAGAAAAACGCGCCCCGCCACCCGTGCATCTAGGACGGGCGACGCAAGCAACGGTGTCTTGACCGCAAGACCATTGAGACGCTCCGCTGCCTCGGCAATCAGATCAAAGGTAAGACGCTGTTCAGACATTTCGGCCTTGTTAGTCCAGAGGCTCTGTGCACCCCGAATATATACGGGAAAGGTTATGTATTCAGGGCACTTAACACCACCTATTGAGCCTTTGTCGTTAACTTGACCTTTGACTATTTCAGCAACACTGGCTGTGTGGATTTCCGACAAGACGGTACCCGGACATGAAAAGCCAGCAGTTGAAACTGACCGAAGACGGCACCTGGGTTGCAGCCAATGCTGCGGCTCCCGATGACACGGCACAGGTCGTCTTCGCGTTCATCGACCCCAGCCTGGGGGAGGCCACAGACGCGATTGCAGGTCTCACCAGCACCTTTCCAAAAGCAGACATCCTGGCCTGCAGTACCGGTGGCGAAATTGCCGGTGCAGACGTGTTCGATGGGGCGGGCGCCGCAACAGCACTGACATTTGAAAAATCGTCGACACGATTGGCCACCGCAACAGTCGGCATATCGGACGACAGTTACCGCGCTGGAGAGTCTCTTGGCCGCAGCCTGGCCGATGAATCTCTCGCTGGTGTGTTCGTCCTCTCAGAAGGTCTGAACGTGAACGGCAGTCAGCTTGTCCGTGGCCTGCGCGAGGGCATCGGCAAAGACGTTCCCATCACCGGTGGTCTGGCTGGGGATGGCGCCGACTTCGACGTAACACGCGTTGGCGCCAACGGGCCGCTCGAGGCCGGTCAGATCGGTGCAATAGGTTTTTACGGATCATCTGTCCGGATCGCCCACGGCAATGCAGGGGGCTGGGAAGAGTTCGGTCCTCAGCGGCGTATCACGCGCGCCTGCGGCAACGTCCTGTACGAACTCGACGGCAAGCCTGCTCTTGATCTCTACAAGAAGTATCTGGGCGACGCGGCCAGCGATTTGCCGTCCAGCGGGCTGCTCTTCCCTCTCAAGATCTGTCGCGATGATGCTGCGGCCGGTCCCGACGATCACGATGCGGTTCGCACAATCCTCAGTGTGAGTGAAGACGACAGCAGCCTCACCTTTGCTGGCGACATTCCCGAGGGAGAAGCCGCGCAACTCATGATGGGCAACTTTGAACACCTGATCACCGGCGCCGGCGACGCGGCCGCTCAGGCTGTGCCCGGTTGGGAGTGCGACAGCAAAGACAGCATCGGCATTCTCGTGAGCTGCATCGGCCGCAAGCTCCTGCTTGGGCAGCGGACGGCCGAGGAAGTCGAAGCGGTCGCCGAACATCTGGATGGCATGCCGACCATCGGTTTCTACTCCTACGGCGAACTGTCTCCGCACAGCGCGACAGGCATCTGCGAACTCCACAACCAGACGATGACGATCACGCTGCTTGGTGAGGCATGAGTCAGACTTCCGAGACATGTGACGCCGAAGGACGCCATCCCCTGCTTGAGCGTCAGCTTCGGCGCGCCCTCGGCACAGGCGACGAGCTGGATCTGGAAAAGCTGCTGATCCTCGTCGATGCGGCATACAAGGAGCACGATGCCACGTCGGCACTGAGCCGGCACGCGACCCAGCTCATGTCGGAAGAGATGCTTCAACTCAACGAAGCTGTTGAAGCTGAAGCTGAAGAGACGTTCCGCGCCATCATCAGTGGTGTTGATGAAGGCATCATTCTCGCCAAGCCGGATCTCTCAATCGAGTTTGCCAACCAGGCTGCAGAAAAGATTCTCGGGCATTCCACGGCCTGCATGACGGGTACGAGCCTTACCACGCTCCTTCCGGAAATCAGCATCGTACCCGGGGAACAGATTCTCTCCGCGACCCATGGTGAGGGCCGTGCTCTCCATCTCGTGGCATCAGTAAACCCGATTACACGCGGCGCCAGACCCCATGTCATCTGCATCATGAAAGACATGACGGAGCGCCACTTGCGCGAGGCTGAACTCAAGAGCAAGACCGCGCTTCTTCGCGCCGTCTTGGACAACGTCACTCACGGCATCATGATGGTGGATGGAAACGGACGGATTGCGGCCTGGAACAGCCGGATCTATGACGTCCTCCAGCTCGACGATGCATTCTTGGAGCGGCATCCGGACCTCACGGACGCAATTGAACACGGCGTGGCGCCACAGGTCGAAGACGCGAGTGCCCGCGCGAAACTGATCGCTTACTGGAAACAGAAACTGTCTCCGACAGGTCCGCGCGCGTTCGAACAGCACACCAGTTCCGGTCGCACGCTGGATGTGCGCATCCAGCCTTTGTCTGACGGTGGTTTTGTTGCGAGCTTTGCCGACATTTCCGACCGCAAGGAAGCAGAGACCCAACTCCACGCCGCAAAGGAAGCCGCCGAAGCTGCGAGCCGAATGAAGTCGGAGTTCCTGGCAAACATGAGCCACGAACTCCGCACACCGCTCAACGCGGTGATCGGGTTCTCGGAGGCGATCCAGGAAGAGATAGCCGGCCCGATCTCTGAAACTTACAAGAGTTACGCCACCGACATCCGCACATCCGGTCATCATCTTCTGAGCCTGATCAATGATCTGCTGGACCTCTCAAAGATCGAAGCCGGCAAGTTCGAGTTGGAAGAAGAACAGGTCAGTCTCCGGCACATTCTCAATGTCTCGATCCGACTGATGGAGCCAGTTGCCAGCGGTCGCAATGTCTCGATTGCAAATCTGGCGGACTACCTGCCGCCTGTCTGGGCCGACGAACGCGCTCTGCGCCAGATTTTCCTCAACGTGCTTTCCAATGCCGTGAAATTCACCCAACCGCGCGGCCGTATCGAAATCCGATCCGGCGTTAGTGAAGATGGCGACACCGTCTTGTCTATCAAGGATACCGGTATTGGCATGGCGCCCGAGGACATCCCCCGCGCGCTTCAACCATTTGAACAGGTGAGCAACTCCCTCACCCGCGGACATGCGGGAACCGGTCTGGGGCTGCCACTGGTCGCCTCGTTGCTGGAGTTGCACGGCGGACGCGTTGAGCTGGAGAGCACGTTGGGCGAAGGCACAACGGTCCACATCATGCTTCCGGCAAGCCGCAGCAGACAGGGATATGTGCATTCGGATGAATTCGAGCGTCAGGCTGACGAGTCATAGGCCAGGTTCGGCTGAAGCCAGCGCTCGACAATCCTGCGCTCCATGCCCTTCCTCTTGGCATAGTCCTCAACCTGATCCTTGTGGATCCGTCCCACACCGAAGTAAGCCGAGTCCGGGTGCGCGAAGTAGTATCCGGAAACCGCAGCAGCCGGGAACATGGCAAAGCTTTCCGTCAGCTCAAGTCCTGTATTGGCCTCAGCCTCCAGAAGGTCAAACAGAATGCGCTTCTCCGTATGATCCGGGCACGCAGGATACCCCGGAGCCGGGCGGATGCCGCGATATGATTCAGAGATCAGATCTTCATTCGACAAAGCTTCGTCCGGTTCATAGCCCCAGAACTCCTTGCGCACCCGCTCGTGCATACGTTCTGCAAAGGCCTCGGCCAGGCGGTCACCCAGCGCCTTGACCATGATTGAGGAGTAATCGTCATGGTCTTCCTCAAAAGCCTTGGCGCGCTGCTCGACTTCATCACCGGTGGTCACCGCAAATCCGCCGAAATAGTCAGAGATGCCCGTTTCCTTCGGAGCAATGAAATCCGCAAGGGCAAAGTTGGGCCGTGATGACCCCTTGCGCTCCATCTGCTGGCGCAAGGTGTGCACAGTTGCCTTGACCGTGCCACGGGCATCATCGGTATAGAGTTCAATATCATCGCCGACCGCGTTGGCGGGCCAGAAACCGATGACACCGCGCGGCTTGAACCATCCCTCCCCGATGATCTGCTGCAACATCGCCTGTGCATCATTGAACAGGCTGGTCGCAGTTTCACCGACCACATCATCGTCCAGAATGGCTGGGTAGGCACCGGCCAGGTCCCAGGTCCGGAAGAACGGCGTCCAGTCAATTCGGCTGACCAGTTCGCCCAGATCGTAGTCGTCAAAAACCTTGAGGCCAGTGAACTGCGGCGTGGGCGGCTCATAGCCCTGCCACTCGATCGGCACTTTGTTGGTCCGAGCTTTCTCGATAGGGAAGGCTTCGGCCTCGGAGCGGCCCGCGGCATGCTTCTCCGCCATCTGCTGATAGTCATTGGCGACTTCAGCCATGTATGCGTCGCGCGCTGTTGCCGACAACAGGTTGGAGGCCACGCCGACCGCACGGCTTGCGTCTGTCACATAGACGACAGCGTTGTCGTAGTTGGGCGCAATCTTGACCGCGGTATGAACCTTGGAAGTCGTCGCGCCGCCAATCAGAAGCGGAATGTCGAATTCCTGCCGCTTCATCTCAGCCGCCACGTAGCACATCTCGTCAAGCGATGGCGTAATGAGCCCGGACAGACCGATGATGTCCACCTTGTGCTTCTTGGCTTCTTCCAGAATGGTCTCCGCCGGCACCATGACGCCCAGATCAACCACTTCGTAGTTGTTACACTGAAGAACAACGCCGACGATGTTCTTGCCGATGTCGTGCACGTCACCCTTCACAGTCGCCATGAGGATCTTGCCCTTGGCCTTGGACTCGGCACTTGCGTCCTTCTCTTCCTCAATGAAGGGGATGAGATGGGCAACGGCCTTTTTCATGACGCGGGCGGACTTTACGACCTGCGGCAGGAACATCTTGCCGGACCCGAAAAGGTCGCCAACGACATTCATGCCATCCATGAGCGGCCCTTCGATCACGTGCAGGGGGCGCTCGGCGCTCTGGCGTGCTTCTTCCGTATCTTCAACGACATAGTCGGCGATGCCGTTCACAAGCGCATGCGAGAGGCGGTCCTGAACTGACCCCTCACGCCAGGTCAGATCCTTGACCTTGGCGGTCGCGCCACCACCCTTGTACTTGTCGGCGATTTCCAGAAGCCGGTCAGTCGCATCTTCGCGCCTGTTGAGAATCACATCCTCAACATGCTCGCGGAGCTCTTCCGGGATCTCATCGTAGACAATCAGCGACGCCGGATTGACGATCCCCATATCCATGCCGGCCGGAATGGCGTGATACAGAAATACCGCATGCATCGCTTCACGTACCGCATTGTTGCCGCGGAATGAGAACGAGACATTCGAGAGTCCGCCGGACACATGGCAGTAGGGAAGCTCCTGCCGGATGCGCTGGGTCGCTTCGAAAAACTCGACTGCGTAATTGTTGTGTTCCTCGATACCCGTAGCGACCGCAAAAATGTTGGGATCGAAGATGATGTCCTCTGGCGGGAAGCCAACTTCGTTCACAAGGATGTCGTAGGACCGCTTGCAAATCTCGAACTTGCGGTCGGCAACATCCGCCTGCCCTTCTTCATCAAACGCCATGACGACAGCTGCGGCGCCATACCGGCGTATCTTCTTTGCAGCAGAAACGAAGGGTTCCTCGCCTTCTTTGAGCGAGATCGAGTTAACGATCGCCTTGCCCTGAACGCATTTGAGCCCTGACTCGATGATGTCCCATTTGGACGAGTCGATCATGACCGGCACGCGGGCAATATCTGGTTCAGACGCTACGAGGTTCAGGAAGCGCACCATGGCAGCTTCCGAGTCCAACATGGCTTCATCCATGTTGACGTCGATGACCTGTGCCCCACCCTCGACCTGATCACGCGCGACATCAAGCGCCGTGTCATAGTCGCCATCAATGATGAGCTTCTTGAACTTGGCCGAGCCGGTCACATTCGTCCGCTCACCGATATTGATGAACGTTCCGCCGGTCTGCCCCAGTTCAGTTGACGCCGCTTGCGTCATTCCGCTGCTACCTTTCCAGCTGAAGCCGCTGCTGTGAAGGGTTCAAGGCCTGACAGCCGAATCCGCTTCTCCAATTGGGGTAGTGCCCTGGGAGATTTCCCTTCCACGGCATCCGCAATTGCCATGATGTGCTCGGGCGTCGTGCCACAACAGCCGCCCACAATGTTGAACAAGCCATCATCCGCCCACTGGCCAAGCGCATCCGCCATTTGCTCGGGCGTTTCATCGTATTCGCCGAACTCGTTCGGGAGGCCCGCATTCGGATACACACTCACCGGAACGTCGGCAACGCGGGCCAGTTCGGCCACGAAGGGGCGCATGAGGTCCGCGCCCAAGGCACAGTTCAGGCCGACAGACATCGGCCGCGCATGGCGTACCGAGTACCAGAACGCCTCCGTCGTTTGCCCTGACAGTGTGCGACCGGAACGGTCAGTGATCGTGCCGGAAATCATGACCGGTAATTCCTCACCGAGCTCCTCAAAGACCTCATCGATCGCGAAGAGTGCTGCCTTGGCATTCAGGGTGTCGAAGATCGTCTCGACGAGCAGCACGTCGGTACCACCCTCAATCAATCCGCGTGTTGCCTCCGCGTAGGCGGCACGCAACTCGTCAAATGTCACATTGCGTGCGCCGGGATCGTTCACATCCGGCGAAAGCGACGCCGTCCGATTGGTCGGGCCCAATGCGCCAGCAACAAAACGTGGGCGTTCGGGCGTTGCCATGGCATCGCAGGCCTCGCGGGCAAGACGCGCGGCCGCCACGTTCATCTCGTAGGCAAGCTCTTCCATGCCGTAGTCGGCCTGGGCGATTGTGGTCGAGGAAAATGTATTGGTTTCGGCAAAGTCAGCGCCGGCCTCAAGATAAGCCGTGTGAATTCCGCGAATGGCATCAGGTTGGGTCAGGACCAGCAGGTCATTATTGCCCTGAAGCGGCATATCCCAGTCCTTAAACCGGTCGCCACGATAGTCTTCTTCGCCGAACTTGTGCTTCTGGATCATCGTGCCCATGGCACCATCCAGCACCAGAATACGCGACGCCAAGGTCGCCTCCAGGGCCGCCAACCGCTCGCTGCGGGTCAGGGAAGAGCTCATGGAATCTATGTCCTTCACACAAAAAACGCGAAAAACCGCGAGTCTCATTCGAGACGACCACGGAAACGCATAAGGACATAAAGGTTTCTTTATATCAGTTCAAGGCGTTGTTTGCCTGGTGCTGGGAGAGCTCAACTGGTCGCCCCCGGCACCCAGAGAACGTCGGCCTTGCCATTGTCGTTTGCGTCCCGACCCAAGACGAAAAGCAGGTCGCTCAACCGGTTCAGATAGGTGCCGATCAGGGTGTTGATGTCAGCATCCGCCGCAAGCGCCCAGACGTCCCTTTCAGCCCGCCGTGCGATGGTCCGCGCCAGATGCAGATAGGCAGCGGACGGGCTGCCGCCCGGCAGAACAAAAGAGGTTAGCGGGTCTAGCCGCGCGTTCACCGTCTCGATATCAGCTTCGAGAGCAGACACGTGAGCATCCGTCACACGAAGCGAGGCTTCAGTCTTGGCCGGCTCGGGGATGGTGATGTCTGAGCCAAGATCAAAGAGATCATTCTGGACGCGGGTAAGCATCGCTTTTGCCGCATCATCAGCGCTCAGGATGGCAACGCCAATGGCAGCATTGAGCTCATCAACACTGCCCTGCGCGACAATGCGGGTCTCGAATTTCGCAACACGGGTGCCATCGGCGAGGCTTGTCTGCCCGGTGTCACCGCCTTTTGTCGTAATACTGGTCAGTCGAACCATGGAACCTCGTCAGAGAAAGCAGCACTAATGGGACCCGGTTATCCGGAGTGGGTGCCATCGAAGGAGATGGTCAGGCGTCCATCGACGCGGGCCACCTCGCAAGGCGCACCAAACGCACAGGTCAATGTACCAGCATCGAAGATAGTCTCAGGTGTGCCCTGGGCAATCACCTGACCGTGCCGCATAACAATGACACGGTCGCAGAAACGGTCGGCCAGCAACAGATCATGAAGTGCGACCACAATGGCCTTGCCGCTGTCTGCCTCATCACGCAGCAATGACATCACATCGACCCGGTGCGGCGGGTCAAGATCGGCAATGGGTTCATCTGCTATCAGCACCTTGTGACGCCCTGCCATCAATCGCGCCAGCATGACGCGCGCGAACTCGCCCCCGGAAAGCGCATCAACCCGGCGTGTTGCCAGGCCAGCCACATCGCACGCCTCGAGCGCGTGCTGTACCTCACTGCTGTGAACTGCACTATCGACACCTTGCCACCAGGCCTGATGCGGCAACCGGCCCAGAGCAACGACTTCACGAACAGGCATCGGCCACTCGGCCTGCGGCCTTTGCGGCAGATACCCGACCTGGCGGGCCCAGCTCTCCGGCGTCGCCTCTCCAAGACGCAACTCACCCGACGAGACCCACCCACGCCAATCTGGAGCAGCACCCGCGATGCACCGCAAAAGTGTCGACTTGCCTGATCCGTTGGCCCCCACGACACCCAGCACCTCACCGGGGGCGACAGACAGGGAAATCTGTTTCAGTACCGGACACGGCCCATAGGCAAACCCAAGCTCGGCAACGCGGATCATGAGGCATTCCCCCGACCGGGTTCGGCAAACCGAACACGCATGACCAGCCAGAGGAACACCGGCGCTCCAAGCAGTGAGGTCAATACGCCAATCTGCAGGCGCACATCCGGCATTCCGACACGCAGCACAAGATCAGCTGCAAGTGTCAGACAAGCCCCCCCTAACAGCGACGGGACCAGCAGTGCGCCCGGACGCATGCCGACAAGGGGGCGCAAGGCATGTGGGACCACAAGCCCCACAAACGCCACCGCACCGATGATGGCACCGACAGCTCCCGTGCCCGCCGCAACACCTGCAATGGCGAACAGCCGCAACCGGTTGGGACGCGCGCCAAGGGTCATTGCTGTTTCATCGCCAAGGGACAATGCGTCGAGCCCTCGTGCGAGCGGCAGCAGCAAACCGGCAGCCAGGGCCGCAAAGGGCGCGATCAGCCACACATCCTGCATGGAAACGGCGTCAAGCGTGCCCATGATCCAGGTGAGCGCCTCGGCAGCAGCAAACGGACTCGGCGCCAAGGCCAGCGCCAGCCATGTCACCGCCCCGACCAGCGCGTTGATCGCCAGCCCTGCGAGAATGAGCGTGGCCGGCGGCGGACGGCGCCCCGCGAGCACCAACAACAGCAACATCGCAAGAGAGGCCATGAGCAACCCGGCAACAGGCATGGCCAGTACGGAAGCAGAGGCAACACCGAAGTAAAGCGCACCCACCCCTCCAAGGGCGCCCGCGCCTGAAATGCCGAGGAGTCCTGGGTCAGCAAGAGGATTGCGCAGCAAGCCTTGAAGCACGGCTCCGGCAAGACCGAGCACGCCACCCGCGAGGATCGCCACAAGCGCCCGAGGAACACGCAGTTCCCAGAACAGGATGTATCCCGAAGTGCCAGCCTGCCAGTTGGGTAAATTAACCTCCCCTCCCGGCCCGAGCGTCACTGAAGCCACAGCCAGAACAACCAGCAGAAAGACGAGGATCACGGAAACGGTACCAGGACGCTGCATCCCCATGCTCACTGCACCTCCAGCCTCACATCGCGTGCCGCAAGTCTGGCAGCGAGCCGCGCCGTCTCCACGGTTCCACAGATGAGAACTGATGCAGGGACCCTCAGGGTGTCGCTCGAAGCAAGGCTTCTGGTGAGGGCCGGGTGAGCAAAGAGCTTGTTGGCACGCGATGGTGCTGCTGCATCACTTTGAGCGACGATCAAGGTGTCCGGTAGTTCTGCAACAAGGTCTTCCAGAGAAAGGTAAACGCGGGCACCCGCTGCATTGCTCATCCCGGCATGAGTCAGAACATCGCCGCCGAGCATGGTGTCTCCATGCACCAGCAATCCCGGTGACACAATGAGCGCACTCCTCAAGCTCCGCGGAGCTTCGGCACCAAGTGCCGTGTCAAACGTATCCGCCAGGGCCCGGGCCTTTGCTGGCATACCAAGCCTGTCGCCCACATCCAGATAAGTCTGGCGAATCTCCTCAAGTGTGGTTGCATCCGGAACACGCAATACGTCCACGCCCATGCGTTCAAGTTGAGCAACAAGTCTGCCGTGGCCGAAAGTCCCGGCAACAACCAGGTCGGGCTCCAGCCTGACGACGTCTTCCAGGGATGCTCGAACCGACATCCGTGTCGCGGCGGTCTCGTGGAAAACTGACAGGTTCGGATCAGATGCCAGACTGGAGACGGCAACAAGTCGCTTACCGGGATCCAGCGCCAGCAACACCTGATCCGCACACAGATTGATCGACACAATTCGCTCAGGTGATGCCGCAACAACCTGGGTGGCCGATGCGAATATCATCGCACCGGCCACCCACGCTGTCAGAAGCGCGCCGAACAGCTGCGTCTTAGAAATCAACCGCCGCTTCCAGGTAGAAAGCCCGGCCGGGCAGCGGAAATGCGCCATACAGATTGGGGTTTGTGTCAGACCCGACTGAGCTTGAGAAGTAGCTCTCATCAAACACGTTCCGCAACTCGCCGCTGATCGACACAGGGCCGAATGATGTTCCAGCCGAGACATCGACCAGGTCGTAGGCCGGAATCTCCGGGAACAACTGCTCCTGATCGTTGATCATGCGCTGATCACTAACATGACGCCAGTTTGCATTGGCCCACATATGCTCGCCTGTCCAGCCGATGCCGACACCGGCCGTCAGGTTGGGAACGACGGGTATCTGATTTCCGTTGAACGGGCCTTCAGTGAATTCCGCACGCAACCACGTGACCCTTGGCGACACCGTGAACCCGTGACCGAGATCCGCTACCGCCTCGGCTTCGATACCGCGCCGCCGGGTCTTGTCGAGATTTGTGTTGAAGCCAAAGCCGGTGATGGCCCCCGGCGTAAAGGCAATCTGGTCCCGGACATTCATCTGGAAAACAGAGACACGCGCATCCACGGGTCCGACCGCAAATTCCGTCCCTACTTCCATGTCCCAGGACGTCTGTGTCTTCAGATCGAAACTGAGCGCAAGGAATGTGATAGGATTGAGTTGCGTTCCAACGCGCTCATCAATGGTCGGCACACGGACGGCACGGCCACCGCGGGCAAAAATCTCCATCGACTCGGTGACATCAAATGCCAGGCCGAGATTGGCCGCAAGCTCGGTCTCGTTGGTGCGGACACGCGCATTGGGGTTCTGAAGCGATTCCAGCTTTACGCCCGTCCGAACGACACGTGCACCGGCATCAAGGGTCAGACGGTCCGTCAGTCCGATGTCTGCCTGACCATAGATCGAGACAGACGACTGCCAGCCATCGAAGTCTGCTCCGCCTGGAAACCCGATGAAGCGCTGTTCGACTTCCGCCGTCGTACGTGACGCATCAACACCACCAATGAAGTTGATCGAGTGACCGCCGATTGAGCCGTTGTAGGCGATGCGTGGATTGATGCTGGCTGTCGAGAGCGCCCGATCATCAATTCGGAACGACCCGATGAAATCGCTCGAGGTCAGGCTACGCCGGTAGCCCGCGTCGACTGAAAGCTTGAGACCATCAGCAATTTCACGTTCGACACCACCCTCAAACCGCACACCTCGCTCTTCCGCGAAATCGAGCGGATTCTGCGCGCCACGCGGATCCGACTCCACGAGATTGATGTTGGCGGGAAGATTGACCACGCGGTTGCCCGGAAGCCCAAGCTCCTCGGTATTGTAGGTCGCGCTCAAACGGTACGCCGTACGGTCAATCTCGCCAGTAATGTTGACTGAATAGATGTTCCGGGTCAGCTGATTGTTGCGGCGGTAGCCTTCGCTTTCCGTCACATCAGCTGACAGCGCAACATGGATCTGGTCCCCACCCGACTGGAAGATGCTTTGGCCGCGCTTGTACTCAAAACTCCCCGCGGTACCGATGAACGACACGCCGGTCTTTTTCGTCCCGCCCTGCGTTACGATGTTGATGGCACCGCCGACGGCACCTTCTCCGTACAGAACAGAGGCAGCTGCACCACGCAGAACTTCGATGCGCTGGATCGACTCCCGCGGCACGAGCGCGAATTGCACGCCTGAGAGATCAAGATCATTGATGCGCCTGCCGTCGACCAGAATGAGCACATTCTGGGTCGCCTGCTCACCAAACCCGCGAATGTCGACAGCGGCGGACGAGTTGCCGCTCCCGAAGATGTCCCGCACATGCAGCCCGGCTTCGGTCGCCAGAATTTCCGGCAGTGTCTGACCCGGGTGCCGGTCTATCGCTTCCTTGTCGACGATGGTCACCGAAGAAGATGTCAGCCCCGCGCTCAAACGGCTGGCGGTCGAAATGACCGGTGGCAATTCAAATGCACCAGCCTCCTCGGTTTCCGCAAATGTTGGCTTGGCCGCTGCAGCCATGGCGACAGCAACTATCGCTGTGCAAACGCACAGTCTATTGGAGAGCACCATTCTGCCCACCCCCTCTACTAGATGCCGGGCTGGTGCAGATCGGACGTCTGATCACCGCGCCGGCGCCACGTTTTCACAACGCAGTCGCCGGACGGATTTCCGCAAGGCCCGTGCCCACCGCACGACGCCTAAAGGCGATGCTCACACTGGCAGGTCTCCTGACTTGCGGGTCATCGCATCCTGAACCGCCTTCCCAGTCGCAGCTCTCTGCGTCCAGTGGCATGTGGCTCAGGGGCTCTCCGCTCACAGTTGCGGGGGCAGCTGCGGATTAGGCGTCTGAGGCCGCACCGCATTCCCTTTTCATCGCTGTTTCCAGCGAACCAGTGATCACGCCGCTTTTAGCGCTGTCTCTATTGCAAGTGCAAGCCGGAGGCGCCGCGCAAGTGATCAAGGATGCCCCTACGTCACCCTGCAAAAAGGTCGCACAACACCGGGGATTCCGGTTGATAGCTTGAGACGGCCATTCCATCATCTGCAAAACAGCATTGCATGTAGTGCAGGGAGTTAGCTCATGATCGACCCAAACATCTCCGATGAGGTCGCCACGACCATAATCGACCCCTATGCCTACGCGGATGGGAACCGGGTTGATGAAGCCTTCGCACATTTGCGCGCCCATAACCCACTCGGTGTGGCTCAACCAAAAGGATTTGAGCCTTTCTGGGTTGTCACAAAGCACAAGGACATTCTCGCGGTCGAGCGCAACAACGAGGTGTTCCACAACGGTGACAAGGCAACGACCTTGGTCGACATCAATACAGATGCCGCGGTCCGCGAAATGATGGGCGGATCGCCCCATCTGGTTCGCTCACTTGTTCAGATGGACAACCCCGACCACAAGAACTACCGCGGGATCACGGCAGATAACTTCATGCCTCAGGAGCTCAAGGCGCTGGAGGCCAATGTCCGCAAGATCGCCAAGAGTTTCGTCGATCACATGGAAGAGCTGGGCCGCAAAAATGACGGCCACTGTGACTTCGCCAAGGATGTGGCGTTCCTCTATCCGCTCCACGTGGTGATGGAACTTCTGGGCGTCCCATCATCCGATGAGCCAAGGATGCTGAAGCTGACGCAGGAACTCTTTGGTGCGGCAGACCCGGACCTGAACCGCACCGGCAAGGAGCGCGGCGACCCCAAGGAAGCCCTCGAAGCACTTTCCGGCACTGTGGGTGAGTTCATCGAGTATTTCTCGGCCATGACCGAAGACCGCCGCAAAACGCCAAGAGCGGATATCGCCAGCGTCATCGCCAACGCCAAGATCGATGGTGAAGCCCTCGGTGTGCTGGAAGCGATGAGCTATTACATCATCGTGGCTACCGCCGGCCACGACACGACATCGGGAACGACCGCTGGAACGCTCTGGGAACTTGCCGGGAGCGAGGACAAATTCCGGCAGGTCAAGGAAGACCCGAAACTGATCCCGCTTCTCGTGGAAGAGTCCATTCGCTGGGTCACGCCGGTGAAGCACTTCATGCGCTCCGCAACGGAAGACACGGAGCTGGCCGGTCAGGAGATCAAGCAGGGCGACTGGATGATGCTCTGCTACCCATCCGGCAACCGGGATGAAGAGGTTTTCGACGATCCCTTTGAATTCAAGGTAGACCGCCAGCCAAACCGCCACATCGCATTTGGACATGGTGCCCATATCTGCCTCGGCCAGCACCTCGCCCGCATGGAGATGCGGGCACTCTGGGAAGAGTTGCTGCCGCGACTCGACAGCGTCGAACTGGCCGGTGAGCCGACACGCATGCTGGCCAACTTCGTATGCGGCCCTAAATCCGTACCCATCAAGTTCAAGATGAATTAGCCGTCGAACCGTCAGAGACAAGAAGGGGCGCATCTGACGCCCTGACCTGACGCTTACGGGAGGATCAGAATATGTCAGCCGCCGCAGAAGCCTTGCCCGGTGAGAAACAGTTCAGCCGGCTCTTTTCCCCGCTTGAACTCAAGCACACGCGCCTCAAGAACCGCGCCCTGATGGGCTCCATGCACACAGGCCTTGAGGAAGCCGAAGGCGGGTTCGAGCGCATGGCGGCATATTTCGCTGAACGCGCCCGCGGCGGTGTCGGCATGATCATCACCGGCGGCATCTCTCCCAACGAAGAAGGCGGCCTTGGCGCCAAGCTGGCAACAGCCGAAGAAGCGGCTCAACACCGTCTCATTACCGACGCGGTTCATGAAGCCGACCCGGATGTGAAGATTTGCATGCAGATTCTTCATTCAGGCCCGCTCGCACCGCATGAAGGCTGCGTTGCCCCCTCCCCGGTTCGCTCGCGTATCGCCCGTTTCGTACCCAACGAACTTGATGAGGCCGGGATCGAGAAGCAACTCGCAGACTTCGCCAACTGCGCGGCCCGCGCACAGGAAGCCGGCTATGACGGCGTCGAGATCATTGGTTCAGCGGGTTACCTGCTCAGTACGTTCCTCGTCGAGAAAACGAACCTGCGCACAGACCAATGGGGCGGATCCTATGAAAACCGGATGCGTTTTCCCCTTGAAGTGGTTCGCCGCATTCGCGAGGCAGTTGGCAAGGATTTCATTGTCATCTTCCGCATTGCGGCGATGGATATGCTCCAGGGCGGCATGTCGTGGGATGAAATCGTTACCCTGGCAAAGAGGCTCGAAGAGCTTGGCACCGATATCATCAGCACCCACTTCACCTGGCATGAATCTGCGGTTCCAACCATTGCAACAATGGTGCCGCGTGCGGCCTTCGCTCAGGTGACCGGACGGTTGCGCAAGGAAGTCTCTATCCCCTGCATCACCAGCAACCGTATCAACATGCCGGAAGTCGCTGAGCAGGTGCTTGCGGATGGCCACGCGGATATCGTTTCCATGGCCCGGCCGATGCTTGCGGACTCGGAGTTCGTCAACAAGGCGCGCGAAGGCCGTGTGGATGAGATCAACACCTGCATCGGCTGCAATCAGGCCTGCCTTGACCACACGTTCGGTGGCAACCAGGAAGTGAGTTGCCTTGTCAATCCGCGCGCCTGTCACGAGACCAAGCTGAGCTACCTGCCCGCGCAATCAAAGAAGAAGATTGCCGTCATCGGGGCTGGCCCTGCCGGTCTTGCCTACGCTGATGTGGCAGCCCAACGTGGCCACGACGTCACGCTGTATGATGCGGCCTCCGAGATCGGCGGCCAATTCAACTTGGCCAAGCGCATCCCGGGCAAGGAAGAGTTTTACGAGACCCTGCGGTATTTCGACCGGATGATCGAGAAGTATGACATTGATCTGCGGCTCAACACGCGTGTGTCCGCTGGCATGTTGCAGAATGAGGGCTATGACGAGGTCATCGTTGCAACTGGCATCAAGCCGAGAACACCCGACATGCCTGGCATTGATCACCCCAAGGCGATTGGGTACATCGACGCTATCACCGGTGCCAAACCGGTCGGCCAGAAGGTTGCCATCATGGGCGCCGGCGGTATCGGCTTCGATGTTGCCGAGCTCATCACCCACGAGGGCAAATCATCCGCTCTGGATATCGATCTCTTTGCGCGTGAGTGGGGCGTGGATTTCGCGAACCATCCGCGTGGCGGCGTCACCGGAATTGAGCCCGAAGTCTTCAAGTCGGACCGGACTGTATATCTGATGCAGCGCAAGACCACGAACGTCGGCAAGGGTCTCGGCAAGACAACCGGATGGACCCACCGCCTGACCCTGCACCGTCGCGGGGTCCAGATGATGAACGGAGTCGAGTACATCCGTCTCGACGACGATGGCCTGCATGTCCTGATCGGCAATGAGCCCCATACGCTCGATGTGGACACAGTCATTGTCTGCGCCGGACAGGAGCCGCTCCGCGACCTCTATAATGATCTGAAAGCCGGAGGTATGAACGCAACGCTCATCGGCGGCGCTGATGAGGCCGCAGAACTCGATGCCAAACGCGCCATCAACCAAGCGTGTTATCTTGCTGCAGCCGTCTGACCGGCTGTTTGGCCGCAGAGTCAGGCGAGCCGAATTGGACTCTCGAACCCAGGCGGCTTCACCGCAAGCACTGGCACATCAATGCCCGTGAGTACGTTTTCCGCAGTGTTGCCGATGATTACGCCCTCCAGCCCGGTGCGGCCGACCGTACCCATGACGAGGGCAACCGGCTTGGCCCTATTGGCCTCTTCGGGCAGGCAATCCTCAGCATCACCCCGAAGGAGCCGCCCGGAAACGGAAAGCGTCTGAGGGCCCGCCATCTCGCGCGCACGTGCGACAAGATCGTCGAGCGCTGCCTTGTGACGATGCTCGACATCCTTCACATATTGACGCAACTGTCCGTCGGAGACACCGGGCGCTGCCCGCTGCAGCAGACCCTCGGCCGGTGCCTGCCAGGAATGGATCAATACCAGAGAAGCATCATACGCACGGCAGAGCCGGATTGCCGCCGCCAGTATCTCCTCGTTCAGCGCGGCCTCGGAGAACGTACCGCCGGTTTCCTCATTCCCCTCTCCGAACGTATCCAGATCCACGGCTGCAAAGACCTGCGGGGTTTCCGGCGCATCGGTAACAGCACGCGTAATCAGGACCGGCACAGGCGATTTCCGGATGAGATGCATATCAGTACTGCCCAGGATCGCACCGTGCAGGAGCGACAGTGGCGTCATAGGTTTGATGATCAGGTCGGCCTGCCAACTGACCCCGTCTCGAATGATCTCAACAAACGTCTTGCCGACCACAACCTCAACATCCTGTGTCAGATCTGGCGCCAAGTCAGCAAGCTGTGCGTCAACCTGCGCACGTCGATCAACGCGCCGCAATGCGTCCAGCTGTGACTGAGACGCACCGCCCAGCGTGCAGATGAAGTCTTCAGTCTGCTTGCGATCAACCACTGACAGCACACGGACCTCGGGATCGGCTTCGACCTCCCTTGCCGCCGCCACAAAACGAAGTGCTGCCGCCAGCGTCGTCTCGTCTTCTTCGTTTCCGGTGCAGACGACGAGGAGGCGTTGGAACAAGGTGGAGACCTCCGCATGGCCGTTGGTCATTGGTACTACTCCTTGGTAGCAAGCGACATGTCGGGAAGCGGTAGCTGCTGCAATGGATCTCGGTCATCTACCCGAGGTGTCTGGTCGCTACCTTCGATGAGTTCGACGGCCCGTTCGGCCGCATCCTGAAACGGCTCGAGCAGCAATGTGACGCCGGCTTTGGACAACACATCACGCATCGAAGAGCGATGACACACAGCGGCTAGCTCACCGAGATAGCCGGCCTCCCTCAATGTGCCGGCAAGAACAACACGCGGATCATCATTGGTCAGCGACGCCAGATGATCAGGCATGGCAGCCACCGCATATTTTGCCGACGCCAGCGGCAGCTTCGAGACAAAGTCCGGATCAGTCGCGTCTCCGTAGATCACGTCCAGTCCAGTCGTCCTCCAGGCCCCCACGGCGACAGGGTCAAAATCGACGCCCATGACAGGAACGTGACGATTGCGAAGCTGCTGCATGATCGCACCGCCGTACCGTCCGACACCAAACACAATCACCTGGGGTCTTTCCTGCGAAGCGGCGGCGCCACCTTCGACCTCGGCCGGCGCATTTGGTTTGTCCAACCGGTTGAGGATCGGTGCGAGCCGGTCATACAGCCAATGGGAATAGGTGATCATATACGTCGACGCAGCGATGGTGATGAGTCCCACCAGCGTAACCAGCGCCATGCCTCCCTGATCCACGTGCCCGACGGCAAGTCCCATGGCCATGAAGATCAGTGAAAACTCCGAAATCTGAGCAACGGTAAGACCCGCCAGAAATCCTGTCCGCGCGCGGTATCCCATCGCCCGCATGATCACCAGGACAATGAGCGGGTTGCCCACCAGGACGAAGACTGAGAACACCGCGGCGGCGAACAGATTGTCTCCAAGGATCGACAGATCCAGGGCCGCTCCAAGAGAGATAAAGAAGAAGAGCAGCAGGAAATCCCGCAATGCGGCCAGGCGAGCGGCGATCGCTTCCCGGAACGGTGTCGACGCCAGGGAGACACCGGCCATCAGACCTCCGAGTTCCTTGCCAAACCCAAGATAATGACCGACGGCGGCCAACAGAGCGGCCCAGCCGATGGCGAACGCAATCAATAGCTCCGGGGAGCGGGCGATGCGGGATGTCAGCGGCGATGCGACGTAGCGGATAAAGACCAACACACCCGCGACCAACAGTGCGCCATAGACAAACACCATCGCGACGGCCATTGCACCTTCGCTTGTTGATTGATTTGCTGCGCCTGCCTGACCCTGTGCAAGAGCGGACAAGACAATCATCGCGAACACGACCACAAGGTCCTGAACGATCAGGAAGCCGAGTGCGATCCGCCCGTGCAGCGCATCAATCTCTTTCTTGTCGGATAGCAGTTTGACGATGATGATCGTCGACGAGAAAGTCAGCGCGATGCCGATGTAAGTCGCCGTTACCCAGTCAAAACCGAGCGCCAGCGCAATCAGGAAACCAAATGCCGACGTAAAGATGACTTGACCGAGGCCGGTCGTGAGCGCGACGGCACCAAGCGTGCGCACAAGTTTGAGGTCAAGCTTCAAGCCCACCAAAAACAGCAGGATCGCAATACCCAGTTCCGCCAACAGATCAATATGCGCATCAGACTGCGCAATGTTCAGAACCGATGGTCCGGCAAGGACGCCAACAGCTATGAAGCTGACGATGAGTGGCTGACGAAGCAGTAGTCCGGCGAAGCCGATTGCCGCAGCAAGAACGAGGAGTGCAGCTATCTCGTAGAAGACATAGCCTGAAACAATCTCGACCATCGATGCCGTCGGAGCAGGTCAGTCACGACTCATGCCCCTCTCCGGATGTGGACGGCACATCGCTCCCCCGAGCGGCGACAGAGATATGCATCTGCCGGTTGCCCAATACATCGTCCGGATCAACAAAGCTCAGATCATAGAGGCAAAGCGCGTCGTGGACTACTGGTCTTGGTGGGAGACCGCGTGATTTATCTATGACGCCGGTGCGTCTGTCCCAATCAGATTTGTCGAGTCGTCCTTGAGGGCAATGCCGGTTGCACCCAGGGCCTGGGCTTGTGTCAGCAGGTAGGCGATCTTGTGTCCGGCCTCTTCCGGCGACAGCCCGCCAGCACGAATGTTCGAGATGCAATTGCGTTCCGCATTCTGACGCCCTGGGCGCGGTGCATATGTCAGATAAGCCCCCAGACTGTCTGCCGCCGACAATCCGGGCCGCTCACCGATCAACACGACACTGAAGGACGCACCGATGCGGTGACCGATCGGATCCGCAAGTGCGACTCGCGCCTGATGAGCAATAATTACCGGGCCTACTTGCCATGAAGCGAGATGGCTCAGCGCGGCAGCCAGCGTCGCGACGCCGTTTTGGTGCAAAGCAAGAGCGGACAGCCCATCCGCAAGGACAAATACGACATCGCACTGAAGGGTTTCGGGCAGGTCGCCCCCGTCATCGACCAGGCGGCCGAGGTCAGGCCGTTGCAGGAACATTGCCCGGCCGCGGGCCTGTGAGGAGACACTTCTGATCGGCAGTGAGATGCCCGCTTCGACCATCTGGTTCTTCAACAGGTCATCGTCAAGTTCAGCGTAGACGGCGTCACGCGCTTGTGCGTGGGCAAGCTGAAACGTCAGAACTTCTTCGGTCGGCAACCCATTGCCGGTACGACCAAGAGCAACACGCGCATCGGTGTGTTGTCGCAGAAAGTGCCAGGGGTCGGGAGCACTCATGCTGCCCCCTTCTCATAACCGATCAATCGCTGTGCACCACTGTCAGCCGCAATGCTCGGGCGGATGCGGCCTGCGCCATCCATGATCTGCATATCACGCAGCCATGTCTCAAATTCCGGAGCCGGCCTGAGATCAAGGACATCGCGCACATAAAGCGCATCATGAAACGACGTGGACTGATAGCTCAGCATGACATCGTCTGCCCCAGGCACGCCCATGACGAAAGTACATCCGGCGACGCCCAGCAGAGTCAGCAAACCGTCCATGTCGTCTTGGTCAGCTTCCGCGTGGTTCGTGTAGCAGACATCCACACCCATCGGGACGCCAAGCAGTTTGCCGCAGAAATGATCCTCAAGCCCGGCACGTGTGATCTGCTTGCCGTCATACAGGTATTCCGGACCAATGAATCCGACGACCGTGTTGGTAAGGAAAGGATCAAAGTGACGCGCTACCGCATAGGCGCGCGCCTCAACAGTCTGTTGATCGACACCATGATGAGCATCAGCAGACAAGGCTGCACCCTGCCCGGTCTCGAAATACATGACATTTTCGCCGACAGTGGCGCGCCCCAGGGCCCGCGCCATGTCGTGCGCTTCCGCCAGCAACTCAAGGGTCACGCCGAAGCTCTCATTCGCCTTCTGGCTACCGGCAATCGACTGAAAAACCAGATCCACGGGCGCTCCGGCCTTCATCGCTTCGATCATCGTCGTCACATGCGCCAGCACACAGGACTGCGTCGGAATAGCAAAGCGGTCACGAATGTCATCAACCAGATGCAGCAACGCGACCGTTGCTTCAACACTGTCCGTTGCCGGGTTGATGCCGATGAGCGCGTCGCCACAGCCATACATTAGCCCGTCAAGGATTGACGCAGCAATTCCCTTTGGATCGTCGGTCGGATGGTTTGGCTGAAGCCGTACACCGAAATGACCCTCCTTCCCAAGCGTGGTCCTGAACCCGGTCACAACACGGCATTTTCGCGCCACGCTCACCAAGTCCTGGTTGCGCATGAGTTTTGAAACAGCTGCGGCCATCTCCGGCGTCAGGCCCGGCGCCAGCGCCGCAAGCGTTTCAGACGTGGCGTCGTCTCCCAACAGCCAATCGCGAAAACCGCCGACGGTCAGACCGCGGACAGGTTCCATGGCAGTCAAATCATGCGTGTCGATGATCAGACGTGTGACATCGTCATCTTCATAGGGAATGACCGCCTGGCTCAGGAAATCCTCCAGCGGCACCTCGGCAAGGGCATATCGTGCCGCTACACGCTCTTCTCCGGACAGCGCTGCAAGGCCAGCAAGCAAATCGCCTGACCGCAAAGGGCTCGCCTTTGCCAACAGCTCTGTCAGATCGACAAAGCGGTAGGCGGTGTTACCGACGGTGTGGCTGTAAGTCATTGTCCTGGCCCTCTCGATCAGGACGCTCCGTGTCACGACAATCATGCGGCCCGCGGCCAATCCGTCAACGGCGCACCGAGATTCTTAAGTCATATCATCAATTGTGATGATGCAATTTTCAAAAACCTAGGATATCCAACACTTTGCGGGTTAGGCACGCGGTTGTCGGCACTGGTTGCCACCGCTAGTCTTTTGATCACGGGTGTCTACAAATCTGGGGGAGAGAATGATGCGTTTTCGCGCAGCCCTTGCCACTTTCATGGTGTCTGCCGGCTTGAGTGCCGCAGCACTGCCGGCCACCGCGGCCACAAACGTTGTCTATATCCTCGACGCGTCCAACTCGATGTGGGGACAAATCGAAGGCACTGCGAAGATCGAAACAGCCAGAGAGGTCATGGGTGACCTTCTGGGCAACGTTACCGACGGAACCACCGTCGGCCTTCTCGCTTACGGACATCGGTCTGAAGGCGCATGTGATGACATCGAAGTGCTGTCCGGCCTCGGTGCCGAGACACCAGAAGCACTGGTCGCCAAACTCACCGAACTCAAGCCAAAGGGAAAGACGCCGATTGCAGCTGCGCTGAAGGCTGCTGGTGATGTGTTCCCAACCAATGACGCCAACAACAACGTGATCCTCATCTCGGATGGTATCGAAACCTGCAGCGGCGACCCCTGCGCAGTTGCCGCTGAGTTGGCTGAGGCCGGCGTCGATACAAAAGTCCACGCCGTCGGCTTTGACGTCGACAGCGCTGCGCGTGAGCAGCTCGAGTGCATCGCCGAGAAGGGCAACGGCTCCTACTACAACGCATCGAATGCAAGCGAGCTCAAGGTGGCGCTTGCAGAAGTCGTTGAGGTCGTGGAAGCCGCACCCGAGCCCGAGCCTGTGCCTGAACCGGAACCCGAGCCAACGGCTACACAGTTCTTCTTCGACGATTTTGAAGGTGCTGATCTCGCGGAGGATTGGGTCGTCAACAATCCAAACCCGGATGCCTTCATTGTCGAGAACGGCAATCTTCTGGTCCTCAATGGTGGTCTCGGTGGCTTCCCCACAGAGAACTCGCCAAATCTCATCGTTCTAAAGCGTGACCTGCCTGCAGGGGATTGGGACGCGCACATGACGCTTACCGGGGAACTGCAGACCGGTCAGGACACAATCTGGTTCGGCCTTTACAAGGACAACGCCAACTACCTGGCAGGCCAGTTCTACACTGTCGCAGGCTGCTGCGGCTGTGCACACGCGGCACTTCGCAATCAGAAGAAATCGAACGGTGAAGCAACCGAATTCACCCAGCCCGTCATCGGCAAGGGACTTGGATGTGGTGCAGGCTACGAAACGGCAAGCCTCAATGCTGAAACGAAGCGTTTGTTTGCGGAACCGGTGCGAATTTCCTTTCACAAGCGAGGCCGTAGCTACTACACGTCGCTAGACCTCGGGCAGAAGAATTCGGATGGCCAAGCAATCATCCATACGTCTGATATCCTCACGTCTCTGAGGTCGCCGGGTGAACTCGCATTTGCATTTGGCAAGTGGGAGAACGCGGAAGGGGAAGTTCTGGTCAACGTCGACTCCGTGGAAGTGATCGCGGTCGAGTAGCCGGACTCGAGATGACACGATCAACAAGAGGCGGCGGAGTCAAAACGGCTTCCGCCGCCTTTTGTTTTTGAATTGGGAGACGCTCGGACATGCTCAAGAACCTAGGACAGCGTTTGTCAGTGGCCGTCTCAATGGCGATCCTCTGGGGCAGTCCGCTTGCAGCACAGGACCTGAGCGACTTCGAAATCCCTGAGTTTGACCTTCCCGAGATCATACTCCCGGAGTTGGAGCCAATAGAGCCACTGGAACCGGTCGTAATCGACCCGGTACTGGAACCGCCGCCCGTTGAAGAAGCAACACGGCCAACAGACCTCTATGGCAGCGAAGCTGCAGCGGTCACTGACATCGAATATCTCTCCAATACCGATGAAGACACTGCAAAAGACCGCGCCGAGGAGCTGAGAGCTCAGCTGGAGGCGGAGCGCACATCGCAAAGGTCACTGGAATCAGGCAATCAGCGGCGTTCAGACGAATGGGCTGAGCTTGCCGAGAATGCAGAGGCGGATGCAGCAAAGAACAGGGAGCGCGCTCAAGCCAGCCGGCGCGATGCAAACGCGCCCAATCTGAGTGAGGACGAACGCCAGGAGTTTCTGAGACAGGCAACATTCTGGGATGACCAGGCCCGATCTGATGCGGTGCGGGGCGCAGAACGGCGCGAGACATCCGCCAAGTCACTTCGAGACGCAGAGCGTAACCGCGACCGCATTGCATTCCTCAATGAATTAATCGAGCGCCTGGACGCGGTGATCAACAGGGAGAGCGAGGAAGAGAACCAGGTTTCGGATGCGGGCGCCGCAAACACTCAGCCGCCGGCACCCTCAACAGAAGAGCCGGTCAGGGCAGACTACGAGATGCGTCTCGGACAGACCTTGGGCATCTGGCGCCCCGATGACAATGTCAGCCACGTCATGGTCATCGTGCAAAAGACCCCTGACAGCAACTCCAACGCATTGGAATTGCATACTCAAGACCGGGTGTGGGAGGGCGAATACCACGTTCTTGTTGGCGAAGACGCACGCGCAACCAAGCCGCGCCTGACATTCACCTACACACCGAAACCTGACGAGATGAATCCGGAGATACCCGCCGCAGCCCGCGCTGCGGTCGAAGGAGAACTCGTCTGGCGCATCGAGGCATATGAAAGCGGCAGCGCTGCCAATCCTGCGCTTAACTTCAACTTCTTCCGCGGGCGTGTGCGCTGGAAGGATGAAGCGCCGGCGGAGGCAGAAGTCGATGGCGACGGCCCGCCGAAACGGTTCGAAGCACGACAGGACGTGGTGCTGGCCACGCGGCTGGCCGCGCCGACGCTCTTGTATGTCCGGCTGGCGAACCAGCGTCATGACCCATCGCTACGCAGTCTGGATGCCATCACCCGCGGCATGCCGCTCCTCGTGAACGTCATTGCAAGTTCGTCGTCTGCCAAGGAGATTGGCTCGAGCCTGAGTGTCGACGTTTCGTCAAAGACGGGCGGTGACACGCAACTCACGTTGAACCGCCAATCCGTCACCGATGACGGTCGTGTGGTGTATGGACACAATGGTGTCATCACGATCGGTGGCGATGGCCCGCGGCGCGAGTTCCTGCCCTTCAGCGCACCGCCGCGCCGTATCTACGGTTGGATCATCTCTGCGCTCGGTATTGGTGAACTTGAGCCGGGCCCGCGCCTTAGCGTGTTGCCCGACAATGGAGATAGTGTCGAGTTCAGGTTTGAGAACGCGTACCACCGCATGCCGGTCTATGCGTCCTGGGTGCAAAGGGCGCTCGCGCAATATGACGACCAGATCAATACAATGGCCGCCACCTATGGCGGCATGCTCGCCTCGGACAAGTCCGCCGCTGAAAAAAAGCAGATCCGGGACAGGCTTCAGATGTTGGCCAACTACCAGGTACTACGCCGCTCGGGTGAGTTGACCGACAAGCACAGGCTGGCCATCGCTGAAGCCTATCTTGGCCGCCCGAACGGGCGCCAACTGGTCCGCTTCAGCACACAACAGCTTTCGGAAGTCTCTGCGACGCGGACACCAAGCACTTGGCTCAGCGTGTGTGGCGGCATGAGTGCCGTCAGCTACGCCCGGACCCTCGAAGCACCAGACCTGCAGGGACGCGAAGCGACCAGCGAGGAAGTCGGCGACGCATTGCAGCGCAATGCCCTGGCATTCCTGGGGCACACGGGCATCAACGCGGTCAAGGCACTTGAGGACAAAGACCTGAACTGGGTCCACCCGCTCGAACTGGATTGTCTCGATCGCGTGATCGTTCGTGTCAGCCGCGACCTTCTGAACCGGACCTTGAAGGACTATGGCACAGGTCTGGCCTTCGGCCTGTACGAAGGCATCGCCATGGCCACCGGCGCCGACGACATAGCCGTTGCGTTCTTCGAAACTGACATTTACGGCAACAAGGTGCCGGCATACTCCCTGCCTTGGTGGGTCTCGGCGGTATCCGTAGCTGTCGAAGTGGCAGGCGCGCTGGACGATGCGGTAAGCTTGGGGCGCAAGAGTGCAGGCGACGATATCTGGCAGGCAGCTGCCAGCGATGTCGCCGATGGCGCCAGGTGGTCCGACGAACTCATCGACCGGAACATCCGGCATGTCACTCGCAACGTGCAGGCGACCGCAGCTGTTGGCGACGATGTCCGTACGATCATCCGGCGAGCGGATGGTTTGATCGAAGAAGTACCGGAAGTCGCAGAAGAGGTGCTCGATACCCTACCCGCTTCACTGACGACGGCACAGAAGAAGCAGACGGTCGTCGATCTCGTCCCCGTCGATGAAGTTGACGAGGTCATGCCGGTCGCACGTTCGCCTCGCTACACGGACCAGGTCAGCCCCCGCCGCGGCTTGGCAGACGCGGCAGGCAACAGTCTGCACGACGGCGCCGACGCTCCATTCAAGATCGACCCGGAAACCGGTGTGGCCAGATGGTACGGCGACGATGCCAAGCCTTTCGGGCAACTGGGCGACGATTTCTGCCAGATCGGCGATGAACACGGCTGCGAGGGCGTGTCTGCCGCCTTCATGATCTTTCAGGAAGAGAATGTGCTTATGACCGAAGCCGCAATGCACGGAGAGATGATGAAAGCCTATGCGATGCGCAGAGCAGCTGAAGGCGTGCCCGCACGTCAAGCAGCCGCGGAGTTCATTGACGCGGCCTATGGAGTAACCACCGGCTATCACGCGCGCGACATCGCCTACTACCTGCGCGGCCGGGGCTATGAAGTACATGCGTTCAACCCTGGTGTCCGCGGCCGCTACACCCTTGCAATGCTGGAAGGCGCTCTAGAGAAAGGCTTCCGGCTGCGCGTGGGAATCCGCAAGCCCGGACAAGGCGGCGGGCATGCCGTCGTGGTCCAGTCCATTTCCCGCGGTCGTCTCGGAGAGATCAAAGATGTCGTGTTCTTCTGTCCAACCCAGGGCGGCTTCCTGCGAATGCGCGCAGAGACCTTCGAACGCTGGATGATCCAAGATGTCGATTACGACATGGTCTATGCCACGCGCCGCGTAAACCCGCCGCTGCAATAGCCGCTATGGCAATACTTCCTCTGCCGAGCCAAGTGCAAAAAGCTCACCGCCGCCACCTTCTGTAAAGGACAACGAAACGCTGGCATAGGGGTCATGAATCTCGCTGACGCTCATGCTGCTTGGGTCATAGGTCACATACATGCCCCAGGTTGACCCGGCCAGCTGCAGACCTCCGTCGCCATTGTAGCTGGCTCGCAGCAGCAGCCACCATGGCGGCGACCAGCTGGCAATCAATTCATTCATTATCGGATCAGGCAGTGTCGTGTTCATCGAGCACGGTTGTTTGTGTGTGTCCCGCGCTACAACGCGACGACCATCGAAATAGGCCTGGCCCACATCCGACAGACAGTTGCGCGACTTGTCGAGAAAGCGGATCCGCAATGAGCGGGCGTTCGGGTTGGCCTTGACCTGCTCGAACGCCACGGGATCCAGACGTTCAGACGTCGGACGGTCTTCTCCTGACAGTTCGCGCTTCAGTTTCCCCAGCCGCGCCTCAAGCCTTGCCTTCTGGGCGTCTGAGTCCGGTACGAGGTTGCGTTCACCCTTGTATTCCCACGGCTCCCCGAGCCGGCGAAATCGTTCCTGACGGATCAGTTCGCTGGTCTCGGGATGCTCCCAAACAAACTCCTTGGCATTACGCAGGTCGTCGAGCTCGGTCGTTGTGGCCTCGATATCCCGGGAGATCGCCTCTTTGCTTCGGCGCACCTCGCCGCTTTCATCGGAACCCCCCGTGATCGTCATGCGGTAGGTGTCGTTCTCCCAGATGCCGAATATGGTGGCGATGCGGTCAGCCAGTTCTCGGGCCGTGAACGCTTGTGGCGCTTGTTCCTCCGACGGTTCCGCCTTCAGCACCGGTTCGCCCGTATCCGGATCGGCACCCAACTCGACGGACCCGGGTATGTTGAATTCATAGCTGTCGTCGCCCGCCTCCTTGCGGGCACTGAGCACCAGCTTTGCCGTCTCCGGCGACCAGTCAATTTCCACCTCGTCGCCGGACTCGAGCTCAAAGCTGTGGTTGGTCGCAAGCCCGCCACCCGACTTGAGTTTGTCCACCGCCGCAGCCACCTCAAGCAGACGCTCGCGCTCAGTGTCCTCGCCCATCTGTGCTTTGATCTTTTCAATCAGCACATCGCCCGTCACCGAAGTAAGACCGGAGATGATGTCGAGCGTTGCAGCGTCTGCGACATCTAACTCCATCAATCTCGCCACTTCGGCGAAAGGCTCTGAAAGATTGATGACACCGCCGGACCAGTTGCCTACCCGCGCTCGTTTGAAAGCGTTAGTGGCCTGATCGATGATTGCCTGCTTCTGCGGCGAGGCAGTCTTGCGCAAGGCTTGGATCGACTCCGATGAGCCCTTGTAGACGTCCCCTGCAAGCGTTGCGAGGTGCGCCGGCACCTGCTGCGCCGTGGCAGGCCAAGGCAAAGCGACGATCAGTAGCAAGACAAGACGGGCCATTGTTCCCCCTAAACTGCTGATGGACAGCGCGCCTTTTTTACGTCTCGAAACAGTACCAGTGAACACCTCACCTGTCACAGGGTGAGGTCAGCCTGATCGGACCATCGCCAAGACTGGCAGCAACGGCCAAGTTGCCTAAGGCTGGCGTAATCTAGGATGCATGAGACAGCGCCTTGTGTGCTGCGGGAACATTTGCCTGTCCGAGAATGCGCTGCATCACCTCCCGTAGGTCGGCCTCTGGTTCGGCGCCAAGGTTCCTGGACCGCCACGCGACGATACGGTCAGGACGAACCAGAACGCAGCCGTCATCGTCGACCTCACGTTGCCGCGTCCACTCCCCGTAAACATCATTGACCGGCTTCCCAAGCGATATCTCGACGGCCTGGATACTGACGCCAAGGTCAGAGGCGACTTTCGCCGCAGCATCCGCCCAATGGCTTCCGTTAGCACCGATGATCAGTGTGAACCGGTCATACCCACACACATCCAGCGTGGAGACATCCTCATTCCCGGTCATGAGCCAGGCATGGGGCACCGGGTTACCCGGAACAGTTGTTGGCACATAGAAGAGGTCTTCATCGCGATCGGATGCAGGAGCCTCCGATCCATCGCTGACGACGGCGTCCGACGTGTAACGCTGGCCAAGCTCGACACCGTGCGCATTGAACTGCCCGTTCAGCAGCTTCAGGGACTCGAAGATCTTCTGACGTTTGGCGGCTCCATCGGGGCCGAATATGTGGCCGATCTTACGATCCGCCTCATCCCAGCTTGTCTCAGACCCGATCTCAAAGATGTCGAACCACTCGACCATCTCAAGGACACTCTGGATAGCGCGATCGATCACTCGTCGACCGACAGGCTGGCGTTCCTCGTTGTAAGAGGTCAGCAGCTCGTCGCTCGCCTGACCGTTGAGGACCAGCGCGAGCTTCCATGACAGATTGTAACTGTCCTGGATAGACGTGTTGCTTCCCAGCCCGTTTGCCGGCGGGTGCCGATGCGCCGCATCACCGGCAATGAAAAGACGCCCGCGCTGGTAGCTTTGTGCCACAACATGATTGAACTGCCACGAGCTGACCTTGCGGATCGAAAACTCCACGCTGTCATCCCCAATGGCGGCCCGAATGCTTTTGGAAATGGACTCTTCATCCAGATCAAACGGCTGCAGGTTGTTCCGCAGCAAAATGGTGCTCCACTCTTTCCACGGTTTGACGCAGGTCCACACACCCAGTGTGTCGCGGCTTCCCGGTGTCAGTGTTATGAACAGCGCGCCGGAGCGATGGGCGGTGTAGCGCGAGAGATCCGCATCGATCCACACAGTGACGGCATCACGAAGACCAGAAACTCCATCGAACTCGAAACCACCGTCGGACCCGACAATTGTCCGTGCGCCATCACATCCGATGGCGTATTTCGCTTTCACTCGAAATTCCGGATCGCCGCTTCGCGGAACAACATGCGCCTCAACAAATTCGCCATTGTCCTTGACCGAGCGAACTTCGTGGTCCTGACGGATGTCTGCGCCGAGCTCCCGAGCCCGCTGAAGCATGATCGGTTCCAGAACATTCTGTGCGATGTTGCACATCTCAGACGGGCTGGCCGCCCGGTAGTCGCCAATCCGGTCATCACCTGTTCCCCACGTCATCATGCGTGACAGTTCTTGTCCGGCGAACGTGGTGGCAAAGACCTGCTTGCCCATCAGGTGATGCGGTAGCGCCTCCGCCTGCGTCTCTCTTTCAATGCCAAGGTCCCGGAAGACCTCTACCGCGCGCTGGTTGGTGATATGCGCCCGCGGCGCATTGGCGGTTCCGTATTTGGTCAGCGTGAGAGCATCCACGCCGGATCGCGCCAACAGGCTTGCCGCGGTGAGACCGGCTGGACCGGCACCAACGATCAACACATCCGTTTCTATGGTTTTCATGGTCGTTTTCCTCATCCCGTTGAATTCTGATTTCGCGGTCCGATCGCCGACGCCTCACGCCACGATGAGCCGGGCAACAAAGTCGGCATGGCGTTCAACAGCTTCTTTCTTGAGAGGATCCATGCCTGTCAGATGCCGGCATTCAGGTGCCACGGCAAAGATCAAAGACGCTGCACCCGCAAGTGCGTAGAAGGCATGCGGCAGCTCTTCTTCGGCATAGCCGAGCTCTCGCAGCAGGTAGTCAGTAACCAACTCAAAGCGTGGCCGCAGATGAGACTCGACAAGCCAGGCAAGCCGATCATCCGCATTCTTGCCCTCATCGACCATCAGCCAGAAAAACTCCGGGTACTCGCCGGAGAAACGCACGAACTCACGGATCGACTCCCGGGCGTTCTCGCGCGTGCTGGCGGCCCGTTGAACATTGATGCGTTCCGCAAGCCGCCCACCGAATTCCTCGAAGAGGCTGTCGGCGGCCGCCCGCCACAGCGCTTCTTTGGTACCGAAGTGGTAGGTGATCAATCCCTGGTTCGTGCCGGCCTCATTGGCAATGTCGCGGGTGCTCGTGCCATGGAACCCTCGTTTGGCAAATGTCTGACGGGCAGCATTGACGATACGCGCGGACGTCTCAGCGCGTTGCCGGGCACGGCCCGTCACCTTGCCCGCCCCTGGTTTGGGTTTCCCCGGTGTTGTACGCGTACGGACCATCAGCAAGCCGCCTCCTTCTTGTCCTCAAGGCTGGTGAGAAGCGCCTGGATGGCCTCTTGATCGCCGGGGCCGCGCTCCTTCATGAACGCAATCCCGAAATCCGGAATCCACCGTGCAATGGCATCGTCAAAACTGCCTCGCTCTTTCATGCGCGCAAGCCAGTCCGACACTGCAGCATGCCGTATCAGCATGTCGTCCAGACCCAGATGCTCCAGCCGCAGCACGTAAGGCAGAACTGCCCCATCCGCGAGAGTGACACCGTCCCCGGCAAGCCACGCGGACTTCCGGAGGGCTGCATCCATATCGCTGAGCATCTTCATGAAGTGCTTGATGGCAGTCTGAAACTCCGGCGCGTTCACACCATGGTCAAGAACGCTGCGTCTTTGAGCCCTCGCCGTTGGATCAACAATTCTGGAGATTGATGCATCCCGGACTTCTGCCGGTTGCTCGTTGATGATCCTTCTGGGACCAAGCGAGAATGTGACAATTGCTGCTTCGTTGTGGATCGTATGATCAATCAGATGCATCCATGACCGCATTTGGTGCGCACCATAGGCATCATCCGGAGCGAGCCGGTCGGCCCCGCCTACATCGTCCAGATACATCATGATCAACGAAGACTCACAGAGCACTGCGTCGTCATGAACGAGCGTCGGCACGACATGCTTCGGATTGAGCTTGATGTACCAGTCAGCGTGCTGTTCGCCTGCCAACAGGTCGATCTCACGCGACGTGTAGTCGATGCCTTTTTCGGAGAACACCCACCGGACCTTCTGCGAACAGGTCGATATCGGATTGTGGAAAAGTGTGTACATCAAGCTCAGCCAATTTATTCATTTGAATAATTAATTGCTGGTCGTTTGAATAACAAGATGGTTCGCTCGTCAACTGAATAATTTTTTGGCCGGACGCAGCAGCGCGAGATCCGGTCACGGCGTGATCGGATTCCTGCTTCTTTGGGGTCTTCTTGAAGGGTTTGGTGGGCGCACAAGGACTCGAACCTTGGACCCGCTGATTAAGAGTCAGCTGCTCTACCAACTGAGCTATGCGCCCATCCGGGCAGGATTGTAGACGGTCGGGAAAAACAGGTGTTTCCGTTGGAAGGACCGCCGCCTGCGCGAACGAGCGCGGGTGATAGCAAAGCTGGATCGGTGCCGCAAGTGCCCAGATCCGCACTTACGGAGAGGGCCACGCGGGCGATCAGATGATGCCGCCGCCGCGTGGCAACTCCTCGCTGCGATGGACATAGATACTCATCAACAGACCGAACCCGGCAAGGATCACCAGCATGGCCGAACCGCCATAGGACACAAGCGGCAGAGGAACCCCTACGACCGGAATGAGGCCCATAACCATGGCGACGTTGATGAAAACGTAGAGGAAGAAGTTCACCGCCAGCGCCGCGACGAGAAGCCGCCCGAACTGATGGCGGATTCCGACGGCGACCGTCAGCGCAAAGCCGAGAACAGCTGCGTAGAGCCCCATCAGCGCCAGACCGCCCATCAACCCCATCTCTTCTGACAGCATCACGAAGATAAAGTCGGTCTGCTTCTCCGGCAGGAAATTCAGGTGGCTCTGGGTGCCCTCCATGTATCCTTTGCCCCACACACCTCCGGACCCGAGAGCGATCTTTGCCTGGGTCGTGTGATAGCCGGCCCCTAAGGGATCACGGGATGGATCAAGGAAGGTGAAGACGCGTTCGCGTTGATACGGATGCAGAAACTCCCAGATGATCGGCACCGCCGCCATGGCCGCAACGCCGGCCGCCACAATGTACCGCCACGACAGGCCCGCCATGAAGATGACGGACACGCCCACAACGGAAAGCAACAAGGCCGTTCCGAGGTCCGGCTGCCGAAGCACCAGCGCGACCGGGAGAGCAATGAAGGCCAAGGCCGGAAGCAGATAAAGCGGATGCGATACGCGATCCTGTTCAAGCATGTGGTAGTAGCGCGCAAGTGCCAACGCGAGAGTGATCTTCATCAGCTCCGAGGGCTGCAGCTGGATGAATCCCAGGTTGATCCAGCGTGTCGCGCCCATGCCGGTCGTGCCGGCCACTTCGACAGCGACAAGAAGTATGAGAGCGAAGCCGTAGGCCGGATACGCAAGCTGGAGCCAGATGCGCGGATCAATGAGCGCAATCACAAACAGGATCACCATCCCCGCACAGAAACGAACGATCTGGCGAGAGGCCCAGGGATCGAAGCTGCCGTCCGCCGCCGAGTACAGCATCGCAAAGCCGAAAGCAGCGATGGCGGTGATCAACAGAATGAAGATCCAGTTGATCTCGTAGAGCTTGTCCAGCAGGCTCATGCGGCCCGACCGGGATATGGCTTCAAGTACCATCAGCCCTGTCCACCGGCGGAATCGATTCCACGCTGCAACGACGTCACGTCGTCACCCCCAACGCTTGGCTCGTAGGCCGACAGTGTCACTGGGTCGCGTGTCAGCACCCGAGTCATGATGTCTTTGGCTACCGGCGCAGCGGCCCGGCTGCCGCCGCCGCCGTGATCGACAATCACCGAAATCGCGTATCGAGGGTTGCTCACAGGACCGTAGCCGACAAAGAGCGCATGGTCCCGGAACCGCCACGGCAGTTCCTCGTTCTTGAGGACCCCGCGTGCTCGCTCTTCACGGGAGATCCGGCGGACCAGTGCTGTTCCCGTCTTGCCGGCCATGGCCAGGTCATCGAGTGGCAGGCGAGACCGGAAAGCTGTGCCGCCGGCAACGTTCACGACCTCATCCATACCCTGATGGATGATTTTCATGTGTTCAGGCGGAATACCCATGGGAATTGCCTGAGGCATCGGCCTCACCTGCCCGCCGACGGACCGAACAAGCCAGGGGCGGACGGCACTGCCGCCATTTGCGATACGCGCCGCCATCGTCGCCAATTGAAGGGGCGTCGTCAGCACGTAACCTTGGCCGATTGACGCGTTGAGCGTTTCTCCCTGCTGCCAGGAAATACCCGTCGTTGCGCGTTTCCACCCTCGCGACGGGACAAGGCCCGACTTTTCGCCGGCCATGTCCACAGCAAGCCTGTCCCCCAGGCCAAAGCGCCGTGCCATCGCTTCAATCTTGTCAATCCCGACACGCTTGCCTACTTCGTAGAAATAGACATTACACGAATGCTTGATGGCGTCGGTCATGTTCATCGGTCCATGACCCCCACGCTTCCAGCAGTGGAAGTCATGGTTGCCGAGAGTGACCTTGCCGCCGCATCGGATCGTTCGATAGGGAGAGATAACACCCGCTTCAAGCGCAGCAAGCGCCACTACCATCTTGAAGGTTGAGCCGGGCGGATATTGACCGGCCAGCGTCTTGTTCACCAGAGGATTGAGTTCGTTGTTCGTGAGCCCATCCCACTCCGCCTGGCTCAGACCGATATTGAAGAGGTTCGGATCGAACCCGGGCGCCGACACGATGGCGACAAGTTCACCCGTCAGCACATCCATCACAACAACCGACGCGCTCTCACCCCTGACCCGCTCGGTCGCATACCGCTGGATATCCATATCGAGCGTAAGCACGACCTCGTCGCCTGGTGTGCCGGGATCTTTTGCCAGTTCGCGGATCACGCGGCCAAACGCATTGACCTCAACGCGGCTGTTGCCTGCCCTGCCCCGCAATTCCTGCTCAAGAAGGCGCTCGACACCGGACCGCCCTACGCGGAAACCTGGTAGCTGCAGCAACGGGTCATCCGCCCCCTCCAGGTCGCGATCAGTGACCGCGGCCACATACCCCACCACATGCGCGAGGTCCTCGCCGTACGGGTAATGGCGCGTGTCGCCGACCTCAGGCTGAATGCCCGGCAGGTCGGGCGTGTGAATATTGGTCTCAGCGAAAGCTTCCCATTCGAGGTTCTCGGCAACGGTGAGCGGCACAAACCCGCGTTTCTGCCGAACCTCTCTCAGCACCCGTTTACGCGTGCGATCTGAAATCGAAATGATCTCAGCCAGCTTGTCGAGCGTGGCCTCAACATCGTCTGTCTGCTCAGGGATAAGCACAACGCGGAAATTCTGGCGGTTGGATGCGAGCTTCTCTCCAAACCGGTCAACGATTTCGCCGCGCAACGGCGGCAGTAGCCTGACATTGACGCGGTTTTCCTCTGCGAGAATTTCGTACTGCTGGCTCTCGATGACCTGGAGATAGTACATCCGGCCGGCCAGAACGGTGAACAGGGCCACCTGGCCGCCGCCGATGATTGCAGCTCTTCGCGTGAAGAGCTTTTGCTTGTCTGCATCCCGATCATCCAACGCCATCAGATGTCCCTCACGCCGCAGGAACCAAAGCCATCAACTGACGGTTGATGCGCGTGAGGATGAACGAGAGTGGCGGGTAGACAAGCGCTGTAATGCCGGCCTGCCAAAGCAGCGGCACAGGGTTGACCGCCTGCCCATAGTGCACCGACGCACCGAACCAGCAGATGAAAGCCGAAATCGCGCAGATGGCGATGAAAGCGGACCAAAGTGTCGAGAACCCTCTGCCGACAAGAAAAAGTCGTTGGGAGTGGGTCAGTCCGTAAGCGGCCAACAGGACGACGGTGTAGAGACCGACGGGTCCACCGGAAACGACATCCTGCAGGAGACCAACAAAGAACACGGCCCAGGGCGGAAAAAACTCCGGCCGATGGATCGCAAAGAAGAATACGACTGCGAGCGTGAAGATCGGAGCAATTGTGCCGCCGGTTCCAACGCCGACAGGGACCAGCCCCAGTAGAATGCAGAGCAGCGAAAGGGCAACCGGAACGCCAATCCAGACTGCCTGTGACATGTCCCGCATGGCTATAGATCACTCTCGGCAATTGGATCATCAGGTGCTGACGCCCGCGCGCTATCGGCGCCTGCGGCGGCACTGGGCTGACCGGCACGTTCAACCATCTGGTCCGTGGAAAGGTCAGCGCCTGCTTCCGGCAATGTGGGAGCTGTCCTTTCGATTGCGTCATCGATTTCGTCACTCGCAGCTTCTTCGTCGGTGTCCGATGCCACCCGTGTCGGGAAGTCGTACCGCAGCACGCGAACAGCACTCGTCCGGTCGAACTCCGAATGAGTCTGCAAACGGGGGCTGCCGTCACCCGCCAGAACAACAATGCCCACAGGCAGATCAGGTGGCATGAGCCCACCATGGCCGGACGTGACAATCCGGTCACCAGGAGCCAACCGGGCCTCCGGCGGCAGAAACTCGATTTTTGGGAACCGGCTGTTGTCGCCTACTGCAATGGCACGGTACCCGGCAGGCTCAACGCGCACGGGTACACGGCTGTTGAGGTCCGTCAGAAGCAGCACACGGGACGCCGTTGTGCCGGTGCTGACAACACGGCCAATCAGCCCTTCATCGTCCACAACAGCTTGGCCAGCCTCTACACCGTCCGACTGCGGAACATTGACAATGAACGCGTGGACAAACGGACCGCCGCTGTCGCCTATGATCTTGCCGGTTGCATACTGAATGGTGGGCTCAACGGCGACATCAAGTAGTGCTTCGAACCTCGCGACACGCCGCTCGAGCGACAGTGCCTGCTGGCGCCATGCCTTCAGCTCTTCATTCTCGGCCCGCAGCCGCGCATTCTCTTCGAAGACATAGGCGTATTCATCGGTCGAAGCGATGAAGTTGCGCACAGCCGCTACCGGTCGTGACGCCAGTTCGAGCAGCGGCGCTGAGAGGTCCGTCATGACCTGCCGGGTGCGATCGACCAGATAACTCTCGGCCCGACCGACGAGCAGCACGGACGCGAGCGTAAGCGTCACCGCCAGCGACAACCGGTACGATGACACGCGGAACGGAAGCTTGACCCTGTTGGTCGGTTCCCTCACTGCATATGCCCTCTCAGCAGACCTGACCAAACCGGTCGGCCTACCCGTCCACACACCCCCACGCGGATGCCCCCACACCCGACTTAAGCGGCAAAGCTAATGCTTTGTTATCTCAGCATTATTAACGCCGACTCACAAGTTGTCAGAAAGGCCGCACCCAACCTTCTGCAACCTTATTGACTAGTACACGGACGAAAGGACGTGCCCCATGGTCCGAATGTGTTCGAGCGACAGGCCCGTCCCCATGGCGACGCAGGAAAGGGGCTCGTCAGCGATGGATACCGGCAGCCCGGTTTCCTCGCGCAACACCTGATCCAGATTTGCCAGGAGAGCGCCGCCGCCGGTCAGCACAATGCCCTTGTCCACAATATCCGCGGCAAGTTCCGGGGGTGTCGCCTCAAGCGCAACTTTGACCGCTTCGACAATGGCGCCAACGGGCTCCGCAAGGCTTTCTGCGATCTGCCTTTGGGAAATCGTGATTTCCTTGGGGACACCATTCATCAGGTCGCGACCCTTGATCTCAATCGTCATGCCGGCGCCGTCGTCGGGAATGGCTGCCGAACCGACCTCTTTCTTGATCCGCTCTGCCGAACTCTCCCCGACAAGCAGGTTATGGTGCCGACGGATGTAGCCGATGATCGCCTCGTCCATCTTGTCGCCGCCGACGCGGACAGACCGCGAATAGACGATGCCGCCAAGCGACAGCACCGCCACTTCTGTCGTGCCGCCGCCGATATCGACAACCATTGATCCCGAAGGCTCGGTCACCGGCAGTCCGGCTCCAATCGCAGCTGCCATCGGCTCCTCGATAAGGCGCACCCGGCGCGCGCCAGCAGACAGGGCAGATTCCTGAATGGCGCGGCGCTCCACGGCAGTGGATCCGGACGGGACACAGATGATGATCTGGGGATTGGCGAAGGACCGGCGATTGTGAACCTTGCGGATGAAGTGCTTGATCATCTCTTCGGCGATTTCGAAGTCCGCAATCACGCCATCCCGCATCGGGCGAATGGCCTCGATGTTTCCCGGCGTCCGGCCGAGCATCATCTTTGCCTCATCACCCACAGCGAGGACCTGCTTCTTGCCGCCCTTGTTGATGATCGCAACCACGGACGGTTCATTGAGGACGATACCCCGCGACTTCACGTAGACAAGCGTATTTGCTGTCCCCAGGTCGATGGCCATATCGGCCGAGAGCATCCCCAGCAAGCCTCCAAGCATTCTTTTTCTCAGTCCTTCTTTGGGGCTCGCCAGTGCGGCAAACCGGTTGGAATCAGGAACGGCGGTGCTGGGTGCACCGCCGTTCAGTTTCTTGGCCCGCCTTTATGGCGCAACCATGGCTTCGGGCGCCGTCTTGAGGCGCTTTGTCTGCAGTCGGTTGAGCGCGCTCACATAGGCCCGCGCGCTTGCAACCAGCGTATCAGTATCGGCTCCGCGACCGGTCACCGACTTCCCATCTTCCTCAAGTCGGACAGACACCTCAGCTTGAGCGTCCGTGCCGCCTGTCACGGCATGAACCTGATAAAGCTGCAGATGCGCGTGATACGGCACTAGTGCCTTGATGGCATTGAAGATCGCATCAACCGGGCCATCACCCGTCGCCTTGGTCGAATGCGTTTCCCCATCGACTTCAAGCGTCAGAGCTGCCTCCTGAGGGCCTTCGGTACCAGCAACGACGGAAAGAGAAATCACCTTGATGTTCTCGTTTCCGGCAGCAACCTCGTCATCGACCAGAGCGACAATGTCCTCGTCGAACACGTGCTTCTTCTTGTCTGCCAGATCCTTGAAGCGCTTGAAGGCGTCCTGCAACTGGTTGTCACCCAGGTCGTAGCCAAGCGACTGGAGCTTGTCCTTGAAGGCGTGACGGCCAGAGAGCTTGCCCAACACCAGCGACGACTTGGAGATGCCGACGCTTTCCGGCGTCATGATCTCGTAGGTCTCGGTGTTCTTCAGCATTCCGTCCTGGTGAATGCCGCTCTCATGAGCAAATGCATTCTGGCCGACGATGGCCTTGTTGTACTGGACCGGGAACGACGTAACGCTAGACACGACCTTTGACGCCCGCGCGATCATCTTGGAGTTGATGCCGGTGTCATAGGGCATCACGTCCGCACGCGTCCGCAGCGCCATAACAATCTCTTCCAGCGCAGCGTTGCCGGCCCGTTCACCCAGACCATTGATCGTGCATTCCACCTGACGCGCCCCGGCACCGACGCCTGCCAGCGAATTGGCAACGGCAAGGCCCAGATCATTGTGGCAATGGGTCGAGAAAACCGCCCTATCAGCGTTCGGCACCCGTTCCCGGAGCATTGTGATGATCTCGGCATACTCGGTCGGGACCGTGTAGCCGACAGTGTCCGGAATGTTGATTGTCGTCGCCCCTGCCTTGATCGCCGCTTCGACGCATTTGCAGAGGAAATCACGCTCGGTTCGCGTGGCGTCTTCAGCAGACCATTCCACGTTGTCGACCAGATTGCGCGCGAGCGTCACACTGGCGATTACGGCATCGAGCACCTGCTCCGGCTCCATCTGCAGCTTGTGCTTCATATGAACCGGACTGGTTGAGATGAACGTGTGGATGCGACCGCGCTCCGCATGACGCAATGCTTCACCGGCACGCTCGATGTCTTTTGCACCGGCCCGGGACAGACCGCATATGACGCTGTCCTTGACCCGCCGGGCAATCTCGGAAACGGCTTCGAAATCGCCATTGGACGCAATCGGGAATCCAGCCTCAATGATGTCAACGCCCATCGCCTCAAGCGTCTCTGCAACCTGGATCTTCTCATCAAGGTTCATCGAGGCGCCTGGTGACTGCTCGCCATCGCGCAAGGTTGTATCGAAGATGAGAACGCGGTCGGCGCTTTCAGCTGCCTGTTTGCCGCGTCGTGATGTGCTGTCGGGTATCATTGTTCAAGTCCTTCTCGGGTCCAATTGCATGAGGAGTCCACTCCACATGCTGTTCGAAGTGTTGCTTCGTCCCCTGAATGCCCGCCCTTCCCTGAAACCGATGAGAAGGACTGCCAGCGCTCAGGGGCTGGTAAGGAGAAGGCGCGTGCCGAGAAGTAGCAGACGAGCGTAGTCGCCATCCGGACCGAATGATCCGATGGTGATGTCCGCTCCGGCAATGTCAGCGCGAGCCATGCTCATTGCGCGTCCCATCACTCTTCTGGCTACCTCGCAGAATCATTCCACGAATTGCCAAAACCACAAATAAAGCTTGGACTTGGCAGGTTAACGAAAGGTAACCAGCAATTGAAGGACAAGGCTTCAGCCATTGCCTTCGTCCTGCTCGTCACGGCAGCCGTAAACAGGTACCAAGTTCAGCTTGGCGTTCGATACGCGTGACCTGCTTTTAGGCCAATAGGTGCGCCCCATGCAACCGGACAAGCACCACTATTCATGCGCTTTTCCACTATTCGGCAGCAGATGCCGGTCGGGAATCGTCGTTGGCGCCCGTAGCCACATTTATCGGCGCACTGCTGCCGGAAAGCTGGGATTTCGCCGTTTTGGCGCAGTTGACCACAAAATCCATGGCGTCCCGAACACGGCCTACATGGGCGCTATCATTGTGGGTGACAAGCCAAAGCTCCAATGCGCCCACATCCTCAGGGTCACCAACCCGCATCAGGAGGGGATCCTCATCGCCGACTATGCACGGGAGGGCAGTGAGCCCCAGGCCCTGACGGGCAGCTTCGGCGCGCACGGCCACCGCATTTGAACGCATGATAACGCTGGCACCCTGCTCTGCGCGGCTCATCCACCAGACCGGCGCAAGAGGGCTCTCAGACAACCCGAAACCGATCACCTGATGCCCTTCCAGTCGTCCGGGTTCTGCGGGAGCGCCACGAACGGCTGTGTAGGCCTGGCTGGCATAAAGGCCGTAGGCCATGTCACCAACTTTGCGCACGATGACGTTGCCCTGGGTCGGGCGGGCAAACCGGATAGCCACGTCGATATCTTTCAGAGACCCGGCTGGCGCTCCGGCGGAAGGGGCCGGACCAGTAAGGTTTGGATCGGCGACAATCTCAAGCCGCAACTCTGGGTGTTCCTCGCGGAAGACAGGCAACTGTGGCGCCAGGACGCGCGCCGCCAGGACATCGCCTGCCGCCACACGCACAACAGCATCTGCCTCGCTGTCGTCAGCCACGAAGTCGCGTGCCAGCGCAGAGAGGCGTTGATCGACAGGAGCCAGCTGACTGAGCAGCCTCTCGCCTCGAGGCGTCAGCCGATATCCAGACCGGGACCTGTCGAACAGCCGTGCGCCGAGCGCATCCTCTAACGAGGCAACTCTGCGCAGCACCGTCGTCGTATTCACCTTGAGTAGTGACGATGCAGCCGAAAGGCTCCCAGCCTCGGCAACGGCGAGGAAGAACCGCAGATCATCCCAGTTCAATCCGGCAGACATGGCACACTCCTGCAAATGTTATGAGGAGATTACGCAACAAACCCCGGCGATAAAACGCAAAAACGCGATAATTGGTTTGCGAATTTGCAAAGTTGAAACGCGGTACCCTAAGGCTGGAGGGGTTTCACGAGGGATGCCGCCGTTTTTGCGCCTTCACGGGCCGTCTCAACATCCTGCGCAGAAACCACCGCAACGCCCATCCGGCGTCGAACAAATGCCTCTGGCTTCCCGAACAGACGAACCTGGCTGTCTGGAACGCGTAGTGCCGCATCAAGTCCGTCAAACGAGATACCCTTGGCCGCCATACCACCATAGATGACAGCGCTCGCTGCAGGGCGGGATAGGCCGGCTGAAACAGGAAGGCCCAGGATAGCGCGAGCGTGAAGCGCGAACTCGCTTTGGCGTTGTGAGCCAAGTGTCACGAGGCCGGTGTCATGCGGGCGTGGGCTGACCTCCGAGAACCAGACTTCGTCGCCTTTGACAAACATCTCAACCCCGAAGATGCCCCGTCCACCAAGCCGCGTTGTCACCTTGGCAGCAATCTTCTGTGCAGTCGCCAAAGCCCGCTCGGACATCGCCTGGGGCTGCCAGCTTTCAACATAGTCACCATGATCCTGGCGGTGACCGATCGGCGCACAGAACGATGTCTCGATCTGGCCCTGGGCATCCAGTGACCGGACCGTCAGCAAGGTGATCTCGTAGTCAAAATCAATCCGGCCCTCGACAATGACCCGCGCTTCCTCGACCCGACCGGCTTGCAGAGCATAGGCCCATGCGTCCGCCACCTCTTCAGCAGACTGAACGAAACTCTGACCTTTGCCTGAGGAAGACATGACCGGTTTCACAAAGATCGGATAGCCGATGTCTGCCGCTGCCCGGCCGAGCTCGCGCTCACTCGTCGCAAATGCAAAGGGTGACGTGGGCAGGCCGAGTTCCTCAGCCGCCAAGCGGCGAATGCCTTCCCGGTTCATCGTCAACTGAACCGCTTCCGCAGTGGGAATCACTTCCGCCACGCCTTCTGCAGCAATGGCGGCAAGTTCGTTTGTCGCAATTGCTTCGATTTCCGGGACAATGAGATGCGGCCGTTCGATCTGCACGACACGCCGCACGTCATTGGCGACAGTCATGTCGATGACGTGCGATCGATGGGCGACCTGCATTCCCGGTGCATCCGCATATCGGTCGACCGCAATCACTTCTGCTCCGAAGCGCTGCAGTTCAATCACAACTTCCTTGCCGAGTTCACCGGCCCCGAACAACATGATGCGGGTTGCTGAAGGGGTGAGCGGCGTACCGATGCGCATGGAGGTCCTCTGTCAGGAAGTTGGTCAGGCGAAGCGCTCTCCTACCATTTCTTCCGATTTAGTCCAAAGAGCCGCAGCAGTCTTCGGATCCTGCGCATGGGCAAGAACACCCCCGCGCGTCTTGGCCATGGTTTCCAGATCAACGATGTCGGACCGGTGGCAGTCCTCGCAGTAGAAGCCCCCCTGGCCGTCTAGTTCCGGCGCGGTGGCACACCAGGTCGCAGTAGCAGCGCCCTGCTCCACAGTCTTGAAGCCGGGGTGGACTTCGCCCTTCTCGTTCACCCAACCGAGCGCCTTAAACTCCTCCGGATCCATATCGCGCTGGAGCCCGGTCATGATGCCTCCAGGGTGCACGGAGAACGCGCGGATACCCTTCCCCTTGAGACGGTTGTCCAGTTCGACGGCAAAGAGCGCGTTGGCGGTCTTGGCGCGCCCATACGCGATCCACTTGTCATAGTCGGTCGTCTCGAAGTTCGGGTCCTCGAGATTGACGTCTGACAAGCGGTGCCCGGTCGATGAGAGCGCAACGACCCGTGCCCCACCATCGGCCGCTCCTTTCTCAAGTGCAGGCAGCAGGTGTCCGGCGAGCACAAAGTGTCCGAGATGATTGGTGCCGAACTGGCTCTCGAATCCCTGAGCCGTCTTGCGGGGCGGCGTTGCCATGATCCCTGCGTTATTGATCAGCATATGCAGAGGCCGCCCGCTCGCCACAAAGGCGTCCGCGTATGAGCGCACGCTTTCAAGGTCACCAAGGTCGAGTTGACCTGTTTCCACTTTCTCGTTGCCGGTACTAGATTTGATGTCGGCAACGACGGATTGGAGCTTGTCGGGACTGCGCCCCGGAACAACCACTTCTGCTCCCGCTCCGGCCAGAGCCCGTGCCGTTTCAACACCAAGCCCCGACGAGGCGCCTGTCACGAGTGCCACCTTGCCGGACAGGTCGAGCCCTGCCACCACATCTGCAGCAGAAGACCGCATTCCAAATTCCCGCGCCATTACCCACACTCCCTGATATGATTTGTGGCGGAGTCGTTCGCATGACGCTCCGCAGACCAGAACATGACCGACGGTCATTTACTCATATGTTAGGCTATTTCAACCCGTCATGGCCACCACTGACATCATTAAACGGACTCATCCCGTGCAACGTATCCCTGCCCTGCCCAAGACCATGCGCCTCAGAGATGTCCTCGGCGAAGGCAGGGCAATACTTGAGCTGGGCACGCTGCCAGCCTCCCTGCCTGCGCTTATGAGCCTCAGCCCTCGTGGAGACGGGCAACCGGTGCTGACTCTGCCGGGCCTGATGGCATCGGATTCGTCCATGTCCATCATGAGGCGGTTCCTGAGGGAGCTGGGCTACTCGGTCCATCCGTGGAACCTGGGTCGCAATATGGGCCCGAATGCCGAACTGCGCGCAGGCATGATGGCCCGGCTTGAAGAAATCGAGGGGCGCGTCGGTCGTCGCGTATCGATAATCGGCTGGTCTCTGGGCGGAATCTATGCACGTGAGCTAGCCAGGCGCGCACCACGGCTGGTGCGTCAGGTCATCACACTCGCCAGCCCCTTCGCCGCAGGCATGCGCATGGACAGTCGCTATGTGGATGAAGCGCTGGCGGAGCGATTGCGCACACCGCCACCCGTGCCTTGCACAGCGATCTACACCCGGCATGATGGCGTCGTCCCCTGGCAGACCTGCCGCGAAGACGTCCATCCGCATACAGAGAATATTGAAGTCCCAGCGACCCATATCGGGATCGGGGTCAATGCGTTGGCGCTTTACGCCATCGCAGACAGGCTGGCGCAGCCGGAAGGCAAATGGCAGCCTTTCAAGAAGAACGGCGTGAAGTCTCTGCTCTATCGTGAACGCACCTGAACGTGAGTGAGGCCGCTGGCACAAAGTCCGAAAAGGGCTCTGCGGGTGTCAGAAGAGCGCTTCCGTTTCTGCTCGTCACGATCCTGATTGATGCGATCGGCATCGGCATCATCGTCCCGGTCAGACCAGATCTCATAACCGAGCTCACCGGATTGAGCCTGTCTGAAGGCGCCCTGTGGGGCGGCGTGTTGATATTCATCTATGCGCTGATGAATTTCCTGTTCGCCCCGGTCCTGGGAAATCTGTCTGACAGATTTGGACGGCGACCGGTCCTCATTGCAGGCCTTTCCATTCTCGCCATCGACTACGTCGTCATGGCGATGGCTCCGAACATCTGGTGGCTGCTCGCTGGCCGCACGATGTCGGGAATTGCAGCTGCAACATTCACAACCGCGAATGCCTACATCGCCGATGTCACATCACCGGATGACCGGGCCAAATCCTACGGGCTGCTCGGGGCTGCGTGGGGCATGGGCTTCATGCTGGGACCCGTGCTCGGCGGTCTTGTTGCAGATTGGACGGAAAGCACACGTGCGCCCTTCTGGCTGGCTGCAGCACTTGCGGGTGCCAACGCCCTTTATGGCTGGCTGATCCTGCCCGAAAGCCTCCCGGAGCAAAACCGCCGCCCATTCGAATGGGCCCGTGCCAACACGGTTGGCGCCTTTCGGATGATGGCACGATATCCGGGCGTTCTCGGTCTGCTAGGCGCCATGGCGTGCTACCAGCTGGCCCACGATGCAAACCCGGCCATATGGGCCTTCTACACCATGTACAAGTTCGACTGGGATGCTGGCGATGTCGGCCTGTCACTCGGTTTTGTCGGCATATGTCTCATCATCTCGATGGGATGGCTTACCGGTGTAGCCGTACCGCGACTCGGTGAAAAGCGGGCCATCCTCATCGGGTTCGGATGCGCCGGCATTGCATTCCTTGGCTACGCGTCGGCGTCGGAAAGCTGGATGATGTATGCCTATACGGTGTTCTTCGCGCTCGTGGGCATAGGCTCCTCGGCCCTACGGTCGGTCCTGTCCAAACAGGTACCGGAAAATGCCCAGGGCGAACTCCAGGGGGCAATCACCAGTGTTGTCGGCCTCACGGCCATCGTGGCGCCACTGCTCATGACAGGTCTGTTCAACGCGTTTTCCGGGCCGGAGGCTTCGCCGCATGTCCCCGGGGCGCCCTACTACCTGGCCTCACTGGCCATGGTCGTCAGCATCTTCCTCGTACTGACTTTCATCGACCGCGTCGGCACCAAACCATCTGACGGCACCAAGCAATAGAGCCATGCCGTCGGCACTCCGCACGCACCGGCAGGTCTAAGCTCGCGCCCTGATAGCAGCAATTGCGGCCGCCAGGCCGCCTGCGGGACTGGTGAGAACAGGAACGGTCACGTTGGCACCTCCAAGAGCATCCACCATTGATGCCTGCGCCAGCACGATGACATCCGCGCCGGCCCGCTCGGCCACAATGGTGCTCTCGGCGATGAGTGCGTTCATCTTCTCAACCTTGCCCGCTTCGAAAGCCTCCCACGCACCCTCAATGAAAACGGGCGCTACGTCAGCCTTGCTCCGCGCAGCGTGAAGTTCCGCTGAAATCAGATCGCAGGTCGGTTTCAGCGTGCATTTGAGCGTTGCCAGAACCGCTATCGACGAGCCGGCCCGCGCCGCATCGGCCGCCATAGGCCGGTCAACGCGAACAACAGGCTTGTTCGTTTTTGATGCCGCCTCGTCAGCTGCCGGGCCGAGAGTCGAACAGGTACACAACACTGCATCAGATGCTGCTGTCGCTTCATGAAGTATTCGCACCGCACGCGCATGTGTGTCCTCGGGCAGGACACCTGAAGCGATTGCACGTTTGAGCAGGTCCTCCCGCACAACGTGAGAAAGGCGGATCTCAGGGAGGTTCTCATCCCTCTCGGACTGCATGAGGCGGGCAAAAAGCCGTTCGAAAACGTCAACGTGCCGGGGTGATGTGTGCAGCAGTGTCAGAACAAGAGCACGGCGCATCACGTCACCTCCGGCACGCTTACATGCAATTCCTCAAAAGCAGTTTGCCTCAGTTCTTGGCTTTGTCCACCAGAGCCTTCTCGGTGATCCACGGCATCATGCCGCGCAGGCGCTCGCCAACTTCCTCAATCGGGTGCTCGGCGTTGCGGGTCCGGGTTGCCTTGAACGAAGTCTGGCCGACCTTGTTTTCCAGCATCCAGTCGCGGGTGAACTTTCCGGACTGAATGTCCTCAAGCACACGCTTCATTTCAGCCTTGGTTTCAGGCGTCACGATGCGCGGGCCGGTGACATACTCGCCATACTCCGCCGTGTTGGAGACGGAGTAGTTCATGTTGGCGATGCCGCCCTCGTAAATCAGGTCGACGATCAGCTTCACTTCATGCAGGCATTCGAAATACGCCATCTCAGGTGCGTAGCCTGCTTCCGTGAGGGTCTCAAAGCCGGCCTTGATCAGTTCGACCAGACCACCGCACAGAACCGCCTGTTCACCGAACAGGTCAGTCTCGCACTCTTCCTTGAAAGTGGTTTCGATGATGCCGGCCTTGCCGCCGCCAATCGCGGACGCATAGGACAGACCAAGGTCATGGGCGTTTCCGGAGGCATCCTGATGGATGGCAATCAGGCACGGCACGCCGCCGCCGCGCAGATACTCGCCACGGACCGTGTGGCCCGGACCTTTCGGTGCCACCATCAGCACGTCGAGATCCTTGCGGGGCTCGATGAGGTTGAAATGGACATTCAGGCCGTGCGCGAAGAGAAGGGCTGCTCCTTCCTTCATGTTGGCTTCCAGTTCGTCCTTGTAGATATCGCCCTGTAGTTCGTCCGGCGTCAGCATCATCATGACGTCAGCCCACTTGGCGGCATCCGCCACGGTCATGACCTGCAGCCCTTCACCCTCGGCTTTCTTGGCCGTCGCGGAGCCGGCGCGCAGGGCGACAGCCACATCAGCCACGCCTGACTCTTTCAGGTTGAGTGCATGAGCATGGCCCTGGGAGCCGTAGCCGATAATGGCAACCTTCTTGCCCTTGATCAGATTAACATCGGCGTCGCGATCATAATAAACGCGCATCTCTATCTTCCTTATCTGCAATCGATTGTTCTGTTGGGGCCTGAACCCCGTGAGTTACATCTGCTCGGCACCACGGGCGATGGCGACGACGCCCGTGCGGCTGACTTCAACAAGGCCGAGCGGGCGCATGAGGTTGACGAAGGCGGTGATCTTGTCCGGTGCGCCCGTCACCTCGAAGACGAAGGACGAGTGGGTGGTATCGATCACCCGGGCCCGGAAAGCTTCGGAGAGGCGCAGAGCTTCGACCCGCTTCTCGCCGGTGCCGGCAACTTTCACGAGTGCCATTTCCCGTTCCACGGCGTCCGCCTCGACAGTGAGGTCGACGACCTTGTGCACCGGTACAAGCCGGTCCAGCTGTGCCTTGATCTGATCCACGACCATCGGCGTACCATTCGTGACGATGGTGATGCGCGACTGGTGGGAATGCTCGTCCACCTCGGCCACCGTCAGGCTCTCGATATTGTACCCGCGCCCCGAGAACAGGCCGATCACCCGGGCCAGCACCCCAGCCTCGTTGTCCACGAGGACTGCAATTGTGTGGCGTTCGATATCAGCTTTGGGAGGCATGGGGCACATCAGCCCTTCTTGATCTGGTCTTGAGCGTGGTCACAAAAAGCGGCCAGCCGGCTCACTGCCGACTGGCCACCTCAATTCGTGCTGGCGGGTTATACGAGGATTTTGCCCTCATCGGAAATAGCATCCGTCGGGTCTTTTGCCTCGTCGGCCAAAATCATGTCGTTGTGCGCTGCACCTGACGGGATCATCGGGAAGCAGTTCTCCGTCTTGTCGACGATGCAGTCGAACAGGACCGGCTTCTTCACGTCCACCATTTCCCTGATCTTGTCGTCAAGTTCACTCGGCGTTTCGGCACGAATACCAACTGCACCATACGCTTCGGCGAGCTTGACGAAATCCGGAAGCGCTTCCGAATAGGAGTGGGAGTAGCGGGCGCCGTGCAGCAGTTGCTGCCACTGGCGCACCATCCCCATGTACTCATTGTTCAGGATGAAGATCTTGACCGGCAGATCGTATTGAATCGCCGTCGACATCTCCTGCATGCACATCTGGATCGAAGCTTCACCAGCAATGTCCACGACAAGCGCATCCGGATGCGCCATCTGCACGCCGATGGCGGCCGGCAGGCCGTAGCCCATGGTGCCCAGCCCGCCCGACGTCATCCACCGGTTCGGCTCGTCAAAATGGAAATGCTGTGCCGCCCACATCTGATGCTGGCCGACTTCGGTCGTGATGTAGGTGTTCGGTCCTTTGGTGAGCTCGTAAAGACGCCGAACCGCATGCTGCGGCTTGATGATCGAATCCGAGTTGGCGAAGTCGAGCGAGCGCCGGGCACGCCAGCTGTCGATCTGTGCCCACCATTGTTCCAGCGCACCCTTGTCCTGCTTGGCCGTCTTGGCTTTCCAAAGCCGAAGCATGTCTTCGAGAACATGCGCAACATCCCCGATGATCGGAACATCGACATGCACGTTCTTGTTGATCGACGAGGGGTCGATATCGACATGGATCTTCTTCGAACCAGGCGAAAACTTGTCCAGAACCCCGGTAACGCGGTCATCAAACCGCGCGCCCAGATTGACCATGACGTCGCAGTCATGCATGGCCCAGTTGGCTTCGTAGGTACCATGCATGCCGAGCATGCCGAGCCACTGCGGGTCGGACGCCGGATAGGCACCCAGACCCATCAGGGTCGACGTGATCGGGAAACCAGTCGTACGAACGAATTCACGCAAGAGCTGGCTTGCTTCCGGTCCCGAATTGATAACGCCGCCGCCGGTGTAGAAAATTGGGCGTTTCGCTGTCGCAATGAGATCGATCGCTTCCTTGACGCGGTCGATATTGCCTTTGACCTGCGGGCGATATGTCGGGTGTCCCTGCGTCGTTGGGCCGGCATAGAGGCCGAGTTGGAACTGGATGTCCTTCGGAATATCGATCACGACCGGGCCGGGCCGGCCACTCGTGGCGACATAGAATGCTTCATGCAGGACACGCGGCAGGTCATCGACCGACTGAATCAGCCAGTTGTGCTTGGTACACGGCCGCGTGATCCCGACGGTATCAGCCTCTTGAAAGGCATCATTGCCGATCAGATGCGTCGGCACCTGGCCGGTGATGCAGACCAGCGGGATCGAATCCATGAGCGCATCTGTGAGGCCTGTCACAGCATTGGTGGCGCCGGGACCGGAAGTCACAAGGACAACGCCCGGCTTGCCGGATGAACGCGCATAGCCTTCAGCCGCATGGACGGCGCCTTGCTCATGACGGACCAGCACATGCTTGATGGTTTCACGGTCAAACAGCGCGTCGTAGATGGGAAGTACAGCGCCGCCGGGATACCCGAAAATCGTATCAACGCCGTGGTCTTCCAGCGCCTTGACGACCATTTCCGCACCAGTCAGTTCGCGCGTGCTCATCGCACCTGTCCTTCGAGCCTTGGTCCCACCGATCAGCAAATTGCCGTCAAACGGGAGGTTTCCAACAAAAATGCGCTCCGGACATGGGTTTTTCCCTGCCGAAGCGGGCCGGACACTAGGGCCGATTGTGCGCCGCGTCAAGCCGAAGCTGAAAGCATCGACAAAATATCTTTCCCATTTCTTTTCATTTGTTGCGTAGAAAGCGCATTCCACGAAACCATTTGAGTGCGTGCCCAGGTGAGTTGGCGCTTGATGTATCGCCGTGTCTGGGATTTGGCCTTGTCCACCGCGTCTTCGAGGCTCACCTCACCACGCAGATGTGCCATCAGCGGCGGCACGCCCACTGCTTTCATGACCGGGAGCTCGGAGTCGAGTTGACGTTCCGCAAGTCTCCGAACTTCCTCGAGCGCCCCCAATGCCATCATCTCGTCGAAACGGGCATCCGCCACCGCCGTAATGTCCGATTTCTTCGGTGTCAGCACCGCGCGCACATAATCGGCAACCAGCGCCGGCTGGCTCGGCACCTCCTGCCAGTCGGCAAGCCCCCGCCCGGTTGCCGCGACGACTTCCAGCGCTCGTGCGATGCGCTGCGGGTCAGTCGGCTTGATCCCCGCCGCCGTGCGCGGATCCCGGTCGGCGAGGTAGGCATGGGCCGCTGCCGGGCCCAGTTCATCGACGAGTACCCGCGCAGCTTCCCGATTGATGCCTGGAATCTCCGGGATCGCGGACAGGCCCTCTGTTAGCGCCTTGAAGTAGAGACCCGTGCCTCCGACCAGAATGGGCAAACGGCCCCTGTCCCAAATTGCATTAACTTCCTGAACAGCAAGACGGGTCCAATGCGCCGCTGAGCAGGCCGTCGACCCATCCATCACTCCATAGAGGTGGTGAGGAATGCAGGCCTCATCTGCTAGCGAAGGTCTGGCAGTGAGGATTCGCAGATCCCGGTAGACCTGCATTGAATCCGCATTGACGATTTCGCCGTCCACACGCTGAGCAATGTCTATCGCAAGCGCAGACTTGCCGCTCGCAGTTGGCCCTGCAATAAGCAGCACACGTTTGCTTCCTGTCGTCATGACAGACCCGCCCCGGCCCTACAATCTGAAGAGTTCTCCATGCGATCGGTTGTGACCCTCATCGCAAACCCTAACAAACGCAAGCTGTCATCCAGCGATCTCGATGCCATCAAACGCGCGATCCCTGAAGCCGGTGCACCCGATTGGCTTGCAGAAAGTATCGCCTGCGATCTGCTGGTAGACGTCGATCCAGCGGAGCTGCATGCCATTGAAGCAGCGGCACGTGCCGCCCTGGAAGGCCTCCCGATCGACGTGGTTGCCCAGGGCACCGACAACCGGCGCAAAGCCTTGCTGGTGGCCGACATGGACTCAACAGTCATCCAGCAGGAGTGTATCGACGAACTGGCAGACGAAGCAGGGATCGGCGCGCATGTGGCGGACATAACTGAGCGCGCCATGCGCGGGGAGCTTGCCTTTGATCCGGCCCTGCGCGAACGGGTGGCCCTTCTGGAAGGTCTCCCTGAAGCCAAACTGGAACAGGTGTTTGAAACACGTATCACGCTCTCTCCCGGCATTCGCACTGTGACTAACACGATGCGCCTGAATGGTGCTTACTGCGCCCTTGTCTCAGGTGGCTTCACGTTCTTCACGTCCCGCGTCGCCGTTGCCGCCGGATTCGACGTGAATCATGCCAACACTCTTGAGATGAGGGATGGCCACCTCACAGGCACCGTGGCTAACCCAATCCTGGGCCGCGCCGCCAAGCTGGAAACACTTCAAAGGCTGGCCTCGGAACACACGCTTGCAATGGCCAGCACCATGGCTGTCGGGGACGGAGCAAACGATCTGGCGATGATTGAGGCTGCCGGCATTGGCGTTGCGTATCACGCCAAGCCGGTGGTGGCCCAGGCAGCACCAGCACGCCTCGATCACACCGACCTCACGTCGCTCCTGTTCATTCAGGGATATGCCCGTGACGAGTTCTCGCAAACATTTTGACGTCGGCGGTCGAGGAAACAAAAGGAGCCCCGCACCGGCACGATGCGGGGCTCTTTGTTGCTTGGGTTATCAGCCTTAGCTGCCTTCAACTCTCAGGGCGACGAAACTCGTCTCGCCACCGCGGCTGATCTGCAGCAGCACTGACTTGAGGCCTTCCGACTTGGCGCGGGCAACCTGCTCTTCAACGTCCTCAGCGCTTGAGACGGTCTCCTGCGCCACCTTCACGATGACGTCGCCAGGACGCACACGCTTTTCGGCTGCCTGGCTGCCAGGCACCACAGCGACCACAAGCACACCGTCGACATCGTCAGCGACGTCGTACTGCGAGCGCAGGACATCGTTGAGGGAAGAGAGAGAAAGACCCAACGTCTCATTCTCTTCCGGTGTCCGCGGCGTGGAGGACGCTTCGGCGGTGCCGTCTGCCTCTTCAAGTCGACCAAGGGTGACCTGATAGGTCTGTTCTTCTCCGTCGCGAAGGACGACCACATCGACTTCCTTGCCGACGGTCGTATCGGCGACAATCCGCGGGAGATCACGCATCTTCTCGACCGGCTGGTCGTCAAAACGCACAATCACGTCACCGGCTTCGATGCCGCTTCCCACCGCAGGGCCGCCTTCCTGGATACCGGCGACCAGCGCACCTTTAGCATCCTCAAGACCAAGCCCTTCGGCCAGATCTTCCGTCACTGTCTGGATGCGCACACCAAGCCAGCCACGTCGCGTCTCGCCGAACTCCTTGAGCTGTTCGATAACGCTCACAGCCGTCTTTGCCGGGATAGAGAAACCAATACCAATTGATCCGCCGGTCGGAGAAATGATTGCAGTGTTCACGCCCATCACTTCCCCATCCATATTGAACAGGGGGCCACCTGAGTTACCGCGGTTGATGGAGGCATCTGTCTGGAGAAAGGCGTCATAGGGCCCTGCATTGATGTCGCGGTCACGGGCCGACAGGATGCCGGCCGTGACGGTGCCACCGAGGCCGAACGGGTTGCCGATTGCCATGACCCAGTCGCCAACGCGCAGGGCATCGCTGTCACCGAAGCGGACAAACGGAAGCTGGCGGTCTGCAGACACCTTCAGGAGCGCAAGGTCTGTCTTTGGGTCCCGGCCGAGCACTTCTGCATCCAGCGTTTCGCCATCGGAGAAGGTCACCGTCACCTCGTCAGCATCTTCGACCACGTGGTTGTTGGTTACCACGAGCCCTTCCGGGTCGATCACAAACCCCGATCCCAGAGACTGGACACGGCGTGACTGCTGGTTGCCGCCATGGCGTTCAAGAAATTCCTCGAAATACTCCTCAAAAGGAGATCCAGGAGGAAACTCCGGAAGCGGAACACCGCTGCCGCCGGAAACGGTCTGAGCAGTCGAAATGTTGACCACCGCAGGTGTCAGCTTCTCGGTTAGGTCAGCAAAACTCTCAGGCGCTGAACGGGCATCTGCCGGGCTCCAGGCCAGAGTGGCAGCGGTCATGGCAGCTGCACCAAGCGTTAGAGTCGCAGCACGCAAAACACGGTTTGCAGAAAAGGATCGATGGAATGTCACTTGCGGACGTCTCCTTGATGTCTCTCGTGAGCCCCCAACCAACATGGCATCTGGCATCAGACACTATGCGGAAGCGCGGCAGACGCCGCAGGAAAGCCCGTATCCTGCCTAGACGAGTTGCATTTCGTTTGCGTTAACCACGTCATGTTCAGGCAACGGTCGTGCAGCAGCAAGGCTACTGCCCAGTTGCGCTTATCCGAACAAAATGTGGACAAATAGAGGCGTCGGGCCACCCCCAACATTACGGTTTCGTGAGGAACCCGCCGCTCCGGAGCCCTAGCCGCGAACCAGCCAGACAATGAACAGGCCAGCTACTGCGGCAAGCAGTCCCCCAACCCGCAGGGTTGCGTCCGGCGTATCCTCCACCATTCGAAGCATACGCCGGATTGCATCTGGAAAAGCCGCATACACGATACCCTCAATCACGAGGACTAGGCCAATCGCCACGATGAGATCTGTCACTCAGGCCTCACAAACTATTGGGCAGGCGCAGCTTCTTCTGTTTCTGTTGGCGCAGCCGGGATCGCCGCAGCGTCGTCTGCACTGGGATCAGACGGCAATTCCACATCAATCGTAGCAGAGACACGTTCAAGCTCAGCACACAGAAGACCACGCAATGTGTCGTCACCTTCAAGCTGAACCATCAGTGCCGCGGCCTGTGTCGCAGACCGCCCGACAGGCGCATTAGCATCCGGTATCGCGTTCGGATTGGTGAAGTAGCGGAAGAACTCGCTGTCCGGTGAAAGAACCGCAGTCGTCTCTCCTTCGATCAGCGCCTGTTCATAGGACTGCATCGAGCGGTAGAAAGCGAAGAAGCTCGGATCAATACCGAACGCTGCCGCAAAGATACGGTTCCGGCAGGCGTCACCCTCACCACGAATGATTTCTGCGTTACGTGTGCTCTCGGCGACCGTCACGGTCACCTCACGGTCGGCGTTGGCTCGGATACGCTGAGCGACTTCCTGACCCTGAGCGCGGAACTCGTTTGCTTCACGCTCACGTTCCGTCTGCATCCGCCGGAAAATGGCCTGACTGTTGGCTTCCGGCAGGTCAGCGCGCCGAATACGCACATCAACGACATCGATGCCGAATTGCGAAGCTTCGTTGTTCATCTGATCCTTGATGCGGCCCATGAGTTCGGCGCGATCATCGCGAACCACCGCCTCGAAGCTTTCCTCACCAAGCACGCGCCGCAGGCTTGATTGCAGGATCGTCCCAAGCCGCGATCGGGCCACTGATTCATTGCCGACGGCAATATAGAACTGCAGCGGATCCGTCACTCGAAACCGCGCGAAGGCATCCACAACCAATCGCTTCTGGTCAGAAGCGATCACTTCGCTCGGCTGAATGTCGAGGTCGAGTATGCGCTTATCGATCGTGATGACGTTCTGCAGGAACGGCACCTTGAAGTGCAGGCCCGGCTCACGCACGACCTGACGCGGATCACCGAACTGAAGGACCAGCGCTTGCTGTGTCTGATGTACGGTGAAAAGGGAATTTGCGGCAACAATGCCCAGCAAAACGAGGACAACGGCGAGCCCAATAAGTGTTGTGCGGCCCATTAGTTTGTCTCCTGCTGTGCGTTGCGGCGGCGCTCGACTTCCGGCAGCGGCAGATACGGGACAACGCCCGAACCACTGTCGCCGTCAATCAGCACCTTGTTCATGTTGTTGAGTACACGCTCCATGGTTTCCAGATACATGCGTTGGCGCGTCACATTCGGTGCTTGCGCGTATTCTCCGTAGATAGAGAGGAAGCGCCGTGCCTGACCTTCAGCTTCTTCCACTGTCTGGTCGCGATAAGCAGCGGCCTCCTGCTCAATGCGTTCTGCTTGACCGCGTGCCTCAGGCAGAACACGGTTCGCGTAAGACTCCGCCTCGTTGCGAGACCGCTCAGCATCCGCACGTGCCGCCTGCACGTCGCGGAAGGCATCAATCACCGCCGCCGGCGGGTTTGAATCCTGAATCTGCACCTGAGTAATGCGAATGCCGGCGCCATACTCATCCAGCAGGTTCTGCATCAGGTCCTGCACGCGCGCTTCCGCCTGCTGACGACCCTCAGTCAGCAGCGGCTGAATGTTGGACTGCCCCACCACTTCACGCATTGAGCTTTCTGCGACGGCTTTCACCGTCCCGACAGGGTTCTGGATGTTGAACAGGTAGTCACCTGCATCCTTGATGACCCAGAAGACGGAGAAGTCGATGTCGATGATGTTTTCATCACCGGTGAGCATGAGGCTCTCTTCAGGAACATCCCGGACGGCCCCCTGGCGCACCGAGCGTGTTTCCTCTCCGGTGCGCATGCCGACATCAACGCGGTTCACGCGGGTGACCTTCGGCGTATAGACCGACTCGATCGGATAAGGGAGGTGGTAGTTCAGGCCCGGTTGGGTCGTCGTGACATACTCACCGAAGCGAAGAACCACACCCTGCTCATCGGGCTGCACCCGGTAAAATCCCGACCCCAGCCAGACCAGCACCAGAACGGCGAGACCAATCAGGATGCCGCGTGTCCCCAGGCCACCGCCGGAGCCGCCCGGGAAGGACTGGCGAAACCGCTCCTGGCCGCGCCGCAGAATCTCTTCCAGGTCAGGCCCCTGACCGCCTGGACCACCTGGCCCACCGGATCCGTTTCCGCGTCCGCCACCTGAAGGCCCCTGCCCCCACGGACCGCCACCGCCGCTTTTGTCGTCCCAGGGCATACATTATTCCTCTTGATATGCGTGCCGGTTTTCGGCACGCCTGCCTTGACTAGCCATGGACGGGCAGCCAAGTCCTACCCGTCGCGATTGCTCTACCGGCTTATATGATAGGCAATCATCCCGCTGCAACGCGAACCGGAATAAATCGCATTGCTAATCCCCCTGAAACCAAGGGAAATGGGCGGTGCATCTCGCCGGTTGCACTGTACGACGTAACACCCGCAAGGATGCAATCAAGGTTATGAACAGTCGACACGGACCCGACCGGGACCAGATCCTCTCCGCCCTGAACACTGTGGCAACGCCGAAAGGCCAGTCACTGACTGATGCAGGCGTGGTGCAGGGTCTCGTCATACGCGAGGGCAATGTAGGATTCGCGATTGAAATTGACCCGGCGGAAGCGACAGCCATGGAAGCCGTGCGCGAGAAGGCTGTTTCAGCCGTGAAAGCAGTACCCGGCGTCCTGTCCGTGACAGCGGTCCTGACTGCTCACAACGAAGCACCGACAAGCGCGCCAAGTGAACCTGCGGCCGCTCCGGCGAGCAGCGGCCATACACCCGGCGGCAAAACAGGGCCGCTGACCATTCCGGGCGTCGGAGCCATTGTCGCCGTGGCAAGTGGCAAGGGCGGTGTCGGCAAGTCGACACTGGCGGTCAATCTGGCGCTCGGACTTCAGGCGCTGGGACTACGTGTCGGCCTGCTGGACGCAGACGTCTATGGGCCATCAATCCCACGAATGCTGGGCTTGAACCGAAAACCTGACGCAAGTGACAACAAGAAGCTCATTCCGCTCGAAGCCTACGGCATCAAAGCGATGTCAATCGGCCTGATTGTTGAAGAAGACACCCCGATGATCTGGCGCGGCCCGATGGTGCAGTCGGCCATTTCCCAGATGCTGGTGGATGTGGAGTGGGCACCGATTGATGTCCTCGTCGTGGACATGCCTCCCGGCACCGGCGATGCGCAGCTCACACTTGCCCAGCGCGTGCCGATGACCGGCGCCGTCATTGTGTCGACTCCACAGGAGATCGCCCTGATAGATGCGCGCAAAGCTGTTGCCATGTTCGAAAAGACACGCGTCCCGATCCTTGGCATTGTTGAGAACATGGCGTGGCTCGAGATGCCTGACGGCTCCCGCAATCACATCTTCGGCGAGGGCGGCGCGCGCAAGACAGCAGAAACGCTCAATGTACCCTTCCTTGGCGAGGTACCGCTGATTACAGCAATTCGCGAAGGAGGAGATGAGGGCAGGCCCATCACAGGCGTCGAACCAGACGGTGCTTCGGCAACTGTCTTCAGGCAGATCGCCGCAGGCCTCATGGCATCACTGGAGCACTCAGATCAGAAACCAGCGCCGCGCATCATGATCATGGACTAGACAGAAGAACGCCGGCGCATGCATCGCAATGCGCCGGCGTTGTCTTGGACGGTCTGTGCGATCAACGCCGAACGTCCCAGATGCCTTATGAACGGCCGTGCGGGTTGCGGTCGCCAGGGAACTCGTCGGCGCTGCGCACAGTCGCAAGTGACATAACGGAAGAGTCACGGGCGGTGTCGGCAATCACAGTGGACGGATTGCGGTCACCAGGGAAGTCATCATTTGCCACGTGCTGGAAACCGGAAGCAGAAGCACTGCGCTCGACAACAGGTGCCTGGTGCGGGTTGCGATCGCCCGGGAGGTCGCCGGAAACAGAAGCAGCGAAAGCCGGTGCCGAGAATGCAACGAAGGCGGCGGAAATCAGGAACGTTTTCATTGGATGTCCTCCAGACATTTTCTTTTCACACACGCCGTTTGCGTGCAGGACCAATCTGCGCATTCGGTTGATCACATGCACATCAAGCCCGCACGCATCCCTGTGAGGCTTACGTGAGCGGCGTCTGGCGCCGGAATGTCTTGGGACACTTGCTCAAAAAAGACGCGGCGGGCGCATATCGACGCCCGCCGCGTTACTTGTCGTGAATGGTGTTTATCGGCCAGCCACCAGAGTCGCGCTTTCTGCGGAGCCATCAGGAGCCGTTAGGTCCCAGGTATCACCCACTGCACGCTCTACGGCATCCACACAATATGGGCCGGTCTCAGCTGTCTCGGGTGATGAGAAACATGCTTCGGCATCACCTTTCATCTCCCACGTCCCGTCAACGGTCGCGTCTCCGGCGACCTGTGAATAGGTACCGTCAGCGTTAATCATGACAGATCGTATGGCGCCATCAGCGCCAGTCACTTCTACAGTGTTGTCATAGAATGGCGCCATCGGGTCGGCGAGGGCAGCACTTGCCATAAGGCCTAAGGCAGCAATGGTCGCAAAAAGAAGTCTCATTCTTGGTTCCTCCCCAGAAGACTGCGTTTTGTTTTGAGCACCACGCGCGTGGTTATGGTTAACGCAAGGCCGGATCATCGCGACATAAATCGCCAAACGCAAGCTGGCCACGAAGCCGAACAAATAGGGCCGCCGCCCGGTACAGGCGACGGCCCTCAACAGCACAGAAGTGTGCGCTTGGCTCTTGGTGTCTAGTTACCCCGATTACGTCCAGGCAGATCGCTCATCGAACCGGAGATGAATGTCACCTGTTCGCCATTGGCCGACACAACGTCACCCGCTTTCACACCGGAAAGCTTCACGCAAACGGCTTCCGTGCCGCGCTGTGACTCAACACCCCGCTTGGCGATCTGGAAGCAGGCGCCATCTTCGGTCATCTGTACGGTGCCGGTTTCGATGGTGCCGTCCGCCATCATCATAGAGAAGGATCCGTCTTCCGCGACCGTGACCAAACGTGCGCCATCGGTCGGGTTGCTGAACACGATCGTGCTCGACGACAGCATCTCCATCATTGGCTGATTGCGGCCAGGAGCATCATCGGCATACGCAGCACCTGCGAACATGAAAACAGCCGTCAAGGCTGCAAAGATCATCGACTTCATTGAGGCTCTCCATTGTTTCGGGGTGTTTGGTGAAGCCCGCTTTGTGCGGGAGCCGGTCCCCCGTGCTATCCGGCCTCAGCTTTACTAAGGCCCATCGCCGTTGAAGTCGCATCACCTTGCCTGCCAAGGGCGCGATAAAAGAGTAACGGCACCTCACCTGCCAGTGAGATGCCGTTGATCAGCCCGCTGCGACTGTTCCTGATATCACTTGTTGAGGAAGTTGAGTGGCAAGCCGGCAGTCGGCCATTCCATCTTCACAAGCTTGCCGGTGCCCGAAAGCGTGATGTAGGCGGTTTTGAGATCGGCACCGCCAAAACAAATGTTGGTCACCAGCAGGTCCGGAAGAGGCGTATGGGTCACGGTCTCCCCATCAGGCGAGATTGACGTGACGCCACCATTGAAGATCGTCGCCACACAAACGTTGCCATCCGCATCCAAGGCGAGACTGTCGAAATACTGAAGTCCCGGCGCGGTCATCAACAGGTTGGCGGCAATCGGCCCATCTGGCGACCTCGCCACACCCGGGCTTTCGATATCCAGATACCAGACACGCCCGGACACAGTATCGGCAAAGTAGACACGAGATTCGTCCGGCGAGAGGCCGACACCATTCGGGGTGTTGAGCGGGAAGGCTTGTTGCGTGATCGATGACCCATCCGGTTTTGCATAGAAGAGCGCACCCCTGTCGGTCACACGCCCGTAGTTCTTGCCAAGGTCAGTGAACCAGAAGCCGCCCTGCTTATCGAAGACGATGTCGTTGGGGCCGTTCAGCGGATTGCCATCACACTCGGTGTAGAGCACGTCGACTTTCCCGGTCTCAAGATCAACGCGCTCGATCCGCCCCCCTGAATAGTCATCCGGCTTGTCTCCCGGAATCAGCAAACCGTCCTGCTCGTGCCACGCAAACCCGCCATTGTTGCAGACATAAACCGCACCATCAGGTCCGATCGCGGCGCCGTTCGGGCCACCGCCAAGTTCAGCGACAACCGACACTTCTCCGTCGGCTGACACACGGCTCAATGTGCCGCGTTCGATCTCCACAAGGATGATGGAACCATCATCCATGGCAATTGGTCCCTCCGGAAAACGGAGTCCGGATACCACCTCCACAAAATCTGTCATTCAGCGATCCTCCCGCGTCAGCTTTTCGTTTGTCTGCTTACAGCACAGACTTTGGTGTAGGCCCGATCCGATCGAGCCGCATGATTGTGTAGGCCGCAGTGTCATCGCCACTCGCCTCAAATCGTTGGGCAGATACCTCGCGCCAGTCGTCTTTGTCGAACTCCGGAAACCGTGTATCGCCCTCGGCATCCATATGGACACATGTGTAGTGGAGCGTGTCGGCATAGGGCATCGAAAGGGCATAGATCTCCGCGCCGCCGGTCACGCATGCTTCCGCACAGCCAGTCTCAGACGCGACCTCAAATGCCTCCTCAAGGGATGTCACAGGGATCACGCCGTCCGGCACATCACCGTCATGATTTCTGCTGAGAACAATGTTTGTCCGGCCGGGCAGCGGGCGACCGATGGATTCATAGGTCTTGCGCCCCATGATTATCGGCTTGCCGAGGGTTGTTTGCTTGAAGTGTTTGAGGTCGCCCTTCAATCGCCAGGGCAGACCGTTGTCTGCCCCAATAACGCCATTCTCGGCTACAGCGACAACCAAAGAAATACGCATGTCTCGGGCCTCCCGAACCCGGCGCAGGAGAGTTACACGCCCCTTGAGGCAAGGCCAGAGAGAGCGTCGCCCTTGAGCACATATTCTCGCCATGGCTCGTTGCGGACTGCACCCAGCGCCTCATAGAACCGGATCGAGGGTTCGTTCCAATCGAGCACGTTCCATGAAACGGTCGCGAAGCCCTCGTTTGTTGCAATCCTGGCAATATGAGTGAGCAAGGCCAGTCCCAGCCCGCCGCCGCGCTGCTCTGGCTCTACAAAAAGATCCTCAAGCCACATGCCATAGCGTCCATCAAAGCTTGGGAAGGTCTTGTACCAGAGTGCCAGGCCCACCGGATGCCCATTGCGCAGCGCCAGCTCGCAGAACACGTGTGGCGATCCATCAAACAGAACGGCCTCAAGCTGGACCTGGGTCACGCGAAAGCTGCTGACCAGGTCTTCATATTCGGCCAAGGCATGCAGAAGCCTGTGGATGGCGGCCAGGTCATCCCGTTTGGCCCGCACGATCCGGGCCATCATGTCACTCATACGGCGACGGGGGCCTTGATGTGCGGATGAGCCTCATAGCCGATGAGTTCGAAATCATCATAGGTGAAATCGAACAGAGACCGCACATCCGGATTGAGGTTCATGCGCGGCAAAGGAAAGGGGGGCCGACTTAGTTGCTTGCGCGCCTGTTCCAGGTGGTTCGAGTAGAGATGTGCGTCACCGAAGGTATGTACAAAGTCTCCGGGCTTGAGGCCGGTCACCTGCGCAATCATCAATGTAAGCAGTGCATATGAAGCGATATTGAAGGGGACACCGAGAAAAATGTCTGCAGACCGCTGATACAGTTGGCAGGACAATTTTCCGTCAGCCACGTAGAACTGGAACAGACAATGGCAGGGAGCAAGCGCCATTTTATCGAGGTCAGCCGGATTCCAGGCAGTCACAATCAACCGGCGCGAATCCGGATTGGTGCCGATTTCATCCACCAGCCATTTCAATTGATCGACAGCGCCACCCGCCGGTAGGTCCCAGGACCGCCATTGCTTGCCGTAGACTGGACCGAGCTCACCACTCTCGTCGGCCCATTCATCCCAGATACTGACACCGTTGGCCTTCAGGTAGCGGATATTGGTATCGCCAGCGATGAACCAAAGAAGCTCATGGATGATCGACTTGAGATGGAGTTTCTTGGTGGTCACCAAGGGGAACCCATCAGCCAGATCAAAGCGCATTTGATGCCCGAAGACGGAGAGCGTTCCGGTGCCGGTACGGTCGCCCTTCTGCGCGCCATCCGAAAGAACGCGTTCCATTAGGTCGTGATACTGCTGCATGGCGGCAGGGTATCGTGAGTCTCAGGGCTGCGGAAGTCGAATCCGGAGACTAGGGACAGCTATTGCCGTTCGTGAAGCTGATTGTCCCGGTCTGAACTCCGGCATTCGAACAGAATGCAACCGTCGGCGCTGTGTTATCGACATTGCCAGTTCCGCTGACCACATTGCCGGTACCGTCATATGCCACCGTATTCGTCGGCGTACCATTCAACACCGACAGATTGACACTCACATTGTTGCCATTTGTGAATTCAAGCGCGCGGTTGCCGTTGACGGTCACGGAGGTTCCCGACATCACAAGCGTATTGCCGTCGGAAATGTCGACGCCTTCCTGAGCACCAAGCGAGGACAAGCTCGTGTCGGTCAGGAAGATGGTGTTGCCGTCGTCCGCATCGAAAGCCTCCGCCTGGCTTGAGTACTGGCCGCCGGTCACGGTGACCATGTTGCCGTCATTAATGATGAAGGCGCGTCCACCCAAGCCGGTGGCCATGGAGTTGGTCACGGTAACAACGTTGGAACTGTCCAGGTCAATGAAGTCGTCGCCGGCACCCGCAACAGTTGAGCCACTTACGACGATGGTATTGCTGTCATTGCCAAACAAGGCATCCACCCCGATGTTCACAAACACTGAATCGTTGATAGTGAGTGTGTTGCCACCGTTGAATGCGATGCCGTCGATGCCTGTTGAGGATATTGTAGAATTCGCAATCGTGATGACGTTGTTGCTGTCCATATTGATGCCATCAACCGCGGGATTTGAAATAGAGACACCTGAGATACTGACCGAGTTTCTGTCGTTAAAGACAAAGCCAAACGCGCCACCGTCATAACTGCCTCCGACGACAGAAATCGTGTTGTCGTTGCGCAGCGCGAAGCCTGGTCCGACAGGTGTGTTGCTGACATTAACGTCAAGCAGCTGAACAGTATTCCGGTCAAACCCGAACACACCAACACCGCCGATGTTTGCGATGTCCAGATCCTGAAGCACGACGAACTGGTCTGCGCCTAAGAACACACCATTGTTGAAGAAGTTCAGCGTGCGCCCGGTAATCGCGGCACCGGCAATATGCGTCCGGTCAGCAACGATGAAGTTGTCAGCATTCGTCGCGTTGTCAAAGGTTGGTCTTTGGCCGGGAGCTGTCAGGTTGGCAACCGTGCCGGTCCGCAACCCGCGCACCTGGATAGTACCAGCGCCGCCGACAAGTGTCTGGTTTGCCTGCAGCACCTGGGCACCGTTGATCACGCCACCTGCACCATCAGCCACCAGCAGGGTGTTGCCGCCTGCGGTCGCCGCCGGCGTTGTCACCCCCGAGGCGGCATCCACGTTGACCACGCGATCGAAATCGACACCAGTCAGCGCATCTTCAACCGGCTCCCGCTCACTTCTGGTGGTGACAATGTCAGTGTCCCGCTCAAGCCCGTCCGTCATCCGGCGCCATTGCACCGGCTTGTCAGATGCGCGACTTGCCGACCCGTCAAAAATGGCAAAGGGAAGACGGAACCTGAGGCCGGCCTCGACATGCCCCCCACGCACTTCGTCGGACCGTATCTCGGTCTCCAAAGCCAAACGAGAGCCCGGCAACGCGGCAATCACGTCATCGACGCGCCACTCAATTCTGGCCTTGGGTCCGGACACATTTGCCAACGCATCCTTATCATCAAAATGGAACCCGCCCACATAGGCACGCAGTCCATGACGCTGAGCGTTTATGCCTATGACTTCAACAGGGAGTCGAAGCCCCACTTCCCCATCGATGCCGGAGAGCGGCACTTCCTGTCCGCCGACCAGAAACACCTGACCGCCTTCAATGCGCGCGAGTGCAAGTCCCGGCGCGCCCTTGGGATCGCTTATCGCCAGATAGCCGTTAAGGCGAACATCTACATTTTCGGAGAGCGCTTCGATGCCGCCTGAGGCGGCCCAGAAGATGTTGTCTTCGGACGTATCCCGCCGATCCGCGCCAAGCCAAACACCCAGGTTCCAGCCCGACTCCAGCATCTGCCGATACCCGAGCGCAGCATTTATCTCCGAGACCTGCTCTTCGAAGAGCTTGCCTCTGACATCCGCGAAAAATAGCCCCTTGTCCGTCTGAACAACCGGCAAAAACACCGCCGCTTCCGCGCGATCCTCGGCGTTTCCGCCCAGAAAGCCTCCAATTTCTGCCCAACCACCCCACCGATCGGCTTCAGCAGCATAGACGTGTGCAGCAGTCATCGTTTGCGCAAGCGCAAACAAGCCCGCCAGCGTCGAAACACAGGTTGTCCGGAACTGTCCCACGTGTGCCGCGCCCCCCAAAGACCGCACTTACACTTGCTCAAAAGCGGCCCGCACCCCGTTTTGGCCCGCCAGAGCAACAATTAACAAAACTCTAACAGGAGGACTGTGCCACGCCAAAGCGACACCTCCAAGAACATGTGGAGATATTGGTGTACAAGCGCATCCACAGAGGTCGAATTCATCGGCCCGGGAGGGTTCAATTGATCAAGTGGTTTGCCGCAATCAGCAGTCTGGCCGTCGCATTGTATTTCGGCATTGCGTGGTTCTTGGTCCCGGGCGCCCTTGAACGCCCGATCAATCGCGTCGTGCAAATGGAAATCGGGCCTCCAAGCGAACGTGCCCGGGAAGTCCACGCGAAACTGACCGTCGCTGATCTTCATGCTGATACGCTCCTGTGGAGCCGAGACATCCTTAATCGCGCGGATCGGGGTCATGTGGATGTCCCACGGCTCGCGCAAGGCAATGTGGCACTGCAGGTTTTCGCAGCGGTTACAAAGGTACCGGTCGGCCAAAACTATGAAGAGACTAGCGCTGACAGCGATCAGATAACTCTGGCGGCCATCGCGCAGGCCTGGCCGGTAGGCACCTGGACCAGCCTGCTCGAGCGGGCGCTTTATCAGGCCGGCAAGCTGGAAAACGCAGCATCGCGTTCACAAAACACACTCAGGGTCATTCACACCCGGAGCGACATTGACGCCCTGCTGGCGGAACGGGCAGCCGGGGGAACCGTGGTAGGAGGCCTACTCGCGACAGAAGGCGGACATCCCCTCGAGGGCGACATTGCCAATCTCGACCTTCTGTACGATGCCGGGTACCGGATGATCGGGCTCCACCACTTTTTTGACAATGAGCTTGGCGGATCGCTCCATGGCCTGACCGGCGAAGGATTGACCGAACATGGTCGGCTGGTCGTCAAGGCCGCCGAAGAGCGCCGCATGATCATTGATGTCGCCCACTCATCCCCAAATGCGGTGGCTGATGTGCTCGACATGAGCACACGGCCGGTCGTCGTCTCACACACCGGCGTCCGGAATCTCTCTGATCAGCTGATGAAAAGGATTGCTGCCCGCGGTGGATTAATTGGAATTGGATACTGGAAAGGTGCTGTGTGCGATGTCTCACCATCCGGAATTGCGGCGAGCATCATCTATGCAATCAATCTGGTCGGCGAAGACCATGTTGCTCTGGGGTCAGATTATGATGGGGCGACACAGGTCTCCTTTGACACCTCACAACTGGTCTATCTCACAGATGCACTTCTCGCGGCAGACCTGAGCAGGAGCACGATTTCCAAGGTGATGGGCGGAAACCTGGTCCGCTTCTTGAGAGAACATCTACCCTCCGGCGACACATAGCCCGGTCACCTTTAATCAACGGTCATATGCGCCTATATTAGGGGTGTGCCAGGTCGCACCTGGCTATGGCGATAAACGGTCTGCGCAATAAACCTATCGGACCCGGGGGCAGTACCCGGCGCCTCCACCACAAACCGGTCGAAATTGGCGTTTCGTGCCAACGGCAGGTTTCTGTGGGGGCGAACCAGGATCGACGAGGGCGTAAAGGCAGTTCTTTCGCTCGGCATGGTTCCGCCGTTATCGGGCCGAACTTGTAGTTGCAAACGACAACTATGCGGAAGCTCGTCTCGCTGCGTAACGCAGCCAGATTGCTTCAATCTGAGCCTTAGTGGTTCGCACCGCTAAGCGGGGTCCGAGGGCACCTGGCAACAGAAGCCCTCACTCATCCACTTCAGGAACAGATGGTTAAGGACGGGCGGAAGTCCGCTTTGACGCGCCATCAGCATTGGCGCTAAACAAGCGGTCCAAGCAATAAGCGGTTCAAGCCGGTTGGGGGAGACGCGAGACGTGGCCACGGATTCAATTCAGTATGATGTTCTGGCCCGCGAAGCCCTCCGTCAGGTCGTGCATGACGTCCTGGACTTGGCACGCAGGGAAGGACTGCCAGGAGAACACCACTTCTTCATCACCTTCCAGACCGACGCAGCGGGCGTCGCCATGAGCGATGAATTGCGCCGGGAATTCCCCGATGAAATGACCATCGTACTGCAACATCAGTATTGGGATCTTGATGTGCAGCCTGACCAGTTCAGCGTGAAACTTGCGTTTGGCGGTGTACCCAGGGAGCTTGTGGTCCCCTTCACGGCAATTACCGCTTTCTTTGACCCAAGCGTACAATTCGGGCTGCAGTTTTCGGGCGGCGCAAGTGAGGACAGCCCGCAGCCACCTGCCCCCATGCCTGCCGAGGTCGACACGTCTGAAGATGAGGCCAAGCCTGGAGAACCGGGCGAGGTGGTGAGCCTCGACGCTTTTCGTAAGAAGTAGCGCGCGGCAGTCGCTCGGCTCCACTGCGCCAAGTCTCGCAGAAGCCAAGGCGTATGGCGCGTCTTGGCAGCGCGTGCTAAACCGCTGGCCGTTTCACAAACAGCCAGACGAGAAGCCCGACAATGACGAGCACGCGCACCGAAACTGACAGCTTTGGCCCGCTGGAGGTACCCTCAGAAAAATACTGGGGCGCGCAGACCCAGCGCTCTCTCGGCAACTTCAAGATCGGCACGGAGACCATGCCCAAGCCACTCGTGCGGGCGTTGGGCATCGTCAAACGGTCGGCTGCACTGGCCAACATATCTCTCGACAACATCGACCCAAAGATCGGAGAGGCAATTGCCGCTGCCGGCCTTGAAGTCGCGGAGGGCAAATTCGACGACAATTTCCCGTTGGTAGTCTGGCAGACTGGGTCGGGCACTCAATCCAACATGAACGCCAATGAAGTCATCGCCAATCGCGCAATCGAGATGCTGGGTGGGGAGATCGGCTCCAAAGACCCTGTGCATCCGAATGATCACGTGAACCGATCCCAATCCTCCAACGACACGTTCCCGACAGCCATGCATATCGCGGCTGGAGAGGAAGTCAGCCACACTTTGCTCCCCGCCCTTCAGAAGTTGCGCAATGCACTGAATGACAAGGCCAAGTCCTGGTCGGACATCATCAAGATTGGCCGCACGCACACGCAGGATGCAACGCCATTGACCCTCGGTCAGGAGTTCTCAGGCTACGTCGCCGCCGTTGAAAACGGCATCCGCCGTGTTGAACAGGCACTGCCGGCGATCCTTGAACTCGCGCAAGGCGGCACCGCCGTCGGCACGGGCCTCAATGCCAAGATTGGCTTTGCCGAAAAATTCGCTGAAGAAGTAGCTGCGCTGACCAAGCTTCCTTTCAGGACTGCTCCCAACAAGTTTGAAGCTCTGGGCACACATGATGCCATGGTCGAACTGTCCGGCGCACTCAACACCGTGGCGGTAAGCCTCTTCAAGATCGCCAATGACATTCGGTTTCTCGGTTCAGGGCCCCGTTCGGGCCTTGGTGAACTGGCACTGCCGGAGAATGAGCCCGGTTCGTCGATCATGCCAGGAAAGGTGAACCCCACGCAGTGCGAAGCGCTGACAATGGTCTGCACGCAGGTGATGGGAAATCACACCACGACGACGATTGCCGGCAGTCAGGGACACTTCGAGCTCAATGTCTACAAACCGGTCATCGGGTATTCGGTCCTGCAATCAGCCCGACTGCTCGCGGACGCGTCCGTCAGCTTCACCGACAACTGTGTCGCCGGTATCGAACCGCGTCGCGACAACATCGCGGACTTGATGAGCAGATCATTGATGCTCGTGACAGCTCTTGCGCCCAAGATCGGCTACGACAATGCGACGACTGTCGCCAAGACTGCCCACAAGAACGGAACAACGCTCAAGGAAGAGGCCGTCGGCCTTGGCTTTGTGACGGAAGAAGAGTTTGACGCTGTCGTCAGGCCCGAAAACATGATCGGTCCATCAAGCTGAGACACATTCTGATGCCGGAAGACATCAAACGATCGGTTACGCTTTCGGGTCACCGGACATCTATTACGCTGGAACCGGAATTCTGGTCGGCGCTGAAGGAAATCGCGTGTACGCGGAAAATTTCGGTAAACGAATTGGTCCGACAGATAGACGAAGGAAGGTCTCAAGCCGACCCTCGGGGGCTGTCAAGTGAGGTGAGAGTGCATGTGCTTGAACACTTCAAGATGACAGACACATGCACAAACGACACCTAGCTTGAGCAGCATCAGGACAGTCCGAAACGCTTCGAGTCCCTAGGGCACGGCGCGATCTGAGGTGACGGGCGCATCCTGCCCCTCCAGGAGCACGCGGATTTCCGAGCTGTCTCCACCAAGCGCTTCAATTTCCTTCTTGAGGATATGCCGTCCAGCGAAAGCCTCGAGGGCAACAGCGTCAACCGACCTTTCCAACGCCGAGATAGCTCCCGCCACGATGATGGAGGCTGCAGGAGCACCCCGCGGTTCATTGACAGTGAACTTCGCTTCCATATCTAGCATCAGTCTTCCCACGTCCATGAAGGCAGATGCGCTCGCACTTGCGGCGTCGATTGAGATGTCAATCTCAGGCGCTCTGGCAACGCCCGATGTCAGTTGGATGTCGCCCTCAATCACGTCAAACGCGGTGGCGCCGACATTCAAGGTCGCATCTGCAAGGGCAGAGAAATCCACCGGGTCGGCCAATTGGATCAATCCATCAGATAGGGCGGCGATGTCGATCCCGGTCAGTGCACCGTCAAGCAGTTGGAACTTTCCTTCGCCGGTGAGCGAAGACACCAAAGCCAGCTCACTGAGTCCTCTCCCCTCAAAGGTCAGGTCAAATGCGCCTGTTCCGGTACCAACAAGGCCGAGTCCTAGGGCCTCTCCCATTGTGCCCACGTCCAACCCTGTGCCTGCAGCACTCACATTCAGTCGAAGCCCATTCTCTGCAGTTGTCCTTAGGGCGCCTCGAACCTCGCCTCCCAGAACGGCAGCGCGAACAGCCGGTATGTCCAGGACTCGCTCTTCAAGACTACCGCTCACATCAAGCTGTTCGATGGTCAATCGTGAAGCGGCAACATTCGTTCCCGATACTTCAAAGGTGATATCTGCAAGGTCGAAGAAGCTCAGATCCATGAGGTCGCTACCCCAATGATCTGCCACATCGCCGTTCGGATTCGCCTCTTCTGTGACTCCGTTCCCGGATTCTTCAGCCTGATCGCCTTCGGCCAAAAGTGTCCTCAGATAGGTCAGGTCAATCTCACGCAGTTGTACCGTTACGTCACCGGAGCGGCGCGAGTTCGCAGTTCGAATGCTCCCGGCAACGTCTAGATCGACAGTACCGCCCCTTCCCTCCACGCGCATCGGCGCGAGATTGAAGCTGTGTTGCAATCCGTCAAAGGCCAGTTGACCAGTGACACTGGCAACGTCGACATCACGCAACCTATGCCCCACAGCAGACGCAAGGGCTCCCGGCATAGCGACATCGATATCAGCATCAAGTTCGTAGGTGAGTGGCGAGGCTGAAACATCTGCCTGTCCGGCGATAGTACCCGATACGGCCCGGGTCGCTGCCTGTGCTGCAAGAACAACGGGGCCATTGACAATGCCTTCAGCCACAACAGTGACCTTTTGTGGAGTATCGGCAGTGACAGCCGGCGCTTCTTCCAAGGCAATTGAAGGCAGTTCCGCGTCAATGGGACCATTGATGACAAGCAGTGCGCTGCCAAGGCTTGCCAGATCACGCCAATCATCTGCCAGAAAGGTCGTCGTGATGTCGTAAGCAAGCCGATTGGGATCAGTCGCTGCCTGCACCAACTGACCTTCGGCTTCAACCTGGACCGGCCCGGCACGACCAATGACAGAGAGCCCAATGGCATCTGCCAGAACCATGTCTTCTTCGTCGGCGACGCTTTCGAATGGCCATTCAAGCTGGCCGCTCAGTGAGAGGCTCTCAACACGCGCAAGCGATTGCGGCGGAAGCGGCACCAGACCGACGAGGGAGGCGACATCAGGCGCGGTCACGGTTGTTTGGTAGGCACCTTTTTCAACACCTGAATTACCTGACAAGGTGACGCTTGCGCCCTCGGCGCTTCTGAACAGGAGCTCCTGAATAGTCAGGTCAGAGCCGTCGGAAACAAGATCAAGAGACACATCTTCAACATGGAGATCACCAATATCCATTGCCGCTACATCGAGCTCGACATGACCGTCAAACGGCATATTGACCGGCCGACTGGCCAGCGCCTCCACAAACACCATGGGGTTGATTTCGGGTAGCCTGACCGCTTCAACAGCGAGCGATGCATCTATCTGCGGGCGCGTATCAAAGGACGTTGCATACTGGCCGGTCACACGCCCGCCATCGAGCAGAACATCAAGCTTGTCGAGACTAAGCCTTGCAGGAGTGAGGAAAACCGATGCAGACGCATCGAGTTCTTCTAGCGCATGTGCAGACAGAAGATGCGGCACATCGTCATTCAGGGTCCATGTCACAAGCTCATCCGGTGCGACGCTTGCCAGATCCACATCTCCCGAGAAATAGGCGCCTTCCTGCCCCAGTGCGACAGCACCTGAGGCGTTCATCCTGGTACCGCCCGGCAGCTCGCCGCTGAAAGAGGATACTGAAATCGTCTCCCCGCCTGCTTCTGCGGTGATGTCCGCATTGGTGATGCGACCCCTTGGCAGACGAACCTCCGCCATTGCCAAACGATAGCTACCAGCCGGCGTCTGTGCGACGGCGCTAGCGACCCATTGGGCAATCTTCTCGAAGGACAGCGGAATACCGGCCGTACCAAAACCTGTGAAATCAACTCTATTGACCCCTAGATCGGCATCAATCGAGAGCACAGGCCCAGCACTAGCTGCAACGCTACCAGACAACTGAACAGCCCCTGCCTGCGCCTGCATCTCCCGTAATGTCACGCCAGCAGGAGATGCAACAATTCCCGCTGACAGTTCTGCAGACTGGCCGGCTGTCAGCGCGCCAAGCACCGGCGACAGTCCGGCAGCCACGCCAGCATCGACTGCGCCATCAAAACGAATATCCGCCCCTCTCCCGGTCACAATGCCACTGAACGTCGCTTCAGCATCTTCGAACTCAAGCAACAGGTTTGTCGGAATTGCTTTGTCCGCCGCAACTTCATCGAGCGTGGCCAGAAACTGCGTCGTCTGGCCTGCAATTTGAGCGCTCCCCTTTGCCCGATAGGGACCACTCAAGCTCTCAGTCGCCACGAGTCCGTTGATATCACTGATGTCGAGATCACCGCCTATGCCGAGCCCGCGGAATGCAATGGTCCCGCCTTCGATTTCCACCTCTTCGACAACCACTGGCGGAAGTTGGTCCAGCGAGAGTGGAGGACGTCCTTGATTACTCGCGCCGTCAGCACCCTGAACATCAGGTTCCGGCGAGTCCTTCGCTATCGGATCGAAAATCCAGTTGCCCTGACCTTCCTCAGTCTCTTCGAGCCACAAGCGGGGGGCACTGAGTGTCAGTCGACTGATCATCAAGTCACCGCGGAAAAGAGATCCGACCGACAACTCGGCACCGATCGATCGGATACTGACCATGTGCGGTGATGGGGCACCCTGCGCATTGGCTATCGTTATTCCGTCGACGGTCAGTTTCGGCGACGGAAGCAGCGCAATGCGAACGTCACCGCCAATCTTGACGTCCCGCCCGGTGATCTTCTCGGCCTGTGCTTCAATCAGACCCGCGTAGCGGCTCCAATCAAGAAAACCGGGCACCACCAGCACGGCAGCGAGCAGGAGCGCGCCCGCAAGACCTGCATAGGACCAAATCGTCCGCAATTTGCTTTTCCCCGGACAAGCAGACGGGTACACGCTGCCGCGCAGCACCGTCTAGGCGTTCCCTTATGTTCCGAATACGATACTCGGAACAACCGGCCAAATCTTTCCACAATTGCGACCGATTTTCACGCCTATCAGGATCAGGGGCAGCATTGCATTGTCACATCAGGATGATAACGAGGGATTCAGTGGTCTCAATCCGCCAGAGGGTTCCGCACAGATCGTGGACCTTGCCGCTGCAAAGCAGAAACGCGCAGCAGCGAAACCGCGCCACCGGCGCCGTCAGGACGAACGAGCACAGAAGGCTGATGCAGCTGCCGCAAACCGCATCCGCTTTGGCCGGACAAAGGCCGAAAGACGCAAAAGTCAGTTGGAGAGAGACAAGCAGCAGACCATTCATGATGGTGCCCGCCTGAGTCGGGAAGAAAACGACGAAGACTAGAAATCCAGGCCCGGCAATCAGTCCGGCAGCATTTTGCCGGGATTCATGATCCCTTGCGGATCGAGTGCCTGCTTGATCGCAGTCATGACCGGCACGGCATCTCCATGCTCCTTGAGAAGGAAATGCCTCTTGCCCATTCCAATGCCGTGCTCACCCGTGCATGTGCCACCAGCTTCAATCGCCCGCACAACCAAGCGCTCATGCAGCGCTTTTGCCCCCGCCATTTCCTGAGAATCGGCTGGATCGACCAGAACGATCAGATGAAAGTTCCCGTCGCCTACATGTCCCACCAAGGGCGCCGTCAGCCCGCTCTCACCGACATCCAACCGGGTCTGCGCGATAACCTCCGCCAGCTTCGAGACGGGGACGCACACATCTGTGGTGAAGCCCCGCTTCCCGGGAACGAGTGCAATTGCTGCGTAGTAAGCGTTGTGCCGCGCTTCCCAGAGGCGCGTCCGGTCTTCGGGATCAGCGCTCCATTGAAATTCGCTTCCACCATTCGCCAACGTGATCTCTGAGACCCGCTCGGCCTGCTCTGCAACGCCATTCTGCGAGCCATGGAACTCGAGAAACAGCATCGGCTTTTCGGGCAGGCTCAGCTTCGAGTAGGCGTTACACGCTTTCACCATCACATCATCAAGAAGCTCAATCCGCGCGATCGGTATGCCGCTTTGGATGGTCTCGATAACCGATGCGACCGCGTCATCGACTGTCTCGAAAGAGCAGGTCGCCGCACTTATGGCTTCCGGAATACCGTGGAGACGCAAGGTCACCTCGGTAATGACGCCAAGGGTGCCTTCAGCACCGATGAGCAGGTGGGTGAGATCATAGCCCGCAGCAGATTTACGCGCCCTGCCACCGGTATCGACAATACGGCCATCGGGCATGACGGCCCGCAGTCCAAGCACGTTCTCGCGGATGGTTCCATACCGCACAGCATTGGTCCCGCTGGCACGGGTCGAAACCATGCCCCCAATTGTTGCGTCTGCTCCGGGATCAACAGGCATGAACAATCCCGTGTCGCGCAGGTTCTCGTTCAAAGTCTTGCGTGTGAGCCCGGCTTCGACAGTGCAGTCCATGTCTTCGGCAGAGACACGCTTGACTCTGTTCATCCCCGACATGTCGATCGCGATCCCACCTGACACAGCCGCCACATGCCCTTCCAGCGAAGTGCCGGCGCCAAATGGAACCACAGGCACTTGATGTTCCGCACATGCGCGCACCACCGCGGCAACCTCGTCAGTGGATTGAGCAAACACCACTGCGTCCGGTGCGCAGACAGCATGCCAGCTCTCGTCACGCCCGTGCTGCTCGCGAACGGCCGCGGCAACCGACAGACGCTCGGCGAACGTGCCTGATAGCAATTCAATGACGTCCTTGGCGCCGGGGCACACGAACTCGCGCGGCAAATCCATGATGAGTCCAGACCTCCTGTCTCTTCCATCAGACTGTAAGTTGAAGCTCTCTAAAGAGATCAGGCAAGCCCGTTCAGCGGCCATTCAGCAAAAACTGGTACTTATAACCCCGTCGTGTTTGGGAATGGCTGGGTTGCGCCCTATGATCGGCATTTGCCGCAACACTTCGTAAGCAACAGACACCTCAATGACCCAGAAATATGCCGCTCCTCTCGTTGCTCCCCGGATGGAAGTGATTGAGGATTGGATCGACTACAACGGCCACATGAACATGGCCTTCTACAACATGGTCTTCGACAAGGCTGTAGATGCCCTTTTTCTCGAACTGGGCATCAGCGAGGACTATGTAGCCAATCATCTTGCTTCGGTTTTCACGGCAGAGATCCATGTGACATACGCGCAGGAACTGGCCTTACACGATCCAATTAAGGTGACGTGTCAGCTGCTGGACTTCGACGCGAAGCGCATCCACCTGTTCCTGGAAATGTACCACGCGGAAGAGGGGTATCTGGCAGCGACCATGGAACAGATCGGGATACATGTGAGCATGGAAAGCCGCCGATCAGCAGCCATGCCGGACTGGGTCATGGCGGAACTCGCAGCATTGCGGGAGGCCCATGCAGCGCTGCCGGTCAAGCCGCAGGTGGGACGTGTCATCGGTATCCCGAAGAAGAGTTCTAAAGGCTCTCCACCTGCTTCGGCGGAGGCAGCGACCTCGTGATCCGCAAACTCTTTCTCGTTTTTTCCGCACTGGGTGCCGCCTGGGCTCTTCCCGCCATGCCGCAACAGATTGGGGCTGATTGCCAGAGCCCTGCTCTGCCTGGCGTCAACTGGCACCGCTGCTATCTCGACGACAAGCCGCTGGCCGGAGCTGACCTTTCCGGTGCAAAACTTCGGGAGACCCGCCTGATCCGTGCAGACCTGCGGCAAGCAACACTGACCGAAGTCGATGCACGGCGTGCAAAGTTCATGCGGGCGCAGGTTACCGGAGCGGATCTGTCCGAGGCGGATCTGAGAGAAGCCGATTTCACTCGCGCAACCCTCGATGACGCCAACCTCGCAGGGGCTGACTTGCGTCGCACAAGGTTCTTCAAGGCCAGTCTACGCGGCGCAGACCTGACCGGCGCCCGGCTTGGCAATACGGACATATTGGACGCCGATCTCACGGGCGCCACCTGGACCAATGGCACTTATGTTTGCGGACCCGACTCTATTGGCCAATGCAAGTGAGCCGTAAAAACTTCATGCATGGTCGCGGCCAACTGTTTCTTTGAGTTGCTGCATCTGCCGTCCAAGAGCCGCATGTGGGATTCGGGCGACGGCCCGGCGATATGAAGCGACGGATTGATCGAGACTGGACATCTCGTGTTTGAGCATCTGCATCTTTTCTCGAAAGACTTCGATCTCAGAACGTTGGCCATCCAAAGCATCAACCAACTTATCCATGCGGCGTGACAAGTCGTTGAGATCGGTCGGGGTCTGACGGCGCGACCGTCGCACCGGAAATGTCAGTATGTTGGTCACAATCCCCTCCCGAGGCTGCTGACGTACAACTGGGGTACGCAAGAGCTCGCGGCCCTGGACCACTTCAGCGTGGTCGATCACCGGCCCGAACTATCGAAAGCCCGTCTGATGGTTAATGCTTCCCTTCCAACAGCCGCTCTCCCGGTTTATCCATGTGCCGGAAAGGGAATTTGACCGAATGAGCGATGCGCAGCCTCCGTCAGCCCGCAGGTCACTTGAATACACCCTGCGCAGAGCAACGACATCCCCTGTTCCGCGCGTCTGGCTGGCAGCGCTGATCGTCGGCATCGTTGCGGGTTATGCAGCTGTAGGGTTCAGGTTGGCGATCGGCGCGGTCCAGTTCATCTGGGTCGGGGATGCCGAAGAAAACCTCTTTCGGATTCTTGAGGCGGTTCCCTGGTGGCTGATCATTGCAGGCCCGACCGGCGCCGGTTTGTTCGTCGGGCTTTGGCTCACCTATGTGCAACCGGGAAATCGCGCAGAAGGTGTCGCAGACGTCATTGAGGCCCGCGCTGTCGGGGCCGGACGCATACCTCTCTGGACCGGGCTTAGCTCCGCGCTGGTCTCCATTGTCTCACTCGGTGGCGGTGCGAGTGCGGGACGGGAAGGTCCAGCTGTCCATCTGGGGGCCACACTCGGCTCCTACCTCGGAGAGAGGTTCGGCTTCACCACCACCCATCTGCGTACGTTGTTAGCAGCAGGTGTGGCAGCCGCTGTCGCCGCGTCATTCAATGCCCCCATTGCGGGCGTCTTGTTCGCTTTGGAAGTGGTGCTCGGACACTATGCGCTGCGTGCCTCGGGGCCGATCGTTATCGCCAGTGTCCTGGGCGCACTGATTGCCCGTGCGCATATGGGCTCCTCACCTACATTCGTGATTCCCGAATACATGATCACCAGCCTTGCGGATTTCCCTGCATTCGCATTGCTTGGTGTGGTGTCTGCGATGGTCGCAATTGCGTTCATGACCACGGCGATGCGTGCGGACAGCCTCGCGCGCAAGGTCGACATCCCCCTCTGGCTGCGCCCGGTCATCGGCGGATTGATTGTGGGTCTCATCGGCATCTGGTTTCCTCAGATACTTGGCGTGGGGTATGCCGCCACCGACGCCGCCCTCCAGGGCCAGTTTGAGCTCACACTCCTGCTTAGCCTCATCGTCCTCAAGATACTGGCGACCGCAATTACACTGGCAAGCCGGTTTGGTGGCGGGGTGTTCTCTCCCGCTTTGTATCTGGGCGCAATGACCGGAGGCGCGTTCGGGCTGGTGATCGCCCAGGCAGCTCCGGACATCGCTTTCTCAACCCATGCGGTCTACGCGATTGTGGGCATGGGCGCGGTCGCAGGGGCCGTGCTTGGTGCTCCGCTATCAACCCTGCTGATCGCTTTTGAGTTGACCGGCGGATATGAGATGACGGTCGCACTGATGGTCGCAATCTCCATCTCCACCGCTCTGACACAAGGAGTGCTCGGCAAGAGCTTCTTCCACTGGCAACTGGAGCGTCGCGGACTCAGGCTCTATGGAGGTCCCAGATGGCAGATCCTCCAAACCGTCCTTGTGCAGGACTTCATGAGACGGGTTGTAGAAGACGCCAATACGCCGCTGCAGGAGCTGGATGAAGAGGACGAGCGCCTCTTCACCGGCGATTCACTGGAAAAGGCGCTGGCCCTCTTCGAAGCGACGCAATACGAAACGCTGCCCGTTGTGCAACCGGCCGAGCATATGGAGATCGTGGGCGCCGTAACGCACGCAGACGCTCTCAAGGCCTACAACGAAGCCCTGGTGGAGGCATCGCGGGAAGAGCACGAATAGGCGCGTGCGCAAATCGGCATTCTGGCTCGCCTGGACACATGTTCATGCTAAGTTCCCGATTCTGATGAGTGACCCATTCGATCTTGGCGACATTCCGGAAGAAGAAACGGCGCGCGGCCCTTCCATTTCCCAGCGCGCGGCTGCAGGTGTCGCGGCACCAGCACCTTATCTGGAAAGCCTGAACGGCCCTCAACGGCAGGCTGTTGAAGCGCTCGACGGGCCGGTGTTGGTTCTTGCCGGCGCCGGCACTGGGAAGACCCGTGTCCTCACCACGCGGCTGGCGCATCTGCTCAACACCAAACGTGCCTGGCCCGGACAGATCCTGGCAGTGACATTCACGAACAAGGCCGCCCGGGAAATGAAACAGCGCATCGGCGCCCTCATTGGCGGCGTGGTCGAAGGGATGCAGTGGCTCGGCACATTCCACGCCCTGGGGGCAAAGATCCTGCGAAGGCATGCCGAACTTGTGGATCTTCGCTCCGATTTCACCATCCTTGATGCCGACGACCAGATCCGCCTGATGAAACAGGTCATTCAAGCGGCAGATATCGATGAGAAGCGTTGGCCGGCACGCCAGCTCGCAAGCCTGATCGATAGCTGGAAGAACCGCGCCCTCGGGCCAGACCAGGTGCCAAAGGGTGAAAACTTTGCGTTTGCTAACGGCAAGGGCGCCGAGCTTTACGCCGCTTACCAGGCTCGCCTGAAAACCCTGAATGCCGTGGATTTCGGAGATCTGCTGGTCGAGAACCTTCGAATTTTCCAGAACAACGAAGAAGTTCTCGCCGACTATCAACGCCGGTTTGCCTACATCCTGGTCGACGAGTACCAGGATACCAACGTGGCTCAGTACCTATGGCTGCGCCTCCTTGCCCGCGGCCACAAGAACATCTGTTGTGTCGGTGACGATGATCAGTCGATCTATGGCTGGCGTGGCGCTGAAGTCGACAACATCCTGAAGTTCGAGACAGACTTTCCTGGCGCCACGGTGATCCGGCTTGAGCAGAATTACCGGTCAACGCCACACATCCTCCAGGCCGCCTCGGGCCTTATCGCCGCCAATCAGGGCCGTCTGGGCAAGACCCTGTGGACCGATTCCAACGACGGCGAGAAGCTGACTGTCAAAGGTGTCTGGGACGGCGAGGAGGAGGCGCGGGAGATTGGCGAAGACATCGAACAATACCAGCGCGAGGGGCATATCCTGAATGAGATGGCGATCCTTGTGCGTGCCTCCTTTCAGATGCGCGAGTTTGAAGACCGCTTCATCAATCTCGGTCTGCCTTACCGCGTCATTGGCGGTCCACGCTTCTACGAGCGCCTGGAGATCCGCGATGCAAATGCCTATTTCCGCCTGGTTGCACAGCCCGACGACGACCTTGCATTCGAACGGATCATCAACAAACCCAAGCGGGGCCTCGGTAACGTAGCGGTCCAGACCCTTCACCAGGCCGCACGAGCGCAAGACACCTCGATGTGGCGCGCAGCAAAGGCGCTGGTCGGGTCCGAAGAACTCAAGCCTCAGGCACGCCGCGCCCTGACCGCCTTCATCGAGAACATCGAAAGATGGCGCCAGCTCTTGCCGGCATTGCCCCATACCGAGCTGGCAGAACAGATCCTTGACGAGTCCGGCTATACGGAGATGTGGCAGAACGATAAATCCGCTGATGCGCCCGGACGCCTCGACAACCTCAAGGAACTTGTACGGTCCATGGAGCAGTTCGAGAACATGGCTGGCTATCTTGAGCACGTCTCTCTGGTAATGGATCGCGATGATCAGGAGGCAGACGACAAGATCAACCTGATGACCCTCCATGCCGCAAAAGGTCTCGAGTTCGAGACAGTATTCTTGCCTGGCTGGGAGGAAGGCCTCTTTCCCCATCAGCGAGCGCTGGATGAGAGCGGCCTCGCCGGCCTCGAGGAAGAGCGCCGCCTTGCCTATGTAGGTATCACCCGTGCGAAACAGCGTGCGAAGATTTCATTCGCGGCAAACCGCCGGATCCACAACCTTTGGCAGAACTCCCTGCCCTCGCGCTTCATCGATGAATTGCCAGAGGCCAATGTCGAAGTTGAAAGCCAGGGAGATACCTATTCCTACGGACCGTCGCGTTTCGATGAAGGTGGTTTTGCTGGCAGCGAGTATTCGAGCCCTGGCTGGCAACGCGCCAAAGCGAAATCCGGATCGATCACAGAACCGCCCAGGCGAGCGCCCATGATCGACGCGCAGGCAACGCTCATCGCAACATCTGCCCCGGACGCGGAGGGCTTTGAACGCGGAGAACGCATCTTCCATCAGAAGTTTGGTTACGGCCACATCCGGGATATCGAAGGCACGAAACTGACCGTCGAATTCGATAAGGCAGGCACAAAAAAGGTCATCGCCAGTTTCGTGGAGCGGTCATGAGCAAGGAACCGGATCTCTGGCAGGCTGTGATTCAGCTGTCGCCCGAAGATGCCGACACCGCAACGGATTGGCTGACGGAAACACATCCGGATGTCTTGTCCGTGTCCGCTTTTGAAGAGATCGGCGGCGACTATGCGCTCACGGTTCTGCTATCCGGCGAGCCCGACAGGGCGGACTTCATTGATCTCATTGAACAGGCCCTCGGCCACGAACCTGGTTTCACGCTGCAACCTCTTGAGAACGAGGATTGGGTCAAGCGGGGTCTTGAAGACCTGAAACCTGTGCGGGCAGGCCGCTTCCATATTCATGGAAGCCACGACGAACCTGCCCCCGGAGGCACACAGTCGCTGTTGATCGAAGCAGGTGAAGCATTTGGAACAGGCCAGCACCCTACAACCAGCGGATGCCTTTTGGCCCTTGATGATCTCCTGAAACGGCGGGGCATCAATGGCCCCGTCTTCGACCTTGGCTGCGGCACCGGCATTCTGTCCATCGCTTTTGCACGGGTGACAAAGCAACCGGTGCTTGGTGGTGACATTGATGAGCCGTCAGTCCGGTTCGCTCGCGCTGCGGCTGCAACAAATGGCGTGGCGCCATTCGTATTGGCAGTCGAGGCAACCGGGTTTCAGCATGAGGCCATCAGGCAAAGAGCCCCCTACAGCCTTGTGATGGCTAATGTCCTTGCTGGGCCGCTGATCAAACTTGCCCCCGACATGCGCCGGTTTACGCAGGACGGCAGCCACATCATTCTGTCCGGGCTGCTGCGCCATCAGGCACGGGCCGTCGAGGCAACCTACAGAGGCCAGGGTTTTTCCATCGCGGCGCGCTATCCTATCGGAGATTGGATGACACTCCTGCTGCAGCGCTGATACTGAAGTGATCAAAACCGCCTTGCCCATTCCTTCGCACACCCCAAGTTAGTTCCATGGACCAGGCACTCGGCTACCAGATTTTCTCCGACAACCCCGATCCAAGTGTCGGCGCACCGAGGGCGGCGCGTCTGCGCGAGGCCATGGCCCGTCATGGGCTGGACGGCTTTATTGTCCCGCGTGCTGACGAACATCAGGGCGAGTATGTGCCGCCTCATGCAGAACGGTTGAAATGGCTGACCGGATTCGGCGGGTCCGCAGGAATGGCAATTGTCCTAAAGGACAAGGCGGCGATCTTCATTGACGGGCGCTACACACTCCAGGTTCGCGATCAGGTCGATATCGACATCTTTGACCCGCAACACCTGGTTGACGAACCAGCAACCCGGTGGATCGAGGAGAACCTGACGAAAGACGGCCGCCTTGGCTTTGATCCCTGGCTCCATACCGCTGACGGCGCAGCACGTCTGCGCAAGGCATGCGAGACTGCAGGCGGCGAACTGGTTGCCTGTACCGACAATCTCATTGATGAGATCTGGACCGATCAACCATCGGCACCCATGGGCAAGGTGGTGCCTCACCCGATCGATCACGCCGGCGAGGATCACGAGTCCAAGCTCGACCGCATCTCTGACATTCTGGAACACGGTGACGTCCACGCCGCCGTGCTGACCCAGCCAGATTCAATTGCCTGGCTCTTCAACATTCGCGGTAGCGATGTTTCGCATACGCCGCTGCCCCTGTCCTTCGCGATACTGCATGAAGACGGACACGCAGATCTGTTTATCGATGACCGCAAGCTGACGGATGCAACACGCACTCATCTCGGCAACAACGTGACCCTCCACGCTCCGGGGAGGCTCAAGGAAGCGCTTGATGAACTTGGCCAGGCTGGCAAGGAAATCAGGCTCGACACGAGCAGTGCTGCGGACTGGATTCGAGGACGCCTGGAGGATGCGGGCGCCATCATTCGGCGCGGCGAAGACCCCTGTCTGCTGCCCAAAGCATGCAAGAATGAAGTAGAAACAGCCGGCATGCGCGCGGCGCATGTTCGCGATGGCGCAGCGGTCACACGCTTTCTTGCATGGCTCGCCCGCGAAGCACCGTCAGGCCACGTGACGGAGATCTCCGCCGCGCAAGCACTCGAAGCATTCCGTCAGGACACAGGCGCGCTGAGAGACCTCTCCTTCGACACAATCTCTGGATCCGGGCCCAATGGCGCCATTGTTCATTACAGAGTGACCGAAGCTACGGACCGGCCTCTGGATCCGGGCGACATCTATCTGGTTGATTCCGGGGCCCAATACCTAGACGGCACGACAGACATTACGCGCACGGTCTCCATCGGAGAACCAGCCAACACAACGGAACTGCAGGATGTCCGCGACCGGTTCACCCGTGTCCTCAAAGGACATATCAGCCTGGCAATTGCCCGCTTTCCAAAAGGCACAAGCGGCTCTCAGCTCGACGTGCTGGCTCGCAATGCATTGTGGCAGGCCGGACTGGATTTCGATCATGGAACAGGCCACGGAGTTGGCAGTTATCTTTCGGTGCATGAGGGACCGCAGCGGATATCCAAGCTACCGCACAAGGTCGATCTACAACCGGGCATGGTCATCTCGAATGAACCTGGATTCTACAAGACAGGCGCTTACGGCATCCGTATAGAGAATCTGGTGTCAGTAACGTCAGCCGAAGAAATCGAGGGTGGCGAACGACCCATGATGGCGTTCGAAACGCTTACGCTTGCACCAATAGACCGGACACTGATTGTTCCGGAACTACTCTCTGCCGCCGAGCGCGATTGGCTGGATGCCTACCACCAACGCGTATTGAGAACCCTCAGCCCACTCCTGCCGCCGGAAGATCTGCGGTGGCTTGAGGACGCGACGAAACCGGTCTAGCCAGGATCGGCTAATTCGATCCACGCGTCCTCGTCGATCACGTCGACACCGAGGTCTTCAGCCTTCTTGAGTTTGGACCCCGCACCGGGCCCAGCAATTACAAGATCGGTCTTTGACGATACCGACCCTGAGACCTTGGCGCCCATGGCCTCGGCGCGCGCCTTTGCCTCCGCACGCGACATCTTCTCGAGGGTTCCCGTGAAAACCAGCGTCTTGCCGGCCACCGGCGAGCTGGACGTATCGGGTTGCGCGACAGCTTGCGGCGTGACCAGTTCCAGCAACCGCTCGACAACATCACGGTTGTGCGGCTCGCGAAAGAACTCCACAAGCGCGTCAGCAACGACGAGACCAATCCCGTCGATGGCGATCAACTCCTGGTAGGCAGCGCTTTCTCGTCCAGTACCGGCTTGCTCCATGGCCAGCCTGAAGTCCGCAAAGGCTCCATAGCTGCGCGCCAGAAGGCGGCCGGTGGTCTCGCCTACATGTCGAATCCCAAGGCCGTAAATCAGACGACCCAAATCCGGGTTGCGGCGCTCTTCAATGGCCGCAATCAGGTTGTTGACGGAGGTTTCACCCCACCCGTCCTTCTTCATGAGTTCGTCCGAATGGGACTTCAGTTCAAAGATATCGGCCGGGCTCTTGAGCCAACCGAATTCGTGGAACGCCTCGACCTGCTTGGCTCCAAATCCATCAATATCGAGCGCATTGCGGGCAACAAAGTGTTTCAGACGCTGCACGAGCTGCGCTTCGCAGATAAGACCGCCGGTACACCGGCGCACAGCATCTTCTTTGCCCGTTGCCTCATTTGTTTCTCGCACGGCATGACTGCCGCAAACCGGGCACTTCGTCAGAGGTTTGAAGGGTTTCTCTTTGCCGCTCCGTTTTTCCTCAAGAACACGCACAACCTGCGGGATGACATCGCCGGCGCGCTGCACAACAACTGTGTCCCCGATCCGGATGTCCTTGCGGGCGATCTCGTCCTCATTGTGCAGCGTGGCATTAGAGACAACCACACCTCCAACGGTAACAGGCTCCAGCTTTGCGACCGGTGTAAGGGCCCCGGTCCGGCCCACTTGTATCTCGATATCGTTGAGCACGGTGATCGCCTGCTCTGCAGGAAACTTGTGAGCAATGGCCCAGCGTGGGCTTCGCGAGACAAACCCCAGCCGTGCTTGCCAGTCCAGGCGGTCAACCTTGTAAACCACGCCATCGATGTCGTAGCCCAGTGAGGCTCTTTGCTCCTCGATGCTGTGATAGTGCTCAATCATCTCCACCGTACTGACACAGCGTTTCATCAGCGGATTGACCGGGAACCCGAAGTCACCAAGTCGGCGCACGGCTTCAGACTGGGTTTCCGCCGGCATCTCAGACACCTCTCCCCACGCATAGGCAAAAAACTGAAGCGGTCGTGATGCTGTAATCGACGGGTCCAGTTGACGGAGTGACCCGGCTGCCGCATTGCGCGGGTTTGCAAACGGATCCTTCCCAGCCTGTTCCTGCTGTGTGTTCAGGTCAGCGAAGGCGGTGTGGCTCATGTAGATCTCGCCACGCACCTCAAAGACATCTGGTGGTGTTGAGGTCTTCAGTGTGCGTGGTATGTCGGAGATGGTCAGCACATTTCGGGTGACATTTTCGCCTTCTGCACCATCACCGCGGGTGGCCGCCATCACCAGCTCGCCAGCTTCATATCGCAGGCTTGCCGATAGACCGTCGATCTTGGGTTCTGCCGTATACGCGAGCTCCTCATCCGGCTTCAGCCCAAGGAAACGGCTGATCCGCAGACCGAACTCCTGGACGTCCTCATCATTGAAGGCATTGCCAAGCGACAACATGGGCACCGCATGACGGACCTTCTCAAACCTGTCAGACGGCGCCACACCAACTCTCTTGGAGGGAGAGTCTTTCCTGATCAGATCAGGGAAGCGCGCTTCAATCTGCGAGTTGCGCTTACGCAGAGCATCATATGCCGCGTCTGAGATGAGCGGTGCATCATCGCCATGATAGGCCTGATCATGCTGTGCAATCTCGATGGCAAGTCGTTTCAGCTCTGCCTTCGCCTGCTTGTCTGTGAGATCCCAGACATCAGTCTCCGCAGAGACTGTCTTGGAGGCCTTTGCAGGACTCACGAGGCCGCTCCAATCAACTGGTCGGCAGCCGCACGCGCTTCATCAGTGACCGTCGCACCGGACAACATCCGTGCGATCTCCTCCCGCCTCGTGTCATCCTCAAGCTCTTCAACATGTGTAGACGGCAGAGCATTTTTGGATTTCGCGGTCACGCGCTTGTCGATCTTGAGGTGAGTGCCGGCCTGCGCAGCCACCTGAGGACTGTGAGTCACGACAAGCACCTGAACATCTTTCGCCAATGCGGCCAGACGATCTCCAACCGCTTGCGCCACAGCTCCCCCCACGCCGGCATCGACCTCATCAAACACGAGCACAGGCGCACCACCGCGCGCTGCAAGCGAAACCTTGAGCGCGAGCATGAAGCGGGCAAGCTCCCCACCTGATGCAATCTTGGCCAGCGACGCGAATGGCGCACCAGGATTGGTCGCCACTTCGAATCGCACCTTGTCGACACCATTCGCACCGCCTTCATCAAACGGTGAGACATCAATCTCAGTCCGGAAACGGGCTCTGTCGAGCTTGAGCGGCGGAAGCTCTGTCTTTACCGCAGCGTCAAGCTTCTTGGCCGCTGATTTCCGAGCCGACGATAACAGCTTGGCTTTGGCGATGTAGCTGTCACGCTTCCTGTCGAGTGATCGACGCAACTCAGCGAGCTGTCCTTCACCACCATCAATATCACCAAGGCGGGCGGTAAGGCTGTCCGCTATGCGGGGCAGATCATCGACAGCGCAACTATGCTTGCGTGCAGCGGCCCGAAGGGCAAACAGCCGCCCCTCTATCTCCTCCAGCTTTCCTGCGTCGAACTCAAGGCCGGAAAGTGCCATCGATACCTGGTCCCGAGCTTCCGCAGTTTCGACAAGCGCACGGTCCAGCGCGCCAACGGCATCATCAAGCTTTCCAGCAGCGTTCTCGCGCTGGGCTTCCAGCCGTCGAAGGGCACCAGATAAGCGCGTTTCTATACCGCCTTCACTGTCCAGGAGCTCAAGGGACTCGCTGAGATCTTCAGAAATCTTTTCTGCGTTCATCATCAGCGTGCGCTCTTGCGCAAGGGTCATTTCTTCACCTGGCTGCGGGGATAACTCATTGAGCTCACCGACTGCGACACGAATGTAGTCGGCATCAGCACGAGCACGCTCAATCTCTTCTTCGATACGTGCCAGCTCTGCCTCAGCCACACGCCATTCACGGTGGAGATCTGCCAGTTCAGCAACCTTGCCTTCCAGGCCACCAAAAGCATCAAGCATGCCGCAATGGGTTGCCGGGTCGAGCAGGCCATGGGTGTCATGCTGCCCATGAACCTCGACAAGCATGTCTCCCAGCTGCCTGAGCAGGGCGACCGACACCGGCTGGTCATTCACAAATGCCCGTGTCCGGCCATCAACTGTCTGCACGCGACGGAGGATCAGTTCGCCCTCATGCTCAATGCCAGCATCTTCAAGCAGGTCAGCGACAGCTTGGATGTTCGGCATGTCGAAAACAGCCGTCGCACTTCCTTGTTTGGCGCCTGATCGCACGAGGGCCGCATCCGCCCGCGCCCCGGTTGCCAATCCAAGCGAATCCAGAAGGATGGACTTGCCTGCACCGGTCTCACCGGTCAGACCACTCAAGCCAGACTGGAGTTTGAGATCTAGCGACTCGATCAGGACTATGTCGCGGATGGACAGGGCTGACAGCATGCCCGCTACCCCTGGGCCGGCACTAGAAGACGCTGTTCCACGCGCGGCTTATCCAAGATGACTCGTTTTCCAGGGGCTGAAGCCCATCATTGGCCAGCAATGCGTAGGAAAACTCATACCATTCACTGCCCGGATAGTTGTATCCAAGCACAGCGGCCGCTGTCTGAGCTTCATGAGAAATTCCAAGCGCCATATAGGCCTCAGAGAGACGGTGCAATGCTTCTGCTGTGTGGGTGGTTGTCTGGAACCGAGTGACAACCGTCCGGAACCGGTTGATCGCCGCCACATACTGCGACCGGTTGAGGTACCAACGACCGATATGCATTTCCTTGCCCGCAAGGTGGTCATAGGTCAGGTCGATCTTCAATCGAGCGTCCCGGGCATACTCGCTGTCCGGAAACCGCCGGACGACCTCTTCAAGACCGCGCAACGCCCTTTCAGTCACACGCTGATCACGGGCCACATCGGTAATCTGCTCATAGAAAGACAGAGCGATAAGGTAGTATGCGTACCCGACATTCGGGTTGCCGGGGTGCAAGGCAATAAACCGCTGAGCAGCAATGACGGCACTATCATAGTCATTCACCTGATAGTGACTGAAGGCGGCCATGAGGATCGCCCGGCGCGCCCAGATTGAGTATGGGTGCTGTCGTTCTACTTCGTCAAAAAGAGGCGCGGCAGCCCGGTAGTTGCCTGCTTCCAGTTCGTCCACTGCCTCGTTGTAGAGTTCGTTGACCGGACGCTCGACATAGGCAAGTTCCTCGCTCTCGTCACCGCCGCACGCAGCAAGCAGCAGGGCACTGAGAACAACCGTCACGCGGAACAACCCGCTCAGTCCAACGGAAGGAGACGTCTGTAAAGAAGCTGAAGCACGCATGTTGTGGAGCCGCATTACCCATTCTGCACAAGCATTGAACACTGCCGAACACGCCTCGGTGCAGACGGCAACGCCATCCCCGAACGGCAAAGAGTCGGACTGGATCAAGACATTAGACGAGTGTGGCAGGCACCCGCAATGCGGAAGCAGCCAGGCACGGCTACACTGGTACAAATGTGGGGGAATTGCCCGAAATGCGGGTCTCAAATAGCCTATGCGGGTGCGGCAACGGCTGACCGTACACCGACGGCCCCACCGGCGGGCGCCGCAGCCGGCGCAGCCAGACCAGGAGCCTCAGTCGTGAACTCAAAAGCGTCGGGCGATGCCAGGAGCGCCATTACAAGTTCGTTGTTCAGAGCATGACCTGAACGCACACCGCGATACCGACCGATCACCGGCGCACCAAGGACATAGAGATCACCGATCGCATCAAGTGTCTTATGGCGTACGAACTCGTCGTCGAACCGCAGACCATCCTCATTCAGGATCTCGTCGTCCTCAATCGCAACCGTGTTTTCAAGAGATGAGCCGCGGGCAAGTCCCAGGCTTCGCAGCATCTCGACATCCTTTACGAAGCCGAAAGTGCGGGCCTCTGAGATGTCATCCTTGAAAGAATCTGAGCCCAGTTCCACGGCCAGAGCCTGCTGGCCGATGACAGGACTCTCGAAATCAATCTCGAACTCAAAGGCCTGCCCGTCGAAAGGTTCAAGCACTGCCAACTTCTGGTCACCCTTGATCTCAACCGGGCGCAAAATCTTTATGTAGCGGCGCGGCGCAGCCTGCTGCTCAACACCAGCGCACTCGATAAGGCGCACGAAAGGAGCAGACGATCCGTCCATGACCGGGAGTTCGGCTGCATCGACCTCGATGATCAGATTATCAATCTCGCAGCCGGCAAGAGCCGCCATCACATGCTCGATGGTGGCGACATAGGCTGTCTCGGCATACGGCTGCCCGGCACGAATGGTCGTGCCTAACTGCGTATCACCGACGGACGAAGCAAGCGCGGGGATATCAACACCGCCCCCTTCTTCCGGAGACAGGTCTGTACGCCGGAACACGATACCCGTGTTCGGTGTTGCGGGATGGAATGTCATGTTGACCATCGCACCGGTATGAACACCGACACCTGCGCAGCTGATACTGGTCTTCAAGGTCTGCTGCGGTTTGCTTTTTGCCATGGTTGCCCGAAGGGCCTTTCCATCCTGAACAGTCACGATACGCCAATCCCCCTCATGCGCATCAATCCCTCGACGCCCCCACGTGAGACCTTGAGGCACAGCAGCATGTTCTTGGTCTCCCACAGACCGGAACCGCTACCAAAACTGCCTTCAGGCAAATTGATGCAAAGGTCTTCTAACAACGGCGAATGCCTGCAACAAGTCACAGGGTGTTTCGCAGTGTTACACTTCAAGGCATTGATTTTATTAACCAATTGAAGCTGCCTGCGGTCGTTGTAACGCCATATTTGGTGCAGCGCACAAACAATTGCCGACGATCGCCAGATTAACCATGGACGGCCTGCCGGAACGACCGACCGCCCGGCCGGCCCAAAAGCAGACGGGCCCTGCGTCTTCTGACGCAGGGCCCGTGCTGTTGGTGGACATATCGACTGAGAAGGCCGGCCAGTCGAATGCCCGCCGATCTAGTTGGCCTGGCGGCGTAGGAAGGCCGGAATCTCCAGCTGTTCCTCTTCCACCGGATCCGGAGCCAGTTCGCGGACCGGTGCGGCCTGCTGTGATGGTGCCGAACGCTGCGGCGTATCCGTCGCCGGCGTGACCGGGCGGGGCGTCATGCGGGGCTCGGTGCGTGCCGCAGGCGCCGATGCAGTCCGCAGAGGCGTAGCTTCACCCCGATCAATGGCCTCATCGCGTCCCCGGGTCGCCCCCGTGATCCGCTCGAAGAAACCAGGCGCCTTCTTCCGTGGCTTGGCCTGAGCACGCTGCGCTTCCGGCGCGATATAGGCCGCGCCCCGCTCACGCGCCACAACGGCACCGCGCGGCGCCACTTCGGCGGCAGATGGCTCAACGGCAGGCTCGGACGGACGCAAGTCATCTACCGAGGCCGCGACCTCTTCAGGTTTCGGCTTATGGATAATGACCTCGGCTTCGTACTCGGCCGGATCGATGTGGTCCTCAAGCGGCGGCAGGGATGACATGTAGGCAGCATCTGTTGCGGCGGGCGCCGATGCAGCAGCTGGGGCATCAGCGGTATCATTGGCCGCCGTCGCCGTTTCGGCCTGTTGGCTCTTCAGGCGGAACCCACGCACCGGTTCAGCACTCCGCTGCGCAACCGGCTGGTCTTCGGTAGCCGCTTCAGCATCGATACCGGTAGCGACAACCGACACCCGCATCGATCCGTCGAGCGCTGTATCAAAGGTTGAACCGACAATGATGTTGGCGTCCGGATCAACCTCCTCGCGGATACGGTTTGCCGCCTCATCGACTTCATAAAGCGTCATGTCCATGCCGCCGGTGATGTTGATGAGCACGCCACGGGCGCCCTTCATCGACACTTCATCCAACAGCGGATTGGAGATGGCTGCTTCGGCGGACTCGATTGCGCGGGTTTCGCCGGAAGCTTCACCGGTTCCCATCATTGCCTTGCCCATCTCGTTCATCACCGTACGTACGTCGGCGAAGTCGAGATTGATGAGGCCCGGACGCACCATCAGGTCTGTGATGCCCGCAACGCCGGAATGCAGAACTTCGTCCGCCATGCCGAAGGCGTCGGCAAATGTCGTCTTCTCGTTCGCGACCCGGAACAGGTTCTGGTTCGGGATGACAATCAGCGTGTCGACATACCGCTGCAGTTCCTCGATGCCTTCGTCAGCAATCCGCATGCGGCGGCCGCCTTCGAACTGGAACGGCTTGGTCACGACGCCAACTGTCAGAATGCCCATCTCGCGCGCCGCGCGGGCAATCACCGGCGCGCCGCCTGTGCCGGTCCCACCGCCCATACCGGCGGTGATGAATGCCATGTGGCACCCGGTCAGATGCTGCGCGATCTCGTCAAGCGCTTCCTCTGCGGCCGCCTCGCCAACTTGGGGCCGTGACCCGGCACCAAGTCCCTGCGTGATCGCCGTACCCATCTGGATACGCCGGTCCGCAAGCGATTGCGACAACGCCTGCGCGTCTGTGTTGGCGACAACGAAGTCCACGCCTTCAAGGCCGGACTCGATCATGTTGTTGACGCCATTGCCCCCGGCACCACCGACGCCGAAGACTGTAATTCTGGGTTTGAGTTCGGTCTGTTCAGGGACCGAAAGATTGATCGTCATTGGAGGGCCTCCATTGGACGTGCCTTGCAAGCACTTTGTTTCCGCTCGGCCTCACTGTTGAGATACGCAACCTGGACCTGACCTCGTTCTGGGCCTTTGGACCGGCATTGTTTGTACACAACTGGTCTGCGCCAGTTTTACGTGATTCGTTTCGTCTCTAGACTAGTTGAAAATCATCCGCCTGCCGATGGATAACCTCAACGGTTTAGAAGTTCTCCTTGAGCCACCTCCCGATCTTCGAGAAGCGTCCGGTAGTGCCGTCGGCAGCTCCAGCGTCATCTTCAAGGATTTGCGGAATGTCGAGTTCAGACTGATGTCCCCGCGCATAGAGCAGGAGCCCCGCGCACGCCGCAAAGGCCGGACCGCCGGTCGCTTCCGCAAGCCCGGCAACGCGCAAGGGCCTGCCAAGCCGCACCTGCTTGTCGAGGACACGCGCTGCGATGTCACGCAACCCGGTTAGCTGGCTGGCACCGCCGGTAAGAACGACGCGGCGTCCGACCATGCTGCCGATACCGGATGCCATGAGCCTGTCGCGAACAAGTTCAAGAGTCTCTTCCACCCGCGGCTGAATGATGCCGGTGAGCATCGATCGGGGGATATGATTGGCAGCATCGCCCGAGTCTTCGCCAACCTGCGGGACGTCGATCATTTCGCGCTCGTCCGAAGGGCTGGCCAGCGCCGAACCGTAGAGTGTCTTCATGCGTTCCGCATGGGCCAGCGGCGTCGACAGACCGCGCGCAATGTCATTGGTGACGTGCTGGCCGCCTACCGGAAGCACGTCCACATGCAACAGGCTTCCCTCAACAAATGCCGAGATCGAGGTGGTCCCGCCGCCGAGATCGATGCACACAACACCCAGGTCAATCTCGTCTTCAACGAGAGAGGCAAGGCCACTTGCATAGGGGGCGCAGACAATACCGACAGGTGTCAGGTGGCAGCGCTCAATGCACACAAGCAGATTGCGCAACGGTCCCGGCGCTGCCGAGACCACATGCATGTCGACACCCAGCCGGTCGCCGAACATGCCAATCGGGTCCATGATGCGGGGGCTGCCGTCGATCGTGTAACCGACGGGGATAGCGTGCATCACCGTCTGGTCGTCTGTAACGCAGTGGGTCTGACCATGTTTGAGTACGCGAGCAAGATCATCTGCACCGACTTCCTGACCGCCAATCGCTACGCGTACGGACAATCGGTGGCTGCGCGGGCCGCCGGCGGATGCAGTGACCAGTACATCACGTACTGTCATGCCGGCCATTCGCTCAGCCTGGTCTACAGCAGCCCGGATCGCCTCTTCGGCAAGGTCCATATCAACGACAGCGCCCGCGCGCACTCCCCGCGATACTTTCTGGCCAATGCCGATGACCCGTACCGGCGGCGCTGACGTGCCTTCGGCTGCCGCATCAATACGTGCGATGAAACAGGTTATCTTCGACGAGCCCACATCAAGGGCAGCAATGATGCCTCCCTTGCCGGATCCGCGTGCCGACGAGCGGGACTTGCCGGAGCTGCCATCTCGTGAGCGAGACTGGGTGGGCAGCGTAATCACGTTCATGCGTCGCGCCCCCCTTCAATCGAACGCGCCTGAAAAGCAGCGCGCCGCTGCGCAGCTGACTCCGAATCAATGAGTATAGTGATTCGTCCGGGGACACGCAGGTCGACGGCCTCGATTTTCCGCGAAAGAACGCCGTTTTCGCCATCCAGACGCACCAATTTCTGAAGTGAGTCAGAAATGTCACGCGCGGGCAGCCGGACAACAATTCCGTTCTGGAGTTTCAGGTTCCACCGACGGTCGGAAACACGGATCGCAGCCTGTACCCGAGACGCCAGGGACGGCTTTGCCATCAGTTCCTTCATCAATGCTGAGGCATTCCGATGAGCACCGTGCCCCACCACCAGAGGCAAATGCGCATAGTCCGACAGGTTGTTGTCGGTGATCAGTGCGCCCGTGCGGTCCACGAGCGAAAGACGCCCACCACGCTGCCAAACCGCATAGGGTTCGCGCTCTACCAACTGCACATGCAACGTACCTGGCAGATGTCGGGAAACGGTGGCCCGTTCCACCCACTCCAGACGCTCAAGGCGGGAGCGCGCTTGAGCCAGATCGACATCGAAGATGTATTGGCCGCGAGTCACGCCGAGCGCACTCAGCACGTCAGAAGCATCCGTCCGCAGACGGCCTTCGACTGTTACCTCCTCAACCCGAAGGCCGAGCCCGGCCACAGCAGATTTGCTCTGCGCGACAACCGCCGTACCCAGGGCAGCAAAGTGGCCGCCCGCATACAGACCAAACCCGACAGTAGCGACAAGCAGCACACCCGCCGTCACACCGAACAGCCGCCCTGCATTTAGAACTGCCGATACCCGTGCCGCGAATCCAGTCGGGGCCTGCCCGCGGCGACCGAAATTCTTGCGCGGACGCGCAGGCGATCGGAAGTTTCCAGACTTACGTGGCGATGGCGATGCCCGCCGGGCCCGCGGCGCAGACCTCCGTGATGCGGCTGCTTTCTTCTTTGTTCCTGATTTCACCGCCGGCATGACGCATCCTCCACCATCCACGCCACAAGTTCAGGGAAGGCAAGCCCCCCATGCGCAGCAATCTCGGGCACGAGCGACGTCGGCGTCATGCCCGGTTGCGTATTGATCTCAAGAAAGACAGGTTCATCCCGCGCTTCATCAAAGATGAAGTCGGAGCGGGAAACGCCCCGGCACCCAAGACCCTGATGGGCCGCGAGTGACAGCTCCTGAATGCGGACCTTCAGGCCCTCGTCAATCGGTGCCGGCAGCAGATGCTCCGAACCGCCGTCCGCATACTTCGCTTCATAGTCATAGAATGCCGTGCGCGGGCGGATCTCGATGACATCCCATGCCCGGTCATCGATAACAGCACAGGTGAACTCGCGACCGGCGACAAATGCTTCGACGAGCATCTCGTCGCCCAGGTTCCACTTGGGGTCGGACAGTTCTGCTGGCGGCCGGTTGTCACCTTCCCGGACAATAAAAACTCCAATTGACGACCCCTGATCAAGCGGCTTGATCACATAAGGCACATCCATCGCATGTGCAGAAGCGGCTTCTTCACGGGACACCACACGGCCCTCAGCAACCGGCATGCCCGTGTTCGCCAGCAAATGCTTCGTGCGCTGCTTGTCGATCGCCAGGGCAGAAGCCAGCACACCGGAGTGGGTGTACCGCAACTCAAGCACCTCAAGCACACCCTGAATGCAGCCATCTTCGCCCCACGGTCCATGAAGGGCGTTGAACGCAACGTCCGGTCTGAGCTTGGCCAGCACCTCGGCAACATCGTGTCCGGCATCAATGTCCGTTACCTGGAAGCCCGCTTGGCGAAGAGCAGCCGAGCACCCTTTGCCCGAAGACAGAGAGACCTCACGTTCGGCGGACCATCCGCCCATGAGCACAGCGACATGTGTGTCGGCGCGGGTCATGACATAACCTCCCGGCCGATCCGCTTGATCTCCCACTGGAGCTCGACGCCGCTTGTCTTCTTGACCCGCGCGCGCACGTCTTCGCCGAGCCCTTCAAGGTCAGCCGCCGTTGCCTCGCCTGTATTGATCAAGAAGTTACAATGCTGCTCAGAGACCTGTGCCCCTCCCCTGCGCAGACCACGCCCGCCCGCGGCGTCGATCAGTTTCCACGCCTTTGGACCGTCCGGATTGGTGCCGCCAGGATTCTTGAAGGTGGAGCCACCGGTCCGGCTTTTGATGGGCTGGCTCTCTTCGCGTGATGATGTGACCTCGTCCATGCGCGCCTGGATTTCAGCGCGGTTGCCGGGAACGGCCTGAAACAGCGCAGACGTGAAGATCAGATCCTCCGCGACACCGGAGTGGCGATAGGAATAGTCGAAATCTGCGTTGCTCAGGGTCACACGCTGGCCATCTCGCGAGATTGCCTCCGCTTCGACCAGCACGTCCTTCGTCTCACATCCATAGGCGCCCGCATTCATCTCCAGTGCGCCACCAATTGCGCCGGGGATGCCCCGGTAGAATTCAAGACCCGCAAGCTCGGCGTCGCAGGCGGCCTTGGCCAACACGATGTCGGGCACAGCGCAACCGGCACGCAGCTGTGTCTCGCCGACCCGTTCGATCATCGTGAAACCAGAGCCAAGCCGGATGACCACCCCTTCGATACCCCCATCGCGCACGAGCAGGTTGGAGCCGACGCCGACAACGACTACCGGAACGTCCGCGGGGCAGCCGGCAAGGAATGCCGCAAGGTCATCGGCATCTGCCGGGATGAACAAAACATCTGCCGGTCCGCCAACACGAAACCAGGTAAGCGGTGCGAGCGGGGCATTCTCCTTGTAGCTGCCGCGTACTGTGGGCAGGCGATCAATGAGACGCGTCGAAGCTGGTGAGGCAACACTCATGCGCGCGCCTTCCCAAGAGCTTCCAGCTGGCCCGGCAGGGCATTGGCCCATTGCGTGATGTTGCCCGCCCCCAGAAAGACAACCATGTCGCCATCCGCGGCTTCCGACTGAACGATGCCCGGCAAATCATCGGGCGAGCCGAGCTGCATGACGTGCTTGTGGCCGTGATCCCTCAGACCCTGTGCCAGGGAAGTAGACGAAAACCCTTCGATTGGGTCTTCACCGGCAGGAAACACATCCGCGACAACAACGGTGTCCGCATCATTGAAGCAGGTGCAAAACTCCTCGAACAGGTCGCGCAGGCGCGTGTAGCGGTGCGGCTGGACGACCGCAATAATGCGTCCCTTCGCCGCCGAACGGGCGGCGGCAAGGACGGCGGCGATCTCGACAGGGTGATGGCCATAATCGTCATAGATCGCAACACCATTCCACATACCCGTCAGAGTGAAGCGGCGTTTCACACCACCGAAGCGGGACAGTCCGTCCACGATCCGGTCATCCGGCACGCCCATCTCCCGCGCCACAGTGATGGCAGCAGCAGAATTGAGCACATTGTGTTGACCAGGCATTGGGAGCGCGAGGCCGTCGATGCGGCGCGACGTGCCTTTGACACGCTCGCTCAACTCCACCGAAAACACCGAGCGGCCATCAACGAAATCGAGATCGACGACGCGCACATCTGCCTGTGGGCTCATGCCATAGGTCACAACCCGCCGGTCGCGGACGCGCCCGAGAAGCGACTGAACCTCCGGATGGTCAATGCACAGTACCGCAAACCCGTAGAAGGGTACCTGCTCGACAAACGAGCGGAACGCGTCGCGCAGCGTGTCGAAATCTCCATAGTGATCCAGATGTTCAGGATCGATATTGGTTACGACGGCGACGGTCGAAGGCAGTTTGATGAAAGTCCCGTCCGACTCATCCGCTTCAACCACCATCCACTCGCCCTGGCCAAGATAGGCATTGGTGCCATGCGCGTTGATGATCCCGCCATTGATGACGGTTGGGTCGAACCCCGCCGCATCAAGCAGCGAGGCGACCAGAGACGTTGTCGTGGTCTTGCCATGGGTGCCGGCGATGGAGACGCAGCTCTTGAGCCGCATTAGTTCCGCCAGCATGTCGGCGCGCCGCACCACCGGCAGTTTCGCCTCACGCGCGGCAACGACTTCGGCATTGTCATCCTTCACAGCGGACGAGATGACGATGCAGGAAGCTCCTTCGAGGTTCTCGGCCCGCTGGCCAATGAACACGTGAATACCCAGATCACGCAGCCGCTTCACATTGGCGTTGTCCGAGAGGTCAGACCCCTGAACTGTGTAGCCGAGATTGTGCATGACTTCGGCAATACCGCTCATGCCGATACCGCCGATGCCTGCGAAGTGAATGGTCCCGAAGGAACGCGCAAGGTCGCTCACTGTTTCGTACTCCCCGAGGCGAGCGCCTCAACTAGATCCGCCAGACGCTGTGCCGCATCCGGCTGCGCAACGGATCGCGCAATGTCTGCCGCCGTTTTCAACTGGCCAGGGCTTGTCATCAGATGCCCGAGCTCTTTGGCCACACGGTCCGGTGTGAAGTGTTGCTGTTGGATCAGCCAGGCACCACCCGCATCACTCAGCACCTGCGCATTGGCCAGCTGATCCTGATCGATGGCGTGCGGCAGCGGCACGAGAAAGGACGGCCGTCCTATGACCGCGAGCTCGGTCACCGTGGACGCCCCGGAGCGGGCGATCACAAGATGCGCTTTCGCAATCCGCTCATGCATGTCTTCATAGAAGGCATCAACCTCATGCGTGACGCCCGCCTGGCGATATGTCGACGACACCCGGTCGACGTCTTCTGGCCGCGCCTGCTGGGTGATCCGCAGTCGCTGACGAAGCGGCTCCGGCATTCCTGCCACCGCGGCCGGCACAGTGTCACTCATCACACGTGCACCCTGGCTTCCACCAAAGACGAGAAGGTTGAAGGGTTCTTCGTCACCGCTTGGCACATAGGGGCGGCCCGCCACCTGAATGATCTGATCCCGCACCGGGTTGCCGGTCAGGGACAGCTTCGCTCTGTCCTCCTCGCTCAAATACTTCGGCTTGGCGAAGGTCGACGCAATCGCGGTGACACGCGGGCCCATGAGGCGGTTAACCCGCCCCAGCACGGCATTCTGTTCATGAATGGCGGTCGGGATACCGCGCAGCCAGGCAGCAAGGAGGGGCGGCAGTGTCGGATACCCGCCGAAGCCAATAACCGCACGCGCGTTGAGCGTAGCCAGCAGCTTTCTCGATGCAAGAACACCGAGCAGAATGGGAAGGGCCGACAACACAAGCCCCAACAGTCCACGCCCGCTCGGCGTCGCCGATGGGACCGAAAAGACATCCGCTTCCGGGAAGCGCTTCTTCACGCCTGCGACGCGGTCGTCGGTGATCACCGCAATCCTGTGACCGCGGCGTACCAGTTCCTGCGCCAATGCCTGACCGGGAAACAGGTGCCCGCCGGTACCACCAGCTGCGATGACAATCGGGCCGGTCATGCCATGCCTCCTGCCAACCTGATCGACCGGCCATTGGCGAGAATGCGCGAAGTCAAAGCTGCCGGATTGCCAGCCCGGCGGCGGGTCAGGGCGAGGAGCATGCCCATCGAGATAGCCAGCGCCAGCAACGACGAGCCGCCATAGGAGATGAACGGCAGGGTCATGCCCTTGGCCGGAAGTAGGTTGAGGTTGACGCCGAGATTGATGATCGACTGCACGCCGAAGAGAACCGCCAGCCCGCAGGCCGCGAGTTGTACGAACCGGTCGCCCTCGCCCATGACCCGGGCAAAAGACCGCAAGACCACAAAGCCGAAAACCGCCAACACCAGCAGGCACACCAGCGCGCCGAACTCTTCAGCAGCGACGGCATAAATGTAATCCGTATGCGCATCAGGCAGCACACGCTTGATCGTGCCTTCGCCTGGTCCCATGCCAAGAAATCCCCCACGGGAAAACGCATCAAGTGCCGTATCCACCTGATAGGTATCGCCAGATGTGGGGTCGAGAAACCTGTCGATACGGCTCGCCACATGCGGCATCAGCAGATAGGCCCCATAGGCCCCACCCATCGCAAGCGCTGCCAGCAGCGCAATCCAGATCCACGGAATGCCCGCCAGGAAAAAGAGCGCGCCCCACGTTCCTGTGACCAGCAATGCCTGACCAAAATCGGGCTGCAATATGAGGATCCCAACGGTGACTAGCCATAGAACGGCCGCGATGGTGTTGCCGGGCAGACCCGACTGTGTGCGGCTGCCTTCGGCAAACATCCAGGCACAGACAACGACAAAACCCGCCTTGGCGAACTCCGAGGGCTGAATGGAAAATGGCCCGATATAGAGCCAGCGCGTCGCGCCTTTGATCTCAGGTCCGATGATCAGGGTCATCAGCATGAGCACGAGAGCTCCGCCCAGCATAAGGCAGGCCAGACGCCTGACGCCACGTGGGCTGAGCAGGGAAACCGCGAACATCAGGATGATCGCCGGCACCAGGTAGATGATGTGGCGGTAGAAGAAATGGTACGGGTCAAGCCCGATGCGCGCGGCGACGGCCGGACTCGCCGCCAGCGACATCACTGTCCCCAATGCCAGCAGCAGCACCAAAGCCGCAAGGGTCCAGCGGTCGACGGTCCACCACCACTGTGCGACGGGACTGCGATCTGTGCGCGCCAGGCGGATCATGCGGCAGCCCCTCCACCCTGCGCCGGGGTCTCCTTTTGCGAGACGAGCGCCTTCACCGCCGTGCGGAATGCATCGCCGCGAACCTCGAAATCCTTGAACTGATCGAAGGATGCGCAGGCGGGAGACAGCAATACCACGGCACTCTCATCCGAGGCGGCATCATGCGCCGCCTGCACGACAGCCTCCTCAAGCGTTCCGGAAAGTGTGTGACGTACTTTCCCGTCAAGCGTCCCGGCAAAGTCCTGTGCAGCCGCCCCGATGAGGTATGCCTTGGCGATCTTCGGGAAGTAGGCGTCGAGCGACTCGATACCGCCGGTCTTGGGCACACCACCTGCAATCCAGTAGATGCGGTCATAGGTAGAAAGCGCCCGCGCCGCTGCATCTGCATTTGTCGCCTTGCTGTCATTCACAAACCGAACACCATCGATTTCAGCAACCTGCTCCATCCGATGTGCCAGACCCGGGAACCGCTGAAGGCCTTCGGCAATGCGGCCAGGATCAATGCCCAGGACACGGACCGCGGCAAACGCTGCAGCAGCGTTCTCCCAGTTGTGTGCGCCCTGAAGTGTTGAGACGCCCGAAATGTCTGCCGCCTCTTCAACTCGGCTGGAGCGCGAGTGATAGATCTTGCCGCCAAGGACGTAGACACCTCGGCCAAGTGCCTTGCGAGCGGACACAGGAATGACCTTGGGGCCGCCCTCCTGCGATCCGCTTGCCGCCTGCTGACCACACCGGCTTGTGCAAAGGCGCGCCACCGGCTCGCTGTCGATGCCGAACACCGCATAGCCCCGTCCGGTCTGATTGGCGAAGATCCGGTCCTTGACCGTCACGTAGTTCTCAAACGACCCATGACGATCAAGATGATCGGGGGTGATGTTGAGCAGGACCGCAACGTCCGGGCGGAAGCCGGGTGCGAGATCAAGTTGGTAGGAGGAAATCTCGATGACGTAGACCGTCTGGTCTTCCGGCGGGTCGAGATCGAGTACCGCGCGGCCAATATTGCCGCCGACCTGCGCATTGCCGCCAGCATGACGGATCAGGTGACCGATCAATGCAGTGGTGGTTGATTTGCCGTTGGTGCCGGTGATCGCGATCATACGGGCACGTGTGCCCGAAGCGTCCAGTGCCCGCTGAAACAGTTCCATGTCGCCAATGACCGGGATACCGGCTTTCTTGGCAGCCAGCACCAATGGGTGTGGCTTGGGATGGGTCAATGGAACACCGGGGCTCAACACCAGCGCTTCGATGCTTGACCAGTCAGCCGCATACAGATCATCCAGCCTGAGGCCTTCCTGCGCGGCTTCTTCTCGCCGGGCGTCGCCATCATCCCAGCACAGAACAGTGGCGCCACCGGCTTCGAGGGCGCGCGCAACGCCCAACCCTGTCCGGCCAAGGCCGAACATGGCGACACGTTTGTTCTCGAAGCCGGGAACCGGGATCATCGGTGGGGCAGACGCCTTTCTAACGAAGCTTGAGTGTGGAGAGGCCAATCATCGCGAGGATGATCGCCACAATCCAAAAACGGATGACAATGGTGGGCTCGGCCCAGCCAAGCTGTTCGAAATGGTGATGGATCGGCGCCATCTTGAAGACGCGCTTGCCCGTGAGCTTGAAGGACGCAACCTGGACGATGACCGAAAGGGCTTCGACGACAAACAGGCCACCGATGATCACCAGCACCAGTTCGTGCTTGGTGGCAACCGCCATGGCGCCTATGGCCCCGCCCAACGACAGCGACCCCGTATCGCCCATGAAGACCATCGCAGGCGGTGCGTTGAACCATAGGAAACCGAGGCCGGCACCGATGATTGCCCCGCAGATGATCGCAAGCTCACCAGTGCCGGACACGAAGTGGATCTGCAGATACTCGGAGAACACGGCATTACCAATGAGATAGGCAATAAGACCAAAGCTGGCGGCAGCGATCATTACCGGCACGATCGCAAGGCCATCAAGGCCGTCGGTGAGATTGACCGCGTTGGATGCGCCGACGATCACCAGACCGCCAAAGACGATGTAGAAGAGTCCGAGCTGGATCAGCACATCCTTGAACACCGGCACCGCAACAGCACCGCTGAGATCTCCGACAGAGAGCTGGGTCAGGAAGTACACGGCAACAAAGGCAATCATAAACTCGATCGCCAGTCGCACCCGACCCGGGACCCCCGCATGGCTTGAACGCGTCACCTTGCGATAGTCATCGGCAAAGCCAACAAGACCAAAACCCACGGTCACACTAAGAACGATCCAGACATAGCCGTTTGTGAGGTCAGCCCACAGCAACGTCGCCACAATGATCGACATCAGGATGAGACCACCACCCATGGTCGGCGTCCCGGCCTTGGCAACAATGTGGCTCTGAGGACCGTCCTCGCGGATCGGCTGGCCCTCCTTCTGTTTCTTCTTCAGCCAGCGAATGAAACTCGGGCCAAGCACGAAAGCCACAAGCAGGGCTGTCAGTGTAGCCCCACCTGTCCGGAAGGTGATGTAGCGGAACACGTTGAAGAAGGAGACCTGGTCCGCCAGATCGGCAAACAGCAAAAACAGCATCAGACCAGCTCTCCGTGTTCATCATTCTTGTTGTCGACCAGTGGTCCGAGTTGCTTGAGCGCGTCCAGCACCTTGGACATGCGGCTGCCGAAGGAGCCCTTGAGCATGACGACATCACCGGGTTCGATTTCGTCAGCGACACGTGGCGCAAGGTCGGTGGATTTGTCCGCATAGGCACCGCGCAGATTGACCGGCAGCACGTCCCAGAGGTTTTCCATCAGCGGGCCGCAGGCAAAGACAAGATCAACGCCGTTTTCGATGATCGGCTGCTTCAGCCCTGCATGCCCGGATACGGCCTGATCGCCGAGTTCCAGCATGTCCCCGAGCACAGCAATCCTGCGCCCGCGTCCCGCAGGGGGCGTATGGCCCAACGCCTGGAGGGTGGCACGCATGGATGTGGGATTGGCGTTGTAACTCTCATCGATGATCAGGAACGAGCCTCTTGGCAGCGCCACTTCGATGCGACTTCCCCTGCCTGCCGGGGGTTCCAGCGTTCCAAGCGCCAGTCCGGCCAGCGCGAGGTCGCCACCAAGAACATGCACGCATGCCAGCATGGCAAGCGAGTTGATCACAATGTGCTCGCCTGGAACGCCAAGCTTGTACGTTATGTCATGGTCACAGATGCTCGCTGTCACATAGGAAGCATCCGGCTTGAGAGACATGCGCGTTACGCGCGCGTCCGCCATATCATGACGGCCAAAGGCGACGATACGCCCGGCGCCAACGGCCAGTGCCTTCGCCTTGAGGCGCTCAAAATAGGGGTTGTCCTGATTGAGGATGGCGACGCCGCCCGGCTGCAATCCGTCAAAGATCTCACCCTTCGCATCGGCGATCTCGTCGACCGAATTGAAATTCTCGATGTGAACCGCCTCGACCGTCGTGATGAGGGCCGCTTCCGGCCGCACCATCTGCGTCAGCGGTGAAATCTCTCCGGCATGATTCATGCCGATCTCGAAGATTCCGAAATCGGCATCACCGGGCATACGTGCCAGGGTTAGCGGCACACCGATGTGATTGTTGTAGGACGCAACAGACGCGTGCGTCTTGCCCTGACCATTCAGCATGTGCAGCAGGCCTTCCTTGGTGCCGGTCTTCCCGACAGAGCCGGTCACTGCACAGATGCGCGCCTTGCTGCGCGCACGCGCCGCACGCCCGAGTTCCTCAAGGCCTTTGAGCGTGTCAGAGACCTGCAGGACCGGCGCTTCCGGCGCCAGACCATCGACAGGCCTCGCAACAACGGCACAGGCGGCGCCCTTCTCAAGGGCCTGAGCCACATAGTCGTGCCCGTCATTGCCATCGCCCTGAAGCGCAAAGAACATGTCACCGGGGACGAGCGTGCGCGTATCGATGGAGACGCCATGCGCCTCCCAGTTCGGCGCTCCTGAAATCGTCGCCGACATGGCGGCAGACGCATCTGAAGCGGTCCAAAGTGGTTGTGATGATGGCGTCGGCATGGGTATTACGCACCCTCCCCTGTGGCCGCGAGCGCTGCACGCAACTGCTCCCGGTCGTCGAACGGACGCACCTCATCTCCTACAATCTGGCCGGTTTCATGGCCTTTGCCTGCGACCAGCAGAACATCGCCCTCACCAAGCCCGGTAAGGCCGTCGCGGATCGCCTGAGCCCGGTCGCCGATATCCGACGCCCCCGGCGCCGCAGCAAGCACTTCTGCCCGGATCGAAGCCGGGTCTTCTGACCGCGGATTGTCGTCGGTAACAATGGCCCTGTCCGACAGACGGGCGGCAATCTCGCCCATCTGCGGGCGTTTGCCGGCATCGCGGTCACCCCCACAGCCGAACACAACGACGAGGCGCCCCGACGTATGAGGCCGCAAGGCAGTAATAGCGGTCTCAAGTGCGTCAGGCGTGTGGGCATAATCCACGTAGCCGGTAGCGCCGGCAGCATTGGTCCCCATGAGTTCAAGCCGGCCTGCAGCGCCTTCGAGCGAAGGCAGCGCAGCCAGCGCCTGATCAGCATCCGCGCCCGCTGCCATGACCAGACCAACGGCGACAAGCGCATTCGATGCCTGAAAGTCGCCGACAAGGCCAAGATCGAGGTTGTGTCTCCTGCCAGCGCGCTCGACGGTCAGGCGTTGGCCATGAGCCGTGGGCGCAAGCTCGACAAGGCGCAGCGTCTCGCCCTCTACGCCGACGGAGATGACCTTCTGAGCACGTGCCCAGCAGACAGCCGCGATTTCCTTCGACAACGGAGCGTCTGCATTCAGAACAGCGGTGCCGCCAGGCGGCAGCACTTCGCCGAACAGCCGCATCTTGGCATAGGCGTAGTCCTCAAATGTCGGATGGTAGTCCATGTGATCACGGCTGATATTGGTGAAACCGGCCGCATTTATCTCCACACCATCAAGCCTGTGCTGCGCCAGGCCATGACTTGATGCTTCGATAGCAACGGCCTCAATGCCCTCGGCGGCCAGTTGCGCAAGCGCCCCATGCAATGTCACCGGGTCTGGTGTCGTGTGGATCAGCTTGCGCGTTTCACTCGCCGTCATCACACCAAGTGTGCCAATGGAGGCCGCTGGTGTTCCCAGATGTTCCCAGATCTGACGCACGAAGGACGCTACTGACGTCTTTCCGTTGGTGCCTGTAACTGCAATGCACAAGCGAGGTTGCGCATGAAAGAAGTTTGCCGCAGCCAGCGCAAAACGCCGGCGCGGGTTGCGATCGGTGATCAGGGCAATATTGGGGTAGTCCGCAGGCGGACGTGTTCCCGGAGCGCACAAGACGGCAATTGCACCCTTGTCACAGGCTGCGGGAATGAAGTCCGCGCCATCGACCTGGGTGCCCGGCAGAGCAGCAAACAGATAGCCGGGCTTCACCTCACGGCTGTCGGAGGTCAGTCCGGTAATCTCGAGAGAACCAGCACCCTGAGGAATGGCAACACGTGCACCGAGGAGATGAGCCAGATCCATGAGCTACCTCACCAGCCCGGCTTCAACGATCGGAGGTCCCGGCATGCGCATTGGAACAGGACGCACTCCGAGGATCGGGGCCACACGGCGAATGATTTTGCCTGCAGTCGGCGCCGCATTCCAGCCAGCCGTCGCAAAGCCGTAGGTCATCCTGGTGGCCTGCGGCTCATCGAGAACCACGAGCACAAGATATTCCGGAGCGGACGCAGGAAATGCAGCAAGGAATGAGGTAAGAAGACGGTCCTCGTTATACCCGCCGCGCCCCGGCTTTTCCGCGGTTCCGGTCTTGCCGGCGACCTCATAGCCGGGGACTTCGGCCTGGCCGCCGGTGCCCTGAGCAACAACTCTCCGCATGAGCCCGACGACATCATTTGCCGTCTTGGGCGTGAGCACCCGGACCCGTTCCGGTTCGCGGTCCTTGAGAGACATCAAAGTCGGCGCCACGCGGAAACCGCCATTTGCAATAGCGGCCCCGGCAGCTGCCAGCTGGAGCGGAGACACGGCAAGACCATGGCCGAATGAGATCGTCATGGTCTCAACATCATGCCACTGGCGCGGCAACAAGGGCTCAGCTGTTTCCGGCAGTTCGAACGAGGGCCGCTCCAGGAGTCCCAGACGGCGGAGATACTCCTTATGCTGAGCAACGCCGATATCCATCGCCATCTTTGCAGTGCCGATGTTTGATGAGTGCATAACCACCTCGGGGACGGTCAGCCAGCGTTCTTCCGCGTGATAGTCATTGATGGTGTGACCGGCAACCTTGAGGGGCTCGCGCGCGTCGTAGCGGGTTGCCAGCCCCGCAACGCCGGCATCAAGCGCAATGGCGGCTGTAAAGACCTTGAAGGTCGATCCCATTTCATAGACGCCGCGCGTTGCCCGGTTGAAGCGGGCAGTATCGTCGGCGGCCATCGGTGCGTTTGGATCATAGTCCGGCAACGAGGCTAGCGCCCGCACCTCACCGGTATGTACGTCGAGAACGATCCCGGCGGCGCTCTTCGCGTTGAACGTGTCCATGGCCGCGGCGAGTTCATCTTCAACTGCGTGCTGGACACCCATATCGAGCGACAGCTCAACCGCGTGTCCGTTTGCAGCGTTCTCCTGGCGTAGCTGTGCATCAAGTCCGCGTTCAATGCCGGCAATACCGCCATTGTCCATGTCTACATAGCCAAGGACATGCGCCGCCGAGGGACCTTTCGGGTACACCCGTTTGGGTTCCCGCTTGAACGCAATACCCGGCAGTCCGAGCGCATGCACCGCCGCTTGCTGGCGTGGGCCGAGCTGGCGCTTGATCCAGACAAAGGCGCGGCCACTGGTCAGCCGGTTGATCAGATCGCCGCGATCAAGGCCGGGCAGCACCGTCATCAGGGCATCCGCCGTCGCCACAGGTTCGATAACCTTGCGGGCATCGGCATAGAGCGACGGGACAATCACGTCGGTCGCGAGCACACTGCCGTTACGATCTGTCAGCGTCGCCCGATGGACCGGACCTTCGATTGCCGGCGAGTGGCGGGCGGTCAACTGTGGTGCGGTGGACAAAGTCAGTTCGAGAACCCGCATCCCCAGAATGACAAAGGCGGCCAGAAAACAGGCCGCCAGAAGTGCCATGCGGTTACGTCCGTTCTCGACCGCCTGCGCCCGCGCACCCGTGAATTCGAGCTCGAGCACATCAAACCCCGGGGGCGCATCTTCCGCTAGACCCGAGGGCGGTGACGGCCGCTTGGATGCTTTGGCATCAAGATCAAGTGTGACCCAGCCGCTTTGATGTCCGGACGTTTCCATCGCGCGCCCCCTACTGGATTCCGGAGCCGGCGACATTGCCGGCATACCCGCCTAGAGAGGGATCGGCCTCCATGCCCGGCGCTGATCGGGGACGCGCCGGCAGATCCGCCATGGTGACGATCTGCGCCGGCTCCAGCGGCGCCAGTTGCGTATGACGCGACACCAGCTCCTCCAGCCGCTCCGGCTGATTGAGCAGGCTCCACTCAGCACGCAGCACCTGAATTGCGTCCTGCTCTTGAGCAAGATCAACCTTCAGATCACGGATCTGCCGCTCTTCCGCCTGCGTCTCATACTTCACGTGATAGAGGGCAAAGGCGAGTGCCAGCGTGATCATGATCGCCGCGGTGTTGACCACACGCATCATGCCGCACCTCCTGCCGTCCCGGCTGAAAGAGCCATCGCAGGCAACCCAAGCGCTGCAAGTCCTGCCTGGCTGAAATCGGCAGCATGCGCCGCTGCAGACGTACGCTCCGCAGCGCGAAGACGTGCCGACCGGGCCCTTGGATTGAGGCTGATTTCGTCTTCTGTCGGTTCCTGTGCCTTGCGCGACAACAGCCGGAACGACGGTTCCGGGCGCTTCGGGGCCAGCGGCACGTGGCGGGAGGGGTTGGACACGGCACCTGCACGAGAGGCGAAGAAGCGCTTCACCATCCGGTCTTCGAGAGAGTGAAAGGAAACGACGGCAAGACGCCCGCCTTCCGCCAGGAGCGTCTCCGCTGCCATCAGGCCACGCGCCAATTCACCCATTTCGTCATTCACATAGATGCGCAATGCCTGAAACACCCGCGTTGCCGGGTGAATGCGCTGGGGCTTGCCACCGACCGCACCGGCGACGACCTCCGCCAGGTCCCCGGTCCGCGTAAACGGTGTCTCCTGCCGCCGGCTGACAATCGCCTTTGCGACGCGCTTGGCATGCTTCTCCTCGCCAAGCACCCGAAAGATCTGCGCCAAGTCGTAGGCATCATAGGTATTGACGACGCCCGCGGCACTCGGCGTCCCGCGTTCGCCGGAATCCATGCGCATGTCGAGCGGACCATCGTGGCGGAAAGAGAAGCCGCGATCCGCCTGATCAAGCTGCATGGAAGAGACACCAAGGTCGAGCGCAATGCCGTCCGGTGCCGATGTATCCATGTCCGCCAGAAGTGGTGGCACAAGTGCGTTCATCTCGCCGAACTGCCCGAGCACAAGCGTCAGCCGGCCATCGGCACCACCCCCAGCCATACCCGCTTCAATGGCCGATGGGTCGCGGTCGATCGCAATGACATGCGTGGCCGCGGCGTCGAGTATCGCCCGCGTATAGCCCCCATTTCCGAAAGTGCCGTCCACGTAAATGCCGCCATCTCGCGGCGCCAGCGCCTTCAGCACCCCATCGAGAAGAACGGGAACATGAGGCGTCTCATCTGATCTGAGATCGGAAGCGGTCATGCGTCGCCTCCACTCGCCGCACGCGGGCGCAGGAGAAGCGCACGCTTGTCGGCCGCACGCTTGCGGGCCGCAGCGCGATGCTCCGCAAACGCCTTGGGCTCCCAGATTTCGAAACTGTCGCCCATGCCCACAAACACGACGGTGTCGCCGAAACCGCCTGTTTCGATGAGATCACGGGTCAGCGTCACACGCCCGTCGCCGTCCAGTGCCAGAGGTGTCGACCCGGACAGAAGGGTGGTCGCGAAGTCATCCTGATCATCGGTCAGGGGGTCGAACACCTGTTCGATCGCGCTTTGCAGCATCTCGATGTAGCTCTGCCCGCCGCCCTGAATGCAAGGCTTCGAGAGGGACTCAAAGCAGTAGATGCCGTCGAAAGACTCGCCTTCGAGCGCCTTGCGGAATGCCGCAGGCACCGAAACCCGGCCTTTCTTGTCGACCTTGTTCTCATAGGTCGAGACGAACAGCGCCACTGAGATTGGCCCCCCTGAAACTGCCGCCGGGCCGCCTCTCCCGGTTGCACTCCCTCACTTCCGCCGAATTCAGCCAGATACGGAGCTGAAGACGGACTGCCCCAACAGTGATTTGGGACATCATGGGATATCATGGGATCATATGGGCGTCAACGAATGGGTAGGGTTTTGGCAACCGGTCAGACGAACGATCGGCAGTTTTCCGGCGCAATCCGTTAACGCTTTAAGGCATTGTTATCTCTAGTGTTTAAGGGACCGTAAACCGGAAGGTGAACGAAAAAAGAACAAACGAGCACGCAATGGCCGGGCGCGCTCGACAACGCCATGGAACGTGATCGGAATCAAATTCACCGCAGCCGTAAGGTGAGGCCCGATACACCGTGAAAACCCCAGAAAAGCGCCAGATGACCTGTAAGCCGGGTTCTGTCCTCACCACCGGCAAGCCGGTGATGATGGATGACCATTCATCTGCGACGCCCGTTACCGGACGCCTGGTGCAACCAACCCGGACCGCAGCCCGGAAGCGGGCCATGCGCAGTCCCTATTCGGTCTTGCTCCCGGTGGGGTTTACCGTGCCGCGCCTGTTACCAGCCGCGCGGTGCGCTTTTACCGCACCTTTTCACCCTTACCTCCGCGACGAAGGCGGTTTGCTTTCTGTGGCACTTTCCCTGGGGTCGCCCCCGCCGGACGTTATCCGGCACCGTGCTTCCGTGGAGCCCGGACTTTCCTCTACCCTCAAGGAGGGCAGCGGCCATCCGGTCATCTGGCGCGCCTTGGCATGCCTTGGCTGCGTGGACCGGTCAAGTCGAAATCAACCAACCAAGGGGATCTGCAAATGAAGTGGCGTCTCAGACTGTTGGCATTGGCCATTGGTGTCATTACCCCCCTTCAAACGACACTCGCCGACACACAAGCCCGTGATGCAAGACAGATGCTCATCGGTTTTTGGTACGGCCACGACTATCAACCTGGATTGGAAGAACTCATTCAGCGCATCACTCACCAGCGGGCGGACGGCACATTTACTGTCGACTTCAGGAAATACGTGAATTGCAAACTGGAGTGGCGCCAGCTCGAGTCTGGAAGATGGAAAGTTGAGGGAAACATCGAGACCAATTTCACAACCGGAATTGATATGGCGCCAGCCGATTACACCGACACTTATGAAATCATTGAATTGACCGAGACTGGAAAGAAGATGAGGCACCAGCAGAGCGGAACGATCTTCACTTCTGAACGTGTGTCAGAGGATTTCGACTTCCCTGACTGTGAGGGTTTTGTCTGATCCTTCAGCCATCCCCTTTGCACTCCCCGTCATGTCTACCAGATAGGAAACGCCCGTCATGAAAGCTGCGGTCTACTACGAAAACGGCCCCCCTTCTGTGCTCCAATATGAGGACGTGCCCGATCCGGAGCTGTTCGATGACGGCATACTGGTGGAAAACAAGGTCATCTCGATCGAGGGAGGCGACACCCTCAATCGTCTGCGCGGTGACCTTGCCGCCAATCCACACATTGTTGGGTACCAATCGGCCGGTGTCGTTCAGCAGGTCGGCAAGAACGTGTCCGGGTTTGCTCCGGGCGATGAGGTCGTTTGCATCAACTTCCATGGCAGCCACGCGGAGAAGCGTCTGACGTTGCCGCAGACGGCATGGAAGATTCCGGCAGGCATGGACATGAAGCTCGCCTCGGCCGTTCCCATCCCCTTCGGCACTGCTGATGACTGCCTGTTCGAATTCGGACGCTTGAAGTCAGGAGAGACGGCTCTCATCCAGGCCGGCGCAAGTGCCGTTGGCATCGCGGCAATCCAGCTTGCCAAGCGTGCCGGCGCCACCGTCCTTGCCACGGCGTCGTCGCAGGAGAAGCTCGACAAGCTCACAGCCCTCGGGCTCGACCACGGCATCAATTATGTGGAGCAGGACCTTGTCGAAGAGGCGAAGCGTCTGACTGACGGGCGCGGCGTTGACGTCGTGGTCGATCCGGTCGGCGGGCCGACCCTTCAACAGAGCATCTATGCGCTGGGCTACCGTGGCCGCGTCTCCACTGTCGGCGATGCAGGCCGGGAGTTCATCAAGTTCGATCTGTCGACTCTGCGCGAAGGCAACCGCTCAATCACCGGTGTCTTCCAGGGCGCAGAGATCTTCACCGACCGCATGTACACCCTCGTCGCCGGTCACCTTGAGGCCGTGGCCAAAGGCGACCTGCAGGTCGTGATCGATAGCGAGTATGCCCTGAAGGACGCCGCGGCGGCGCATGCCCATATCGAGAGCCGCAAGGCCTTCGGGAGGGTACTGCTTATTCCGTAGCGGATTTCACAGCTGCCAGGTAGGCGGCCAGCGTCTGCAGGGTGGAGAGGTCAGCGATGCCGTCGACGCTCTGCGGTCGCTGGCGCCTCTGGAAAGCAACCACCACATCGCGCGTCGTATCGCCGTAGGTGCCGTCAGCGTCGATCGCATACCCGACAAGCGCAAGTGCTGCCTGCAGATCGGTGACCCCCTGCCCTTCATCCCCGGGGCCAAGTGTGGGTCCGGGCATCAACGGCGACGGATCAACCCAGATCGCATGGCCAGCATCCGCCAGACGCTTCCACGGAAACTTTTCGCCAGGATCAGCCTTGCGCCCCGGCGCCACATCCGAGTGCCCCACAACCCTGGCCGGCGAGATCGGCCAGCGGGTGGCAACATCCGCCATCAGGTCGATCAGCGATTCAATCTGCACCGCCGGAAAGTCCGGATACCCCATTTCATGGCCTGTATTGGCCAGCTCAATCCCGATGGACAGTGAGTTGACGTCGGTCTCGCCGTGCCAGCTCGACACCCCCGCATGCCACGCCCTTTCAAACTCAGGCACCAGGGCGAAGACCGCACCGGCCTCATCAATTAGGTAATGGGCTGAAACCTTCGCCTTCGGGTCCTGCAGTCTTTCAAGAGCCGCCTCGGCAGTCTCCATGCCCGTGTAGTGCAGCACGACCATGTCCGGTGCCCGGTTGTCTGCGCGCACATCAAAGTTGGGCGACCAGCGGCCTGCAACTTTCATCTTCCGCTTCCTCAAGCCCCGCGGGGGACCCGTTCTGTAAACTCTTTTTCGCGCAGGGAGATGATGAGCACACCGAAAAGGGTGATCAAGCCACCAAGAACCATGCGTTCCGTCAGCACATCACCGAGCAGCCACACGCCGAAGATCACCGTAAAGAGGGGAGCCAGGAGCGTATAGGGCGCGGTCTGGGAAACCTCGTAGCGCTGCAACAGCCAGTAGATGCCGGCATGGCCCACCAGGCTCGACGCAAACGCGACATAGATGATGCCGCCCCATTCGATCCACGAGGCTGTCTCCATGAGCAAGACCGGATCACCGGGCTCAAACAGGAAGGTCGCAGCCAGCGAACAGGGAAAGGCAACCGTCGCCACCCATGCCTGCAGTTCAAACGTCCCCACACCCTTGAGCCGCCGCTGCAGGATGGTGCCGAACGACCCGACAACCGCGGAGCACAGGACGAAGATCAGACCTTCGATGTAGCCGAACACACGTGGATCAAAGCTGATCACCATCACGCCAAGAAAGGCGAGCGTGATCCCCAGCCAACGTCGCCACCGCACCTGCTCGCCAAGGAACATGACCGAGAAGATGGTGGATATCGGAACGGCCATCTGCGTGGCAATCGCCACCACCGATGCCTCTGCCAGCGCCAGCCCTGCAAAGAAGAACCCAAAACCGATTGGCCCGGCGCAAAGTGCAATCAGGATGACATCACGCATACGGCCCCAATGGATCGAAAGGAACGGCAACAACACAAGTGCGATCATGCCGAAGCGCAGCGCCATGAACAGGAAGGGCGGAAAGTGCTCAAGTGAGCCCTTGCCGGCGACAAGCGCAAAGCCCCAGATCAGATTGATCAGCACCATGAAGGCGAGGTGCGGTGCGGTCATGAGCTCACGCCTCCGCTGCCGGTGCGGCCGGCTTGCGCAACGCGATCGCCAGGACGCCTGCAAGTGTCATGAGGCCGCCAATCACCATGCGCCAGGACAGCTCGTCACCCCAGACAGTGACACCAAAGAACACGCCGAGCACAGGTGCCAGCAGCGTGATCGGCGAGATCAGTGATACCTCGTAGCGCTGCAGCAGGTAGTACATGCCCACATGCCCGAACAGGCTGGCGCCGACAGCTGTATAGATGACGGCAGCCCAGGCCAGCAGGCTGGCATCAAGGGTGCGCCCAAACTCGTGCGGCTCGAACAGCAACGTCAGCAGGAACATCGGCGGCCACGACAGGATCGCGATCCATGCCTGCAGCGTAAAGACGCCGACACCTGCCAGTTGGCGCATCGCGATCATGCCGATTGCAGCCATGAAGGCGGCAATAATGACCAACCCCATCCCTTCCAATGCATCGAAAACCGCGGGGTCAAAACTGATGACCATCACGCCGGCAAAGGCCACTCCCATGCCGACCCAGCGCCGCCAGCCAACCGCCTCGTGCAGGATCAACACCGATAGCAGTGTCGCAAAAGGCACATTGAGCTGAACGCCAATGGCAATGACCGAGACATTGTCCGAGATGTCCAGCGCCGCGAACATCAGTGCGAAATGAATGCCGCCCATGGTGATCGCCACAGTCACGATGCGCCACATCTGCCCTGGCACGATCTTGAGGAACGGCACCAGCGCCAGCGTCAGCAGCGCAAAGCGCGCGCCAGTGAGCATGAGGGGCGAGATCTCCTCCACCGCGGCCTTGGCGACGACGAAATTGAAGCCCCACACCAAACAGACCAGCAGAATGAGGATGAGATGCGGCGGAGTCATAATGCCCCGCGCCTTAGCACGGCAGGAACGGATCCGGCGAGCGACAGTTTCGCAACTCAGAGATGCCGCAACCCGCTCGGCCCGTCAGGCGATGCCGCGCCGCTTCTTCAGTTCGTCCCAGGCTGTGTTGATGGCCGCCAGCTTGTCATTGGCCAGAGCAATAAACTCCTCCGGCACACCACGGGCCATAAGCCGGTCCGGGTGGTTCTCGGCGACGGCCCGCCGGTAGGCCTTTTTCAGGTCAGCATCTGAGGCATCCGGGGTCACGCCGAGCACCAGATAGGGGTCAGCCACCGCCTCGCCGGTGTTGGAGGCCCGAATGCGGGCAAACTCGAAATCGGAAAAACCGAAGATCGACGCGACGTCCTGCAGAAAGGCAAGTTCGTCGTCATGAACGACGCCGTCAGCGCGCGCGATGTGGAAGAGACCGTCCATGAGGTCTTCGAGCACGCCAGGGCGGTCCTTGAACAGCCCTGCGATCTGACGGGCATACGCGTCGTATCCGGCAACGTCCTGACGCGCGAGGTTGAACACCCGCGCCACATGCGCCTCGTCTCCAGGTTCTACAGTAAAGACCTGGGAGAAGGCCTCTACTTCATCCGGCGTCACCACGCCGTCCGCCTTGGCCATCTTTGCGGAGAGCGCAATCACGGCAATCGTGAAGGCAACACCGGACGCGCCCTCGCCGCTGCCGACGAGGCTCTTCAGGGTTTCCAGTACGGACTGCGCTGTCCCCGCGATGCGATCCCACAGACTCATGGGCGCACCTTATAGGTCTGCCTGCGCAGATGCGACATGGCACATGCCGTCGCAGCGCCTACATATCAATCAGCGTCGCCTTGGATGACTGCTCCAAGGGTGATGTGCGCTCGCCCTAACGTCAAAAACCAAGTATCACCTTTGCCCATGGCACAGACCGATGCAGCAGCGTGGGATTTCTGGATCGATCGGGGCGGGACATTCACGGATGTGGTCGCACGCGACCCCGATGGCACGCTGCATACAGCCAAGCTGCTGTCCGAAAACCCGGAGAGCTATGAGGACGCGGCACTGGAAGCGATCCGCCGCTTCCTGAAGCTTGAGTCCCTGGACACGCTGCAGCGCGGAACCATCGACGCAGTCAAGATGGGCACAACGGTTGCAACCAACGCTCTTTTGGAACGCAAGGGCGAACCAACCCTCCTGGTTACCACCCGTGGATTTCGCGACGGCCTGCGTATCGGCTATCAGGCTCGCCCGCACATCTTCAAGCTGGCGATCAAGCTGCCGGAGTTGCTGTACTCGCAGGTGGTCGAGGTGGATGAGCGCATGTCGGCCTCGGGCGAAGTCCTGCAACAGTTGGATCTGCATGCAGCGCGCCGCGACATGCAAGCGGCCCACGACGCAGGTCTGCGTTCGGTAGCCATCTGTTTGATGCACGGCTACCGGTTCCAGAATCATGAAAAGGCACTTGCCGATCTGGCAGCAGAGATCGGTTTCGATCAGATATCCGCGAGCCACCAGACGAGCCCACTCATGAAGTTCGTCAGCCGCGGTGATACGACTGTGGTGGACGCCTACCTCTCCCCTATTCTGCGGCGTTATGTGGACAGGGTGGCGCATGCGCTGGACCGCGAGGCAACAGGCACGCGGTTGATGTTCATGCAATCCTCCGGTGGGCTCACCGATGCCGACCTGTTCCAGGGCAAGGACGCAATACTCTCCGGCCCCGCAGGCGGCGTTGTTGGTGCGGTCGAAACGAGCCGCATCGCCGGGCACGAGCGCATCATCGGTTTCGACATGGGGGGCACTTCCACGGACGTCTGCCACTACGATGGCACCTTCGAGCGTGCCTTCGAAACAGAAGTCGCAGGCGTTCGTATGCGCGCACCGATGATGCGCATCCACACCGTCGCGGCCGGCGGCGGTTCCCTGCTTCAGTTTGACGGCAGCCGCATGCGCGTTGGTCCGGAAAGTGCCGGTGCGAATCCGGGGCCTGCGGCCTACCGGCGCGGCGGACCACTGACGGTGACCGACGCAAATGTCATGACCGGCAAGCTGCAGCCGGCACACTTCCCATCAATCTTCGGCTCCAACGCCGATCTGCCGCTTGACCGCGATGCGGTTGCTGAGAAGTTCGCGCAATTGGCAGATGAAATCTCCGATGCCACCGGGACACAGACAGCACCCGAAGAGACTGCACAGGGTTTCCTGAAGATCGCCGTGGAAAACATGGCGCAGGCGATCAAGAAGATCTCGGTGCAGCGTGGCTATGACGTGACCCAGTACGCACTCACGAGCTTCGGTGGCGCCGGTGGGCAACATGCGTGTCTTGTCGCCGACGCTCTGGGGATGACGACCTGCATCATTCACCCCATGTCCGGTCTGCTTTCAGCTTACGGGATGGGACTGGCTGATATCCGTGCGACGCGCGCAGAAGCGCTCAATGTGCCGCTTGACGCAGACGGCCATACAGAGGCTCGGGCGCTCCTGGGCAGGCTCGCAACCGATGCAACCGCCGAGGTAGCGCAGCAGGGCATCGACGCGGCGCATATCTCCCTCATGCCCACGGTGCACGCCCGCTATGATGGCACCGACACGGCATTGGAAGTTCCTTTCGGGTCCGTTGAGGCCATTCGTGTGTCGTTCGAAAACGCGCACCGGACCCGCTTCGGCTTTGTGTCGCCGGGACACACCCTGATTCTGGAAGCGGCTGCTCAGGAAGCTATTGGCCTTGAACCCCGGCCGGAAGAACCGGACGGCATCACAACCGGGGCTGGCTCGCCAGCGCAGTCGCGCGAGACGGCCCGTGTCTTCATGGAATCAGAATGGCGCGACATACCGGTGGTACTCCGCGCCGATGCGGGTCCTGGCACCTGTGTGACCGGGCCTGCCATCCTGGTTGAACCGCACCAGACAATCATCATCGAGCCAGGCTGGCGTGCCGACATTACCGGCCGCGACCATGTGATCCTGACACGGACGGAAGCACTGAAGCGCGAAGACGCAATCGGCACAAAGGTCGATCCGGTCATGCTTGAGGTCTTCAACAATCTCTACATGTCCGTGGCTGAGCAGATGGGCTTTACGCTCGAAAAAACTTCGCATTCGGTCAATATCAAGGAACGCTTGGACTTCTCCTGCGCGATCTTCGACCGGGCCGGACATCTGGTCGCCAACGCGCCACACATCCCCGTGCATCTGGGGTCCATGGGTGCAACGGTTGAGAGCATTATTGATCAGCACCCGGACATGAAACCCGGGGACGTCTTCGTTCTCAATGCGCCGTACAACGGGGGCACACACCTGCCGGACATTACAGTCGTCACACCAGTGTTCGACGATGCCGGGCGCGACCGGCTCTTTTTCACGGCCGCCCGCGGCCATCATGCGGATATCGGCGGTATTGCCCCCGGCTCAATGCCGTCCAACTCCACAACCGTGGAGGAGGAAGGAGTCCTCATTGACGGCATGAAGCTTGTTGAGGCGGGTGTGTTTCAAGAAGAGGCCCTGCGCACGCTGCTGGCATCGGGCCCGTTCCCCGCGCGCAATCCGGATCAGAACATCGCCGACCTGCGTGCCCAGATCGCGGCCTGTGAGAAGGGCGCACAGGAACTGCGCAAGATGATCGACCAGTTCGGGCTGGATACCGTCGACGCTTATATGGGCCATGTTCAGGACAATGCAGAGGAAGCCGTTCGACGTGTTATCGAGACCCTGTCGCCCGGACACTTCGAGCTCGCAATGGACAACGGCGCCGTCATCGAGGTGTCGGTTGATGTCGATGTCACGACTCGCAGCGCGACGATCGACTTCAGCGGCACGAGCGCTGAGCTCGCAAGCAACTTCAACGCGCCCGATGCCGTCGCCCGCGCCGCCGTACTCTATGTGTTTCGATGTCTTGTGGACGACGACATCCCGCTCAACGCCGGATGCCTGAAACCGATCACGCTGGTCATTCCCGACGGTTGCTTTCTCAAGCCCGTCTATCCTGCCGCCGTCGTCGCCGGAAACGTCGAGACCAGTCAGGCAGTAACAGATGCGCTGTTTGGTGCACTGGGGGCAATGGCCGCGGCACAGGGCACAATGAACAACCTCACCTTCGGTAACGCGTCATACCAGTACTATGAGACCATTGCCGGCGGCTCAGGCGCGGGTGCGACATTCGATGGGGCCAGCGCGGTCCAGACGCACATGACCAACTCCCGTCTTACGGACCCGGAGGTTCTGGAGCACCGGTTTCCGGTTCTGCTGCGCCGCTTTGACATTCGCACCGGGTCAGGTGGCACCGGCGCCCACAGCGGCGGCAATGGCGTGGTGCGGGAGATCACCTTCCGCGAACCGATGTCCGTATCCATTCTCTCCGGCAGACGCACCACCGCACCTTTCGGCCTGGCCGGCGGAGATGATGGCCGGCCGGGCCACAATGCGGTGGAACGCGCAGACGGCAGCCGGGCCGAGCTGTCATCATGTGACGGCCTCGACATGCAGGCCGGAGACACGATCATCATCGAGACACCGGGCGGCGGCGGCTTTGGAACAGGAGCCTAGGGCATGACAACAGTTCTCATCACAGGGGCCGCCCGTGGCATCGGGCGGGAGCTTGCCCGCCAGTATGTGGACGAGGGCGCCGACGTGATTGCCACCTGCCGCAACGAGAAAGCGGCAACAGAGCTGCAAACACTGCTGGGCACATCGGACATTCAAACGCCCATTCTCGATGTGACCGATGGCGCGTCAGTCGCAGCCCTCGCGCGGTCACTTGGCGACACCAGGATCGACATCCTGATCAACAATGCGGGGGTGCTGGGCGAGCAGTATTCCTTCGGCACCATGGATTACGACGCCTGGACCCACGCTTTTGCGGTCAACACCATGGGACCGATGCGGGTAACCGAAGCACTTTCAGGTCATCTCGCCGATAGCGCGAAGGTTGTCGCCATTTCGAGCCAGATGGGATCATTGCTGCGCGATACGTCCGGCTCCTACCCCTATCGCAGCACGAAGGCGGCCGTGAACAAGGTCGTGCAGTTGATGGCGCATGATCTCAGGCCGCGCGGCATTGCCTGCATCACGATGCATCCCGGCTGGGTGCGGACAGATATGGGCGGGCCCGGCGCCGCCATATCCCCCGAAGAAAGCGCAAGCGGCATCCGCAAAGTGATTGGTGAGCTGGCGATATCGCAAACCGGCAGCTTCATTCAGTGGAACGGCGAACCGCATCCCTGGTAGGCCACGTGGAAAATAGCCGACGGATTTCCGGCGCCACATCGTTTGATCACACGACATCAAACGATGTGAGGGGAAATGTCATGTCCAATCCAATTCTTCCTGCCGCACCCGTCCTCCTGATGTGCGCTGTACTGCTGACCGCATGCGCTGGCCCCGGCCGGCCCGAAAATCGTGGCGGCGCTGCCACGACCGGAGATCCTGCACTGCAGCATGGGGCGATGGTCGTGAAACCGACCGGTCTTTTGATTGCGGATATGGACACCGACAACAACTTTGAGACCGATCGCCAGGAACTCGACCGCGCGACGGTGACACTGTTTGACCAAATCGATCAGGACCGTGGCGGGATCATCAGTGCCGTCGAATTCGCAGACTGGGCCATGATCAACCTTGGAACACGCTACCCGGTTCCCGGTCTCGCCCGTTTCGATGCCGATGCATCCCTGTCAATTGAAAGGGATGAATTCACCGAAGGGCTCAGGATGCTCTTTACCGCCCATGACAAGGACGGCAACGGCAGCGTGGAACGAGCGGAACTCTTCAATCAGCTGACGGTGCCCAACCGTGGCGGCGGCTCCGGTCGCAGTCGACCCGGCGGCGGGCCAGGGGGTGGTGGGCCTCAGGGTGACCGTCCGGCGGCCTGAGCTAACTCTTCGCACCCGCACAGTAAGGGTGCGCCGCAGCGACGAATCCGGCTTTCCAAGCCTGCAGCGGACTGTCACGCTTTGAGTCTGACGAGGCTGATGCGGAGGCCCCTCATGACGGCACGTGCTTCGAGACATGCCGCGCTCTGGTTGTTTACATGCGCGAGTTTCGCGTTTGTCGGCGCGGTGATTGTCGGTCTGATCTAGGCCGGTTCTTCACAACATTTCGCGGCGTCCGGACAGGCCCCTTGCGTTCAGGCAGCAAGCGGTTTGTCCGGTCGTACGCCCAGAATGTGGCAAAGCGCGAATGCCGTCTCCGCGCGATTCAGCGTGTAGATGTGGAACTGACGAATCCCCTGATCCGCCAGACGTTGCACCTGCTCCGCCGCAACGGCGAGGGCCACAAGCTGGCGCGTGTGTGGGTCTTCGTCGAGGCCCTCAAAGCGGTCCTTGAACCAGTCGGGAACATGCGTGCCCGTTGCGCTCGCCATTCGCATATAGCCCGCTACATTGCCCACCGGCATGATGCCCGGCACGATCGGGATATCGATGCCCGCGCTCCGCGCCCGGTCGACGTAGCGAAGAAAGCTGTCCGGCTCTACAAAGAACTGGCTGATAGCACGCGAGGCCCCGCCGTCGATCTTTGCTTTCAGCAGATCGAGGTCTGCGTCAAAGGATGGGCTTTCAGGGTGCTTTTCCGGATAGCAACCGACCGAGATTTCGAACGCCGCAATCCTGCTGATGCCGGCAGCCAGTTCAGCCGCGTTGGCATAGCCGCCTTCGAACGGAACATATTTTTCACCAATTCCGGAAGGCGGATCGCCGCGCAAGGCGACGATGTGGCGAACCCCCGCATCCCAGTAATCGCGGATGACTGCATCGATCTCTTCGCGCGTGGCTTCGACACACGTCAGATGCGCTGCCGGGTTCAGTACGGTCTCATCAACGATCCGCTTTACCGTCGCGTGCGTGCGTTCACGCGTTGACCCACCGGCACCATAGGTCACCGACACAAAGCGCGGCTTGAGTGGCGCAAGTTTCTTGATCGAGTTCCACAGCGTTTCTTCCATTTTCTCCGTCTTGGGCGGAAAGAACTCGAATGAAACCTCGATGCCACCCGTATTTGCGGCGTCGCTGGATGTATCTGTGGGTGACGTCGCCATCAGGCGCTCTCCTTCTGTGATTGCGATCCGGCCGGCAGGGCCGGCGTTGCGAGTGCATCACCCGCAGCGCCCTTCGCAGCCAGCCAGATGGAAACTGTGAGTTGGGCCGATTCATCCGGGCCGGGTGCAAGGTCCCGGACTGCGGCCATCTCAAGACCGGCCGCGCTGACAAAATCAGCCATCTCCGACCGGGGAAATCCAAGCCGACGATGCGCGTGCCGGTCGCGCAGCGCTTCGAGGTCATGGGGAGCAAAATCGACAACCAGCAGCCGTCCGCCGGGTTTCAACAACCGTGCTGCTTCATGCACTGCCGCGCGCGGATCATCCAGGTAGTGCAGAACCTGGTGGATCACCACCAGATCCGCTGACCCGGCCGGTTCCGGGAGGGAAAGAATATCGCCATAGCGCACGTGGCAATGGGTCAGTCCCTTACGCTCGAGATTGGCACGCGCGACATTCAGCATGTCATGGTTGATGTCATATCCGATGGCGGTTGTGGCCACGCCTGACAACAGTTCCAGCATCTGGGCCGTTCCGGTTCCAAGGTCGATCAGGACCGGAATCTTGGCATCCCCGATCATCGCCGTAATGGCAGCCTCGACGTCCTTCTCGGAAACATGTAGCGCACGAACCTGACTCCATTCAGCGGCATTGCGCTTGAAGTACTCCGCGGCAAGTTCCGACCGCTCGGCCCGGACGTCCGCCAGCCGTTCCCTGTCCCGCATGACCACCGGATCATCCGGCGGCAGGAAATCCATCAGCGTGTGCGCCAACTGGCCGAAAGGCCCACGCGTTTCGAGCCGATAGAAAACCCAACTGCCCTCGCGGAAACGCGTGATCAGACCCGCATCGGACAGGAGCTTGAGATGGCGGCTGACCCGAGGCTGGCTCTGACGCAGCACATGGGTGATCTCGGACACGGAGAGTTCACTTTCACTGAGAATCGCAAGCAGCCTCAGGCGGGTGGTTTCACCCGCAGCCCTGAGGACCTGCAACAATGTCTCCATGTCCTGCTCCCACCCATCCGGCTGATCCGGTGTTTCGACAGCTGCTTTCCAGACAATATAAAGATATGTGCATGTCCAATGCCAGCCTGAAGATTTAGCCAGCCACACGCGCGAAATTGCAATGCAAGTAGTTGTAAACCAAGAGGTTCTGGGCAATTCCGGCCAATTACCCACATGGTGAACGCGACATTTGCGCCACGCTTCCCGAGGTGTCAGGTCCCGCAGTCGCATCATTGATGGCGACAGTTGCCGCCCTGTGATAGCTAAGAATCGGCGTAAATGCTTGATGCGACCCTTGCTTCCGGGCTGGCATGGTGCCCGTCCTCAGGCGAACCCGAGTGATCCCCAAATCACCAGTCGGGCGCGTCTGATGCACCCCGGGGGCGGACGCTGCTGTGTTGGCTGGCAGACGGACAGAACGGCGATAATCCGCGAGAAACCGTCCCGCGTACACGATTGCGTAATCGGACCCGCATCACAATTGCAGCCAATGCGCGACTGACTACATAGAGCGCGCAACCCGGAGGCAGATCGGCGTGAGTAAGATGGCGGCTAGACACATGGACGACGACAAAATCAGCGGGACGCGCGGATGGACTTCGCGGAGCATTGCACTCGGTCTTGTGGCCGGTATTGCACTGACCCTTGGCGCCTGCGCCACCCGGCCCGACCCGTCAGATCAGGCGGCTGTAGCCGCGTATGAAGAGGCCAACGATCCCGTTGAGCCCCTCAACCGCTACTTCTTCGCAGTCAACGATCAGCTTATTGACGGCCTTGTTCTCAAGCCAGCTGCCCAGGGCTACGACGCCGTGCTTCCCGGCTTTGCAAAAGATTCAATCCGCCATTTCCTCGACAACCTGCGTACGCCCGTCATCCTCGTGAATGATGTGCTGCAGGGCGAGTGGGATCGCGCGGGAACGACGATCACGCGTTTCGGCATCAACACGACTGTCGGCGTTGGCGGCCTGCTCGACCCTGCGACCGACTGGGGCTACGAGCGCCACGGCGAAGACTTTGGTCAGACACTGGCCGTCTGGGGCACCGGCGAGGGCCCGTACCTCTTCCTGCCGCTTCTCGGCCCGGCCCCACCCCGTGACGCAGCAGGCTTTGTGGTCGACCAGGCGTTCGACCCTCTCACATACATTTTCTGGAACCGCGACAGTGTCATTCCGACGACCCGGTTCGTCGTGAACGGCCTGGACCTGCGTGCCCGCAACCTCGATACGCTTGACGAGATCGAGCGAACGTCAGTCGACTACTATGCTGCTCTGCGTAGCCTGTACCGGCAGAGCCGGAACAACGAGATCGCCAACGGTGAAATCGATCCCAATGCGCTGCCTGATATCTCGGATATCGACTACGAGTTTGACTACGAGGATGGCGCCGCAAACGAGATCGAGACTGAATCAGCGCCGGCAGCAAGTCAGAACACAGGCATCTAGCACCTTTGCGACGTGTCGCGCGACATGACCGCCATTGGTGGGTCATAGATCAGTCACGCAAAGGTGTTTGAATGGAGCTTCATGAAAGGTTCATGCACAGCTTGTTCTAAGCCAACATGCACCTCTGATCGAAAAGTGTACTAGTGCCGGAGTTGAGGCCGATGATCCTGACGCTTCCCACTTTCTCACTGCCCCGTCTTGGCGCTGCGTTCGCTGCGATGCTTGCGGCGGCTGTAATGATCTCCTCTTCACCGGCAAAGGCCGACGAAGCTGCAGAAGCATTCGTGGCTGATCTCGGACAGACCGCAATCACCATTCTCGGCGATGACGAGCTCTCACCGGCTGAAACGAAAGACCAGTTCCGAACACTGCTGCTGGATGCAATGGACATCCGCCGGGTCGGCATGTTCGCGCTCGGACAATACGCACGCCTGCCGTCAAAAGAACAACGCGAGGACTATTTCGACCTGCTCGGTGAATTCATTGTCGAGGTCTATCTCGGGCGCCTGACCGGGTACTCCGACGAGGAATTCATGGTCTTGAGCTCGTCCGAGAAGGGAAAGAAGGGCCGTGAAGTCATCGTGAAGAGCCAGATCAGCTTCACTGATGGCCGCGAGGCGCTGCCGGTCGACTGGTGGCTGTTGCGCAACAAGGACGACGGCAGCTTCAAGGTGTTTGATGTGAACGTGGCGGGCATCTGGATGGCGCAGGAACAGCGCGGTGCCTTCTCGTCACAGATCCGCAACAATGGCGGCAAGTTTGAGCCGCTGCTCGAGCATCTGCGTGCTCAGGCCGCGTCGGAAGCGGCTGAAGTGCCGCAGTCGACAGCCGACACGGACACGCCGGTAGTGAGCGAAGACGCAGCTGCCGAGGATACGGACACATCCGCCGCGGCAGCCGATGAGAGCGCAGGCTAAGCGCGGGCAAACCGCTTGTACTTGATGCGTGTCGGGACGGCAGCTTTCTCGCCAAGCCGTCGTTTGCGATCTTCTTCGTAATCCTCGTAATTGCCCTCGAACCATTCCACATGGCTGTCACCTTCAAAGGCCAGGATGTGAGTTGCGATGCGGTCCAGGAACCAGCGGTCATGGCTTATGATCACGGCACAGCCGGCAAAATTGGCCAGCGCATCTTCAAGCGCGCGTAGCGTATCAACATCCAGGTCATTGGTCGGTTCGTCGAGCAGCAGCAGATTGGCCCCGGACTTGAGCATCTTCGACAGATGCACACGATTGCGCTCACCGCCGGACAGCTGCCCGACCTTGCGCTGTTGGTCTGTGCCCTTGAAGTTGAACGCACTGACATAGGCGCGGCTGTTCATCTCACGCTCGCCGAGCTGGACGACATCAAGGCCGTCCGAGACTTCTTCCCAGACGGTCTTGTCGGGATCGAGCGCGTCGCGACTCTGGTCCACATAGCCGAGCACAACGGTCTCGCCGATCTTCAGCTCACCATCGTCCGGAGTTTCCTGACCGGTCAGCATGCGGAACAGAGTTGTCTTGCCGGCGCCGTTGGGGCCGATCACGCCGACGATGCCGCCCGGCGGCAGCGTGAAGGACAGATCATCGATCAGCAACCGATCGCCGAAGCCCTTGGAGAGATGACTGGCCTCGATCACATTGCCGCCCAGACGCGGGCCGGCCGGAATGACGATCTGGCCTTTCTTCTCCATGTCGCGCGAATCGGCATTGAGCAGTTCTTCGTAAGCCTGGATACGCGCCTTCGACTTGGCCTGACGGGCCTTCGGGCTGGAGCGCACCCATTCGACCTCACGGGCAAGCGTCCGCTGACGTGCCACATCCTCGCGCGCTTCCTGCTCCAGCCGCTTCTGCTTCTGCTCCAGCCAGGACGAGTAATTGCCTTCGTAGGGAATGCCGGCGCCGCGGTCGATTTCCAGAATCCAGCCCGTGATGTTGTCTAGGAAGTAGCGGTCATGGGTCACCAGAACCACCGTGCCGGCATACTCTTTCAGATAGTTCTCCAGCCATGCCACGGACTCGGCGTCCAGATGGTTGGTCGGCTCGTCGAGCATCAGCAGATCGGGTTTCTCCAGCAGCAACCGGCACAAGGCAACACGACGGCGTTCACCGCCGGACAGCTTGGTGACATCCGCATCGCCTTCCGGGCAGCGCAAGGCATCCATCGCCATCTCAACCTGGCTATCGAGATCCCAGAGATTCTTGGCGTCAATCTCATCCTGCAGCTGCGACATCTCTTCGGCGGTCTCATCCGAGTAGTTCATCGCCAGTTCGTTGTACCGCTCGAGCTTGGCGGTCAGTTCGGAGACCCCCTCCATGACGTTCTCACGCACAGTCTTGTCGGGATCGAGTTCAGGCTCCTGTTGAAGGTAACCAACCTTCGCGCCTTCAGCCGCCCAGGCCTCGCCCTGAAACTCCTTGTCCACGCCGGCCATGATCCGCAACAGGGTCGACTTGCCGGCACCGTTGAGGCCGACAACGCCAATCTTGGCGCCCGGCAGGAACGACAGCCGGATATTGTTCAGAACCTGTTTGCCGCCCGGATAGGTCTTGGACAGACCGTCCATCACATAGACGTACTGATAGGAAGCCATAAGCCACTCAATCCTGTGCAGAAAGCTGTGTGCCCAAAGCGGCAATCAAGCGCCGCCGGACGCGTCACGAAGGCTGGTTTCTAAAGGAATGCGAGACCCGCTTCAATGAGGCACGGGCTCAGGCATCAAGATGTCGCTTGAGGAATACCGCCTGCTCGTCGACGACCTGCACAAACAGGGGCGGCATATAGACCTCGAAATGCCCGGCGTCATGAGACGCGACCTCGGCCCGGGGCATCCTTGCCGCAGCGGCACGCGCTAGGTCCGGTGGTGTCGTTTCATCTTTCTCGCCGACGACGACAAGGGCCGGACAAGTCACCTGGGACGCGACATCTCCAGGCTGATAAGCCGCAAGGGTCGTCAGCGCGCGTGCGGGCACGCGGTTGTTCCACTGCGACCCGCTATCGACAATATCGAGGAACTGCATGGCTTCAGGCGCCGCCATGCAGGCAAAGGACCCCGGTGCGCCCACAACGGGCACACGCACGGCACCGCCGAACACCGACGCGATTTTGTCACCCAGGATTGCGGCAGCGGCCCTCAGCATGTTCGCGAGCGAGAGCGCGACCTCAATTCCCCCCACATATGGCACCTGAGCGACAATGGCGCGTACATCCGGATCTTCAGCGGCCAGCGTGATTACGTGGCCACCCGAGAAGGATGAGCCCCATAGCGCAATGCGCCCGCCGTCAACGCGCGTCAGAGAGCGGGCATGGGAAACGGCTGCACGCCAATCGTCCAGGTGCCGTGCAGGGTCGACCCAGAACCGGGGCGTCCCGTCGCTGTCTCCAAAGCAGCGGTAGTCAAAAAGCAGGACGGCGAGCCCGGCATCCGCGAAATGCTCTGCATAGGCAGGAAGCCGAAACGTCCGCTCAGCGGAAAACCCATGCGCCATGACGACAACCGGCGGCGGGGTTTCCGCTTCCGGCAGGTAGAGCCATCCGCGGCAGGTTTCTCCACCGCTCACAAATGAAATGTCCTGACGGTTGTAGGCCATCTCACTACCCCCACTTATGATAGACGCCACTCAAGGTGCTCCGCTTTCGGCAAGCATAGCGGCACCGGCATAAAACTGAAGGACGGCACAATGCTGGGTTTGGAAGTGACGGGGCTCTTCAGCCTCATCTGGTTCATCATCATCCTGTGGGCCATCATCAAGGTAGCTCAGTCGGGCTCCAGCCCCCTTGGCAAGGCCATCTGGATCGCCGTCCTCCTGTTCCTGCCGCTGATCGGCCTGATTGCATGGCTGATCTTCGGACCCAAGGGATAGAAGCCGACGCTGTTTTCTGAGATGCCTGCGGTCTCGCAGGACCGAAGTCCCCGAGCATCCATTGCGACCAGTACGATCAACCAGGATCACAACCATGCAGACAGACAAGCAGGGAAATGCGCTGCCGGGAGCCACGCCGGAAGCAGCCGACCTCTTCATCGAAGCGCTTGATGAATTTAACCGCTATGCCGGCGATCCGATTGCCAAGATTGATGCGGCAATCGCGGCAGCTCCCGAGTTTGCCATGGCGCATCTGCTCAAGGGGCATCTGTTTGCGACCGCGACGGAGCCGGACGCCACGAAAGCTGCAGCGGCGATACTGGCCGACGCGCAGAAGCTTCCCCTGGGGGATCGGGAGGCGAGCCACGCGGCTGCACTCTCGCACGTCGTTGAGGGCGAGTGGACCAAGGCGGCGTTGCAGCTGGACCGCCACCTCATGACCTGGCCGCTCGATATGGTTGCCCTGCAGATCGGCCATCTGATTGATTTTTTCCGCGCCAATGCGCGCGATCTGCGAGACCGCATTGCGCGGGTCCTGCCGCTCTGGCCAGAAGACATGCATGGCCGCTCTTTCCTGCTCGGCATGCAGGCTTTCGGTCTGGAAGAGGCCGGTGACTACGAGGCTGCTGAAGCATCGGGCCGCGCGGCGATCGCCCTTGATGCCGCTGACTGCTGGGCACACCATGCCGTTGCTCATGTGATGGAAATGCAAGGACGCGCGGAAGACGGCATCGGCTGGATGATTGCCCGCGAAGCCCATTGGGCAGACCAGAGCAACTTCTTTCAGGTGCACAACTGGTGGCACCGCGCCCTTTTCCACCTTGACCTTGAACAGAACGACGAAGCACTGAAGCTCTATGACGAGCGGGTCCGCAGTGAGCCAAGTGCGATCGCGGTTGACCTGGTAGACGCCGCAGCCTTGCTCTGGCGGTTTGAGTTACAGGGCATTGATACCGGCAACAGGTGGGCTGACGTGGCAGATACATGGCAGGCCCATGCGGACGCCAAGCTCTATCCGTTCAACGATCTGCACGCCGTCATGGCCTATCTCGGCGCCGGACGCATGTCTGACGCAGAAGATCTGCTGGCCCGGGCAAAGCAGCAGGAAGGCGCGGACGGCGAGACCTCCCAGTGGTGGAGCACTTTTGGTGTGCCCTTGCTCGAAGGCTTTATCGCTTTTGGCAAGGAAGACTACACGACCACCGTCGACCGTCTGCACCCGGCGCGCTACATCGCCAATGCCTATGGCGGCAGCCATGCGCAACGGGATGTGATCGACTGGACACTGACAGAAGCCGCCCTGCGCGGCGGGATGTCAGATGTCGCTACAGCGATGGCGCATGAACGGCTGACGCAGAAACCGCTTAGCCCGGTCAACCGGTCATTCCTTGCACGCACCTAGCAGGTACATCAATCCCACTCAGTGGCAGGCGCTTGTATGCCCGGTGCCTCGAAACCCTGGTTGGGTGCCACACCGCCAGACCGCTGCGCATACCAGATTGTTGCGATAAGCGCGACGAGGAGCACGAACCAGCTGGTGGCATTGATGTACCGGGCCGGCTTTGACGCCTTCTTCTGAGCCCAGGTACGCGGGCCGATGCCCTTCACGACGAAGACGAGCTGCGCCACGAGATTGACGCAGACAATGTTGACACCCAGCAGCAACGCCGCCGACCCGGCGGCAAGCACATTGCCGGCACCCAGCATGATGCCGACGGTAGCTGCGGGCGGCAGAAGTGCTACGGCAACCATAACGCCCACAAGCGTGGCCGAAAGGCCGGTCGTCAGAGACAGCACGGCAGCCGCGCCTGCAGCCAGTGCAAGTGCGATACTCTCATAGCCAACCACGGTCCGGCTCACGAGTTCCGGCGAATCCAACGGCCCGGTCCAAAGGGCCCCAATGGCGATTGACAGGGCAAGCGATAAGCCGACACCAACCACATTTGTGCCGGACGCACGCAACATGAGCTCTCTGTCGCCGAGCGCCGTGCCAAATGCAAAAGCCAGATTTGGTCCCAGAAGCGGCGCAATCACCATCGCGCCAATGACCACAGCCACATTGTCCGTCAACAGACCAATCGCCGCCGTAATGGTGGACAAGATGGTCAGCACGATGAAATTGACATCCAGCCGCGCGCCCTTGTGAACCTCGTTCCAGATCGCTTCCCGGCTCACCGTCACGGACGCGATGGAGAAGCGCTTCGGTTCATCATCCTGCGAAGCACTCGCCGCCTCGCTCTTGGCAGGAACGGTTGCCTGGACCGGCAGCACGACGGCACGCCAGTCCATCTGGGCTCCGATTGCGGCCTGAATTGCGTCCAGAAGCTCCTGCGTCCGCTTGGTAGAAATCACGTAGCGCACAAGACACCGGTCCATGTCACCGCGCTCATCCGCATAGACGTCGAGCGCGCCCTTCTGCTCGCCCAATGCGGTCAGTGTGTCCACGTGGCCGTGGTCGGCGGTCACTTCCACAAGTTGTAGTGCCATCGCGAATCTCTCCCGGCTGCCTGCGGCGGAAAGCTACCACGCAGGCGCGACGGCGGAAGAGCCACAGCACATATGCACGGTGCCTGCCGCATGAGCGGGATAAACGTCGGGATTGATGAGAATTCGTCGATGGTGGGCGAGGCAGGACTTGAACCTGCGACCAATCCGTTATGAGCGGACCGCTCTAACCAGCTGAGCTACTCGCCCACCGAGTATGGCGGAACACAAGGCCGCGCCACACAGCATGGGCCTATAGCAGATCACGCAGGCGGCGTGAAAGCGTCATGATCCGGGCATATTTTCATCCGCATTATTGACATCTTCGGCCAGCATGGTCGGCTGTGTGTTCGCCGGTGCCCGGCACGATACAAGAAGCTTCAAGACCTACCAGGAGACCGCCATGCGCGCCCGACTGATTGCCCTCCCCGCAGCCATTGCCGCTGCCCTCATGCTCGCAGCACCAGCAGCCTATGCGGACGCCTCAGAGCCCAAGCGCACCATCACTGTGCAGGGTGAAGGCAGCGTGTCCGCCAAACCTGACACTGCGAGCGTTAACGCAGGTGTCGTGGCGGAGGCGGAAACCGCCCGTGCAGCACTCTCCGCGAACACGGAAAAAATGACCAAGGTGTTCGACGCCATCAAATCGGCGGGTATCGCCGAGGAGGACATCCGCACCTCCGGCTTCTCGATCAACCCGGTCTATTCGCATAGCCCGCGTCAGCCTGATGGATCTCGCGAGGACCCGAAGATCATCGGCTATCGCGCGTCGAACAATGTCTCCGTCATCATCCGCGATCTCGACAACGTGGGCGGCGTCCTCGACGAACTCGTGACAGCCGGCGCCAACAACGTGAACGGCGTCTCCTTCTATATCGAGGATACGCAGTCCCTGATGGACGACGCACGCCGCAAGGCAGTTGAAGATGCCCTGCGCCGGGCCACCATCCTTGCGGGCACCGCCGGTGCCAACCTTGGCAAGGTCATGACCATCAGCGAGCAGGGCGGCTTTCAGCCCCAGCCTGCAATGATGCGCTCCATGGCCATGGACGCCGTGGCAGAGTCAGTGCCTGTAGCCGCCGGCACGCAGAAGATCCGCACCACCGTGAACCTGGTAATCGAGCTGGAATAGACAGCGAATATCGTGGCGTTTGGTCCGGGCGGGTGATGTACGGCATCGCCCACCTGTTCTTTTGGCAACTTCAGCGTATGTCAGCTGTCTTGCCGGGAGTTGCGTGCCCACCGCTCCGCCCAGCCATGCAGCGGCAGAAGGCTGTCGAGTAGCGCCTTGCCGTCCGGCGTCAGCGCATAGCCGCTATCGCCAAGGCTCACGATCTGCGCGGACCGCAACTCCTTCAGCCGTGCATTCAGAGTCGATGGGTTGAGGTCGGCGGCCTCCTGCAAGGCGCGAAAATTCAGCGGCCCCGACCGTAGTTCCCAGAGAAGGCGCAACGAACCGCGCCGTCCCAACAGGTCCAGCAGCACCATGATCGGGCGGCCTGTGGCGGACCCTCGGGCCGGTTGCCCGGGGCGTGGCATCGGCGGATCGGATTTTCCCATCAGGTTTCTCTTGCCAAACGCGCGAGCGCTACTATTTTCATAGCAAGCTATGATATTCGTAGCACGATAGATGGAGACCCCGTATGGCTCAACACCTGAGTTCCGCCCGAATTGCAGCTGCCACGCCACCGCACGACGACCGTATTCAGAAACGTCTTGACGCAATCATGCCGGATGGCGTCCCGCCGCTGGTGCTGTTCACCACCCTCGCCCGCAATCCGCGCGTGTTCGAACGCATGATGTCCGGCGGCCTGCTGGATAAGGGCACGCTCACCCTCCGGCAGCGGGAACTGATGATCGACCGCACAACTGCACGGTGCGGCGCGGAGTATGAGTGGGGGGTGCACATGGCCTTCTTTGGCGAACGCGTCGGCATCTCACGCGGGCAATCCGCCTCCATTGTGCATGGGACACCGGAGGATGCCTGCTGGACGGACGCAGGGGACAAACTGATCCTAAGACTGGCTGACAGCCTGCATGACACGAGCACGGTCGATGACAGCTTGTGGGCCGATCTTTCAGCGCAGTTCAGCGATGAACAGCTGATCGAGCTCGTCGTGCTCGCCGGCTACTACCACACGATTTCGTTCTGCTGCCGCGCCTTTGCCCTGCCAATGGAAGAGTTCGGCAGCCGCTTCGACGCTGCCTGAATCCGCGTCACGGCCGGCGAAGGTTGTCCGCTATGCCGCGGTCTGAACCTCGTTGCCGTCGCCAAGCAAGACGACGGAGGGATTGTAGTTGCGGGCTTCTTCCGCCTCGACCTGGGCGTAGGCGGCAATGATCACCTTGTCGCCGACACATACCTTGCGGGCGGCCGCACCGTTGAGGGCAATCACCTTGCTGCCCCGCGCGCCCTCTATGATGTAGGTCGTCAGCCGTTCCCCATTGTCGATGTTGTAGACATCCACCTGCTCATTGGGGAGCAGACCGGCGAGATCCATGAGATCGCGGTCGATGGCGATCGAGCCTTCATAGTGAAGGTCGGCGCCGGTCACCGTCGCGCGGTGCAGTTTGGCTTTCAGCATGGTCAGCAGCATGAGACGTGCTCCCGGTGAGTTATCTCGCATATGCGAAATGAGGGCGCGTTTTACAAGTGATCCCCGTCAAAGTCCACATTTCGCTCATTGATTGTCACCATATAGTGACTTATATGTCTCCTCATGGTGACAACGAAATCTGCAACACAGCACCGCAGCCGTGATCGCGAGGCGACCCGCCAAAGGCTCATGGCTGCTGCCGGCCGTGTGCTGGCACGTGACGGTTTTGCCAAGCTGGGCATCAATGCGGTTGCAGCGGAGGCCAAGACCGACAAGGTCCTGATCTACAGGTACTTTGGCGGGCTGCCGGGCTTGATGGAAGCATATGCGGCAACTGGCGACTTCTGGCCCACCGTTGAAGAACTGCTCAATGGAGTGAGTCCTGCGCTGCCACCCGCCGAAGCGACGGCACGCATGTTCACCAACTATAGGACCGCCCTCGCCGCACGGCCGCTGACCCTCGAGATCTTGGCGTGGGAAACCGTCGAACGAAACGAAATCACTGCAATCCTTGAAAGCCAACGCACGAAAGCGAGCGCGGAACTCATTGAGCAGATCAAAACACGTGCCCCTAACACACACTTTGGCTTGGAGACCGGCGCAACACTGATCGCAGCAGCCATCGGTTACCTTATCGTCCGCGCGCGGACAATCAGCCGCTACTCAGGCCTCGACCTGACCTCCGACGCAGAGTGGGAGCGGGTCGACTGTGAGATCCAACGCATGCTTGTTGCTGCCTACGGCCAGTAGAAAAAATTTTGGCCCGCATGTCACCAGTTAGTGACAAAATAGGAGAGAACAATGACTGAAGCTGACCCTAAGAAAGCGCTCACCCGTCGCGGATGGCTAAAAAGAGCCGGCATGGGCGCCGGAGGCGCCGTGATAATTGCCGCCGGCGGCGTCACCTGGCGGATGGCCGATCAGGGGCTTCTGCGCGCAACCAACCCGGCGCTCGCAGCCTGGGATGACTATGCAACGCAGCGCCATCAAGGTGCCCTCGCCGTCATCGGAGCCGGTATTCTCGCGGCCAACCCGCACAACATGCAGGCGTGGATTTTTGCGGCGTCTCCGACGCGCATTGCGGTTTTTGTCGATGCAGACCGATCGCTTGGCGCCATGGATCCAGGGGATCGGGAACGCATGATGGGAATCGGGTGCGCGATTGAAAACATGATCCAGGCCGCCCCAGCCCACGGGTTCGATCCGTCGCCCACACTCTTCCCTGACCCAGCTCAGCCGGAACTGGTGGCTCATCTCAACCTGACAAAAGCAGATGCGTCTCCCTCCGCCCTGTCACGGGCCATTGCAACCCGCAAGACAAACCGGCGTGCCTATGACCCGTCACGCGCCCTGTCGACAGATGTGCTGGCCGCATGGCAGACGGCCGCCGCCCGGGCAGGTCTGCCGGTCAAGATTGCAGCGCGGGACACCGCGCTATGGCACACCCTGTCCGAGATGACCGTCGACGCGACCAAGCACATCATTTCCGACAAACAGATGAGTCACGACGGGCATGTTTGGTTCAGGCACGATCAGGACCGTATCGACAAGGAACGCGATGGTGTCACTCTTCCTACATCCGGAATTCCACGCTGGATGGAGGTTGCGGCCCGTACATTGCCGCCTCTGCCGGAAGGTGTGACTCAGAATGCCTGGCTCAACAGCACGCGCAACGTCCACTTGCCGAGTTCAGCAGCCCTTGGTTCCATCATGGTCCCGACGCAGATGTTCTACGACGACAGGCAGATGGTCGCTGCCGGGCGCCTCTGGCAGGAGCTGCATCTGATTGCCACCACAGGGGGTGTGAACATGCATCCGATGAATCAGATTCCAGAACGCATCGCCCGCGAGGGGCTAAGCAAGCAGACAACGGATATCACCGGTCAGGTGCGCGCGGCATTTGGTGACGGGGACTGGCTGCCAGCCTTTGTCTTCCGCGCGGGGTACGGCGCTGATGATGTGCCGCACAGCCCCCGCCGCACTGTTGAGATGGTGACAAGGTCAGCCTAGGCCGACCGTTTTCCTGGAGACCTGATCACGAAACGATCACGGCCTGTTTCGTCGCATGTGAGCGCAGACGGGCCCAGTTTCAGGCCACGCGAGTTTCAATCGCCCCGACCTGAAACCCTGAACTCCAAGGCCCAGACCTCCAAGGAAAACCCTATGACCTTCAAATCACTCTTTGCCGCGGCCGCCATTGCGCTGTCATCCGCTTTCGCTGTCACCGCAACCCCGGCCCTCGCTGCCGAAGAGACCGTTGCTGAGACCCTCACCGAACGCAGCTTCGACCGTGCCGACGAGCGCCTGCGCGGCAGCTGGTCGATCGAGACCCGTGAGGATGGCCGCTATCTCGTCTTTGCCGATAACTTCAATACGGCCAGCGGTCCCGATCTCAAGATCTTCCTTTCAAAGCAGGACGTGAATGACGTGCGCGGCCGCACCGCCACCAACGATGCCATCAAGGTCTCAGCCCTCAAGAGCCCGTCCGGCGCCCAGGAGTACAAGCTGCCCGAGAGTGTGAACCTCGCGGACTACACATCCATCCTGATCCACTGCGAGCAGTTCTCCCACTTCTGGGGTGGCGCGAACCTCTAGCCGCCGCTAAGCGCAAAAAAACCCCGATGGTGTCCAACACCATCGGGGCTTTTCTGTTGCTCTGAGCTGAGACGTCTAGTTGTCGAGGAACGACCGCAGCTTGCGGGACCGGCTCGGGTGTTTGAGCTTGCGCAGCGCCTTCGCTTCGATCTGGCGGATACGTTCGCGGGTCACCGAGAACTGCTGGCCGACTTCTTCCAGCGTGTGGTCGGTATTCATGCCGATGCCGAAGCGCATACGCAGCACGCGTTCCTCGCGCGGCGTCAGCGAGGCCAGCACACGGGTGGTGGTCTCACGCAGGTTCGACTGGATGGCGGCGTCGATCGGCAGGACCGCGTTCTTGTCCTCGATGAAGTCGCCGAGATGCGAATCTTCCTCGTCACCGATGGGTGTCTCCAGCGAGATCGGCTCCTTGGCGATCTTGAGGACCTTGCGGACCTTTTCGAGCGGCATGGAGAGCTTCTCGGCCAGTTCTTCCGGCGTCGGCTCGCGGCCGATCTCGTGCAGCATCTGGCGTGACGTGCGCACCAGTTTGTTGATCGTCTCGATCATGTGCACCGGAATACGGATGGTGCGTGCCTGGTCGGCAATCGACCGGGTGATCGCCTGGCGGATCCACCAGGTCGCATAGGTCGAGAACTTGTAGCCGCGGCGGTACTCGAACTTGTCGACCGCTTTCATGAGGCCGATATTGCCTTCCTGGATGAGGTCCAGGAACTGCAGGCCGCGGTTTGTGTACTTCTTCGCAATCGAGATCACGAGACGCAGGTTCGCCTCGACCATCTCCTTCTTGGCGATGGAGGCTTCCCGCTCGCCCTTCTGCACCGTGTTGACGATGCGGCGGAACTCGGTGATCTCGACACCTGTTTCCTGAGCGAGGCCCTGAATCTCGGTGCGGATTTCCTTGACCGAGTCACGCTCCTCGGAAACGAAGTCCTTCCAGCCCTTGCCCTTGAGACGACCGACGCGGCGCGCCCAGTTGGGGTCAAGCTCGTTCTCGAAATACTGCTTGAGGAACTCCGCCCGCGGCACGCCGTGGCTTTCCGCCAGACGCATCAACTGGCCCTCGAGGCTCACCAGACGCTTGTTGATGGCATAGAGCTGCTCGACCAGCGCTTCGATACGCGCGTTGTTGAGCTGCAGGTTCTTCACCTGCTCGATGATGTCGGCAGAGAGCTTCTTCAGGCGCTTCTGCTGGCTTGCCGTCAGATCGCTGTTGTTGAGGCGGGCCTCGACGAGCTGGTCCTGCAGGCGGCGCAGCTTCTTGTAGTCGCTGGCGATGGCATCGAAGATTTCCATGACCTGCGGGCGCAGCTCGGCTTCCATCGCGGCAAGCGACAGATTGGCGCCATCGTCATCATCCTCGTCGTCATCCTCATCGCCATCGCCGTCAGCGGCGGTGGCCTCACCGTCCTCGGCATCGTCCTTCTTGGCGCTCTTGTTGTCGTTGACGGCGGGTGCGCCCGGCGCGGACGGGTCGCCCGGGATGCCCGGGGAGCCCGGCGGCACCGTCTTCTTGGCGTCCGGACCGGCATAGGTCGCGTCCAGATCGATGATGTCGCGCAGCAGAACCTTGGCTTCGTTCAGCTCCTCGCGCCACATGATGATGGCCTGGAAGGTAAGCGGGCTTTCGCACAGACCGGCGATCATTGTCTCGCGGCCGGCCTCGATGCGCTTGGCGATGGCGATCTCGCCTTCACGCGACAGGAGCTCGACCGAGCCCATCTCGCGCAGATACATGCGTACCGGGTCATCGGTGCGTTCCAGCGTTGAGCCTGTGCGGGTGCCGGCAGCAACGGCGGTCGTCTTCTTTGGAGCCGCTTCGACCTCGGTACCGGTGGCGGTTTCACCTTCTTCGCCGTCCGCGTCGTCGCCGTCTTCGGATTCCTCGTTCTCGACGACGGTGATGCCCATCTCGGACAGCATTGAGAGCGTGTCTTCGATCTGCTCCGAGGACACTTCCTCCGACGGCATCACCTTGTTGAGTTCGTCATAAGTCACAAAGCCGCGCGCCTTGGCTGCCTTGATCATCTTTTTGACGGCTGCATCGGACATGTCCAGGAGCGGGCCGTCTGCGCCTTCTGCTGGTGTCTCGGTTTCTGCTTCTGCCGCCGCCGCTTTGCTCGCCATGTGGTCGCGCCACTCCTAATGCGTCCGAAAACGGGGCACTCGGGGCCCGGCTTCCGGAAATATCTAAATGTCCACAGGGGGTCGTTGGCTGCCCGAACGAGCCGCAAACCCCTCAAATTTCGTCCTGCCGGCCATCGCATCACGCGCTGCCGACAAAGAAATCGCGAGCAATCCGCGTGCCGGTTGGAGCTTTCTGCTTCCTGCAACCGGTCCCCGCGCTGCCCGCGCCCATCGTCTCCTGCCAGACCCGCCCTCAGAGCAGGGTTCCGGCCAAATCAGCCACCGGTAAACCGGCGGTGAAATCTCATCTTCTGGTCCACTATTGCTGCAGCATCATCCGCTTGATCTGCTCCAGCCGCGACCAGTTCTCTTCACTCGGATCCATCTCGAAATCGGCCTGTGCGCGTCGCAGATCGGTCTCGAAACCGCCCGCCGCGCACTCCTTCAACGTAGCTTCAAAGCCTTCTTCGGCAATGGCGGGGTCCGCCTCGCCGCGCGAAAAAGCTACAGTTTTCAAGGCCTGATCGGACAAAAGCCGGTGCGCCACATGGCTTAACCCGTGAGTTTCCAAGTGGGTGTGCAGCTGCGTCCTGTCAAGATGGTCCCCTTGCGTCACTACATCTATGATTTCATTAAGCAAACTGTCAAGCGACGGGTCCGACATGCTGACCCCGGCCAGCGCCTCCGCGTGATCGGGCACCAGCCAGGGGTGATTGAGCACCGTCAGGACCAGCAATTCGTGCGCTCGGCTGGCAGCCGGAGCGCTACCCCGGCCCAGAGAGCTGCGCTTGAGGGACGGTGTGGCCCCGAGCGCGGCGCGGTTCATGCCGCCCCCGCCCCAGACCGAACCGCGGCCCTGCTGCGTCATGGGACGGCCCCGGCGGGCCTGACCGTCGGCGAGACGCCCCTGTTCCCCGCCAAAGAAGGTGCGCAGCTGTTCTTCGAAGGTCTGCACATAGTGCTCGCGCACCGTGTCGTCGCGGATCTGCCGCGGCATCGCGCGGATCGATTTCTGAAACTCGGCCCGCTGTTCCGGCGTATCGATCCGCCGGTCGGTCACTTCCTTCTCCCACAACACCTTGTAGAGCGGCTGCGCCTGCGCGATCACATCGCGCATCGCGTCCGGCCCCTGGGTCTTGATGAGATCATCCGGGTCCTTGCCATCCGGCAGGAAGGCAAACCGCACGGAATGACCGGGCTTGAGGACGGGCAACGCCCGTTCGGCAGCGCGGTAGGCAGCCGCCTGCCCGGCCCTGTCACCGTCAAAACAGAGAACCGGTTCGGGCGCCAGACGCCACAGGAGCGCGATCTGGTCTTCCGTCAACGCCGTGCCCAAGGGTGCCACAGCATGTGCAAGCCCCGCCTGCGACAGGGCAATCACATCCATATAGCCTTCAGCCACCAGCACCGCCTGCGCATCGAAGGCCGGTTTCCGCGCCCGGGCAAAGTTGTAGACAATCGAGCCCTTGTGAAAAAGCGGCGTGTCCGGACTATTCAGATACTTGGCCGGGACATCAGACGACAGCGCCCGGCCACCGAACGCGATAGTGCGGCCACGGGCGTCACCAATGGGAAACATGATGCGGTCGCGGAACCGGTCATACGGCACGGCAATGTCGTCGCCATGAATGACAAGGCCGGCTTCCGCCATCTGCGCATCGGTGATGTCGCGCGACGCCAGATAGCCGCGCAGCGCCTGGCGGTCTCCCGGCGCATACCCAAGCCCGAACTTGTCGATTGTCTCGGCGCTCAGCCCGCGCTGGTCGATATAACTGCACGCTTCACGCGCAGCAGCGCTCTTAAGCTGGTCGCGGAAGAACTGGTCCGCCATCTCCATCACGTCGATGAGCCCGGCGCGTTTCTTCTCGCGCTCGACGTCCTGCGGCGTTGCCTTGGGCAGTTCGACACCGGCCTCGCCGGCAAGGCGCTCAACGGCTTCCGGGAAGCTGAGCCCCTCCATCTCCATCAGCCACTTGAAGATGTCGCCGTGCTTGCCCGAGGAAAAGCAGTGATAGAACTGCTTCTCGTCATTGACGAAGAAGCTCGGCGTCTTTTCCTTGTTGAAGGGAGACAGCCCGGCAAACTCGCGGCCCTTGCGCTTCAGCCCGACCTTGCGGCCGACCACATCCGACACGCGGATGCGCGCCCGGATATCATCCAGCAACTGTTCGGAGTAACGCATGGGCAAATGATGCGGCGCGGCTTGCCGCAAGTCTAGAAGCGGCGAAGCAGGCTAGCTCAGCAGGTCCTTCACGGACTTGCTGGCCTGGGCGAAATCCATCTGCCCGGCATACTTCTCTTTCAGCGCGCCCATGCATTTGCCCATGTCCTTGAGGCCTTCAGCGCCCAGATCGGCAATGATCTCGCGGCAGGCGGCTTCCACTTCCGCGTCGCCAAGCTGCTTGGGCAGAAAGCCTTCGATGATTTCCAGTTCTTCGCGCTCCTGGGTCGCCAGCTCCAGACGGCCCGCCTCTTCATAGGTCGTTGCTGATTCGCGGCGCTGCTTGATCATCTTGGACAGGATCTGAAGGATCTCGGCGTCACTCACCGCGTCCTTGCCCTCGGTCCGCGCATTGATGTCGCGGTCCTTGATGGCAGCCGTGATCAGCCGCAGCGTCGCCAGGCGCCGCTTGTCGCCGGATTTGAGCGCGTCCTTGAGGGCGGCATTGAATGTATCGCGCATGTCAGTCACTTCCCATTGGCCTTGGAGCCGGCCCGCACAACGGCGGACTCACTCTATGTGGGCATGATGCGGAGCGATGGCAAATCACCAAGACGGGAGGACAAGACGCCACAACCCCACATAAGCCATTGATTTTATTGATTAATTTGAACCAATTCTCAGGTTGACGCGGACCGGTGCGCCCGCTAATTTCCGCGCCAATTTGCGCATGCCCGGCCCTTTTTCAAGCCCCTTCATCCGCGGGGGGTCACAAACCGGCTGCGAACTCTGTTATGACACGCGCGCATGGGTCCGGCCGAGCAGGACCAATCAGCGCCATATCGCCTTCAAGGGAGCCACCCCATGGCCGAGCCCAATCCTGACGCCCGCCCGCCCGAAACCGGGAAGGGGGGAGTCGGATCGGGTGCCACACCGGGCTGGGATGCGGACGAGAAGCCGACGACGGCTCGGCTGGTCCTGACGGACGGCACGGTTTTCGAGGGACATGGTGTCGGTGCCACGGGCGCAGCGGCCGGCGAGGTCTGCTTCAACACCGCAATCACCGGGTATCAGGAAATCCTGACCGACCCGTCCTATGCCGGCCAGATCATCACCTTCACCTTTCCGCATATTGGAAATGTGGGCACCAATGACGAGGACATAGAGACCTCCAACCTGCAGGCCAGGGCAGGCGTCATCGGCTGCATCCTGAAGGCCGACATCACCGACCCGTCGAACTACCGCTCGTCGCAGCACCTCGATGCCTGGCTCAAGAGCAAGGGGATCATCGGCATCGCCGGGCTCGACACCCGCGCACTGACCAACCGCATCCGCGAGAACGGCATGCCGAACGGCGTCATCGCCTATTCCCAGGACGGCACGTTCGACATTGAGGCCCTGACCGAACAGGCGAAGGCCTTCCCGGGCCTCGAGGGCATGGAACTGGCAGGCGACGTCACCACCGCAGAGCCCTACCAATGGGATGAAACCAGCTGGACCTGGGCCGACGGCTATGGCCGCCTCGCCAAGGCGAAATACAAGGTCGTGGCTCTCGACTTCGGCGCCAAGCGCAACATCCTGCGCCTGCTGGCCGACCAGGGCTGCGCCGTGACGGTCATGCCGGCCGCAACCAAGGCCGAAGACGTACTGGCGCAAAACCCCGACGGAATCTTCCTCGCCAACGGCCCCGGCGACCCGGCGGCCACCGGCGAATACGCCCTGCCGGAAATCAGGAAGCTTGTGGACTCGGGCAAGCCGGTCTTCGGCATCTGCCTTGGACACCAGTTACTCGGCCGTGCACTTGGCGGCACCACGAAGAAAATGCATCAGGGCCACCACGGCGCGAACCACCCGGTGAAGGACTTCACGACCTCCAAGGTTGAAATCACGTCAATGAACCATGGCTTTGCTGTGGAAGCGGACAGCCTGCCCGACGGCGTCACCGAAACCCACCGCTCGCTCTTTGACGGCTCCAATGCAGGCCTCGAAGCCGACGGCGGCCGCGTGTTCTCCGTCCAGCACCACCCGGAAGCCTCTCCCGGCCCGCAGGACAGCCACTACCTCTTCGCGCGCTTCGTCGACCGAATGGCGGAGGCGAAGTCCAAGTGAGCCTTCAGGCCGAAGTCAGCCGGTTATCACGCAAGGGCCTGCGCTGTATCGAGCAGGGTCTGCCGGATCGATCCCGGGTCGGTACGCACCTGCGCGCCGGAGAGCGTCAGGACGCGCCAGCCGGCGTTGATGAGTTTGTCCGCACGCGGATCATCCGGGGGCGCATCCAGCAGGATCGCGAGCCGCAGCCGCGCGCTTGCGAAATCCGCCTCGGCGCAGCCTGCCGCCCCGCCCTCGGCAAAGCCGTGCGGCGCAAGCCGGTAATAGCCAAACATGTCGGCCAGCATACGGCGCGCAAGGGCGTGATCGTCGGTCATACGTCAAACCTAGTTCGCAAAGCCCGCTAAGCCATGCCCAAACGCACAGACCTTGAGAGCATACTGATCATCGGCGCCGGCCCGATCATCATCGGGCAGGCCTGCGAGTTTGACTATTCCGGAACCCAGGCCTGCAAGGCTCTGAAGGAGGACGGCTACCGGATCATCCTGGTGAACTCCAACCCGGCGACCATCATGACGGACCCGGAGCTGGCGGACGCGACCTATATCGAACCGATCACGCCTGAGGTCGTCGAAAAGATCCTGCGCGCCGAAAAGCCCGACGCCGTGCTGCCCACCATGGGCGGCCAGACGGCGCTCAACTGTGCGCTGGCGCTGGCCGAAAAAGGCGTCCTCGACGAGCTGGGCATTGAACTGATCGGCGCCAACAAGGAAGCGATCGAGAAAGCGGAAGACCGCCTGCTGTTCCGCGACGCCATGGACAAGATCGGCCTGGAGAGCCCGCGCTCCCACATCGCGCACTCGATGGAAGAAGCACTTGAAGGCCTCGAATTTGTCGGTCTGCCGACCATCATCCGTCCGTCTTTCACCATGGGCGGCACCGGCGGCGGCATTGCCTATAACCGCGACGAGTTCATCGAGATCGTGACACGCGGTCTCGATGCCTCGCCAGTCACCGAAGTGCTGATCGAAGAGTCGGTGCTGGGCTGGAAGGAATTCGAGATGGAGGTCGTCCGCGACAAGGACGACAATGCCATCATCGTCTGCTCCATCGAGAACATCGACCCGATGGGCATTCATACAGGCGACTCGATCACAGTGGCCCCGGCACTGACGCTGACCGACAAGGAATTCCAGATCATGCGCAACGCGTCGATCGCGTGCCTGCGCGAGATCGGCGTCGAGACCGGCGGCTCGAACGTGCAGTTCGCGGTGAACCCGGCAGATGGCCGCCTCGTAGTGATCGAGATGAACCCACGCGTGTCGCGCTCGTCTGCGCTGGCCTCCAAGGCAACCGGCTTCCCGATCGCCAAGGTGGCGGCGCGGCTGGCGGTCGGCTACACGCTGGACGAACTCGACAACGACATCACCGGCGTGACGCCCGCCTCCTTCGAGCCGACCATCGACTATGTGGTCACCAAGATTCCGCGCTTCGCCTTCGAAAAGTTCCCCGGCGCCAAGCCGCATCTGACAACGGCCATGAAGTCGGTCGGCGAAGCGATGGCAATCGGGAGGACCTTCCAGGAAAGCTTCCAAAAAGCCCTTCGGTCGCTGGAAACCGACTTTGACGGTCTTACCGAAATCGACGTGCCGGGCTTGGGCGAAGGCGATGACAAGAACGCCATGCGCGCCGCGCTTGGCCAGCCGACACCGAACCGCGTGCTGACTGTGGCGCAGGCCATGCGTCATGGCCTCTCCGACGAGGAGATCCACAACCTGTGCAAGATGGACCCATGGTTCCTGGCGCAGATCCGCGACCTGGTGGACACCGAAGCCCGTGTGCGCGAGCACGGCCTGCCGGACAGCCCGAATACCTTCCGTATGCTGAAGAGCAAGGGCTTCTCGGACGCCCGCCTTGCTGGCCTTGCGGGGCTGACCGAAAAAGACGTGGCTGAGAAACGCCGCGGCCTCGATGTGCGCCCGGTCTACAAACGCATCGACACCTGCGCTGCCGAGTTCGCCGCCAAGACGCCCTACATGTACTCGTCCTATGAGGTTGCCGGTCCGGACGGTGCGCCCGAATGCGAAGCGGGCGTGTCGGAGCGCCGGAAGGCGATCATTCTCGGCGGCGGTCCCAACCGCATCGGCCAGGGCATCGAGTTCGACTATTGCTGCTGCCACGCCGCCTTCTCGCTGGCGGATGCAGGCTTTGAGAGCATCATGGTCAACTGCAACCCGGAGACCGTGTCCACCGACTACGACACGTCGGACCGGCTGTATTTCGAACCGCTGACGGCGGAAGACGTGCTTGAGCTGATCCATGTGGAGCAGAGCAAGGGCACGCTGGCAGGCGTCATCGTTCAGTTTGGTGGCCAGACGCCGCTCAAGCTCGCGCAGGCGCTTGAAGACGCGAACGTCCCCATTCTCGGCACACCGCCGGATGCCATCGACCTGGCCGAGGACCGCGACCGCTTCAAGGCACTGCTCGATGATCTCGGTCTGCGCCAGCCGGCTAATGGCATCGCCCGGTCCGCCAATCAGGCCCGTGCCATTGCCGAAGAGATCGGCTTCCCGGTCGTCATCCGCCCGTCTTACGTGCTCGGCGGCCGCGCCATGGAAATCGTCCATGGTGTCAGTGACCTTGAGCGCTACATGAAGGAAGCCGTCGTGGTCTCCGGCGACAGCCCGGTCCTGATCGACAGCTATCTGCGCGACGCAACCGAAGTCGATGTCGATGCCCTGTGCGATGGTGAAGAGGTCTTCATTGCCGGCATCCTCGAACACATCGAAGAAGCAGGCGTGCATTCCGGCGACAGCGCCTGCTCCATGCCGCCCTTCTCGCTCAGTCAGGACATCATGGACGAGCTCGAGAAGCAGGCAGCCGCCATGGCCCTGGCGCTGGGCGTCGTGGGCCTCATGAATGTGCAGTTCGCCGTCAAGGACGGTGTGATCTACGTGCTTGAGGTCAATCCGCGCGCCAGCCGCACGGTGCCTTTCGTAGCCAAGGTGCTGGGGGAACCTGTCGCCGGCATTGCCTCACGCCTCATGGGCGGCGAAAAACTTAAGGACTTCGGCCTCAGGAAACGGCAGTACGACCATATCGCGGTCAAGGAAGCCGTGTTCCCCTTCGCCCGTTTCCCCGGTGTCGACACCATTCTGGGTCCGGAAATGCGCTCGACCGGCGAGGTCATGGGCCTCGACAAGAGCTTCGGCGTCGCCTTTGCCAAGAGCCAGCTAGGCGGCGGCACCAAGGTCCCGATGGAAGGCACCGCCTTCGTGTCCGTGAAGGACAGCGACAAGGAGCGGATCGTCGCCCCTGCGCGGGAGCTCGTCGACATGGGCTTCCAGATCGTTGCCACCGGCGGAACCGCGCGGCATCTCGAAAGCGAGAACGTGCCGGTGACACGCATCAACAAGGTGCTTGAGGGCCGCCCGCATATCGTGGATGCCATCACCAATGGCCAGGTGCAGCTGGTCTTCAACACGACGGAAGGCGCCCAGGCACTGGCCGACAGCGCGTCCCTGCGCCGGGCCGCATTGCAGAACAAGGTGCCCTACTACACGACCCTGTCAGGGGCGATCGCCGCCACCAAGGCCATTGCAGCCATGCGCGGCGATGAGCTGCATGTGGCCTCACTGCAGAGCTACATGCCCGCCGCCGACTAGCGGCCCGCACGGGCCCTCGTGTTCTGACATTATGTCAATAAAACCGGCATGTTAGCTCTGTTGGCCGGAATGTATTGACGCGGCGCAAAATATGTCTTGAAGTACGTGCCCTCGCCGGGGCCAGTCCCCGGCGTATTTTATTGTCCGGCCCGAGGGGCCTCCCGGCCAGACGCGCGATCCGACATGAACCCGCGCGAGGCAGGGCCCCCCATGGTCATTTCGCAAGTTGGTGCGAAGCGCCCCTTACCTCCAAGGGAGATGGAGGGCGGCGCTGACCCTGACGTCCATGCCCCGGAATCCGCCGGTACGCATAGGCGGCGGGGTCATATTCTTTTGTGAGTGGATGACGACATGGAAAAGGTACCCATGACCGCCGCAGGTCACGCGGCCATGGAACAGGAACTCAAGACCCTGAAATCGGTTGAGCGCCCCCGCATCATCGCGGCGATCGCCGAAGCCCGGAAGCATGGGGACCTGTCGGAGAATGCCGAGTACCACGCCGCCAAGGAACAGCAGGGGCTGAATGAAGCCCGCGTGGCGGAACTTGAAGACGCGCTTGCCCGCGCGGACGTCATCGACGTGTCGAAGCTGTCCGGCAAGAACGTCACCTTTGGTGCAACCGTGGATATCGTCGACGAGGACACGGATGAGGAAGTGACCTACCAGATCGTCGGCGACAGCGAAGCCGATGTGAAGGAAGGCAAGATCTCGATCTCTTCCCCCATCGCCCGCGCGCTGATCGGCAAGACAACCGGCGACAGCGTCGAGGTGGCCACCCCGGGCGGCGGCAAGAGCTACGAAATTCTCAAGGTGCGCTTCAAGTAGCGCCTAGGCCTCAACCGGAGGCTCCATCATGTCCACCGGCACGCCGGGGTCGTATTTCGATCGGCGGATGGTAAGCGACGTGCGCACATGCGCCACGTTCGGGGCCGGCGTGAGGCTCTCTGTCAGAAAACTCTGAAAGCTCGCAAGATCAGGCGCGACGCATTTGAGGATGAAGTCGATCTCGCCATTGAGCATGTGGCATTCACGCACGAGCGGCCACGCATCGACCCGCTCTTCAAAGGCGCGCAGGTCCGCCTCCGCCTGACTGTGCAACCCAACCATCGCGAAGACCGTCACGTCGAAGCCAAGGTCACGCTCCGACAGCTGCGCGTGGTAGCCCTCAATCAGACCGGCTTCTTCCAGCGCGCGGACGCGGCGCAGGCACGGCGGCGCGGAGATGCCGACCCGCTTTGACAGCTCGACATTGGTCATGCGGCCGTCTGCCTGAAGTTCGGCCAGGATCTTCCGGTCAATGGCGTCGAGTTTGACCCGCTGCATGTCGGCTTGGCGCCCTTTCTCGAAAAAGGAGTGCTAGAAGAACGTCAGTGAAGGTGACTCGCGAGAGCCACCGCTCTCTTAGCGCAGCCACCCACCTTCGCGCAATAAAATTGCGCATAGACGAACGATTATGTCTCAACCGTCGAGCACATCCAGACACAGACCAACTGCCTGGGCCATCAGCGGCGGCGCGCGGGGTATGGAGAACCAGTGCATTGCGCTTGCCGAAGCGGCCGGATTTGATCCTGTAGCGCTGCGTGTCGAGGCCAGGGCCCCCTGGCGGTGGCTGCCGGAGCGGCTGTGGCGGCTCTGGGGCGACGTTCCCAACCGCCTGTCCGCAGAGAACCGGCGGACGCTGCGAGGAGACTGGCCGGACCTTGTTGTCGCCTGCGGCCGTCAATCGGTGCCGTTGGCTGCCCACATCCACCGCAAGTCGGATGGCCGGACCTTTGTGGTTCAGTGCCAGGACCCGCGCATCAACGCAGCGCACTTCGATATGGTGGTACCGCCCGAACATGACGCCATGCCGCCTACAGACAACACGGTCGCCATTGTCGGGTCCCCGAACCTTGCGCTGCGATGGCGCCTCGAGGCTGCTGCCGCGGCCTGGACGGATACATTTGCAGGCCTCCCGCGCCCATTGATCGCTGTTGCCATCGGCGGCAGTAACAACGCCTACCGCCTTACCCATGCGGCCATTGACGACCTGTTCCATGCGCTTGCGTCCTTGAAAGATGTCAGCGGGGCAGGCTTTGCCATAACCACCTCGCGGCGGACGGGACCCGACAACGAGGCGCTGATCCGAGCCCGGGCCGAGCATCTGGGTGCCTGGATATGGGACGGGACCGGCCCCAGCCCCATCCTCGGCCTCTATGCACTCGCGGACGCGGTCGTTGTGACCGAGGACAGCGTCAACATGGCCGCTGAGGTTGCCGCCAGCGGCAAGCCCCTTCTGATCGCAGAACTGGAAGGCGGCTCCGACAAGTTTGACCACTTCCACGACACGCTGCGCGCCCGCGGCATTGCCAAGTACCTGAAGCCCGGCCCGTTTGAGCCCTGGTCCTATGCGCCGCTCACCGAGACACTTCGGGCGGCGGAAGAGCTGCGTACACGGATGGCTGCTTGCGGGTTTGAGTTACCGAAACCACGCACCTAGCCCCTCAGCGCCAGTGGGAACAACGGTTTGCGCCGATTCAGTAAGCGGATCAAATCCGTCCGCTAACGGACTCTCAGGACTCAGACTTTCAGAGTTATCCACAGGTCCGTACACAGACGGGTGACCCAGGGACCTCGCTGTTCGCACGTGCACAAATCATGATGCGAGGTAGTGGATGCAAGAGATTCAAAAGACTCACTCTTTCAGGTTATCCACACCCCTCCCGGCAGGACGCGCAGCGCGATTCAGGACTCTCAACCCAGCGAGGTAATCCGAGGCCTCATGTCCCGGTCTGCCGGCTATCCACAGGCCTTCTGGTGAAATAGTGTCCCACCGGCACAAGTGGCCCGTCATATCTCTGTGAGCAGCCATGCACAGACTGCATGAGACAATTGACTCAGGAGGCGCAGGGCCCATGTTGAAGGCACTTTCCGGGCTTTTGGGGATTCGCCCCGCAGCCCGGCACACGAATTCCGAGGCGGAGGCCCAGAAAATGGCCAACGAACAAACCAAACACGCAAAAGTCCTCATTATTGGCGCGGGGCCGGCGGGCTACACCGCGGCCATCTATGCGGCCCGTGCCATGCTGGAACCGGTCATGGTCCGCGGCCTGCAGCCGGGCGGCCAGCTGACCATCACCACCGAAGTCGAGAACTATCCGGGCTTCGCAGACGTGATCCAGGGTCCCTGGCTCATGGAGCAGATGGAGGCTCAGGCGAAGCATGTCGGCACCGAGATGATCGACGATACGATCATGTCCGTCGATTTCCAGACCCGGCCCTTCCGCGCGGTCGGGGACGGCGGTCAGGTCTACACCGCTGACAGCGTGATCATCGCCACCGGCGCCCAGGCGCAGTGGCTCGGCCTACCGAGCGAGGAAAAGTTCCAGGGCTTCGGCGTCTCGGCCTGCGCTACCTGCGACGGGTTCTTCTACCGCGGCAAGAAGGTGGTCGTGGTCGGTGGCGGCAACACGGCCGTCGAGGAAGCCCTGTTCCTGACCAATTTTGCAGAGCACGTCACTCTTGTGCACCGGCGCGATGAATTGCGGGCAGAACGCATCCTTCAGGAGCGTCTGTTCAAGCACGAGAAGATCTCGATCGAATGGAACCAGCAGGTCGACGAGATCCTCGGCGAGGGCGACGTCATGGGCGTGACCCATGTGCGCCTCAAGGACACCAAGACGGGTGACACCAGGGAAATCGAAGCAGACGGCGTCTTCATCGCCATCGGCCACAAGCCGGCCACCGAGATCTTCCGCGGTCAGGTGGAGATGAAGGACTCTGGATACATCGTCACAGCTCCGGATTCGACGGCTACGAACATCCCCGGCGTTTACGCAGCGGGTGACGTGACCGACGAAACCTACCGCCAGGCCGTAACCGCAGCCGGCATGGGCTGCATGGCCGCCCTTGAGGCCGAAAAGCACATCGCCGAGAGCGAGGCGGTAGCGACGCAGGCTGCTGCCGAGTAAGGCGTCACACACATCTTGAGCGAGGGCGCCCCAATAAAGACCGGGGACGCCCTCGTTTCGGTTATCGGCACTGGGCAAACGCACCTAACGTTATCGCGCAACGAAGCCACCATTGACGAAGATCGTCTGGGCAGTCACCCAGCGGCTCTCCTCAGACGCAAGGAAGCCGATCACGGGTGTGACATCGTCGACTCGACCTAAGCGGCCCTGCGGCGACATGTTGGCGAGATACGCCGTCGAGTGCTCGTCTTCCTCACCATGGAAGAAAGCCGTATCGATTGGCCCAGGCGCGACGGTGTTCACTGTCACACCGCGGCCGCCGATCTCTTTGGCAAGGGCACGGGTAAAGTCCTCCAGCGGCGCTTTCGACCCCGCATACACGCCATACATACCTGTCGTGGCCGCCAGCAGTGACGTACCGATGTTGATGATCCGGCCATCGTCCTCAATGGATCGGGCGGCTTCCTGCATCGTGAAGAAGGCCGCCTTGGTGTTGGTTCCAAAGGCGCGGTCAAACTCGTCTTCCGTGACCTCGGTGAACGCCCTCTTGAGGACCATGCCGGCGTTGTTGATGACAATATCAACACGTCCGAACGCTTCCTTGGCAGCGGCGAAGACAGCGCGAACGTTCGATGGATCAGAGAGATCGCCTGACGTGATGAGGGCCTTCGCTCCTTTGTCTTCGACCAGGCGAGCGGTTTCCTCAGCATCTGCCGCCGAACCAGCAGAGTGGTGATGGACCACAATGTCAGCACCGCAGGCGGAGAGGATTTCAGCGAAGTGACGGCCCATGTTCCGCGCCGATCCGGTGATCACGGCGACTTTGCCCTCAAGGTCGCGGGAGTTGACGGCTTCAGTCGTTTTCTTGCTTGAACCAAACATGATCAGAGTTCCTTTTTGCGATCGCGGCAGGACCACCCCGCCGACAGGAGGAAATCTGGCATTTGGTTCCAAGTGCATGTAGATATGGAATTAGCATCAATTAATTGCGAAAAATGCACTTAATGGCAAATAGGAACGAGCAGCTTTTTCTGCGGGTTGTAGAGGCTGGCAGCCTCAAAGCGGCGGCGGAGCAAATCGGCTCGGACCCGTCGGCGGTCAGCAGACGGGTTGCGGCTCTCGAAGCCCGACTGGGCGTGAAGCTCCTCAACCGCTCCACGAAGCGGTCCTTTCCCACCGAAGCGGGGCAGCGGTACTATGAGGGAATGCGGCGCATCGCAGATGCCCAAGCGGCCTTGGAGGCGGATGTCACGGGGCTGGTAGACACACCGAGCGGGCGGCTGCGCATTGCTGCACCGGTAGACTTTGGCGCTCGGTTCGTGACGCCTGTGCTCAGCAGTCTGCAAGAGCGCTACCCGGACCTCAGCATCGAACTGATGCTCGGCAGCTCATTCCTGGATCTTGTCGAACAGGGTGTCGACGTTGCTGTCAGGATCGGCAATTTGCCGGACTCAAGCCTTATCGCCAAGCGACTGGGCACCGTACCGCGGGTCATCGTTGCCTCGCGCGATTATGCCGACCAACACTGTCTGCCGGAAGACCCCTCTCAACTCAGCGCCCACCCGTTCATCTTCTACCGTCATGGCCAAAGCGAAGACACATTTGATCTTGTGCGCCATGGCAAATCCGAGAGTGTCAATGTGACCGGCCGCATAACGGCAAACAGCGTCACCGCGATCCGGACGCTAGTAGCAGATGGCCGCGGGCTACATCTCGGGCCTCGATGGGCGTTTGAAGACGATCTGGCGGCAGGGAGCATGGTTCAGGTGCTGCCAACCCATGACCTGCACGCGTACCCGCTGCACGCACTCTATGTTGCCGGCGCATTCGTACCGGCAAAAGTGCGTGCATTCATTGATCAGATGACAGTAGCGACGAAGCGGAGCAGTTCGCTTTCGCTGTCATCGTAATCGGTCCTGTTGAAACCGTTCACGCATGCTGGCTCTGCATCGCCCGCTACGATGGGCATAGCCACAAAGACGCTCAGATACGACCGGTGTCTGCGGCACGCTCCTCACAGCACTAGGTTGCAGCAGGACAGACGTGTTCTGAAACAAGTCGTCAGCCTGCGAGCTCCGGCCAGGCTGTGACAATGGTGGGCAAGTCGAAATAGTCCTTCCACGCCTTGATCTTGCCGTTCTCAAGCGTGAAGACGCCGGTCACGGGCAATTCAACCCACCTGTCTTCCGCAAGCTGATGCCGGTCGACCCGCTCGATGAAGACGGTCGGCCCGGCAACGGCTTCACTGAGGAAGACAAACTCATTCCTGAGTGTCGGTGCGAAGAACGGCTCAAGCACGGCACGTACACCGGCGGGCCCGGTGACGGTGTCCATACCCAGTGGCATGTTGTGATACGCGCAGTCCTCCGCGACGCACGCCACGCCTTCATCAAACTTCTTGTCCCCCATCAGGGTGAGAAACGTCTTCACGAACGCGATGTTGTCCTGGCTGTCAGGCATGGCTTGATCCTCCCGAGTGACATGGTCGAGTCAGAGGGTGCGGCCCGCGAGGAAGCACAGCAATTACGTCACAGGTCAGTTTCGGTGAGGGTCAGTCGAGGCCCAGCAGAGAGGGCACCTCGGCCATGTCGGTGACGACGGTCGCTCCGGCGCGCGCCAGAGCATCGCGGTCAGTATGCGGATCGCCCGCATATCCGATGACCCGCATGCCGGCCGCCATGCCGGCCTGCACACCGGGCACGGTGTCCTCAATGACAATGCTGGTTTCAGGCCGATGCCCCATCTGGGCGGCCGCGAAAAGGAACAGATCCGGCGCAGGCTTGCCGTTGGCCACCATGCTTGCGCTGAAAACCGCGTCGCCGAAGTGGTGGTCCAGCCTGGCGCACGACAGCACATGCGCCAGGTAGTCGGGCTGACTGGACGAGCCTACGCATCGGGGAATCTGCGCCGCTGCCACCCGCTCCACGACACCGGCAACGCCTGGAATGGCGGTCACCGTTTCGAATATGGCGGCATGCACGCTCTCGCGTGTCCGCTTAACCCAGTCGTCCGGCACCGGTGATCCGGTCTCGGCTTCAATGATCGAGATCGTCGACAGCCAGGACCGCCCGCGAAACCGTTCATGGCATTGCGCAGTGGTTGTCGGCCAGCCAAGTTCGGTAACCGCGAGCGCCAGCAGTTCGTTGGCAATGGTTTCGCTGTCGACCAGAACGCCATCGCAATCAAAGATGACGAGCGCCGGTTGGACGCGGAAAGAAGCTGAATGGGTCATGGGTCGCGATTTAGACAGTCAGCTGTCACGACGCCAGTCACATCGCCTTGCCAAGCATTGCAGAAACCGCCGCATTGGTTTGCAAAACGGCTGTCACATTTGGCAGCCATTGCCCTTGCGCCGAATCGCTTCCCGTCGGATATAGAGCCGGGACAAAAGGCGAATAACGCTGCGGCAAGCAGGTGGGAGCTAGGGCGTCATGGACTGGGACAAGCTGCGCATATTTCATGCGGCCGCCGAGGCGGGCAGCTTCACCCATGCAAGTGAACAGCTCAATCTCAGCCAGTCTGCCGTGAGCCGCCAGATATCAGCCCTCGAGGAATCGCTTGGGCTGACGCTGTTTCATCGCCATGCCCGCGGCCTGCTGCTGACCGAGACCGGCGAGGTGCTCTACGGCACGACGAAGGAAGTGTTCACCCGCCTGGCGGATACCGAGAGCCGCCTGCGTGAAACCAAGGGCGAACCATCCGGCGATCTCAAGCTGACCACGACCATCGGCTTCGGCGCCAACTGGCTTGTGCCGCGGCTCAAGGAGTTCACGGACCGCTACCCCAAGATCAATCTGCACCTGATTGTCGATGACCGGGAACTCGACCTCTCGATGCGTGAGGCCGATGTGGCTGTGCGGTTTCACCCCCCCGTTCAGCAGGACCTTGTGCAGCGCAAGCTCTTCCGCGTGCACTACCACCTGTACGCAACGCGCGACTATCTCGCGCGCAAGGGCGGTGAGCCCAAGACCCTTGCCGATATCGATGATCACGACATTGTCGTCTACGGCGATGCCGCGCCCATCGCCCTGCAGGACGTGAACTGGCTGCAGACGGCAGGTCTGGAAGACGGACGGGCCCGCGAGCCCTACTTCCGGGTCAACAACATCTATGGCGTGCTGAAGGCGGTCGAATCCGGCTTCGGCATCGGTGCCCTGCCCGACTACATCATCCGCCACCATCCCGATGTGATCCGGGTGCTGCCGGACGTCGAAGTCCCTCATTTTGACACCTATTTCGTCTATCCGGCGGAACTGCGGGACACGATGCGGATCACCGTGATGCGTGATTTTCTGCTCGAGAAAGCCAGGGAATGGACCTACTAGTCCGGCCCGGAAACATCCCGCTGAAGAAATTTCAATAGATTCAGTGCCTTGCGCTCATGATGGGGCTCATTAGGCGAGCTATGCACTGTGTGCATGGTTGATTTGAAGGCAATTTGCTTGAATGCAGTGCAGCAAAAGCCTAAATCTGCGCCATCGGCAGTTCACTGAACTGCACTCCTTCGAAGCGTCCTCTCCCCAAGACGTTGCTTCGAGGCAGCATGCGAAGGCTACTCCTCCCCTTTGAGCCCGCATGCGCCGGCAGCCAGGCACCCCCCCAATGGCCAGGCTGCCCAAGGACTGAGGCCGGGCCTGCACGCGTATCGCAGGTCCGGCCTTTTTCTTTTTCCGGTCTGATGTGTGAGGAGCGCCTAGTCTGCGTCCTGGGGTGCCGGCGCCATGGCCAGATCTTCATCTCCGCCGAACAGACGCCCGCCTTCTCCCATGGCAACGCATGCAATGGCGCCAAGCGCCAGCATCAGATACCCGGCAAACAGCGGCACGACCGTACCGTCATACATGTAGCCCACAACAGCACCCAGAACGCCCCCGACAAAGGTCTGCATGAATCCGAGTACGGAGGATGCCGTGCCTGCGACGTGACCGAGCGGATCCATCGCCAGCGCATTGAAGCTCGTTCCCATGAAACCGAAGCAGCCGAAGATCAGTGCCATCAGGATACAGAACAGCCAGAACGGCATGGCGCCTCCAAGCGACAGGGAAATCGCCAGAGCCAGGCTGATGAGCCCTGCAAAACACATGAGGGCCGCATGGGAAAGGCGCCGCATGCCCAAGCGCTCGACCAGCCGGGAGTTCATGAAGCTGGTGGCTGCCATGAAGACCGCAATGCCGCTGAAGGCCAGCGTGAAGAAGTGGCCGAGCCCGAAGGTCTGCGTAAACAGCTGCTCCGCCTGGTTGATGAAGGCAAACAGCACCGCAAATGTCAGCGCTGTGGCAAGGGCATAGCCGAAGGACGCGCGCGTTGTGACCACGGTCCTGAAGGCAGCCGACACACGGTCAAAAGTCAGCGGCAACCGGTACTCCGGATGCAGCGTCTCCGGCAGTCGTATGTAGCTCCAGACCGCCATGACGGCCCCCAGGATACCAGTGACCCAGAAGACTGACTGCCAGTTGCCGAACACGATGATCACCTGCCCGACATTGGGCGCGATCAGCGGTACCGCCATGAACACCATCATCACCAGCGACATGACCGACGCCATGCGCGCGCCACCGAATGTGTCCCGCACGACGGAGACAGCAATGACGCGCGTTGCGGCTGTACCCACCCCCTGAATGAAGCGGACGACCAGAAGGGACTCGAAGTTGGGCACATAGGAGGCCACCGCTGACGCACCCACATAGACAGCTAGACCAAACATCAGGACCGGGCGGCGGCCGAAGCGGTCTGAAATTGTTCCGTAGAACAGCTGGGCAATGCCAAAGCCAAGGATGTAGGACGCAATGACGAACTGGCGGCGGTTCTCGTCTTCGACCGAGAGTGCCTCGCCGATTTCCTGAAGCGCCGGAATGAAGACGTCGATCGCCAACGCATTCAGCGCCATGAGCGCCGCAACCATGGCAACCAGCTCCCAGCGCGGCATGGACAGCGCAGCGCTCGGGCTCGGGCCGCTGGAAGGGTCGGGCGTAGACATGGACGATGCCTGACAGGAAGGGTTGAAAGGGCCCGCACTTTCACCCCGCACCTGTTCAACCGCAACCCGGCGAAATGCAGGGCAGCCCTGTCAGCGCATTACCCGGGGGAAGGCGCTAGCGGTTGTCGAGAGTGGCCCGCAGCATCCACGCGGTCTTTTCGTGAATCTGCAGCCGTTGAGTCAGCAGGTCAGCGGTCGGCTCATCATTGGCCGCCGCGGCGATCTTGAAGACCTCCCGGACCGTGCGGGCGACGGTCTCATGACCCGTGACCAGTTGCCTGACCATGTCTTCCGCCGACGGCACGTCGTCAGTCGCCGGGGCAACGGATGCAAGCCGTGCGAATGCGTCATAAGAGCCCGGTGCAAACACCCCAAGCGCGCGAATACGCTCGGCGATCTCGTCCACTGCTGTCCACATCTCCGTGTACTGCTCCATGAACATGGTGTGGAGCGCATTGAAGTGCGGCCCGGTCACGTTCCAGTGGAAATTGTGGGTGGTGAGATAAAGCGTGTAGGTGTCAGCCAAGACGCGGGACAGTCCGGCGGCAATTGCCTCCCGGTCGCTCTCGTCAATGCCGATATTGATCGCAACGCTCATGAGACTCGCTCCTCTGCGCCCCGGATCGCCAGCATGGCCGCCGGGCATGCCCCATATTTAGAACAATTCTAATCTAGGTCAAGGGCGCAAATCCGAGCCGCCGCGATTCAGGCATCATGTCGTCTTGGTCCGGCGAATTCTGCGCTATCTGAAGAGGTTTTGCCCCTCAAGACCCTTGTAGAGCGAGGCCACCTGCTCCTCGTAACCATTGTAGAGCAGCGTCGGCACGCGGCGCCCGGTACCAAGCACCTCTTCGGTTGCCTGGCTCCAGCGCGGATGAGGCACCTCGGGGTTCACATTGGCCCAGAAGCCATACTCGCTGGGCGCAATCTCCTCCCAGAAGCTCACAGGCTTCCTGCCGGTAAACTCAAACCGCACGATCGACTTGATCGATTTGAACCCGTATTTCCATGGCACCGCGAGCCGGATCGGGGCGCCGAACTGCTCGCCCAAGGGCTTGCCGTAAACGCCTGTCGCCATGAAGGCGAGCTCGTTGCGGGCTTCGGCCATGGTGAGACCTTCGGTATAGGGCCACGGATACCAAACCTGCTTCTGGCCACTTGCAATGCTCGGGTCCATGAAGGTCTGCATCTTGAGATAGCGTGCCGTGGATTTGGGCTTTGCCAGATCAACGAGTGCCGCCAGCGGGAAACCGGACCACGGCACCGTCATCGACCAGGCTTCCACGCAGCGTAGCCGGTAGATGCGCTCTTCCAGAGGCATCTGGGCGATCAGCTCGTCAATGTCGAGTTCGAACGGCTCTTCCACTTCGCCGGTGATCTCGATCCGCCATGGCCGGGAAACCAGCGCTTCCGCTGCGCGGGCAATGCGCTTGTGCGAGCCGAACTCGTAGAAATTGTTGTAGGTCGAGGCGACCTCTTCATCGGTCAACGGACGGTCGACCGGGATTGACGTGTTCGCAGGATAGGGAAACAACTCCGCCGCCTTGGCGGTCAGATCCGCTTCACTCGCCGCTGCTGCTTCCGCCGCACCCGACGTTTCGCCACAGCCGGCAACCATCAGCGCAGAAGCCCCGGCAATGCTGGCAGTCGATCCCCGCAGGAAGGCACGCCGGTTGAGGAAGACATGCTCAGGCGTCACCTGGTTCTCCGGCAACTCCCATGAGCGGCGGCGTTTGATCAGCATCGGGGCAAACCCTTTCTCGGGCGCTGTCGCAGCGCGTGTTTGTCTGGGTCTTATGATGGCCCAGCGTGCCCACGGGGCAAGTCACAGCTGTGCGAGGGAAATGGCATCTGGCGTGAGCAGCTCGTGACCAGATTCCGCCGGAATCGCTTGCCTGACTCAATGCCGCTATAGTTTGATCAGTACCGTTAAGTGCCCGTCCAAATGCGTTTGTAATCAAGGGGAACCGCATCATGGAACCGCAGGACACCAAGCCCGTCGTCACTCTCGACCGGTCGATCAAGCCCATTCGCATGAACCGGCGCGAGTTGATGTTGGGCATTGCTGCAGGCTCAGTCGTCGCGTTCACGGGCTGTGCGTATAACCCGTCCCTCGGCCGCGACCAGTTGATGCTGGTCAGCGAAGGCCAGATGGCATCGCTCTCCGCCCGTGCGTGGAGCGACATGAAGAAGAAACAGAAGATTTCGCGCGATCCGAAATACAACAACCGGCTGCGCAATGTCGGCCGCAAGATCACGGGCGTCGCCAACATCCCCAACACCCAGTGGGAATATGTGGCCTTCGAGTCGGATCAGAAAAACGCGTTCGTGCTGCCCGGCGGCAAGGTGGGCTTCTACACCGGCATGATGGACTTCGTGGACAACGACGCCCAACTCGCAGCGATCATGGGCCACGAAGTGGGCCACGTCCGCGCCCGCCACGGGGCTGAACGCTACAGTCAGGGTCTTGCCAGTCAGGTCGGCATGACCGCCGCGCAGATCGCGGTGTCGGCCTCTGAAGTGAGCTATGGCGCACCGCTTATCTCGGCCATCGGCCTCGGTCTCCAGTTCGGTGTGCTGCTCCCCTACTCCCGCCGCCACGAGCTTGAGGCGGACAGTCTGGGCCTGAACTACATGACTGCTGCCGGCTACAATCCGCACCAGTCTGTCGCGCTGTGGGAAAAGATGGCCCGAGAAGGCGGGGGGCGGCGTCCACCGGAATTCATGTCGACCCACCCGGACCCGACCACCCGCATCGCAGCCCTGAGGCAGCAGATCCAGCAGATGGGGTACTAGCTGAAGTCCGGCTGTCTAAGCCTCTTGCGGTGATACAACCAAGAGCAGGCGGACCAGCCCGGTGCCTTCAATCTGCGGGGACCGGTGGAATGTCGGCTTGGCAGTCAGACGCCCGGGCAAAATTGCGGCCTCAAAACGCTGCGGCGCCAGAAAGGGACCTGCATATCCATCCGGGTCCTGGGCCGCGTCGTCCGCGTGACAGCTCGGCACCACGAGTGTTGACGGCCCACGATAGGTACACAGCATCCGCGCGCTCACGACGTCTGCATGCACGCGCCGACAGGCATTGTCCGTGATCCTGTCGAGCCGCACATTCAGGATTCTTGCACCCATCTGCCGTGCAAACGCGGCGGCCAGTGCGGCACAATCCCGCGCAAACCAGGCACGCCAGTCCGCATTCGGCGTTTCAGCGGCCTCGAGCAATCCCATGACACCGGTTTCGACGTCCTTGGGTGCCGCATCAAAGCGGCCGTCCGGCAGGTGCGAAGGGTCAAGACCATCCAGCCAGACGGCGGCCGAGGCCGGGACCTGCGATACCCGTGGGACACTTACCCAGGCAAGGCGGTCCGTCACTTGGGCACTTGAAGCAATTGCCGTGATCGTCATGGCGCGGACTCACCCGGCACCCATTCGGGGAACGGATCATCCATCTCGGCCAATCCCTCACGCTCCAGTTTGCCGTTCGCGGTGAGCGGCACGAGGCAGGCATCAAGCTGGGCGCGGATGGCGGCCTCGTCATAGTCCGTTCCGATAAACACGATCTCCTGGCGGCGGTCGCCGAAATAGTCATCCCAGCCCTGTTCGAGCCGCGCCCGCCATTCAGGATGATCCGGCCACCGCTCTTTCGGGATGGCGGCCCACCAGTAGCCGAGTGCTTCAGTGCGCACCAGGGCGCCGGCCTGCGAGATCTCGCCGACCCATGCCGGGCGTGTGGCCAGCCAGAAATGGCCCTTGGCCCGGATAATGCCGGGCCAGGACGTATTGATGAACCTGTGCAGCTTGGACGGATCAAACGGCGCGCGGGCCCTGTAGACAAAGCTCGAAACGCCATACTCCTCCGTCTCCGGAACATGATCCTCGAAGCCGAAGAGTTCCTTGAACCACAGCGGGTGTTCCTGTGCCTTCTCGAAGTCGAAGCGGCCCGTATCCAGAACCCGGTCCAGCGGCGCGCGTGATTCAACCGTCTCCAGCAAGTCGGCATCCGGATTGAGCGCCTTGGTGATCTTGCGGGCGGCGTCCATCTGCTCCGGCGTCGCTGCGTCAGCCTTGTTGAGCAGGATCACATCAGCAAACTCGATCTGATCGACGAGAAGATCGACAAGAGAACGTGTGTCTTCTTCACCAAGGGACTCGCCGCGGTCACGCAGAAAGTCGTGCGAGGCATAGTCCTGCAGCAGCCCTGCCGCATCCACCACGGTCACCATGGTATCGATCCGTGCAAGATCAGAGAGGCTTTCGCCTTCCTCCGTACGGAAGTCGAAGGTTGCGGCCACAGGCAACGGTTCGGAGATGCCGGTGGACTCGATGACCAGATGGTCGAAGCGGCCCTCCTCCGCCAGCCGCCGGACTTCCAGCAGCAGGTCTTCGCGCAACGTGCAGCAGATGCAGCCATTGGTCATCTCGACCAGGCTCTCATCGGTGCGGCTCAGGTCCGCGTCACCGGCACGCACGAGGTCGGCATCGATATTGACCTCGCTCATATCATTCACGATGACTGCAACACGCTTGCCCTCGCGATTGTTGAGAATGTGATTGAGCAGTGTCGTCTTTCCGGCTCCCAGGAACCCGGACAACACAGTGACCGGAAGGCGACCGTCGGACGCAACTTGTGAGGACTGATGTGTCATGACGGCCACCTTCCGGTTCGGGGGGTTAGAACTTCAGTTCAGCGTTGAGTGACAGCGCGAGATCACGGCTGCCGTTTTCTGTCAGGCCCGGCAGGACAGCGAAGCGCGTTTCGAGCACACGTCCACGGCCCAGATCGGCGTCGTAATAGACGGCCGGTCCGAAGTAGTGGGTCTGATCCTTGAGGTCCGGCGCATCGCCAAAGGCTTCCTCGATGTCGCCATGTGCTTCGACGCCCAGCTTGAAGTCGTCAGCAACCGGTGTGGCGGCGCTGAATGCATAGCCAAGACCGGCATCCTTGTCGTCCTCGAAAGGTACTTCGACAAAGATGTTGCCGATGATCGAGAAGGACCCGACACCAACCTCAGCGATGGGACCGAGCGCAAGGCCACCTTTCTCAATGCCGCCTTCATTTGGCACCTCGAGCGCGGCGTAGAAACCAACTGTCGCACCTCCGCCGTGGTCATGGCCATGCCCATGGTCATGATCGTGGCCATGGTCGTGACCGCCGCCCTCACTCCAGAGAATGAAGACGTTTTCCCATTCAAACGCCTCAAGCTCTGCTGTCTCATCTTCGGGATTGCCGATCTCGAAGGCGGCAATCGTCTTCCACCAGTCGGTCACGCCGACGCCCAGGGCGATCTCATGCACAGAGCGTTCTTCGCCGGCGGGCAGGTCTTCGGTGAAAAGCGTGTTCAGAGATTCAAACTCGAAGCCGCCCTCGACGACTTCCGGGTGAATGACTTCAAAAATGCCACCGCTGGCCTGCGCAGGTACCGCAAGCGCCACAAGGCTCCCCGCCGTAATTGCCGTTGCTGCTGCGTGCTTCAAACTATCAAGTCTCATCAATTGCCCCGTCCTTTTTGTGTCTATGTGCAAATTCGAGGCGGGAGTCATAATGTTATAACATAACAAATACAAGCGTAGTGCGACCTGGCATGAACGGGCCCGCTCACGAGCTGTAGCTACCAGGCTCCGCAGATATGAAGACGCCTAGGACAGGCTGGCACAGAAACGCTGGATGCGCGAGCAGGCATCCTCCAGCGCTTCCGTCGACGTTGCATAGGAGATCCGGAAGAACGGCGACAGGCCGAAGGCTTCGCCGTGCACAACGGCAACGCCTTCCTGCTCCAGCAGCGCGGTTGCAAAGGCTTCGTCACTGTCGATGACGGTGCCGTCCTGGGTCTTCTTGCCGATCAGGCCCCGGCAGGACGGATAGACATAAAACGCGCCTTCAGGTGTCGGGCATTCAATGCCGGTCGCCTGGTTCAGCATCGACACCACGAGGTCACGGCGTTCCTTGAACACCGCCGCGCGCTCCGGAATGAAATCCTGCGTCCCGTTGAGCGCTTCGACGGCCGCCCACTGGCTAACGGAGGTCGGGTTGGACGTCGACTGCGACTGCAGCTTGCGCATGGCCCCGATCAGCTCCTTCGGCCCGGCGCAGTAGCCGATGCGCCAGCCGGTCATGGCATAGGCCTTTGACACACCATTCATGGTGAGGATGCGGTCCTTGAGGCCCGGCTCGACCTGCGCGGGCGTCACGAACTCGAAGTCGTCATAGACGAGGTGCTCATACATGTCGTCCGTCAGCACCCACACATGCGGATGCTTCATCAGGACATCCGTAATCTTCTTCAGTTCTTCCCGCGAATAGGCGGCGCCCGACGGGTTGGACGGTGAGTTGAAGATCAGCCATTTGGTCTTCGGCGTGATCGAAGCTTCCAGAGCCTCCGGCGTCAGCTTGAAGCTTGTCTCAATGGTCGTCTGGGCGAATTTGGGTTCGCCGCCCGCCAGCAGCACGATGTCCGGATAGCTCACCCAGTAGGGCGTCGGGATCACCACTTCGTCGCCGGGATTCAGCGTCGCCATCATGGCGTTGTAAATGATCGGCTTGCCGCCGGGCGCCACGAAGCATTCGTCCGCCGCATAGTCGAGCCCGTTCTCACGCTTGAATTTGGCGGCGATGGCTTCCTTCAGTTCAGGGATGCCATCAACAGCGGTGTATTTCGTCTCGCCACGGTTGATCGCCTCGACGGCGGCCGCCTTGATGTTGTCCGGGGTATCGAAGTCCGGTTCCCCGGCGCCCAACCCGATCACATCGCGGCCCTGCGCCTTGAGATCGCGCGCTTTCTGGGTGACCGCGATGGTCGCGGACGGCTGCACGCGGGCAAGGGATTTGGACAGGAAGTTTTCTGGCAGGGCCATGGCGGAGCATCCCGGAAACGGAAGAAAAAAGGGGTTAGCGGAGGCGACCGTATCCCCGCCCCCGGCCCGCCGCAACCGGCAATAGACGCCCTCTTCGGCAGACCAACCATGCGCTGCCGCGAGACCCGCCCTAAGCTGGCCTGGCGAGTGCTGACACGGCCTCCGGGACAGGTGCATCGACCTGCATGCTGCGCGATGTCAGCGGCGGACGGTGCACCATCTCGATGGGCACGCAGCCCGCCCAATAGGGCAGATCGAGATCGTCCTCGTCGTCGTTGGGACCGCCGGTACGCACTTTCGCAACCGCTTCCTCAAGCGGAATGCGCAGCACCATCGTCGCTTTCATCTCCTGTGCGTGCGGCGGCCGTGACGTTTCAGACCTGCCAGGCGCAATCCGCTCCATCACGAGCCGCAACGCCTCCATCCGCGCGTCTTCGCCCGTCACCTGCTCGGCAACGCCATGCACGACGACCGACCTGTAATTCATCGAGTGGTGGAACCAGGATCGTGCCAGCACCAGCCCATCAAGATGCGTCACCGTCGCGCACAGCGGGACGCCCTGCGCGAGTGTCGTGAACATCCGCGTCTTGCGGCTTCCGTGGATCAGCAGGCCTTCGCCATCGCGGACATAGAAGATGGGGATCACCACCGGCGCATCGTCATGAACGAAGGCGACATGGGCCACATAACCCTCATCCAGAATGCCGTGCACCGTGTCACGGGAATAGTCGGCCCGCTGATGCACACGCACCTTGGTCCGATCGGTCCGCTTGTAGGTCTCTGCCGTCGCCGGCCGGCTGTGATCTTTTGGCATAGCACTCTCCATCATTTGGCAGAGCTCGTAGAGCCAATTTGGCTTGCTCAAAAGCGCCATTTATGCGGAAATCCAGGAGCCATTTCTTGACCCGCGAGCGCCCCATGACCCAAAGTCTGGCTGCTGCCCTGCCCGGCCTCACACTCGACCGTTCCAGCACCCTGCCCCTGCACGCTCAACTGGCACAGGCGCTACGGTCGGCCATCCTTACCGGCCAGACGCCACCCGGGACCCGGTTGCCGGCGACCCGCAGTCTTGCCACCGAGCTTGGCCTTGGCCGCAATACGGTGGCCGACGCCTATGATCAGTTGATCGCCGAAGGCTATCTGGAAGCCCGCGTCGGTTCCGGCACGCGCGTGGCCTCCATCGCTCCCGATGCCTTTCTGGCCACCGGGGCCGCAACAGATGCAGAAGACGAAACAGGCACGCCATCGCCGCCCCTGTCGCAACGTGGCAGAGATCTGGCCGGTGCCGTGCGGCCGGTACCGCCACCACCGGGAAAGTTCGGCTATGCCTTTCAGCCCGGTGTGCCCGCATTTGATGCCTTCCCCTACGCAAGTTGGACACGGCTGGCCGCCCGTGCAGCCAAGAACATGCAAGCGGTCGGCGACTATGCTCATCCGGACGGCCTGCCTGCCCTCCGCGAGGCTGTCGCAACGCATGTGAAACTGGCGCGCGGCGTCGTGTGCGATGCCGACCAGATCATCATCACTGCGGGGGCACAGGCTGCACTGGATCTCGCCGCACGCATGCTGGTGGACACAGGCGACCACACCTGGATCGAGGATCCCGGCTACGGCGGCGCGCGTGGTGCCCTTATCGGTGCCGGCGCCTCATTGGTGCCGGTTCCTGTTGACGAGGAAGGCATGGACCTCGCCGCCGCACGCAAGATGCGCAAGCGGCCCCGGCTCATTTACGTGACGCCCTCACATCAGTTCCCGCTGGGAGTGACCATGTCGCTGCAGCGGCGGCTCGAGCTGCTTGAGCTCGCCAAGGACGCCGATGCCTGGGTCATTGAGGACGACTACGACAGCGAGTACCGCTATCAGGGTAGGCCGCTGTCGTCCCTGCAGGGCCTCGATGGAGGACGCCGCGTTCTTTACATCGGCACCTTCTCGAAGACGTTCTTTCCCAGCCTGCGGATCGGCTATCTGATCGCGCCCAAGGAACATGCGCAGGCCTTCCGGCAGGCGATCCGCAACACCGGGCACACAGCCCCGGGCCTGCCGCAGTTCGCGCTCGCGGCGTTTCTGGAAGGGGGCCACTACGAGGCGCACGCAAGGCGCATGCGCAAGCTGTATGACGCACGCCGTCAGGCTCTCGTATCAGCCATCGACGACAAGGCACGCGACGTGCTCGAGCCCGTGATCCGGGAAGCCGGCATGCAGATGCCGGCCTTCCTGCGGAAGAGAAACGATGACATGTCCATTGCGGCCGCCTTGGCAGAGGACGGCCTCGCTGTCGGATCCCTGAGCCGCTACACGCTTGACCGGCGCAACCTGCGGCCAGGTCTGGTACTCGGTTTCGCCGCCGTGGAAGAGCGGCATATCAGCCCTGCAATGGACCAGCTTGTCGCCCGGCTGAAGGCTTCATAGCGTCGTCGCCCAGTCCTTTCGCGGGAGGCGTCATGACCTATCGGATCTTTCACATGCAGGCATCCGGCAATTGCTGGAAGCCCCGCGTTGCGCTGCATCAGCTCGGCCATGCGTTCGAACTCATCGATGTCGACATCATGACCGGCGAAACGCGCACCGAAGCCTATCTGGCCATGAACCCCAATGGCCGCGTCCCCCTGCTGCAGTTGCCGGACGGCCGGTACCTCGCCGAGTCGAACGCAATGCTGATCCATTTGGCGGAAGGCACGCCCTTGATGCCCGAAGACGCTTACGACAGGGCGCTGGCGTTTCAGTGGATGTTCTTCGAGCAATACAGCCACGAGCCTTATATCGCCGTGGCTCGCTACTGGCGGCATCTGGAAGGCAAGGAACCGCCCGAGGCGGTCCCGGGCCAGATCGAGGAACGTGGGAATGCAGCGCTCGCTGTGATGGACGGTCGGCTGGCCGCGTCACCCTTTTTTGCTGGCGACGCCTATTCCATCGCGGACATCGCCCTCTACGCCTACACCCATGTGGCCGATGAAGGCGGCTTCTCGCTTGAGCCCTACCCCCATGTGCGCGCATGGCTTGAGCGTGTGGAGGCGACGCCACGCTTTGTCGGCATGGATTGGCGGCCGGACTAGCGCCGCCACAAACTTGCCTCAAAATTCCCCCGTGCCCGCCCCATTGGCCGCGTGATGTCGCCCAATTGCGGGCGCCTACTCCCCACCATACGGAACCGGGTGGCAGACAAACGCCGCTCTGCTCCGCCGCAGATGGAGGGGAACATCAATGACACTGCATGCCGAATATCTGGGCCCGCACCGGGTTGCCCAGTATCATGAAGGGGTAAGCCACGCACTGCGCGCCCTTCTCATTCTCGCCAGCTTCATTCTTGCCGCCGTGATCCTGTCCGGCGGCTTTTCCATGGATGCCCGGGCGCAGCAGGCCACAACAGCCGCGGCGGCGCCGAAGCTGGCGCTTGTGCACCCCAATGACATGCAGTCCGGCGCATTGCTGTTCGAAACGCAGACCCCCGGCAAATATGTGCAGGCACCGCTGGTGGCGACCGATGTACAGCTCGACATCACCGGCATAATTGCGCGCGGGACCGTGACACAACGCTTCCTCAACCCGAGCGACGGCTGGGTCGAAGGCAGGTATGTGTTCCCGCTTCCGGACACGGCAGCAGTAGATACCCTGCGCATGCAGATCGGAGATCGCTTCATCGAAGGCCAGATCAAGGAGAAGCAGGAAGCCCGTGAGATCTACGAGGAGGCTAAGGCCGAAGGGTTCAAGGCGTCGCTGGTCGAGCAGGAACGGCCCAACATCTTCACCAACTCGGTGGCGAATATCGGTCCCGGCGAGATGATCGTCGTGCAGATCGCCTATCAGCAGACGGTCGCGGTCGATCAGGGTGAATACTCGATCCGCTTTCCCATGGTGGTGGCGCCGCGCTACATGCCGCAGCCGACAATTCACATGGTCGACTTCCAGACCGGTCCGGACGGCGAGACCACCGGCTTCGCCGCCATTTCTGATCCGGTGCCCGACCGTGACCGCATTGCACCGCCGGTCCTGAACCCGGAAACCGAAGGCAAGACCAATCCGGTGACCCTGTCGGTCATTCTGGATGCGGGTTTCGCGCTTGGTGACATCAAGAGTCATCATCACACGGTGAAGCTCGACAAGGACGACATGCGTGCGACCCTGTCGCTCGACGCTCCCAAGGGTCAGGTGCCCGCCGACAAGGATTTCGAGCTGACCTGGCTGCCTGAGGACGGCACCGGTCCCAATGCGGCGCTGTTCACCCAGACGGTCACCAGCGAGGACGGAACCGAAACGCCTTATCTCCTGATGATGCTGACGCCGCCGACCGGCGCATCGTTGCCGGACGCCGGTCCGCGCGAGGTCATCTTCGTCATCGACAATTCGGGCTCCATGTCCGGCCCCTCCATGGACCAGGCCAAGGAAAGCCTGTTGATGGCGCTCGACCGTCTGGATACGGATGATACCTTCAACGTCATCCGCTTCGACCACGAGTTCGATCAAGTCTTCCCCGATGCGGTACGCGCCGACAAGGAGAACCTCGACATCGCCCGCGCCTTCGTCAGCCAGCTCACGGCAGACGGCGGCACCGAAATGCTGGCGCCGCTTCAGGCTTCCCTGCGTGATGCCAATCCCAGCGACACCAGCCGCCTGCGTCAGGTGATCTTCCTCACCGACGGCGCCATCGGCAACGAGGTGGAGCTGTTCGAGACGATCGCTCAGGGTCTGGGCCGTTCGCGGCTCTTCACCGTCGGCATCGGCTCAGCGCCCAACTCGTTCTTCATGACGCGGGCAGCAGAAGTGGGCCGGGGTGCCTTCACCCATATCGGTTCAGCCGACCAGATCACAGCCCGCATGGCGCAGCTGTTCGAGAAACTCGAGACGCCCGTCATCACGGGTCTTGAAATGGACTGGCCTGCCCGCGTGCTGAACGAAGCCTGGCCCAATCCGCTGCCTGACCTCTACAAGGGCGAGCCGATTGTCATGACCGCCCGTCTGGCGCGTGCGCCCGAACGCGGAGACATGCTGGAAGTCGGTGGCACCTTCGCCGGTGACCCCTGGCTGGTCCGCCTGCCGCTGGCCCAGGCAGAAGAAGGCGAAGGGATTGCCAAGCTGTGGGCGCGGCGCAAGATCGCCGCACTGGAAGGCTTCCGGTATTCCGGCGGCGACTGGGAGAAGATCGACCGGGACATCCTCGCTGTCGCCCTCGACCATCATCTGGTGAGCCGTCTGACGAGCCTTGTGGCCGTCGATGTCACCCCGTCGCGGCCTGACGGAGAAGAACTGGTCACACGTGACATGCCGGTGAACCTGCCCGATGGCTGGGACTTCGAGAAGGTGTTCGGCGCTGATACCGCGACGCTTCAGACCAGCGCTGCTGCGACACCGGACCCGGCCTGGCAGGTTCTGAAAGTGGCCGCCGCGCCGCCTGCGCCGGCGCCCGGCACCGCCGGTGTATCCCTGCCTGAGGGTTCGACCCCGGCACCGCTCCTGATGCTCATGGGCCTGATCTGTCTTGGACTCGGCCTCACCCTCCTCGCGCTCTACCGGCGCGAGGACCAGGTCGCCAGCTAGGAGCGCAGCGCCAATGGCTTGGGGCATCATGAGGGGCACCGCGCGGGACAAGCTGGTCAGCCGCAAACGACTGACAGGGCTCGCCGCCGGCATCCTGTTGCTTGGCGGCAGCGCAGCTCTCGCCGGCAGCCTCTACATCGAGGCAAAGGCGGTCGTCGGGCAGGTGCTTCTGGAACGCGCCTTCGCGCACACCGTGGCGACAGGCAAGCCCGCAAAGCCGTGGAGCTGGGCTGATACCTGGCCGGTTGCCCGCGTCTCGGCTCCCGCCCACGGCGAAAGCGCCATCGTGCTTTCCGGTGCCAGTGGTGAAGCCATGGCCTGGGGGCCCGGCCACATGGACGGTACGCCACAGCCCGGCGACCAGGGCATTTCTGTCATCGCCGCCCACCGCGACACACACTTCGCGTTTCTGGAGCATGTCGCACCGGGCGATGAAATCTCTGTCACCAATGCGGACGGGTCCGCACATGCCTTTCGGGTCACCGGCACCCGCATCGTGCGCTGGGACGCGTCGGGTATCGATCCCGTAGCACCCGGCCGCAAGCTTGCACTGGTGACCTGTTACCCCTTCGGCGCACGGACACCCGGTCCCCTGCGCTATGTGGTGATGACGGAAAAGATCGAGCAGCCGCAGCAAAGCGCGGCGCTCGAAAGGCTTTCGCCGGAGGTGGGACTGGTGCGCTGAGGACATAACCGGCTGGTCCGCCCGATCCTTTCCCGGATCCCCTTCGCAAGGTGACGGCAAACCATCTCCGGGACCCGCCCTCAGAACCACGCACTGCTTATCCCGCCAAACGCGGAAGCCCGGCGGCGGCCCCCAACAGGCCGCCGCCGGTGCTCATTTGTGAAACGTTTCTACTCAGCTGCCTGTGTCGCACCCGCCGGCACGTCGGGCTCGGTCACCTTGAAACTCTCAAGGCCACTCACGGCCTCCCACCACCGGTACAGGTTCTCGCAGCCATCGAAGGCTTCCATGCCGTCCGGCATCTGTCCCACATAGTTAAGGACCGGTGCGTACAGCAGATCAGCAAGTGACACGCCGTCGCCGGCCAACCAGGTGCGGCCCTTGAGCTGATCGTCCATGATCAGCATGGCCTCGCGGATCTTCGGCTTGGCTGCTGTGATCTTCTCCATGTCCGGCTGGCCGTCCGGACCGGACGGGAAGATGTATTGCTGCACATAGTTGCGCACCGCCTGCGGGATCACATAGTCGAGCGCGGCGGAGATCCACTGCTCCATGCGCGCCCGTTCCAGCACATCCGCAGGCTGCAGAGGCTTGCCCTCATAGGCCTCGTCCATGTAGCGGCAGATCGCCATGCTCTCCCACAGGGTCACCTTACCGTCTGTGAACGCCGGAATTTTCCCGAACGGATGCAGCTTGCGGTGCTCCGGTGAGCCGAGCGCGCCCAGCGTGCCGTCGCCGATCTGGGCAAGCTCATAGGTGAGGCCTTTTTCATGCGCCGCCATACGTGTCGTGCGCACAAAGGATGATGCGGCAGCCCCATAGATGATGATCGTCATATTACTACTCCTGCTTTTGTCATCTGCATGCCCGGCCCGGCAATGGGCGCAAGACACACCTCTCCCGTCAGCGGTCCGGTCTGCCGGACCGCTCCGTTGCCAGCCGGTCATGATGATCCGGTCCGGCAATCAGCTCCTGAAAACTGTCCCCGCGTGGCGCAGCCGGTCAGGCCGCAAGCAATTGTGCCAGATGCTCCAGACTGTGCGCCCAGCCGCCGCTGAAGCCATCACGCAGTTCAAGATTGGCGAACCCTTCATGCAGAAGGGTCAAGCATGTGCCTGCCCCCTGCTCTTCAAGCGTCAGGGTCAACAGTGTCGAACGGCGTGAGCCATCGTCGAACACGCGGGTGAACCGGATCACCAGCCGTTCCGGCGGCAGCAGCTCGACGATCTCCCCGCGCATGGAAAAGTCTTCGCCGTTCTCGCCCGACATGGTGACGATGTAGCGCCCGCCGACACGTGCCTCGACCTCGGCGCCGTCCACCATATTGACCGCCGGCCCCCACCACTGGGCCACCTGTTCGGGAATGGTCAGGGCGTCAAACACCCGTACCCGCGGCGCATCATAGTCGCGCTGCATCTCGACCTTGAGAATCTCATCCAGGTCTTCGCGGTCTGCGGATGCCATATCTGTCTGTGCCATGGGGCTGCTCCTGATGGCTGTACCTATTTGCCGTCCGTCTTCGGACGTTTGGTCTTGGATGGCTGAGAGGGTGGTGCCGTCGACTTGAGGAACACGTCGAGCGCATCCAGCTTGTCTTCCCAGAACTTCCGGTATCGGTCGACCCACTCCGACGCCCGTTTGAGCGCTGCCGGGTCAAGATGGCAGATGCGCTGCTGAGCCCGTTTCTCGCGGCGGATCATGCCGGCTTCTTCCAGCACCTTGAGATGCCGTGACACCGCCGGACCGGAAATGTCGAACCCGGCACTCAGTTCCCCCGCAGGCGCAGGTCCATCCGCCAGCCGCTCCAGAATGGCGCGGCGGGTCGGATCAGCCAGAGCCTGAAAGGCGGCTGACAAAGGATCGGGATCAGGCAACGTCGGGTTCATATTTAGCCAACTCGTTATTTAACGTATCAGCTAAATAATACCGCACGCGCCGCCCGTCAAGGCCTGGTGCCGGAGCCCATGACTAGTTTTTGACGGCGACGAAGAGGTAGCGGTTGAGGGAGAAGAAGTAGCGGCCCTCATCCCCGAGTGCCTTGAGGTCGTCCGCCCAGTCCCTGGCCTCTTCCTCGCTGATCCCGTCACGCCCCGAAACAAAGCCCTGGATGCCGCGCATGATGCCGGCAGAGTAGCTATGCGGGTTCCAGGTCGGATTGAACATGGGGATCAGCTCACAGCGGGTGAGCGTCAGCCCCACATCATGCAGCATGTGCGGCAGCTTGCGTGGCAGATGCGGATCGGCGAGATGTGCATCCCACGACTTGAGCACCCGCTCCATGCGTTCGCGGTTGGAGGAATGCCAGACGATCGAGTCCCAGTCGGTGTCGAGCACGACAAGCCGCCCGCCGGGCTTCAGCACGCGCTTGGCCTCATGCAGGGCCGCGCCCATGTCGACCACGTACTCATACACCTGCGTCGATACCGCGACGTCGACACTGTCATTGCGCATGGGGATCTGTTCGGCTTCCCCATGTTCAAATGTGCACCAGTCCATGTCCGCACAGCGGGCCTGGGCCATGGCCACCATCGGACGCGACATGTCGATGCCGGTCACATGGCCGGTCTCGGTCACAGCCTTGGCCATGTCATAGGCGAGCAGGCCGGGCCCGACGCCGATGTCGAGCGCATGCATACCGGGCCGCAGGCCCATCGCCGCCATCACATGGCTGCGCTGCATCACGACGTCGGGCGTCTGATACATCGCCTCGACGGCCTTTGCCGCGCGCTCATCGAAATCGATCATGTCGGACATTGGCTGACCCTCCCGAACCTTCTGCCGTACAGTCAGTGTTCACCACTTTGCCGGCGAAGGGATTGACCCACATCACGTTGGCAGCCGCGAATTCGCTGCCCTATTTGTCCGTATCCACCATCGACATGACATCGGCATCGCTGCCTTCCGGGGCTGCAATCTCGACCACACGCTCATCCACGTCGTCATATTCAAGGCGCAACGCCCGGCTCATGATCGCGTGCATCATGTAGGTGCAGGTGATGTAGGTGAATTCGAGGATTTCCTCGTCCGACAGGTGCGACTTGAGCGTGTCGAACAGTGTCTCCGGCACCCGGCCGCGTTCCAGCACCAGCGCGTCCGTGTAGGCCAGCACCGCCCGCTCCACGTCGCTGAAGCAGGTCGCCGTGCTCCAGTGGGGAATGGCGTCGATCTGCTCTTCCGTCAGCCCGACATCCCGGCTGGCCTTGCAATGCTGCGAGAACACGAACTGCGAGCCGACCACATAGCCTGCGCGCGTTTGGCCCAGTTCCCTCAGCTTCGGGTCGATGACCCGCTTCTCGTCGCGGTAGAACCGGAACCCTTCCGTCGTGTGTTCGAAAGCATCGGGCACGATGTTGAACACCGTCCACCAGTTGCCCGGTGTGCCTGTCGCGGTGCCAGGTTCCTTTATCGGATCACGTTTCCCGAAGAGAAGATCGAAGATCACATTGGCGTAGTCATTCCCGGCCTCACGGCCGGCCTGTTTCAATCGGGGCATCGTCCTGTCCTAGCGTTGATGAATGAGCTTCATACCGGCGACCGGGCTGCGGGCTTTCACCACATAGTCGGTGCGGATGGAGCCGAAATAGACATCCTTCATGTCGGCGCCGCCCCATGTGACGTTGGTCGGGTGATCCAGAACCTCGCCGGACAGATCATGGGCCACGGTGAAGACCTCACGCTCAGGCGTGATGGCGACCACCTTGTTCGCGGCCGGCAATGTCACCCATAGATTGCCTTCGGCATCGAAGCCATTGCCGTCCGTGAAGGCCCAGTTGGCCATCTCCTCAGGCGTCGGCAGGTTTTCCGGATCCGTCTGACCAGTGGGAATGATCCCGAGCATCGGTCCATAGTCTTCACGCGGCCCGAGCCGTCCATCGGCCAGCAACGGATAGCGCACCACATTGCCGCCGCTGGTCTGGTTCACATACAAAAAGGCCTCCGCCTCATCGAGGCAGCACCCGTTGGCGAATTTGAGCCCGTCCGCCAGCTTCTCGACCGTGCCGTCCGGCATTACGCGAAACACGAAGCCGTCCGTGCGCCCGTCCAGCGCCTGGGGCCAAGTGTCAGCAAAGGTGGAATGGGTGCAGTAGATGGTGCCGTCGCGGGCAACAATCGGGTAGTTGCAGGATGTCAGTGTCTGGCCGTCGATCTCGCTGGCCAACACCTCGATCTCGCCGGTCTCCACATCGAGGCGCTGAAGCGGTCCCGGCTCACTCTCGTAGATGCCGAAATTGGCGATGATGATGCGGCCCTGCGCATCCATGTTGATGCCGTTGGGTGCACCGCCTGCCGTGCCGACTCCGCGAAAGCTGCCGTCTGGCAGTATCTCCGCACAGGCGGACGCCTGATCTGACGCCCAGACGCGGCCGTCCTTGCCCACCACCACGTCCTCGCACCGCGTGATCCCGACGGCGATCTTCTGCATCGTATTCGTTTCGATAACGTCCAGTGGCATGTGCTGCTGCCTCCCTGTTCTATCCGATTGTGATGATTGTCATTGTGAGAGGTCCACCCAGTAGGGTTGATGGTCGGACCCATCTGCTTCGTTGTCGATCCAGGCATTGCTGACTTGCGGCGCCAGATCGCCCGTCAGAAAGATGTAATCGAGCTTGATGCCCGGCCGCCCGTACCGCGCCTCGTCGAGTGGATAGGTGAAACCGTCGCGGGCGCGGTAGCCCATGGCCTTCCAGCTGTCGGTGAGGGTATGTCCGCCGACCTGCGACGTGATCATCTTCACATAGGGTTTGGAGCCTGGGACCATATTGAAGTCGCCGAGGATGACAGTACTGGCCGGATTGTCCGGCGGGGCTCCACCCTCCGACCAGTCATCATCGCCGATGCCGCCAGGGCCGGACCAGGCCGCACCTTCCTGATCCGTGCGGTTGAGCACGCCGAGCACATGCTCGATCTGCGCCAGGCGTTCTGCGTCGCCCTTCTCCATCGAGATATAGGCAAGGTGCAGCACCACGATCCGCAGCGGCGGGCCGTCCTCGGGCACGATCACCGCTTCAAGCGCGCCCTGGTGCATGTTGAACTCGTCGTCATAATGCGTTTTCGGCAGCGGGTGCTGTCGCACCCACTGGATCGGCCAGCGGCTCAGCAGCATGTTGCCGAACTGACGCCGCCGGTTCGTGACCGTGGCGTCAGCACTCACCACGCTCGCATCCATGTCGAAATAGCAGCCGAACACCGCGTGATGCTTCGGCAGCAGCGCCATCAATTCTGCGGGCTGATCCGTATCGCCGCTCCGCCGCCAGAAGCGCTCGACCTCCTGCAGGCCGATGACATCCGCATCACGCACCGTGTCGGCGATGCGCGCCAGATCAATCCGTCCGTCGCGACCGCGACCGTATTGGATGTTGTAGGTGACGATACGCATGGGGGTCGCCCGCCAAAGGCCGGCTGATTACATCAGCTTCCGCACACCGGAGACGTCGTAAATGTTGACTGACACCTCGGCAATCTTGGCATCGCCGAGTGCTCCATTGAAGGTCGCCATGTGTGGTGTCTGGAAGTGGAAATCGAGGGCCGCCTGATCGTCCCACAACTCCCAGATGCGCATGGTGCGGTCGTCGGTGATGTCACGCGAGTAGGTGTAGTCCTGACAGCCCGCTTCCTTAAGCGTCTCGGCAATCATCGCCTGCCCGGCGCCAAGCACCTTTTCCATATCCTCGACGGTCTCGAACTTCGCCCTGCCTGCCACGATGAGCATCCGTGCTCTCCCTGTCCTTCTGTGTGTATTTTTGTATTGCGCGGAAGCTTAGCGGGCGGGTCTGGACGTGGCGAGCCGCAATTGGCCGACGCTTAGGTCATGGTGGTGGGCGACGCCTGGCGGTCGAGCAGCACTGCGCGTACGGATGCCTCGAAGACATCTGCTCCGGCCAGATCGTGCATCTCGACAACCTCGAGATTCCGGTCCCGCAGGGGCACGGCATAGAACGAGACCGCCGGTCCGCGCCGCCAGCCGAACAGGCCACGGGCTGCCTGCACATGGACGCGGTCAATGTCAGCAAGCGGCAGCGACGCGACACGCCGAGGCAAGGGCCCGGTGACTGCGATCACGCGCCGGTTGGTGAGCAGCACCATGCTGGCCCTGTGCCTCAGCCAGGCATGGAGCACAAGCGCCGGCACCATGAGGCAGACGACGATGGCCGCCAGCAGGGCCACCGCCCACAGGTCCGCAATCGCCGCCCACACAAAGACGACCATCCAGAGGATGCCAATCACCAGCGCCGGCAGATAGATGCGCCTGTTGAGCCCTGTCCGCGCCCGCACCCACTCGGCCGGCATCAGCACCCCGTGCGGCACGTCGGGCACCTTCGGGTCAACCATGGCGAGTCGCACCCGCCCGGCGGTGTGCTGTTAATGCCGCGTTCACCATGGACCCCGAAAACCCCTGCTAAGCTACGGTTTCTAATACCAAATCCGCTTGACTGAGGCCGGTTGACGCACCATGTGCTATGTGCAAATAGACTAATGACTGCCATTCAGGGCGCAGAAACCGCCATGAATGAGCAGCGAATACGGACACAAGACGCGGAACTAAGACACAAAAAGTGTCGCGGCAGAGCCGACAACAATCAAGCAGGCGCCACAGGACACAGGCGCTGACTGACCCGGGAGCGAGACGTGAGCGTTGCTGAAACGAGCCAGGAAACACCGTCGATCGGTACATCCGTGACCTCGAAGGCCGACCGCAAACCGGAAAGCCGCGCTTGCAAGATGCATATCGTCGGCGGCATCGCCATGCTCGGTATCGGCATCGCGCTCCTGATCATCGTCTAAGCACGATCACCCTCAACACATTTCAGCTTGAACAGCCCGGCACCAAGTGCCGAGACACCGCACGTGCGCGATACGTCCGGCGGCACTCTGACTTGACCTACCGCCCGTCGTTCGTCCGCAGGCTGCGGATGGTGTCGGCCACCTGATCCTGCAGCTGGGTGGTGGCGCCGCGCAGGCCGGACGAGACATCGCCGAGGCGCGCTGCCATTTCCGCCATGCTGCCGATCTCGGCGGCCACATTGGCGATACTGCCGGACACTTCGCGGGTGCCGGTTGCCGTCTGCTGGACATTGCTGGCGATCTCAGCGGTGGCGGATCCCTGCTCACCGATGGCGGACTCGACCTGCTGCGCGATCTCTTCGAGCCGTGCGATCACGTCATTGATCTTGTCGATTCCCGCCGAGGCCGAGGCCGTGCGCTCCTGCACGCGCGCCACCTGATCGGCAATCTCCTGGGTCGCCTTGCCCGTCTGCGACGCCAGCGCCTTCACTTCCGACGCGACCACTGCGAACCCCTTGCCGGCATCACCGGCACGCGCGGCTTCGATCGTGGCGTTGAGCGCCAGCAGGTTGGTCTGGTCGGCCACGTCGCGGATCAGGTCGACGACATTGCCGATCTGGGCCACCTCGCCGCTCAACCCCTTCATGGTCTCGGAAATCTCGACGGCTTCGCCTGTCACATGCTGCACCGCCTTGTGAGTCTCGGTCATCTGGCGGCTGACTTCCTGCACGCTGGTCGCCAGCTCCTCACTGGCGGCCGCGACCGTGTCGATGCTGGCCGATGCCTCCTCCGAGGCGCTGGCGACCGATGCGGAGGCCCCTTCGATGGTGGAAGTCGCCTGGCCAAGCTCGCCGGACGAGGTATCAATCTCGTCGACATGGCTCACGACGCGCGTCACGGCCCCGGCGATGTCCTGCTCGAGTCCGTCGGCCAGGGTCCCCAGACGCTCGGACAGCATCCGGTCGCCCGCTTCGATATAGACCGAGACCGCCAGTTCCATGTCGAGCAGCACCGCCTTGGTGACGGCCTCGACAGCGACATCGACGGATTTGCGCTTGGCGTCACGGCGCACGATCGCCAGCAGGTCGCCGAGGACATTGGCATAGGCGGCAACATACCATTGCGGTTCCAGTCCGATGCGCTGATGCGCATTGCCGATGGCGACCGCGCGCGCAAAATACGTGTTGGCGAACTCGCCGCGGAACAGCTCTTCCCAGTGCGACGCCTGCGCCGCCTTGAGTGTCTCGACACGGTCCGGACCGCCGATCAGCGGCTTGAGCGCCTCATACTGCTCCAGATGACGGTAAAATTGCGCCAGCAGCGCCGGGAGTTCTTCCTTGAGCGTCGGCCATGCCAGCCGCAACGCCACGCAATGCGCGTCAGTAATGCCGATGAAGTCCAGTCGCTGTGACCGCTGCCCCTCTGAGATCGCTTGCAAAGTCATGTTCCCCTCCTCGCCCTGCAAACAACGATGGGTTGAGTATTTCGCGTCCGGCGCTAATAATTAGATAACGCCAAATACAGATTGCGGTTGAATCAATAAAAACGACTCGCCTTATCGGATTTACATTGTAAATACGTTCATCTCTTTTTAAGTTGTATTTTGCGTCTTTATACGCGTAATAAGTGCATATGACGTGTAATCGGTTGAACCGCATGTCGCGCACCGAAACTCAGGTCCGCCGAAGCCCTGACATCTCCTGACAAGACGCTGTCAGGAGGGCGGCCCCGGACGCCAGCGCGGGGACTCGCATTTCACCGGGCGGCGTACAATATTCGGACCCATGGCGACTCCCCGGAAAACCACCACCAAGACCGCTGCCAAACCGACGCGCAAGGCACAGGTGAAGACCGCGCCCAAGTCGGTGACGCGCGACTCCAAGGTGCCGGCGAAGGACGACGCCTACCCGCTGCCCGCCGACCAGATGCCCACGGACCCGGGCGGTTTCGAAGAAGCGCCGGGCGCCAGTTTCGTCCCCGCCGAGGATGTGGACCCGAAGCTCGCCTTCAAGATCGACGGTTCGGGGTCGGGCCTCAAATACCTGCCCGACGTCCCCTTTGAACCGCACCGCCCGGACCGGCCGGAAAAGACGATCCCCAATATCCGCTTCAAGGTGGCCTCCGACTACGAGCCCGCCGGCGACCAGCCGCAGGCGATCAAGGACCTGGTGGAGGGTGTCGAGAACAACGAGCACGACCAGGTGCTGCTCGGCGTCACCGGCTCCGGCAAAACCTTTACCGCCGCCAAGGTGATCGAGGCGACCCAGCGCCCGGCGCTGGTGCTCGCCCACAACAAGACCCTGGCCGCGCAGCTCTACAGCGAGTTCAAGAACTTCTTCCCGGACAATGCGGTCGAGTATTTCGTCTCCTATTACGACTACTACATGCCGGAGGCGTATATCCCGCGCACGGACACCTTCATCGAGAAGGAAAGCTCCGTAAACGAACAGATCGACCGGATGCGCCACGCCGCCACCCGCGCGCTGCTCGAGCGCGACGACGTCATCATCGTCGCCTCGGTCTCCTGCATCTACGGCATCGGCTCCGTCGAGACCTATACGTCGATGACCTTCGACCTCAAGAAGGGCCAGCGCATCGACCGCAACCAGATCCTCGCCGACCTGGTGGCCGTGCAGTACCGCCGCAACGACACGGACTTCCAGCGCGGCTCGTTCCGCGTGCGCGGCGACACGGTGGAAATCTTCCCGGCCCACTATGAGGACCGCGCCTGGCGCGTCTCGATGTTCGGCGACGAGATCGAGGAAATCACCGAGTTCGACCCGCTGACCGGCCAGAAGTCGGCCAAGCTCGACCACGTGCGCGTCTACGCCAACTCCCACTATGTGACGCCGCGGCCGACCCTGTCGCGCGCCATCGAGGGCATCAAGAACGAGCTCAAGGCCCGCCTCGCCGAGCTCAACGCCCAGGGCAAGCTCTTGGAGGCCCAGCGCATCGAGCAGCGCACCCAGTTCGACCTGGAGATGATGCAGGCCACCGGCTCCTGCGCCGGCATCGAGAACTATTCGCGCTGGCTGACCGGCCGCAAGCCCGGCGAGCCGCCGCCCACGCTGTTCGAGTATGTCCCCGACAACGCGCTCATCTTCGTCGATGAAAGCCACCAGACCGTGCCGCAGATCGGCGGCATGTTCCGCGGCGACTACCGGCGCAAGTCGACGCTGGCGGAATACGGCTTCCGCCTGCCCTCCTGCGTCGACAACCGCCCCATGCGCTTCGAGGAATGGGACGCCATGCGCCCGCAGACGGTCTTCGTCTCCGCCACCCCGGCGCAATGGGAGCTGGACCAGACCGGCGGCGTCTTCACCGAGCAGGTGATCCGCCCGACGGGCCTCACCGACCCGGTGACGGAAATCCGCCCTGTCGAAACCCAGGTGGAAGACCTGATCGCCGAGGTGAAGGACGTGGCGGCCCAGGGCTACCGCTCGCTGGTCACTGTGTTGACCAAGCGCATGGCCGAGGACCTGACCGAATACATGCACGAGCAGGGCGTGCGCGTGCGCTACATGCATTCGGACATCGACACGCTGGAGCGCATCGAGATCATCCGCGACCTGCGCCTCGGCGCCTTCGACGTGCTGGTGGGCATCAACCTGCTGCGTGAAGGCCTCGACATTCCCGAATGCGCGCTGGTCGCCATTCTCGATGCCGACAAGGAAGGGTTTTTGCGGTCGGAAACCTCGCTGGTCCAGACCATCGGCCGCGCCGCGCGCAATGTGGACGGCAAGGTCATTCTCTATGCGGACACCATCACCGGCTCGCTGGAGCGCGCGCTGGAAGAGACCGACCGCCGCCGCAAGAAGCAGCTCGCCTACAACGAGGAGCACGGCATCACGCCGCAAAGCGTCAAGGCGAACATCTCGGACGTGCTCGACAGCATGTATGAGCGCGACCATGTGCGCGTCGAAGGCGCCACCGGCGAGAAAGGCGAGACCGTCCTCCTGGCCGGCCACAACCTCAAGGCCCACATGGAAGACCTCGAACGCCGCATGAAAGACGCCGCCGCCGATCTCGAATTCGAGGAAGCCGCGAGACTACGCGACGAACTCAAACGGCTACAGGAAACGGAACTGGCCATTGCCAATGACCCGATGGTCCGGCCCGACGAGATCGAGCGGTCGCGACCGCGCCCCAAGCGCGGACGCGGCTCAAAGCGCCGGTGACGCTTTGAGAGCAACGAACGAACTCGCGGTCGCCGGAAGAGCCCTGCTGCAGGTTAAAAACTCAGCAGAAGAAATGGTGAGAACGGGTTACCTAGACACCCGAGGGGACAATCTAATGAGTTGTGGGCAGGTACAAATGTTAGACTCAAGCCGAACAGAAACAATTCGCTTAGAAAGCGAAAAGAGTTTTGCTAGTATGTGTGATCTCAAAAATAGAAAAGCGTAACCATTTGAACACTAGTCCGGCACGAGAAACATAGAGATACACGCATGGAAGTTCAGGATATCTTTTTTATACAACTATTTATTGTATTGATACTAATTCTATTTCTTTCTGTCGCTCCAGCAGGGTACTGGAAGACATACTTAGCCTTGAGCTCTGATAAAGACTCTCGGTTTGCGATTGAAAAAATGAAAATCGAATCAACGCAAAAAGAAATTGAGAAAATACATGGGATCCTACTTAGAAAATTGCACAATGATAAAATGGAACAGTATCATTACATAAAGGAAAAGATAAACAAGTCTATTGATTACGCAATTTCTAGACATGATTGGTACGAAGATCAACGAGCTAGAGTATTTCAATCTACACTTACTATATCGTCAATATTCCTTGCCGCTTCTACCGGTATTTTAGGAATAAGTGAATTTGTAGATACGTCGAATTTCCAACCTGTGGCAGTTACCGTAGCTGGGATTGTACTTATTTCATTGATAATTACTTTCTCCTCGCTAAACGAGTATAACAAACAAATAGACTCTGACCCTCCATACCGATTGGTCTCTGATGTGAGGTTCTGGTACTTCCGCTATAACCTGCCGGACAAGGGGCAAACCAAACAGTCTCAAGGAAACTTGGTCAAGCTAGCAGAGAGCGTACTTGAAGAACGGGAACGATTTATTGCTCGATTAGTTGAGAATTTCAGCCTGCCCAAGGCAATCCGCGAGGACTTAGAGCAAATATTTATACTTCACGTCCTGCAAAGATACAAAAGCGAGTCGCTTTCTCGGCTGCGTTGGATTTTGGCTTACGGCTATACATTCATCGGTATCCAGATATTGTTCATGGCAATAGTCGTCGCCTGCAGGTGAGGCATGAACCTAAGAATCGCAAACGAATCCGACTTTCTCTTCCAGGTAGCGAGCCTGTGCCGAGAGTCGTCAGTTGGCCACGATGGAGTTTGGCAGGTCGCCCCCTTCTTTTGCTCCATTCCGCACACTGCTAATGCTTTGCCGCGCCTAGAGGACTTAAGAGAAAAGTTACGTTCAGAATTCCCATTACTGATCGAATACGGCGAGAAACGAGCAAGAAAAGCCTTTGTCGACGGCATCGACACTGTAACAAAGCCTAGCTATTCCAAACGGCTCTACAATTACCTTGACTTAGAGATAGACCAGATATCAAACATAGAAAAAATATCGTCAAAAGAACCCTATTCATCAGGCTTGGCTTTTACAATATTTGAACCAAGGGATATAATAAAAAGACAACGCCCCGGATACGTACCATGCATTGTGGGCGGATCATTTATTCTACATGAAAGAGAACTTCAGCTGAATGTATTTTTTCGCTCGCAGAGTATATTGGAAATGGGTATATTTGATCTGATTTTTTTAAAGAATCTTCAACAGGATTTCTTTTCGGTTTTTGAGAAACAGAAAAAAGCCCCCAAGGGATGCAGTATTGGATCAATGAATATTTTCTTTTCAAGGGTATTTATCCACCGCAGACTGGTGAAAAGGAATAAAAATTTTATCCGGCGAGATGAAATCGTTGACCCTTGGATTGAGAGCGTCAGACAGTCACTCGAACTCGAACAGCTTTCGCAGAATATGGTCTGAGCCAGGAATCGCGGGTCTCTGCCCGGAGTGCGCCGCCTTGCCTCTTTAAGACATAAACTTATCCCCGCCGCCTGTGACCGCCCTTATCCTGTCCGGACCTTCCCACTGAGGGCATCCCGGGCCGGCCGGGCTTGGTGGGGAGGGCGGATGTCCCGGAAGGTGCGGGTCTGAAAGTGCCTTGGGAACGGGGCGCGGACTGCCGTCCCGCGGCCACGCAAGTAACGGGTGCGGCAGGTCAGATGGGCGGTAACAGCGCGGCCAGGCGCATAACATAAGTCGAGACCCGGTGTCGAAAGGGCGTCCCCTTAGCCTAGGAGGCGGGATCAGGGCCCCCAGCGTGCACGTTCCACAGTGCGTGGCATCGGAAGCAGGGCCGCCATGGGACCGGTTGCAGGATAACGCCCTGCCCCCATGGGTGACTGTCGGAGCCGAAGAGCATTTCGTGCGGGACGTGCCGCCGGGCGGCACCTCACGTCGACATTTTGGATAGCGGCCCTCCCCCTTTTCCTTGAGGGGGACAGCTCCCGGCTTCGGGACAGGGCGGCACGTCCCGCTCCCTCTTCTTGCCTTTGCCGGGGAGCCCCACCCGCTCCCCTCTGCGTCCCTTTTGGACGCGGGGCGTTTGGTGCTGGGTGTTGGGCGCCTGCGCTAGTTGCCGTGGGCCTTCCGGTTAAGCGGAGGGAGGTCGGAGTTTTGACAGGCTTATTTCTTTCCCGCTGTCCCTCCTCCCTCGACTTGATCGGGGGATTGACCGGAGGGTCCAACTGAGGTCCGGATTCCTGATGGCCTTCTTCGTCTACATCATGACCAACAAGCCGAACGGCACCTTGTATGTGGGCTACACCGACGATCTCGGGCGGCGCGTGTATGAGCATCGCAACAAGGTGCAGCCTGGGTTCACCGCCAGGTATGGGCTTGACCGGCTGGTGTACTTCGAAGCCTTCGAGACCCGCGACCAGGCCAAGCGCCGGGAAGCCCGGATCAAGCACTGGCTGCGCGCATGGAAGGTCGCGGCGATAGAGAAGATGAATCCGCAGTGGCGGGATCTGTCGGACGAGATTCCGTTGCCGTGATGCGGTGTGGGAGCGTGTCGTATGGACCCTCCGGTCAAGCCGGAGGGATGTCGGGTGAGGGCGAGATACGCAAAAAATCCGCTGTCCCTCCGGCTTGACCGGAGGGTCCAGAGAGTCGGGAGACGCCGTGCAGCCTACTCCGCCGCCGCTTTGCCGGTGCCTGACGTATTATCCGGGTCCGGATCAACGGGGATCGGCTTGGCATCATCTGAGCCCGGCGCTTCGAGGCCCACATAGTCGCGTTCGCGGATGCGGACGATGATGTCGCCGACGGCTTCGCGCGGGGTGCCGAGGCTCTCGAGCACCTGGCCGGCGAGCTGCAGCGAACTCTCCAGTGTCTCGGGCACAACGCCCGTCGCGCCGAGCTGGAACAGTTCTTCCGAATGCGACATATCCCAGGCGCGCACGAAGATGGGAATGCCCGGCCAGCGCTCGCGGATGGCTTCGACGGCGCGCGAGGCGGCGGCGAAATTGTCGAGCGTGATCACCACCGCGCCCGCATGGTCGCCGCCGATGCGCTCCAGCACTTCGGTCTTGGACGCATCGCCGTAATAGACCGGCTCGCCCTTGGCGCGGCAGTCGCGGGTGCGCGGCACGTTGAGGTCGAGCGCCATGTAGGGGTGCTTGAGGTCGCCGAGCATCTTGGCGACGGTCTGCCCGACGCGGCCATAGCCGGCGATGATCACATGGCCTTCCAGGCCGCGCGCCTCGTCCTCGGTGGCCTGGATCGGCTCGGCGCCCATGCGGTCGTCGATGAGCTTCTTGAGCCAGGCGCCGAGATCCGCAAGGAACGGCGTCAGCGCCATGGAGACCGCGGCGACGATCAGCATGTATTGCGCCACCGGCTCGGAGATGATGTCGGACCCCATGGCGGCGGTGACACCGACAAAGGCGAACTCGCCGCCGGCGGAGAGCAGCAGGCCGGTGCGGATCGACGTGGTGATCGGCAGTTTGAAGGCGCGCACGAGGCCGATCAGGATCGTCGCCTTGAGGGCGATCAGGCCGACGACGCCGATCAGCACATTGACCCATTCCTGCGCGAACACCCCGAAATCGATGCCCATGCCGATGGAGATGAAGAACAGGCCGAGCAGCAGGCCCTTGAACGGCTCGATGTCGGTCTCGACCTGGTGGCGGAATTCGGTCTCCGACAGCAGCAGCCCGGCGAGGAAGGCGCCGAGCGCCATGGACAGCCCGGCAAAGCCCGTGAACCACGCCGTGCCGAGCACCGCCAGCAGCGTGAGCGCCATGAACAGTTCCGGGCTCTGGGTCCAGGTGACCATGCGGTAGAGATGCCGGACGAGCCAGCGGCCGACAAAGATGATCAGCAGCACCGCGATGACGGCGCGCAGCAGTGCCGTGCCGACCAACTCCGCCACATGGCCGCTCTCACCGGCGGCGAAGATCGTGACCAGCATCAGCAGCGGCACGACGGCGAGGTCCTGCGCAAGCAGGATGGCGAAGGAGGTGCGGCCCATGCGCGAGGCGAACTCGCCGCGCTCCATCAGCAGTTGCATGATGACCGCGGTGGAGGAGAGCGCCAGACACAGGCCGATGATGATCGACGCCTGCACCGAGTTGCCCCACCACATGGCGGCCGCCGCGATCACCGCGCCGGACACCATGACCTGGGCAAAGCCGAGGCCGAAGACCAGGGTCCGCATGGCCTTGAGACGTTCGACCGAGAGCTCGAGGCCGATCATGAACAGCAGGAAGACGACACCCAGCTCCGCCATGGCCGCGACGCCCTCGACGTCGTCGATCACCGCAAAGCCGAACGGGCCGATCACCGCACCGACGAACAGATAGCCGAGGACCGGGCTCGCCTTGAACCACTTGAACACCGGCACCAGCAGCACGCTGGCCACCAGAAACACGATGATTTCGCGGATATAGGGGATTTCCACATGGCCGCCCCCATGCTCCCCATGGTCACCGCCGGAGGCCCCCGCCGCCATCTCTGCCGCCTGCCGGGCGACTTCCGCAATCGTATCCGGTTCCACTTATGTGACCGCCAATTAATCATTGCGCGCCTTTGCAACACGCCGTCCGCCCATATATATCAAAGGAATTCACTGCGGATATGGCGGGGGGCCATGTTCGCCGCGGAAAAGCGACAAAAAATCCGGTCAGCGGCCCTGCTGGCAAGACACCTGCCCGCATCCCGGGCAGGACGCATGTCTCGCCATCGCCAACTGACTGAAAAAGGGGCAGGAACCACTCAGTGCACATGTCAGCGACCGACTCACCCTGCCCCATATGGCGCCACCTGCGCGCCGCCGCCCGCACCGTGATCTGAGAGCCGGGACGCTGATCCGCCCATGATGTATCTCGCCCTCGCCGGTGGTCTGATCATCCTGCTGTTCTGCGGGGATCTGCTGGTGCGCGGGGCCGTGGCACTGGCCAGCCGGTTCGGTGTGCACCCGCTGATTATCGGGCTCACGGTGGTCGCCTTCGGCACCTCGGCGCCGGAGCTGATGGTCTCCCTCAAGGCGGCGCTGGAAGGCGCGCCGGGGATTTCGCTGGGCAACATCGTCGGCTCCAACATTGCCAATGTGCTGCTCGTGCTCGGCGTCCCGGCAATTGTCTACCCGACCGTGTGCAACCAGGCCTCGATCCGCCGCAACACCTCCATGATGGTCGGCTCGACGCTGGTGTTCATCGGCATGTGCATGACCGGCGTGCTCAATTTCTATGACGGGCTGATCCTGTTCCTGATGGTGGTCGCCTTCCTCGCCTATTCCGGCCACCGCGCCCGCACCTCGCCGGACGACAGCCTCGAGGACGAGCTCGACGATATTTCCGGGCTGCCGGAACGCGGCTGGGCGATCAGCGCGTTTCTGGTGATCGGCCTACTCGGCCTGCCGCTCGGTGCCGAGCTGGTGGTCGAGGGCGCAACGGAAATTGCCCGTCGCTTCGGTGTCTCGGAAGCCACCATCGGCCTGACCGTCATCTCCATCGGCACCTCCCTGCCGGAGCTGGCGACAACACTCGTCGCCGCCTTCCGCAAGCAGGCCGATGTCGCCGTCGGCAATGTCATCGGCTCCAACCTGTTCAACATCCTCGCCATCGGCGGCATTACCGCCATGGTGGTGCCGCTGCCGGTGCCCGACGAGTTCCTGAAGTTCGACCTGTGGGTAATGCTGGCGGCCACGCTGCTGGTGGTCCCCTTCGCTTTCCTGCGTGCCACCATCACCCGTCTGGCCGGTGTCATCTTTACTGCCCTTTATGTCGGCTTCCTGGTGACGGTGTTCCACATCTCGTGATGCTGAAAACAGCCCTCATCACCGGCGGCGCCCAACGTATCGGCAAGGGCCTGGTGCAGGGCCTCGCGGCTGACGGCTGGGCAGTGGCCATCCACTACGGCACGTCCAAGGAGGCCGCCAACTCACTTGTCGCGGAGATCACGAGAGACGGCGGGCGTGCCGTTGCTGTTGGCTGCGACCTGTCGCGCGCCGACGTCGCCGAGACGCTCTTCGCGCAGGCAGAGACGGCGCTGGGTCCCATCGGCCTGCTGATCAACAGTGCGTCGCTGTTCCAGGAGGATTCCGCTGAAACCGTGAGCGCTGAGAGTTTCGATGCCCACATGGCCGTCAATCTGCGGGCTCCGGTCCTGCTCGCACGGGCCTTCGCCGACCGTCTGCCCGACAGTGAAGCCGGCAACATCATCAACATCATCGACCAGCGGGTCTGGCGGCTGACACCACGATTCCTGTCCTACACCGCCGCCAAGGCGGGTCTGTGGACAGTGACCCAGACGCTGGCGCAGGCACTGGCACCGCGTATCCGCGTCAACGCCATCGGCCCCGGCCCGGCGATGGCCAATGAACGGCAGGCCGCAAAGGACTTCGACGAGCAGGTGGCCGCTGTTCCCCTGGGGCGCGGTCCGGACATACCAGAGTTTCAGCGCGCAGTGCGCTTTATCCTTGAAAGTCCCTCCCTGACCGGTCAAATGCTTGCCCTCGACGGCGGCCAGCACCTTGCATGGGAAACGCCGGATGCCACAGGCAACGAGTAAGGCGCAGGATCAAGAGCCCATGACCAAGCCAGCACACGACACGTCGGGAACCGTTACGCCGCTGCGCATTGCCGATGCAGCACGCCTGACACGCCATGTCTTTGTGCGTGATCTGCGCCTTGATGCCCATATCGGCGTCCACCGCCACGAAGAGGGCCGGGCTCAGCCGATAATCGTCAATGTCGACCTGACGGTGACCGAGGGAGATGTCCGCCTCAATGACAGCCTGGCCAATGTGGTCTGCTACGAGCGGGTCGTGAACAACATCAAGGACCTCGTCGCCGAGGGCCATGTACGGCTGGTGGAGACCCTGGCGGAACAGATTGCAGAAGATTGCTTCACAGATGAGCGTGTTCTGGCGGCGCGTGTACGGATCGAGAAGCTGGACGCGATCGAGGAAGCCCGCAGTGTCGGCATCGAGATTGAGCGCCTGCGCACGCTGCCGCAAAACTAGGCAGCGACCAGAGCCCTGCGCACAGTTGCCCACACGGGCCAGATGACATCCAGACTGTCACCCACGCGACAATCGGCCCGCCGTTTTGCACATGCGCACAGCGTGCGACTATTGCCATATGCGGCAGATTTCTCACGATTTTGCGACACGTCTGACCGCCGACTTCGCCGCCCAAACTCGCAGAATTTCAACAGCTTACTGCCGCATCGCAGCAAATGAAGGGAAAACGGTGCGCCAGACGGGGCCAATGGCGCACCCGCGCCCCACAGGGTTTCCAACAGACTTATCCACAGACGTCGAAAACAGATTCGTCATCCTTCAATCTTCTAATTCACCAACCCGGATGCATATTGTTGGTCATGAATGAGACGTCCGATCAGACCCCTGAGACGGCAGCGGAAACGGAAGCACAGGCTGCACTGACAGGTGCTGAACTGATCGCCGATCACGTCACCCGATTGCCAAATGCGCCCGGTGTCTACCGCATGTATGGCGCCGACGGGGACGTGCTCTATGTCGGCAAGGCCCGCAACCTGAAGAAGCGCGTCACCAGCTATACGCGCCTGATCGGTCACACCAACCGCATTGCGCGCATGATCAATGCAACACGCGCCATGGAGTTCGTGGTCACCGACAGCGAGACGGAAGCGCTGCTTCTCGAAGCCAACCTCATCAAGCAGCTTCGGCCGCGTTACAATGTGCAGCTGCGCGATGACAAGTCGTTTCCCTATATCCTGATCGCGCGCGACCATGCGGTGCCGCAAATCCTCAAGCACCGCGGCGCCCGCAGCCGCAAGGGCGACTATTTCGGACCCTTCGCCTCAGCCGGCGCCGTGAACCGCACGCTCAATGCGTTGCAGAAGGCGTTCCTGCTGCGCTCGTGCTCCGACACTGTCTATGAAGCGCGCACGCGGCCATGCCTGCTCTATCAGATCAAGCGCTGTGCGGCACCGTGCACCGGAGAAATCAGCACTGAGGACTATGACGCGCTGGTTGCCGAAGCGGATGCCTTCCTCACAGGCAAGAGCAAGAAGATCCGCGAACGGATGGCAGCCCAGATGGAAGCCGCGGCCAGCGACCTCGATTTCGAGAAGGCGGCGATCTACCGCGACCGCTTGCGCGCCCTGAGCCACATCCAGTCACACCAGGGCATCAACCCACAGACCGTCGAAGAAGCGGACGTCTTCGCGATCCATGCGGAAGGGGGTCAGGCCTGCGTGCAGGTCTTCTTCTTCCGCGCCGGACAGAACTGGGGTAACCGCGCTTATTTCCCCAAACACGACAAGGACATGGAAACGCCGGAGATTCTCGATGGGTTCCTCGCACAATTCTACGAAGAGCGCCCGGCGCCCAGGCTGGTGCTGCTCAACGAAGATGTCGAGAACGGTGACTTGCTTGCTGAAGCACTGACGGTCAAGCGCGGACGCAAGGTCGCCGTCGGCCGCCCACATCGCGGCGAGAAACGCGAACTGGTGCAATACGCACTCGACAATGCCCGTGAAGCGCTGGGACGCCGGCTGGCGGAATCGTCGACGCAGACGAGGCTGCTGTCTGGTCTGGCCGACGCCTTCGGCATGGATACGCCGCCGGAGCGGATTGAGGTCTATGACAACAGCCATATCTCCGGCACAAATGCGGTCGGCGGCATGATCGTCGCGGGGCCGGAAGGCTTCCGCAAGAACCAATACCGCAAGTTCAACATCAAGAACCCGGAAACCGAGCCCGGCGACGACTACGCCATGATGCGGGAAGTGCTCACGCGCAGGTTCTCCCGGCTGATGAAAGAGCAGGCAAGCGTCGACAACACTGACGAAGGCGACACGCCTCCTGTACCCCCGGACTGGCCCGATCTGGTGCTGATTGACGGCGGCGCAGGGCAACTCTCTGTCGTTCAATCGGTCTTCGACGAACTGGGCATCGATGAAGTCACACTTGTCGGCATCGCCAAGGGCCCGGAACGGGACGCAGGCCGCGAGCGTTTTTTCATGACCGGTCGGGAGCCCTTCATGATGGAGCCCAGAAGCCCGGTTCTCTACTACCTGCAACGGTTGCGCGACGAGGCGCACCGGTTCGCCATCGGCAGCCACCGCGCACGCCGCAAGAAAGCAATTGGGAAATCCATGCTCGACGGCATTGCGTCAATCGGCCCCAAGCGCAAACGGGCGCTGCTCAACCATTTCGGTTCTGCGCGGGCCGTTGCTGCCGCTGGCCTGCCGGACCTGGAAGAGGTGGAGGGCATATCAACCGCCGTTGCCCGGGTGATCTACGACCACTTCCATGAGGGCACGAAGTAGCCGGGTCTCTATCCCCGCCTGTGCCCGCATTGTATATGATGTGCCTTATGTCGAGTGAGCCCAGTACCCCACCTTCGTCCTTCTCGCGCCCCGACTCGGTTGCGTGGTCGCTGCCGAATATCCTGACATACGCGCGCATCGCCCTGGTGCCGGTTCTTCTGGCGACGTTCTTCGTCACCGGCGACCTCGGCCGCTGGATCGCCGTCGGCATTTTCCTGGCTGCAAGCATCACGGATTTCATCGACGGCTATCTCGCCCGGGCCCTGCAGCAGCAATCAAGCCTGGGCACAATGCTTGACCCCATCGCTGACAAGTTGCTCGTGGCGGCAGCTCTCCTGCTGCTGGCGGCCGACGAAACAATTGCCGGCATCAGTCTGTTTGCCGCTGTCATCATTCTGTCGCGCGAGATCCTCGTTTCGGGATTGCGGGAGTTCCTCGCCACGCTTCAGGTCAGCGTACCCGTGACTCAGCTGGCCAAGTGGAAAACTGCAATCCAGATGACGGCCATTACGTTCCTGTTGTGCGGCCCCGAAGGCCGTGAGCTGTTCTGGTTCACCAGCGAACTGGGCATCGTGTTGCTGTGGATCGCAGCCATGCTGACGCTCTACACCGGCTACGACTACTTCAAGGCGGGCATGCACCACGTAATTGCGGCGGACGACAAATGAGCGATAGCGTGACCATCCTGTATTTCGCGCGGCTCCGCGAGGCTGTCGGTACGCCCGAAGAACAGATCGTGCTTCCTGTGGGCGTGGCTACGGCGGGCGACCTGATGGCCCACCTCGCAGAGTCCGACGAGCAGAAGCGCATGGCTTTCGACGGGCTGGATATCCGCATTGCCGTCAATCAGGAGCAGGCGACGGCTGCGACGCCTGTGTCGGCGGGCGATGAAGTGGCATTGTTTCCGCCGGTAACAGGCGGATAGGTCATGCCGGTCCGGATCCAGCAGGCTCCTTTCGACGCCGGTGCGGAACTGATGGCACTGACCTCAGGTCGCCCTGATATCGGCGCCAGCGTGACCTTTGTCGGGCAGGTTCGCGATCTCTCGAACGGTGTGTCCCTGTCATCAATGACCCTGGAACACTACCCGGCCATGGCACAGGCGGAACTGGAGCGCATCGAAGCAGAAGCACGGTCGCGATTTGACGTGCGCGACATGGAAATCATCCACCGCTTCGGCAATCTTGATCCGGGCGAACCTATTGTCCTGGTGATCGCCACATCCGCGTCGCGCCAGCCGGCATTCGACGCGGCGAACTTTGTCATGGACTTTCTCAAGACAAATGCGCCCTTCTGGAAGAAGGAGCACGGCACCGAGGGCAGCCACTGGGTCGACGCCAAATCAAGCGACGAGGCCGCGACAGAGCGGTGGAACCGATAGGCAGTCGAAGATGCGGCCGGTCAGGCAGGACGCCAAAGGCACGTGTTACTGCGCCGCAGCAGCTGCACCACTCCGGTTCACCAGCGCGATGTAGTCGTTCATCAGATGCTCGGTGATCTCTCCCGGCGTGAACCGGTAAGGCCCGATCTCAGAGACCGGCGTCACCTCCGCCGCGGTACCGGTGATGAAACACTGTTCGAAGTCAGCCATCTCTTCGGGCTTGATATGGCGCTCAATCAGCTCGATCCCCCGCGCCTTCGCAAGATCAATGACCGTGCGCCGGGTAATGCCGTCCAGGAAGCAGTCCGGTATCGGCGTATGCAGCTTGCCGTCTTTGACAAAGAAAACGTTCGCACCCGTCGCCTCGGCCACATAGCCGCGATAGTCGAGCATCATGGCATCCGCATAACCTTTGGCTTCTGCAGCATGTTTGGAGATCGTGCAGATCATGTAGAGACCCGCCGCCTTGCTCTTGCAGGGCGCTGTTTCGGGTGCCGGGCGGCGATACTCGGCCATGTCGAGGCGGATGCCTTTAAGGCGTTCCGCCGGATCGAAATAAGACGGCCATTCCCAGACGGCAACTGCAAGGTTGATCTTTGTTTCCTGCGCCGACACACCCATCATCTCGCTGCCGCGCCACGCGACCGGGCGCACATACCCGTCCGTAATGTTCTGGGCGGCCACGGTCTCTTTGCAGGCAGCATCAATCTCATCCGCCGTATACGGAATTTCAAAGCCAAGAATGCGCCCGGACTCGATCAGACGGTCGGTGTGTTCGCGCAGCTTGAAAATCTCTCCGGAATAGACCCGTTCGCCTTCAAAAACGCAGCTGGCGTAGTGAAGCGCATGGCTGAGAATGTGAATGTTCGCATCGCGCCAGGGGCGCAGGCTGCCATTCATCCAGATCGACCCGTCGCGGTCGTCAAACGGTTGTGAGGCCATCGTGGCCACTCCCTTGGTTCACTTGCGATGACAGGCCTAGAAAACCGCCACCGAATGATGCGTTACAAAACGCGGGCATTTGTGAGCGCCGGTCGGGCGCAAAAATGTCGAGACGGGCGTATCGTGACCCCTGAAGGGCAGTATTTCACCCGATTCGAAGGGAGAAACCCGGCATCAATACGCACTCACGACTGATCCTGTCGTTTATGTGGCATCATGAGTAACAATCTGACCAATATAAGTCAACATGGCTGACATAAATTCTTTGAACGGACCGCAGGCAGACCAGATCCCTGAAGCAGAGCTGGCCAACGAGGCGCGTGTCATCGAGGCCATGGAGCTGCTCTTCTTTGCCTATCGCGACTTTGTCGGTGACCCGGACGCCATCCTTGAAGGCCAGAGCTTCGGACGCGCTCATCATCGCGTCCTGCATTTCGTGGGCCGCAACCCGGGGATCACGGTTCAGAGCCTTCTTGCGATCCTACAGATCACAAAACAGAGCCTGGCGCGCGTGTTGCGCCAGCTTGTTGAAGACGGTCAGGTCGAACAACGCACCGGTGCGCAGGACCGCCGCGAGCGACATCTCCATCTGACCAGCAAGGGCATGGACTTGTGGCGCCAGTTACAGGCGCCACAACGCGAGCGACTTCAAAGGGCCTTCGCCGCAGTAGGTCCAGAAGGTGAAGCGGCGTGGCGCAACGTGATGGAAGCTATGCTCGATCGTGCCAGCCGCAATGAACTTCATCCCGGTGCGGATCACCTGACGGACCAGACCGACCATGAGTGAGACCCAGACCGTGGCGCGTAGCAAGAGCGCGCCTGCCGATGATGCGCCGCATCTGCTGATCGTTGACGACGACACGCGCATCCGCGAACTCCTTCAGAAGTATCTCAGTGACAATGGCTTCCGCGTCACTGCTGCAGAAGACGCCGGTCAGGCGCGCGACCGGCTGGCGGGCCTCGCATTCGATCTCATCATCCTCGACGTGATGATGCCCGGCGAAAGCGGGATCACGTTTGCAAAGGCGTTTCGCCTGACGTCCGACGTGCCGGTCCTCATGCTCACTGCACGTACGGAAGCGGAAGACCGTATCGAAGGACTCGAGGCCGGTGCTGACGATTATCTGCCCAAGCCCTTTGAGCCACGCGAACTCCTGTTACGTGTACAGACCATTCTCAGGCGCACGAATACGAGGCCGGCGCCACAGAAAGACGTCACATTCGGGGATCTTACCTTCGACATTGAGCGTGGTCTGCTGACCCGCGGCGATGCGCAGGTCCGCCTGACAACACGTGAGGTAGAGTTGATGAAGCTGTTTGCGCGCGCAGCCGGGCGTGCCTTGCCCCGCGAGGAACTGACCGCGGGCGATACCGGCATTTCCGACCGGGCCGTCGACGTACAGATCAACAGGCTCCGCCGCAAGATCGAGCCGGATCCCAAGGAACCCCGCTACCTGCGCACCATCCGCGGTGCGGGGTACATGTTTGTCCCCGATTGAGCCGGGATGGGGTAAGCTAAGCACGCAGGTCCGTTCTGCCTGTGCAGGAGTAACCCGATGGCCGATACAACTGTCACCCGCCCGCCCGCGCGCCGGTTCCTCGCGGCAATAGACCCGTCTGTGCTGATCAAGGATCTGACGCCCCGCGGTCTGTTCGGGCGTTCGCTGATCATCGTTATCGCACCGATGCTGCTGCTGCAGGTCGTAGCCTCCTTTGTGTTCCTCGATCGCCACTGGGAGAAGGTGACACGTGGGCTGGCTTACATGGCGGCCAACGACATGGCACTCATCATGAGCCTCTATGACGACATCACGGGCGCGGACGAATACGCCGCCTTTGTCGACCGGATCGGGCGCACAGTCGAAGTGCAGGTGTTCATCTGGCCGGGCGAACGGTTGCCGCCGAAAGTCGATCCCGGCCTTTTCCCAATGCTGCATGACAGCCTCGAAGTCGAGATGCAGCAGCGTTTCGACCGGCCGGTGTGGATTGATACGGTCACCTATCCCAAATATGTCGACGTCCGCATCCAGATGCCCGAAGGCGTCGTGCGGGCATTGTTCCTGCGCAGCCGGGTGTCGGCGACCAATAGCCACATCTTCCTCTCCTGGATGGCAGGCACATCGATCCTGCTCCTGATCGTCGCTGTCTTGTTCCTGCGCGGTCAGGTGCGGCCAATCCAGAGATTGGCGCACGCGGCCGAAGCGTTCGGTCTGGGACGTGACATGCCGGACTTCAAGCCCAGTGGAGCCACCGAAGCACGCCGCGCCGCGCATGCGCTCATCGTGATGCGCGACCGGCTGGCGCGGCAGATCGATCAGCGCACCTCGATGCTGGCCGGCGTCAGCCATGATCTCAAGACGCCGCTGACCCGCTTCAAGCTGCAGCTGGCAATGATGGGCGATGACCCTGAAATCGAAGAACTTCGGCGCGACGTGACCGAGATGCAGCGCCTACTTGATGAGTATCTCGACTTTGCGCGGGGTCAGGGCGGAGAAAGCGCACGCACCATCGAACTCGAAGCCTTCCTTGAAGACATCCGGGTAAATGCTGCGCGCAAGGGCGCGCATGTCACGCTCGACATGGATGGGCCCATCAACCTGCGGGCGCGACCGGCCGCCCTCAAGCGATGCATTACCAATCTTGTGGAGAACGCCGCAGGCCATGCAGACCATGTGCGCGTCAGCGCTCAACTGCATGGACGGTCGGTCGAAATCACCATTGATGACAATGGGCCGGGCATACCACCTGACAAGATGGAAGATGCCTTCAGGCCATTCCACCGCCTGGATGAATCGCGCAATCAGAACCGGTCCGGATCAGGCCTGGGGCTCGCCATTGCACGCGACGTTGCGCGCGGGCATGGCGGTGAGATCCTGTTGCTGGAAAGCCCGCTTGGTGGACTGAGGGCCCTGGTTCAACTGCCGGTCTGATGACGCCGAAGGACACGCAGTCAGCGCGTGTTGAGATTGGTTAGGGCCTCAATCGAACTGCGCAGCAGACCTGAAACATTATCGGCCATGCCGGAGGCCTGTTCCATGAGACTCTCTGCACGCCGCAACCGGCGGTCGAGGTCAGCCATCGTCTTGGCCATGTCCTGACTCTCTTCGTTGAGCCAGACACGCAGATTGGCGGCATAGATCACGGCGACCGCACGGACACGCAGGGCACCCCGGACTCCACTCGTATCGATATCCGCTGCCTCAAGCATCCATTGAACGCTTTCGAGCGCCGGAGACAGTGCAGCGATCAGAGCTCCGGGATCCATCGGCAAGTCGCCGAGGATCGCCCGCATGGCAGCCCGATGCGGCCAGAGCAGATCGTACCGGCTCATCAACACGTCAAAGAGACGGTCACGCGCGGGCTCTGAGCCGATCTCATCGCCCATCTCGTCCAGCACCTGGGCATCAATCTGCCGCGAAAACGCCCTGAGAATGGCTGTCTTTGAAGGGGCGACGTCCAGCGCGTCGGCTAGCGGAACGCCGGCGGCAGCCGCAATCTCGGCCATGGACAGGTCACGCCAGCCCCGGGCCTCCGCCAGGGTCAGGGCGGCATCTACAATGCGCTTCCTGAGCTTGGCCTTACCGGCCTTCTTGAGCTTCTTGCGCGGCTTGGTGTCCGTGGTTGCATTCATGGCTAGCAAGATAGGCCATCAAAGGTATGCCTTCCACTAACACTCGACCGCGCCCTATAGCTCGCGCGCACGGTCCCGTGCCGCCGTGAGCGCCTTCTTCATTAGCGGCGTCAGACCATCTTCAGCCATGAGCACCGCCAATGCTGCAGCAGTTGTACCACCTGGAGAGGTCACGTTCTCCCGCAGTGTGGAGGCAGAGTCCGGCGATTGATGCATCAACTCCCCGGCGCCGGACACCGTCGCGCGCGCCAGGGCATCCGCCATATCAGCCGGCAATCCGAGCTCACGGCCAGCCGCGGCCATGCATTCCGTCAGCCTAAACACATAGGCCGGACCGCTGCCTGAGACGGCGGTGACCGCATCCATGAGGTCTTCCGACTCCAGCCACACAACCTCGCCTACCGCTTGAAGCAGCTGTGCCGCAAGGTCCCGTTGATCACTGCTGACGTTCTCCCCGGCGAATGCCGCCGTGATGCCACGGCCCACAGCGGCAGGTGTATTGGGCATCGTCCGGACGACCGGCACATCTCCGAGCGCTGTCGTGAGATCATCGACCGTCTTGCCGGCTGCCAGCGACACCACCATCGGCTGCGACGTCATGAGCGGCGCCAGCATCTGCGCCGCGTCATCAAGAATCTGCGGCTTCACAGCAAGTACCACGACCGCTGCGCCGGAAATCCCGGAAGCGTCGGCATGCAGGGCGAACCCGCGTTCCCCGGCAAGCGCTTTCATTGAGTCTGAGGGAGCCGGGTCGATTACACAGAGCGCGTCCGGAGCAGCACCGGACTCAAGCCAGCCACGCAGCATGGCACCGCCCATCTTGCCTGCGCCGGCCAGAACAAGCGTGCCGGGCAAAGCCAGGCGGGATGACGGCGCAGGCGATTGGGTCATTGGTGTCAGGCGGATCCTTGGGTCTCGAACATGCAGGCTGCCATTGCATCTTCCGCCGACTGGCCGGCCCACAGCACAAACTGGAATGCCGGGTAGTAGCGTTCACAGGCTTCCACGGCCAGCGATAAAAGCATCTCGCACTGGTCAGCCGTCGCTTCGCCGGCGCCGAGCAGAAGCCCGTGCCGGAACAGGACGACACCCTCGTCTTTCCAGATGTCAAAATGCCCAAGCCAAAGCTGTTCGTTGATCTTGGCCAGCAGTCCGTACACGTCGGACATCTTGCCGGCGTTGATCTTCAGATCGAACGCACAGGCAAGGTGAAGACCATTGAGGTCGTCACGCCAGGTAAAGGACAGGTCATAGTCGCACCAGGACCCGGTCACGGCCAAAGACAGTTCATCTTCTGCCGACCGGTCGAACGGCCAGTTTTGGTGGGTGGCAATCGCCTCCAGAACATCGATTGGGTTTTCAAGAAGGGTGACGGTATCAGCGGCGGACAATGACATGGCAGGCCTTCCCGTTTGACGGGGGCCGTATGCCCGCTGGCCTCAACTCTCAGCTAACCGGCATCACCCCCCGGTGACACTCTCGCGCTCTGCTTCTGTCGCTTACCGCAACCCCTAACACTCCCCTGGGACCACATGTTGTGCCGACAGCGAAGCAAAGCACTATCAGCACCGTGCATGGGTGCATGAGTCGGCGCAAGGGCCTGTTCGTGAATCTTGAAAGACAGTCGGCGGATCAACTGTTGCCACTGCCGGCCTCGAGAGCAGCAAGGCGCGCCTCAACGGCTTCCAGCCTTGCTTTCAGGCCCTCTGCCTCCGTCCGGGCAGCCACCGCGAGATCCTTCATGGCATCGAATTCCTCACGCGGCACAAGGTCGAGATCAGCGACCATGCGTTCAGCCTGTGCACGAATCAACGTTTCGACTTCCGTCCTCACGCCCTGGGCCGCGCCGGCAGCGCTGGTCATCAGCTTGGCGATATCATCGAGCAAACGGTTTTCGTACTGGGTCATGGCGATAACTCCTAAGACCGCCGCACTATCGCGCGGGCCAACAGCACAGAGCAAGGGTGGCGAATGGCCGCCCCGCACCCCCGCGTGAATCACGGGACCGTTTCTTGACAGGTGCCGGTCCAGCGAAGGATTTTCGCCTTGCCGTGCTGAGATCAGAATCCAGCCGTAGTCGGGATCTCCATCCATGTATGAAATCACCTATCCCCAATTCGATCCGGTTCTGATCGAAATCGGACCGCTGGTCATCCGCTGGTATGCGCTCGCCTATATCGCCGGGATTATCGGCGGCTGGCGGCTGGCACTGCGCATGGTATCCACACCTCGGCTTTGGGAGGGATACCCCTATCCGGCCGCCACCAAGAAACGGAAACACACAAAGCCCGACGCCCCACTGACGCGGGACCACATTGATGACTTTCTGGTGTGGGCAACTGTCGGCGTGATTCTGGGCGGTCGGATCGGCTTCGTGCTGTTCTACAACCTGCCCTACTACCTCTCGCACCCGATCGAGATCTTCTATGTCTGGCAAGGCGGCATGGCATTCCATGGCGGACTGGCCGGCGTCATCATCGCGATCGTCCTGTTTGCCAGGTCACGCGGAATCAACATGTTCTCGCTCGGCGATGTCATCGCCACAGTCGCTCCGCTGGGCTACTTCTTCGGTCGGCTAGCCAACTTCATCAATGGCGAACTCTGGGGCCGGGCTGCTGATGTGCCCTGGGCCATGGTGTTTCCACGCGACGAGCTACAGATCGCCCGGCACCCAAGCCAGCTCTACCAGGCAGCCCTCGACGGTGCCCTGCTCTTCGCAGTCATGCTGTTTGCAGTCTACCGGTTCCGGACCCTGAAACGATCGGGCCTGACCATCGGCATCTTCCTGACCGGCTACGGGTGCGCGCGCTTCATCACCGAAAACTTCCGCGAGCCTGACGCACAACTGGGCTATCTCGTCGGCAACTGGCTGACCATGGGCATGACTCTGTCACTGCCCATGATTGTCGCCGGCATCTGGTTCATCTGGCGCGCCTATACCGACCCGCCACTTGGCCAGTCAGGCATGGCGTCAAAACCGTGACCGACCTGCTCGACATTATTCGTGATGAAATCCGTGAAGCCGGACCGATGCCGGTATCGCGCTACATGGCCCTTGCCCTCGGGCATCCCGAACACGGCTACTACACGCGTCAGGACCCGTTGGGGACCGACTTCACAACATCGCCAGAGGTCAGCCAGATGTTCGGCGAACTGATTGGCGCCTGGGCCGCCGATGTCTGGCATCAGATCGGCCAGCCCAAGTCCTTCTCGCTTGTTGAGCTGGGGCCCGGTCGCGGCACCTTGATGGCAGACGCCCTGCGCGCCGCATCGGGCCAGCCTGGTTTCGCCGCCGCCACCCGGATCAAGCTGGTCGAGACCAGCCCGGTTCTGACGCGGGTGCAACAGGCGACGCTCGAACCGGTGGTCAGCAAATACGGCTACATGCAGCCAGAGTGGCTCACGTCAATCGACGCTCTTTCCGAGGGTCCGTTCATCATCATCGCCAATGAGTTCTTCGACGCCTTGCCGATCCGTCAGTTCGTCAAGATGGAGACCGGATGGCACGAACAGTGTGTCATCGACACCAACACCGGCCTGGCTCTTGTGCCATCACCGGTGCCCCTGCGTGAAGACGTATCGCTGGCCGGCGCACTGGCGAAAGCACCCACAGGTGCAATTGCAGAACTGTGTCCTGCAGCAACCGCGATAACATCAGACCTGTGCAGCCGGATCGCCAACACCAGCGGCGCCATCCTGATCATCGACTACGGCTATGAGCGCAGCGCCGCTGGTGACACGCTTCAGGCAATGCGCAGCGGCACATATGTGCCGGTGCTGGACCAGCCGGGATCAGCGGACCTGACCGCCCATGTTGATTTTCAGGCACTGGCCGACTGCGCCGGTGAGGGCGTGTCGGCGCATCCGGTGACGACCCAGGGCAAGTTCCTGCTGCGGTTGGGGCTGGCTCAGCGGGCCGAGATGCTGAAGCAGGCTGCGACACCGGATCAGGCACAGACAATAGATGCAGCCCTCCATCGCTTGACCGACCGCGAGGCAATGGGGACCCTGTTCAAGGTCCTGGCGATCACCGCCGGGCGAATTGAACCGGCCGGAGTTTGACATCCCATGCCCACACGCCCTCTGCATGCCATGGAACTGGAGGGATTTACCGGAATCCGGCACGGCTTCTATACGCGGACGGGCGGCGTCTCGACTGGGATCTACCGAGGCCTCAACTGCGGCCCCGGCTCCAACGATGACGCGTCCGCCGTTGAGCTGAACCGGACCCGCGTCGCCATTTCGCTCAACGTGGCACCGGAGAACCTGCTGTCGCTGTATCAAATTCATTCGGCTGAAGCCCTGTGCGTATCGCAGCCATGGTCAGCCGATGCACGGCCTCAGGCGGACGGTATGGCGACTTCTTCTCCGGGCCTCGCACTGGGCATCCTGACCGCAGATTGTGCGCCGGTCCTGTTTGCGGACCCCAAGGCCAACGTCATTGGTGCCGCCCATGCCGGATGGCGTGGGGCACTCGAAGGGGTGACCGACACAACACTTGCCCGGATGGAGGAGCTTGGCGCCCATCGGGCGGACATCATCGCTGTCGTCGGCCCCTGCATCAGCCAGGCAAACTATGAGGTCGGCGCCGACCTGCGCGACGCCGTTCTTGCACGTGATGCCGCAAATGAGCGCTTCTTCATTCCGTCGGACCGTGATGATCACTGGCGCTTCGATCTCGAAGCCTATGTGCTGCACAGGCTGCGAACAGCCGATGTCGGTGTGATCGCAGGTCTGGGCGAATGCACCTATGCGGACGAACACCGCTTCTTCAGTTACCGCCGAACCACCCACCGCGGCGAAACAGACTACGGGCGGCAGATTTCCTGCATCTCCCTCAGCTAGGCAATCGGGTGAACGTCGGTCAGGTGCGCCGGCAAATCGCCTATACTTTGCCTGTAAAGACAAAACGTGATTCGATTCCCGCGTCCGGCGCATGACGCGCCCTTCACCGGCGGCCGATTTTTCAATGAGCCCTCTTCGTTCCATATGTGTTGCTGCACTGGCGCTGTTCACCACGGCGAGTTGCGGTACGTGGGGCGACGAGGCCGAAAACCCGCTCGACATCACGACGCTCGACATCACCCGCCCGGGACTGGCCATCGCACCGGTTATCGGAGCGCCGCTGGATGCCAGCACACGGCTCACCGGCTCCATTTCCGCGGCAGCAGCCGCCCGTGGCGTCCCGCTGGCCGAAGACAACCGCGCCGCCGGGTTCGACTATGTCCTTGAGGGTACTGCCTCTGCCCGACAGACGCCGCAGGGCACCGTCCTGGCATTTGCCTGGGACCTGACCGACGCCGACGGCATCCGGCAGCATCGGTTCATCGATACACAGGTCGTCCCGACCCGGTCGCCCGGTGTTGCATGGAGCCAGGCAGGCAATGCCTCACTGGCGCAGGTTGCACAGACGGTTGCCGACGAACTGGCAGGTTTCTACAGCCTGCAGGCGGCCCTCCTGCCGGTGCCTGGTCCGGCTTCCGCCATCACGACGGCGGCTTTGCCGCCGACCGGTGTCCCTGCGCCACAGGCTCCCGCACCAGTTGAGCTGACAGGCCCGATCACCCTGCACCTGCGCGAGGTCGCTGGCGAACCGAGGAATGGCCAGCCGGTTCTCGGACCCGCCCTGCGGCGCGCGTTTCAGGAGAAGGGTGCTAACCTGCTGGCCTCGCCAGAGCCCGGCGTCCTGCTGGTCACCGGCTCCATGGTTGTGCGGCCATCGTCGGCAGGCGGCGACATGGTAACCCTGCAATGGGATGTGACCCGCGCGGGTGGCGCTCCTTTGGGGTCGATCGTACAGGAGCGTCTGTTCCCGTCGGGCCAGATCATGAGCGCCTGGAGCGAGGCCGGAATCGAAGCGGCAAACGAAGCTGTACGTGCTGTCTATGCGCTTGTGTCGCCCGACCGCGACACCAAGGCCAAAACGGCGGCATTGAGGGAGCTTCGCGGGTTTACAGCGCCAGATGCGAATTGATACAACGCGCCCGCTGACAAGGCGTCACGCAACTGTCATGACGTCAGGCTCAACGCCGCGCCAACTGTTTCAGGGGGCCCCGCACAACCGGCGGGGATCGGGACCGAATGAAGCTTCTTTCCGGTAACTCCAACCGGGCGCTGAGCGAAGCCATCGCCGCCTATCTCAACGTACCTCTGACCAAAGCCATCGTCCGGCGCTTCGCCGACATGGAAGTCTTTGTCGAGATCCAGGAAAATGTCCGCGGCGAGGATGCCTTTGTCATCCAATCGACGTCGTTTCCGGCGAATGACCACCTGATGGAACTGCTGATCTGCATTGATGCGCTCAAGCGCGCCAGTGCCCGGCGCATCACCGCGGTGATCCCCTATTTCGGCTACGCCCGGCAGGATCGAAAACCCGGTCCACGCACGCCGATCTCCGCCAAGCTGGTTGCCAATCTGGTGACCAACGCCGGCGCGGACCGTGTCTTGACCGTTGATCTGCACGCCGGCCAGATCCAGGGCTTCTTTGACATCCCGACGGACAATCTCTTTGCCGCTCCTGTCCTCACCCAGGACATCAAGGAAAACTTCGGCGACGATCCGCTGATGGTCGTATCGCCGGATGTCGGCGGCGTGGTCCGGGCCCGTGCTCTGGCCAAGCGCATCGACGCCGATCTCGCGATCGTCGACAAGCGCCGTGAGCGCGCCGGCGAGAGCGAAGTGATGAACATCATCGGTGACGTCTCGGGCCGCTCCTGCATCCTGATGGATGACATCGTCGATTCCGCAGGCACGCTGTGCAACGCCGCGCAGGCCCTGCTCGACCAGGGCGCCAAGGAAGTGTCCGCCTATGTCACACACGGCGTGCTCTCCGGCGGCGCCGTCGCCCGCGTGTCTTCGTCCAAGCTCAAGAATCTGGTGATCACAGACACCATTCAGGCAACCGAAGCCATCCGCGTCAGCCACAATATCCGCGTCGTCAGCATCGCGCCGCTGATCGGCGAAGCCATGCACCGCATCGCCGAAGAACGGTCGGTTTCCAGCCTGTTCGATTAGCGGACCCCATAATCCGGGTCCTGGACCATCGGTGAGCTATTGGTAGTCACCGACAGTTGCCATCACTGCTTCATGGACTGACAAAGAGAAAGCGCCGCCCTCCGCTTCCTTCCAGACGGCGTAGCCGTCTTCAATGTCCTTAGATCGATCACCGGTTCCAACTAATCTCGTGAGTGACCCCTCGATGGCGTCTGCCATGAAAGGCATGTGCCCAATCACAATCTGGACAGGCTGCCCTGTAGTCGGATGAACAATGGGCACATCAACAATGGTGACATGAACGATTGTTCCTAGCGGCTCCATCTCCTCGATACGCCCCACATACACCAGAGGTTGCGCATCAGGATAGTGATGCTTGTATTCCCAAAGCTGGCCCACTTTGAGTTGAGACATGACGGACTGCTCGTCCGCCAGAGCTGACGAAATCGGCATGAGTAGCAACGCCAACTGTATCAGTCGCAGAAAAAGCATCCCGAACTCCAATACTGACTGTCTCGCCTTATCTGGATCACCGACAAGACTTACCACAAGCTCTGCCCGTTGGTTGACCGAGATGGTTGGTCACACCAAGGAAAGACCGTCCTGCCACGCCTCAAGTCAGATTGGCCGGACTCTGCACAACAAGGCGGTAGAGCAGTTTTGACAGATCTTCCAGATCCTCAGTTGCCCAGCGGTCCTGAAACACGTACCCGGCCTGTTTCGCGAATGTCTGTCGCGCCTGGCTGAGCTTCTTGCGGCCGGCCCGCGTCAGGACGACAAATGCCGTCCTTGCATCGCGGCCATCAACCTGCCGGTCGACGACACCCTGCTTTTCCATCGGCGCAACCATGCGCGTCACTGTCGACGCACTTAGGTGCATGCGTCTGGCCAGTTCCACTCTTGAGAGGCGGTGTGCCGGGGCATTGTCCAGGTGCATGAGCAGGAAGAACTCATTCACCGACAAGCCATGCACGGCGGCGAACTCCCCTGCCAGACGGGTTCGTATCTCATCTGCAGCCTGAAGCAGCCGCAAGACGTTTGTGCCAGACAAGTCTTCCATGATCTCTATTTAGTGCAAAATACTTGCATCTGCAAGCATATTGCACTAATTCGTCTGGCGCTTGCAGAATTTTGTGGAGGGAAGGCATGACTTTCGAAGCGGCATTTTCATCGGTGGGAATTCTCGCCATGCTCGGGTGGATCAGTCTCTTGGCATCACCCCTGTTTCCCAGGTGGTCGGACCGGATAGCCGGCCTCATCATTCCGCTCCTGCTCGCGATGGCTTATGTCGCGACGGTTCTGCTTGTTCCGGCCGACGACAGCGGCGGATTCGGCACATTCGCGGAAGTGATGCAACTGTTCACCAATCCTGGTGCCGTCATGGCGGGTTGGGTGCACTTTCTGGCCTTCGACCTCTTGGTCGGTGCATGGATTTGCCGCACTGCCCGGGAGGAGGAGATCAGCTTCTGGCTCGTCATCCCGTGCCTGCCAGTTACGTTCATGCTGGGCCCGGCAGGATTCCTCATGTTCTGCGCTATTCGCGGTATGAAGAGATGGCCTCTCCTTGGCGCCGGTCAGTCTGCTTCATGACGGAGACACGGGAGGGAAAGCATTCAACTTCGCCCGGGAACGGCCCGTGAGCCCGGCGTGAAATCCCCCTGACCCGCCCGCTTGCCCTGCCGGTCATTTTCCCCTAAAACCCCGCCACCAAAGCCTTTTCCGCACCCCTGGAGGGGACAAGGCTGATGGAGAGGACGGCTGGTCCTGATATCCGGACCGCGCGCCGTCCTTTTGTTTTGACGCTCATTTTGAACGGAGACGACCAATGGCAGAGACCATGGCGTTGACCGCAGAGCGCCGCGACCGTGCCGGCAAGGGGGCCGCACGGGCTGCAAGGCGTGAGGACAAGGTTCCTGCGGTCATTTACGGCGACAAGAAAGAACCCACCCTTATCAAGGTCGAGACACGCGCGGTGACCAAGCTCTGGAACACCGGCAACTTCATGTCGACCCTGCTTGACCTGGATGTCGAAGGCGAGACCACCCGTGTCATCGCCCGTGATGTGCAGGTGGACCCCGTCCGCGATTTCGTGATCCATGTCGACTTCCTTCGTCTGGGCAAGGGCGCGAAGATCAACGTGATGATCCCGGTGAGCTTCATCAACGAAGACGACAGCCCCGGCATCAGCAAGCAGAAAGGCGTGCTCAATGTTGTGCGCCACGAAGTGGAACTGCTCTGCCCCGCCTCCAACCTGCCGGATGCGATCGTTGTCGATCTGACCGGCAAGGAGATCGGTGACTCCATCCACATCTCCGAAGTCAGCCTCCCGGAAGGCGCCAAGCCGACCATCACGGACCGCGACTTCACCATCGCCACCATTGCCGCACCGACGGTCTCTGCTGTTGAAGAGACCGCCGAGGATGCAGGTGAAGAGGGCGAAGCCGCTGCCGAAGAGGGTGCCGGCGACGAAGAGAAGAAAGAGGACGGCGGCGAGTAAGCCCGCCTCCTGCATCAGACAGGCGGATGCCCGGACCGTGTTTCGGGCATCCGCTTTTCTGCATTCCGGCCCCGGGCATGTGTGAGTAAGGTCCGGACTACGTGCGGCAAGTGCTGCGCATGTCGGTCACCATATCTGCATCAGCAAGCTGAACAGGGAAGTGGGCGCGAGCGGGATGATCCTGATTGCCGGCCTCGGTAACCCCGGGCAGAAATACGAGAACAACCGGCACAATATCGGATTCATGGTGGCCGATGCGGTGGCGCGCGACCATGGCTTCGGTCCCTGGCGGTCGCGCTTTCATGGAGAGTTTGCCGAAGGGCGCATCGGCACCGAGAAGGTGATGCTGCTCAAGCCGGCCACTTATATGAACGACAGCGGTGTTGCCGTGTCGGAAGCCGCCAATTTCTTCAAGCTTGGCCCCAACGAGGTCTATGTCATCTACGACGAAATCGACCTTGCCCCCGCAAAAGTGAGGGTGAAGGCCGGTGGGGGAACAGCAGGCCACAACGGCATCCGCTCCATTGCGGCCCACTTCGGCAAGGATTTCATGCGCGTGCGGCTGGGCGTCGGTCATCCCGGCGACAAGAACCGGGTGCCCGGCTACGTGCTGAAGGATTTCGCCAAATCCGAGATGCCGTGGGTAGAAGCGCTGATTGCTGCGGTCAGCAATGCAGTTCCGGACCTTGTGCAAATGCGGGATTCCGAGTTCATGAATAAGGTTGCGCTGGATATGCGCGAACAGGGCTTTGGCGAGAAGCCCGCAAGCAAGAGCACGCCCGCCAGGGACGGCGGACGGGCTCAGGGAGACGAGACCTGATGGGGTTCAAATGCGGCATTGTCGGCCTGCCCAATGTGGGCAAGTCCACGCTGTTCAATGCATTGACCAAGACTGCGGCTGCGCAGGCCGAGAACTACCCGTTCTGCACCATTGAGCCGAATGTCGGTGAAGTGGCTGTGCCGGAACCACGCCTGACGAAGCTCGCGTCGATCGCAAGCTCCAAGGAAGTCATCCCCGCCCGCCTCACCTTCGTCGACATTGCCGGCCTCGTGAAGGGCGCAAGCCAGGGCGAGGGCCTTGGCAACCAGTTCCTCGCCAACATCCGGGAAGTCGACGCCATTGCCTATGTGCTGCGGTGTTTCGAAGATGATGACGTGACCCATGTCGAAGGCCGCATCGACCCGACCAGCGACGCGGACGTGGTCGAGACCGAACTGATGCTGGCCGATCTGGAAAGCCTTGAGCGCCGCATCGCGCCACTGGAAAAGAAAGCCCGCTCCGGTGAGAAAGAGGCCAAGGCCCAGATGGCGCTTATGGAAAAGGCGCTGGTTCTTCTGCGCGACGGCAAACCGGCACGCCTAGCCGACATCGCCGATGACGAGCAGCGTGAGTGGCGCAGCCTGCAGCTGCTGACCTCCAAGCCCGTGCTCTATGTCTGCAATGTTGACGAAGCCTCTGCGGCCGACGGCAATAGCTACTCGGAACAGGTGGCGAAACGCGCCGCTGAAGAAGGCGCTGCCATGGTCGTGATCTCCGCCAAGATCGAAGCCGAAGTCGCCCAGCTTGATGACGAGGAAGCGGGTGAGTATCTCGAGACGCTCGGCCTCGAAGAACCGGGCCTTAACCGTCTGATCCGCGCCGGCTACAACCTGCTGGGCCTGTGCACCTACTTTACCGCGGGCCCGAACGAAGCCCGCGCGTGGACCATCCCGACCGGCACCCGCGCGCCGCAGGCGGCCGGCGTCATCCACACGGATTTCGAGAAAGGCTTCATCCGCGCCGAGACCATTGGGTTTGACGACTACGTCACACTCGGAGGTGAAACGCAGGCACGTGACGCCGGCAAGATGCGCCTTGAGGGCAAGGACTATGTGGTCCAGGACGGCGACGTCCTTCACTTCCGATTTGCAAACTAGCCAGAGCGCCGGGACAATCAAAAAGATGTCAAAAACACCAGAGCTGTATTGGGAAGACTTCCCGGTGGGTGAAGAGATCACCTTCGGCGCGTATGAAGTGCGCCGCGAAGACATGATCGAGTTTGCATCCGAGTTCGATCCACAGCCGTTTCACCTCAACGAAGAAATCGCCAAGACATCACTCCTGGGTGGCCTCGCAACCTCCGGCTGGCAGAACTGCGCGATTGCCATGCGCATGATGTGGGACGGGTACCTGCACAAGGCCGCATCCATGGGCGCGCCCGGCGTCGAAGAAGTACGCTGGCGCAAGCCTGTTTATGCCGGCGATGTCCTGTCCCTCAAGCGCAAGACGCTTGAAAGCCGCCGCTCCAAGTCACGGCCCGGGATGGGTCTCACCCGCTTCGGCTGGGAAATGTTCAACCAGCATGGCGATCTCAAGATGACCATGGAAGGCTGGGCCATGTTCGAGTGCCGCTCCTCCGATGCAGCATCAAAGCAGGCGGGGGCGTAGGCCATGTGGTTCGAAGACTTCAAGATCGGTGCGCGCATGGAGCTCGGCTCCTACACCTTCTCGGAAGACGAGATCATCCGGTTCGCCCGCAAGTATGACCCCCAACCGTTCCATGTGGACCCGGTCGCGGCCAAGGACGGCCCGTATGGCGGCCTCATCGCCTCCGGCTGGCATACCAGTGCCACCTGGATGAAGCTGATGATCGGCCTGCGCCAGTCCACGCCACGCCGCGCCGGTGACGACAGCCCCCAGGGTGGGCCGTCGCCCGGCTTTTTTGACATGCGCTGGCCCAACCCCGTGCGCGCCGGTGACACGATCACCTACTCCGCCGAATGCGTCGAACTCGTGCCCCTGAAGTCGCGGCCCGAATGGGGCATCGTGCGCCATCGCAACGAGGGGTTTAATCAGGACGGCAAAATGGTGTTTCATTTCATCGGTCAGGGGCTGATGCCCCGTCGCGACCCGGGCGGTCCTGTCCCCGGCTAACCGGTATCTCCCGGAGCCAGGCAGGCGGCATACGCAGGCTGGGCAGAAGGGAGCCGACACCATGGCGCAAAGCGGTGGGCATCGCGGTCAGATGATGACCCTCAAAAGTGCAAGCGACGGCAGCGAGCTTGCTGCCTATCACGTATCACCGGCCGGCGACAAAAAAGGCGGGCTTGTTCTCGTTCAGGAAATCTTCGGCGTCACCGATCACATCAAGGATCTGTGCGACGGCTTCGCCGCCGATGGCTATGAGGTGATCGCGCCGTCCCTGTATGACCGCGAAGAGCCCGGGTTCCAGGCAACCTATTCTGACGATGACATCGCCCGCGCGATGAAGCTGCGCGATGCGGCGGGCTTCACCCACACCCAGGGCGATATTCAGGCGGCCATCGACTTTCTGCACACACGCAACAATCTGCGCGTCCACATCACCGGGTACTGCTATGGCGGCTCTGTTGCCTGGGTAGCTGCCTGCCGCTGCCGCGGGCTGACATCGGCGGCAGGTTACTACGGCCGGCATGTCATCGACCATGTCGATGAGGACCCTCAATGCGAAACCATTCTGCATTTCGGCGAAAAGGATCAGTCCATCCCGATGGACTGGGTGCTCGACATCGAGGCGGCGCATCCGCACGTGCGTGTCTACGTGTATGACGCTGATCACGGTTTCAACTCGGACCGCCGCGCCAACTACGATGAAGACGCAACCCAGCAGGCACGCGAGCGGACGCTGGAACTGTTCGAGATGGCCGGCCTATAGACGCTGACGCAGCGCCGCGACCAGATCGGTGCGGGCGGTCTCGTCCATCTCTTCACGTTCCCCAACCCCCCAGACGGGACCGGGCCAGGCAAAATCCCCCTCGTGGCGGGCAACCACATGCACATGAAGCTGCCGGACGATATTGCCCAGCGCACCAGTGTTGACCTTTGTCGGCTGCGCAATGTCGTGAACCGCCTGCGATACACGCGCAATTTCGGACATCAGCTGCGCCTGCTGTTCAGCCGACAGCTCATGCAATTCCTCGCGACCCGCAACACGCGGCACCAGCACCACCCAGAGGGTTCGCGCGTCGTTGCGCAGCAGCGCATCGCAAAGCTCAAGCGATGCAACGGGAATGCCCTCACCGGCTAGACGCGGATCAAGCTGGAACCCGCTCATGCCGCACCCCCATCACCTTGCTGGCCATAGCCGGCAAACTTGGCAATGACGCGATCCATCTCTTCGTCTTCCAGCAACACGGGGTCACCGATCTGCCTTGCCCGCCAGTATTGAGCACACAGGTCTTCAACTTCGTGGGCAAGCTCCAGTGCGGCCTGCACCGATGGCCCGAAACAGATCTGGCCGTGATTAGCGAGCAGGCAGGCCTTGCGGTCGGCAAGCCCCGCAACCGCGTTATCTGCCAACTCTTCGGTGCCGAAAGTCGCATAGGCCGCGCAGCGGATCGTTGCGCCACCTGCAACGGCGATCATGTAGTGGAACGATGGAATGTCCTCGCGAAGGCAAGCCAGCGCCACGGCAAAGGGACTATGGGCATGGACAACCGCCATCGCCTCGGAGCGGTCCATATAGACGGCCCGGTGCATGTGCCATTCGCTTGACGGCTTTCGTTGACCCGATGGTTGCGAGCCGTCCATGTCGACAAAGGCCACGTCTTTCGGCTTAAGGGCCCCGTAGGCCATACCGGTCGGTGTGATGAGAAATCCATCACCGTGCCGCACAGACACGTTGCCGGAGCGCTGAGGGGAGAGCCCGCTGGCCTCCATGGCGCACGCGGTGTCGATCACTGCCTGCCGCAGAGCAGATTCGGTCATGTCGATGCCCGCTCCGGATAAAGAGCCGCCAACCCTTCCGCACTCGCGTCGCAGAGTCCGCGTTCGGTAATCAATCCGGTCACCAGCCGCGCGGGCGTGACATCAAAGGCAGGGTTGGCCGCAGGTGATCCCGGGGCCGCAATGTCGACCTGCACGAGCCCGCCATCCTGCGTCCGCCCGGCCAGCCTGGTGACCTCTTCCGCGCCCCGCTCCTCAATCGGTATTGTCATCCCATCCTTCAGGGTCCAGTCGATGGTTGGTCCCGGCAGAGCCACGTAGAATGGAACGCCGTTGTCATGAGCCGCCAGCGCCTTGAGATAGGTACCGATCTTGTTGGCCACATCACCTGACGCGGTCGTGCGGTCGGTGCCGGTGATGCACAGATCAACCTGCCCACGCTGCATCAGATGGCCGCCGGCATTATCGACAACAATCGTGTGCGGCACACCGTGGGCACCGAGTTCGAAAGCGGTAAGTGCCGCACCCTGATTGCGAGGCCGCGTCTCATCAACCCACACATGCACGTCGATGCCCTTGTTATGCGCCATGTAGATCGGCGCAAGCGCCGTGCCCCAGTCAACGGTGGCGATCCAGCCTGCATTACAGTGGGTGAGGATGTTTACCGGTCCGCTCTTTGCCGCGGCGGCGGCTTCGATCAATGGCAGGCCATGCATGCCGATGCTGTGACAGATGTCCACATCGGCATCGCAAATCTCGCCTGCCCTCTCAAACGCGCGGGCCGCACGGTCCGCAGGGTCCAGAGGCCGCAGATGGCCGAGCATGTCATCAAGAGCCCAGCGCAGATTGACGGCGGTCGGACGCGTCTGCATGAGAACTGACGCCGCGTGTTCGAGCGCCGTGTCCGTTGCATCATTGCGCAGGGCCAGCCAGAGCCCGTAAGCGGCCGTGGCGCCGATCAGCGGGGCCCCACGCACTTGCATGGTGACAATCGCGGTGGCTGCGTCCTCAAGGGTCCGAAGACGCGCCGTTTCGAAGCGGTGCGGCAGGAGGGTCTGGTCGATGATTTCGACGCTCTCGCCATCATCGGCAGGCCAGATGGTACGGTAGGGACGGCCATTGATCTGCATGGAAAGCCCCTTACATGCGCGGCGCTACTCGCCCTCGAATTCGCACAGGGTCTGGACTTCCACACCCATGTCTTCGAGGCGCTTGCGTCCGCCCAGATCCGGCAGGTCGATCACAAAACTTGCGGCGATCACCTTGCCGCCAGCCTGTCGGATCAGTTTGATCGCCGCTTCAGCGGTGCCGCCGGTCGCAATCAGGTCGTCCACGACGAGCACGCATTGCCCGTCAGTGACCGCATCAATATGCATCTCGACTGTGTCGGTACCGTATTCAAGCGCGTATTCGACGCCGATCGTCTCACCAGGCAGCTTGCCTTTCTTGCGGATCGGAACGAAGGGTTTCCCGAGCTGGTGGGCCACAGCGCCACCGAGGATGAAGCCGCGCGCCTCGATACCGGCCACCACATCGACCTTGCTCACCACATGGAGCTGCACCAGTTCGTCAATTGTCGTGCGGAACCCGCGTGCATCGTTGAGCAGCGTGGTGACGTCCCGGAACATGATACCCGGCTTTGGATAATCGGGGATCGTGCGGATGAGGTCTTTGATATGCATGGTCCTGCCCTGAACGCGACTAAAGAGATCAGTTGGAGTTGAGCACGCGGCCGGCGACCGCGTCGAGCTTGGCCATGAGGGCCGGGTCGCGCGCATCTGGCGCCGTAATCAATGCCGTGTCGAGCGTATGGTCGACGCCGGAGGGACATAGGTCCCGCTCCCTCGGGAAATCGCGCGCCAGATGGGTCACCATCTCAACCGCATTGGCCGCATTGGCCTGCATGACACCGATGATGTCGGCAACTTCCACATTGTCGTGGTTCGGGTGCCAGCAATCAAAATCCGTCACCATTGCCACAGTCGCGTAGGGGATCTCCGCTTCCCGCGCCAGCTTGGCCTCCGGCATGTTGGTCATGCCGATCACATCACATCCCCACTGCCGGTAGAGATTGCTCTCGGCGAGAGACGAAAACTGCGGCCCTTCCATGCACAGATAGGTCCCGCCGCGTGCAACGGTTTCGATGCCTGCGGCCTTCGCCGCAGCTTCTGCGTGATCCTGCAGACGTGCCACGACCGGATGCGCCATGGACACATGCGCGACAAGGCCGTTGCCGAAGAAGGACTTCTCACGCGCGAATGTCCGGTCGATGAACTGATCGACAAGTACGAAACTGCCTGGCGGCAAGTCCTCGCGGAATGAGCCGCAGGCGGAGATCGAGATGATATCGGTCACCCCCGCCCGCTTCAGAATGTCGATGTTGGCGCGATAGTTGATGCCTGACGGAGAGAGACGGTGCCCGCGTCCATGGCGGGGCAGAAACACAACCTTCTGCCCCTCGAGGTCACCTATGTTCAGTGCGTCGGACGGCTCACCCCAGGGGCTCTCGAACGACGTCCACGCCGCATTGCGCAAGCCCGGATGATCATAGACACCCGAGCCACCGATAATGCCCAACACCGTTTCCATCGCCCTGCCCCAGACTGACGGCGGTCAACGCGCCATGTCACAAAGAAAAGGCCGCCCGCGAACAGCGGACGGCCCTTGATGTCGTTCGCCTCACACGGCGCCTAATGCTGGTCCGACCAGATCTTGCGCTGCGTGAAATACAGGAGACCTGCAAGGATCACCAGGAAGGTCATGACCACGAAGCCGGTGCTCTTGCGGGCCTCGAGCTTCGGCTCGGCAGCCCAGTGCAGGAACGTCGTCACGTCCTTCGCCATCTGATCGACTGTGGCCGCGGTCCCGTCTGCATAGGACACCGAGTCCTCGTAGATCGGCTGCGCCATAGCAATCTGGTGCCCCGGGAAGTACTCGTTGTAGCTCATGCCCGGCTGCATTTCCTTGCCTGCCGGCGCGTCCTTGTAGCCGACCAGCAGAGAATAGAGATAGTCGGCGCCACCATCACGTGCCTTGGTCATCAGCGTCAGGTCCGGCGGGTAGGCGCCGTTATTGGCCAGGCGGCCAAGCTGCTCGTTTTCGAACGGATACTTGAATGTGTCCTTCGGCTCGGCCGGACGTTCGAACATGTCGCCGTCATCGTTCGGGCCGTCGGTCACCTGATACTGGGCGGCAATCGCCTTGACTTCGGCTTCAGAAAAGCCTGGACCGCCGTCATCGCCAAGATTGCGATACTTCAGGAACTTGAGGCCATGGCAGGCCGAACAGACTTCCTTGTAGACCTGGAAACCGCGCTGCAGCGCCGCGCGGTCAAAGGTGCCGAACGGCCCTTCCCAGCTCCACTGGACGTCAATAGGGTCGACATAGTCGCCGGCGGCCTGGGCCATACCCGTACCACCGAAGATCAGACCTGCCGCAATCGCAGCACCGGCGAGTTTACCGGCGAATTTGGATGAGAACTGGCGCATCTGCGTCTCTTTCATCTTCTTAAGCGTTACGGTCAGGAGCCGCGGTTGCCCCGGCAGGTGCTGCTGCACCCCCGGATCCACTGTCGCCATGCCCGCCCCCGTTCTCCGCCAGAACGGCTTCCGAAATACTGGTGGGCACCGGCTTCGGCGTCTCCACCAGCCCGAGGACCGGAAGGATGATCAGGAAGTGGGCGAAGTAATAGGCTGTCAAAATCTGCGCGGCCGTCACATAGCCGCCTTCCGCAGGCTGCGCCCCAAGCCAACCGAGGATCAGGCAGACAACCACGAAGATCCAGAAGAACTGCTTGTACAGCGGACGGTAGCGGGCAGACTTGACCTTGGAGGTGTCGAGCCACGGCAGGAAGAACAGGATGGCGATCGAACCGAACATCGCGATCACGCCGCCGAGCTTCGCATCAATGGGCCCGATGTCGAAGGTGATGGCGCGCAGGATCGCGTAGAACGGCAGCAGATACCACTCCGGCACGATGTGCGCCGGCGTGACCAGCGGATTGGCTTCCACGTAGTTCACCGCGTGCCCCAGAATGTTCGGGTCATAGAACACGAAATAGGCGAACAGGATCGCGAACACCGTCAGCGCGAACGCGTCCTTCATCGTGTAGTACGGATGGAACGGAACCGTGTCCTGCGCGTCCTTCACTTCAACGCCAGTCGGGTTGTTGTTGCCGGGCACGTGCAGCGCCCAGATGTGAAGGAACACCACACCCGCGATCATGAACGGGAACAGATAGTGCAGCGAGAAGAAGCGGTTCAGCGTTGCATTGTCGATGGCAAAGCCGCCAACCAGCCAGGTCTGAAGCGCTTCACCCACCAACGGGATGGCACCGAACAGGCTGGTGATCACATTGGCGCCCCACAGGCTCATCTGGCCCCACGGCAGCAGGTAGCCGAGGAAGGCTGTCGCCATCATCAGCAGATAGATGATGACACCGAGAATCCACAGGACCTCACGTGGTGCCTTGTAGGAGCCGTAGTACAGACCGCGGAAGATGTGCAGATAAACGGCGAGGAAGAACATCGACGCGCCGTTGGAGTGCACATAGCGCAGGAGCCAGCCATAGTTCACGTCACGCATGATCTTCTCGACGCTGGCAAAAGCCATGTCCACATGCGCCGTGTAATGCATGGCGAGAATGATGCCGGTGACGATCTGCACGGCAAGGCAGAAGGTCAGGATGCCGCCGAAGGTGTACCAGTAGTTCAGGTTCTTCGGCGTCGGGAAGTCGATGGCCGTGTCATGCGCCATGCGCATGATCGGCAACCGCTCGTCCATCCAGCGCGCAAAGCCGTTTGACGGCTGATATGTCGATTCGTGAGCCATGGATGCCTCGTCTTGTGCGTGCGTTCAGGGTTAGCCGATGCGGATGCGGGTGTCGGACAGGAATTCCAGCGGCGGCACCGGCAGGTTCTCCGGCGCCGGGCCAAGACGGATGCGTCCGGCGATGTCGTAGTGCGACCCGTGGCACGGGCAGAACCAGCCGCCGAAGTCACCCTGATTGGCCAGCGGCACGCAGCCCAGATGTGTGCAGACACCGACGACGACGAGCCATTTTTCGGTATCAGATGCGGCGCGGTTGATGTCGGTCGCCGGTGCGGTCGCATCAATGTTCACATTGCGCGCCAACGGGTCAGGCAGATCGTCTGTTGGCACGCCCTTGGCTTCTTCGATCTCGGCAGCGGTCCGGTGCCGGATGAACACCGGCTTGCCGCGCCACATGATCGTGATGCCCTGGCCTTCAGCGACGTTGCTGATATCCACTTCAGTCGAAGCGAGTGCGCGCGTCGAGGCATCCGGGTTCATCTGGTCAACCAGCGGCCACACTGCAAAGGCGCCGCCGACAGCGGCAAAGGCGCCGGTGGCTACGTACAAGAAATCGCGGCGGGTCGGCTCTTCACCGCCCTCGGTCGCTGCTGAATTCGCGTCTGCCAACGGATGTGTCCTCCGGACTTGGGTATTCTATCATGCGTCCCAATTGGAGACGTCATGATGCTCTAAACCAGCAAAGAAAACGACGCGGAATTTGGTGGCGGGACTCAAGGTACGCTTGAAAAAAAGCTGACGCGTCGCGTCGTTCTTTTGCCACCCGTGAAGCTAAATTGTCCACCCCTGTGGGGTTATGTGGCACGATGCCGCAAGTTTGCAGGGTCAAGTGCTTGATATGACTGGATAAAGTCTGATTACGCCTGTTCTACACGAGCAGATTGCACGTCCCCGATCCACCCGGCCCCGCCTCATGAGCCGCTTCAGACCCTGACCCATGCGCCTCGCACTCTTTGAACCAGACATACCTCAAAACGCCGGAACCATGATGCGCATGGCAGCCTGTCTGGGCGTATCTGTTGATATCATCGAGCCCTGCGGCTTCACGCTGTCAGATCGTCGGTTTCGCCGCGCAGGCATGGACTATCTCGACCATCTCGAGCTGACGGTCCATGAATCCTATGCGGCATACTCTTCGAGGCGCGCTGCAGAAGATGGCCGTCTGGTATTGCTGACCACGCGCGCTGAGACGCCGTATACCTCCTTCGCTTTCAAGTCCTGTGACACGCTGATGGTCGGCCGGGAGAGCGTCGGGGTACCGGACCTGGTGCACAATGCCGCAGACGCCCGGCTGCGTATTCCCATGGCTCCAGCTGCCGGTTTGCGCTCGCTCAATGTGGCGATCGCCGCAGCCATGGTACTGGCCGAAGCACTGCGTCAGACAAGCCAGTTTCCGGCACCGGGCGAACCGCCTGAGATGGCTCATCATGACTAGAGACGCTGTCCAAGACAGCCACATTGAAATTGGAGTGTTCCCGTGAGCGAAGCTGCCCTTTCCAGCACCGCACCAGACGACGGCTATGTAAGCGAAGACCACAAGGCAACAGCCGCTGCCTGGTTCCGTGAGTTGCGCGACGACATCTGCACGAGCTTCGAACAGCTGGAAGACGAGCTCACCGGCACCAACAGTGACAAGCCGGCAGGCCGGTTCGAACGCACACCATGGCAACGCGGTGAGGACGGCGACCACCCAACCCCGGAAAAAGGTGGCGGCGGCGAGATGTCGATTATGAAAGGCCGCGTCTTTGAGAAGGTCGGCGTCCACATCTCGACAGTCTATGGCGAGTTCTCCGAGGAGTTCCGCAAGCAGATCCCGGGTGCCGAGGAAGACCCGCGCTTCTGGGCCTCCGGGATCTCCCTTATTGCCCATATGTGGAACCCGCATGTGCCGGCGGTTCACATGAACACGCGCCATGTCGTGACGACCCGCGGCTGGTTCGGTGGTGGCGCCGACCTGACCCCGGTTCTCGACCGCTACCGGACACAGTCATTCGAAGACTCGGTAGAGTTTCACGCCGCCATGAAAGCCGCCTGTGACCCTCACGGCGCCGACTACCATGACCGCTTCAAGAAGTGGTGCGACGAGTACTTCTTCCTTCCCCACCGCGACGAACCGCGCGGCATCGGCGGCATCTTTTATGACCGCCACAACACCGGCGACTGGGACAAGGACTTTGCCTTTACCCAAGATGTCGGCCGCGCTTTCCGTGACATCTATCCGCCGCTTGTCCGCAAGCGCATGAATGATCCGTGGACGGAGGACGAGCGCGAAGAGCAACTCATCCGCCGAGGCCGCTATGTGGAATTCAATCTGCTCTACGATCGCGGGACGACATTTGGCCTCAAGACGGGTGGCAATGTGAATTCGATCCTCTCGTCCATGCCGCCGGAAGTGAAATGGCCGTAGAGATCTGATCCGAAGAGTCGGATACGAAAAAAGGGGCAGCCTGCGAGGGCTGCCCCTTTTGTGTATCTGCTCCGGCAGGCCGGGGTGCATCCGCTGTGAAGGGGGGCTTCACATGGGGTTGGGATGCTGCCCGCCGGAGCGGATCCAGAATTCGGCCTTAATGGACTGTCCTAGTCCTTGTAGTCCGTACCACGATACTTCATGTCGTGACCGTGCTTCGGGTCTTCGTGGTGGGCTTTGTACGAGGCGCCGCGATAGTTGACCTTCTCGCCTTCCTTGTACTCGTGATGGGCCTCAACGTCCTTGTTGCCCTTTTTCACTTCCGTGCCGCGATAGATTTCTTTCTCAGACATAGTTTTCTCTCCGTCGTCGCTGACGACATCAGGGGACGAAACCGCTGGAGAGGAGGGGGCTTTTGGGTGCCCGGAGGCCGCTTGACTGCACGGCTCTGGTAGTCGCCAGACGGTACGCCACAGTTGCTACAAATCGGTCGGCCCAGGCACTAAGCACAAAGCCTCCCGGCTTGAGCTTTTGACGCATGCCCGATGCGGCGGCTCGCGGGTCACGCCCCGATTTCCGCACCAAAGATGTTGCCAGCATTAACCCTGTTCGCAAGAGAAAAATGCAGGAATTCTGCGATTTTCTTCACGAATTCTGGTGTATCCGTAGGCATTTGCACAAGTATTGTTCATAAAAGCCAAGTCGGGCCGGGAGTTGACCGCATTTTGACTACATGGCGCCCATGCCCAATGCTTGGGCAGTCATCATGGCGCTCAGAAACACAACGGACTCAATACACCGTGGCCTGCACAACGGCCTTGAGACGCTCAATGATTGAGAACTCGTCTTCCGTGAAGTCGGAATCGATCCACCACTCTTCCACCTCAGCGCGAATGCGGCCAACTTCAGGTCCCTCGGGCACGCCCGCAGCCTTGATCATCGACCCCGTGAGCGGGAGCTCCGGCCGTTCCCAGCTGTCGGCCATGGCCAGCAATGCGCGCCACTGGAAGGCGTTGGTCGTCTTGCCGTCATCCGCCCAGCCGAGCATCACCCGGTCCTTGAAGAGCTCAAGGCCCATTGTGTAAAGCGCCCGGCGCACCTCCCGCATGGAGAGATAGCAGACGATCTTTGTGGTATCGGCATGCATCGCCTTGATGCGGCCCGCATCTGCATTCGACAGACGCAGGCGCGTTCCCGCACTTTCCGCTGCCGCCACATCCTCGACAATCGCCCCGAGCCGCAGCACCGGGTCGCTCGAAAAGAGCTGGGTTGCTTCGATATCGACCACGCGCTCAAACCGGTCGAGACGCGACGCTTCCGGAAGCACATCCCCGAGAATGCCTGCGGCCGCCATGGCACGCAGAACCGCCACCGAGTTGTCGGCACCCAGGAGCTTGAGCAGCTCCACCTGCACCCGTTCAGCTGAGAGACGCGCCAGCCCGTCCCGGTTGTCAGCGCAGGCCTTGAGACCATCCGCGTCCATCTCGTCACGGCCATAGGCGGCGTGGAACCGGAAGAACCGCAGGATGCGCAGATAGTCCTCCTCGATGCGTTGCGCGGCATCACCAATAAAGCGGACGCGGCGTGCCTTGAGATCGTCATAACCGCCCAACGGGTCATGCACCGTGCCGTCTGCATCTGCGTAGAGCGCATTCATCGTGAAATCGCGCCGCGCAGCATCGCCCTCCCAGTCTTCCGTGAATGCTACATCCGCATGCCGGCCGTCGGTCTCAACATCGACACGCAAGGTCGTGACCTCGTAACTGCGTGTCTCGCCCACCGCCATGACGGTGCCGTGGTCGGCACCGATCGGCACAACCTTGAAGCCGGCGGCTTCCAGCTTTGCGGTGGACGTTGCCGGATCGTCCGTCGTCGCGATGTCGACATCTGCCACCGGCTCACCCATCAGCGCGTTGCGGACGCAGCCGCCGACAAAGCGCGCCGTCGCGCCCTCGTTGAGGGTGGCGATGATCTTCTGCGTTTCGTCTTCACGCAGCCATATCTGGTTCTCGATTGTGGGCAGGTCCGACGACATTCAAATTCACTCCGATTATGCGTTCGTTTCTTATTCTGGGTCGCCGCTGGTGTCCGCATCCTGCGGCAACGGCTCAATATGACCGGGAACGATCCGGCCGTCTTCAAAGCGCGGCGGCACATAGGTGCCCTCGCCTGCAGGGTCTCCGCCGAAGACGGCGAGATAGACCAGTCCGGCCGCCACCATCACAACGCCTGCGCCGACAAGCCTGGCAATCGGAGCGTCATTGAAGGCCCCACCAGTGGCCAGACTGCGCCGCTGCACCATCAGCACATACAGGCCCCAGACAACAAAGGGCGTGGCAAACAGCAGGAGCTGGATCAGGACGACACGCAGCATGGTCACATATCCTCGACGCTACTGGCTTTGTGAAAGATCAAGACTGCGGGCGAAGGCCCGCTCATACAGATTGACGATCATACCTGCCGTGGCCCCCCAGATGTAATGGCCGTCATAGGGCATGGCATAAAATGTCCGCCGCTTGCCCTGCCACACAGCTGAATGCCGCTCATGGTTGGCAGGATCCATGAGAAAGGACAGAGGCACTTCAAACGCCTCGTCCACTTCCGCCGGATTGAGCGTCAGGTCGAACCCAGGCGTCACGAACCCGACGACCGGCACCACGCGGAACCGCGTGCCGGTTTCATAGGCATCGAGGAAACCGGCCACCTTCACATGGCTGCGGTCGAGCCCCACTTCCTCTTCGGCCTCACGCAAGGCTGCATCAACAGGCCCGTCATCTTCCGGGTCGATGCGTCCGCCTGGAAATGCCACCTGGCCCGCATGGCTCGACAGATCGCCGGACCGCTCGGTGAGCAACACATGAACACCGTCGGCGTGTTCGACGAGCGGCACGAGAACTGCAGCCTCCCGGATCGCCCTGCTCTCGTCGATGTCACTACGGTCATTGAGCTTGAAGTCGCCATTGAGCATCTCGTCCGGCTCGGCAAGCGCGGGTGGGCTCCGGCGCAGGCCGGCTACCAACCGGGACTTGAGTTCATCGGACGGGCGCATGTGAGCGAGACTTTCAGGCTTCACCCGGCAGGGCCGAGTTCGAGTTCAGAGGCGCGCTGCATCTTGAAGAAGACATTGCCGCTCCACACACCATACCAGTCTTCGCCACCGACGGTGTGGACCGAGCCAAGATCGACAAGGTCATAATAGACCGCCCTGTTGATCCGCGCCTCCAGGGCGCACTTGCCCTGCCCGCGAATATGCACATAGGGCGTTGGTTCATCCGTCTCCGGATCAATATCAAAACGGATCGCATGATCGAGCCCGGCAACAACAACATCACCGACAGATGTCGTATAGGCCAGTGTCTGCGACACCCCCTCACCTGCCTGCTGCATGGCCACACAAACAAAGGGGACATCTTCGACCGTGATCTCGGCCTGCTCAACCGGCGTCACAAGATGGTAGGACCCGTCTTCCTCGCGCTTGAGGATCGACGCAAAGAGTTTCACCAGCTTGGCGCGTGAAATCCTGTCGCCCTGATAGTGCCAGGACCCGTCCCGGGCGATTCGCATATCGATGCGGTGCTTGTGCTGCGGCTGCCACTTGTCCACCGGCGGCAGACCGGACCGGGAGGCCATTTCAGCCTCTTTCAGGCCCTTCACGGCGATTTCAACCGCCTCACTGTCTTTGCTGTCACTCATGGCGCCTGCTTTTGGGGTAGGGTCACATTGTGAACACAGGCGTTTTCGACAACGTGCCGAACCCGTCTGCGCCTGCCCTTTTCTGTTCCTTCACGTGGGAACGGATGCGTTTGAGGATATATGTAGGGTCATGACCTCTCTGAGTGAAGCAAACGAAGACGTAATCCGTGCGGTTGAACAGACCGGCGAACAGATCACCCGCGTCAAGGACGCCATCGGCCGGCTGGTTTTCGGCCAGGATCAGGTGATTGAACGGGTCCTCGTGACCATCCTTGCCGGCGGTCACGGATTGCTGGTCGGCGTGCCTGGCCTGGCAAAGACGCGGCTGGTCCACACCACGGGTATCGTGCTCGGCCTCTTCGACCGGCGCATCCAGTTCACGCCGGACCTGATGCCCGGTGATATTGTCGGCTCGGAAGTGCTCGAGGAAGGCGACGGCGGCCGCCGATCGTTCCGCTTCATCCAGGGCCCGGTTTTCTGTCAGCTCCTGATGGCAGACGAAATCAACCGCGCGAGCCCGCGCACACAGTCAGCCCTCCTGCAGGCCATGCAAGAGCGCCACGTCACAGTAGCAGGCCACCGCCACGAATTGCCAAGGCCCTTCCACGTCCTCGCAACCCAGAACCCGCTTGAGCAGGAAGGCACCTACCCGCTTCCCGAGGCGCAGCTCGACCGGTTCCTCATGCAGATCGATGTCAACTATCCGGACATGGAAGCCGAACGCCGGATGCTGCTGGAAACGACCGGCGACGCAGAAGCCGCGCCGACTGCGGTCATGCGCGATGACGATGTGGAAGCAGCGCAGCGCCTTGTCCGGCGTATGCCCGTTGGCGAAAGCGTTGTCGACGCTATTCTGACCCTCGTACGCAGCGCGCGGCCGGAAGAAACTGATGTGCCGGAGGTACGCGATACCGTTGCCTGGGGTCCGGGCCCGCGCGCCAGCCAGGCGCTCATGCTTGCCGTCCGCGCCAAGGCACTCATGGATGGCCGCTACGCACCCAGCATCGACGACGTTGTTGATCTTGCTGATCCGATCCTGCGCCACCGCATGGCCCTGTCCTTCGCCGCCCGCGCTGAAGGCACGACCGTGTCCGGCGTGATCGACCGCCTCTGCCAGCCGTTCCGCTAGGCCAAGACGCTGTAACGCAAAGAGGGTCCGCTCAATGGCCAGGGCTTCTGCCGACCGGGAGACTGCCGCACTCGCAGGGCGTGACGGGTCGACTTATGGCCGCACCGTCCAGCGCCGCGAGGCTGAGGAACTGGCCGATGCGCTGCCGCCACTGCTCGTGGAAGCCGAACGGATCGCCGCCACCGTCTCTCCTGGCATTCATGGCCGCCGGCGCACGGGCCCCGGTGAGACCTTCTGGCAGTTCCGCCGCTACCAGCCCGGCGACAGCGCAACACTTGTCGACTGGCGGCAGTCCGCCCGCGGCGACCGTCTCTATGTGCGGGAGCATGAGTGGGAGGCGGCGGAAACTGTCTGGCTGTGGTGCGACCGGTCCCCGAGCATGGACTTCACGTCCGGACGCCACCAGCCAACCAAGCTCGACCGGTCACTCGTCATCACGCTGGCAACCGCAACGCTTCTGGTCCGCGCCGGAGAGCGTATTGCCGGTCTGGGCGAGAACCTGCCGCCGGCAGGCGGGCGTACAGCCTTGCGCCGGATGGCGGCACGGTTCGGCTCGCCACCTGACGAGGCCCCAAGCGATGTCCCGCTCGAGCCGCTGCCGCGGTTTTCCCGTGCCGTGCTGATCAGCGATTTCCTGTCCGATCCCGAGGAGATTGCAGCACGCATCCAAAGCCATGCTACTTCCGGCGTCCGCGGTCACCTGCTTCAGGTCCTTGACCCCGCCGAGGAAGATCTGCCCTTCCATGGCCGCACGGAGTTTGCCGGCGTCGAAGACGACAGCACGCTCACTTTCGGCCGTGCCGAGAGCATCCGCAGCCGCTATCAGCGCAAGCTGACGAGCCATCGCGATGCTCTGCGGGCAGCCACACGCCGCTTCGGCTGGACCTTCACGACCCACCGCACCGACCGGCCGCCACAGACGGCGGTGCTTTCACTCCATGCCGCCCTGTCCGGTGCGCCGCTTCCGGAAGGGGGTTAGGCCGCCATGCTGACGCTGGGTCCCCTCGGATTTGCCGCACCGCTCGCCCTCATCGGACTGGCCGCCCTGCCCGTCATCTGGTGGCTGTTGCGGGTGACACCTCCCGCGCCAAACCGGGTGCGGTTTCCGGCCATTCGCCTCCTGGCAGGCCTGAACGACGAAGACGAAACACCGGCACAGACACCCTGGTGGCTGATGGCGCTGAGACTTGGCGCCGCATCTCTGCTGATCCTTGCCTTTGCTGAGCCGGTGGCTAATCCGGCCGCCCATGACGACAGATCCGGCCCGCTGCTCCTTGTGGTCGATGACAGCTGGGCGGCGGCACCCGGCTGGTCACGCCGCGCCGCCACGATGGACGGCCTGCTTGCAAACGCACGCCGGGCCGGCCGCGACGTTGTCATCGCACCGACCACACCGCGGTTCAGCGCCACCACGCTCAATGTCATGACAGCGGATGATGCCACCGCATTTGCAGCCGCCATGACACCAACACCGTTTTCAGCAGACCATGCGGCAACGGCAGAACGGCTTGTGTCCGCCGACCTTCCCGGGTCAGGCGACTGGCAGGTCATCTGGCTGAGCGACGGTCTTGCCGATACGTCCGCCGGCGATGGGTCACTGCGTCTTGCCGAAACGCTTGCCGGGATCGGGTCCGTTACGGTCATGAGCCCACCTGCGAGTGATATGGCGCAGGCTGTTCAGCCGCCGTTGCAGGCAGGACAAACACTTGAAGTCACGCTCCTGCGCGCAAGCGGTGATGAGAGCGCCAGTGGCACCGTGGCGGCCTTCGGATCTGGTAACAGGCGGCTGACGGAAACAGCCTTCACATTTGCCGCAGGCGAAAGGACCGTAGCAGCCACGCTCGACATGCCGCTTGAGCTGCGCAACACCGTGACACGCATCGGCATCACCGGCCAGCAATCCGCCGGTGCCGTCACCTTGCTGGACGACCGGTGGCAGCGCCGCACGGTCGGTCTGATCGCCGGTGGCGGCAGCGCCGACGATGCGCAACCACTGCTCTCCGACCTCTATTATCTTCGCCGTGCCATCACACCCTTTGCCGATATCCGCGAGGCACGTACCGGTGACGATGTGTCGGAAGTCGAAGACCTGCTGTCGCGGCCCCTGTCCATGCTGATCACCGCAGATGTCGGACAGCTTGTCGGCGACGATGCGGAACGGGTCAGCAGCTGGGTCGATTCCGGCGGTACACTTGTGCGCTTTGCGGGACCGCGGCTTGCAGCGAACACGGACGATCTGATGCCGGTCAGCCTGCGCGGTGGCGGCCGTGCACTGGGGGGCGCCCTCACCTGGGCATCACCCCAGGGTCTTGCGCCATTCGACGAGACCAGTCCCTTTGCGGGCCTCGCCATTCCCGACGATGTGGAAATCCATCGGCAGGTCCTCGCTGAACCGACCGGAGAACTGACCGGCAGCACATGGGCCCGCCTGACCGACGGGACGCCCCTGGTGACGGCAGCACGGCGCGGCGATGGCTGGATTGTCCTGTTTCATGTCTCGGCGGACACCGACTGGTCCAATCTCCCGATCTCGGGCCTGTACGTGGAGATGCTGCGCCGCCTTCTTGATCTGAGCCGTGGGACCGGCGGTGGCGAGGATGGGACGGACCGGCTGCTCCAGCCCTACCAGGCGCTCGACGGCTATGGCCGCCTTGTGGCTCCACCGGCTCTGGCCGAACCGCTGTCCCAGAACGACATTGACATCACCGTGCCAACGCCTGCGCACCCGCCAGGCCTTTACGGTACGCCGGAAGGTTACCGGGCCCTCAATGTGATCTCGCAATCGACGACACTCGAGGCATTGGACACGAGCTTCGCAGACAGCACGGCGGCCTATGCAGGTGCGAGCGAAACCGCCCTCAAGCCGCTATTGCTGATGCTCGCTTTCGTCCTGCTACTGATTGATGGCATCGTCGCACTGGTTCTGTCCGGCCGCCTGCGCCTGCCGCAGGCCATCCTGTCCCGCATGAGCTCGGCTGCGCCCGTGATGGCGCTCGCGATTGCTGCTGCGGTTTCGATGGCACCTGCGCCCGCAGAGGCTCAGGACGCCAGGGACGGCGACGACATTGCGCTTCTGGCCACACTCGACACACGGCTCGCCTATGTCATGACGGGCGATGCAAGCGTCGATGAGATGAGCCGCGCCGGTCTGTCAGGTCTCAGCCAGATCCTGCGCAGCCGGACCGCCATCGAACCCGCCGAACCGTTGGGCGTGAATGTGGAGCGGGACGAACTTGCATTTTACCCCCTGCTCTACTGGCCGGTCCTGCCGACCCAGCCGCCCCTGTCAGCGGACGCCCTTGCCAAGGTCGACTCCTACATGAAACGCGGCGGCACGATCCTGTTCGACACCATGGACCACCAGCGCATCGAGGCGATTGGCGCATCGTCCCCGGGCAATGATGCCTTGCGCGCCCTGCTCGGCAATCTCGACGTGCCGCCACTTGAGCCCGTTGGAGAAGGCCACGTGCTGACCAAGGCGTTTTATCTGCTACGCACGTTTCCGGGTCGTTGGGCCGGTGGCGAGCTGTGGGTACAGGCGACCGGTGATGCCGCAACCAGCCCCGGCACGCTCAATCAGGACGGTGTAACACCGCTCCTGATCGGATCAAATGACTACGCGGCCGCATGGGCCATCGACGCCCGCGGTCTGCCGATGGCCCAGCCGGTACCCGGCGGTGAACGCCAGCGCGAGATGGCGCGGCGCTTCGGCGTCAACCTCGTCATGTATGCGCTCACCGGCAACTACAAGGCAGACCAGGTGCACGTGCCGGCGCTGCTGGAAAGGCTGGGGCAGTAGTGATGGACACGTCGTGGCAGATTGGGTTTTCCCCCCTCATCTCAGAATGGCTGCTGGCCCTGGCTATCAGCCTGGCCGTCATACTCATCGCCGTGTCCCTGTGGCGTCGGGGCGCAGGCGCAGGGTGGCGCATCGTTGCGTACGCCGCGATCCTCATTGCCCTGCTCAATCCCTCGGCCCTGCAGGAAGAGCGAGAGCCGGTCACCGATATTGCCGTGCTCGCCGTCGACCGCACCCAGTCAAACGCGCTGGCTGACCGGAACACCCTGACCCAGGCTGCCGCGCAAGCACTGCGCACTCGGCTTGAGGAACAGACCGGCCTTGAATTGCGCGAGGTCGATGTGTCTGACAGCGCAGTCTCAATAGACTCGACAAGCACCGGTGGCACCCAGCTGTTCTCAGCCGTCGAGAATGCCATCGCCGATGTACCCCCGGAGCGTCTGGCCGGCATCATTGCGATCACGGACGGACAGATTCACGATCTGGCACCGCGCGCCCTCGCCACGACAGGCGCCCCGTTCCACGCGTTGCTGACAGGGACTGCAGACGAAGCCGACCGCATCCTGACCATCGAGGATGCGCCGCGCTTCGCCATTGTCGGCGAGAGCATCGCCCTCAAGCTCCGTGTGGAAGACAGGGGCGCTGCTGAAGACGCGCCGGTTCCCGTCGACATCGCGCTGCGCGTCGACGGCGAAGACCTGCCGCCAATCACCATCATGACCGGCAGCACACAGACGATCGATATCGAGCTTGAGCATGGCGGTGAGAATGTCATCGAGCTGGAAGCTGCTGAGGGCCCCGCGGAACTGACACTCGAGAACAACCGCGCTGTCGTGATCTCCAACGGCATCCGCGACCGGCTGCGGGTGCTGCTGGTCTCCGGCGAACCCCACGCAGGCGAACGGACCTGGCGCAACCTGCTCAAGGCCGACCCGGCAGTCGACCTCGTACATTTCACCATTCTGCGGCCACCGGAGAAGCAGGACGGCACCCCGATCAATGAACTGTCGCTGATCGCGTTCCCCACCCGCGAGCTTTTCTCGGTCAAGCTGGAAGAATTCGACCTGGTCATTTTCGACCGATACCGGCGGCGCGGCGTGCTGCCCATCGCCTATCTGCAGAACGTGGCCAATTATGTCGACAATGGCGGCGCGCTGCTGATGGCTGCCGGGCCAGACTTTGCCTCGCCCTTCTCGATCTTCAGGACGCCCCTCGCAGGCGTGCTGCCGGCCGCGCCCACAGGCGACATAACAGCCACCGGCTACCACCCCATGGTCACGGAACTGGGCCAGCGCCATCCGGTTACAGCCGGCCTGCCAGGCGCCGACCAGTCGCCCCCCAACTGGGGCCGCTGGTTCCGGCTGATTGATGCCGAACAGGCAACCGGCGATGCGCTGATGGAAGGTCCCGGCCAGAAACCCTTGATGGTCCTCGACCGGGTCGGTGAAGGCCGGGTGGCACAACTCCTGTCTGATCATGCCTGGCTGTGGACGCGCGGCTATGAAGGCGGCGGCCCACAGGCGGAGATGCTTCGCCGCCTCGCCCACTGGCTGATGAAGGAGCCGGATCTGGAGGAGGAAAAGCTGCAGGCGCGGGCCGAGGGTCCGACCCTGACAATCACCCGCCAGACCATGCAGCCACAAACACCTCCCGTGACCATTACCGGGCCCGACGGGGAAACGACGACCCTTGATCTGTCCGAGACCGCGCCGGGTCAGTTCACCGGCCGCATGGAGATCGACCAGATGGGCCTTTACCGGCTCGACGACGGTACCCAGACCGCCATCACGGCAGCCGGTCCCCTGAATCCCAAGGAGTTTGCAGATGTCAGGGTCACGGACACCTTCGTGTCTGACCTGGTCGACGAGACAGGCGGCAGCATCAGTTACCTTGCGGGCGACGAGGTGCCCTCGATCCGACGCATCCGCCCCGGCCGTGATGCGTCGGGGTCCGGATGGATCGGCCTCAATGAAAACAGCGAGTATGCGGTGCGGGCCGTCAGCGAGCACACGCTGATCCGGCCTGAGTTCGCATTGCTGGTGGCACTTGGTGCGTTCATGCTGGCCTGGCGCCGCGAAGGCCGCTAGCCGCACCCCTATCGCATCTATCGCGCCGGCGCCGCCTTCACCATGGCTCCGGCCACGCCGGTGCCTGCACCAGCAACCAATGCCCGCCACAACAACCGCTCAGGATCAAATGGCTGCGGCATCACAACCTGCCCGCGCGGCACCTGTGAGAAACCGGCGCGCGCGTAATACGGCAGATCGCCGACAAGCAGGACCAGCCGGTGACCTTGTTCAGCGGCAGCCGCAAGGCTTGTTTCCATCAAGGCAAGCCCCGCACCTTTACCCTGAAGGTCAGGCATCACGGCAAGCGGTCCGAGCAGCAGCGCGTCGGTGACCTCACCGTCTGCATTTGGCCCGATGCGGACCGGCCAGTAGCGGATACTTCCGGCCAGCGTGTCGTGATGCCCCTGGGTGTATTCCGCCACAAAGGACAGGCTGTCGATCGGACCAACGCCCTCACGCAAACGATAGGAGGCTTTGGCAAAACGACCGGGGCCGAAGGCCCTGTTCAGAAGGGTTTCGACAGCCCGTGTATGCTCCGGAGTCTGTGGCCGCACGACAAACGATGCGGACGCGGTTTCTGACGACATTGGGATAGTATCCTGATCAACCGGTCGAAAGGCAGCAGACGGATCGTGCTGTCACCCGGTTGATCCGCCGGACCGGTTTACGCGGCGACTGCAGGGCGCACGAAGCACGAAGCGCGCGTGGATCGCAGGGCACGGGCCCCGGCGGAAACACGGCGCGGCATAAGTCGTCGTCGCTGGCAGCGCATCATCATTGCGTGCGGTCAATCCGGAAATGCCGCCACCGGCGGCTGATCAAAAGAAGCCCGGCAGATATCACGGCTGGAAGAGGGGCGGCAACCGCTTTTTGCATCCCGTTTTCGGGCATTGCCCTTGGACGGCAGCGGCACTTCCCGCTAGCTTGCCCCGCAAACACACATGCCAATTCAAGAACAGCCAGCACAGGAGGCAGACGCAAGATGGGTGTACTCGACGGAAAAGTGGTTCTGGTAACGGGCGCCGCCCGCGGCATCGGCAAGGAATGTGCCGTGCTTGCGGCACGCGAAGGCGCAAAGGTGATCGTCAATGATCTCGGCGGCGGCGTCTCAGGCGGCGATTCCGGTGATGCCGGTCCGGCCCAGGAAGTCGTGGATGAAATCAAGTCCGCCGGCGGTGAAGCGGCGGCCAACTCGGACAGCGTCAGCGACCGCAACGGTGCCAAGCACATGGTCGAGCAGGCGCTGGACGAGTTCGGCGGCCTGAATGTAGTGATCAATCCGGCCGGCATCCTGCGCGACAAGATGTTCCACAAGATGGACGATGAAGACTGGGATGCCGTCATAAATGTGCACCTGAACGGCGCCTACAATGTCGCCCGCGCATCGATCAACCACTTCCGCGAGCAGGAAGACGGCGCCTATGTGATGTTCACCTCCACCTCCGGCATCATCGGCAATATCGGCCAGGCGAACTATGCCGCTGCCAAGATGGGCGTTGCCGGTCTGTCGCGCATCATCGCCATGGAAGGCGCCATGAAGAGTGTGCGCTCCAACATCATCGCGCCGTTCGCGTGGACCCGCATGATCGCGACTATTCCGGTCAAGGACGAAGAGAGCCAGAAACGCGTTGAGCGCATGAAGAATGCGATGCGCGCCGACCAGGTGGCACAGCTTGCCGTTGGCCTGTCGGCACCTTCCGATGTGTCCGGACAGATTTTCGTCGCGCGCGGCAATGAAGTATTCCTGATGAGCCAGTCACGCCCGCTGCGCGGCATGACGCGCATGGAAGGCTGGGACCCGGCCACGCTGCTGGAGCACGGCTTCCCGGCGATGAAGGCCGACATGCCGGACCTGGGAAACACCGGCAGCGTGTTTACCTGGGAACCGGTCTGAGCATCTCACGCACGTCGCGGCGCACGAGAAGTAGGGTGGCTTCACGGAAGCCACCCTTTTTTGCGCCTAGTGCACCGCTTCCTGCGCATTGGCCTCTGCATGCCGCTTGGCAACCGTGCGCCAGATGGATTGCGGCCGCCGCTCGTCGTAGCGCGCCTGCATCGGCAGGGCCTCGTCATAGGCCGCCAGTTGCGGATTGTCTGCGAGTTCGATCCCCCGGATCACCCCGCTGATGACACACGGGTTCACAATGATGCCGCGCTGCTTGAGCTTGCCCGACGCGCAACGCCGGATGGCCGTGCGGACGATCCGCCGGTGCTGGTGTTCGAGCGACCGCAGAGCGTCAGCATCTGTCGGCAACACCGCCGGATCAGCAACCGGAGCAGACGCATCGGTTTCAGCGAGCGCAGGTGTTGCCAGGGCCGCCAGACACAAGGCCGCGCCGGCGACAGATGATCGGGATATCCATGACATGACTTTCATTCCTTCGAGATTGCCCAACTGCCCCACATGCAATGAGAAGCGCCAGTGTCTCCAAGCCTCGGCGCCAAGGCCAATCACTCCGTGCGGGTCACTGCTCACTTTTGAGAGACCCCTGTGACATCCATACTGTTTCCGGATCGGACAAATTCATTTCCTGAATCTCAGGATTATTCTCCAGACAATCAGAACCAATATCTCGATCAACGCAATAGCGCCGAAGTGAGGCCGCATTTGGCCAATGGCGCACCGACCTGATGGAGGCTGATATGGTCGAAATCCGCAAACTCAATGACCACCCGCATACCCGCCTGCCCTGGCTGGATGCCTATCATCACTTCAATTTCGGCGGACACCGCCATGTCGGCCGTAATGGGTGGGGCAGCCTGCTCGTGTGGAACGATGACACGATCGACCCGCACACAGGGTTCGACATGCACGGGCATCAGGACATGGAGATCATCACCTATGTCCGTGATGGGGCCATCACCCACCGGGATCATCTGGGCAATGAAGGCCGAACGGAGGCAGGCGATGTCCAGGTCATGTCTGCCGGTGAGGGCATCATGCATGCCGAGCACAACAGGGAGGACGATCCGACACGGATCTTCCAGATCTGGATTGAGCCGACCCACCGCGGGGGCAGCCCGGCCTGGGACCAGGCACGCTTCCCCAAAGGTGACCGCTCCGGCCAGCTTGTGCCTCTTGCCTCGGGTCAGGGCCATGACGGTGCCCTGCCCATCCGTGCCGACGCCGCCGTCTACGGTGCGACGCTCGAGCACGGAGACAAGGTGACACATCAGCTGGGCGCGGGCCGCTACGCCTATCTCGTTCCGGCCGAAGGAGAGGTCCGCGTAAACGGCGAGCTTGTGACAGCCCGCGATGGCGCAGCCATCAAGAACGTGTCCGAGATCGTTGTGGAATCAGTTTCTGACAACGCGTCGGAAGTTCTTCTCGCGGACATTCCCGCCTAAGACAACCGGCCACAGGCCCCGCTGCGATGGTAGCGGGGCCTGTGGCTATTGCGCAGGCAGGATCTATTCGAGCGGCGCTTCATGTTCGGGCGTCATGTCATCGTCAGACGCCTCGTCATCAGATGAATGTGGTGCACCCGGCATCATGTCGTTGGTGTGGTCAGGGTCCGCATCGCCCTGCGCACCATCAGCTTCCTCATCCGACATGCCGGTAGCATCCTCGCCCATGTCTTCCGAGGTTTCCTCGTCGCCCCATATGCTGGCGATCGTTTCCGGGGAGGCAAATTCATGTTTGCCAGACGCACTGTCCTTCTGCCCGGCAAGCGCGTCGACCGTGACGCCGCCGAGAGCCAGCCCGCCGATCACGGCAGCTGAAGCGAGAAGTGATGTGTGCGTGGCACCCTTGCTGCACAAACTCATTACTGTTGTCTCCTACATGAGTAGGATCCCCTTCGCAGCAGAACCAGCGTTCCAATGCTTGCGGGCAGAAATGCGGCACAGGTCAGGCCATTTTGTGCATTCAACTGTAAAGGATGCTCATGACCATGTCGGGAACCCCTGTATAGAGCGACACGATGTAGAGCACATAGGCGGCAAGGAACGCAGCACCCTCGCCACGGCTGACGCGCAAGCCGCTGACCATCACCGGGACCATCAGAGCAGTGGCCGCAACCATGATCCACACGTCATAGCGGGCAATCTGTTCGGCCACGGGCGCGCCGCCCAGGGCAGCGGTGACCCCGAGGATAAGCAGCAGGTTGGAAATGTTGGAGCCAATGATGTTGCCGACGGCCACCCCGGCATGGCCTCGGAACGCGGCAAGGGCGGAGACAGCAAGCTCAGGCAAAGAGGTGCCGACCGCAACAAGAGAGAGGCCGATCACGGCCTCCGACACGCCGAAGGAACGCGCGATCTCGGACGCGCCCTCGACCAGGAAGTCAGCACCGTAGATGACGCCGATGAGGCCGGCGAGAATTGCCGGGATTGAGTACGTGAACTTGGGCGGAATGCCTTTATACTCTTCCACCTCCGCCTCGCGGCGTTCAGCGGACGGTGCAGCATGCACGACCTCGGACCAGTAGCTGTAACCGAGAAAGAGGGCCAGTAGCGCGAGCATCGCGAAGCCTTGCACGCCGGTAATGATCCCCGTCGTCGCAACCATGGCGATGCCGAAACTGATCGCCAGCAAAAACAGCCCGTCGCGGAACACCATGCGCGGCTGGCAGACGATCGGCTGGATCAGAGCTGTGACCGCCAGCACCAGAAGGATGTTCGAAATGTTGGAGCCGATGACACTGCCCACTGCGATATCCGGTGTCCCGGCAAGAGACGCATTGATCGCAACGGTGAGTTCCGGCGCAGACGTACCAAGTGCGACGACGGTCAGGCCGACGAAGACCGGTGAAATCGACAGACGCTCCGCCAATGCCACTGCGCCGCGGATCAGCGCCTCGCCGCCAACCGCCAGCAGCACCAGGCCCGCCAACACAAGCAAATAACCCATCAGGTCTCCTGAACCGTCCGTCATCGTCGCAATTCGACGGACCCTATCATGGCCGGCAGCCCGTTGATGCGGCGTTACCGTGACATCGTGGTTACGCCCCCGGTAAGATGACCGCAAGCAACAATTGGCCAGGGGAGGCACCTAACCGTGACCGGCTTCAGCGACTATGACGACTATGATGCATTGGGCCTGGCGGACCTGGTCCGTAAGAAGGAAGTGTCACCGCTCGAACTCCTGGAAGAAGCGATAGCCCGCCTGGAGAAGGTCGACGGCACTCTCAATTCCGTACCCCTGAAGCACTATGACGAGGCCCGCGCCGCCATCGACGCCGGCCTGCCGGACGGGCCGTTCACGGGTGTCCCTTTCCTGCTCAAGGACCTGCATCTTCTGATGGAAGGCACGGTCACCAGCTTCGGGTCCGGCGCATTCAAGGACAATGTGGCGGATCATGATTCAACACTGACCGAGCGTTACAAGCAGGCGGGTCTGGTGATCTTCGGCAAATCGAACTCACCGGAGTTCGGCCTTGCTGGCACCACGGAGCCACGCCTGTATGGGCCGACACGCAACCCGTGGAATACGGAGCATTCGCCCGGCGGATCATCAGGCGGCGCAGCAGCAGCCGTAGCCGCCGGCGTGTTACCCGTCGCCAACGCGTCAGACGGCGGCGGCTCGATCCGCATTCCCGCTTCCGCCTGCGGCTTGTTCGGCATGAAACCCTCGCGCGCCCGCACCCCCATGGGCCCGGATCGAGGCGAAGGTTGGGGTGGTATGTCGTCGAGTCATGCTGTCAGCCGAACGGTGCGCGACAATGCTGCGCTGCTGGACGCAACCGCCGGCCCCGCCCCCGGTGATCCGTACAGCTGCTCTGCTCCGGCACGCCCCTTCCTCGAAGAAGTGGGTATCGACCCACGCCCGCTGCGCATTGCAGTAACCGCGACTGGGCCAAATGGTAACCGCGCCGACGCCGACGTTCGTGCGGGCCTTGATGCAACAGTCGCTCTGTTGGAAGAGCTAGGGCACCACGTCACAGAGGCCGCGCCAAAAATTGACGCCACCGACATGACAGCCGCGCAGATCGGCCTGATTGCCAGCAGTATAGCCCTCACGCTCGACATGCGTGGGGAAGCCTTGGGCCGCCCGGTGAGTCAGCAGGATGTGGAAAACATCACCTGGGCCATTGCCGAGAACGGGCGTGGGCTGAACGGTACCGATGTCGCGCGCGGAACGCTCCTTATTCATCAGTTCGGGCGCAAGGTTGCCAGCTTCATGGAAGACTATGACGTGCTGCTGTCGCCGACGCTGGCGCTGCCGCCGGTACCCTTGGGCACCGTCAACATGGATAGTGATGACATCGGCGCCTACATCGACATCAATGCCCGCTACATGCCTTTCGCCGGCCTGTTCAACATGACGGGGCAGCCGTCGATGTCGGTTCCCTTGCACTGGACGGCGGATGGTCTGCCGGTCGGCATGATGTTCACGGCCCCGTTCGGCGACGAGTCCACCCTGTTCCAGCTGGCAGGTCAGCTTGAGCGGGCGCAGCCATGGGGAGACAGGCGCCCGCCGGTCCACGCGGCCGGCTAAACCTCCGGAGCCTGGGCCTCAGCCACCTACCAATAGGTCGTCGGCCGGCGGTTGGAGAAGAACTCCTCGAGCCGCTGGCGGGTGCCTGGCGTCGTATCTTCCGGAAGCGCGTCGGGCGGGAAGAACCCGTACTCGGCAATCTCAAACCCCAGATGCGGCGCGGGGCCCGCCTCTTCCCATTCTTGCACTTCATACACAAGCACGTGGTCTGATTTCAGCTGCAGGAAATTGGCGTAGGCCCCGACCAGCCGCATATCGCCTGTAGACCGGATACCGGCCTCCTCGTAGAGCTCGCGCGCGGCTGCTGCTTCCAGCGTCTCATCCCGTCCGACACCACCGCCGGGCATGAACCAACCCGGCGCATAGGTATGGCGGATCAGCAATACGTGTCCGTCGTCGTTCACGACAAGGGCGCGGACGCCAAGCGTGACGGGCCGCACGACGGCCGCATAGAGACGGCGCATCCCATACCCGGCCTTGAGGACCGGCGTAACGAGCGAACGAAGAACAGGCATCTGCACCAGGCGCATGAGGTGGCCTTTCGGATCGGGACAAGGAGGTACCGGGCCAATACACGGCAACTGACTCAAATGCCCTTGGAAATTCGGTCAAAACGCTCACACCAGCTTAGCAGCCCTCTAAGCCGTGCGGCATAGAGTTGCGGCCATGATCGCCATAGACCAATCCCCGGCCGGCTACGCGCGCACCGCCGTCGACGCCATAGAAGCCTTTGCCAATCCCAAGGCTGCCTTCCGCCGGCGAAAGGCGGAGCGGGCCCAGGCCCTGGCCAGGGGCCGCAAGGCCATCGCCCGCTTGAAGCAGAGTGGCGCTGAAACCGCTGCACACCCGCCTCACCTGTCGATCGCGATTGCCGCAATCGAAACACTAGAAGCCGCAGTCCTGTCTCTCGATGCGATCAGCCAGCGGCTCAGCGACGCCCTGGAACTCGTGCATGCCGCCGAGACAGATATCGACGGTGCGGCTGCAGATGGGGAAGACGGGACACGCGCCCTCCTCGCCGAGCGATACGACGAACTGCGCGACGACATCACCCGTATCGCCGGCACGGCCTATGCGGGCAGGACCAATCTTCTCGACGGGCTCGGCGGAGAACTCGATGTGCCGCTTGACCCGTCAGGCCGGTCGCGGGCGGTCATCCTCGGGGTCAACGCCGTTATCGCCGGACCGGACAACCCGGGCGGCCTTGATCTCCCGCCGCCCGCCCTCGCCTTTGCCACGTCAGAAGAACGGGTGCTGATTGCCCAGGCGGTCAGCGCCGCCCTTCACCAAACGGCAGCTTTTGCAGCCAGGTTCGAGGTCGATGCGGCGCTGGTTGCGGCAAAAGTCGCAGAAAGCCGCTAGTTTCGCCCCTTCCGATACCCGTCCCAGATGAAGAATACCACCTAATACACTTTTAACGTGTATCGCCTACCGTCAGTACACCTAGATAAATCCCGTCACCCGGGGGGCCGGTTCTGGATGTCTGACCTACGCTTCGACCGTATTCACCTCCTCATCGTTGAGGACAATCTGTTTATGCGAAACCTCTACAGCGCGATCCTGCGCGCGATGGAGTTCGAGCAGATTCAGATGGCGGCCGACGGGTCGGAAGCCTTCGAATTGATGCGCGACTTCCCGCCCGACATCATCATCACCGATGCCGCCATGCAACCGCTGGACGGGTTCGATTTTGTCCATCTGGTCAGGACTGCCGCTGACAGCCCCAACCCGCTTGTGCCGATCATCATGGTGACCGGCTATCACAACCGCGCCAGCGTCGAGCGGGCCCGCGATGTGGGGGTCAACGAGTACCTGGCAAAACCGGTTACACCGGCAGGCCTGTATTCCCGCATCACCCAGGTGATCGCGAAGCCGCGGCCGTTCATCCGTACACCCAGCTATTTCGGACCAAACCGGCGCCGCCGGATGAGTCCCAACTATGGTGGACCGTTCCGCCGCGCCTCGGACAAACGCATAGGCCCGCCGACATTTGCCGAAGCTGCGACGATGGGCAAACCCAGGGCCATCCAGCGCAACTCGCTTTCTGACATGCAGCAGTCCGCCGGTCTGCTGGACATAACCGGCACCCCCCGTCGCCTGGATGAACCGTGGAGGCTGAGCCAATGAAGGTGGAGATCATCAAGCCGGACAAACGGCTCATGCGGTTGGTCGGTGGCAAGTTGCCAAAGCAGCTGCCCGGCAACATCAAGAAACGGGCCGAGGATGCCACCACGGCACTGTCGGAGGATATTCGCAGCGCCATCGCCAACGACATCGCTGCCCTGTGGACCGAGGTCGACCAACAAGGCGACATGGATGAGGCAGCCGTCGATGCAATCTACTTCAAGGCCCATGACATGCGCGGCACACTGGGTACGATCGGTGAAGACGCATTGGGCGGCATCGCCGACGCCCTGTGCTGCTACGTCGAAGACATCCGCGCCGCCGGCATGGTCCCGCGCACCAACATCATCTGGCTGCATGTGTCTTCCCTTCACCGCGCCGCCTGCGAGGAAGACCTGTCAGACGATCTGGGCAAATACCTGATCGACAGCCTCTGCGCCCTCAGACACAAGGAACTGAGTACCGCATGCCCCAACGGTTGCACCTGCTCGATGGCGCACACCCTTACGAGCGACTTCACGGCCAACGACAGCAAGTAATGGATGCGGCAAAGCGACCACCGCCAGCGCGTTTTTCGGGCTCAGCCCTCAAATTGTGACGCCTCGTCATCTTCTTCACAAAATCCTCGCGGCTGCATATGCTCATACCCATGTGAAAAATGAGGGGTCACAGTCGAAGGCCCCCATCGCGTGATGTCGGCTCATATGCCGATCACATCCTTGGAGGAGCCTTGCAGTGACCCAGTCCACCAACGACCAGACCAGTTTTACCGTCGACCCGGCATATGAGGCCGTGGCGCCCGACGACTTCGCCGCCATGATCGAAGTGGACCGCTATGGCAGCCGGTCTGATGCGTTCGACAAGATCATCTCGGCCACCCACGACCACTTCTGGGATCCGATGGACACCCGCTACATCGATTTCTCCACACCGTTCGACATGGAGAAGGAGTTCCTGTTCGACCCCGAGCAGAGTTTCGAGCTTCGCACTGCCATTGGTGACAAGCTGGATGAGCAGCAGAAGATCAAGCTGGTGAATCTCGACACCCAGTGGAGCCTGTCGTCGATCCTGCATGGGGAAGCCGGCGCCCTGTCGCTGTCCGCCTCGCTCTGCCACATCCTCAAGGACCCCGGCGCGCAGGAATACGCCGCCAACCAGACACGTGAAGAAGCCCGCCACGTCACCGGCTTCTCCAACTACATCAAGGCCCGCTGGGGCAAGCCAGTTCCCTGCGGCCCGGCACTGCAGAACCTTCTGGTCGAGCTGGTCAACTCGCCGCTTGTCTGGAAAAAGATCGTCGGCATGCAGATGATGGTTGAAGGCCTCGCCATGGGTGCCTTCGCCTCCTTCTACCGCTGGGGCCGCGACCCGCTGCTGGTCAAGCTGATGCAGCTGACTATGACGGACGAAGCCTTCCACCATAAGTTCGGTAAGATCTGGGCTGACCGGACCGTGCCGAACGTGCCGGAAGCCGAACGCGATCAGATCGAGGACTGGGCCTGGGAGGTCTTCCAGGTGCTTCTCTATAATCTCGGCTCGCCCGAGCAGAAGAAGCACATCTACGCCGAAGTCGGCCTCGACTGGGAGTGGGTGCAGGGCGCCTTCATGGAAGCCCTGACGGATGAAAACATTCAGGAAGACATGAAAGAACAGGAAAATATCTTCCGTGTTCTGATCAAGACGCTCCTGAATGCCGGCATCATCACCGAGCGCACCTCGGCGAACTACGCCACCTTCGTCAACATCAAAGAACTGCATGCCGAAGGCGACCGGATGGTCGGCGACGAGATTGCCGAAGACGGCATCAAGTTCCTGCTCGGCATCAACGGCGGCAAGTTCGTGTCGCCGAACGCGACCGTCGCGGCCGAGTAACGCGGCATACAACCCATGTCCTGAATTGGGGCGATGCATCAGTGCATCGCCCCTTTTTCGTGTCCGGCGGCAGAGCCGCCGATTTGCACACTGGCGCATCCGGTGACAGACTCTTCCCACCTGCCCATTGTGTGAGGTGGCTGCGTGACACGGCGGATGGTTTCTGCTGGCCTGAAGAGGATGCGACCGGAGGCGAGAGCCTGGGGCATCAAGTCCTGTGACACGGCACAAATCCTCCGCTTTTCCCGTCAGATGCTCACTGCAGGCGCCCTCGGCGTGACCGCCTGGGGACTGGGGCTTTCGACAGCAACAGCCAATGTTTTTGATTCGGACGACCGCCGCCCCCTGACGCCGGAAGACGGCTTTGCCGCCGTGGGCCAGATTTCCTGTGCGGGTTCCACCCGGCTTCCGGTAGGCACGCTCGCAGCCCACCCGGACCTGCCGGCCGACCGCAATTTCGAACTCGTTGTGACTGTTGCCCACGCCTTTAGCGGGCGGAGCGGCCGCCATATGGCCAGCCGCTGTGATTTTCTGCCGGGCGGCAATGCCGAGGACGCTGCCCCGATGCTGCATGTGGCACTGGGCACCCTCGAACCGGGCCGCGCCTTTCATCATGACTGGGCCATTGCCGTCGTCGCCGGCCGGTTAAGCGATACCTATGGGGCTCTGCCCCTGATGCCGCTGACCGAGAGCGATCTGCCACGCCTGACCGCCGCGGGCGCGCGATACGCGCTGATCGGCAAGAACGGCGAGCGTCCGGCGATGCTGATCTCCGAGAACTGCGCCCCGGTGCCGAAGCTCCACTGGCACCATGGCTACTTCTCCGAAGGTGAACTCAACCACAATTGCGACATGATCCCCGGCTGGTCCGGCGGGCCGCTCGTCATGACGCTCGATGGCACGCGGCAGATCGTCGGCATCAACGCCACGGAACTGAACGGCATCATTCACAAGGTCGGCGACCCCTATCATCCGCGCATGTTCGCCAACACGGCGATCCGCTTTACCGGCGACTTCAAGGAAACGCTGGAGCGGCTGGCAGCCACCTCCTTCAATGCCGATGACCTGTCACCGGGTGCTGACGAACAGGTGGCCTTCTCCGTATTGCCGGAATCCTGTGTCGGCGAAGGGGACGACACCACCAGCATCATGGCGCTCGCCGTCGAGATTGCGCTCGTGCCGGAAGCCGAAGCCACGTCTTTCTGCTGAGCGGCCGCGCAATGCGCCTAGGGCGTTGCCGCCCCCGCACCTGAGACCAGCCCGTCAGCCAGTACAGCCAGCGCCTGGCCATAGGCGGCCCGCGCCGCCGCCGGATCTGGCGCGCTGGCAATCGCCTGACCGGCCTGAATGATCGCACCGGACACCACATGGGCGATCGGCTCAAGCGGCTGCGGCTGCAACAGCCCGTCATCGACCAGATGCTCCAGTGCGTGTTCGACCAGAACTTTGTTGAGCGGATCGACGAAGGCATGCCATGCCTCAAAGCCAAGAACCGCCGGGCCGTCGCGCAGCAGGATCTGCTGAACCACCGGATCGAGAAACCCGTCGAGCATGACCTGAATGCCGACCTGCAGATCGTCCCGGTCGCGGGTGATGCGCGCCATCGTCTCGTCCGTCACGCGCTCGATGAGCGTTTCCGCCACCTCACGGCACAGCGCCGCGAACAGGTCCTCCTTGTCGGCAAACTGGTAGTAGAGCGCACCGCGGGTCACACCGGCCCGGGCCACAATTTCTTCGGTTCCGGTCTCCGCGTAACCCTTCTCGACCATCAGATCGCGCGCCGCATCCAGCAGTTTGCGGCGGTTGTCCGAGGGTTTCTGGGCGCGGGCTTTCTTGGCTGCGGGCATGGACAAGGCCTCTACCATACAAACTGTATCATACACCTTGTATAATTCCGCGCGGCGCGATAAACGGATCATACAGCCTGTATGAAAATGCCGGCTGGCCACAATCAGGCTCGGACACCGCCCGGTGCCCGGCCACCACCGGATCAGGACCACGCCCATGACCGACCTGTCGCTTCCGCTGGCCCAACGCCATGCGCAGCCATCCGCTTACCCGGTGGTGCTGGCCGCCCTCATCGCCACCACCGCGGCCCTGGCCGGCATCCAGTCCGGCGCGACCGAAGCCGACAGCTGGCAGCTTGCCGCCCGCTACACCGCCCGCACGGGGGCGGCATTCTTTCTGATCGTGTTCCTCATCGGCCCATTATCCAGCAGCTCTCTGGCCCCGGGGATAGGATTTCTCACCGGTAACCGGCGCGCCTGGGGACTGGCCTTTGCCACCGCGCATTTCATTCATCTGGGCTTTCTGACCAGCTACTTTGTGATCACCGGCGAGACGCCGCCGCTGCTGACACTTGTCATCGGTGGTGCGGGCTACACGGTGCTCTTGATGATGACGCTGACGGCCAATGACTGGTCTCAGCGCGTCCTTGGACGCGGCTGGTCCGCGCTGCACACCGGTGGGCTGTTCTATATCTGGTTCGTGTTCGCCGCGAGCTATGGTGTGCGGCTCACCGACCCGGAACGCTTCTGGATCGGCGTCGTCGGCACCGCCTGCTTCTGGTCGGCGCTCACGGTACGCATTCTCTGGCGCACACGTGGATGACGCGCCGGATTCCGGCGTTATAGTAGCTCCCGAAATTTCTACACCGCCCGCAGTCATGACGGCTCCCGAGTAACGAGGCGCCGCAGTCTGCCGGGCGCATGACATTCAGGGAGATACTCATGGCCTGGAATTTCGGCGACATTCTTGATGCGATTGCCCCTGCCCTGCCGCAGGACAAGCCGGCCCTCATTCACATTGCCAAAGACGGCTCAGCCGAGATCAAGAGCTGGGCGGACTTCACCGCGCGCTCCAACAATCTTGCGCGCCAGTTGATTGAGCGCGGCGCCAAGCCCGGCGACAAGGTGGCCTTCTACATGCGCAACCGCTCGGAATATGCCGAGCTGCTCGCCGCCTGCTTCAAGGCGCGCCTGACCCACGTCAACGTCAACTACCGCTACCAGCCAGACGAGCTGCACTACATCTTCGACAACTCCGACGCCCAGACCATCGTCTATGGCGATGAGTTCGCCGAACACATGGCGGAGCTCAAGCCGCGCCTCGGCAAGGTCGGCACTTTCCTTGAGGTGACCTCAGGCTCCCCGCAGAACGACTTCGCGGATCGCTATGAAGACCTGACCCAGATCGGCAATGGCGGCGCGCTCGGGATCGAGCGCTCAGGCGACGACCAGCTGTTCCTCTATACCGGCGGCACCACGGGTATGCCCAAGGGTGTGATGTGGCCGGCGGACGATCTGCGCGAAGCCCAGCTCTATGCCCTGCGCGCGCTCGGCCCGGTGCCGGAAACGCTGGAACAGGTGAACGCGGCGATTGCCGAGACCGGCGGCGCCAACCCGATGATCCCTGCCTGCCCCATGATGCACGGTACAGGCCTGTTCACCGCCATTGGCAACATGATGAACGGTGGCTGCATCGTCACCCTCGACAATGAGCATCTGGACCCGGAAGCCATCTGGCAGGCAGTCAACGACCACAAGGTCGAGCAGATCGCCATTGTCGGCGACACCTTCGCCAAGCCCATGCTCAAGACGCTGGACGACAAGCCCGGCGCCTACGATCTGTCGTCACTTGTCAGCATCATTTCCTCCGGCGTCATGTGGTCGCTGGAAGTGAAGCGCGACATGATCAAGCACATGCCCCAGGCCATGCTGCTCGACAGCTTCGGCTCTTCCGAAGGCATCGGCTTCGGCTCCTCCATCTTCACCGCCGACGGCGAAGTGAAGACTGCCAAGTTCCAGATCGGCGAACGCTGCAAGGTGTTCGACGAGAATGACGAAGAAGTCGCGCCGGGCTCCGGCAAGTCCGGCGTCATCGCTGTCGCCCAGCCCATTCCCCTTGGCTACTACAAGGACGAGGAAAAGACGGCAAAGACCTTCCGCACCATCAACGGCATCCGCTACTCGATCCCCGGCGATTTCTGCACGGTGGAAGAAGACGGTACGCTGACCCTTCTTGGCCGTGGGTCCGTCTGTATTAATACAGGTGGAGAGAAGGTCTACCCGGAAGAGGTCGAGGAAGCACTCAAGACGCACCCGTCTGTCGAAGACGCCCTGGTCGTCGGCCTGCCCGATGAGAAATGGGGTCAGGCCATCACCGGTGTCATCACGGTGGCCGGCGGACAGTCTGCGGACGAGGCCGAACTCATTGCCCATGTGAAAGAGCATCTGGCCCATTACAAGGCACCCAAGCGGGTGCTCGTGGCCGCCGATGCCTTCCGCGCGCCCAACGGCAAAGCCGATTACAAGGGCGCAACATCCTTTGCAAAACAGGAGCTCGGCGTTGCCAGCTGACCCACGTCCCGTCCTCGCCCTCACCGGCGCCATGGCTAAGACCGTCGCCGGTGAGGGCCGGGCTCTCATCGAAGACCACCTCACGACTGACTGGGACATCCGCACCTGGACCTCGGACGACGGTGAGCCGGCGCTCGAAGCCCTGCTGGCGGACTCGGATGTCGTAGTCCCGGGGGTCGACAGTCTGTTTGTCGGCGCGTTCTTTCAGGGCGTGAAAGCCAGCCCGAAGCTACGGTTGTTGCAGATTCCGTTCGCAGGAACCGACTGGCTGTCACCGGAGCTTCTGCCTGCAGGCGCTGTCGCGGCAGGCTGTGGCGGTCATGAGGTCACGATGGCCGAATACACGATCAGCGCCTTGCTGGAATGGGAGATCCGCTTCCGCGTGATGGACCCGGACTTTCGCAGCGGCAGCTGGACATATTCCGGCACATCGAAGGAACCGCATTCCTATCACGGCGAGATATGGAACAAGACCATCGGCATTATCGGCTATGGCGGCATCGGCGAGGAAATTGCCGGTCGCGCGAAGGCCTTCAGCATGCGGACCATGGGGCTGAAGCGTTCCGCCATGCCTTGCCCGCCGGAGCTCGACTGGCTTGGCGCCTCTGCTGATGACCCGGACGCGCTCATGACGCTCCTGACCGAAAGCGACTATGTCGTGCTCGCCTGTGACCTCAATGACCAGACACGCGGCATGATCGGGGCGGCGGAACTGGCGGCAATGAAACCGGGTGCCGTGCTCGTGAACATTGCCCGCGGCGAAGTCGCAGATGAAGCAGCGCTCTATGCGGCTCTCAAGACCCGCGATATTGCAGGCGCAATTCTCGACTGCTGGTACCGCTATCCGGCGCGCGGCCTTGCACCCGGCGAAGTGCCGGAAGACCCGTCGCCTTCATCGCAGCCCTTCCTTGAGCTGGACAATGTGATCGTCACCCCGCACTGCTCCGCCCACTCACGGCAGGCGGACTACCGCCGCATGCTGTCGATCGCCTCCAACCTCGACAAGTTTGCCCGCGGTGAGGAACCGGATCGGGTCATGGTGCGTGGTGCGGACGCAGCAGCCTGAGGTTCTGCCCCGTCCCTTGCGGTTGGGCACACCCACATTGCGAAATCGTCTGTATCCCGACTGAGTGCGCCGATATAGCGTCGCGGGACCATGAGTGACGAACTCATCATCGGCATTCTGCTGCTGACAGCGGTGATGCACGCGACCTGGAACGCTGCCCTCAAGACCGGCCAGGATCGGGTGCTCGACATGGCGGCCATGCGGGTGTCGGGCATTGTCTTTGCGGCGATCCTCATTCCCCTCACACCGATGCCGGCACCGGAAGCCTGGCCGCCGCTGATCGCCAGTGCCGCGGCGCATATGGTGTATTACGCCTGCCTCATCTCGTCCTATCAGCGCGGCGACCTGAGTCAGGTCTATCCGATTGCCCGTGGCTCGGCGCCGCTGCTGGTGGCGCTGGCGGCGTATCTCACCATCAGCGAAACGCCAACGGCAGCGGGCCTCGCCGGTGTCATTGTCATTTCCATCGGCATCATCATCGCCGGCACCGGCGCCTTTCGCGACAATCTCCATGCCATCGGTTTCGCCCTGCTGACTGGTCTGTCCATCGCCTCTTACTCACTGCTCGGTGGCATTGGGGTGCGCGCATCCGGCACCGTGCTCGGCTATGCCGCCTGGCTGGAACTCCTGACCTGCGCCCCCTTCATCGCCTTCGCGCTGGTGCGTCGCCGCCATTATGTAGTGCCCTATGTGCAGACCCGCGTTGCGCGCCGCAATGTCCTGCTCGGCTTCGGCAGCGTGTTCTCCTATCTGATCGTGCTGTGGGCCATGACGCTCCTGCCGCTGGCAACTGTCACCGCGGCGCGGGAGACCAGCGCCATATTCGCGGCTTTGGCCGGAACGATCCTGATGAAAGAGCCCTTTGCCGGCCGACGGATTGCGGCGGCGGTGCTTGTCACTCTCGGCATCACGCTGCTCGTTCTCGGCTGACAAAGCCGCGCACATCAGCACACATGCCATGCGCGATTGTCTGTAGGCTGACGCCTGCACGATGCCTAGGTTCCGCGCCCCATGACCGACACCGCCATTATCGCCATCCTGCTGCTGACAGCCCTGCTGCACGCCACCTGGAATGTCGCGCTCAAGACCGGCGCGGACCGGGTGCTCGATATGGCGGCCATGCGTGTCTCGGGCGTGATCTTCGCCCTGATCGTCATACCTCTGACGCCCATGCCGGCGCCGGCTGCCTGGCCGCCGCTCATCGCCAGCGCCGTCGCCTACATGGCCTATTACGGCTTCCTCATTTCGTCCTACCGCCACGGCGACATCAGTCAGGTCTATCCGATAGCCCGCGGGTCGGCGCCGCTGCTGGTCGCCGTCGCAGCCCTGCTGGTGATCGACGAAACCCTGTCTCCGCTGGCCACCGCCGGTGTGATCGTGATCTCGGTCGGCATCATCGTCGCCGGGTCGGGCGCCTTCCGGCAGAACACGCGGGCCATTGTCTATGCGGTCTTCACCGGGCTGACGATTGCCGCCAATCAGTTCCTTGGCGGCGTCGGCGTGCGTGAGGCAGGCACGATCCTGGGATACTCCGCCTGGCTCGAATTACTGACCTGCGTGCCTTTCATCGCCTTCGCCTGCTACCGGCGCACCGGGCATGTGGCAGCCTATGCCGCAACGTCCGTTGCCCGGCGCAATGTCATTCTCGGTGTCGGCAGCGTTGTGTCCTTCCTTGTGGCGCTCTGGGCAATGACCCATCTGCCCATCGCCACCGTCACCGCGACACGGGAAACCAGCGCCATCTTCGCAGCCCTTGCCGGCGCCATCCTGATGAAGGAGCCTTTTGCCAGCCGCCGGATCATTGCAGCGGCCATCGTTGTGGCCGGAATCACACTACTTGTTATCGGCTAGGATGGCGCGACGGATTTGCCGATCCGGCGCGTTCAAGACTCAACACTCTGCTCACAGGCCTGCTGGACCCTGCCCCATGAGAAGCGCTCTTCATCCCTCCGCCCGCTCGGCCCTTTTGCCGGCAATGGCCATGATCATGGCCGCCGCCATGATCGCCACGGCAGCTGCCCAGATGGGGCCACGCACCCGCGCCCACACGACGTTGCAGTCCGACGGAGATCCTGACCGTCAGGCGGCGACCTCAAATGCGCCGGGCACAAGCCGCTTCGACGTCGAACTCACGGGCGAAACGCGGGTCATCACCGCCAATGGTATTCCCGACCATCTCGTCGGCAGTTTCCCCTCGCGCGGCAACCCGAACCGCATTCAGGCGCAATCCTACCGGCTGGTGCTGGATGCCGTGCCGCGCCTCACCGGCCGCGCGACGGATGCCCGTGGGTTTCCGTTCGGCATCGCCGTCAGCGGCGTGATGTTCGATCCCGGCGCGGCGGAGTGGTACCAGGGCCAGCGCGGCCCCTGGCAATATGAGGCCCTGTCGGGCGCCGTCTCCCTGGGGCTCGACGCCAACAACGCCCACGTGCAGCCGGACGGCTCGTACCACTATCACGGCCTTCCGGTCGGGCTGATGACCGCGCTCGGCGTCTCGCGCGACAGCCACTCGGCTCTGATTGGCTGGGCTGCCGACGGCTTCCCGATCTATGCGAAATACGGCCACCTCAACGGCGAAGACCCCGCCTCGCCGATCATTGAGCACACCTCCAGCTACCGCCTGAAACAGGGGACCCGCCAGCCCGTCACCGGCAGCAGCCGCGCCTCCAGCACCACGCCGGGCGGCTACTATGACGGCACATTCGTGGCCGACTACGAATACGTCCCCGGTAGCGGCACGCTGGACGAATGCAACGGCACTACGACCGTCACGCCCGAGTTCCCCGGCGGCACCTATGCCTATTTCCTCACTGATGACTGGCCGGTCATTCCCCGCTGTCTGATGGGCACACCGTCTGAGAGCTTTACATCGCTGCGCCCCGGCCCCGGCGGCGGAGACCGGAATGGCCCACGCCGCGGCCAGAATGGCGGCCCTCCGAGCGGTGACCGCTTCGGCCGCCCGCCGCCGCGGTTCTAGGCCCACGTCTCACGCCGGCATGACGCAGCGTCTTGCACGTGCGCCAGTCCGGTTTTGCAAAAACTCCGGGGCATTTGCACGCGCCTCCTGAGCCCAATCAGGACTCGCCTTGGCGCGCTATCCCTTTATATTCCCTGCCAGAAAACCAGATACACGACGCTACCTGTCAGGGAGAGACCCATGGCCGATCTCGAAGCCTTCCGCAAAGACGTTCAAGCCTGGCTTGAAGAAAACTGCCCCCCCTCCATGCGCACGCCGATGTCGGAGGACGAAGTCGTCTGGGGCGGCCGCAATGCCAAGTTCAAGAACCCCGAGTCAAAGCAGTGGCTCGACGCCATGGCATCGAAGGGCTGGACGGCCCCGACCTGGCCCGCAGCCTATGGCGGCGGCGGTCTCTCCAAGGAAGAGAATATGGTGCTGCAGCAGGAGCTGCGCCGCATCAAGGCGCGGCCGGCACTCAACTCCTTCGGTATCTGGATGCTTGGCCCGGCCCTTCTGGAGTTTGCCTCCGAAGAGCAGAAGCAGAAGTTCATTCCGCCGATCGTGCGCGGCGAAATCCGCTGGTGCCAGGGCTACTCGGAACCCGGCGCCGGGTCCGACCTCGCCGGTCTGCAGACCAGCGCCGTGCTGGAAGGCGACCACTATGTGGTGAACGGCCAGAAGGTGTGGACGTCCTACGCCGACAAGGCCGACTGGATCTTCTGCCTCGTGCGCACCGACAAGACCGTCAAGCATGACGGTATCTCGTTCCTCCTGTTCGACATGGCCAGCGAAGGCGTTTCGACCAAACCGATCCAGCTCATTTCCGGCTACTCGCCCTTCTGCGAAACCTTCTTCGACGATGTGAAGGTGCCCGCCGACCAGCTCGTTGGTGAGCTCAACAAGGGCTGGACCATCGCCAAGCGCCTGCTGCAGCACGAACGCGCGATGATTTCCGGCATGGGCCTCGGCGGCGCGCTGTCGGGTGCCACGGGTCAGACCCTTGCCGGTGCCGCGAAGGAGTATCTCGGCGAAGAGAACGGCAAGGTCGCTGATCCGATCGTGCGTCAGCACATCACCCAGCACAACATGGACTCGAAGGCCTTCGCGCTCACCATGCGCCGGGTGCAGGAAGAGGCCAAGGCGGCCAACGATGTCAGCGCCACATCCTCCGTGTTCAAATATTTCGGCACCGAGCTCAACAAGCGCAAATACGAGCTGCTGATCGAAAGCATGGGCACCAAGATGCTCGGCTGGGAGCCGGACGACACTTACGACGCAGCTGAAATCGGCAACACCCGTGCATGGCTGCGCTCCAAGGCCAACTCCATTGAAGGCGGCACTTCCGAAGTGCAGCTGAACATTATTGCCAAGCGCGTGCTGGGCCTGCCGGACTAGTCCGGCACCGCCCGCCAAGAATAAGCGCACAAGAGATATTCCAAGGGAGACACCCCCATGAGCTTTGTCCTCAACGAGGAACAGCAGATCCTGCGCGAAAGCGCCAAAGGGTTCATTGCAGAAAAATCGCCCGTCACTGAATTGCGCCGTCTGCGCGACAGCCAGGACGCCAGCGGATTCGACACGGACCTGTGGTCGCAGATGGCCGAGATGGGCTTCGCCGGCATCGTCATTCCGGAAGAGTATGGCGGCGCAGGCTTTGGCTACCGCGGACTGGGCCTCGTGCTCGAGGAAGCCGGGCGCACGCTCGCCGCTTCCCCGCTTGTCTCAACTTCCCTGCTCTGCTCGTCAGCGCTGCTGATCGGCGGCTCGGAAGAGCAGAAGAAGGAACTGCTGCCGGAGATCGCAGGCGGCAAGCTCGTCATGGCCCTCGCCATGGACGAGGGCGCCCATCACGCCCCGGCCAACATCGCCTCAACCGCCGACAAGGATGGCGACGGGTTCCGCATCAACGGCACCAAGTCCTTCGTGCTCGATGGTCATATCGCAGACAAGCTCATCGTCGCCGCCCGCACCCATTCGGAGCCGGGCGACAAGACGGGCATCACCCTCTTCATCGTCGACGCCGATGCCGACGGCATCACCCGCAACCGCCACATCATGGTCGATAGCCGCAACGCCGCCGAGATCACCTTCAAGAACGTATCGGTGACCCATGATCACGTGCTCGGCAATGTGGACGGTGGTTTCGCCATCCTCGACGAGACGCTCGACCGCGCCCGCATCGGCCTTGCTGCCGAGATGCTCGGCGGCGCGCTCGAAGCCTATGAGCGCACCATGGACTATCTCAAAGAGCGCAAGCAGTTCGGCGTCGTCATCGGCTCCTTCCAGGGCCTGAAGCACCGCGCTGCGAAGATGTTCTGCGAGCTGGAGCTCTGCAAATCCGTCGTCGCCGACGCGCTGGAAGCGATCGACCAGCGCCGCAACGACGTGGCGCAGGCGGCGTCTCTCGCCAAGGCCCGTGTCGGCGCGACCTTCAATGAGGTGTCGTCCGAAGCCGTGCAGATGCATGGCGGCATCGGCGTGACGGATGAGTACGAAATCGGCTTCTTCCTCAAGCGCGCCCGCGTCGCCGACGCGACCTTCGGCAATGTGGCTTTCCACAGCCAGCGCTACGCGGAGCTGGAAGGCTACTAGGGCGCCAGCCTCAACGAGTCACAGCAACGACGAAGCCCCGGAGATATCCTCCGGGGCTTTTTCGTGACATCAGCCTTCACACATTCTGAAACGTGAAGCTCGACAACCCGCGCGCATGTTCATCGACGATAAGTTTGCGGTTGATCGGCGGAAAGGCGCGTTCAGCACAGTCGGGCCGCTCGCACAGGCGGCAGTTGACGCCGATGGGCGTGACCGCCTCAGTCGCCTGCAGATCGTATGCTTTCGAATATTTCAGCCGCGGTGCTTCGCTGATCTCGCAGCCCAGTCCCACCGCCAGCTCCTGTTCCGGCGCCAGCATGCCCGCCCCCGGCCGCCGCACGGTACGGGCGATGGAGAAATAGGTCGTATCGTCCGGAAGCTGAACAATCTGCGTGATGATCTTGCCCGGCGTGCGGAACGCGTCATGCAGGTTCCAGCGCGGGCAGGTACCGCCATAGCGGGAGAAGTGAAAGCCCGCTGCCGCAAAGCGCTTCGAGACATTGCCCGCCCCGTCGACGCGGATGAGAAAGAACGGGATGCCCCGCTCCCCGGCCCGCTGCAGCGTGGTCAGCCGGTGGCAGGTCTGCTCGAAGGAGGTGCCGAAGCGCCGCGCCAGCAGCTCGATGTCGTAGCCGCTTTCTTCCGCCGCCGCATGAAAGCGCGAATACGGCATGATCAGCGCCGCGGCGAAATAGTTGGCGAGACTGATGCGCGCCAGCCGCAAGGTCTCGTCACCCTTGAGCGATGACGCCTTGACCGTCCGTTCGATCAGGTCCGCCTGTTCCAGATAGGCAATCTGATAGGCCAGCTGGAAGGTGCGCGCCGGGCCGTCCAGCACCTCCGACAAGAGGATGCGCCGCCCGTGCCGGTCATACCGGCGCACCGTAGCGCCCATGACTTCCACGGGCATCACGCGCACTTTGAGCCCGTGCGCCTCGTCCAGATGCCGCCGCAGCCCGATATAGAGTTCGTCCTGCGCGAAGTTGCGGTAGTCGTAGAGCGCCTCGGCCGCGTCATCCAGTTCGCCGAAATGGTTGCGGTTGGCATGGATGTAGTCACGCACTTCCTCCACCGGGAATTTCATCACGTCCAGATGGTCGCTCTTGTCCCGGTCGGCGATGATCTCGGTCGGCGCCACCGGCCCGAGGCCCAGCCCCTGGCCGGCCAGCTGCTCGCGATAGGCCTGGTATAGCGACGTGATGGCATCCGCCACGCTGGGGCTCGCCGCCGCCACATCCTGCACGTCCTGCCGCGACAGGCCGGCATTCTGGAACAGCGGATCGGCGAACACCTCGTTGAGTTCGGCAAAGGCCCGCGCCTCATCGTCACCCGCCAGCTCGCGCACATTGAGGTCAAAACTGTCCGCCAGCTTCAGCAGCAGCTGGGCACTCACCGGGCGCTGGTTGCGCTCGACGAGATTGAGATAGCTGGCGGAAATCCCCAGTTGCTCGGCCATGCCGGCCTGGGTGAGCCCCTGCTCGCGCCGCAGCCGCCGGATGCGCGGGCCCGCGAAAACCTTTTGCGCCCGTCCGCCGGACGCGCCGTTAGGCCCTGCCTCGGCGGAAGGTTTTGTGGTTTGTGTGGATTTTGTGGGCATTCCCGACCCTATGCTTTACAAACTTAACAGATTTACAAACCATACCCACACAAGTGTCAACATGTTCACCCGAAAGTCCGCCCCGGCTGCTGGACTCACGGACCCCCTTTGCCGTTTATGTGCGCACGAAATCGGCATCTGCAGCCCTTGACGCTCAAGGCGTGGGCAGGTGCCGGCGATGAATTCCCAACCGCGGTGATGTGACGTCTCTTTTTGGGGGGCAGCGCGTCGGCGCAAAACCTGAAGAAACCGAAGGATCAGTCTTATGAGCAAGACGTTCTACGACATCATCCCGTCTGCCCCGGCAGGCCGCTTCGACAATGTGAAGCGCAACTACACCGTGGAAGACGTGGAAAAGCTCCGCGGCTCTTTCCCGATCGACTACACGCTCGCCACGCGCGGTGCCAACAAGCTGTGGGACCTGCTGCACACCGAAGAGCGCGTGCATTCGCTCGGCGCCCTGTCCGGCAACCAGGCCATGCAGATGGCCCGCGCCGGCCTCAAGGCCATCTACCTGTCCGGTTGGCAGGTCGCTGCCGACAACAACACCGCCGGCACCACCTACCCGGACCAGTCGCTGTACCCGGCGAACTCCGGCCCCGAGCTTGCCCGCAAGATCAACCGCACCCTGAAGCGTGCCGACGAGATCGAGCATTCTGAAGGTGGCGCCAAGCGCGACTGGTTCCTGCCGATCGTGGCAGACGCGGAAGCCGGCTTCGGCGGTCCGCTCAACTGCTTCGAAATCATGAAGGCCTACATTGAGGCCGGTGCTGCTGGCGTCCACTACGAAGACCAGCTGGCTTCTGAAAAGAAGTGCGGTCACCTGGGCGGCAAGGTGCTGATCCCGACCAAGGCGCATGAGCGCAACCTCAACGCAGCCCGCCTCGGCGCTGACGTGATGGGCGTGCCGACCATGATCATGGCCCGTACCGACGCTGAGTCGGCGAACCTGATCACCTCCGACATCGACGAGCGTGACCACGAGTTCATCGACTTCGACGCCGGCCGCACCCCGGAAGGCTTCTTCCGCCTGAAGGAAGGCATGGGCGTTGATCACTGCATCAAGCGCGGCCTGGCCTTTGCGCCGTATGCCGACCTGCTGTGGTGGGAAACCTCCAAGCCGAACCTTGATGACGCCAAGCGTTTCGCGGAAGCCATCAAGAAGGAATACCCGGACCAGATGCTGGCCTATAACTGCTCGCCGTCTTTCAACTGGGAAGCCAATCTCGACAAGGACACGATCGAGACCTTCCAGCAGGAAATCGCGGCAATGGGCTATAAGTACCAGTTCGTGACCCTGGCCGGCTTCCACCAGCTCAACCACGGCATGTTCCAGCTCGCATCCGGCTACCGGGATCGCGGCATGGGCGCCTATTCCGAGCTGCAGCAGGCTGAGTTCGCCTCCGAGAAGGACGGCTACACGGCAACCCGTCACCAGCGCGAAGTCGGCACCGGCTACTTCGACCTTGTGTCGATCGCAGCCGGCGGCGGCGAAAGCTCCACGACCGCGCTCAGCGACTCGACGGAAGCTGCCCAGTTCAAGACGGACGCTGCTGAGTAAGCGGTTTCCGATCTCACGGACGACACGAAGGGCCGCGGGGGCTTCCCCCCGCGGCCTTTTTCTTTGACCGTACTCAAGCCGCCCCCTAGCCTTTCTGTGAAAAAGACAACAGGGAATGCGAAACCGGGGAGGCCCCAGATGGCCCAGATTCATGGCACATGCGAGCCCGCCTTCGAGGCGGCACGCGCGCAATTCGAAAAGAACTTCGACGACGATCAGGAGATCGGCGCCTCCTTCTGCGTGATCCACAGGGGCAAGACCGTTGTCGATCTGTGGGCCGGGGATGCCGACACCACCGGCGCCACCCCCTGGCAGCACGACACCCTGGCCAATGTCTGGTCGACCACGAAGGGCGTGACCGCCATCTGCGTGGCGCTGCTGGTTGACCGGGGCGAGCTCTCGTATGACGACAAGGTTTCCACGCACTGGCCGGAGTTTGCCGCCAACGGCAAGGGTGACGTGACGGTCGGACAGATGCTGTCGCATCAGGCGGGCCTCTCCGGCCTGCGCGAACCCACGACCGTCGAAGACGGCTACGACCAGGAGCTGATGGCGCAGCGGCTCGCTGCCCAGGAACCCCTGTGGGAGCCGGGCACCCGCTCCGGCTATCACGCCTTCACCTATGGCAACCTCGCTGCCGAACTGGTCAAGCGCGTCAGCAGCAAGAGCATCGGCACTTTCCTGCGCGAGGAGATCGCCGAGCCCCACGGCATCGACTTCTTCATGGGCCTGCCCGACAGCGAGGAGCACCGCGTCGCCCCGCTGACCGAGGCCGCCGACATGCGCCCCCTCGCCGATACGACGGAAGTGCAGGCCCTGACCTTCACCAACCCGCAGATCGGCCAGCTTGCCCCCAACAACCGCGCCTGGCGCGCCGCCGAGTTGCCCGCTGCCGGCGGCTTCGGAAGCGCCGCGGCGCTGGCAAAACTCTACGCGCTGCTTGACGCCGAGACCGCCCCGGGCGGCACACCGATCATCAGCCGCGACACCATGGAGGCCCTGCGCACCACGCGCATCGAGAATGACGATCTCATTCTCGGCGTCCCGGTGCGCTGGGCGTCCGGCATGGCCATGAACGGCTTCGAGATGTACGGCCCCAACCCGCAGACCTTCGGCCATACCGGCTGGGGCGGCTCGTTCGGCTGCCTGGACCCGGAAGCGCATGTCGCAATCGGCTATGTCATGAACAAGATGGGCGCAGACGTCGTCGGCGACCCGCGCTCCATGGGACTCGTGGCGGCAGTCTTTGCAGGCATCTAGCGGGCCGCGCACTCGGCCTTCGGACTCATCGCATCATAGCGTGCGCGCAATTCCGCGACCGGTTCCAGTTTGTCCGTATCCGGATGATATGGCACGACGAGATGTATGGCCTCACGGAAAATGGAAAACCGCTGCGGCGCGACGTCGTCGATCATCGGCAGATCCGGGTCATCGCCGGGGCCGGCCACCATCAGGATGGCCGCCAGGGCGGGTGCTTCGACCGGGCACCGGACGTCCCCGCCGGCATCGCGTCCGGCTTCGAGCGCCTGAAGCAGCCGCTCCGCCAACGGCACCTGGCATGATTGGTTGTTCGTCGCCGTCTCAAATACCCTTGCCGCTTCACCAATGACGGCCGCATTGCGCAGCGTGTTGCCCTGCGCCGAATAGGCCGCGCCCGCCACACCACCGGACCAGTCAGGTGTGGCGTCGCCGGTCACGAAACCGGCAACGGCACCGCCGTCATCGCCACCTGAAAGCGTGGCCACTCCATACTGCAGGCGCGGAAAATCAATCGTCAGCCAGCTGGCATAAAGCTCAGGGTCTTGCAGGTCGGCGAGAACGCTGCGGGTATCGGCCCCCTGAGCGACCAGTTCCCGCGCCTTTTCTCTGCCGGTGATGCTTGTCGCCGCCTGCGAGACAATCGCCCCCCGGCCCGGCACAAGGGCGGCAATGCGCGGCACACCAATCGAGCAACTGGCCGCGGCCAGTCCGACTTCACCCGTCTGCGGGTCCACCGCCACGATGGACCACGTGGCATGGGCTGGCAAACCGGTCAGGAATAGCCAGGAGACGACCAACCAGATGATGCGATGCCGACGCGAAACCATCGAAGCCTCCGGATCTACTGGATCACCATGTCGACAGTGACGAGTGGCAGCACGTTAGTCGAGACCTATGTGTTCCCGATAGGCCTCGATGATCGGCGTATAGTCCGTAGGCTGACCATCATAGAGAAGCGCGTCCTGTGGCGGCGTGAGCCAGTCTGACTTGCTGCTCTGCCAGATATGCGCGACTGGATAGATCCACTTCTTGTCATCCACCGTGCCGCCCCGCAGCGAATAGATGCCCTGGTCGGGCACGCTGCCATGGCGGATTCGCGTGCCGCATGACGGGCAGAATTCGCCGTAGCGCTCGGCCCCGCTCTCAACGGTCCAGTCGACGCGCGCCAGTTCGCCCTGCGTGATTTCCATGGTGTCGCTGAGGATCGCGCAGGCGACGGCGAAGGAACTGCCGGAAATCCGCTGGCACTCGGTGCAGTGGCACGCATAGGACATGATCGGCGGCGCCGTGAGCGCATAGCGCACCGCACCGCACTGGCACCCACCCTCGATCTTGAAGTCGGACATGGTCATCTCTCCGGGTTGCTGCCGTCACATGTGGGGATGAACCCAATCTGCGACAACTATGTAGGAGGTAAGAGCCGGACAGCGCTACTCATCCGCTTGCGGGGCGCATCCGCATCGGGGGAGAGAACCGGCCCCCTCCAAGCAGGGGCGTGAGAGCGCCTCCGGACCCACCGGTCACTGAAGGCGAGATATCAGATCGTCACTCAGGTGGCAGGCCATGGGAGGCGCTCCACACACGGATGGGCTTCGGCGGCGGTCCGGCCCCTGTCCTGTCAGGCATTACCCCGCACCAGACATGAGGCGGACCTCTCGTCCGCGTCCCGCACTTTGGAGCTGCGCGGCCAGACACGGGGCCAGCTGTTTCACGGCGTGACCAGGTCCGGGACCATCGCCGCCCTTCTGATGCGCACCCGTTACTCGCGCACCGCGCCGGTCAGGCCCCGCCGCCACGTTCCCAAGGCGGCATCAGGCCCTCCCGGCATTCCGGGCATCCGCCCTCCCGCCCAGACCGGCCGGCCCGGTATGCCCTGTGGCGGAAGGTGCCTCCAAGTATGCGGGCAGTTCCGAAACCGGGGATAAGTTTTTCACGCGTGACGCGAATTTGCTGAAAACGCGTAGGTGCGCCGCATGCACACGTTTTCGATCAAAACCGCGCGGCTGCAATTGTGCGGCTGCCACCGCCCGGGAAAACTCGTCTCCTTACCCCCACCGATTGAGGACCCTGTGTCATGCGCCTTCTGCTGCTGCCCGTCGCCCTGACTGCCGCTACGGTTCTCGCCGGATGCGCCACCATGACCGCCGAGGAGTGCGTGGCCGCCGACTGGCGGAGCACAGGCTATGCCGATGCGAGCGAGGGCCGCCCGGCATCGCATCTGAGCCATCATGTGTCCGCCTGCGCGGATCACGGCATCATCGCCGACGAAGCCGCCTATGCCGAGGGTCATGCGGACGGGGCCCGCGCCTATTGCACCCCCACCAACGCCTTCCGTGTCGGCCGGCGCGGCGGCAGCCATCCCGGGTTCTGCCCGGATGACCTCGCACATGGGTTTGATGTCGCCTACCAGGACGCCCGCGGCCTCTACACCCGCCGCCGCGCCGTGACTGATGCCGAAACGCAGCTGGCATCCCTCGAGAGGTCGATGTCGCAGCTGGAGGCCCGGATCTTTCAGGAAGAGGCGGCGTTGCGAAACCCCACCCTCACCCCGGCAAGCCGCGCCCAGTTGCAGGGCAATGTCGCCGCCAACCGCAACCAGCACCAGCGCCTGAGCAAGCAACGCAAACGCGCTCAGGAAAAGCTCGACAGTGCCGAACGCGCCTACAACCGCTACGAGGCCCGCGTCGAGGAGCGCTACGACATCAACCTCTGACGCGGTGCCGGTGGCCCCGCGAGTGGACCCCGGGTCAAGCCCGGGGATACCGGAGGAGGGGACAGCATGGCCTCAGATCAATCCGAGTCCCCGGACTTGATCCGGGGCCTACTCGCATCTCAGCTTGCCGCAGTGGCAAAGGCCACCCTACTCCGCCGCCGCCTGTGTCGCCCGGTCGCCCCGCGCGACCACCGCATAGTCGTCCCAATCGACGCGTTTGGTGCGGCGCTTGTAGGTCAGGGTCGAGTTCGGCCAGTTGTTGGTGATGCGACCGTCTTCGGTCTTGTACCAGCTGGTGCACCCCGCCGCGAAGACGCTGTTAGCGTTGTCTTCCTGTACGCCCCGGTCCCACTCGGCCTGGGCGCTCGGGCGCACATCCACATAGGCCAGCGCATCGTCACGCAGGCGCCTAGCGATCTGCGTCACATAGGCGGTCTGGCATTCGATCATGTAGATGATCGAGTTGTGGCCGAGATTGGTGTTGGGCCCGTACAGCAGATAGAAATTCGGATAGCCCGAAACGCCGATCCCCAGATGCGCGGCGGCGCCCTTCTGCCATTCTTCACGCAGGTCGCGCCCGCCCAGACCCTTGACATCGATGGGCCCAAGGAAATGCGTCGTGTCGAAGCCGGTGCCGTAGACGATGATGTCCACGTCATGGTCCTTGCCGTCGCGGGTGCGGATGCCCGTCTCGGTGACGCGCTCGATCCCCGCGGTCTCGATTTCCACATTGTCGCGCCCCATGGCGGGCCACCAGTCATTGGAGAACAGCACGCGCTTGCAGCCGGGATCGTAGTCCGGCTCCAGCTTGGCGCGCTTGGCCTCGTCCGCCACATGGGTTTCCGCTTCCTTGCGGTGCGCCTTGCGCAGCGCCCAGCCCATATGCCGGAAGCTCAAGAGCAGCTGCTCGCCGTTGAGCCACATGCGCGTGCGCTGGATCCACATCAGCCACGGGAAGCGGCGGTAGAGGTTCTTCTCCCATTCGAAGAACTGCCGTTCCGGCCGCGGCAGCACCCAGCTGGCCGAACGCTGGAAGATCGTGACCTTGCCCGCCTCCTTGGCGATCTCCGGCACGAACTGGATGGCGCTGGCGCCGTTGCCGATCACGGCCATCTTCTTGCCGCGGATATCCACGTCATGGTTCCAGCGCGCCGAATGCCACGCATCGCCCCTGAAGTCTTCCGTACCGGGAATATTCGGCATCTGCGGCCGGTTGAGCTGGCCGGTCCCGGCGACCAGGATGTTGGCCTCGGTCTCCGCACCGGCCTCCAGCGTGATCTTCCACATACCCGACGCCTCGTCGAAGGCGGCGGCCCTGACCGGCGTGTTGAGCTTGATCTTGGGGCTCAGGCCATACTTTTCGACCACGCCGTCGAGATAGGCCTTGATCTGCTTGTGGTCGGCAAACTTGTTGCGCCATTCCGGGCTCATCTCGAAGGAGTACTGGTAGAGATGTAACGGCACGTCGCAGGAGCAGCCGGGATAGGTGTTGTCCCGCCAGGTGCCGCCGATATCCCCGGCCTTCTCATAGATGGTGTAGTCGATGCCTGCTTCCTGCAGCTTGATGGCCTGGCAGATGCCTGCGACCCCGGCGCCGATGATGGCGACCTTGAGCGGCGCGGCCGCCTCGCGATAGCTCGACAGATCATGAACCGATGCCATGACGTCCTCCCGGATGGTTTCCTGATGCGCGACGCCCTGGGCCTCGTTCGGTGGGCCGGGCTGTCGCGAAAGTCTCAATTGGTGTCGGGGGTTAGAATAACGCGGATTTGCCATACGCAAAGGGGCGTCTTGGCATCTTCCTGCACGCTTCTGGAAACCGCGCCGCCCGTGCTACCACAGGCGCCAGACACACCGATTTCCACCGACCCCGGAGCGACGCCATGGCCGAAAGTCCCGCCACCACCGATTTGTCCGACGATCACGGCGACGCCGTGCGCGTGCTCGACCCGATCTTCGCCGATTTCGGTAAGCGCGAGGCGTTTCACGGGCCGGTCAAAACCCTCAAATGCTTTGAGGACAATGCCAAGGTGCGCGAGGCGGTGGAAGGCCCGGGCAACGGCCAGGTACTGGTCGTCGATGGCGGCGGCTCCGAACGCTGCGCCCTGTTCGGCGGCAACCTTGCCGAGCTTGCCGAGAAGAACGGCTGGGCCGGTGTGGTCGTCTATGGCTGCATCCGCGACATTGGCGAGATCGAGACCTTCGACATCGGCATGAAGGCCCTTGCCCTGCACCCCAAGAAATCCGTCAAGGCCGACGGCGGCAAATACGATGTCCCCGTCACATTCGCCGGCCACACCATCCGCCCCGGCGACTGGCTCTACGCCGACCGCGACGGCATCGTCGTCTCGGAGAAAGAGCTTTAGGCGGGGCCGGTTTTCGGCCCAAGCCGCATGGCGAGGCTGACCAGCAGGCAGACGGCTGAGAGGCCGGCCACCAGTGCCAGCGGCGACCATGCCGCCTGTTCGTAGAGCCACGTGCCGAGCAGGGGTCCGATGACAAATCCGCCCGCCATCGCAGCGGACACAAGGCCAAGCGCTGCCCCCTGTTCCTGCGGACCGACCTGAACCGATCCAGCCGCGTTGACGCCGGGGAACAGCAGCCCGAAGCCAAGTCCGAACACGCCGAACGCCGCCATGCTCCACGGCACGTTTGGTGCTGCCAGAACGGCGATCGCGCCGACTATGCCGATCGAGAGCCCGGACCGCACCAGCGCACCGGGCGACGGTTTGAAGATCTGCACAATGACGGCCTGCGCCAGCAGCATGGCAAACGCCATGCCGGCGATCAGCAGGCCCACTGTCGAGGCCGTTTGCTGCGCGCTCTGCGCGAATTTGTCCTGAATGTAGAAGGCCGTGGTCTGCTGAATGATGGCAAAGCTGATGAAGATCGCCAGCGTGAGCAGGATCACGCCGCGGATGCGCGGATCTGAGATTTTGAGAGCAGGCGTATCGCCGCTGCCGTGCCGCCGGGGCTCCGGAAGAAAGGCCCAGGCCACGATTGCCAGACCAAGGGCAAGCATGGCCGCGCTCACGATCGGCACCACCAGGCCAAACCCTGCAAGCGCAGCGCCGAGCGCCGGTCCAAGGATTGATCCGATGCCGAAAGCGGCCCCCAACGCAGCCATGCCTGCCGACCGGGTTTCGTCGGTCGTGATATCCGCCACATAGGCTGACGCCGTAGGCTGAACGGCGCTGGCAATTAATCCGTATACGGTACGTGTGGCAATCAGGGCAGCCAGCGCCACCATCGGGAGCATCATGCTTTCGAGGCCGGCATAGAGCACACCGGCAAAGGCGAAGGTCGACACGGCATAGCCGGCCAGCCCGAGCACGAAGACGGGTCGCCTGCCCCATCGGTCGGCAAGCCTGCCCCAGAGGGGCGACGACACGACAACGGCAAGCGCCGCCGCGGTGATGATGAGGCCCACATGGATTTCCCGCAGGCCGATCTCACGTGCGATTGGCCCCAGCACCGCAAACAACACGGTCTGCCCCATGGAAAACGCCATCAGGCCACTGATCAGAATGACGTAGGACACACGATGGCTGGTGCCGCCGCCGCTTTCGTCTTGCGGCACCCGATCCTGCGCAGCGTCCACCATGGCGTCCCCTCCCCTTTGGCATCCGGGAAACCATGCCATAGATGCGAATGATTATCAATAACGCTTCCGGCGCAGACTAAGGCAGGCGAAATCAGCACCGTACTCACACTTTCCCAGTCGAGAGGGTCAAACAAAGGTGACGCGCCAGCCGTCCGCGTCGCGCGGCGCATGGTGCAGCAGGGTGCCGTTGGGCAAATGACCGAAACCGTCGCGCCCGAGTGTCCGCTCGAGGGACCAGTAGGCGGCGCCGTGGCCAACGATCAGCGCCGTGCCGTCGCCCGCCAAGGCGCGGGCCGTGGCGGCCGCGATCCGAGCCGTGAAAGCATCGAACGGTTCAACCCCGTCGGATGTCTCACCCAGCCGCCAGCCCGGCAGCCAGTCGCGGTCCGTCCCGCCTTCCCACGCACCCCAGAAAGCTTCCTTCAGTCCGTCATCCAGGGTGACCGGCAGGCCGAGCACCTCCGACGCGATTTCGGCCGACTCCCGCGCCCGGGCGAGCGGGCTGCTGACAATCCGCTGCACCTGTCCCGCCTCGAGCCGCGCGACGGTGCGCGCGACCTCCGCCCGGCCCGCGGCATTGAGCGGAACATCCGCCTGCCCCTGGCAGCGGCCTTCGACATTCCAATCGGTCTGGCCATGACGCAGATAGAAGAACGCGATACGCGGCAGGGACATCAGGCGTTACACATCCAGCCGGGCGGCGCGCTGTTCGGCGAGCGCGGTTGAGACTTCGGTGAACTTGTCGTCGGTGAGCGAGTAGAACAGCATGGCGATGGCACCGAGCACAAACAGGACGACCGGGCCGAGCGCCACCATGAACAGGATGCCGTCCAGCGCCTCCGGTGTCTGCGCCTCGTTGGGGACGTAGCCGGTGACGGACAGCACCATCGCCGCCCCGGCGCCGCCCACCGCCATCGCCATCTTCTGGAAGAAGCTGGTGGCCGCATAGATCGCCCCGTCGGCGCGCACGCCCGAGCGCAGCTCCGCATAGTCGACAGCATCCGGCAGCATTGACCAAGCCATCACGGTCGGCCCCGCAAACATGATCGCGCCGAGGCACGAGACCAGGAAGATCAGCGCGATCTGGTCCGTCGGCGTCAGCCACAGGGCGACACCCATGAGGCAACCACCGAAGGCGCCGGCGAGATAGGTCAGCCGCTTGCCCAGCCGCTTGGCAAAGAAGGGCACGATAACGATGCCAATGAAGTTGAAGACGGCGACCGCGACCATGAAGGTCGGCACCAGGTCTTCGCGGCCCACATCGTAGATGAAGTAGTAGATGATCGCCGCCGACCGCACGGTGAAGGCCATCATGCCCATCCAGAAGGCGAAGATCAGCAGCGCCAGCGGCCACCCCCCGGCCTTCAGGGCACGGAGGATCTGCGAGACACCCGGCACGTCCTCATGGGCGAACTCCCGCTCCCGCGTGGTGAGGAACGCGACTGCCAGCAGCACGCAGGCGAGCACACCGAACACCGCAAGCGTCGACTGGAAGCCCTGCGCCCCGCCGCCGAAGCCATCCACCATGGGGATCGTCAGCGCCGCCACCATCAGCCCGCCGAGCATGGCGAAGGCCATGCGATAGGTGGAGAGCACCGTGCGCTCATGAGCGTCCGCCGTCAGCGCCGAGGTGAGCGACGAATAGGGAATGCTGACCACCGTGTAGGCAATGCCGAACAGGATGTAGGTTGCATAGGCGTAGACGACCTTGCCGGTTTCGGAGAGGTCCGGCGCCGTGAAGGTCGCAACCCCCATCACCGCCAGCACCGGACCCCCGAACAGCACATAAGGACGGAAACGCCCCCAGCGCGTGCGCGTCCTGTCGGCGATCACACCCATCACAGGGTCGGTCACCGCATCGACCACCCGCGCCACCAGAAAGATCGACGCCGCCGTCGCCGCCGCGATGCCCGCGACGTCCGTATAGAAGAACAGCAGGTAGAGCAGCGCCGACTGGAAGAACAGGTTCACGGCGAAGTCGCCGACGCCATAGCCTGCCCGGGTGACCACCGGCAGCGCCCTGCCCGTCTCACCCACCGACACCTCTGCCCGCATGTTCTGGTCTTCCCTGGCCCTGATCGGCCGCGTCTCGTTTGACCGGCCGGACCTCCCGAAGGGCCAGCCATCCGCGCGGCGAAACGCCAGAGTATCAGCGGGAAAAACGCGCGAAACCCACAAACCCACATTTCTTACTTGCGAATGATTATTAATTACGGGTATCAACGGCGACCCACCTGATAGCCGGAGTCGCAGATGCGCCAGTTTCCCGAGTCACACCCTGTCCCCGCCGAAGCCAAAGGCCTTCCGGCATCCGACCCACCGGCGGCACTCGACGGCCTCTCCTTCGCGCCGCGCCTCATTATCTGGGCGGCGCGCCTGTGGTGGCAGGACCGCGGGGCGAAAGACGGCAGCCGCCGGATGCTGGCCCAGGCCTTCACCCTGGCCCGCTGCCCCGGCGCCGAGACCGCCTTTGACGAACTGATGCTGATGGCCCTGCACGGAGCCTGCCGACATCTCGACTTTGCATGCCATGTGGAGCGCCTGGGACGGGACGAGCAAGCGCTTCTGGACGTGATCGCCGCCTTTCAGGATCACGCGGTGATCGGTGGCGAACGGGCCCTGGACGCCTGGCTGCCCCCGGCAACGGCGCGTTTGGCCAGCGATTCCGCCATTCTGCTGGCGAAAAGGCTGTCCCGGGCCGGGTTGCTGATCAGCGAGAAGCAGATCCATTGAGGATATATATGTAAGATTCAGGATATAAAGATATCTTGATATATTGATTGGACTCCGCTTAGAGTGCGCAGCGTTGTTTCACCGGCGCTGCCCGCTCCTGCTTCTGCGCAACCAGGCAGCGCCCCGTCCGGCCCCCATGCCGGCCTGCACAAAAGGGGACTGCCTGCCATGACCGATACACCCGCCGACGCCCGCTCGATCCGCTCTGCCGTCCTCGGCTTTCCGCGCATCGGCGCCCGCCGCGAGCTCAAATTCGCCACCGAGAAACTCTGGCGCGGCGAGATCGACGCCGAGACGCTGGACGAGACCGCGGCCCAGCTGCGCACGCGCCACTGGATCGCCCAGCGCCAACGCGGCATCGACGTGATCCCGTCCAACGACTTTTCGCTCTATGACCAGGTGCTCGACATGACGGTGTTGCTCGGCGCGATCCCGCAGCGTTATGGCTGGCAGCAGGGCACCCCGGTTGATCACGCGACCTATTTCGCCTGCGCCCGCGGCACCGACACCGCTCCGGCCATGGAGATGACCAAGTGGTTCGACACCAACTACCACTACCTAGTGCCGGAGTTTGACCCCGAGACGCAGTTCATCCTTGCCCGCACGACACCCCTCGATCACTGGCAGGAGGCGCAGCAGCTCGGCGTCACCACCCGCCCTGTGCTGATCGGCCCCATCACCTATCTGCTGCTTGGCAAGTCGAAGACACCCGGCCTTGAACCCCTGTCGCTGCTGCCCAAGCTGTTGCCGGTCTACGCTGAACTGCTGGCCCTACTGAAGCGCGCCGGTGTGACCGACGTGCAGATCGATGAGCCGGTGCTGGTCACAGACCTCCCGGACGGCGCGGCGGACGCCTTCCGCGCGGCCTATGACGTGCTGACGCGCGATGCCCCGCAGATCATGCTGACCACCTACTTTGGCGCCCTTGGTGACAATCTCGATCTCGCCCTCGACCTGCCGGTTGCTGGTCTGCACCTGGATGCGGTGCGCGGCGGCACCGAGATCGACAAGGCAGCCGCCCGCATCAGTGCGGATCGGACGCTCTCCCTTGGTCTCATTGATGGCCGCAACATCTGGCGCGCCAACCTGCCCGAGGCCCTGACCCGCGCCCGCGACATTGCCGCCACTCATGCAGGTGACATCCAGATCGCCACCAGCTGTTCGCTGCTGCATGTGCCGGTCGATGCAAGCCTTGAAAGCAGGCTCGATGCGGAACTCAAGACCTGGCTGGCCTTCGCCACCCAGAAGCTGGATGAAGTAGCGAGCCTCGCCCTTGGCCTGCGCGACGGTGACGCCGCCATTGAAGGCCCGTTGCGGGTGAGCGACGGCGCTGCCCGCGCCCGCGCCCGCAGCAAGCACACCTACAATCCGCTGGTGCGCGGCCGCCTGGCCTCCCTGCATGCGTCGGACGCCGAACGCCAGGCCGCATTCGATATCCGCCGGGCCGCCCAGGAGGATATCGGCCTGCCGCCCCTGCCGACCACGACCATCGGCTCCTTCCCGCAGACCAGCGAGGTCCGCAAGGCCCGCGCCGCCCACAAGCGCGGCGACATGACGGACGCGGCCTATGACGCGTTCCTCAAGGAAGAAACCGAAGCGACCATCCGCAAGCAGGAAGAGCTCGACATCGACGTGCTGGTGCATGGCGAGTTCGAGCGCACGGACATGGTCGAGTATTTCGGCGAGAAGCTCGACGGCTTTGCCTTCACCACCCATGGCTGGGTGCAGAGTTACGGCTCACGCTGCGTGCGCCCGCCGGTGATCTTCGGCGATGTCAGCCGCCCCGGCCCCATGACGGTCGACTGGGCCCGCTATGCCCAGAGCCTCACCGACCGGCCGGTCAAGGGCATGCTCACCGGCCCCGTCACCATCCTGCAATGGTCCTTCGTGCGCGACGACCAGCCGCGCAGCGACACCTGCCGCCAGATCGCCCTCGCCATCCGCGATGAAGTCGCGGATCTGGAAGAGGCTGGCATACGGATCATTCAGATCGACGAACCGGCCTTCCGCGAAGGCCTTCCCCTGCGGGCGGCGGATCGGGAGACCTATCTCGACTGGGCGGTCAACAGCTTCCGGCTGTCGGCAAGCGCCGTCGGCAACGCGACGCAGATCCACACCCATATGTGCTACTCGGAGTTCAACGACATCATGGATGCCATCGCCGCGCTGGATGCGGACGTGATCTCCATCGAGACGTCGCGCTCCGACATGGAACTGTTGTCGGCCTTCAGCGACTTCCACTATCCCAACGGCATCGGCCCGGGCATCTGGGACATCCACGCCCCGCGGGTGCCGGACACCCCGGAGATCAACCGCCTCATCTCCAAGGCGGCGGAGGTGATCGATCCGAAACACCTGTGGGTCAACCCGGACTGCGGCCTCAAGACCCGCGGCTGGCCGGAAGTGGAAGCGTCGCTCGCCAACATGGTGACGGCAGCCAAGATCGCCCGGCAGCGGCTATCCAGCTAGCTCCGCGCCAGTCTCACCCGACAAGGCGGGCCGCCACCTCATCGGCGGCCCGCAGGCCGGACTGCATGGCCCCGTCGATGTAGCCGATGCCGCGCGTTGCGGTTTCCGATCCCGCCCAGTGGATGCGCCCGCAGGGCTGCCGCAGCGCCTCGCCGAAGCTGGTAAGCACGCCGGGACCCGCATGGGACACGTAGCAGCCAAGGCTCCATTCCTCCGCGACCCAGTCCAGTTCCGCATAGTCGATGGGTTCGCGGGCGTCTTCGCCGAAAAAGGCCACGGCCGTCTCGACGATCGCAGCCCGGCGGGCGTCGCGGCCGCGTGCTGAATACTCCACCGCCTTGTCGGCATCGATGAAGCCGACCAGAACGCCCATCGACAGATCCTCCGGACTGCGGTCCACCATAACGCCGCAGGCGAGGTCGTCGCTCAGGCCGAGACCCGAAAAACCGTGCTCGCGCCAGAACGGGGTTTCATAGGCGAGATGCAGCTTGATCACGGTGCCCATCGGCATGCGCTGCATCAGATGCGTCCGCATGACCGGCAGCGCATTGGCAAAGTCAATCCGCGCGGCAAGCGACGGCGCCAGGGCAACGATGACCTGCGCCCCCCGCACGGTGCCCCGGTCGGTTGTCACGTCAACGGACGATTCGCCCTGACGGATGGCGCGCACCGGCGCCTCGAAACAGACCGGCCCGCGAAGACCACGCGCGATGCCTTCGGCAACCTGCTGCATGCCGCCGCGCACGGTGAACTCCTGCGCTCCGCCTTCAAGGCCGTCCGCGATGTCAAACCCGCCTGCTGCGCGCAACTGGTCGAGGAAGCACAACAGCGACATCTGCTGCGTCTCGCAGGAGAAAGCGGAGCGGACGAAGAGCCGCAGATACTGCGCTGCTGCCGCGGTCCACATGTTGCGTGAAATCCAGGTTTCGAGCGTCTGCGCATCCCACGTTCCGGCCATGTCACCGCGCCAGGCATCGTCCGGCAGCGACATCGCCATGGCATCAAGACGATGCCGTGCGCGCGCCAGGTCCCGCGAGGCCGCGAAGGACAGACCTTCTTCGTCCTCACTGAAAGTCTTCTTCTCGCCGAGCAGATGAAGAGCAAACCGCCCGCTCTCATATTGCCGGTCAAGCGTGAGGCCCTGAGCGTCCACCTCCGCCATGATCAGCGTCTGATGCGTGCCCAGCCACTGCCCGCCCAGATCGACCGGCACGCCGCCGACCGTGCCGGCCATGGTGCGCCCACCGACGCGCGACCGCGCCTCGACCACACAGACCGAAAGGCCGCGTGCTTCGAGGGCGCGGGCGGCCGTCAGCCCGGAAAAGCCCGCGCCGACCACCACCACATCGGCCGAGGTCGGCAGATCCTGCATGTGTGCTGCTTCCATGGCGCTTCCCTGACCGCAACAGGAGCTGCGGCGCTTACTGACTGTTCGTTGTTGCGTGTCAGGTTGCGTCGGCGAGGGTTGAAGTCAAGGTGCCGCGGTCGCCATCAGGCGGTCAGCTCAGCAGCCACGGCACGTGCCGCCCTGTCGCCCGACTGGATGGCGCCGTCCATATAGGAGCGCCATTCGCCTGCCGTTTCGGTACCGGCGAAATGGATGTGCTGATGGGGCGCGAACAGATCCAACGCCTTAGACCAGCCACCAATGCCGCGCCGGCTGGCATAGCCGCCGAGGCTGAAGCCGTCGGCGTTCCAGTCATAGGAGCGGCCGCCGGTCGCATCCGGCACGTCACGTCCATAGGTTTCGGACAGGAACTGCGTGAAGGCGGCAATACGCGCGTCTTCGTCCGGCGCCGCCGCCCCCAGCGCATCGGCGCTCGGCCCTGAGGTGAACGCCACCAGCAGATAGGTCGGCGCGCCTGCGGGCGTCGCGTCGGAAATGCCATGGAACATGCCGCCGGGATTGACGATCGCCCCGGACAGGCCGCCGTCGCGCCACCACGGCGTGTCGAACTCGGCGAGCGTCTTGTAGACCCGGCCAAGCTGGAAGGTGGCGAGCGCCGCCTGCCGGTCCGCAGGCAGTGCCGGCATCAGGCCCAGCTCCGGATAAAGCTGCGGCGGCACGGCAATCACCACGCGGCGCGCCCGGAATGCTCCGGCAGCGCTTGTCACGGTCACACCGTCCGCATCCTGCACAATGCCTGAAACCGGTGCGCCGGTCAGAATGGCGCCTTCCAGATGCGACGCCTGATAGTCGGCCAGCACACCCGCGCCACCGTCGATGAACCACTGCTCGGCATTGTCGGCGCCTTCGAGCCCGCCCATCGTCTCGCCCTGCTTGATCATCTCATAGGCGGAGATTTGCTCGAGCCGCATGCACAGGCCGTCGGCGAAACCGCCGCCGAACAACCGGTCGAGATCCTCGCCCCACACTTTAGAGCGGATGAAGTCGGCTGCGTTGATGGCATCGAGCGCCGCCATATCGGTCACGCTGACGCCGTCCATGGCGCTGCCGAGGCGGAAATAGCTCCACAACGCCCGTAATTGCGCGGTGAAGGACAGGGGCTCGGCGTCGCCGTCATAGCGCGTGACATCGCCGCTGTCCGTGACGAACAGGTAGTCGCCCGGCACATGTACCGGATGGGTGGTGATGCCGGCCTCCTTGCCCAGCGCCGTCACATTGGGCTGATAGTCGCTGATGAACTGAGCGCCGAGGTCGATCCGCGTGCCCGACGGCAGCGCCACCGAATACACCCGCCCGCCGACGCGGTCGCGCGCTTCCAGCAGCAGCACCGACAGACCATGCTCCTTCGCCCGCCGGGCCGCTGTAAGCCCTGCCAGCCCGCCACCGACGACGATCAGGTCATGGGACGATTGCTGCGCCGTCGCGCCCGTTGCGGAAGCAGACACACCGGCAGCCATCAGCGCCGACGCGCCCGCTACCGTGCCCAGCATGCGCCGCCGGGTCCAGTCATCAGATGCCATGGACTGACCTTTCCTACTCTGCCGCCATGCGCAGGCCCTGCTGCTCGGCGATCTCCGCCGCCACGCGGATGCCCGACTGCAGTGCCCCGTCCATATAGCCCTGCCACTGGGTCGCGGTTTCCGTCCCCGCCCAGTGAACGCGCCCGCACGGTTCGCGCAGCGCTTCGCCAAAGGTGGTCATGACGCCCGGCGCCATATGCGCCACATAGCACCCCTTGCTCCACTCCTCGGCCATCCAGTCATTGTCGATATAGTCGATCGGATTCTTCGCTTCCGGCCCGAAGAACTGAACCGCCGAGTCAATCACGGCCTGGCGGCGGGCATTGTCACCGGCGGGCGAGTACTCCACCGCGGCATCCGCATCAATGAAGCCGACCAGAATGCCACAGGACAAATCCTCCGGAGACTGATCAAAAAACACATTGCAGGGCAAGAGGTCGCTCACGGCCATGCCCGAGAGACCCTTGTCGCGCCAGAACGGCCTCTCATAGGCAACATGCACCTTGATGACCGTGCCCATCGGCATGCGCTGCATGAGATGGTCTCGCGCGACCGGCAGCGCGTTGGAAAAATTGATCCGGCTCGCCAGGGCCGGCGGAATGGCGATGACCGCGCGGTCGGCGACAACGGTGCCGCGATCGGTGAGAATCTCCACATGGGTGTCGTGCTGGGTCACGGCGCGGGCGGGTGCCTCGTAGATCACCGGTGACTTCAGCGCTGCCGCCATCTTCTCGGTGATCTGGTGCGCGCCGCCGCGGAACTTGGCTTCCTGCGCACCGCCTTTGACGCCAAGCAGGATGTCCATGCCTTCGCCGCCGCGGATGTATTCGATGAAATACAGGAAGGAGACGTGCTTGGGCTCGCAGCACAACAGCGACCGCGAGACCATGCGCAGGAATTCACGCGCCGGACCCGTCCAGACATTAGCCTGAATCCAGGTCTCGAAGGTCATGCTGTCGAGACCGGCTGCATTCGCGGCGGTCCATGGCGCGTCCGGCGGCAGCGAGAACGCCAGCTTGTCGATTTTTGCTGTAACGCGCTGAAGCTCAAGCAGCGACACGAACGGCATCGACGGCACATCCCCGCCGGAGGTCGAGCGCTTGCCCTTGAAGTCGAGGACGGACCGGCCTTGCCGGAATTGGTCGTATTTCTCAACGCCCTGGGCTTCCGCTTCCGCCAGAAGCAGCTTCTGCTGCGGGCCGACCCACTGGCCGCCACGGTCAATCTTGTGACCGGCGATATGTCCCGGCTTCAGCCGGCCGCCGACCCGGTCGCGCGCTTCAAGCAGACAGACCGAGAGGCCCCGCGCTTCGAGTTCCAGCGCTGCCTTGAGACCGGCCATGCCGGCGCCCACCACCGCGATATCGACCCTGCGGTCGATCGTTCCCTGCTGTTCGCTCATGATCTGTCCTCCCTGAGTGACCGGATCGCCGGCCAGAAATCAGTTGCCTTCGCCGCTGTGAGCAGTAATTTAGTAAACGCGTTTATTTTAATCAAGCCCCAATTTTGTGAGGCATAAAGGGCCCCATGTCAGACGCCCCGACAAAAGCGGCCGCCCGCGGCCGCCCGCGCCGCTCCAAGGCCGATACCGAGGAAATGCGCGCCCGCATCATGGCGGCTGCACGCGACCTGTTCGCGCGCGACGGCTATGAGGGCGTGTCGATGCGCAAGCTGGCGGCGGCGGCGGGGTGTGCCCCAGCGGCGCTCTACGCCTATTTCCCCAACAAGCGGGCCGTGCTGCGCGTGTTGTGGCAGGACATTTTCGCGGACCTGACAAAAGCCATGACGGCGGAGATACACCGGGCCGACGACCCTTTGGTGCGGCTTCACAACATCACCGCCGCCGCCATCCGCTTCTGGCTGGCACGGCCGGACGACTACCGGGCGATCTTCCTGATTGAGGACGAGCCGCTGGGTCCCGACGGCACTTACTTTGCCGAAGAGGTTGGCGCGCGCGAGAGCCTTGGACTGTTCGTGACGGCCGCTGCTGATGCGGTCGCTGCAGGCGGGCTGCGGCTGACAAACCCCGAACGGATCGCCAGCATGTTCATGACGGCCATGAACGGCATTGCTCTTAACCTGATCACCATCCCCGAACAGGACTGGGGCGATCCGGAAGTCGTGATTGATGACATGGTGTCGACACTGATTGCGGGCCTCAAGGCTCCTTGAGCACGCACGTGCAAAAGCGCAGGCGGACGCTGCGGCGTGTCGACATCGGCGGCGCTTTTCTCCATACTCCGCCGCACTTCACGACGCCAAGCCACACAGGATTTGAGCCGCAATGTCAGACGACAGCCTGCCCGACCGCATCACCGTTCTGGCCAAGGAATTCACGCCCGCCGCGATGGAATTCCACCGCCGGCACATGGCTGAAAAGGGATACCGTCTCGATGGCGGAATCACGCCGCGTCAGTTCCAGGTGACGGACGGTCTGGGCGATCCGGAGATCCTGTTCGACGGCGACATGTACTACGCCGCCACCTTCGTCAAATCGAGCGTCGACGACTAGGGCGCACAGCCCCTCTACGTCCCGCGTTGACTGTCCATGAAGGCCTCGACCGCGCGCGCAATGGCACGGCCGTCGATGGCCCTGAGCGTCACCGGCCCCGGCGGTCCGGGCAGCGATTCACGCACGCCCATCAGCGTTTCCTGATGCACCTGCCCTGTCGTCATCAGCAGCAGCTGCTGCGCGGCGCCTTTGGCGGTGGGTGACGGTTTGGGCAGCCGCCCGGCCTTCGCCGCCGACGTCAGGCAGGCTGCAAGGCGCCGCGTCGCCTCCCCGAACGAGACGTCATAGAGCTTGCCCGGCAGGTCCGGAAACTTGGGCGCGCTGCCAAGCACCATGCGCTGCAGCGCCACCGCATCGGTCCAGGCCATGTTGGCCAGCACCGCCGCGCAGAAGCTGCCCAGCTCGCCCGCAAGGTCATCCGCCTTGGGGTCGGGCACCGGAATGCCGTGCACGAACAGCTCACCCGCATAGTCTGCGATGTCCTGATAGAGCGCATCCTTGCTGGAGAAATACGCATACAGTGTCCGCTTGGTCGTGCCCGCGCGCCGGGCCACCGCATCCATACTGGTGGCCTCATACCCGTTCTCCAGAAACTCCAGCTTGGCTGCCTGCAGGAAACCGGCCCGCTTGCCGGTCTTGGCGGCAACGGCAGCCACGGCATCCGGAAAATCGGAGGCCGGCGGATCGAGTCGGGCGGTCTTGCTCATGAAACCAGAAATAGCACGCCTGCCTCTTGAAATCCCGAACGGGAACGCCACCTTGCAAAGTATACTATACGGTATAGTATACTTCGTGTCTCGCAGGAGGGCCTCACATGAAAACCGTGATCATCACCGGCGCCACGTCTGGTTTGGGATTTGAAGCCGCGCGCGTCCTCGCACGTCAGAAGGACTGGCATCTGATCCTTGCGGGCCGTGACCCGCAGCGCAACGCCGACGCCGTGCGGAAGATCGGCCGCGGCCGGGCCCGCAAGCGGGTCGAGGCCATGGATCTTGATCTGGGGTCGCTGCAGTCCGTGCGCGACTTCGCCGCCGCCTTCAAGGCGCGCACCGACCTGCCGCCGCTGCATGCCCTGCTCAACAATGCCGGGCTGCAATTCACTTCGGGCGACAACCGGACGGAAGACGGCATCGAGGCCACCTTCCAGATCAACCATCTCGGGCACTTCCTGCTGAGCAACCTGCTCATCGACCACATGGCCACGCCGGGCCGCATCGTCTTCACGTCCTCCGGCACGCATATTCCCGGCGAGGCGCCCGGCATTCCGGTGCCGCGCTACCTCACCGCCGAGCAGATCGCCTTCCCCGACAAGGACCCCGAGCATGTGCAGGAGGCCAAGGGCCCGGCCGGCCGCCGGCGCTACTCCACCTCCAAGCTGTGCAATGTGCTGAACACCTATGAGCTCGACCGCCGCCTCGAGGCCACCGGGCGCGGCGCGTCCTCCGGCGGCATCGCGGTCAATGCCATCGACCCGGGCCTGATGCCCGGCACCGGCCTCATCCGGGACTATCCCGGCATTGCAAAGCTATTGTGGAAGACCTTGCTGCCGGTCCTGATCCTGCTGCCGGGAAACCAGAACTCTCCGCGCACCTCCGGCAAGCGCCTGGCGCGGCTTGCTTATGACCCGGCCTATGACGGGGTCAGCGCCAAATATTTCTCGCAAGGCAAGCCGAAGCGGTCGTCGGATATCTCCTATGACACCGAAAAATGGCGTGACCTGTGGGAGACCAGCGTCCGGCTGACGGGACTTACCCCGGGCGACAGCTCTGTGCTCGGCGACCTCTGACCTGCGGCAAAGCGTCCGATCGGTAACCAATCCCGCCGGATTTGCTTGCAATTGCGAATGCCTCTCAGTACATATTGCGAGTGAGACGCAATTATCCGTATGTCCGGAGAGCCCGCGCCGATGTTCGTCTGCAGTTGCAACGCCTATCGCGATAGCGAGATTGCCGAGGCCGCCCGCAAGGGGGCCCGCACCGCCTGCGAAGCCTATGAGGCTTTGGGCAACGGTCCCAATTGCGGCGGCTGCCTGGATACGGCGACAGAAATCGTCGACCAGGTGCACGCCGCCCGGGCTGCGTCCCACGCAGCCTTCAACACGGCGGCGGACTGATACGCATGTTCCTGTGGCGCGCACAGCTTGAGCGGGACATGCGCGCAAAAACGCGCCGCCAGTGCCCCGCTGAAGGCTCCGACGACGCGCTCGCGTCTTCAGAAAACTGTGAGTCCGACGAGCGGCCTAGCCTTCTGGGCCGGTGGATTCGGTATGCAGCTGCACGTAGTTCTGCAGCCCCATCTTCTCGATAAGGCTCTGCTGGGTCTCGATCCAGTCCACGTGCTCTTCCTCGCTTTCCAGAATTGACTCGAAAAGCTCGCGCGACACGTAGTCCTTGTGCGCCTCCGCGTCGGCAACCGCTGCCTTGAGGTCGGGAATGGCCTCAAGCTCAAGCGCCAGATCGCAGGCAATCACCTCTTCCACATTCTCGCCGATGCGCAGCCGTCCGAGATCCTGCAGGTTCGGCAGCCCTTCCAGGAACAGGATGCGCTTGATGAGCTCGTCCGCGTGTTTCATCTCGTCGATGGACGCGTCGTACTCGTGCTTTTCCAGTTTCGACAGGCCCCAGTCCCCCAGCATCCGCGAATGCAGGAAATACTGGTTGATGGCCGTCAGCTCGTTTTTGAGGATCTTGTTGAGGTGGTCGATGATGACCTTCTCGCCCTTCATGACGCTTTGTCCTTACGCTCGTACGGGTGAATCGATGTCCTAGCTCAAAGCTACCCTAGCACGGGTCGCCATCCTGCAGGACAGCCGCGACGGAATGTGCATTAGACGCCGTTCAAGCATGCAGACACACGCATTCCGGAGGCCACCCCTATGTCACGACGCGCTCTGATCGCCACACCTGCCCCAGTCATCGCTCTTGTGCTGACGCTCGGCGCAACCCAGGCCGCCGCCCAGTCCCGTCAGGAAATGTTTGCGCAGATCGACACCAACAACGACAGGATGCTGCAATTCACCGAGCTCGAAACATTCCGCGGCACCGTGTTCGACCGGCTCGACGTCAATGCCAACGGCTTTGCCGACCCGGAGGAACTGGAAGCGCTGCAGGAACAGGCTGCTGCCAACGGGCGTGTTGCACCGGGCGCGGTTGACCCGACGCGCGCGGACGGGGACGGCGACGGACAGATCAGCCGTATGGAGTTTGCTGCCGCCATTCCCGACCGCCTGCGCAATGCAGACAGCAACGGGGATGGCGCCCTGTCGCGCCGCGAGCTGATGGCTGCGCGGCGCTAAGGCGCGCGATCAGGCAAGCCCGGCGCGTTTCGCAAAAATCTCGATGACTTCGTCGCCTGCTTCTTCCTGCACGAAGTGACCGGCCTGCGGGATCGTATCGAAGGTTGCGCCTTCGATCATCGACGCCCACTGCTTGCCCCACTCGGGTGTGAAGACCCCGTCCGCATCCCCGAAGATGACATGCACGGGTTTGCCCGGCGTCTTCAGAGCTTCGAAACAACGCTCCTGGTCCTTGCCGTTACCCGCCTCATACTCCCAGTTGGGAATGCACCAGGGAAAGCGCCGTGTCCCGGCGCGGCTCTCGCCGCCTTCCATGAAGGGCGCCTCATAAGCCTTTTTGATCGCCGCCCGATCCGCATCCGGACGTTGGGCCGACAGGGCGACGATGGCCCCTGACGGGAAAAAGCCTTCCATTGCCGCGAGCCACAGCGGATTGCAGGCCGAGTCGCGCCAGAAATGGATGCCCGGCGAATACTCATAGCCCTCGTGATGCAGCCAGGTATTCATGATGACGAGGCGCGAGAAGCGCTCCGGCATGTCGACAGCCTGCCGCAGACCCGTCGGCCCGCCCCAGTCCTGCACGAAGATCGTGATGTCGGTGAGGTCCAGTGTCTCGATGAGATGCCGCAGCCGTTCGCAATGGCGTTCGATCACATACCAGTTGTCATCCACCGGCTTGTCCGACCGGCCGAAGCCCGCAAGGTCCGGTGCGATGACGCGAAAGCCCAGATCAAGCAGCGGCTGGATCATCTTGCGCGAGAGATACGCCCATGTCGGTTCGCCGTGCGTCAGCAGCGCCACCGGCGCGTCCTTGGGTCCCTCATCGATGTGGTGGACGCGCAGGCCCTCCCATTCAAGGTAGTGCGGCTCATAGGGCCAGTCCGGCAGGTTCTCGAAATGACTGTCGGGGGTACGGACGAATTTCATGTCACTCTCCTGGCGCTCACGGCGCGCTTTCAACAAAGACCCGTGCAACAACGGGATTAGATACGTAATAGATGTCGCGGCCCGGTCCCGGGCAGGGGAACATGCCGTTGGGGATGGGGGAGCCGGTGGTCACGCGCGCCTTCTCGGCACCGGTAGTCAGGTCAAGCACCACCAGATTGTCATCGACAGCGCCGTCGCGGAAATCGTCGACGACGAGCTCGTTGGTGTCGCGATAGACCAGCGGCTGCCAGAAATTGCGGATGTCGCTCTGCCATAGCGGTGTCAGCGCGCCCGCATCATCCGCCCTGAAGGCGGCGAGCCCGCCATTGCCGGTATCAAACCCGATCGCCAGATGCGCGCCCGGCACATAGACCGGCGGCGCGATGACAAAGCCGTTGACCTTGCCCGTCACCTGCGCACCAGTCGCGCCGCCACCGCTCATCGCAGCGGAGCGCAGCTTGACCGGTGTGAAGTCGAGGTCCGCCGCCGGGCTGCCATCGGCACCCCCAATCCCTTGCGAGCCCGAGGGATGCTCCGCGTGGATTGCGCGCACGCCGGGAATGTCGCCATTGTCATGGAACCAGACCCGCCCGTCGCCAAGGGTCGTGTCCCAGGCAAGGCCGGATCCATCCCCTTCGGACCGGTAGGGCACCGTCCACCCGTCATCGCGCGACAGCACGCCATCGGCATAGCTGTAGCGGAAGATGTTTTCGCGGCCGGGCACATAGATGAGTTCCTCACCGGACCCCTGCAGGTCGGAGGCAATCCGGCCCATGGATGGTTCCGGCATGTCCAGCGTCTGCACGATCTCCAGCGTGCCGGGCTCGAGAACCGCAAACCGGCTCACGCCGCTCCCGATACGCAGCTCCTTGGTCACCAGCCGCCCGTCCGGCATGACGAGGATGCCGTTATAGGGCCGGTCATCCGGCAGCTGCCGCTCCGCCACCACCTCGAGCGACGCCGACAGGCAGTGCATGTGGTTGCCGTTGACCACATAGAGGTGGCCATCCGCATGGGCGACCATCGCCCCACACCACACATGGCCACCGCAATTGAGCGGTCCTGAGGACGCGAGCGGCTCAAGCGTGAGCGGGTCAATCCGCTCGACCAGCCCATGCGCATCCGTCGCGCCCGGTTGCCCGCCCGAGAGCAGATACAGCTCGTCCGGATTGCGCCAGATGAACATGACGTTCCAGCGGCCGGTATCCCGCGATACCGCGCCCAGGGTTTCGCCGCGCTGGATGTTCAATCCGGGTCCGCGCGGCGATTTCTGCCGGCGGTTGCCGCCACACTCGACAGCAAACGGACTTGCCGGCCAGTAGCCCGGGTGCGGACTTTCGGTGTCGATCCCTGTCATCGCATTTTCTTTTATTGCACTAAAAGTTTTTAGGAATGTATAAACTGACCATGGCCATTGCAAGCGATTTGAGTCCTGCCGCCGCGTCTTCGGGCACGGGCCTGCGCGCGCAGCAGAAACGTGACCGCCTGCACCGCATCCTCGATGTCACCGAGGAGCTGATTGACGCCCATGGCGACGCCGGGGTGACCACTGAGGCAATTGCCGAGGCCGCCGGGTTCTCCACCCCGACGATCTACAACCTTGCCGGCACCCGCGAGGAGTTGCTGACCACGATCATGATCCGCAGCATGGAGACCTTCCGCCGTGAGGTTGAAGCGCTGACCACGGGCACGCCGCTGGAACGCGGCGCCGAGGCGGTGCGCATCTGTACCGGCATCTTTCTCAGGCGCGAACGGCTTTACAAGGAAGTGGTCATGCGCCTCGGCGGACCCGCGGGCATCGGCACGCCCTATTCGGGCCGCACGCCGGACCGGGTGCAGATAGACCTCATGACGGAAGCAGCCGCCGCCGGCATGCTCGTGCGCGGCACGTCGCCGGAGGTGCTCGGCCGCCAGATCTTCATGTCCTTCATCGGCGCCATGGCCGCCTGGGCGGCGGGCCGCATCGTCAATGCGGCCTTCGAGGCGCAGACACTGCACGGCTACTACGTGGCGGTTCTGGGTTACGCGGCAGAACCCTACCGCGCGACGCTTGAAAAACGCATGCGCCAGCAGGCGCGCAAACTTGCGCAGTTGCCGCAACCGGCTTAAGCCATCGGGCAAAGCACACAGCCAGCCGGAGGCAAAGTCATGTCCACCCCCGTCATCTTTGATGGTGTCCGCACCCCGTTTGGAAAGCATGGCGGCGCCATGTCCCGCCTGCGCGTCGATGAACTGGCGGCCGCGCCGATCCGTGACGTGCTGAGGCGCACGGGCCTCGACGGCGAGGCCGTGGAAGACGTGATCCTCGGCGACACCAATCAGGCGGGCGAAGACAGCCGCAACGTTGCGCGCAACGCCTCGCTGATTGCCGGTCTGCCGGAAAAGACCGGCGGCCTGACCGTCAACCGCCTGTGCGGCTCGGGACTGGCTGCTGTCATGGATGCAGGCCGCGCCATCAAATGCGGTGAAGGCGACATGTTCGTCGCCGGCGGCGTGGAAAGCATGAGCCGCGCGCCGCTGGTGATGTCGAAAGCAACCAGCGCCTTCGACCGCGGCCAGAAGATCGAGGACTCGACCATCGGCTGGCGCTTCCCCAACCGCGACCTGCTGCAGCGCATCGGCAACGACACGATGCCCCAGACCGCCGAGAACGTCGCCGAGCGCCTGGGCATCACCCGCGCCGACGCCGATACCTTCGCCGCAGCCTCACACCAGAAATATGAAACCGCGCTCGCATCCGGCTTCTTCGACGACGAGATCATGGATCTCGAAGTGCCCGCCGCCAAACGCAAGGCGCCGCCGGAGATCTGCAACGCCGACGAAGGCCCGCGCCCCGGCACAACCGTCGACGGCATCTCCGGCCTCAAGCCCATTCACGGAGACGGCGGCGTCGTGACCGCCGCCAATGCGTCCGGTATCAATGATGGCGCCGCGGCGCTGATCGTCGGCGATGAAGAACGCGGCAAGGCACTGGGGCTCACACCCCGTGCGCGCCTCGTCTCCGCGGCCATCGCCGGTGTCGAACCGCGCGTTATGGGTCTTGGCCCTGTCGATGCCTCGAAGAAGGCCCTCGACCGCGCCGGCCTTAGCCTCAAGGACATGGATGTGCTGGAGCTCAACGAAGCGTTTGCCGCGCAGGTGCTCGGCTGCCTCAAGCAGATGGACGTGCCGTTTGATGATCCGCGTGTGAACCCCCATGGCGGCGCCATCGCCATCGGACACCCGCTCGGTGCGTCCGGCGCCCGTCTGGCGCTGACCGCCATTCGCGCCCTCGAAGCCCAGGACAAGAAATACGCGCTGGTCACCATGTGCATCGGCATCGGCCAAGGCATCGCAGCCATCTTCGAACGCGCCGAATAGGCACGGGGCCGGTGGCAAAGCGTCTGCTCATCGTGGCTCATGCACCGTCGCCGAATACGGCGGCCATGCGCGACGCGGTGCTTGCCGGCGCCCGCCATCCGGATGTCAGCGGCATCGACATTGACGCCCGCTCCCCCTTCGACACCGGCCCGGACGAGGTCATGGCGGCGGACGGCATCATCCTCCTGACCACCGAGAATCTCGGCTACATGGCCGGTGCCATGAAGGACTTCTTCGACCGCACCTACTATCCGGTGCTGGAAGAAAAGCAGGGTCTCCCCTGCGCGCTGATCATCCGCGCCGGCCATGACGGCACCGGAACACGGCGCGGCCTCGACACCATCCTCACCGGCCTCAGATGGAAGCAGGTGCAGGACCCCCTGATCTGCAAGGGCGATTGGGACGAGGCCTTTCTCGCCGCCTGCGAAGAGACCGGACTGACTCTCGCCGCCGGTCTGGAAGCGGGCATTTTCTGACCGGCGCGATACGCCGTGATCAAACTATCTTCTCAGGCGCAAATTTCTTTCCTTTCCGGGAAATTAGGCTACCATTCACCCCTAATATGTTAGGGTAACCCCGTATTTCTTGGGGGAAGCTGTGACTCACCTCACAGGGCTGGTGCCCCTTCTGGACAAGGGCACGTCTGAAAGAATGATGAGCGTCGAGATCACGCCGCTGAAAGCACCCACGCATCCGGGTGCCCTGAAGCTCGTCTCGTACGTGGAAGAGAAGCGCGCTAACAACGACTGGCCGCGCCGGCGCAACCTGCCCGACAAGGCGCTGGCATCCATCATGCCCAACATCTTCATGCTGGCCCCGGCTGATCCGGATGGGGCCGATTGGCGCTTCCGCCTGGTCGGCCAGGAAATCGTCGACCGGCTCGGCTTTGATCCGACAGGCTCATTGATCAGCACCCTGTTCGCGCCGGAGGAAGCCCTGCGCCACGCGAAGGAGTACCGCGACGTGATTGCCGGCACGCGCGACAGCATCAGCCGCTGCGTGTTCAGGGGAATCGACCGCGACTTCCTGACCATGGAGATCATCCACGTGCCGATGCTCGGGGCGGATGGTGAGACCTTCTGGATACTCGGTGGTATGTTCTTCCGGACCTGACACCGATCCGGAAGGCCACACCGTGGCATCCCCGCCCCTGCCCCGCAGCTTCGACTACGATCCGCCCCGCGAGCCCTGGCTTGATGTGCTGCATGCGGACGACACGCTTGTCGTGCTCAACAAACCGACCGGCCTGCTCAGCGTCGCCGGCAACCGGCCGGGACTCGAAGACTGTCTTGTCGCCCGCGCACAAAACGAATGGCCCGGCGCCCTTTTGATCCACCGCCTCGACAAGGACACCTCCGGCGTCTTCATCATGGGCCGCCACCATCGCGCGCAACGCCACGTCAGCCGCCAGTTCGAGAGCCGCCGGGTGACCAAGCTCTATGTGGCCGAGGTGGACGGCAGCGTTGCAGACGACAGCGGCACGATTGATCTTCCGCTGGCAACCGACACCGACCGCCGACCCATGCAGAAGGTAGACCACAGCGAGGGCCGCCCTGCCGTGACCCACTGGCAGGTGCTTGAGAGGTCAGGCACCACCACCCGCCTGCTGCTGCGGCCGGAGACCGGACGCTCACATCAGCTGCGCGTCCATATGCGCGAGCTCGGCCACACGATCCTGGGCGACAATTTCTATGCGGATGATCGCGTGCTCGCGCTGGCTGATCGCCTGCGCCTGCACGCCATGGCACTGACCCTGCGCCACCCGGATGGCGGCACCCCCATGACCTTCTTCGCCCCGACGCCCTTCTAAGGACGCGTCACTGGGCGAGGGGCTTCACGGTAAAGACCGAAACCACGTAGAGGATGGCGAACTTCTGATGCGCGTCACTCATTGGCGCCAGCACACACTCAAAGGCAACATGTTGCCGGTCCTCGTGCGCCACATTACCCGTCGCCCTCAGGGCTTTCCCCTGGGTGATGACCGCGTTGGCCGCGCCAAACCACCGGGCAAGCACCTGCGGGTTCAGCGCTTCATCCAACGGACGGTCGGTCAGCGGACCGAATATGCTTTCGAACTCGGATCCGATGACCCTCGCAGATATCGAGTCCAATGTGCCGTCAACCAGAGACAGGTTGAACAGGCTGAGATGCCGCAGATCTGCAGCGAAGCGCCCGGGATTGATATCACGCCGGTCGGGCATGTCCCGGCCGTCGGCCATGTCGCACCAAAGCGCATACCCGCGCTGAGCCGCCGGGTGCTCGAACTGCAACGCGTGATCGATATCGATCGCCTGAAAAGACGCGTCAGAGAATGGAGAAGGCGTGACGAAGGATGACATCGACAGAACTCCGCGGCGGCGACACAAGGCTGGCCACCTGTCTCAATCCGATATGTCCGCTCGGCATACTCGCGTAGGTAGCATAATTTCTGGTTAAACTATGGCGAGAGTCGGGTTCTTCAAGCCTGCTTCAGGAAGTCAGCCAACTGGCCGGCCACCCGGGCATTTGAGAGCGGCCGGTCGAGTGTGGCCTTGGCGGCATCGCGCGCCGCCGCACCTTCCGACTGCCCGTAGGCGTCAATCAGGTCAGCTTCATACACGGCATCAAATTCCGGATGCGGCTGCAGACCCAGGGCCCAGGACCGTCCATCGCGGCCCGCATAACGCAGACCGGCGATCTCGCAACGTTCGGAGCGGTGGGTGATCTCGGCACCGTCCGGCACCGTCATCACCTGATCGCCGTGAAATGCCATCAGCGTTTCGCGGCTGCCGTCTGTAACGACGGTGTAATCAATGGCGCCCATCACCCGGCCTCCGGGATGCTTGATGACGTCCGCGCCCATGGCCTGTGCCAGCACCTGATGTCCGAAGCAGATACCGACAACCGGCACGCCTGCGTCACGCGCCGACCGGATGAAGACTTCCAGCGGCGGGATCCAGTCATGATCCTCATAGACGCCACAGGCCGAGCCGGTGATCAGCCAGCCGTCGCGCGCCTCCGCTGAGCCGGGCAGCCCGCCGTGTTCGACATCATGGCTGTCGAACACCAGCCCGTTGCCGTCGAGCAGCCGCTCGAACATCACGTCATAATCCGGATGCCGGTCCTGCAACCGCCGCGGCACATGGCCCGTCTTGAGAATACCGATCTTCATGACAGCGCTCTTACCACAAGCGCCACCAAGAGATGAGACGGATCGCGACTAGATCAGCCCGTCGGCGCGGGCCCTGGCCTGCATCGCACGCGTCGTCTCGCCATTGCCGTCCGGCGTCCAGCCCGGCGCCTGGAACACATAGCCCAGCGCTGCGCGCAGCGACGGCGCGGCTTTCACGTCACGCCAGATGGCCACCCATTCGTGGAACATCACCTTGACGGGGTTCCGGGTTTCAAGCTGGTGGCGGATGCCGAAGATGCACGGCTCGTCCTCACGCTCCGCTTCGAAGGTGCCGAACAGCCGGTCCCAGACGATGAAGGTGCCCGCATAGTTCTTGTCGCAGTAGCGGATGTTGGACGCGTGATGCACCCGGTGATGCGACGGCGTGTTCATGATCCACTCAACGGGCCCAAGCTTGCCGATCAGCCGTGTGTGCAGCCAGTACTGGTAGAGGTGGTTGAGGGAGATGAGCGCGACAACCATCAGCGGGTCGATGCCCAGCAGCACCGCGGGAATGAGAAACACCGGCTCGAACCATGCCTCGACGAAGGACGACCGCAGCGCCGTGCCCGCATTGAGAAACTGGCTGGAGTGATGGTTCACATGCGCGGCCCAGCCCAGGCGGACCTCATGGATCGCGCGGTGATACCAGTAGAACAGGAAGTCGACGATCACATAGGCGCCGATGATGCCGGCGATGCTGCCCGCCCAGTTGAAATCGAAAAGCGCGAACTGGTGGATCCAGTAGAAGACCGCGAGCACCGTTCCTGCCGCCAACGCGATGCTCGCGGCGTAAGCGAGCCCGAGGGTCACGGAACACAGCGTGTCGGTCGCTTCGTAGTACTTCTTGCGCAGCAGCCAGACGAGGCCGACTTCAATGCCGATAAACGCGATCAGCAACCAGATCTGATCCACATCCCGGATCGCCAGCAATCCCTGCAATGTCTCCAGCATCGACCCTCTCCCCGCGTTTTCTTTGCAAAACATATGTTGTGCAAAAAATTATTACATAACAAGTGTTTTGTAAAGAGCGTTTTTCGCCTATGCTGCAGCCATGCCGAAAGTCGTGGATCATCAGGCCCGCCGCGCCGAACTGGTGGAAGCAAGCTGGGCCGTCATCGCCGAGACCGGTCTTGAAGGTCTCACCATGCGCAAGGTGGCCGACGCCGCCGGCTGCACAACGGGCCGCATCACCCATTACTTTGCCGACCGCGAGGCGCTGGTGCTTGCGGCCCTGCGCGCGGTCAATGACGCGACCGGGAGCCGCACGGCGGACATCCTGGCACAGGACATCGCCCCCCGGGACAAGCTGATCCGATGCCTTGAGGAGGGCCTGCCGCTCGACGCCACCCGGCTGCAGGAATGGAAAGTGTGGATCGCCTTCTGGAGCGCCGCTGCCGCCGACCGGGAACTGGCCCGGGAAAACGACGCCCGCCACCGCGGCTGGATCCGTGCCATGGCGCCGCTGATCGCCGCCGTCGCGCCGGCCTTGGACGCGGAACATGAAGCTCGGATTCTGATGGGTATCGTCGACGGCCTGGGACTGCACGCAGCGATCAATCCGACACCGGCCAACATCAAGCGAGCACGCACAACAGTCCAACGCTATGTTGATGCTTTGTCTGAAACGGTTTGACCGAAAGTCATAGTTTGGAAATCAGCAGATCGATTTGGGAGCTGTTGGATGTAACGATCTGGCGGCCCACGGCAATGAGCTTTTCAAGGTTAGCTGCGGAGGCATCGGTAAACTCACCAATGTCTTGCGGCAGATAGGTGTCAAACCTGAAGTACCTTTTGTCAGGTGACGTGTCCGGCACAACGCGCTTGAGCTGGTAGTGCACGGCATCCGCTGAGCCGTCCATCATGACCTCACTTATCGGGCGAGCCCAATATGCTTGGCCCCAGTTCCGCCAGCGTGGTTTCTTTAGTTCTTCGTCCGAATGGCCCGTACCAAGCGAAGCAATGATGATCTCATCAGGGCTGTGCTCGAGATCCAGTGCCTCGGCATACGCACACATGGTCGGATTGTTCACAAACACGCCGCCATCAATCAGTAGCTTGCTGAAAGAGCCTTGAGCGTCCGGTTGAAGGCTCTTCGGCTCGAAATAGGTCGGCGCAGCTGATGTCGCCCTCACTGCTTCCCAGAGGGCATGGTCACGGTGAGCGGGGTTCTCAATCGCGCGGCGTGTCTTGAAGAAGTAGGGACTTCCTGCCTTGATGTCATAGGACGGCATGATCAAGGGCTTCAGCGTCTCAGACAGGCGGGCATCACCTAAATACTCGCGCAGTATGCGTTCGTAAGGCTTCTCACTGAACCGCTCACTAACAAGACTGACAATACTGCTAAACCATGACGGACGCAGAGAGGGAAATATCTCGTGCCCACGGGTCGTGTAAAAGTCGACGAGTTGGCTCGCGGTGTAGCGCGGTTCTCCATCAGCCGCAGGGAGCACCAGACCCGTTGCCAGTATTCCTCCGGTTGATGTTCCAACAAAGAGATCAAAGAGATCAGAAATCGGCCGCCCAGCTCGTGACTCGATCTCCTCCAATACGACAGCGGGTATGACGCCATGGATTCCACCACCGTCAATCGAGAGAATTCGGAACATTCAAGGCTCCGTAGCGTTGTTGACCCGGATGCAATCAAAGCACACGCGATAAACAACCTATAGGGGAATTTTTTGCGCCCCCCAAGAGCCCGGAAGCTCGGATCGCGCGTCTACTCGCCGGCGATGATGGGCCTCACGCGCGCCTTGCGCAGGCGCCGCAACGCCCGGAACGGATAGGCCAGTTGCCCGGTGAAGCGGGCGGGCATCTCCTCGCGGATACCGATATCCGCAGGCGGACAGCGGTCCGGCAGATACCACGTGCCGAACAGCCGGTCATAGACCATCAGCACCTCGCCGTAGTTGGAGTTGCCCTCTTTCACGATCTTTGAGTGATGCCAGCGGTGCAGTTCCGGCGTGTTGAACACATGGTTGAGCCAGCCCGCGCGCAGCGTGACATTGGTGTGGGTCAGGAGGCCGCTATAGGCGGTGATCGCGCCCACCCACATGAAAATCTCGACCGGAGCGCCCGCCAGATACAGGAGCGGCTGGCTCAGCGCCACGCTCAGCGCCGTATCCATGAAGTGAAACCGGCCCGTATTGATGACCCAAAGCCGCGTCACCGAGTGGTGCACCGCGTGGAACGGCCACAGCCATGTGACTTCATGGGCCAGGCGGTGCGCCCAGTAGAAACCGAACTCGGCGATCAGAAGTCCCAGAATGACCTGCGCCCAGACCGGCCACTCGGTCGGCCACAGGGCACCCGGCTGCGGGTCCACCACATCAACGACGACAATGAGCGTCGTCACGGTCGCCGCCGCCTGCACCATCCCCTTGTTCAGAACCGTGTGGGCGATGTTGGCGAAGGTCTGCCCGTCTGACGCCAGCCACTGACGCTCATGCGGCATCCACCGTTCCAGCAGCAGCAGTGTCACACCGAGCAGAAGATAGGCACTGTTGAAAGCCAGGATCGGCTGGTCATAGGCAAACCCCAGCACGGTCAGCGCGATACAGACGGTCATCAGCCCCGGCCACGCAATACGCGCAATCACGGCCTTGAGCGTTTCTGTCAGCCGACCGGAGGCAGCAGCCGCAGCGTCATTCCCTGTCGTCATGATCCCGGCCCGTCCCCACTGGCCTGCGGCAATCCCACACTCCGTGTGCGGAAAATTTGCCTGTGTCTGTCAAAATCTGACACAGACGATGCGGCAAAATTTTGATCAAAGCCACTATGTCGCAAGCGTCTCGAGGATGGGACAATCGGGCCGCGAGTCGCCATGGCAGGCATCCGCCAGCCGCGCGAGTTCCGCGCGCAGGGACTGAAGCTCTTTCATCCGCGCATCAATCTCCTCCAGGCGCGCCAGCGTCAGTGCCTTGACGTCCCGGCTCGACCGGCCCGTGTCCCCATAAAGCCCCAGCAGCTCCCGGCAGGCATCGACGGTAAAGCCGAAACTGCGGGCCCGGCGCACAAAAATGAGCTTTGCGAGTTCCTCGTTCCCGTAGAGCCTGTACCCGGCCTCCGAGCGCCCCTCCGGTTCAACCAGACCGATATCCGCGTAGTAGCGCACGGTCTTGGTCGGCAGGTCCGCCGCCTTCGCCACCTCGCCAATCGTCATCATCGTCTGCTCTCCGTCCTCACATCCGCCGGCCCGGGCACTTCCAGCAACTGGAAGCATACACCGGGCGCGTCTAGAGTTGGGAATCGGCGCGGCCTTCTACCGGCATTCCGGTTCCGGCCCGCCGCAAGACGGGGGACACCATGACCGAGACGGACCCGGACCGCCGCCAGGGCATCCATCCCAAGGAAGCTGACGCCTACAAGCTGGCATCGCGCGACATTGACTTTCTGATGACGGACGACCTGCGGCCGATCCGCCTGCAGCTCGAACTGTTGAAACCGGAGCTGAACCTGCGCCGGGAGGACATCCGCTCGACAATCCCGGTCTTCGGCAGTGCCCGCATTCTGCCGCCGGATGTCGCCGCCGCGCGGCTTGCAGAACTTGAAAGCAAACCGGGCACCGCGAGCGAGGCTGACCTGGCGCACGCGCGCAAGCAGGTCGTCTATGCCCATTACTATGAAGAAGCGCGCGCCTTCTCGCGCCTTGTCGCCGAGCGCCTGCAGAACGGCGACGGCCAGAACTACGTGATCGTCACCGGCGGCGGCCCCGGCATCATGGAAGCCGCCAATCGCGGTGCCGATGACAGTGGCGCCCGCTCCATCGGCCTCAACATCACCCTGCCCCATGAGCAGGCCCCCAATCCCTACAGTTCGCCGGAGCTCAGCTTCCAGTTCCGCTACTTCGCCATCCGCAAGATGCATTTCCTGCTGCGCGCCAAGGCGCTTGTGGCCTTCCCCGGCGGCTACGGCACCCTGGACGAGCTCTTCGAAGTCCTGACCCTCATCCAGACGGAAAAGATTGCACGCATTCCCGTCGTGCTGATCGGCCGCGCCTTCTGGGACCGCGCTGTCGACTTCGACTTTCTGGTCGAGGAAGGCGTGCTCGACACCCACAGCGTCGGCCTGTTCGAGCTTGTAGAGACTGCGAGCGAGGCCATCGATATCATCGAGGCGTTTCACCGGACGCAGTCCGAATGAAGATCACCTTCAACGGCGCCGCTCAGGAAGTCACCGGCTCCTGCACGCTGGTGGAAACGGACACGGTCCGTTTTCTCGTCGATTGTGGCATGTTTCAGGGCGGCCGCGACGCCGACGGTAAAAACCGCAAGCCCTTTGCATTTGATCCGTCGACAATCGACTTCGTGCTGCTCACCCACGCTCATATCGACCATAGCGGGCTCCTGCCCAAGCTCTGGCGCGACGGCTTTCGCGGCACCGTCTACACCTCTCATGCCACCGGTGACCTCCTGGAGATCATGCTGCATGACAGCGCGCATATTCAGCAGTCGGATGCTGAACGCGCCCAGCGCAAGCGCCGCAACACCAAGCGCAAGACATATACGGGCCCGCTTTACACCAGCGAAGATGTCGACGGCCTTCTGGGTTGCCTGCACGGCCTGTCCTATGAAGAGCCGGTGTCGCCACATGACACTGTGCGCATCCGGCTGCGCGATGCGGGCCACATTCTCGGCTCGGCCATTCTCGAAGTCTGGGTCCGCGAGCAGGATGCGGAACGCAAGCTGGTCTTCTCCGGCGACCTCGGTCAGCCGGACCGGCCGATCCTCTGCGACCCGGCGCTCATCGAAGACGCGGACATTCTGTTCATCGAGTCCACCTATGGCGACCGCAGCCACAAGCCGCTGGATGAGACCATCGAAGAGTTCATCTCGGTCGTCATCCACACGCTGGACGATCTGGGCGGCAACATCATCGTGCCCGCCTTCGCGGTCGGCCGCACGCAGGAGATCATCTACTACGTCAACCACCTGACCCGCACAGGCCGGCTGCACGGCATCAATCTGTTCGTGGACTCCCCCATGGCAACAGCGGTCACGCGCCTCACCATGCAGCACCTGGAACTCTTCGACGAACAGTCGAAGGACCTCGCCGAATGGCAGGCCAATGGCGACGGGGTGCCGACAATCCGGTTTACCGGCAGCGTCGATGAGTCCCGCGCCCTCAACACCATTCAAAGCGGCGCCATGATCCTTGCCGCCAGCGGCATGTGCACGGCGGGCCGCATCAAGCACCATCTGCGCCACGGCCTGCCGCGCCCGGAAAACGCGGTTCTGATCACCGGCTTCCAGGCGCAGGGCACGCTTGGCCGGCGGCTGGTGGACGGTGCCCGACGGGTGCGCATCTTCGGCGACGACATTCCCGTGCGCGCCAGCATCCACACCCTGGGCGGCTTTTCCGCCCATGCCGATCAGCCGGCGCTGATGACATGGCTCAATGCCTTCACCAGTCCGCCGAAGCAGACTTTCGTGATGCATGGGGAACCAGGGTCATCAACGGCGCTGGCGGAGCAGATCCGCAGCCGCCTGGGTTGGCAGGTCCAGTTGCCCGAACGTGGAGAAGCCTTCGTCCTGCTGCCCGGCTGAGCGAAGCCGGCCTGTACCGGAGTTGACGCATGACCTCTGACATTCTGGTGGCCATCGGCGGCGTCGGATTGTTTCTGCTGGGCATGCTGATCCTGACCGACGGGCTCAAGGAACTCGCCGGCAACCGGCTGCGGCAATTCCTGATCCGCTTCACCAGCACACCGACGCGCGGTGCCGTCGCAGGCGCCCTGACAACCGCTGCCATTCAGTCGTCGAGCGCGACGACCGTCACTGCGGTCGGGTTCGTCAGCGCCGGCCTCCTCACCTTCTCGCACAGCATCGGCATCATATTCGGCGCCAATATCGGCACCACCATCACCGGCTGGATGGTCGCCATCATCGGCTTCAAGCTCGAGCTGGGTGCGATGGCGATGGTGCTACTGCCCGTCGGCGTGCTGATGCGCTTTTTCGGGTCGCGGCGGGTCAAGCAGGTCGGCTGGGTCATCGCCGGGTTCAGCATCCTGTTCCTCGGCATCGAGACCATGCAGCAGGGCTTGGCCTCCTTCGAGGGCACGATCACGCCCGCCACTTTTCCGCAGGACACATGGCTGGGCCGCCTGCAGCTTGTCGGCATCGGCGTGGCCATCACGCTGGTGACCCAGTCATCGAGTGCCGGCGTCGCGACCGCGCTCGTCGCTCTCAACGCGGGCGCGATCTCGCTGCCACAGGCGGCGGCCCTCGTGATCGGCATGGACATCGGCACAACCTTCACCGCCGCACTGGCCACCATCGGCGGCGCGACCGAGACCCGGCGCACCGGGTATGCCCATGTCGTCTACAACATGATGACCGGCACCTTTGCGTTCCTGATGCTCGGCCCCTACATCGCTCTCGCGGAGTGGTGGGTGCCCACGAGCGGCGAGGGCAACGCGGAACTGACGCTTGTCGCCTTCCATACCCTGTTCAATTTCGCGGGTGTCATGTTAGCGCTGCCTTTCGCGGGTCCCTTTGCCCGACTGATGATCCGGCTTGTTCCCGAACGCGGCCCGCAACTGTTGCGGCGGCTGGATGACCAGCTGCTGAAGGATCCACCCGCCGCGATCGACGCCAGCGCGGCAACGGCGCGGGACATAGCAATCGCCCTGATTGTCGTTCTTATGCGGCAACTGCGCCCCGCAGATCACACACCGCCCGGCACGGCCCATCTGCAAAGCCTGGTCAACGCGATCAGGTCGACCCGGCATTTCCTCGAACGCACAAAATCCAATCCGGAAGACGGCGAGACATACCACCGCCATCTTGCCACCCTGCACGCGCTCGACCACCTGACCCGCCTTGCTCACCGATGCAGTCAGGCAGAGCGGATCGAGCGATTGCAGGACGAGCACCGGTTGCGCCGGCTATCGCATGTCCTGCACGGCGCCTGCGAAGCCCTGCTTGCCGCACCACAGGACACCGCGCATGAAGCGCGGTTTGCGCGTCTGCGTGAACTCGTGCGTGATCAGCGCCGCCGGTACCGTTTCGTGACCGTACAGGCAGCGGCCAGCCGTCGCATCGACGCGGACACCACCCTGTGGCGCATGGACGGCATTCGATGGCTGCATCGCGTGACCTATCACCTGTGGCGCATCGTGCATCACCTGGCGATTGCCCATCCGGCCCACAGCCCGGCAGAGCGGCGAGTCCGCAAATCAGACGCGCAACACCACTGACTGATCTACCTCAATGGTTGCAGGTGGTTTTGGGTGCAGACTCTTGGATTGCCCATAAGCGCGCAGATGTGAGCGCAAGCTGCGTGCCGGCCGAAGGGCGATTCCAGGACAGGATGGCTGACCCATGACTGCAACCGGATTGAAAGTCTTCGACGAAACGCTTCACCTCACCAATGCATGGCTGAATGAGCTGCAGAGCGATCTCGGCCTCGACAGCAAGCAGCAGGCCTATCACATCCTGCGTGTCGTTCTGCATCATCTGCGCGACATGCTGCCGGTCACCACCGCTGTGCACCTGTCCGCCCAGTTGCCGATGCTGGTGCGCGGCTTCTATCTCGAGAACTGGCGCCCCGGCGCGACGGTTGACCGGACGAAAAGCCGCGACGCGTTTCTCGACGCAGTCGCAGGCGATCTGATGCCGATGCCCAATGTCTCGGCAGCCGGTGCTGTCAACGCGGTCTTCTATCTCCTCTCTCAACACGTAACTGAGGGTGAAATCCGGCAGGTGACCGAGTGCCTGCCGCGCCCGATCCAGACACTCTGGGATGCCAGCCGGCCAACGGACTGACCCCTTGCAGCTCGTCACACGCGTACTGGAGGTAACCAGATGAATGGTCGAAATCTGACATTGGCGACCGTCGCCGGTATCGAAATCCGGGTGAACATCAGCTGGATCTTCATCGCCATCCTGCTGTCCTGGGCGCTGGCGCAGGGCTACTTCCCCTTGGTCCACGAGGGACTGCAGCAGATCGACTACTGGTCACTGGCAATCATTGCGGTGCTGGGCCTGTTTGCGTCGATCCTTGTGCACGAACTGGCTCACTCGCTTGTGGCCCGTGCCTACGGCATGGAGATCAAGAGCATCACGCTGTGGATGCTCGGCGGCATGGCGGAGATGCGCGACGAGCCGCCCGGTCCGCGGGTGGAGTTCCTGATGGCCATTGCCGGGCCGGCCACGAGCTTTGTCCTGTCGGGATTGTTCTATCTGATCAGCCATGCCCTGGGAGCAGCGGGCACGCTCGGCCTTCTTGGCGTCGTCGCCGGCTATCTCGGCAAGCTCAATCTCATTCTCGCGGTCTTCAATCTGGTCCCGGCCTTCCCGCTCGATGGTGGCCGGGTCGCGCGCGCCATCGTCTGGGCGAAGACGGGCAACTTTGTGCACGCCACGGATGTCGCAACCCGGCTCGGCAGCGGCTTCGGGCTGGGCCTCATTGTTCTCGGCGTTCTGTCGATGCTGACGGGCCTGGGCTTCGGCGGCCTCTGGTTCGTGATCCTCGGCCTGTTCATCCGTTTCGCCGCGGATGCGTCACGGGCACAGGTGCATACCAAACAGGTCCTCGAAGGGGAGACGGTGGCGACCACCATGACCGCCAACCCGGTCTGCGTTCCGCCGGATATCCCCATTGCGCATCTGATCGAACACTACATGTACCGCTACCACTTCGAGTTCTTCCCCGTGGTCGAGCACGGACAACTACTCGGCAGCGTGAGCCTGCACCAGGTCAAGCGCGTGCCGCCCTGTGAACGTCCCTCCACCGAGGTGCGGGCCATCTTCTTGCCCGTCACGCGCGAGAACACGATCGACCAGCGCGAAACCGCCGCCCAGGCCCTCGCGCAGATGCAGTCCACCGGCCAAAGCCTGCTGATGGTCACCGACCGCCAGGCCATTGTCGGAGTCATCGCCATTCGCGACATCATGAAACGCGTCTCGATCAAATCGACGCTCGTCGCCGCCGTGTAACGTCACATCGTGCAGCAGCACCCGATCCATCTGTCCGATGAGCAACCCTGCCCGCATGCAGCGCGGCAACGCGTTAGCTTAGTGAACCCGTTGAGGCTGCACGACCGCTGCAAGTGTGTCGGTGAGCGATGACTCCGCCTGTGCCAGCGACGTCGCACGCCACGCGATATGGGCATCGGGCCGGACAAGCACGGCGCCGTCGCTCTCGATGCCATAGGTTTTCAGGAAACGGCCATCGTCCTGGAGGCCGGCACTGCCGATCCGGTAGCTGGCAATCGGAATGCCGAGCGCGTCGCGGGCATCGGCGACCTGGCCGTCCCAGTCCGCCCCGTCTGGACCAACAAGCAGCGTGAAGGAAGGTCCGCAGAGATCGATCGTGGAGAGCTGCGTCCCGGGCTCACCCAGCCACACATGCGGCGCCCGGCAGCCTGGCGTCGCAGACGGGGCGTAGTCCGAGTAGGTGTCATCGGCCTGCACCGGCGTCGTGCCGTCGGGGATCACCGCCGACGAGCGGTACCAGCTGCCGAATTCGACGCCGAGGTGGTTGCCGTAACGCCGCGACTCCTCGACGACCTGTTCCGTGGTGAGACCGCTTTCTCCACCACCTGCTGCCGCCTCGCCGATCCGCTGAACATTCGCGGCATTGACGAAGGACTGCATCACGATTTCAAGCGAAACCGGCCGGCGTTCATCGTGATAGGTGCGGACGAGATCCCATCCGGCCTTGCTCTGCGCGTAGAGGGCAAGTTTCCACATCGCATTGTGCATGCCCTGAAGGCCCGTGTTCACGCCGAGCCCGCCGGTTGGCGGAAACTGATGCGCGGCATCGCCACAGATGACGACCCGCCCCTTGGTGAAGTGATTGACCGCCGTCGCGTTGAGCTCCCAGAGACCGAGCGACTTCACCCCCACATCGAGGTCGGGAACACCCGCGGCCGCACGGACCCATTCAGCAGCACGCTCCTTTGTGAAGTAGTCCAGAGAAAACTGCTCTGGCTCCACATTGATTTGTGACAGCCACAGACCTTTGGCATTGAGCGGCTGCAGAACACCCGATGCCTCTTTGTTGTTGACGAACAGGAGCACGCCTTTGCGGTCGCCGATATGACGTTCGATGTCGGCCCGGAAGTAGCAATTGACCAGTTGCTTGACGGCCTTTGCCCCTTCGAGCTCAAGGCCAAGCGCCGCACGCATGGTGCTGGCCGCACCATCGGCTGCGACCATCGCACACCCGGTGATGACTTCGGTCTCGCCGGTCAGCTTGTTCCGGACTTCAAGCTGGACGTCCTCATCGGCGTCGTCACCGCCACGCAGGAGCTTCACTGCCTCGGTGGAGAACCGGATGTCAACCAGACCGCTCGCGCGCAGTGACTGGAGCATGATCTCCTCGATCCGGTCCTGCGACGTCATCGTCGGCTCAGCCGGGCTCACATCAGGTCCGGGACCTTCAAAGCCCTTTGTTTCGATCGTGCCGAACTCCTCACCACACGCATTTTCCAGAAATCGGATCGGAGACTTCCATCCCGGCGGGCAATCGATGCTGCGCAGGCGCTGATAGGTCGACATGCCCCAGCCACGCGCAATCTCCATGGTGCGCGTGTTGAAGTTCCGGGTCTTGGGATGCCACGACGTGCTTTCGTGTTTCTCGACAAGTATGCTCGGCACGCCGAAACGGCTGAGTTCCAGCGCCGCACCAAGGCCCACCGGACCGCCCCCAACAACTATGACTCTTCCTGACCCCATTTTGCCCTCCGTTCCGAGCTGCGGTTGTCTCTTGCTATTTCTGACTGCCTTGCTATTAATGATACATATGTCTCTTTAGTGATCCGCGATGTCAAGCAGAAAAATAGCGTCGCCCGCGCCCAAGGCCGCCACCAGGCGCCCCGGCGGGCGGACAGCCGAAAATTCCCGCCGTATCCATGAGGCGACGATCGCCCTACTGGTCGAGGCTGGCTTTGAGGCCATCACCTTTCAGGAAATTGCCCAGCGCGCAGGCGTTGGACGCGCAACCCTGTATCGGCGATGGGACTCACCTGCTGCCCTTGTCCGGGATGCTGTTCTGGAGGTCCTGACTGCGGAGATCTCGCCCGTGGACACAGGATCATTGCGCGGCGACCTGAAAGCCTTGCTCGGTCAGATTGGCCGCTTCATCTCTGCGCCGGTCGGCAACGCGGCCATGATCGCGACCCTGTCATCCCTGGCCGGAAAGGGCGGCAAACAGACAAGTCCGGATATCTGGCTGTCGCGGCTTGAGGCAATTGCCCCGGTGTTCCAGCGCGCCACCGACAGGGGCGAACTGAGCGCGGATGACGACGTCGAGGTGTTGTTCGCGAGCCTGGCGGGGGCCCTTTACTTCCGCATCATCGTCATGGGCGAGGCGATCGATGATGCCTGGATCGACCGGGTTCTGAGGACTTCATCGCACCTTCAACAGGCCGAATGATCCCAATGCCCGTGTGAACCACGGCGGTCCGGCAATGAATCTGCCATCTGCCCCTTGAAGCCGTGATAGCGTGCGCGCATCTCGCAACGTGAACTCAACCAGAAACAATAATGAGGTCCATCATGTCCCTTCCCGCAACCTATCGGCAGATGCTGTCCACCCTCACCGAGGATGGCCAATTGCGCATGGAACTGGTCGAGCAGCAGATGCCGACCCCTAAGCCCAGTCAGGTCATCATCAAGGTCGAAGCCACCCCGATCAATCCGTCGGACCTGGGCGTCATGTTCGGCATGGCCGGCACCGATCAGGCGGCGTCATCCGGCAGCGGCGCAGACACCGTCCTCACCATGCCGGTGACCGAGCAGGGCATGCGCGTCATGAAAGCCCGCATCGGCCAGCCGCTGCCGGTCGGCAATGAAGGCGCCGGCACGGTTGTCGCGGCAGGCGACGACGAAGCGGCGCAGAAGCTCATGGGCAAGACCGTCGCCGCCATGGGTGGCGGCATGTATGGCGAGTATCGCTGCGTCGAGGCTGCCATGTGCATGCCGCTGCTGGACGGCAACACCGCCAAGGACGGCGCGTCGAGCTTCGTCAATCCGCTCACCGCGCTGTCCATGGTCGAAAACATGCGCATGGACGATCACACGGCGCTGGTGCACACGGCGGCCGCCTCCAATCTCGGCCAGATGCTCAACCGCATCTGCCAGGCGGACGGCGTCGACCTCGTCAATATCGTGCGCAAGCCGGAACAGGCGAAAATCCTCAAGGACATGGGCGCCAAATACGTGGTCGACAGCAGCAGCGACAGCTTCTTCGCTGAGCTGACCGACGCCATCCATGAAACCGGCGCGACCCTGGCCTTCGACGCCACCGGCGGCGGCAATCTGGCCTCGACCATTCTCAGCGCCATGGAAGCCGCGGCCGCCCGCACACCCGGCGCCTATTCGATCTACGGCTCGGTCAAGCACAAGCAGGTGTTCCTCTATGGCGGCCTCGACACCTCGCCGACCGTGCTCACCCGCGGCTATGGCATGGCCTGGGGCGTCGGCGGCTGGCTGCTGCCGAACTTCCTGGCCAAGGCCGGCGGCGAAGTCGCCGCCCGTCTGCAAGCCCGCGTCGCCAAGGAACTGACCACGACGTTTGCAAGTCACTACACGGACGAAATCTCGCTCGCCGACGCCCTGAACGCCGATACCATGAAGCGCTATCAGGCCAAGACCACCGGCGAGAAGTTCCTGATCTGCCCGCAGACATAAGTAACAAGTCTGCCCTCAGACCTAGGGCTTAACGTCCGGCGCAGAGAAGGCCGGGCCCGGGGAGACCGGGCCCGGCCGTTCTTTTGAGACAAACCCGACATGAAATGTCACGACGACCCGCCTATAGTGCACCCAAAGGGCTCCGCCCAATGCAGATGACAGTGCTAGGAGATGTCATGACCACCGGTACTTCCGCTTTCGTCAGCCGCAATATGCGTCCGGCACTTCTTGTCCTGCTGGGTGCCGTTGCGCTTGCCGCGTGTTCGGACGATCCGTCAGCGAATGCGGAAGCCGCGCCGCCCGTCCGCCCGGCAAAGCTTCTGGAGATCACGGAGACCCAGAACACCCGGGTGCTGAACCTGCCGGCGGTCATGAGTGCCCGGTCCGAGGCGGAACTCACCTTCGAGGTCAACGGCACACTGGAGGAGTTTCCCGTCATCGAGGGTCAGCAGGTGGCCGAAGGCGACCTCATTGCCCAGCTCGACCAGCGCTCCTTCGCCAATGATGTGTCGCAGGCGGAAGCCCAGTTCCGCAATGCCCAGTCGAATTTCAGCCGCGCAGCTCAGCTGGTGGAAAAGGGCACAATTGCCCGGCAGACCTATGACGACCGGCTGGCGGAGCGCGACGTCGCCCGCACGACTCTCGACAATGCCCGCAAGCGCCTGGAAGACAGCACGCTTCGGGCGCCATTCGACGGTGTGATCGCAACCAAGCATGTGGACCAGTTCCAGCAGGTGGCCACGCAGACGCCTATCGTCACCATTCAGTCGACGGGCGCGGCTGAAGCCGTCGTGCAGGTGCCCGCGACGCTGGTGGCCAACTCCAGCCAGATCGAAGCATCGGCCTCCACCGTTATTCTCGACGCCGCACCGGACCGGCCCATCCCGGCCGAACTCTTTTCAACCGCCACCCGAACAGACCCGCGCTCGCAGACCTTCGAAGTGCGTTTCTCCTTCCTGCCGCCGGACGATCTGGTGATCCTGCCCGGCATGACCGGCACCCTGCGCGCCGACATGACCGTTTCCAACGTAGACGGGAGCCTGTCGCGGATTGCCATTCCACACTCCGCCGTACTGGCCCAGGGCGACGACCTGTTCGTCTGGAAGGTCGACAGCGCCACGATGCAGGTTGCGAAGACGCAGATCGAGGTCAGCAAACTGCCCGAGCATGCCGGTGAGAACGTCACCATCGTGTCGGGTGTTGATGTCGGTGACACGATTGTCGCGGCGGGGGTTTCCTACCTCAGCGATGGCATGCAGATCCGCGCGTTCGACCAGTAGAGGCGCGCCCCATGAACCCCGCAGAATTCGCGATCAGGAACCGCCTGATCAGCTTCATCGTCATTTTCATCTCGCTGTTCGGCGGATGGATCGCTTATGAAAACATGCCCCGCTTCGAGGACCCGGAGTTCACGATCCGTGAAGCGGTGATCATCACGCAGTATCCCGGCGCAACGCCGGAAGAGGTGGCCAACGAGGTCACCGAACCGCTGGAAAGCGCCTTGCAGGAAATGCAGGAAGTCGAGGAGATCACCTCGATCTCGTCCTTCGGCCATTCACGCATTACCGTCGAGATCAAGTTCGAGTTTTCCCCCGATAAAGAGTCGCTGCAGCTTCTGTGGAGCAAGCTGCGCAACAAGGTGGACGATGCCACCGGCAATCTACCGCCCGGCGCCGGCACGCCGCTCGTCAATGACGACTTCGGCGATGTCTATGGCATCTATTACTTCGTCACCGGCGAGGGCTTCACGCCCAAGGAGCTGCATGAATACGCCAAGGACCTGCGCTCCGTCCTGCTGGCGGTGGAGGATGTGGGCAAGGTCGTCATCACCGGTGACGAAGCCGAAGCCATCTATGTGGAAATCTCCCGTGAGCGTGCGGCTGCTCTCGGCGTGTCCGTCCAGCAGGTCTATCAGGACCTCGCCGAGCAGAACTCGGTCGTGTCCGCCGGCACCGTGCAGATCGACGATCTGCGCCTGAACATCCTGCCCGGCGGCGAAATCGATAGCGTCAGTGCGATTGAGAATGTCGTGGTCTCGACCAGCACGTCCGACGGCAGTGCCTCAGACGGCGTCGTCTATCTGCGCGACATTGCAAACGTCCGGCGCGAAGCGCAGACACCGCAACGGTTCATCCTGCGCCACAACGGCCAGCGCGGCCTAGGCATCGGCATCGCCAATGTCACCGGCGCCAATGTGGTGAAGATGGGCGAAGGCATTGACGCTGCGCTGGCCGCCGAAGAATCCCGCCGTCCGCTCGGCATCGAGATTCACGAGTACTACCATCAGGGCAAGATCGTCGACGTCGCCGTCCAGGACTTCGCCATCAATGTCGTCGCCGCATTGGTGATTGTGCTCGTCACGCTGCTCATCTTCATGGGGCTGCGGTCCGCCATCACCATCGGCGCGGTCCTCATCCTCACCATCGCCGCCACGCTCGCCACCATGTATCTGGTGGGCCTGCCCATGCACCGCATTTCGCTGGGTGCTCTCATCATTGCGCTGGGCATGCTGGTGGACAATGCCATCGTGGTGACCGAGGGCATTCTTGTCGGCGTGCAGCAGGGGCGCAAGAAACTCGAAGTCGCCAAGGACATTGTCGTGCGTACATGGTGGCCGCTCCTCGGCGGCACGATTGTCGGCATCCTCGCCTTTGCCCCCATCGGCTTCGCGCCCGGCTCGACGGCCGAATACACCGGCGACCTTTTCTGGGTGATCCTGATCTCGCTGCTCTACAGCTGGGTCTTCGCGATCACCGCCGTACCGCTCTTCGCCGATCTGATGTTCACCGAGAATGAGAAGGTCGACGGCGCCGGCACGGGCGAGTCCGCCTTCTTCACGGTCTACAAGAACGCCATGCGCACGGCCCTCGATCTGCGCTGGGGCGTTGTCGCAGTTGCCGCCGGCTTGTTTGCCCTCTCGGTCTGGGGCTTCCAGTTCACCAAGTCAGGCTTCTTCCCGTCATCAACGACACCGCAGCTCGTGGTCGACTACTGGCTGCCCGAAGGCACCGACATCACCCGCACGGATGCTGACATGACCGACCTTGAGGCCCGTGTCGCCGGGCTGGACGGGGTCGAGAGCGTCACGACATTCGTCGGCCAGGGCGGCCTGCGCTACATGCTTGTCTACGGGCCGCAGTCGCAGAATTCGGCTTACGGCCAATTGCTGATCAAGGTGGGCGACTACCAGCGCATCAACAGCCTGCAGCCGGAGATTCAGGCGCTTGTCGACGCGCACTACCCCGATGCGCAGGGCAAGGTCTGGCGCTTCAAGCTCGGCCCCGGCGGCGGCTCCGAGATCGAAGTCGAGTTTACCGGTCCCGATCCGGCCGTCCTGCGCGACCTCGCCGATCAGGCCAAGGACATCATGCTGGCAGACGGCAACCTTGTGCTGGTCAAGGACAACTGGCGCCAGAAGGTGCCGGTGTTCGAGCCGGTCTATTCCGAGACCACGGGCCGGCGGCTCGGCGTGTCGCGCGAGGATTTTGCCAACGCGCTGCAGTCCAACTATTCCGGCCGCTCCATCGGCGTCTTCCGCGAGGACGACAGCCTGATCCCGATCATCGCCCGCGCGCCGGAAGCCGAACGCACCGGCATCGACGGCATCATCAGCATTCAGGTGCCCAGCAGCGCCACCGGCAACACCGTGCCGCTGCTTGAGCTGGTCAGCGACGTCAGTTCCGAATGGCGCGATTCACAAATCCGCCGGCTCGACCGTGTCTGGGCCATCAAGGCGCAGGCCGACGCCCGTCCGCCGGAACTGCCGTCCGAAGCGCTTGCCCGCATCCGCCCGCAAATCGAGGCGATCTCCCTGCCGCCCGGCTACACCCTCGACTGGCGCGGTGAATATGGCGACAGCAGCGAAGCCAACGAGAACCTCGCCACCACCATCCCCATCGGCTTTGCCGCCATGGTGCTGACCGTGGTGATCCTGTTCAACGCCCTGCGCCAGCCGCTGCTGATCTGGCTCGTGGTGCCCTTGTCCTTCATCGGCGTGGTCGTCGGCCTGCTTGTGACCAACTCGGCGCTCGAGTTCATGGCGATCCTCGGCGTCTTGTCCCTGTCGGGCCTGCTCATCAAGAACGCCATCGTGCTCGTCGACCAGATGGACCTTGAAATCCGCGAGGGCAAACCGCGCCACGACGCGGTGATCGACAGCGCCGCCAGCCGAGTGCGGCCGGTCATGATGGGATCGCTCACCACTGTCCTCGGCGTAATGCCCCTGTTCTTGGACGCCTTCTTCGCCGCCATGGCCGTGGTCCTCGTCTTCGGCCTCACCTTCGCCACCCTGCTGACCCTCGTGGTCGTCCCGGTCCTCTACGCGATCTTCTTCGGGATCAGCGCAGATGAAACGGAGAAGGCGGGGTAGTCGCAGCTCGACGACTTCAACGCAGCAGACGGTGACGCGATCCTAGAGTTCCTGCGCAAGGGAGCCCGGCGCAACCTGGACCAGGCGGTTGCGGTGCTGGACAACTACTTCGGTCGCTACAACACTGACAGAAGGAGAAAGGCTGAACTCCAGATGAGCGCGCCAATAACCGCCAGCCACAAGACAGACTTCGTGATCAGAGCAACAAGCTCCCGCAACCGATCCGCCCTGTGTCTGGCGGAAGCCTCGCGCTCTCTTTTAATGTCATCCCGTCGTCTCTGCTTGGCCTCCGACAGGAGTTTCTGGACAAATTTCTTGCGACCACCTGCTTTCGTTTCGTGGAACACGAGCGCCGTAGCAGCTCTTTCCTCAATCAATTCCACAAAGCGATCCGTCCCTACGACCTCTGTCGGTGGATCAGTCTTTACATACTTGGGGCCGAACCTTTGGGTCGTTTCATCAGACTCCCAAAAATAGGTGCCGTTCCAGACATCGAAGTTTTCAACGTACTTGGGATTCGTTTTGAACAACGTCCAGTGCGGACTCTGTAAGCTGAACAATATGAAAGACTCATAGTCTCTCAGCTCTGGTTCCCGCGCTACTTCCGGCACCACGAATTCAATGTCCAGATGCTCGATAGTGTAGTGATTTCTCGTTTCATTCATATGAGATATCCGCGGGTGCCATACAGCCTGGAAATCACTTCCGCGGAAACTCTCCGACAGCCGTTCCAGCAAGACAGTTTCCCAGGATTGGCGTTCACCGTGTCTTGCCTGGCCGGGTTCTGGCTCGTCTACGTTGATCGTGCCGGCTCTTGCCCTGTGTTCTTCAACCTTCTTGTCAATCGTCATCCTCGCGCCCCCGCTTGATAGCCAACCAAGGTCATCATGGAATGCACCTAGGCACCACGTCCATCATCTTTCCTGTTGCGCTCGCGCGTCCTGCACGTCCATCTCATAACGCTCGACGTCGATAACATACGCGTTCAGCCAGTCGTTCAATTCTCGGAAGTGGCTTTTCATGGGTTCCAGCTCGTTCCTCACAATTACCTTCGCTGCGGCTTCCACACGACCGAACCCTCCTGTGTTGTTGGGCACGATGAACATAAGCGGTCGTGGCGCGAGGTGACGCCAAGGGTATCGTCGCGGCGCGCGCCCTTGATGTTTAGGAGCTCGTCTTGGCTGCGACTTCGGAAATCGGCATGAGCTGGATGCCGTCATTCTGCCCACCGGCGGTGCGGATGAACAGGTTCTTGAAGTTGCCGATGCCCTTGGACTTCTTCAGCGCATCCTTGATGGCGTCGGTATCGTCTTCCGTGATTTGCGAGTCCGTAACGTAGAGAATGAAGCCGGCATGACTGCCGTTCTCATAGTATTTGCGGCGGAACAGTGTGGCGCTTTCGTTCAGCCATACCGAGTTGAGCCCGCCCATATAGGCTGGCCTGACCGACGATGCGGCGTCCGTTTCCTTTTGAGGGGGACGGATGGTAGCGGAGGCCCGCTACCGCATATCCCCCCCACGTTCACCATCCGCCTTTCAGCGTAGATAGCAGGCTAGATCTGAGATTTTGGGCCGGAGCAAGTTGTCTCGCTTCGGCCCTTTTGTATGGCGGCGTGTCGACTTCCGAAGCGCCAGAAAAGTTGGTGGGGCCATCGGAAACAGGTCACAAGGGTCACTTTGTTGTTCTGGCTTCTTAAACGGCTGTTGCTACTGCGTTTTCCGGAACCTGCCGAGGGTCACAATTGGGTAACAGGAGGGTCACACCGTTACCTTTTCACACTGGCACATCAGCCTCAAAAAAATGCAACAATATCAATAGGTTACTTCTTGTGACCTTTTGCGTTACCGTCTGTGACCGCTGCATGGTCACGGAAGTCTGTTATATATTTCAATGGGTTAGCGAGGTTGCGGACACTACGTGACCCTTGTGACCTGTTTCCGAGCCCCCTTGCTCCACCTTGCGTCACCAGCCCCGAGGCGCGTCCGCCGGTAGCCTCTGGCAGGCGCACGACTCCTTCAAAATCTGCAAAGCCTGGTCGGAGCGCCGGACGCCCTCAATCCCTTGTCACGTATGGTGTTGAGAGCGCCTGCGACCGCAAAAAAAATGGCCCATGAAGCGAGCAGGCGAGGAGGGGAGGAGAGCGCGCGGGGCGGGTTGGCGTCGCTGGCCTTGCCTGGCCTGCTGGATGGGAATATGTTCCTTTTTTGTTCTCTCGGCGCGGGCAGGCAGGCGTGCGGCGCATATGGCCCAAGGCGGTCCAGACGGTCGGTGCGATGCGCGATGCCGAGCGTGACGGGTCGGTTCTACTCAAGATGAAATGCGGGCGCTGCGGCGGCACCTTCAAGGTGCCTGTCACCCTCATGTGCGCGGCCTACGGCCCAGGTTTCAGCGTCATAGGCCGGCGCGTCGCCTGCCCGGCCCATGGCTGCACCGGATCCTGCGTGGTGCTGTTCAAGTGGCCCGGCACCAATCCCTTTGTCAGCCTGAGCGGGTGAAAATCAGGTGCCAGGCGGCACCACGGAAAATTTCGCCCGCGCAGGACCATAAATAGCTGCGGGTGCAATCCCGCACCCACCTTTGAACGGAGGTGGCAAATTGACCATCACTCACTTACTGACAACAACAAGCGAAACCGGAGACGCCTGGTACTACATCGTGGAAGCGCCGGACGGCAGCCGCCACGGTGAGATTATGTTCTACGATGCAGACTCGACTGATTGCGAAACCGAGATCGTGAGCGTTGGTGTGCTGGAAGCCCTGGTAGCCGCGATACGCAGTTAGCCTCGCGAGCCGGTACCCAGACTCAAGATCGCCTCGACCGGTCAGGCCGCGCCTCTTGCTCCGCCGCCTTGGCGACGTGGAGCAACATTTCTGAGGTGGTGACCATGCCCAGACCCTTGGCGTGGCGAGCGAACATTTCCATGACGGGCCGGATCTGTGACGCCATTTCTTCCGGTGTCTCAGGCCAGGTGTCCGTGTCCGTGGGCATCAGCGGAGTCATGCTGTTGCAGCCTCCGCATCGTCCAGGGCGATGGTCTCAGACAACGGCACGAAAACCTTGTCATAGATCGCCACCCGGTCCCGCATGTCGTGCAGCAATTCTTCCGTAATCGGATAATATCCCGCCACATATGTCCCGTCCGGGAATGTCTTGGGCGGTCCCCACAGTTCAACCGGATAGCCCACCGGGATCATGAACTTCTCCACGATGGCTTCATAGGTCACAAAGCTGCTGAACCGAATGCCGTGATGCAGCGACCATTCAATGTTGGCGATCAGCAATTGATTGCGCCAGGCAAGCTGCTCGTCTCTTGGAAGCCGCTGGTCTACGCCTGCGCGCGTTCCCTCAACCCATGTGGCATCACCCGGAAGCGTCTTGCCAGCCTCGACCAGCTCCGGCCAAAGCGACTGCATCATGTAAGGGCGGTTGCAGAAGATGCACCGTTGTGTGGCTCGCACCCTACCCGCTCGATCGCGCCCGATAAGATAGCGCGTCGCAAGGTTGTCGAATTCGTCAAACTCCATTCCGTCCGTGGTCGGCACATCCCAGCCGGACCCCTGGACATAGAGCGCGTGGCGCAGTCTGTGAGCTTCTTCCAGCGCGTTGCCGAAGCGCCATGAATTCGCAATGTCGATTTCGTAGATCATCCTGACCCCTTCCGGTTGAAGGGTCAGGCTTCATGATTAGCGCCTAGGCCGCGTCCCCTCTAGGGGGGATACGGAGCAAGTTACTTGCCCCAATCAGGAAGTGTGATGCGGCCACCATAGAACGCTTCGCGGATTGCGGTTGCTTCACGGCTGACCTGCAATTTTTGGTATATGTGCTTCACGTGGGTCCGGATCGTGCTTTCCGCGATGCCGAAGCGCTCCGCTATCTCAGCCCGCGTCCGGTCCGTCCACAGCTCTTGCAGGATCCGCATTTCCATGTCGGTGAAGTCCGGACCGTCGAACGCCTTGAAGTTGATATCAATGATCCGCAGATGCGCCGCCGCTGATCGGGCGAACAAGCGTTCCTTCACTGCTTCAACGTCAAAGCCCTTGCGGCTGCTAAAGCTGAACGCACCCAACAATCCGGCCGGTCCAGGTGTCGTGCCTGACACACCCTTGGCGCCAATGGCGTCGTCTGCGTCACACATGAATCGAAGTTCTTCACGACTTTCTAGCGGCACATCTTCCCAACTAAACACGTCCTTTGTTGCCTGCGCATGGGCAAGGATCGGATCGGCCTTGTAGCGCTCTGCTCGTAGATCCTTCAGCCAGTCTTCGCCATAGCTCGTGAGAAGCGACGGCCCCGGATTGCCGGTGTCCGACTGATAGGACCAGGCACCAAGCATGTAGTGCTCAACGCCGAATTCCTGGGCGGATGCGTAGAGCACCGCCGCGACCTGTTCTTGCGTGGTGCAGCGGTTCAGTCGTTCCAGGTAGTCGCTGAAGCGACCGCCGGACATAGACCGTGGCCCCGCAATCGGCGCGGGCCGCTTGAAGGGCTTGGTGCTCATGTTGTACCGCCCGCCGACTTCGCGCGGCCCGATGCGCGGCAACACGCCCAGGCGCGCGACTTCCGCTGCGAAGGCAATCTGTGACGCCTGTTGCATGTCAAGCTTCTTGCGCGCGGACAAAAGCTGCTTGTCGATATTGCCTGCTGTGCAGCCACGAATCGCCGCCGCTTCAGCGCGCCGCAGGCCATGGCGCACCACAAGATCTAGGGTGTCGAGTTCTGCGTTGGACAGATCACCACGCGCACGAACGTATTTTTCCGGCACAATCGAGCGGTTTTGCGCCTCTATTCCGGTTTCCTTCAATGGACAGGCCCTCTGGGCTAAGGACTACACTACAACCGAAAACAAGTATGACGGGATTATTGGGGGCCTGTCACCCTGTGCGGAGTGAGACATTGGCGATCGAAGACGCACCCCAGGCGAAGGAAAAAGCAGCCGTTCAAAAGCTCCTGGACCTGGAAGCGCCCTTGCGCGACGCGCGCGCTGCGGTACGGCTGCTTGAATATGTGCATCTCGACGACTTCAACGCAGTGGACGGTGACGCAATCCTTGGGTTCCTGCGCAAGGAAGCCCGGCGCAACCTGGACCAGGCGGTTGCGGTGCTGGATGCCGATGGCGGTGCGTAGAGTGGGCTAGGCGCGTAAGCCGAGATCCAAGCCCCGCGCCTCAAACACTGAGGTGGTGTTCACTCGATTGATTCTTCGAGTCGATAGAATCACTTACGCTGAAACGTGCACATCATCCACAGGGTGTGGATATCATTCCGGTGCATAACTGTGAAAACCACATCATTGTTGCTGCAACGGTTTTTGTGATGTGCAAAATGAAAAAGGCCGCAACGGACCCGGTTTATTAACAGGTTCCGCCACGGCCTTTCGACAACCCCGCCATTGCGGCAGCGGTCACCTTAGCCCGGCGAACGTGCCCCCACGCGAGCCGACCGTCAAGTCGCAATGGCCCCAACACTGGAACCATTCTCTATGGATGAACACATCACCCTGAAGGTTGAAGGCATCAGCGACCAACAGTACTCGATGCAGTGTGCGGCGATCCCCATTTCTATGGACCAATCCGTACCCGGAGTATTTCTTTACGTTGCGTTGGAGGTTGGCAGTTTTCGCCCGATATTTGTCGGGGAAACCGATGATCTGAAGGATTACTTCTGCGTCCGCCAAACAGAACACCCCCTATGGCAGGAGGTGTTGGATAGTGGCGCAACGCATGTTGCGTACATGACAGTGACCGGCCCGCGCGCACACCGACTTTCGATCCGGACAGACATACTCCACCGCTATCCGGACTTAATCAATGAACCGGATATCCCTGAACGAGAGGCGGGCCGCAAAAGCTAGAAACGTATGGGGCGGCTCAGGCCGCCCCGTTTTGTTTCTGCGTTGCCGATGGCGGCGCTCTACCCAACACCAACCCTGCCGGGTAGTGTTTGTGCCGCTATCGGTGAAGTCCGAGGGACAGAATGCGGCAACTCTTCAAGGCCAACGCGCGGATAATCACAACCACGGCGATACTCATTCTCGCCGGCGCATCAATAGCTGTCACCGCCTACTTGTCCGGACGGACTATGACAGAAATGGAGTTGCGCTCTGGCAACGCTGAAGCTCTTGCTTCCGAACACGGACAAGTTAACCGCGAGCTTCAAGACCTCACTGCACAACAGACTATGGCGGTATGGACCATGGTTGTTGCACTCACCGGGATGATATCTCTGGGCATCACTGCCGCCGGTGTTATTGCTGTGTGGCGCACATTGGAGGAAACACGCAAAGCCGTCGAAGCGACCAGCGCAGGAACCCAAGCGATGCGAGAGACCTCATCCCAAACTGAACGCATTGGAAAAGCTCAAGTCCGGGCATACTTGACACCAATCAAGGTAGAAATTGATAGGACGGAAGTCGGTACACGACTTGAGGTCACACTGAAAAACAGCGGTCAGTCACCAGCCTTCCAAGCCCGGATTGGAGTTCGCACAACCATAGTATACAAGAGCCCAGAGCCTCCAGGTGGTATCGATGTGGCGAAACTTCTTGATTCCTCCTCCGACTCTGAGGTTATAGCCGCAGGCGCCACATGCGTAACTACGCTAGATCTGCGTGTTGAACCAGGTCCGGCGGCGTGGATCTCTGCTTTTGCGCGAGCACCGGAAAGTGTCCAACGCAATATTGACCATCCGATCCCTGGGTGGATGAACTTCGAGAAAGATGTCGACGGCGTTGTCATTCAGTGTAACTGCATATGGCTCGATGTGTTCGGCCACAAGCAACAGCTCAGTTTCGGTGCACAAGGAGCTGGATATCCGCCATTAGGAGAGAAACAAGAGATGATGGTGGTCAGCGTTAGCCTGCAACACTAGCGGGACAACGCAAGCGGTACTATCAGACGTCAGCCTCTAGGGTCAGAGCTGGAGTCTCAAGACCCAAGTTGGAGCAACCCTGACCGTTACCTTTGGTTCATGGCTGCGTCCTGCACATCCAGCTCATAGGGCGCGAAGTCGACAACATCGGCGTTCAGCCAATCGTTCAGCTCGCGGAAGCGGCTTTGCAGGGGTTCCAGCTCGTTCTTTACAAACACCTTGGCCGCCGCTTCGACGCTGCCGAAGCCACCGGTGTTGTTGGGCACGATGCCCATCAGTGGCGGCGGCACGCGGTGCGCGGCCAGGATATCGTCGCGGCTGGCACCCTTGATGTTCAGGAATTCATCTTTGGCCGCGACTTCCGAAATCGGAATGAGCTGGATGCCGTCTTTCTGTCCGCCGGCGGTGCGGATAAACAGGTTCTTGAAGTTGCCGATGCCCTTGGACTTCTTCAGCGCATCCTTGATGGCGTCCGTATCGTCTTCCGTGATGTTGGGATCCGTGACGTAGAGAATGAAGCCCGCATGACTGCCGTTCTCATAGTATTTGCGGCGGAATAGTGTGGCGCTTTCGTTCAGCCATACCGAATTGAGCCCGCCCATATAGGCCGGCATGCCGTAGATCTCCTGCATGGGATCGGGCTCGACCAGGTGAAACACGGATCCGGGTTCAAACGTGTGATGGTCAAGCCAATCCTTGACCCAGACGTACTCGCCCTCTTCCTTCCCGCGTCGCGTGTGCAGGGCCGGTGACTGCTTAAGGCGCGCTGTGCCGCCGATGCGGTTGCCCAGGCGTTCAAGATAGCCGTTGCCGGTAATCAGGAAGTCCAGCGCCCAGGCCGCGAACTGTTGCCGCGACAACCACGGATGCGGAATGTAGGTGCCGGTGAGGATCTGTGCCTTCAGGCGGATGGCGCTTTCATGATGCGCGGTCGATCGAAATGACTTGATAAGATCCCGCACCGACACCGGCGGCTCATAGTATCGACCGTTGAAGGTGGTTTGCAGAAAGTCCAGCAAGCCGGCACGTTCCATGACCGGAACCGGATCGTCAAAGGTGAACACGGTGGCACGCGGCGCGGCGTCGGTTGCGTGTGTGGCGTCGCTCATCAAAAAGTCTCCACGGTTGCGCGCTGGCTGTGGCCAGCTTCATCAAGGGGAACAATGCTTTCGCGGGAAAGGGCATGCATGGCCGCCCAGGCCAGATCCGCATGACCCGTTTCAGCCGACCGGCTGGCCTGATAGGTGATCTTTCCGCCGGACGGTGTGGCGCTGCGGTGAATGCTCATAAACGCCTGAGACAGATCCGCCCAGCCCGCGTCATATTCAAGGCGTCGGTTGTCGATCAGGTGCTTGGCCTTGGCGACCAACAGGTTCTTCACGTCGACGGAATAGACGATCTTCTGCGCACGCGGGAAGAACTTCAGCACCAGCTCATAAAGGCCGATGCCCATGCCGCTGGCGTCAATACCGATATGCTGGACGTTGTAGCGCTCCGTCAGCTTACGGATGGCTTTGGCCTGCGCTTCAAAGTTCATGTTGTTGAAGCGCAGCTTCTCCAAACAGCGGAACTTGCCGCCTTCCTTCGCGGGCGGCGCGATCACCACGCAACTGGCATCGTCCCGCGTGCGGCTTGGATCATAGCCAATCCATACAGGCAGATCGCCGAAGGGGCGCGCGCGCATGCCCTGGTAGTCCGGCCAAGCCTCCCAGGCATCCACCAGGCAGAATTGAAGATCTTCCAGCTTGAAGACGGACAAGGCGTCATCAATGAACACGCACTCATAGAGGTTGGCGAATTCGCCCGGTGAGTGTTCCCGCTTCAACGCTTCGATATCGAACAGGTCACACCCGGCCTTCGCCGCATCATGGATGGTGACCACCTGGCGCCATTGTCCGTCCGCGCCCAGGTGGCCAGACTTCAGCACCTCATGCAGGGTGTTGACCGTCACCCTGTCTTCTTCGCGCCGCCCCTTGTTGTAGTCGGCACCGGACCAGAAGCCGTGCGCCTCATGGCCCAGGGTGGACGGGGTTGAGAAATACGTCTTGCGCCACTTCTTGTGCGCGGCCATGCCACTGGCGACGTGCTTCAGCTTGGCGAAGTTCGGGATCCAGAAATACTCGTCCACATACAGGTGACCGTGATAGCCCTGGGCCGTCCGGCTGTTTGTGGACAGGAAATAGAGCGTGGCCCCGTTCTCAAGTTCGATCGGGTTGCCTTTCAGCTCCTTGCCGGTGACCTCATAGACAAACTGGATGATGTAGGCGCGGAATAGTTCGGCCTGGGCGCGCGACGCGGAAAGGAAAATCTGGTTGTCGCCACTTTCCAGCGCATCCATGAAGGCTTCACGGGCGAAGTACCAGGTCGCACCAATCTGCCGCGACTTCAATATGTTCCGTACACGGCGTTTGATGTTGTCCCACCAGCATTGCTGATAGCCGAACAGCACGCGGCGAAACTCAATCTTCAGATTGGTTATGTCTTCATCGGTCAGGTGGTTCTTGTGACGTTTGCCCTTGCGCTTTTTCTTGTTGCGGTTGGCGACCTTGGGGTTGAGGTCAGCTTCATTGCCGCCGGCGGAAAACTTCTCTATCCGCGCCACACGTTCGAGCTGGCGGCTGAGTGTTTCGATCTCCGCAAGATCGCCCTTCGTCTTGTCGGGCTTGTCAACCAGCAGGCAAAGACGGCTTTCTATGGTGGAGCCCACCCGCGTGTGCACCGGCGCTTCACGCCAACCGTCACGGCGCTTCCAGCTATCAACGGTCGCGTATTTCAGCCCAAGTTTCTTGGCGATCTCGCTGACCGTGTAGGCCTGCCAGAAAAGCTGCGCCGCCCGTTGCCGCAGGAACGGGAGCTGGTGCTTTGCAGGGGGTTCCGGTGCATCGGCCATGGCCGGACCCTACCGCCCGCGCCCCCCTTCCCTTCCAACAGCGCTGGTTACAACTCGCTTGTGTAACCCGGCCCCGCTTGAGCATTCGGCGCGGCATCGCGGACGTTTGCGGCAACCGCAGCGCATCACCGCTGACTTGCACACCGCACCGCACATGAAGGGCCGCTTCCATGTCTCACAAAGCCGTTTCCAAGTTTGTCCGCGTCGCCACCGAAGGCCCCACAGTCGATGGTCGCGCGATCCCGGCGAAGCAGATTCAGGAAATGGCGGACAACTACGATCCGACCAAATACCAGGCCCGGATCTGGATTGAACACTTCCGGGGGCTGTTGGTGGAGTCTCAGTTTCCCGCCCTGGGTGACGTGGTTGCCCTCAAGGCAGAGAAGGGCGCAGACGGCAAGCTTGCGCTGTTCGCGCAGCTCGCACCAAACGACAAGTTCTTTGAGACGAACAAGGCAGACCAGAAAGTCTTCACCTCGATCGAGATTGATCCCGATTTCGCGGGCAGTGGTGAAGCCTACATGGTCGGCCTCGCCGTAACCGACACGCCCGCCAGTATCGGCACCGAGCGCCTGATGTTCCGGCAACAGGACAAGGCCAGTAAAGGCATGAACACACTGCTCATGCCGGCGGTTGAAGGCGACGTGCTGGAACTGACCAAGGAAGAAGAAAAGCCGGCGGTTGATACCGGCCCCTCCCTGGCGGAGCGCATCACCGCGATGTTCTCCAAGTCCACCAACAAGACAAACGAGCGTATCGACGCGATCGAAGCCGGGCTTATGGCCATGGCTGAAGGCATCGACCAGATGGGCGCGACCGTCCGGGAAACGGTCGCCCTTGCCGCTGCACCTGCCACGCCAGCACAGGCGGCAACCCCTTCAGAAGACGAAGTGGCCGCGCTGAAAAAGCAGGTGGAAGAGATGGCCGCGAAGCTGAACCAGGAACCCGACCCCACCACGCCTGAGCGCCCGGCCTCAACCGGCGCGACCACCTTCACACAAACCGACTGCTAAGGCGGCGTTCGCCTCGCTTCCTATCACCAGCCCACGGACAAGACCCGAGAACGGACAAGACCCATGAGAACTGAAACCCGCCTTGCCTATAACGCTTATCTCCACCAGCTCGCCACCATCAATGGCGTGCCGGATGCGACAAAGGCTTTCGCGGTTGAGCCGAGCGTTGAACAGAAGCTTGAAGAACGGATTCGTGAGTCATCCGACTTCCTGCAACAGATCAACGTCATTGGTGTTGACCAGCAGAAAGGCGAAGTGCTTGGCCTTGATGTGGCCAACCCCATCGCCAGCCGGACAGACACCAGCGGCGCGGGCGAGCGCAACCCCTCGGATCCGACCGCAATGGATTCGCGGCAATACGAGTGCGCGCAGACCAACTTCGATACGGCCATTCGGTACGAAAAGCTGGACCAGTGGGCGAAGTTCCCGGACTTCCAGCCGCGCATTCGCAGCGTGATCACCAAGCAGCAAGCGCGCGACCGGATCATGATCGGCTGGAACGGCACAAGCCGCGCCGCCAATACGAACCTCGCTGCCAACCCGCTGTTGCAGGACGTGAATATCGGCTGGCTTGAGAGCATGCGCGTAGAGAATGCGGAGCGTGTGACCAGTGCCATCAAGATCGGGGACCAGGCAGACGCCGACTACAAGAACATCGACCAAGCCGTGATGGCGAGCATCAATGCTCAGATCGCGGAATGGTACGCGGACGATCCGGACCTTGTTGTGATCTGCGGACGCAACCTGCTTTCGGACAAGTATGTGAGCCTCGCCGGTGACCACGATGCACCGACCGAGCGCGCCGCGCTTCAGATCATGCTGACCAACAAGATGATCGGCGGTAAGCGGACCATCATGGTCCCGTTCTTCCCTGCCAACGCCTTCATGGTGACCAAGCTGGCGAACCTGTCGATCTACTACCAGAACGGCACGCGCCGCCGCCGCATTGAAGAAGAACCGAAGAAGGATCGCATCGCGGACTATCAGTCCGTGAATGAAGACTACGTGGTCGAAGACTACGCGTGCGCCCTTCTGAGCGAAGGCATCCTGACGCCGGACGGAGTCGGCGGCTGGGCCTAAGCACTGAATTCACCGCGAGAGACGGGGGCGGAGCACGACGACCGGCCTGGCCGGCATGGCCGCCCCCAACGCTCGTTCGATACGCGAACCAGAGAGACCCAGAGGCCACCATGAGAGACCCATTCCGCACCCACTTTGAGACGGTGACCGCCGCCAAGGCTGCGGCCCAAACCGCTGCCAATCCCGCTGCCGACACCATGGAAGGTACGACGCTCCACGATCAGCTCATGGCGCAGCTCGCCACCCATATCAGTCAGTTGAAGGGTGTGCAGAGCACGGAACGCAAGGTGGCGATGAAGGCGGACTTCGTGGGCGCGTACCTGCCCTACATTGAAGGCGTGATGCGCGAAGAACCCGGTGGCGATGACCCCATCATGACGGAAATCATGGTGTGGCTTGTGGATCTCAACCAGTTCGAGAAGGCCGCCGAAATCGCGCTCTATGCCTCAGAGTACGATCTCAAAATGCCGCAGCGCTTCACCCGCGACCTCGCGGTCTGGATGGCCGAAGCCTTTGGCGAAGCGGGCATTCAGGCGGAAGCCGATGGCACGGACGGTCCTGGCCTGGAAGTCCTCAAGGACATTGCCGAGGCGACGGACGGCGCAGACATGCCGGACCAGGTAGCCGCGAAGCTGCACAAGGCTTTGGGCTTTGCCTTCGAGCACGCCGGCGACACGCAGGATCTCCGCGCCGCGTTGTTCCACTACAACCGCGCGCTTGAGCTGCACGAAAAGTGCGGGCTGAAGAAGCGCCGCGATGACCTGCAAAAGAAGGTGGACGCCGCCGACCAGGAAACCGGCGCCGGTGACACACCGGACGGCACACAGACACAAGAGCCGCCCGCTTAGCGGCTGACAGTCCTCTCTGGCCTCGCGCCAGACGGTCCGCCTGGGGAGCAAGGGATTGCTCTCCTGGACGCTTCCCAGGCGGGCCGATCCCATCTGTAACGGATCATATGGTGCGCACGACACCGCCATGAACACGATTGTGATACCAGCGGGCGGACCCGACGCCGGACCCGGTGACGTTACCAATCTGGCTTTCTTCCCGCCCCTGTCCGTCGAGGCAATGGGCAAGACCGTCCGTGTGCCGCCCTACCTGTCTCCGGACGTGGTGCAGTCGGATTTGCACCTGGCCATGATCCGCGTGAACCGCGAACTCGCCAGCTATGCAGCAACACAGCAGGACGACGGCAAGGCCTCGCTGGCGGATGTGGACCAGGACATCTATGGCGACACCGGGGAGCTGGTGACGCTGTATGAAAGCGCCGTCTATCACACAGCCAAAGCCTTTCTTCTGGAAAAGACCGTTGACACGGATCTGACCAATGACGGCGCGGACAATGCCGACACGGCAGAAGACGCCGCCCAGGACAGCTACCGCATCGCCCGGCAAGCGATCGCCGCCATTTCCGGCCGGGATAGCGGCAATGTGGAGCTGATCTGATGGGCGTCCGGCGCGAACCATTCCCGGACAGCGGCGTTGCCTACGCACGGCAAGGCGACACGGCGGACATCATCTGTGCACGCTATCTGGGCGAATGGTCCGGGGCCACCGAAAAGCTGATCGACATGAACCACGGGCTTGCGGATCTCGGACCGGTCCTGCCGGAAGGCACACCCGTCCGCCTGCCGAGCCCGACCAACACGACCCTGACCACGGATACCAGCGTGAAGCTGTGGGATTGAGAATGAACGACGTGCCATCAGCCACGAGCTACGCCGGAAGCGGCACCGCCACAATGATCGGTGTACTGACCTTCAATGAATGGATTGCGCTCGCAGGCCTCCTGACTGCGATAGCAACCTTCCTCGTCAACGCTTGGTACAAGCGCAAACACTTCAAGCTGGCCGAGCGCGCCTTGGAGCAAGGAAACGGAGACAGCAATGCTGGGTGAGATAATCGGTAGCTCTGTTGGTGAAGTGATCAAAGGTGTTGGCAGCCTCTTCACCACCGACAAAGACCGCCTTGCAGCCGAGAACATGTTGCGCAGCCACGAAGCAACCTTGATGAAGTCAGCGCTTGAGTACGAAGGCAAGCTTGCGACGGCACAGGCTGCGATCATTCAGGCAGAGGCGAACGGCAAGAGCTGGCTTCAGCGCAACTGGCGACCACTCACCATGATCACTTTCTTGCTGCTTATTGTGGCGCGATGGTTGGGGTGGACGGCAGGCGACATGAGCGAAGACGAACTTCTGTCTGTATACGAACTAATGAAGATCGGCCTTGGCGGCTATGTTGTTGGACGCAGTGCCGAGAAAGTGGTGCCATCGGTGATGCGCGCTTGGGCAGAAAACCGACAGCGATCCACACCCCAATGAAGCGCCTGGCCGACCTTCGCGAGCACCTGCTAGCCGCACCCCTGGGCTTCAAGGCGGACACGCTGGTGACGTTTGCTGATAGCGGCACCGTGCTGCGGTATGTGGACGGCGAAAGCCGCAGCCTGCGCCTGACCTACCGGGCAGACGTGCTGGCGGAGATGTTCACCGGCAACCCGGTCACCGTGGCCTTGTTCCTCTGGGACTGGCTGGAAGAGTTTCAGCCCGGCCTTGCCCCGGATGCCGTCACCTTTGATGCCGACATTCTCAACACGGACGCGGCGGATATCGCGTTCAGCGTGCCCCTATCGGAAACCTGGGCCGTTGAGACCGTTGACGGGGATCACCGCCTGACCCTTCAGCCGGAACCGCGCATTGACGCGGACAGCCTGACCGGCTTCAGCGAGGGCACCTGATCATGGATCTTGCGCGGGCTGAAGGCCTGGACAGATTGCAGGATTGGGTTGAGGGCGTGATTGCCAGCCTGGACCCCAAGGCGCGGGCCAAGCTGTTCACTGCCATGGGCCGGCTGCTACGGCGCATCAACGCCAAGCGCATCACGCAACAGACGGATCCGGACGGACGCCGGTGGGCACCGCGCAAGCCACGGCGCGACCAGGTGCGCCGCCGGCGCAAGATGCTGCTTGGTCTGCGCAAGGCCCGGCACATGAAGATAGACGCATCCGCAGATGGCGTTGCCGTCGGCTTTGAAGGCCGCACGGCGCGCATTGCCCGTATCCACCAATTTGGCCTTCGCGATCGGCTGAAGGGCAGCGACGGCGAAGCGGGGCCGCTTGTGCGCTACTCGCAACGCAAGCTGCTTGGGCTGGCGCATGCGGACGTGGAAGCCGTTCAGACGCTGATTCTCGATCACATAGATCCGGACCAAGCCCCATGACACACACTCGCCTCTCACCGCACTTCACCCTGCATGAAGCCATGCGCAGCCAAACCGCTGCCCGCCACGGCATCGACAACACGCCGCCCAGGGAGCTGCACCCGCGCCTTGAAGCACTGGCGCACACGATCCTTGAGCCCGTGCGCGCGCATTTCCGGATCCCGTTTTCCCCGTCGAGCTGGTATCGCTCGCCAGAGCTGGAACGCGTGTTGACCTGGCGCAGCTTCTTGCGATGGGCAAGCAAGCGCCGGTTGGATCCGCATGAAGACTCATCCTGGCAACTCTACCTGGACCTGAAGTCACACCCGCGCGGGGAAGCCGCGGATATCGAGTTGCCGGGCATTCCCAATCACGTCCTGGCGGAGTGGATCCGGGACAACCTGACCTTTGACCAGCTCATTCTCGAATTTCACACGATCGGCCAGCCGCAGTCCGGATGGGTGCATGTGAGTTTCAGCATGACGCACAACCGGCAACAGGTTTTGACCATCGGCAGGGGCGGCACCAGGGAAGGCCTGCCGACCTATAGCTAGGACCGCGACACGAAAGGAACGCACCATGACAGTGCCGAAGACGTTCATGCAGAACCAGACGGCGGACGGTGAAGCCGTGATCATGATCAAGGGCCGGCGCACGGTGCTGGTCTGGGGCACGTGGAACGGTGCCACCGTGACCATTGGCTACAGGGCACCGGACAACACGCTGATCGAGCTGGAAGGCGGCACCTTCACGGAAAACGGGTCCGTCCTGGCCCTTCCGGAAGACAGTCACCTTCCGCTTGTCGCCAAGGTCATCGGCGCCAGCGCGGGCACAGACTTGAACGTGATGGTCTGACCGCCATGCCCTTGACGGACTCCCTTGCTCCCGGCCTTGCCAACACTCTCGCTGCACCCCTGAAGCGCGCTGCCGACTTCCCGGCGGGCACCATATGGGCTGCGGACGCGGCGCGGGATCTGTCGCTTGTGGGAGGTCAGACAGGCGCATATGCGGACGCGTTCGATCCCCCACGCCTGGTGGATCTGTCATCCGGCCTGGATGTGATCACAAATCCGGATACGGTAGTAGCGAAGCGCGGACGTGGCGCTGACCAGTTTCCGCTTGCCGCTGAAGCACCATTCAATCAACTAGGAACAGGGTGGAGCGTCGATACTGAAAACGGGCGCTCTTTGATCCACGCGAGTAGTGGGTTCTCCCGTGGCGCGGCGCGGTATCTCGACTTTTTCATTGAGGGTGCAACCTTTGAAGTCGATTTCGACATCGACAATCAAGGCAACAACAATAGCGGTGCCGGGCTTACCCTTTCCGAAGGCAATGACGCGGCGAACGACCTAACGACCGCGTGGTCTGCCACGAACCCGGCAGAGGGCAACCACAAGGTCCAGTTCGTTGCCCGCTCGGTGACAACTCGCCTTGAGTTCAACTGCGCGTCTTGGGCCGGAAAGGTCACAATCAATGCCGTGAGGCGCGTCATTCCCTTCGATGGCTGGCTCGGCAAGATCGTGCCTGAGAGCCTTGGGACGAACCTAACCGGCGCGGTTGTCACAAACACAGCCGATGTGACGGAAGTGCCGGGCGGAATTGCTTTCGTTGGTGTTTCGTCAGGCGCCTTCGGCGGCTTCGCACTTGCCGACGACGTTGTGGACAAGATCGTCGAGGTCACCTACACGGTGTCTGGGCTGACTGCTGGTAGTTACAGCCCGTCGATCCGTGATGAGGCGAATGGGATCACCCAGTTGCCGGGAGTCGGTAGCGACGGCACGTATTCAGAGCGCATCCTCGTTGATGGGGGTGCGGGGTCTGGCAGCGTGACAAGCGCGCTGATCTTTCAGGCATCAGGTGGTGCCACCACAGGCAATGTCACTGATGTCACTTTGCGTGAAGTCATCCCGGAGCAAGTGGTCGGACCTAAGGCCCGCTACGTCAACTCGCCGGGTGCAAATGGCGACCTTATCCAAGCAACTGTTCCGGTGTCGGGCGCTACCAGCAGCGTGGTCATGCGGACCTTCGTGGTCGCAAATGACTGGACGCCTGCAACTCTCAAGGAGCTTTCGGGCCAGTGGACTGGCGGTAGTAACGGCCACGTCTTGAGGCTTGGAGGCGGGGGCGTGCTCTACTTCTACGCCTCGACGGACGGCAGTGACCAGCCTCTTGCGATCACGAACGCCGGTGTCAGCGCGGTGGATGGTCAGGGAGTGTGGTTCCAGATCAGTGTTGATGTCGCGAACAGTACTGCGACTTTTGAGCAGTCGCCCGATCCATGGGACACACCGGAAGAACTGGTCGGGAATTGGGAGTTGATTGGTTCAGCCAATCGCCCGTTCAATGCTGACATTTCAGGTGGACTTCACGCTTCTACAAGGCCGGTGCAGATCGGCGCGCGTGGCGGTCTTGATGTATGGGCGGGCAAGACCTTCCGCTCGGTCTTCTACGAAGATGGCGTCAAGAAATGGGACATGAACCCTGCGAAGATCACCGGCCCCGGCCAGACGAGCTTTGTTTCTGACACAGGCGAGGAGTGGGTGCTCGCAGGTGACGCCACGCTTGAGCATGTCGAGGGCATGGACGCAGGCGGCGTGATCGTCTGTGAGTTCGCTGTGGATGATCTGCTTTCGAGCACCTACCGTTACGCCTTCCAGATTGACGATGGCTCGTTTGATCACCGGATATTGCTTGCAGCCGTGACCAATGGCGCCATCCAGCTTGGCGCCACCGCTAATCCGGACGCTTACAGCAGCACAAACGGCCCCTCCGATGTTGTTCCGGGGCAAGTCCACAAAGCGGCCATCAAATTTGACGGCAATGAGATCGCAATGTCGGTCGATGGCGCAACTGTGTCGAGAGTGCTTCAGACCACCGAGCCATGGCGCTGGAACACATTCCGCCTTGGTCACACCTTCGGTGATCAGCAGTTCCTTTCGGGCGGTCTGAAGAGCATCGCCTTGGCACCCGACGCCACGGTATCGGATGAAGATCTACAGGAATTTGCAACCTAGGACTGGCCCCGTGAAACAATCCGTGTACCCACTATTGGCATTTCTTCTCATTGCCGCCTGCACACCACCTAAGCCTGTGACCAGCACACCCATTCCAACCGGTGAAATTGTGCCACCGCCCATCGGATGCACCGAGTACCGCGAGGACAACCCCGATGGCTGCTGACACACCCTTTGCCGCCACGCTTGGCGATATCTCCACGCTCAACACCATCAACAGCGCCGTGAACCGCGAGATTTGGCCAAGGCCGGACGCTGAAAAGTATGGCCGCTTGGAGAAGTGGGCCGATGCGGAGCTAGAGGGAGACGGCGAAGGCGATTGCGAAGACTATGTGATTGCCAAGCGCCGGCGGCTGGTGGATGCCGGATGGCCACGCGACGCCCTGTGTATTGCCGTGGTGCAGACACCAGCCGGAGAAGGGCACGCGGTGCTTGTGGCAAGGACGGACGCCGGTGACTGGGTTCTCGACAACCTGACAGATGACGTGAAGGCCTGGACGGCCACGGACTACACCTGGCTCATGATCGAGACGGCAGAGCGCGGGCCGGACGGCATGCGCGTCTGGCGAAAGGTCGCCTAGGCGGCACCGGGTTACAAGGCTGCGTTGTAACCAGCACCCCAATGACAAAGTGACGGGCGGTCGAAACGATGCCGCCATGTCCGGACCTGATCCATTCCAGCTAGCCGACCTGTTCCGCCGCGTTGAAAACATCGTGCGGCGCGGACGTGTGCACGCCCTCGACGCAGCGGCGGCACGCGTCAAGGTGGACCTGGGCGAAGACGTGATCACCGCTTGGCTACCCTTCTTTGCCCTCCGCGCCGGACAGGACCGCACCTGGTGGGCACCAAGTCCAGGTGAACAGGTTGTTGTCTTCAGCGAAAGCGGGGACACGGCCAATGGCGTGGTTCTCACCGGGATCTACCAGGCCGCCCATCCGCAGCCCGGAGATGATCCGGCCAAGGCGCTGGTGCGCTTCAAGGATGGCGCCGCAATTTCATACGACCACGATGCGCACACATTGACCGTGGACGTGGTTCCGCAAGGCGGGGCCATCACCATCAAGGCCGCCGCGAAAGTCATTGTGCAAGCGCCTGAAGCCCTGGTGGACGCGGACCGCGTGGACCTGGGCGGCGAAGGTGGCAAGCGCGTCGCGCGCGCCGGTGATCGGGTCGAGATCCTTTCCGGATCCAGCGCAGGTCTGACCGGCGTGATTCATGAGGGATCGGAGACCGTGCATGCCGTGGATTAGGTCACAGCACGGCGGGGAGATCCGCTCATGAGAGGCATGTCAGCCGGCACGGGTGCGCCGCTGGATGGCGAAGCCCATCTGCGCCAGTCAATCACCGACATTCTGACTACGCCGCTTGGCAGCCGTGTCATGCGCCGCGATTACGGATCTCTCGCCTTCTCCCTGGTGGATGCCGCGTCCAATGCCGCCGGAAGCATGTTGCTGAAGGCCGTGTGCGCCGATGCGCTGGCCAAATGGGAACCGCGTGTGAAGGTCACCCGCATCGAGCTGGTGAGCGCCACCCGAGACGGCAAGACGGAAATCGATCTGGATCTGGCCTATGCCGATGGCCACAGGGCGCGGCTGACGGGGCTGCTGATATGAGCCGCTTCGATTACATAGATCCGGCAACGCTGCCCAAGCCGGAAGTGCTGCAAGAGCTGGCCTATGAGGCAATCCGCACCGAACTGATTGCGGCGTTCCAGCTACTCTATCCGGACTTCACCGCCGCCCTTGAGAGTGACCCCGTGGTCAAGCTGCTTGAGCTGGCGGCCTATCGCGAGGTGCACTGGCGCGCGCGCACCAATGACGACGCCCGGCGGGTGATGCCAGCCTATGCCACGGGTGCGGATCTGGAACATATCGGCGCACGCTATGGCGTATCGCGCCTGTTGCTGGACGCGGGCGATCCGCTCGCCACGCCCCCGGTGCCCCCCACCTATGAAGACGACGAAGCCTTGCGCCGGCGGATACTGCTTTCCCCGGAAGCCCTGAGCGTTGCCGGTTCACGCGGCGGGTACATCTTCAACACGCTTTCCGCCGGCGAGACACCTGCGAACGTCGCTATCACCAGTCCGCAGCCCGGCACGGTCATTACCGAATACACATTTGATCCGGTGGGCATCGCCGCCCAGGTGAAACACGCCAATGCGTTTCAGTCCAATCCGGGTGAAATCACCGTTGTGGTCATGGGCTGGGATGGCGACGGCATCCCCACGATGCCTGTTCTCTCCGCCGTAGAAGCACATCTGACGGACGCCTATGTCCGACCCATGGGGGACACGGTGATTGTCAAAGCCGTGGACGTGGTGAGCTACACGATTGACGCCACCATTGAAGTCACCGAAGGCCCGCAGATCCCGCTTGCCCAGACGGCAGCGGAAGACGCCCTGCAAGACTACGTGAACGCACGCCACGCCATTGGACTGCGGGTGACGGAATCAGGGATCCACGAAGCGTTGACGGTTGCCGGTGTCGATAAGGTGACGCTGACGGGCTTCAACGATATCGAGCCGACAGGCGAACAGGCCGCCTACTGCACGGGCTTCACCGTGAATGTGGTGGTGCAGAATGTCTGACCTACTGCCCCCCAATGCCCAACCCCTTGAGCGCGCACTTGATGCCGCCGCCGCCGGCCGCTTTGACGTGGATCCGGGCATCCGCCTGGTCTGGGATCCGGAAGCCGCTCCCATGGATATCGTGCCATGGCTCGCCTACGCCTTCTCGGTGGATCTCTGGGACGATGGCTGGTCTGAAGACACCAAGCGATCGGTGACAGCTCAAAGCCTTCTGGTACATGCGCGCAAAGGCACGGTCGGCGCGCTCAAGGACGCCATTCGTGCCGCCGGCTATGGCGAATGCGACGTGTATGATGGGTTAGACGCGCGCCGCCGCGACGGCAGGGTGAAGCGCGACGGAACCCACTTCTACAGCGTCTACACGCATTGGTGCTGGTTCACGGTTGTCATGCGCAAGCCGGTGAGCCTTCCGCAGGCTGAACAAATCCGCCGGATCATCAACCTGGTGAAGCGCGAAAGCAATCGCCTGCACCAGCTTCGATATGACCGCGCTCTCAATACGCGCAACGGCGTTGTCATTCGCAATGGCGACTTCACACGAGGGGTGATTGATGGCCAATCTATCTGAAGATCCTGTCTGGGTAGATGGCATCTACCAGCTTGAAACAACTGACGTTGTATTGGGCGGACCGGACGGCATCGACAATGTGCAAGCCAAGGCGCTCGCCAACCGCACGGCCTATCTCAAGCAGGAAGTAGACGCCCGCGCGCCGATCGCGAGTCCCACTTTCACCGGCGCACCGGAGGCACCGACGCCGGCAGCCGGCAACGACTCGACCCGCCTGGCCACAACCGAGTTTGTTACACAGGCGCTTGCGTCGATCCTGAATGCGCCGCCGTCCACACTCGACACGCTGAACGAACTGGCAGCGGCCCTGGGCGATGATCCCAACTTCAGCACAACCATGATGACGCTGTTGAGCCAGAAGGCACCGCTTGCTTCGCCGGCATTCACCGGAACGCCTGAGGCACCTACTGCGAATCCCGGAACGAACACGACGCAGCTCGCAACCACCGCATTTGTTGTTGCCGCCGTTCTGGCGCAAAGCAAACAGAGCATAGGCTCCTATAGTTTCGCCCTCGCCAACCCCAGCCCCTCCCATTTCCTTGAGCTGAACGGTGCTACTTACAATCGAAGCACCTACGCGGATCTCTTCAACTTCGCTGATACCAACGGGCTACTGACCACGGAAGCGGCATGGTCAACGGCAAAAGGCCTGTTCTCTGACGGGGATGGTGTTTCGACCTTCCGCCTTCCCGATTACCGGGGTGCGTTTCTCCGCGTCCTTGATGGCGGCGCAAACCTGGATCCTGGGCGATCCCTTGGAAGCTATCAGGAAGACGAGTTCAAGGAGCACTCGCACCTCCAGTACTTCCGGCCCGCTCAACTCACCGGCGGCACCGACTATTTCAGTCGGGGCAACGACCCCGTGTCTCACGTCACCACACAGACGAACGGCGTACAGGCAAGCGGCGGCGCTGAAACGCGCCCAAAGAACTACGCCACTCGCGCATTCATTCGGTACGCTTAGGAGGCGGTCGTGACAACAATCTTCCACTTCGATGACGACGGCATCCTTCTCAACAGCACTGGAGCCGCGACAGATCCGAGAGAACCTGGCCGGCTTGTACTTCCGGCAAACACGACAACCCTGCCACCGCCTGAAGCGGTCGGACACACCATACCTGTGTTCAACGGGGGTGGATGGGACCTGATTCCGGACTGGCGCGGAAAGACGTACTGGCTACCGGACGGATCCGAGCACGCAATCCATACAGTCGGTGTGGAGCCGCCAGCCGATGCTTTGGACGAAGCGCCCGCGCCTCCACTCGACCAGATCCGCCATCAGGCTGGCGCGGTTGTTGATGCCGCAGCCGAGACTGCACGGCTTCTATTCCTCACACCTGGTGCTGGTCAGGCCATGACGTACCAACAGAAGGAAGTGGAAGCGGACGCCATCTTGAGCGACGGCGCCCCGAGCGCGACCGACTACCCGTTTCTCGCGGCCTGCATCGGTGTAGATGGCGACACGCTTGCCGAAGTCGGCAGCGTGATCCGCGCCCGGCGCGACGCCTGGGTCCTGGCCGGTGCACAGATCGAGCAAACCCGGCTGCATGCCAAGCAGGCCATCCGCGCGGCCACAACCCCAGCCGAAATCGACACCATCTTGTCCACCCTGACATGGCCGCAGCCGGAGTAAGGCCACACACCGCGCACCGCGCTTGAAGGAGACTGACCATGCCCAACGATTATCACCACGGCGTCCGCGTTGTTGAAATCAACGAAGGCACACGCCCCATCCGCACCATTCGCACGGCGGTCATCGGCCTGGTGTGCACCGGCCCCAATGCCGACGCCGCCGCCTATCCGCTGAACACGCCCATTCTCATGACGGACATTTACACCGCCATCAGCAAGGCGGGTGACACGGGCACCCTGCCCTTCGCTCTGGATGCCATCCGCGACCAGGCGAACCCCTGGGTGGTGGTGGTGCGCGTTGAAGAAGGCGTGGACGAAGCCGGCACAAATGCCAACATCATCGGCACCGTGGAAGCCGATGGCACCCGCACGGGCATGAAGGCGCTGACCGTCGCCAAGCAGGAACTGAACGTGGTGCCGCGCATCCTGGCCATTCCCGGCCTGGACACGCAGCCTGTTGCCACGGAGCTGGTCACCATCGCCCAGGAGTTGCGCGCCTTTGCCTATGTGTCCGCCTATGGCGCGACCAGCAAGGAAGAAGCCGTCACCTATCGTGGCAACTTCAATGCCCGCGAACTCATGGTGATCTGGCCCGAGTTTCAGAAGTTCAACACCACCACGCAGTTGAAGGACACTGCCTTTGCCACGGCGCGCGCCGCTGGACTTCGGGCGAAGATTGACAATGAGATTGGCTGGCACAAGACGCTTTCCAACATCGCGGTCAACGGCGTTACCGGGATCTCGCAACACGTCAATTGGGATCTTCAAAGCCCGGACACGGATGCGGGCTACCTGAACGAAAACGAAGTGACCACGCTCATTCGGGAAAACGGGTTCCGCTTCTGGGGATCCCGGACATGTGCGGATCCAACAAGTCTGTTCGCCTTCGAGAACTACACCCGCACCGCTCAGGTGTTGGCTGACACCATGGCGGAAGCGCATATGTGGGCTGTGGACGCCCCCATGAGCCTGCCGAATGTCAAAGACATCATCGAGGGTGTGAACGCGAAGCTCCGTAGCCTGACCAATAACGGCTATCTGCTTGGCGGACAGGCCTGGTTCAACCCCGAACTCAACCCGGTGGAAGAGCTGAAGGCGGGCAAGTTGCAGATTGACTACGACTACACGCCCGTCCCGCCGATTGAGAACCTGCAATTCAATCAGCGGATCACTGACAGCTACATCCTGGACCTGCAAGCCGCTATCGCCGCCGCGTAAGCGCGCGGCGATCGGCAACCGCGTCCGCCTACCCACACCTCTGACCCCTTTGATTAGGAGCTGACCATGCTTCCCGAAACACTGAAGAAGATGAACGTCTTTGTGGATGGCGTCGGCTATCTCGGTAAAGCCGAGGAAGTGACGCTTCCGTCAATCGAGCGCAACACCGAAGAATACCGGGGCGCAGGCATGGGCGGCCCGGCCATGGTGGGGCTTGGCTGGAATGCCCTCACCATGACCATCAAACTGCGCGAGCACACGCAATCGCTGCTCAAGGCGCTGGCCAAGCACGCCGCGTCTGACACCGGCGTGCGCTTTGTCGGTGCCTACCAGTCGGATACGCCCGGCGCGCCCATGGTGGCCATCGAAGTGGTGGCACGCGGTCGCCTCGACAAGATCGACCTGGGCACCGTCAAGGAAGGCCAGATGACGGATTCGGATCATGAGTTGTCGCTGACTTACTTCCGGTTCGATCGCAACGGCGAAGCGCTGGTTGAACTCGACTTTGAAAATGGTGTGGAGGTAATCGCCGGCGAAGACGTGCTGGCCGAAGCCCGCCGCATCATTGGCCTGAGTGAGTAGGGACACCCCTACCCGCCCCAATCGTCCAACAACACTGGAGCAAGACACAATGACCCACGGACGCAAGAACGGCGCTGAGACTTCGAAAGACGCAGGGCCGGGACAGGTGGCCGAGACACGTGCACCAGAACCGGTCAGCACTGAGGCCATCGGTGCGGCCACACAAGGCGTTTCGCATGCGCTCGCCACACCCATCACGCTTGGCGAGCAGCCGATAACAGACCTGCACGTTCGGCGGCCCAAACCTGGTGACTTGCGCGGCCTTCAGTTGGGCGCGCTGGTAAACGGGGACACAGACGCGATGTTGAAGCTGATCCCCAGGCTGACAACGCCCGCGCTGCCGGAAGAGATCATCTGTGAACAGATGAACGCACTGGATCTGATCGGCCTCACAGACAAGGTGGTTCAGTACCTCACGGTAAAGTAATTCCCGCCGACCTCACACAGGCCTACGCCTTTATCAACATGGTGTTTGGCGGCGGGTGGCCCCCTCACGTTCTCGATACGATGCCGCTGGATGAATTCTGCGACTGGTATGCGCAAGCGGTGAAGGAGAACGACGCACTCAGGAAAGCCATGGGCAAGGACTGACCCTGCCCATGGCCGCTGCTCATGAAAGGCCGCGCGACCATGAAAGACCTTAAGCTCCGCATCGGCGTTGAAGCCCTGGATAAGGCGTCAAAGACGTTCAAGGGCATCACGCAAAGCACCACCAAAATGCGGGATGGTGTGGCCAAGACCTCGAAGGAGCTGAAGGGACTTCAGGCGACACAGAAGCGATTGACCGGCTTTGCGAAGCTCAAGCGCGAAACCGCCGGCACCGCCAAACAGCTCAAGGCTGCCCAGGTGGAAGCGCAGCGCCTTGCCCAAGTGCACAAGCACGCGGTGCGACCGACAACAGCCATGGCCCGCGCGGCAAGTAAGGCCGCAGACAGTGTGCGGACCCTGAAGGAAAAACAGGCCGCGCAACTGCACATGCTTCAGCGTGAACGTGGCGCGCTTGGCAAGGCCGGGATCGACACACGCAACCTGGCGCATGAACAAAGCCGCCTGGCAACGCGGATCGCCGCCACGTCGCGCGGGCTTGATCGGCAGCAACAGGCGTTGAAGCGCGCGGCACGGCAGCAACGCCGATTGGCGGAAGCAGGTGAGCGATACCGCCGGACCCTGCAAACCCAATCCAACCTGGCGGTTGCAGGGGCCGCAGGTGTCGCGGGGGGCGCGACCGCCCTTCGCGGCCTGGCCGGCACGATTCAGCCGGGCATGACGTTTGACGAACAGATGAGCGCGGTTGGCGCCATCGGGCGCGTCAACAAGACATCGCAAGCATTCAAGGATCTACGCACCCAGGCCATCGCCCTGGGCAACACAACCGCCTTCAGCGCCACCCAGGCGGCGGGCGGCATGGAATTCCTGGCCATGGCCGGGTTTGAGGCAGCCGAGATCCTGGCCGCCATGCCAGGCATGCTGAACCTGGCGAAAGCCGGACGCACGGAGCTGGCACAGAGCGCCGATATCGCATCCAACATTTTGAGCGCCTTCAACCTGCAAGCCGGGCAGATGAACATGGTGGCCGATACGCTGGTCGCCACGTTCACGCGGTCGAATACCAGCCTGCAACAGCTTGGCGACACCATGACCTATGTTGCGCCGGCGGCGTTTGAAGCGGGCGCATCCATGCAGGAAGCCGCCGCCATGGCCGGACTGCTCGGCAATATGGGTATCCAGGCGAGCATGGCAGGCACGGTGCTTCGGAGCATGTACACCCGCATGGCCAGTCCGCCGCGACAGGCCGCAACGGCACTCGCCTCGCTCAACGTCCAAACCAAAGATGCAGCGGGCAACATGCGCGCCATGCCGGAGATCCTGGCAGAGATCGCGCGCAAGACGGAAAGCATGGGCAACGCGGAACGCCTGGGCCTGTTCACGGCCATTGCCGGCAAGCAGGCCGGTAGCGGCATGGCCGCCCTTGTGCGCGCCCAGGGGGCGGAAGCCATCACGCAGTTCGTGGATGTGCTGAACAAGGCCGAAGGTGAAGCGCAACGCGTGGCCACGCTCATGGGAGACAACCTGTCAGGCGACGTGGTGGCCCTGGGAAGCGCCTGGGAAGGCCTGAACATCGCCATGGCGGACACACAGACATTCGGCCTGCGGAACCTGGTGCAGGGCATCACCGGGCTTGTGCGTGGCATTACGGCATGGTCACGGGAGAACCCGCGCCTTGCCGGCGGCCTGTTCACCGTCGCGGGTGTGCTGGCAACGGTCTGGACCATTGCCGGTGGCCTGGCGATCGGCGTTGCCGGACTGCTTGGCCCCTTTGCACTGGCGAAGTTCGCGTTCGTGACGGTGGGACTCAAGGCGGCGGCCCTGGCCACCGGCCTGAAGATGGTTGGCGGCGCGGTGTTGATGCTGGGCAAGGCGCTGCTACTCAACCCCATTGGGCTCATAGCCGTGGGCATCGCCGGTGCGGCCTATCTGGTGTGGAAGCATTGGGACACGATCAAGAGCGGCTTCATGAGTGCAGCGGCGTGGTTGCGTGGTCTCACGGAGAAGTTCAACGCCATTGGCAGGGATATCGTGTCCGGATTGATCACCGGCATTACCAGCCGCATTGGGCGCGTGATGGAAACCGTGAAAGGGCTTGCCGGACGCATCAAGACGGCCTTCGCGGATCTCCTGGGCATCAACAGCCCAAGCCGTGTCTTTGCCGCTTTCGGCGGGCACCTGACCCAAGGGCTCACCCTAGGTGTTGAACAGGGCCAGAGACGCGCCCTGAACGCCGTGCAGCAATTTGGTAGGGATCTACCACGGGTGGCCGCCGCCGGTGCTGTGGCGGCAAGTGTGAGCGCCGTTCCGGCCTATGCCGGCCTGCCCGCCGCCCCGGCCCCTGTGACACAGACAATCGAGATCCACGTTCACGCCGCACCGGGCATGGATGAACACGCCCTGGCCCGGCTGGTGGCGGACGAAGTGGAGCGACTCGAGCGCGACCGTGCCGCATCAGCCCGTGCGGCCTTCCATGACCAGGGGTAGACACCCATGATGATGAGCCTTGGCCTGTTTGTGTTTTCCGTGCCCACCGTCGCCTATCAGCAATTCCAGCGCGACACGGCAGAGCGGTTTGCGTCCAATGACCGGTTTGGCGATCGAGCCGCAAGCCAACACCTTGGACCAGGCACGGACACAATCTCGCTTTCCGGAGATCTGTACCCAGGCACAACAGGCGGATCCGCGGATCTGCAACGGCTGCTGGACATGCAGGCGACGGGCACCGCCTATCTGCTCATGGACGGCATCGGCAACGTCCTGGGTTACTGGACCATCCGCAGCGTGCAGCAAAGCCGCAGCATCTTCCTGCGCGAGGGGCAAGCACGAAAGATGAGCTTCACCCTGTCGCTACGCCATGAGCCGGACGACACGCTGAACAAGGCGGACCTGACACCTGAAGATATGGCCATCGCACGCCTGGCCGGCAACATCCAGCGGGGCGGCGCATGACTCCTGATTTTCTCATCACAGTCGCGGGCACCGACATTACGCCGCAGATCAACTCGCGCCTTGTGACCCTCACCCTGACCGACAAGCGCGCCTTTGCAGCGGATGAGCTGGTTCTTGTGTTGAGCAACACCGATGGCCTGCTTGCCCTGCCCGGCATGGGCGCATCGGTGACGGTGCATCTGGGCTTCCAGGAAACCGGCCTGATCAACAAGGGCAGCTTCGTTGTCGACGAAATGACGGACACCGGCCCGCCGGATCAATTGAGGATCCACGCGCGAAGCGCGGACTTTCATGCGTCGCTGAACGAACACAAACGCCGCAGCTTTGACGGCATCCCACTTGGCGAGATCCTGCGCACCATCGCCGGGGACCATGGCCTTGAGCTGGTGGTAGCGGAAGCCCTGGCCTGGCAGAACCCCGGCCATATCGACCAGGCGAGCGAAAGCGACGGGCATCTTCTCACCCGGCTTGGACGGCAGTTTGACGCGATTGCCACCATCAAGGCCGGACGGCTGCTGTTCGCCAAGGCCGGATCCGGACAAAGCGCCGGCGGCACGCCGCTGGATCCTGTGACCCTTACCCGTGGCGACGGCGACCGGCACACCTTCAGCCGCAAGCAGGGATCCACCGACTATTCAGGCGTCAAGGCGCAATGGCATGACGTGGCCAATGGCGTCCGCAAGATGGTGACCGCCGGCGGCGGATCCACGCCGGAGAAGTTGAAGACGCTCGCCACGACCTTCAAGGACGCAGCAACAGCCCAGGCGGAAGCGGACAGCGAATGGGCGCGCATTCAACGGGCACGCGACACCATGTCTGTGACCTTGGCGATCGGGCGGGCAGACCTGATGGCGGAAACGCCGGTGACCCTCACAGGATGGCGGCCGGAAATTGATGCGATCGCCTGGATCTGCGGACGGGTGACGCACACGCTGAACGGCAGCGGCTTCATGACCGCAGCGCAGCTTGAGAGGAAGGCGTGAGTCACACCCTTACGACGACTCGCGGTAAAGCTCCGCTTGAATCAGCGGGAGGTATTCCCGCATCTGGTCTGTGCCGCCTCCATCTGTAGTCGCCCAGTCGGTAGCCGTATACAGAACAACGTTGATCGCGTTCTTCAAATCCAGGTGTTCTAACCGCGCCTCAGGGTTTTTGCGTTCATGCTTTTCCAACTCTTCCCGCAGCGCCCGCATTCCGGCAGCCCAATCGGCCATGGGTCCATCGGAGTGGATACCGTATCGGTGAAATTCGGGATCGTATCGGACAGCGTTTAACTCCCGCCAACGCAGTCGCAGTTCGGAGCGGACTCTCTCCTGATACGTATCCGTAGTCATATCGACCGTCTGATGTGTCGACGGCAGTTCAGTTGATCCCGAGAACACCCCAAGCGCTGTAAACACTGCAAGGCCCACGAGCAGCACCGCGATGAAAAAAACAATCCTGGTCACCGCCCAAGCTCCGCTTCAATGTCCTGGATCATGATTGCTGTATTCGCGTCACCCTGACCGGCGGTGCGCGTCCAGTCCATGCCGACCGTGAACATGTAGTGGATCGCCGGGCCAAGCATCACGTCTTCAGCGACGCCGGGACCGTTGCGCGCATAGTCCAACCATTCGGTATAAAGTGCCTTGCGTTGCCGTTCCCAATCACCGAAGGGACCGGCGGGCGAGAAGCCGAACTGGTGGAACTGACTGTTGTAGCGCGCACCCTTGAGCTGCGCCCAAAGCGCCGACGCCTGTTGACGGGCCTGGGCCGGAAACTCCGGATCAAAGGCCGGTTGCGGATCCTGCGTCTCGACGGGGGCATTCGGCGCGGCGCGGACAACCGGGTCCGGCGGCAAGTCCCTCTCAACCACAACCGGTTCCGCTTCGTCCGCCTCGATCACATCTTCTGGCGCCGTCGCGTCCTGTGTGGCGTCCGGATCCGGCATCTGAGAGACCACGACCGCAAACCAGACGATCACGGCACCAACAACCATCCACCCGCGAAAGCGTCGGCTATCCTTGTATGAGGGGAACGCGCGCGCCGTTCCCGGCGGCGACAGCACAAACGCCATGACCGCGAAAAGCAGCCCGGCCAACACGTTGCCAAGGGTGAACTGCCCGATGGCGAAGAAGGCCATGATGCCGGCAACAATCCACATGATCACACTCATGGATGCACCCTTACCGCGACACGAACATGCGGGCTGCTTCCAGCAACAGCCGCTTGTTCTCTGTCCCGTCCACCGACATGAACAGCTCGATCAATTCCGCCAGCATGACGCTGCTGGCACTGGCTGAGGGGCCTTTCGAATCACTTGTTGATTCGGAAATCTGCACAGGATTGGGTTCGCCGGTCGCCAACCAATACATATCGACGCCCAGGGCGCGGGCCAGCGCAGCTAGGTTTTCAGGGCGCGCCCCTTTGGACGTTCCGGCCTCCAACTGACTTATTGCGGACCCGGAAATACCCCCGGCATTCCGCGCCAATTCAGCCATCGAGAGCCCGGCGCGTTCGCGCGCAAGTTTCAACCGGTCACCAAACATCCGGTTAAGTATACTAAACCTTGGGTTTAGCATGCTTGACCTTTTCGTTTAGCATGCTTAACGGCGTAACCATGCTTAAGGAACACGCCATCGCCCTGTTTGGTTCGTGCACGGAGCTTGCGAAGGCACTCGGTTACTCGAAGTCCTTCATCTCCCAACTGCCCGACACCCTCCCTCAGAAATACGCCGACCAGGTGACCGGCGCGGCGATCCGCAACAAGAAATCTGCCGCCGCAGTCAAGCGCCTGAGACAGGGCAAGCACCCCTTCCCATCGTCCGTGTCCGGAGCGTCGCAATGCGCGTGAAGGAACACAAGCCGACCATCAAGCGGATTCCATGTCCGCACTGTGAGCACAAAACGCGCATTCGCAAGACGCGAGAGTTCACGCCCATCTACAGGGAAATCACCTGCCAGTGCCTCAACGACAAATGCGGTTGCGTATTCGTCTGCGCGATCACCCCCGTCCGCATTCTCACACCGTCCGCCGCGCCCAACCCTGACGTTCACATCCCCCTATCCGAACACGTCAACGTCCAGCAACTCGTTCTCTCCCTGAACGAGCCCGTGAAACGCGCCTAGCTGAAGGAGCAAGCCATGCGCCCGACATCCTACGAAGCCGAGAACCTTCAAGACTTCGCCCGCGTCGCACTGCATCGCGCAATCAATGCCGGCGTGGATGATCGAGAAGGGCAGTTTGACGCGGTGAAGCGGTCGCTAGTGCGCGACAAGAGCACGACCGTTGATAAGGCCGACACCATTGCCGCAATGGTGGTTGCCGATCATGAGGCGCTCGGGTCCGACACCCTCATTGACATAGACCGCAGCACAAGCACTTGCGTCTTTGCGATGGTGGACGGCAAGCGCGTCGCTGTATCCGTCCGCGACATTGAAGCCATCGTGCGCAGCAACGCGTAGAGACGCAGCGCCATGGCAACGCCCAACCCTCAACATGTGCGCGACTTCGCCGCCCTGCGGCCCGCCGGTGGCTTCTCAGTCGTTCTGGCGGACCCGCCTTGGCCCTTTGAGACGCGTTCTGAGAAAGGCACGGGCAAGAGCGCATCGGCGCACTACCCGACCATGGACATTGCTAAGATCTGTGCCCTGCCGGTCAGCACTCTGGCAGCGCGGGATTGCGCACTGTTCTTGTGGGTGACATGGCCGCTTCAGCCTGTCTGGCAACGGGTGCTGAAGGCTTGGGGTTTCACGTACTCAGCACTTGCGTGGGAGTGGATCAAATACAATCCGCAGACACGTAAGTACGCATTCGGCGGCGGATACGGCACCCGGAAAAACCTCGAACCATGCTTGCTGGCGACACGCGGCAACCCGCAGCTTCGCAAAGGATGGGAAGCCAATCTGCTGGACGAAGGCCACCAACCGGATGGAGTCCGCAGTGTCCGCGACTTCATCCAATGGTCCCCGCACGACTGCGTGCGCAGCCCGTCCCGCGAACACAGCCGCAAACCACCGGAACAATACGACCGGATAGAGACGCTTTTCAGCGGCCCCTACATAGAATTGTTCGCCCGCAACACGCGCTCTGGCTGGACCGCCTGGGGCAATGAAGTCGGCAAGTTTGATGCGGAGGAATCGGCCTAATGCCCGCCTCTCGCCAGCGCGCCCTTGAACTGTTGCGGATGCACCAGGCAACCGCCCGCCTCGACCAGTCAGTGGGTGGCTACACCGTCGCCTATTGGAAGGGCACTACCTGCAAGCACGCCAAAGCCGTCATTCCCGAGCGCGTCATGAATGCGCTGATCAGGGACGGCCTGGCCGAGAAACGGCGGCGGTTGGCGACGAAGGCCCCGTTCACCGCCATCGTCTTTGTACAGATCACCCAGGCCGGACGCATCGGCAACGGTCCTGTTGCGCCCAATCGTCCGGCGGAAACCCGCCTTCCCTACGTCGACTAACTGGCCTCGTGAAAAGGAGCATTCACAATGGCAACAGACGCGTTCCCCCTTGCATGGCCTGAAGGATGGCCGCGCACCCCGGACCACCAGCGGCAAGACGGCAGCTCACGTTTTCGGCGTAGTGACTGGACCGGCGGTTACAAGCAACCGTCTATGCACGCTGCATGTGAGCGACTTGTAGCAGAGCTGCGCCGCCTCGGTGTCGAGTACATCACAGTGTCTTCCAATGTCGCACTTCGCGCGGATGGCATGCCACGGTCCGGCCAGCGGATTCCCGACGATCCCGGCGTTGCGGTCTACTTCGAGCTTGGCGGCACGCCCAAGGCGATGGCGCGCGACGCGTTCCACCGACCAGAGCACAACGCAACGTCACTGGCCTTGGCTGTGGAAGGCATGCGGCAGCTCGATCGGCACGGCGGCGGTGTCATGATCCACAAGGCATTTTCTGGTTTTGATGCCCTACCTGCGCCCATCGCACAAGGCGAGCGACACTGGACGCAGGTGTTGGACGTGACGCCAAACGCGAGCAGCGCCGTGATCAACGCTGCCTTCCGGGAGAAGACAAAAAAGTGTCACCCGGACGCTGGCGGAAACAAGGCTGCGTTTCAGGAGTTGGTTGCAGCTCGTGACGCTGGCCTGAAGGCCGCAGGGGGGCGCTCATGAGCGCCGCAAATACAGCCACCACGGATCTACATGGGCTGATCATAGACAGCTTTGCCGGCGGCGGCGGTGCTTCCACCGGCATTGAAATGGCCTTTGGTCGCTCGCCGGATATCGCGATCAATCACGATGCTCAGGCACTCGCCATGCATGAGGCAAATCATCCGGATACCGAGCACTTTGTAAGTGACATCTGGGCGGTCAACCCGATTGAGGCTACGCGCGGTCAACCCGTTGCATTCGCGTGGTTCTCACCGGACTGCAAGCACTTCTCCAAGGCCAAGGGTAGCAAGCCAGTGAAGCGCCACATCCGTGACCTGGCCTGGGTTGTGATCAAGTGGGCGCGGTTAGTACGCCCTGCGGTGATCGCACTTGAGAACGTGGAAGAGTTCCGCGATTGGGGGCCGCTTGGCACAGACAAGAAGCCGTGCCCGCGCCGAAAGGGTCAGACATTCCGGCATTGGGTAGAGGCCTTGCGCCGGATTGGGTACGAGGTCGATTGGTGGGAACTGCGTGCATGTGACTATGGCGCACCGACGATACGGAAGCGCCTGGTACTGGTGGCGCGGTGCGATGGTGGCCCTATCACAAAGCCTGAGCCGACACATGGCCGGCCCGACGATCCGCGCGTTATCGCTGGCGATTTACAGCCCCACCGCACGGCGGCGGAGATCATAGATTGGTCGATCCCCTGCCCGTCAATCTTCCTGACAAGCGACGACGCACGCGAGCTGCGCCAGTCACATGGCATCCAGATAAAGCGCCCCCTTGCTGAAAACACAATGCGCCGGATAGCTCAAGGAGTGGTCCGCTACGTTCTGGAAGATCCAGACCCCTTTCTTGTGGTCTGCAATCACAGTGGCGATAGCTTCCGTGGGCAAGACTTTGGCGCGCCCATGGCTACCATCACTGCCAATCGCGACGCGCATGGCTTGGTGATGCCCTACTTCGTTCCGCGATATGGAGAGCGTGACGGTCAGGAACCGCGCACGCGCAAAGTCACAGACCCGCTCCCTGTGATCGTTCCGACCGCGAACGGTGCATCGCTCATTGCTCCGTTCCTGGCGCAACACAACACGGGTGTTGTGGGCCACGACGCCCGCACGCCGGTCAGCACCATCGTCCAGCGCGCCACCACGCAGGCAGTGGTTGCACCACACCTTGTGAGCCTGAAGGGCAGCGACAGGCGCATGCAACCCGTTGATGCCCCGGCACCGACGATCTGCGCTGGGGGTGGGCACGCCGCCGCAGTAGCTGCATTCCTGGTCAAATACTATGGAACGGATCAGCGTGGCTCGATCACAGATCCGGCAGCCACTGTCACAACGCGCGACCGCTTCGGACTGGTGACTGTCTCGATCGCCGGCGAACAATGGATCCTTGCAGACATTGGCATGCGGATGCTCACCACACGCGAGCTGTTCCGCGCCCAAGGCTTCCGCGACTCCTACATCATTGATCATGGCCCGGACGGTTCGCCCCTGTCCCTCACCGCTCAACGTCGCATGTGTGGCAACTCTGTCTGCCCCGACCTGGCAAGCGCTGTGGCGGCGGCAAACCGACCGCGCAAGCGCGGTGCCGTGGCGCACCAGTCACCGGATCAGCTTGAACTAGGGGTGGCGTGATGGTCGCGTACAACTTCTTGGCCAAGTTCGTCCCTGCGATCAAGACAGGCCGGAAGTCGCACACTTTCCGCGTCTATGGAAAGCGTCGCCATGTGCGCCCTGGTCGGCTGGTGCAGCTCTACACCGGAATGCGCACCAAGGCTTGCCGGCGCATCGCGGAGACGACTTGCACACACGTGGACCGCATGACCGTGGGTGATGATTACATCATGCTGAACGGTCAGATCCTTGGTCACATCCGCCTAAAGAAACTCACCCAGGCCGATGGCTTTGACACACCCGCAGACTTCTTTGCCTGGGTGAAGGCAACCCACGGCTTCCCTGCCGAAGGCGTCCTTGTCCATTGGGATCCGGAAGACGTTATCCGGCAAGCCGACACTGACACCTAGACCGGAAAAGCCGTGCGCAACCAAGAACTACAAAACGAGATCCTGAAGCGGCTGAAATCCGACTACCGCATGAAGGATGCAGGTGACTATCTGCGCCAAGGCACGTGCCCTGCATGCGGTCATCGCGAGCTGTACGTATCCAAGGAGAAGCCCTGGACCGCGCGGTGTGGGCGGCTGAACAGGTGCGGCGCCGAATTCTCCGTGAAGGATCTCTACAAGGATCTGTTTGAGGGCTTCAACAAGCGCTTCCCGAAATCGCAGGAAGACCCCAACGCGACCGCAGACGCTTACATGACATACGCGCGCGGCCTGCCTGTTGAGAAGCTACGCGGTGCTTACCGTCAGGAGGCCTACTACAATCCCTCCGCAATTGGCCGCACCGGAACCGCGACCGTCCGCTTCGATATCGACCGCGCCAACGAAATCTATATGGAGCGCTTTGTTGAGCCCATCACGGTTGAGGATGACGGCAGGCGGACAATCCGCAAGCAGCACTTCGGCGGCAAGCACAAGGGACTTTGGTGGCAACCACCAGGACTAGAGATCGAAGACGGCGATACCGTCTGGTTGGTTGAGGCCTGCATAGATGCGGCCAGCCTGCATTGCGCTGGCGTGAAAGCCGTCGCCACTCTCTCGGCAGGCAACTATCCCGAGATCCGGCTTGCGGACCATGCCGACAAATCCGTGAAATGGGTGTGGGCGCTAGACGACGATCGGGCCGGACGCCGCGCCGCCACCAAGCATGTGAAGCGCATGCAGGATGCAGGATTTGACCAGGTGGTAGCGGCCTTTGTCCCTGGCAAGAACGGTCAGAAGCGCGACTTTAACGACGCCTTCAAAGACGGCGAGCTAGAGCCGGAAAATCTCAAGCACTACCTGTATCGCGGCGAGCTGCACTTGGCGAAGACGCCCTTAGAGAAGGCCCTGATCCGTTACCGTCACACCGGACAGTCATGGTTCAACTTTGAGTTCAAGGACCGGCTGTACCATTTCGGCCTGGACCTTGCTGCCTACAACGCCGCGCACCAAGCGTTGAAGGATTCCGAACACGCCGCCAGCATGGATGAAAAGGAGCTGGTGGACGAAGCCGCCAAGCAGGCGGGAATGTTGAGTGAGATTGCAAACTGCTATCCAGAGTTCCTGTATTTCCAGGTCAACAAGCTCACGGACGAAAGCTGGTACTACACACGGATCCGGTTCCCGCATGGCGCAAGGCCTGTCAAGAACACTTTCACCGGCGCACAACTGTCCGCTCCAACAGAGTTCAAGAAACGCCTGCTAGGCATTGCAGCCGGTTCCATCTTCACCGGTTCCAAAACGCAGCTCGACCAGTTTCTTAAGGACAAGCTGCATGGCATCAAGACCGTTGAGACAGTCGATTTTATTGGCTACAGCGCCGACCATCAGACTTACGTTTTCAACGACCTGGCCATCAGAAATGGGGCAGCTATAGAGCTGAACGACGAAGACTTCTTTGAATTGGACCGGCTATCAATCAAGAGCCTGAACCAGTCCGTACACCTGCATATCGGAGACGAGCGGGAGTATCAGGACAAATGGCCTGGCTACATCTGGGAGTGCTTTGGCGAGAAGGGAATTGTCGCGGTCGCCTTCTGGTACGCGAGCCTGTTCGCTGAACAGATCCGTGCCACGCAGAAGAGCTTTCCGTTTCTAGAGATCGTGGGTGCACCTGGGGCGGGCAAGTCCACCCTCATTGAATTCCTTTGGCGGCTTGTAGGACGATCTGACTACGAAGGCTTTGATCCGTCAAAGTCCACGCCAGCCGCGCGCGCCCGCATCATGTCGCAAGTGGCGAATCTCCCGGTTGTCATGATTGAAGGTGACCGGGATGAGGACACAGCACACAGCAAGAAGTTCGATTGGGATGAACTGAAGACGGCTTACAACGGACGGGCCAGCCGGGCCACCGGCGTCAAGAACAATGGTAACGACACGCGCGAACCACCGTTTCGCGGATCCCTGGTCATAAGTCAGAACGCGGACGTGGATGCCAGTGAAGCCATGCTTCAGCGCATCGTGCACCTGTCCTTTGATACGTCCGGTCATACGCCGCAATCGAAGATCGCGGCGGAAGCCCTAGAGGCGATGCCTACAAGCGCGGTGAGCGCCTTTCTGCGGCGAGCATGCGCCGGCGAGAAAGAAGCCGTGGCGACGATCCTTGAGCGGTCGAAACACTACCAGTCAGAGTTTGCAGGACTGGACGGCCTAAGCAGCGTGCGGCTGGCAAAGAACCATGCGGTGATCATGGCGGCAGTAGATGCCTTGGCCCCATTGGTCAATCTTACAGATGACCAACATGCCGCCATCTTCAGCCAAGTGTGCGAACTAGCCGTTCAGCGCCAAGCCGCCATATCCGCTGACCACCCAGTTGTCCGCGAGTTCTGGGAAACCTTCGAGTTCCTGAACGAGGGGCCGGACGGCAGGCCGATGTTGAACCACAGCGGAACACCCGGTGTGGTCGCCGTGAACCTCAATCACTTCGTCCAGGTTGCCAACAACCGCAAACAACAGATCCCGCCTATCACGGATCTGAAGCGGCACTTGAAGGCTTCCCGTAGTCGGAAGTTCCAAGGCATCAAGACTGTCCGCTCGCAACTCTCTGACCTTCTCGACAAGGGCGAGGGCTGGACCTGCAAATGCTGGTGTTTTGCGGGGGAATGATGGCAGGAAAACCGACCATACAGCCCCCTCCATCACTCCCGCGTCCGCGCCGGCCGGAAGAAATCGAAGCTGCCAAGGCTCTGGCGCGCGCCCTTGCGCGGAAGGTGGCCCGCATGGACTATAAGCAGCTGAGAGACGGCAACTAGGACGGAAGGCATCATGCGCGCGGCAATCTACGCCCGGTTCTCTAGCGAGCTTCAGAAAGAAACCTCGATCGATGACCAGAACCGACTGTGCAGAGACTTTGCGCGGTCGGAGGGCATGAAGGTCGCCGCACTGTTTGAAGACCGTGCCAAGTCCGGCGGGTCCATGCAGCGGCGCATGGGCATTAAGGGCCTGTTGCGCGCGGCCAAGGGCAACAGCTTTGACGTGGTGATTGTTGAGTCGCTCGATCGCCTGTCACGCGACCAAGAAGATCTGGCACACATCTACAAGCAGCTTAAGTTCAACGGTGTCGAGATCCGCACGGTCCACGAAGGGCGCGCGGACCACATTCAGATAGGCGTTCGCGGCCTTGTCGGTGCGCTCTATTTGAAGGATCTGGCAGAGAGGGTGCACCGTGGTCAGACCGGTGTAGTTCTGGACGGTAGATCCGGTGGCGGACAGGCCTATGGCTATCGGCCCACACCCGGCGCTCCTGGTGTTCACCGCATCGTTGAAGATGAAGCGGCCATCATTCGGCGTATCTTTGATTCCTATGCCGCCGGCAAGTCACCAAAGGTGATCGCCAGTGAGCTTAACGCCGAAGGCATTCCGGCCCCACGCGGCAAGACGTGGCTGGCGTCCACTATTCGCGGCAACAAGAAGCGAGGCGCGGGGATCTTGCGAAATCAGCTCTACGCCGGGCGCATTGTCTGGAACAAGAACCGCATGATCGCAGATCCCGCCAACGGACAACGGCTATCTCGACCACGCGACGCTTCCGAGTATGTGGAGCATGAAGCCCCCCACTTGCGGATTGTTGACCAGGACGTTTTCGACGCCGTGCAAACCCGCTTGGCCGAGGCCAGCCAACTAAGCAATCCATATCACCATCGGCCAAAGCATCTGTTGAGTGGGCTTCTAAAGTGCGGCCATTGCGGCGGCGGCATGTCCGTCAAGGATCGCCGCAAGGGTGTCGTGCGTGTGCAATGCACGCAGTCGCGTGAAGGTGGCCGGTGCGATCACCGGACAAGCTACGTTCTCAACGACATTGAACGGATAGTGCTTGGCGGCCTGTTGGACACGCTTCAGGATCCGCAGGTGATTGAGGCCTTCGTGTCCGAGTACCACGCGGAAATGCAGCGCCTATCCGCAGACGCGAGACGAGAGCGCCGGGCGCTGGAACGCCGGCGGACCACACTTGGCGGGCAGAATGAACGCATGGTGGACGCCTTGGCGACCGGATCCATGGAAATCTCAGCTATCCGCGATCGCCTTGAGACCAATGAAAGCGAGTTGGCCGAAGTGACCGCGCGACTCGAGGCCTTGGACCGTGAAGAAGAAAGCAACGTGGTGCAGATCCACCCGGCAACCGTCGATCGCTATCTGCACGTCATTGCTGAGTTGCGGGACCACGTAACCGGTGAAGACGTGGACCAGGAGTCCAGAGATGCCCTGCGGCTGCTAGTCGGCTCCGTGACCGTCGATAGCAGCATGGCGCCGGGCGCACGCTTGAGCGTCCAGGTAGAAGGCCTTCTGTCCGGCCTCACCGAAGATCCGGCGTCGATTTCCTATTTGGGGGGGACGGGTGGTAGCGGAGGAGAGACTTGAACTCCCGACACGCGGATTATGATTCCGCTGCTCTAACCAACTGAGCTACTCCGCCACATGTCACCGTCATGCGGGTTCCGG